>Ga0207835_1000005_pt1 | contig 377680 bp, 302 predicted proteins | sample LuqExpMetagenom8_FD_187766 | JGI IMG/M metagenome (GOLD analysis project Ga0207835, IMG submission 187766) | Tropical forest soil microbial communities from Luquillo Experimental Forest, Puerto Rico - Sample 8 (SPAdes) | ecosystem: Environmental > Terrestrial > Soil > Tropical forest ... | reverse complement strand
GCACGACTGAAGTCGTGCCCTACCAGTCGTGCCCTGACACGGGGCTTTGTTGTGGCGGGGTTGGGGGCTTGCTACCCCGGGTCTCAGAGCGAGCGCTAGCGTGGGATCAATGCAGCCTCAGCCTGTGCCGGGGTGATGCCACGCAGCAGAAAGACCTTGCTGCGCGAAAGCTCGCCAGAGAGCAGCGTGACAGCGGACTTGGGCACGCCGCAGGCCTTCGCCAGAAATGCGATCAGCGCTTCATTGGCTCGGCCCTCAATGGGCGGAGCCTGCACGGCGATTTTGAGCTGCGCCGTTGCGCCCTCGCCGTAAACACCGGTGACGGCCGTCTTCTTCGCGCCGGGCTGCGCGCGCACGGCAACGGTGACGCCTTCGGCTGCGGCGCGAATCATTCCGCCGGACCGGTGTACGGTGCACGCTTGCCGAACAGCGCCGTGCCAATGCGGACGCGCGTGGCGCCCTCCTCGATGGCCAGCGCAAAGTCGCCGCTCATGCCCATCGAGAGCACGCTGAAGTTGAGGCGCGGATGCTGAAGCGACCAGCGGTCACGGCAGGCGTGCAGCGCGCGGAAGCAGGCGCGCGTCTCGTCCTGGGGCACGCCGAACGGCGCAATGGTCATCAGCCCGCGCGGGTCGAGATGATGCAGATCTGGCAGGCGCTCGAGCAGTTCTTCTGTCTCGCGCGCACTCGGGTCAAGGCCGGCCTTGGTCTCCTCAGTGCTCAGCTTCACTTCAAGCAGGATGGGCAGATGCTTGCCGAGCTTTCCGGCGGCTTCATTCAGCCGCTCGGCCAGCTTGAGCGAGTCAACGGAGTCAATGGCGTCGAACAGCTCCACGGCGCGCGCAGCTTTGTTGGACTGCAGGTGGCCGATGAGGTGCACGAGGATGGGCGCGTCAGAAGCGGCAATGGAGCCGGTGGCGCGCAGGGGCGCAAGCTCGGGAGCTTTCTCTGCAAACTCCTGCACGCGGTTCTCGCCGAACAGACGCAGGCCCAGCTCTTCGGCTTCGATGATGGTCGAGGCGGGATAGGTCTTGGAGACGGCCATCAGCTCGACGGAGTGACGTGTGCGGCCAGCACGCTGGCACGCCGCCGCAATTTGCTCTTCAACGCGTTCGAGGTTTTCCTTCAGGGGATTCATGTGTCTTACCTTGTGCCTTGCAGGTCATGCCCGAGCAACTCAATGCCCCTTCTTCGCATACTTTAGAACTATGTGGACTGTTGTTCTGCTCGTCTTCTCGAACATCTTTATGACGTTCGCCTGGTACGGTCATCTGCGCTTCCGGCATGAGTCGCTGTGGAAGGTAATCCTCGTCAGCTGGCTCATTGCTTTCTTCGAGTACTGCCTGCAGGTTCCCGCGAACCGGCTGGGCGCGGACCGCTTCAGCCCTGTCCAGCTCAAGGTTATTCAGGAAGTGATCACGCTGATCGTCTTCGGCGTGTTCGTGACGCTCTACTTCCACCAGCAACTGCGCTGGAACCACGCCGCGGCCGGCCTGTGCCTGGTCGCGGCGGTGTTCTTCGTGTTCCACACATGGTAAAGCTGGACGTCGCTTAGCGGCCCTGCTCTTCCAGGTATTTCTCCACTTCGAGCGCGGCCATGCAGCCGGTGCCAGCAGCGGTAATGGCCTGCCGGTAGCGGCGATCCTGCACGTCGCCAGAGGCGAAGACGCCGGGAACAACCTCACCGTTCAGCGTGGTGAAGACGTTGTTCTGCGTCTTGATGTAGCCGTCGCCGTCCAGGTCAAGCTGGCCCGCAAACGCCTTCGCGTTGGGCTCGTGGCCGATGCCGAGGAACAGGCCGTCGACCTCAATGACGCAGGTCGAGCCGTCCTTGGTGTCACGCAGCTTGAGGCCCTTTACAGACTTGTCTTCGACGCCCAGCACCTCGTCCACCGTGGAGTTGGTGCGCAGCTCGATCTTCGGGTTCTCCTTGACGCGCTCAAGCATGATCTTCGAGGCGCGGAAGGCATCGCGGCGGTGCAGCAGCGTGACCTTGGAGGCGAAGCGCGTGAGGAACAGCGCTTCCTCCATGGCCGAGTCACCACCGCCGACAACGGCGATGGGCTTGCCGCGGAAGAAGAAGCCGTCGCAGGTGGCGCAGCTGGAAACTCCGTGGCCGATCAGCGCCTGCTCACTGGGAATGCCAAGCCAGCGCGCACTGGCGCCAGAGGCAATGATCAGCGTGCGGGTGAGGATTTCGCCCGCCGAGGTGGTCAGCTTGATGGGCCGCTGGCTCAGGTCCACGGCGTTCAGGTGCGCAAGCTGGAAGGTGGCGCCGAACTTGGCAGCCTGCTTCTTCATGTTCTCAATCAGCTCTGGCCCCTGGATGCCGTCAGGCCAGCCGGGGAAGTTTTCCACCAGCGAGGTGATGGAGAGCTGGCCGCCTGGCTCGTGGCCCTCCAGAACCAGCGGCTTGAAGCCAGCGCGTGCGGTATAGATGGCGGCGGTGAGCCCGGAGCAACCGGAGCCCAGAATCACTGTGTCTTGAACTTGAGTCATCGCTATCCCTAGTGTCGATTGTAGCCGCAGCCAGGGGCGTCCCCCCAGCTGAAGCATCCGTCCTATGTAAGATGACGGACATGGCGAATCTGACTCTTGTGTATGGATTGCGGCTGCTGCCGGAGGGCGAAATCGCGGAGATTCACGACGCGACGCTGGAACTGAAGAACGGCCACCAGGCCCACGTGACGATGCACATGCTGGAGGGCTCGCGGGCGGAGATCGAGGCCCAGCTCAAGCGGAGCCTCGATGCGTTTTTCGACTTTTACCCGGAGATCTGATTCCCAACCTCTAGGCGATGCGGGCGGAGGTCGGTCCGGCGTTTGCACTGCGCTTCACGCGCAGGTTATCCAGCGCGTAGTCCACAAAACGCGGCTCAAAGTGCAGCGGCAACCCCATGAAGCGGCAGGTGGCCACAACCTGATCGACGATGAAACGCGGCATGTAAGCCGCCGCGTCCATCTGCTTTTCGTCGCGCAGCTTGCGCACGATGGTGTCGATTGCCTCGTCCGCGATCGTCATTCCCTGCTTCTGCGCTTCGTTGTGAAAAATGGTGCGGAAGTTCTCCGGCGTGGGCGGGCCCACCTCGATCTTGTACGGCAACCGGCGCAGGAATGCCGGGTCCATCAGGTCCTCGGGCTCCAGGTTGGTGGAGAAGATGATCAGCTCCTCAAAGGGAATTGAGAAGCTTTTGCCGGTGTGGAGCTTGAGGTAATCCACGCGGCCTTCCAGCGGCACAATCCAACGGTTGAGCAGGTGCGTGGGGCTGACGAGCTGGCGGCCGAAGTCGTCAATGATGAAGCAGCCGCCCAGCGCCTTTACGTGCAGCGGAGCCTCGTAATAATGGCCCTGCTCGTCGTAGCGCAGGTCCAGCATCTCCAGCGTGAGCTCACCGCCGGTGACCACGAACGGACGCTTGCAGGGCACCCAGCGCGCATCGTATTGCTCGCGGCGGATGATGCCGTCGCCCTCGTCGGCGATGTCGGTGGGGTTGAGCGCGATGTGGATGCTGGGGTCATAGACGCGGATGATTTGCCCCTCAACCGTGATGGCGTAGGGGACGTAGATCACGTCGCTGTAGACCGAGCTGAGGCGCATGGCGACCGAGGTTTTGCCGTTGCCCGGAGGCCCGTAAAACAGCACGGCACGGCCGGAGTTGAGCGCCGGTCCGGCCTGCTCCAGCAGGCTGTCGTCATAGGTCAGGTCACAGAGCCCCTGACGCATGCGATCCGGCGTGATCAGCTCGTTGGTGAGCTTCTGCAGGTTGACCTGATAGTTGAACTCGTCGAGCGTCACCGGCGCGGGGCCCGTATAGCGCAGCTGCTCAATGGCGTCGAGCGTCCAGCGGCGGCCCTCCTCGGTGAAGGCGTAGCTCAGATCAATGGGATTGTCGCTGTAGCGGGAGCCGAGCGTCTGGAGCAGCTGGCGGTTGACGGCCATCTGCACCAGCTCAAGCACGATGTGATACGGCAGCTTGATGGCCTCAATGAACTGGCGCGTGGTCTCCAGCCGGTCGCGATAGATCAGCTTGAGCAGCATGGCCATCAGATCGACCTCGTCAATGTGGGTTGACTTGATGTCCGCCGGTTCGGCTGGAATGCGATGAAGGAATTGGTTGAGCCGCTCCTGCTCGATGGCACCGAGGGCGACAAGATTGTCGCCGAGCCGGCCACCCTGCTCGCGCAGCCGCTCGAGCGCGCGCGTCACGTCCTGCTCGGTGATAACACCGGCGCGGATCAGCAGATCTCCTAATCGAAGTCGAGTTGCGATGACAGGCCTCCTGCAACCGGGCGCAGAGATACGCGAACCGTACCCGGACACTTCTCCCCCCGAGAAGCGCGCCCCTTGTTGCTGTGATTACGAGGTCATTCTAGAGGAGGCCGCCCAGAAGCGACATAACTCTCGTAACGTCAGAACGTTACCAATTGGGGAGAGCGCGGCAGGCAGCACCTGTCCACGACGAAGCCCGCACGCACGCCCGTCCTGTGAAACTTCTAATCTTTCGCGGACAAAGAGGGCCCTCAGGCCAGCCTTACCCTTTGATTTCTCTAATAAACTGTCTCGTTTTGCGGCGATCCGCCTGCACTTCTTGCGAACGAGGAACTGTTCTCATGAAGTTACGCTCAGGCACCCGCGTTCTGGCCGCAGCCGCTGCACTCGCGCTCTCTCCCGCCGCCATGCTTGCAGGTGGACCAAAGTATGTTGCCGGCTCCACCTATTTCGACCCAGCCGTGCTGGGCCAGCCCCTGCACTGGGCCGGCGGGCAGGTACGCTATTCCGTGGATCAGGGTGCGCTGAGCGCGACGGTGACCAACGCGCAGGCGGTGGCGATGGTGGACGCGGCTGCGGCGGTGTGGAGCGCGGTGCCAACGGCGGGCGTGACCCTTACGGACGCCGGTCCGCTGAATGAAGATGTTTCGAGCGCGAACGTGGCGGCCGGCTCCAGCGTCTTCGCAGCTCCGTCCGACGTCACGCCGTCAGCCACCAGCTACCCGGTTGCGGTGGTCTTCGACGCCGACGGCTCGGTGATTGACGCCCTCTTCGGTTCGGGCGCGAGCGACGCCAACGCCTGCCAGAACAACGGTGTCTGGGCCTGGGCCGACAACTGGAACACGGACGCGACCTTCACTCATGCCGTCATCCTGCTGAACGGCCTGTGCACCAACACCGCAAACCGGCTGACGATGATGAACTACCAGTTGGAGCGGGCATTCGGCATCGTGCTGGGGCTGGGCTTCTCGCAGGTGAACCCCGGCGCGCTCACCGGCACCGACGCCAACCAGAAGGCAGCGCTGCCGGTGATGGAGCCCATCTCCGGCGCCTGCGGCCCTTCGGGCGGCAACTGCATTCCCGCCCCCTTCACGCTGCGTTACGACGACATTGCGGCGCTGAACCGGCTCTACCCAATCACCGCGGCGAATCTTTCGAGCTTCCCCGGCAAGGAGCTGACTGCGGCCAACACGGTCTCCATCTCCGGCACGCTCGCCTTCCGCGACGGCATGGGGATGCAGGGCGTCAACGTTGTGGCGCGGCCGCTGGACGCGAGCGGAAACCCGCTCTACGCCTACACGGTGACAGCGGTTTCCGGCGCACTGTTCAACGGCAAACACGGCAACCCGGTGACCGGCTGGACGGATGCAAACGGCGACCTGCTGACCAACTGGGGATCGAGTAACGCGGCGGCTCAGGGTGCCTTCGACCTGAGCTACCTGCCGCTGCCGCCGGGCGCAACCTCGGCGACGTATCAAGTCACATTCGAGGCCATCAGCCCGCTTTACATGCTGGAGAACACGGTGGGGCCCTACTACGACGGCTCGCCCACGCCCTCGGGGACGATGCCCACGCTGACCGTGGCAAACCTCGCAGCGGGCGCGGCAGACGCCGAGACAGTAACCATCTCCGACTCAGCCGCACGCGGCAATGCGGATGCCATTGGCACGGAAGCCACGCCCCATCCACTGGCACCCGGCGGTCAGTGGATGGGGCGTATCAGCCAGGTGGGCCAGACGGACTGGTTCCTCTTCCCGGCGCGCGCCAACCGCACGTTTTCCGTGGTGGCGCAGTCCATTGGAGACAACGGCGCGGCGTCCAACACCAAAGGAATCATTGCATTGGGGCTATGGAACGCCTCCGACGCGCTGGGCTCCTCACCCGCGGCCTGGGCGCCGGGGCTGAACGGCTACGCTGCGGGCGAGTCGCTGCTGACCGCCTCCACGGCCACAGACGAGATCGTGCGCCTGGGCGCGACGGACCTGCGCGGCGACGGGCGGCCTGACTATCGCTACGTGGCGTGGGTTCTCTACGCCGACACGGTTTACCCAACCCACCTGCCCGCATCAGGCGGCGTCCTCGTGATTCGGGGCACAGGCTTTCGGGCGTCAGACACGGTGAAAGTCGGCGGCAAAACCGCCACGGTGACGAGCGTCTCTCCTACCGAAATCACCGCGATTGCGCCCGCTTCATCGGCAACCGGTTCGGTGGACGTGGAGGTGGACGACCTGCCGATCTTCTCCGCCTCGGCTGTTATCTCCGGCGGCGTGAGCTACGACGCGGGCACGGGCGACTCACTCACGCTGATCACCGCGCCGATGAATGCGGTCTCACTGGACGTGCCACTGGCCTACACGGTGCGCGCGCTTGACGCCTCGCTTAAGCCCATCGGCGGAGCCACGGTGACCTACAGCCTGACCAGCGGTACAGCGGCGCTGGGCTGCGGGCAGACAAGCTGCGCGGTCACCACCTCCGGCGACGGCTATGCAACGCTCAACGTGACGGCGACCTCAACCTCGATTGCCGTGGTGACAGCAACGCTCAAGAACAGCACCAGCCTGCAGGCGCACTTCACCGGCGGCACGGCTCCGTCGATCGCCGCCGTGACCGGGTCGCTCTCTGTGGCGGCCGGGGCCACGGTGAGCTGGCCCGTGCAGGCGCTGGTGCTCAGTGCGGGCTCGCCCGCCATCGGGCAGACAGTGAACTGGACCGTCACCAGCGGCCTCACACTCTCCGGCGCGGCCTCCACCACCTCCAACGCGAGCGGCATCGCTTCAACCACCATCACCGTGGGCCCGCTGGCTGAAGGCGCAACGGCCACGGTGAAGGCCTGTGTGAACGGCACGCAAAACTGCACCACGTTCAGCGTGCTGGGCGCGCGGCCCGCATACGCATGGGTGGAGGCCATCTCCGGCACGGCGCAGAGCGTTGCCTCCACAACAACGCCCGCGCAGGTGGTGCTGCGGCTGCGCGACATGAACGGCAACGCGATGGCCGGGGGCACGGTGGCGCTCTATCAGGCTGTCTACGCCTGGGCTCCGCCCTGTGCGGTCCACGGGCGCTGCACGGCCTCACAACTGCTGGCGCAGCAGACTGCCACGGCCACTTCAGCTCTGGACGGAACGGTGGTCTTCACCCCAGCTTCACTCTCAGGTGTAGCAACCAACATGACCGCCGTGGCAGCAACGGGCAACTCCTCGACGCTGGCCATTGCCATCGAGCAGCATCCGTGACGCATCTTCTGTGACTTCAGCGGGGGCGCGGGCATCTAGCAAGTAGGGGCCCCCTCCCCTGCGAGGTCGATTTTGTGAGCACGTTGACTCCTCCCCTTTCCCCGGGCCGCAGGCCACGCGTCGTCGTGGTCGGCGGCGGATTTGGCGGCCTGCGCGCCGCCAAGAGCCTGGCTCATTTGCCCGTTGACGTGACGCTGCTTGACCGCCGCAATCACCACACCTTCCAGCCGCTGCTCTACCAGGTGGCGCTGGCCGTGCTGTCTCCGGCCGACATTGCGCAGCCCATCCGCACCATCTTCCGCGGAAAACCGAACGTGGAAGTGCTGATGGATGAGGTGATGGGGATCGACACCGGCAACCACGCTGTCGAAACAGCCTCGGGCGCGCACATCGGCTACGACTACCTGGTGCTGGCCACCGGCGCCACGCACTCCTACTTTGGGCACGACGAGTGGGCCGCGCAGGCTCCGGGGCTGAAGTCGGTGGAGGACGCGACCGAGATCCGCCGCCGCGTGCTGCTGGCCTTTGAGCTGGCCGAGCGCCAAATGCAGGAGCACGGCTGGCATCCCCCACTGAACTTTGTGGTCATTGGCGGAGGGCCCACGGGCGTGGAGCTGGCCGGGGCCATCTGCGACATTGCGCGCATCTATATGCGGCAGGATTTCCGGCACATTAACCCGGCCGAGGCGCGCGTGCTGCTTCTGGATGGCGGCGAGCACGTGCTGGCGGCTTATCCTCTGGACCTGCGTCTGAAGGCGGAGAAGTCGCTGGCACAACTGGGCGTGGAAGTGCACACGCAGACGCACGTCACCAGCATTGGGCCGGACTGGGTGGAGGCAACCACGAACGGCGCAACGGTGCGGTTTGAGTCCGCAGTGACGCTGTGGGCGGCGGGCGTGCAGGCGTCTCCGCTGGGCACCATGCTCGGTGTGCCGCTCGACCGGCGGGGCTGCGTGGTGGTGGGCGAGCAACTCAACCCGCCCGGACTGCCGCAAGTCTTCATTCTGGGGGACTTGGCTCACTTTGAGCAGGACGGCCGGCAGGTGCCCGGCGTGGCCCAGCCCGCCATGCAGATGGGCGACTTTGTGGGTCGTGCCGTGGCCGCCGATCTGGCTGGTAAGCCGCGCCCGGCGTTCCGCTACTTTGACAAGGGCGACATGGCGACCATTGGGCGCATGGCTGCCGTGGCCAAGGTGGAGTGGCCCTTCCGGGCGCATATGAGCGGCCTGCCAGCGTGGGCGACGTGGCTCGTCATCCACATCTTCTTCCTGATCGGCTTCCGCAGCCGCGCGCGGGTCTTTGCGGCATGGGTCTGGACGTACTTCACCTTCACCCGGGGCGCGCGCCTGATCACCGGCGACCAGACCCTGCCGGGCTGGGAGGCACTGACAGCCGCCAAATCCGGCACGGAGGCCGCCGAACTGCCCGTCCGGCGCTGACACGCGCAGCCCGGCCGGTCGAGTAAACTGGATAGGTCATGCTCGACATGGGATTTGTCCGGGGAAACCTGGAAAAAGTGGAAGAGAAACTGCGTGCGCGCGGGGCGGACCCGGCGGCGCTGCTTGGTGATTTCCGGACGCTGGACCAACGACGGCGCGAGGCCATTACGCAGGCCGAACAGCTGAAGAAGCTCCGCAACGAGCTCTCGCAGCAGGTGGGCGCGCTCAAGAAGCACGGTCAGGACGCCTCCGCGTTGATGGAAGAGACACGCGCTGTAAAGGCCCGGCTGGACCAGCTGGATACAGCTGCCGCCGACCTGGACGATCAGATGCGTCTGGCTCTTTCGCGCATTCCCAACCTGACACGCGACGAAGTGCCAACGGGCAAGTCCGAGGCCGACAACGTCGTGCTGAAGACCTGGGGCGAGAAGCCGACGTTCGACTTTGAGCCCAAGCCGCACTGGGAGCTGGGCGAGTCGCTTGGCGTTCTGGACCTGGAACGCGCGGCCAAGCTCTCTGGCGCGCGGTTTGCCGTCTACATGGGCGCCGGGGCGCGGCTGGAGCGGGCGCTGATCAGCTTTATGCTGGACATGCACACGCAGAAGCACGGCTACACCGAGGTTCTGCCGCCGTTCATGGTGAACTCCAAGTCGCTGTTCGGGACCGGCCAGTTGCCCAAGTTCGCCGAGGATCTGTTCCGCTGCTCGGATGCAGACGCCGAAGCTGTGACGCGCGGCGAGTTCAAGGACAACGACCACTGGCTGATTCCCACGGCGGAAGTGCCGGTGACGAACCTCTACCGCGACGAGATTCTGGACGAGGCACGGCTGCCTGTCCGCCTCACGGCTTACACGCCCTGCTTCCGCGCTGAGGCTGGCACATACGGCAAAGACGTGCGCGGCATCATCCGTCAGCACCAGTTCCAGAAGGTGGAGCTGGTCAAGTTCGTGCGGCCTGAGGAGTCCGAGGCTGAGCACGAGAAACTGACGCGCGACGCCGAAGAAATTCTGGAGACGCTGGGCCTGCCTTACCGCCGCATGCTGCTCTGCACAGGCGACACGGGCTTCTCGTCCGCCAAGACTTACGATCTTGAAGTCTGGCTGCCGGGCCAGCAGCTCTATCGTGAAATCTCCTCCTGCTCGAACTTTGAGTCCTTCCAGGCACGGCGCGCGAACATCCGCTTCAAGGCGCCGGGCGGCAAGGCAAAGAGTGAGTTTGTACACACGCTGAACGGGTCAGGGCTGGCCGTGGGCCGCACCTGGCTCGCCATTCTTGAGAACTACCAGCAGGCAGACGGCTCAGTCGTTGTGCCGGAGGCGCTGCGCCCCTACATGGGCGGCCTCGAACGCATCACGAAGCAAGGCTGACAATGAATCGTATTCTGAAGAACTACTTTTACTGGACCTATCCGCGTGGCAGCTTCCACTACGACGTGATGGTCACCCTGATCCTGCTGTTCATCTTCGCCACGCCGTGGCTGTGGGACTTTGGCGCGACACCGCTGTCTGCGGCGGCGCTGGCGCACCCCATCCAGGTGGTGGCTGATGGCGGTCGCGGCATGATCGTCACGCTGCGCACCTCTGACGTGACCGTACCCGCTGGCGCGAGCAACAGCGAAGTGAAGAAGACGCTGCGTCACGCCATTGAGCCGGTCACCGGCGACGCGGTATTCGTCGAGCGCTGGCAGACCGCACAGGACGCCGAGGGCAACCTTGTCTGGAAGATTTGGGCGCATCGTTAGCGCGAAATCTGTGTCTATAACCTCATGGCATTTCACTGTTTGAGGATGTCTATGCTCTTTCGCTCCAAGCTGATCGCTGTCGCCGTGCTCGTAGCGCTGGCTCTGCCGGCCCGCTCCGCCTTTGCCGCTGACGATCTGGCGCGTGTTCTGCACGAGTTGGACGCAGCCGCCGCGAACTTCCGCTCCACCTCGGCCGACTTCCAGTTCGACACCTACCAGACCGACCCGATCCCGGAGAAGGACACGCAGCGCGGCAGCGCCTTCTACGAGCGCAAGGGAACGGTCTTTCAAATTGCGGCGCGCATCGCCGAGATGAACGGCAAGCCTGCCCCGCGTACCTACATGTATTCGGGCGGCATGCTGCGGTTGTTCGAACCACTGGTCAACCAAGTAACCACGATCAAGAGCGCCAACAAGTACGAGAGCTACTTGCTGCTGGGTTTTGGCGCCAGCGGCAAGGAACTGGTCAGCAAATGGGAGATTAAGTACTTGGGTTCTGAAACGCTGGATGGAGTAAAGACTGAGAAGCTGGAACTGGTCGCCAAGGACCCCACGGTACGTAAGAACTTTCCTAAGATCACAGTCTGGATGGACACATCGCGCGCTGTCAGCCTGAAGCAGGTTTGGGACCAGGGCCAAGGCCAGAGCCGCGTCTGCGTCTACTTCAACATCAAGGTGAACCAGGCGCTGCCTGCCGATGCGTTCAAGTTCAAGACCGACTCGAAGACGCAGTTCGTCGAGCACTAAGAACAGTGGTCAGTGGTCAGCGGTCAGTAATCGGTGATCGAGGGGCTGGGGATCAGAGATCTCCGGCCCTTTGCTTTTTGAGCCGCGCCAACGCCACCCCGCCCAAGACAAACAGCATCGGGAAGCACTCCAGCGTGTAGCGCGCTTCGGGCGGCGTAATGGTCAGCAGCATCACGCTGCGCAGCGCCATGTAGCCCGCAAGCCACGGCCAGAGCTTCGGCCTCATCCACAGCCCCACGGCCGCCAGAGCCAGATAAAGCAGATTCAGCCCCACGTAAAACCAGGCGAAGCGCGTCTCACGCCGGTGGTGCGCGTAAACCCACCAGTCGAGATCGATGGGCAGATTCTCAATGCGCGGACGCAGCCACATGTCCGCGACGCGCGCGACCGGCAGCACGACGTAAGAACGCAATGGATGCGCGTGGACGCGCTCTTCCGCCAGACGCGCAAAGCCAGTGTCGAGTGCAGGAGTCAGGTTGAAGCCGTTGCCGTTGTAAACCGCGGCCAACGCCTCGGTTTCCGCGCGCTGCGCTGGAGAGTCAAACGCACGCGCAGGCAGCAGGCTGAGGTCGAGCGTGTCGCCCGGCACAACCCACGCCACGTTGTAGGTGGAAACAAAGTCGAGGCACCACGTCTTCAGCCAGTCATCCCAGCCCGGCGTCAGTTGGTCCCCTGGATCGGTGGCAGACTTGGGCGCGAGCGGCTGAAAGACGTGATAGACGCGCCAGTTGCGCGCTGTCCAGACGGCAAACGGTGCCGCTGCCAGCAACGCACAGACCAGCCCCATGCGCAGACGCGCGCGCCACTCCGCCCCGCGCGCACCAAAGAGCAGAGCCGGAGCCAACGCAAACGCCAGCACGCCGTCCGGCCGCAGCAGCGCCGTCGCGGTCACAGCTGCCGTAAACGCAAGCGCAAAAGCCCAGCGCGGCCGCTCACGGAAGCGCACAGCGGTCCACAGCGCCACAGAAAGCCCGAAGAGCGTGAGCGTCTCCGTCATCGGGCTTGCCGAGTAGATGGCCGTGAACGGGCACAGCGCGGCAAGCCAGAGCGTTGCGTGGAACGCGGCACCGCGCAGGCGTTCGCCCACGACACGCCGCGCACAGTCGGCCAGCAGCAGGCACCCGACGAGATCGAGCACAATCTGAATCCACACCGCCGGCGCATAGCGATCGAGCCCAAAGACGCGAAAGCACCCGGCCAGATAAAGCGGATAGCCCGGCAATCGAATCAGCGTTGGAAAGGTCTGCCCTGCTCCAAAGCTGAGAGCGTAACTGCCGTGCAGCAGCAGATTCTTCGCGATGCCGCCATAAACGAGCGAGTCGCCGCTGACCTCAAAGAAGCGTGCAAGCATCCACAGCCGCAGCGCGAGGCCTGCGGCAAGCGCCGACACAGCAGAGGCGATGGCCGGCGTGAAACGACGGTTGAATTGACTCGCGGAAGCAGCTTCCATACGATTCGTAATGTATAGCCTAGAGCATCGCTGCCGATCCAGGCACGATTCCGAAGGCACAATAGGTCGCCGCACCCCGGATTTTCGCGGCTGTACTAGACGATCCACTGCCCCGGAACAGTTGAGGCAGAAGCACAAGAGCGTTGCGCACATCGACTCTGCGAATCACCCCACGCGCCCGCACCCCGGACTGATTCAGCAGACGCACATCAAAAAGAAGGCCCATGCACGAGCACCAGATTTTTTACGATCCGCAGAGAAAGCGCTGGAAGCGGTTGCGCCGCATTCTCGACATCACCGCTGTCGCTGTCACACTGGTTCTGGCCGGGTTCATCTTCAACATGCTGCGCAATCAGCCTCTGCCGGAACTGCTGCTGCCCACAGCGAAGCATAATTACAAGGCGCTGCCCGACCACACCGCGCAGCACGGGCGCGGCGCACGCCCGGCCCGCCGCAAGACCGAGCGCAAGCCGTCGGACATCCCCTTCAACACCGGCGAAGGCCTGCGCGCTGCCTACTACGTGCCTTACGACGAAGCCAGCTTTGCGTCGTTCAAGCAGCATGTGAGCCAGATCGACCTGCTGTTTCCTGAGTGGCTCCACGTAAACAGCACCAGCCCGCAACTGATGGCGGTCGATAACGAGAGCCATCGCTGGTACCCGATCATCGACCGCAACACCGTGCATGATCCCGATGATCTTGGACGCATCAAGCGCACCATTCAGCAGACCAAGGAAGATACGGAAGTTTTTCCGCATCTGAATAACTACAACTCTGCGAACCAGACCTGGGACCCTAACGTAGGCGTGCTGCTGGCCAACCCGCAGAACCGCGCTGCGTTGCGCGCGCAGATTCTGCGGTTCCTCTCCGCCTTCGCTCCCTACCGTGGGCTTTCACTGGACTTTGAGAACCTGCCGGACAACGCCACACCGGCCTACCTCGCGTTCATCCAGGAACTCTACGCGGACCTGCATCCGCGGAACTTGCGGCTCTATGTAACAACTGGCACTGGCACGGATGCCGCAACGCTCAAAGCCATCGCTGCGAACTCCGACGGCATTGTGCTGATGAACTATGACGAGCACGAGACGGAGGGAGACCCCGGCCCCATCGCCAGCCAGCAGTGGTTCGTCGCGAACCTTATCCGCGTGCTGCAGGCTGTGCCCAAAGAGAAGCTGATCTGCGCCCTGGGCAACTACGCCTATGACTGGACGCTCTCAATTCCGCCCGCGCCCAAACGCCACCACAAGCCGGCTACGCCTCAGGTTCTGAACACGGAAGACTTGGCGGTGAGCGATGCATGGCAGCGCGCCGCAGACTCCGACGCAGACCTCGATCTCGACTACGACTCGCTGAACGCGCACTTTGAATACATTGACGAGGACAACAACCAGCGGCACGTTGTGTGGCTGCTGGACGGCGTGACGCTGCTGAATGAAATGCGCGCCGCGCGTGAACTCGGGCTGCAGACCTTCGCACTCTGGAGGCTCGGAACAGAAGACAGTTCGATGTGGAACGTGTGGGACCGCCCGATGAATCCCGCATCGCTCAGCGTTCTGGGCGACGTCGCCTTCGGACACGGAGTTGACGTGGAGGGCGAGGGCGACATCATGCGCGTGACTGGCTTGCCACATGCAGGCAAGCGCACCGTCAGCATTGATACCGACGAAACCGATGCGCGCAAGAAGTTGATCATCGACGAGCACATGGATGTGTACCCGCAGTCGTACACGGTTACTTACTACGGCTACCATCCAAATCGCGTGGCTCTGTCGTTTGACGATGGGCCCGACCCGAAGTGGACACCACGCATTCTGGACGTGCTCAAGAAGAAGGGCGTCAAGGGCACGTTCCTGATGATCGGCGAGGATGCGCTCGAGAACCTGGGGCTGGTTCGCCGTGAGGTACGCGAAGGCAATGAGATCGGTAACCACACCTACTCGCACCCGGACATCAGCAACATCTCGCCGAACCGTCTCGATCTTGAAATCAAGCTGACCGAGCGCCTGTTCGCCAGCAAGCTTGGCGTGCAGCCGCTCTATTTCCGGCCGCCGTATGACATTGACGAAGAGCCGGACTCTGATGACCAGGCCGCGCCGATCGTGCGCGTGCAGCAGCAGGGCTTCATCGTCATCGGCAACAAGATCGACACCAACGACTGGGACGAGCACGTCAGGAAGACTCCCGAAGAGATTACGCAATCCGTGCTCGACCAGTTGGAGCGGATGAAGACCAAGCCGCAGTTCCGCGGCTCCATCATCCTCATGCACGACGGCGGCGGCGACCGCTCAGCCACGGTGGCCGCGCTGCCCGTGCTGATTGATGCGCTGCGCGCGCACGGCTATGAGATTGTGCCGGTCTCCGCACTGATGGACAAGACGACCGCGCAGGTTATGCCTCCGCTGACGTTCTGGCAAAAGGTGCGTTCTCTGCCGGACGCAGTCGCGTTTTCAACGCTGGCCTTCATCGGCACGTTCATCGTGATGATCTTCTTTGTCGGCGATGTTCTGATGAGCGCACGACTGATTCTCGTCGGCCTGTTCGCCATCATCGACCGTCTACGGCGCCCGCATCGCAAAGCGTCAGAAGGCTTCAATCCGCGCGTCGCCGTTCTGGTTCCCGCCTACAACGAGGAAAAGGTCATCGTGCGCACCGTTCGCTCGGTGCTCAACTCCGACTACGACAACCTGCGCGTGATCGTGATTGACGACGGATCAAAGGACCGTACCTACGAAGTGGCTCGGCAGGCTTACGCGAGAGAAATCGCCTCAGGCCGCGTGGAAGTGCTGACCAAGCCGAACGGCGGCAAGGCTGCGGCGCTGAACTATGCTCTCGAGCACATTCATGAGGACTACTACGTTGGCATCGACGCCGACACCGTGATTGCAATGGATGCAATCTCCAAGCTGATTCCGCACTTTGAGGATGAGGGCATTGGCGCGGTGGCAGGCAACGCCAAGGTGGGCAACCGCGTGAACCTCTGGACGCGCTGGCAGGCGCTTGAATACATCACCAGCCAGAACTTCGAGCGGCGCGCGCTGGATCTGTTCAACGTGGTCACCGTGGTGCCGGGCGCAATCGGCGCGTGGCGTACTGAAGGCGTCAAGAAGGCCGGCGGCTACCCGCTGAACACCGTGGCAGAAGACGCCGACCTGACGATGAACCTGCTTGAACACCAGTACAAGGTTGTCTACGAAGACCGTGCGCTGGCTTTCACCGAGGCGCCCATCGACATGCAGGGCCTGATGCGTCAGCGCTTCCGCTGGTCGTTCGGCATTCTACAGGCGGTCTGGAAACACCGGCTCGCCTTTGTGCGCAATAAGGCAATGGGGCTGTTTGCGCTGCCCAACATCCTCATCTTCCAGATGGTGCTGCCGCTGGTCTCGCCGTTCATTGACCTGATGTTTGCGGCAGGCGTGGTGCACTACTTCATCGATCGCCACTATCATCCGGAAGCCGCATCGATGGCGAGCCTGGTGAAGCTGGTGGTGTACTTCCTCACCTTCCTGCTGATCGACTTTGTCACCTCAGCCATCGCCTTCTCACTCGAGCGGCGACATCCGGCGAACAAGGGTGATGGCTGGCTGCTGTGGCACATCTGGCTGCAGCGCTTCACCTATCGGCAAGTGTTTTCCATCGTTCTGTTCAAGACGATGAAGCGCGCCATTGACGGCAAGCCTTTCAACTGGGACAAGCTTGAACGCACGGCGAAGATGAGCAAGGCCACTGAGGCTCTGACCGAAACTCACTCCTGAGATAACGGAGCCCGCACGGCCATGCGGGCTCCGTACAATCAAGGCATGAGCTCTCAAGATAGAGCGCGCGTTCTGTTTGTGGGCCGTACCACGCTGGACGTTCTCTACCGCCTTGATCACCTGCCTGAAGAAGATACCAAGATCTATGCGTCAGCGCTGCTGGCCGCTCCCGGCGGACCGGCAACCAATGCGGCGCTTACGCATGCCTTGCTCGGCGGCGATGCGTTGCTCCTGTCCGCTGTCGGCAACGGACCGTGGGCTGCGCAGGTGCGCGCGGTGCTTGCGAAGCGCGGTGTGCAGCACGTTGATCTTGCGGCGGGCACAGAGTATGAAACTCCTCTCGTCACCGTACTGGTAAACACCGCGCGCTCCACGCGCACAGCGATTAATCCGCCGCTGTCTGAGATTGCGTTCCCCGCTCTGCCCGCGACGTGGAACGCGGAGTGGGGTGCGCCTCCGCGCGTGGTGCTGACAGACGGCTTTCATCTGGATGCAACGCTGGAGTTGCTGCGCGGTTGCCGTGACGCCGGTGCGGCGCTGGTGCTGGACGGCGGAAGCTGGAAGCCCGGTACCGACGCACTGGCACCGCTGCTCACAGCAGCCATTTGCAGCGAGCGCTTCGCAGTGGCGGAATCGTCGCGCGATACTGAAGCAACGCTGGCATGGTTTGCGGCTCAGGGCGTACCGTTCTCCGCAGTCACGCGCGGGGCGCGGCCGATTCTTGTGCTTGATCGCGGGCGGCGCTACGAAATCGCAATCGAGGCCGTCAACGCCGTGGACACGCTGGGCGCGGGCGACGTACTGCATGGCGCGTTCTGCCACTTTCTGGCGCAGAGCGGCAACTGCGAGCAGGCTCTGCGTGAAGCCGCGTGCGTGGCGACGCGCTCCTGCGCGGGGCTAGGCATTGACGCGTGGACACACTAGAAACGCGCAGGCCCGAAGTGCATTGCACTTCGGGCCTGCGTGACTTGCGGTGAACTACGCGAGCATCGCCTTCAGGTCCTGCTCCGGGTTGGTGATGGCCATCAGGTTGTACTTCTCACTGAGCAGCTTGAGTACGCCGGGCGAGAGGAACGCCGGAAGCGTGGGCCCGATGCGGATGTTCTTCACACCGAGATAAAGCAGCGTGAGCAGCACAGCCACGGCCTTCTGCTCATACCACGAGAGCACCAGCGAGAGCGGCAGATCGTTCACGCCACAATCGAAAGCCTTCGCCAGCGCGAGCGCGATCTGCAGCGCCGAGTAGGTGTCATTGCACTGGCCGATATCGAGCAGGCGCGGCAGGCCGCCGATGGTGCCAAAGTCGAGCTTGTTGAAGCGGTACTTGCCGCAGGCCAGCGTGAGGATGATGCAGTCGTCGGGAATGGCCTCGGCGAGCTCCGTGTAGTAGTCGCGGCCAGAGCGAGCGCCGTCGCAGCCGCCGATGAGGAAGAAGCGCTTGATGGCGCCGCTCTTCACGGCGTTGACAACGGTATCCGCAACGCTGAGCACCGCATTGTGGCCAAAGCCCACGGTAATCTCGTCCGCAGGGCCGTCCTCCTCAAAGCCCGGCGCGGCCAGAGCGGCAGCAATCACAGCACTGAAGTCCTGGTTGGCAATGTGCTCCACGCCGGGCCACGCAACAGCGCCTGCGGTGAAGATGCGCGCCTTGTAGTCTTCCTTCGGCTGCTGAATGCAGTTCGAAGTCATCAGGATCGCGCCGGGGAACGCCGCAAACTCCTTGGCCTGATCCTGCCATGCGCCGCCGTAGTTGCCGGCGAGATGTGAAAACGCCTTGAGCTTCGGATAGCCGTGCGCAGGCAGCATCTCACCGTGCGTGTAGATGTTGATGCCAAGCCCCTTGGTCTGCTCCAGCAGCGCATAGAGGTCGTGCAGGTCGTGGCCGGAGACGAGAATCGCCTTGCCCTTCAGCGGCTGCACGCGAACCTGCGCCGGAGTGGGATGGCCGAAGGTCTCCGTGTGCGCCTTGTCGAGCACTTCCATCACGCGATAGTTCAACTCGCCCACCGCCAGCGCCTGCCCAAGCAGATCTTCGGCCGTCGGCGCAGGATAGGTGAGAAAGTCGAGCGTCTCGTGGATCTTCGCGAAGGTGGCCGGATCGCCCGCGCCCAGCGCCAGAGCGTGATACGCGTAGGCCGCGACGCCCTTGATGCCGTAGAGCACGAGCTCCTGCAGATTGGCAATTTCCTTGCCGTCGGTGAGGAACCGTGCGGGCAGGTCCACCGTGGTGTTCTGCTGGAGCAAGCCCTCAAGCGTCGTTGCCGGCACCCACGCAGCGGGCCCGCCAAGTTCCATCGGCACCACACCGGCTGCAACCGCGCTCTTTTCATAGAGTGCGCGCGCCTGACTGCGCACTTCCACAGCGCGCTGGATCAGCTCGATCAGCCGCTCGGGATCAAAGTTAACGTTGGTTAGCGTGGCAAACAGCGCCTCAATGGTGAAGGCGTCGATCTCCGCATCAGCGGCGCCAAGCTGGCGTGCGCGGTGCGCGTACATGCCGATGCCCTTAACTGCAACGAGCAGAAGATCCTGCAACGCAGCGCTGGTTTCATCCTTGCCGCAGACGCCGATGACCTGGCAGCCCTGGCCCTGAGAGGTTTGTTCACATTGGTAGCAAAACATGAATGCGGGACCTTTTCCTGTATGGAGATCGAAGAACAACTACAGGGGTGAGCATAGGCCCCGCGCGAAACGCGCTCAGCGACTAAAGTCACTCGGCTGAAAAAACGGCACGGCCCGCGCAGGGAGAACCCGCACGGGCCGCAGGGTGAGAGCAAGATCAGCGATGATGTCCGCCGCCACCGCCTCCACCACCGGAGAAGGAGTGGCCACCACCACCGCCTCCACCGGAGGAAGAATGACCTCCTCCGCCACCGCCAGAGTACGAATGACCACCACCTCCGCCGGAGAACGAAGATCCACCGCCGGAGAAGCTGGGCCGGCTGCCACCACCTGAGTACGAGCGGCCACCGCCGAAGCTCGATCCGCCGCCGCTGTAGCCGCCGAACGAGCGGGCCTGCGGAGCGCTGGGAGCGCTATAAGACCGTCCGCCAAACGACTGGTTGCCGCCGTAGGCATAGCTGCGCGGCTGGCTCGGCATCGCGTAGCCGCCGCCGGGTGACGAGTAGTTGCCACGCGGCGCAGCGCTGAAGCTCTGTGAACGGCCACCGTAGTTATTGCCGCCGTAGTTGCCGCTGAAGCCGCTCATCGGTGCACGCATGGTGCTCTGCGGAGAGCTGCCGCCAACGCGCGGCGCCTGTCCTGGATTGGCAAAGCTCATGCCGCCGCCCGGCTGCTGCATGGCGCCACTGCGTGGCTGCGCGGTCATGCCAGAGCCGTATCCCTGCCTGCCGAACTGCTGCATCTGCGCGCCGTTGCCGGGTTGCCGCACTGCGCCGGACTGCGGCGAGGCGTACTGCGGATTCTGTGTGCGGCCAAACTGCTGCATGCCGCGATTGTTGGACATCATGCCGTCACGTCCGCGCACCGCGCCGCTTGCAGGGCCGTTCTGGTAGCCATTGCCGTAGCCCTGGCGCCCGCCCAGCGGAGCGCCGCCCACGGGCCGTTCCGGACCGCCGCGCATCTGCACGCGACCGTTGTTGTAGCCAGGGTTGCGCGCATAGTCGCCGCCATAGCCACCGCGGCCGCGGTCACCGCCACGGCCCCAGTCGCGGCCGCGATCCCAGCCACCGCGCCAGCGCGGGCCACCGTTGGCAAAGCCCCAGTCGTGCATGTACGGGCTGTGCGACCAGTAGAAATTGTCGTGGTACGTGACGCAGTGCCCCCACCAGTTCAGGCCCCAGCCGCCCCAGCCCCAGTTCCAGCCCAGCCAGGAGTCCAGATACACCGCAGGCCCGAAGCCGTAGTAGCCGCGATAGTAAGGACCGTAGTATGCAAAGTCAGGATAGGGAGCGATGGGCGCGCCATAGACGTCCCACGGATCGTATGTTGGCACGTAGACCACGTCCGGCTGCGCCGGGGCGATGGTAATCGCGCCCTGATCCTCATAGACCTGCTGCTGCTGCGTGGACTGGAGCGTTCCGGCGTCCTGCGCGCGCTGCCGCAGCACCTGGATAGTCTCCATCACGTCTTGCGGCTGGTTGTAATAGGCATTGCCCAGCGCCGAGGTCCACTGCATGTTCTGCGCCATCCACTGAAGCACCTGCGGAAACGCCGTAAGCGCCTTCACGCTTGGATCCCAGCTGGTTTGTGCATTGGCGGCAGCGGCAATCTGTTGGGACGGAGCGTTGCCCATTGACTGCAACCACTGCGCCGCTGCGGAAACCTGCGCCGGATATGTGGAAGCTGTCAGGACCTGCGCGACGAGCGTGTCAGGATACAGAGCGATGGGGGCAACGAGCTGCGTCAAGTCCGTGGCGTTGATCGGCTGCTGTGTGGCATAGCCCGGCTGCGCATATCCCTGCGTCGCACCCTGATCTGGCTCAGAGTAGGCATATTGGCTGCCCGGTGCCGGAGCGGCGTAGCTGCCGCCTTCGTCGTCGGGGGGCCAGTTCTGGATGTCTTGGGCGCGTGCCGCGGGAGCCGCAAGCAGTGCAGCCCCGGCCAGCAGCCAGAGTCCGCGCAACGCCAGAGAACCGTAGGGGGCAGAGCGTGCAACGTAGATCGTGGAGGCGGTCATTGTTCCTCACCTGGCCTGACCGGGGACCCTGTCGCATTTCGTCCCTCGATCGACCCCGCGGCCTTCTTCAGGCTCGCGGTTCTGGGCTTTTATTCCAGCCCACGCCCGCCCGGTGCGGATCTTCAAGCTTCCTGCCGGAGGAGCGGTTACAATTCCTGACACTTCTTTGTACCGTTAGTTTCGGCCTGCCCGAAAAGATAGCGGGGCAGCCCGCCAGATAGCCCCTTTCCACGGCATGCCGGACCAGCCAAAAGCGACTACACTGGATGGGTTATGGCCACCATTGAACTGCCCACACAGATTGAGCCGCGCGCGCCGCAGGGCGCATTCCACAACCAGCCTTTCACTGACTTCAAGACTCCCGAAAACGCTCGCAAGATGAAGGAAGCGCTGGAGTTGGTACGCGGCCAGCTGGGCCGCGAGTATGACCTGATCATTGGCGGCAAACGCCTGCGCACCGCGGACAAGATTCGCTCCGTGAACCCGGCGCGCCCAGCTCAGGTCGTTGGCGTGCACCAGAAGGCTGGGGCTGAGCACGTGGAGCCCGCCATGCAGGCCGCGCTCGAAGCCTTCACCGGCTGGAGCCGCACGCCGGTGGCCACCCGAGCGGCCCTGCTGCTGCACGCGGCAGAAATCATCCGCACACGGCACTTTGAGTTCTGCGCCTGGCTGACGTTTGAAGTCGGCAAGAACTGGGCTGAGGCCGACGCCGATGTGGGCGAGGCGATCGACTTTCTGGAGTATTACGCCCGCGAAGCACTGAGGCTGGCCGAGTCCAAACCCTCAATCCAGTACCCCGGCGAGCGCGACGAACTGCTCTATGTTCCGCTGGGTGTGGGCGCTGTGATTCCGCCGTGGAACTTCCCTTTCGCCATCATGGCAGGCATGACGGCGGCGGCAATTGCCAGCGGAAACACGGTGGTCCTCAAGCCCTCCAGCGATGCCCCGACGATTGCTGCCCGATTCATGGAAGTGCTGGAAGAGGCCGGGATGCCGGGCGGCGTGGTCAACTTCTGCCCCGGCGCAGGCGCCTCGTTCGGCAACGCCATTGTGGAGCACCCGAAGACGCGCTTCATCTCCTTCACCGGCTCCAAAGCCGTGGGCCTCGGCATCCATGAGAGCGCCGCAAAAACGCGCCCCGGCCAGATCTGGATCAAGCGCACCGTGCTGGAGATGGGCGGCAAGGACTCGATCGTGGTCTGCGCCGACGCCGATCTGGATGCGGCAGTGGACGCCGTCGTCGCCTCGGCCTTCGGCTTCAGCGGCCAGAAGTGCTCGGCCTGCTCGCGCGCCATTGTTGAGGCGCCGGTCTACGACGTCTTCGTTGAGCGCGTGCGCGAGCGCGCGGCCAAGCTCACCGTGGGCGATCCGGTCGAGAACCCGAACCTGGGCCCGGTGGTCAATGAGGCCGCGTACAAGTCGATCCTTGGCTACATCGCGACGGGCGCCAGCGAAGGCCGCATCGTGGCCGGTGGACATGCAGTGGAGAACAAGGACGGCGGCTACCTGATCGAGCCCACTGTAATTGCCGACGTCAAGCCTGACGCGCGAATCTCGCAGGAGGAGATCTTCGGGCCTGTGCTCGCGGTCATCAAGGTTGCAAGCTTTGAAGAAGGCCTGGCCGTGGCCAACAACACCGAGTACGGCCTGACCGGCTCGCTCTACACGGCAGACCGCGCGCGGCTGGACGAGGCGCGGCACAGCTTCCACGTGGGCAACCTCTACTTCAACCGCAAGTGCACTGGCGCCATGGTCGGCGCGCACCCGTTCGGCGGCTTCAACATGAGCGGTACGGACTCCAAGGCCGGCGGCCCGGACTACCTGCTTCTGTTCACGCAAGCCAAGAGCGTGGGCGAGAAGCTGTAACATCCAGAAGCGGCAATAAGAAGAGGGGCCATCGCGGCCCCTCTTCTTTTGTGCAGATTTTGAATGCTCAGGCGACGGCAGGCGGCGCGGCGGCCTGTTCTTCGGCCTCCAGGCGATTGCCCATCTCGGTGGCGGCCTGCGCCAACTGGCGGTGATGAATGGTGAACAGCGCCAACTCCAAGCGGTCGCTCACGCCCGTCTTGTCGTAGATGGAGCGGAGATAGTTCTTGATGACCTGCTCGGTCGTCTTCAGGCGCAGAGCGATCTCGCGGTTTTTGCAGCCCTGCACGATGAGCGCGACAATGCGCATCTCCTTCGGTGTAAGGCGGTCACGCACGCGGGCGCCGACCATGTCCTCTTCCGGCGACTCGGGCATCATCAACTGCGGCGGGGTCCAGGTTTCGCCCGCGGCCACACGGCGAACGCACTCCACCAGCGCGGGGCCGGTCACATTGCGGAAGACCACTCCGCGAAAGCCCTGCTGCAGAAAGGCATTGGCCGATTCGTTATTTTCAGCAATGACGATGCCGCGGCAGCCGGTTGACTCCAGCAGGGTCCGCAGACGCTGCATGTCTGGCCGCAGAGAGGCTGCCAGCAACACGATGGAGCCGGGGAACGTGGCAATTGCGTGCATCATCCGCTCCAGGTCAGTGCACTGGGCAATAATGCGCATGTCCTCGTCCATCGCCAGCACCTTAGCCGTGCCAGCCCGGAAGATCGCTTGTGAATCGGCAAGGATGACTTTGTTCATGGTGCGCGTCCTATCCTTCGGGGGGAATCCGATTGATCATCCAAGGCAGAAGCTCCGATTCAGCGCTGCCCGGTTCCGTATTGCGAGCCCAAGATACCTGCGTTCTGAAGGAATCACATCGGCGTGAGAACCGTTTTGTCGCAATTTGTCGCGATTTGCGACACGACTGACAACACCCGGGTTCCCTTGGTCACCTTACGACCGCAAAAACGTGATTCCGCGAGGCAGTAACTCTGCAATAAGATTACAGCCCAAATCTGATTGCGTCATTAGAAACCCGCTCTGCCCAGCTGAATGTATTTACTGAGAAGGCTCAGGCCGCGCCGGACGGACCGGCTAGGAAAAGCCTCGTGGAGGCTCTAGACTGACTCCATGGCACGCCCCATCCTTCTGGCAGTTGACGACGACGTAAGCGTATTGGAAGCCGTGGTTCAGGATTTGCGCCGTCAATACGGCGCCGATTACCGGATTCTGCGCGCTGCCAGCGGCCAAGCCGCACTGGACACTCTGGCACAGTTGCAGGCCCGGCAGGAGCCGGTGGCCCTGCTGCTCAGCGACCAGCGTATGCCGGGCATGACCGGCGTCGACTTCCTGGAGAAGGCCCTCGTCCTCTATCCCGAAGCCAAGCGCGTGCTGCTGACAGCCTACGCCGACACAGAGGCGGCAATCCATGCCATCAACTCCGCGCGCATCCACTACTACCTGACCAAGCCGTGGGACCCGCCGGAGGAAAAGCTTTACCCGGTGCTGGACGATCTGCTCGACGACTGGCGGGCTGGCTATCACCCGGCCTTTGAAGGTCTGCGCGTCCTCGGCGCGCGCTGGTCGCTGAGCAACCACCAGCTCCGCAACTTCCTCTCGCGTAACCACATTCCTTACCGCTGGCTCGACGTGGACTCAAGCCCCGACGCCGATGCACTGCTGAAGGAGAAAGCGCTCAAGCCTGACCAGCTTCCCGCCGTGCTGTTCACTGACGGCACGCTGCTGCCCGCAGCCACCCCGGACCAGTTGGCCGAGCGCGTGGGTCTGCGCACCCAGGCCAGCCAGGAGTTCTACGACATGATCGTCGTTGGCGCTGGCCCGGCCGGGCTTGCCGCCGCGGTATACGGCGCCAGCGAGGGGCTCAAGACGCTGATCATCGAGCCGGACGCACCGGGCGGACAGGCTGGCTCCACCTCGCGCATCGAAAACTACCTCGGCTTCCCCTCTGGCCTGACCGGCGCCGAGTTGGGCCGCCGTGCGCATACCCAGGCCACCCGCTTCGGCGCCGAATTCCTGACCCAGCGCGCCGTGGGTCTGCGCATCGACGGCCAGTACCGCTTCATCCAGCTCGCAGACGGCCGCGAGGTCTCCGGCCACGTGGTGATGCTGTCGCTTGGCGTGCAGTACAGGAAACTGGCGCTGCCCGGATGCGACCACTTGAACGGCAGCGGCATTTACTACGGTGCGGCGCTGGTGGAAGCAGCCGCCTGCCGCGGCGAGGATGTCTACGTCGTGGGCGGGGCCAACTCCGCCGGGCAGGCCGCCCTACACTTTGCCAAGTTTGCACGCACGGTAACGATGCTGGTCCGTGGTCCCGGCCTTTCCGCAACCATGTCGAAATATTTGATCGATGAGATCGGTCGCACATCCAATATTGTGTTGGAGACGAAGACCGAGGTGGTTTGCGCTGAAGGCGAGGGGCATCTGGAGCGCCTCACGCTGCGCTCGCCTGAGGGCGAACGCACGGTGCCTGCTACTTCGCTGTTCGTTTTCATCGGGGCCGAGCCGGTGACGCAGTGGCTGCCGGAATCGATCCTGCGCGACGAAAAGGGATTTCTCCTGGCCGGAGCCGATCTTCGCAACGACGGCAAGCTACCGTCCACGTGGAGTGAGCCGCGGGAGCCGTTCCTGTTTGAATCGAGCGTGCCGGGCGTGTTCGCCGTCGGCGACGTTCGTCACGGATCGGTCAAGCGCGTTGCCTCGGCCGTCGGCGAGGGGTCGATCGCCGTGCAGTTTGCCCATCAGTATCTGGCCCGCTTCTAGCAGCGGTCCAGAGGAGGTTGTTCAATGCAGGAGTGGAAACGGGTTCATGGCTGAGTTGGACAAGCCCGTCGAGATCAAAGCGGTTCCGCTGGCCCAACTCGCCACAGAACTGCACGCCACGCGTCCCTTCGCCGCCACGGAGTTTGCGGCACTCAAGGACGTCGGCCCGGTGGATCTGGTCACGGCCCCGGCCAACGCGGAGCTCGGCGCTCCCGGTGAGAGTTCACCGCGCTTTTATTGGGTGGTGCTCAGCGGCGAGGCCCGTGTGGAACGGCCTGAGACTGACGGTGGCCGCACCGTTGTGGCCGTCGCTGCGGCCGGTGAGGGCTACGGCGAAGCTCCCCTGCTCAGCGGCAAAACCTACTCCCCTTTCTTCGTCGTCGCCACCCAGGACACGCGGCTGGTTCGCTTTACTGACAGCCAGTTCTGGAGCCTGATGGCCTGCTGCCCCGCTTTCCGCTCAGTGGCGCTGGCCAATATGGCCCAGCGGCTGCAGAGCTACCAGGTGGAAGCCCTGCATCGCGAAAAACTGGTTTCGCTCGGCACACTGGCCGCAGGCCTGATGCACGAGCTGAACAACCCCGGTGCCGCAGCGCGCCGCTCTGCGGCCCAGTTGCGTGAAAACCTGCTCCGGCTGCAGGAACTGAGCCTGCGCAACAGCAATCGCCAGAAGACGCCCGAGCAGATGGAGTGCATGCGCAGCTTGCTGAACCACGCGCTGAATGGCGGCTGCCGCTTGCAGGCCATGAGCACGCTGGAGCAAGCCGACGCTGAAGAGGCAATGGGCGAGTGGCTGTCCGGCTCAGGCGTCGACAACGCCTACGAGATCGCTCCCGTGCTGGTTGGCATGGGATTCGACCGCACGGAACTCGATTGCGCGCGGCTGCTCTTCACGCGTGAAGCCTTTTCTGACGCGCTGAACTGGCTGGGCTCACTGGTTGCGAGCGTCTCGCTTGTCTGCGCCATTGAAGAGAGCATCGGCCGCATCTCCGACCTTGTGATGGCGGTCAAGAAGTTCGCCTACGACGAGAAAGGGCCTGCACGCGATCTGGACGTGCATGACAGTCTGCAGAGCACGCTCACGATTCTCGGCCACAAGCTGCGCATCAAGCAGATCCACGTGGAGAAGAAGCTCGAGGCCTCACCAGCCACCATCTGCACGCGCGGCGCGGCCCTGAGCCAGGTCTGGACCAACCTGATTGACAACGCCGTCGATGCCGCGCCAGAAGGCAGCTCTCTGGAAATCTCCACATGGAACGAGGACGGACGGCTCGCCGTTCGCATCGCCGACCACGGCGCGGGCATCCCCGCCAACGTGCTGCCACGCATCTTTGAGCCGTTCTTCACCACCAAGCCGCAGGGCTCCGGCACCGGTCTCGGCCTTGAGATTGTGCACCGTATTGTGACGCAGAAGTTCGGCGGCACCATCGACGTGACCTCCGAGCCTGGCTCGACCGCCTTCACCGTGCGTCTTCCCTTGTCCACACCCACCGCCGAATCGTCTCACTGACCAATTCCATTTTGGATATTTTCCGCCGCGCCAGTTCCACTCCCAGGCGCGGCGTCCCGCTGTGTGCCGAGCCAGGAATCAAGTAGTTCTCTCCTTTGCCGATTTAGAAAGCAAAGGAACCCATGGCAGACCGCACAGAACTGATGGAAGCGGCGCTGGCCAGCTACCCCGAAGGCATCGCCCTGCTGGATTGCGAGGGACGCGTCGTCTATTGGAACCGCGCCGCTGAGCAGGTAAGCGGATTTCCCGGCGTCGAAATCGTCGGGCGCGCGGTGCCGTCGGCGATCGAGCCGCTGCTGGAACCGGGCGGTGGCGACGACACGGGCGACAGCCGTGAACGCGGCATGCTGGTCCGCGCACAACACAGACTCGGCGTGGAGCTTTCCGCGCTGACGCGTAACCGCGTGCTGCGCGACGCGCTCGGCGCACGCATCGGCAGCATCGTGACCTTTCGACTGGCTGACCGCCGCGACGCACTGCCGCGCGGTGCAAACGCCACGGGCGCCGAAATTGCGGACGCGCAAGGCAGTCTTGAAGAGCGCGTGGATGAACTGTTCGCCGATTTCACCAGAGATGGCGTGCCGCTGGGGCTGCTGTGGATCACCATCGACCAGGGCAGCGATCTGCGGCGCACGCACGGCGCGCGTGCCTGCGAGTCGATGCTTGAACGCGTCGAAACCACTCTCGCCAACGGCGCACATCCTGGCGAACAGATTGGCCGCTGGGGCGACGACGAGTTCCTGATGCTCTCCCACGCCCCGACCGCAGACGCGCTGGGCACGCGCGCGCAACTGCTGGCCGGGCTGGCGCGCACCACGGACTTCCGCTGGTGGGGCGACCGCGTGAGCATCACCGCCAGCATTGGCGCCGCTCACGCGGAAAGCGGCGAAACCCTGATCCAACTGCTTGAACGCACACAGGCTGCGATGCACACCAGCATGCACGCCGGAGGAAACCACATCACTCTTTCGCCCGGGAGGCGTGCATGTTCGCCATCGTAGGAATCCTGGTTGTTTTTGGAGCTGTCATTGGCGGCTTCCTCATGGAGCAGGGCCATATTGAAGTGCTGCTCCAGCCAGCCGAATTGCTCATCATCAGCGGCGCGGCGCTGGGCACTTTGCTCGTTGCCAACCCGCTCCACATCATCAAGGGCATCGTCAACGGCATACTCGACGTGCTGAAGGGTTCAAAGTTCGGCAAGGAGCGTTACCTGAACACGCTCAGGATGATGTATCAATTTCTGAACAAGGTCCGCAAAGAGGGCCTGCTCAGCGTGGAACAGGATGTGGAAACGCCGCAGGAGAGCACGCTCTTCCAGGGCTATCCTGACTTTCTGGCCGACCACCACGCGCTGGACTTTCTGTGCGACACGCTGCGCATGGCCATCACCGGCGGCGTTGAGCCGTTCGACATGGACCAGATGATGGAGCTTGACATGGAGGTCCATCATCACGAGGCAATGCAGCCGATCAACGCGCTGACGACCATGGCGGACGCGCTGCCGGGCCTCGGCATCGTAGCCGCCGTGCTCGGCGTGGTCATCACCATGGGCGCGCTCGGCGGCCCGCCTGAAGCCATCGGCCACAAGGTTGCCGCAGCTCTGGTGGGAACGTTCCTTGGCATCCTGCTCTGCTACGGCGTGGCCGGTCCGCTGGCCGCCAACATGGGCAAGATCGCGGACGGCCACAACGCCTATCTCTACGTGCTGCGCGTAATGCTGCTTTCGTTTCTCAAGGGTGCAGCACCCATGATCGCCATTGAAATGGGGCGCCGTGCCATCCCCGCGCACGTGCGGCCCGGCTTCGACGAGATGGAGAAATCCTGCAAGGGCGGTGGCCCCAGCAACGCGGCTGCCGCAGCCGCCTAACCAGATGCCAGGGAGAACCAGCGCATAATGCCAGCAAAGACAGCGCCAGTCATCGTCATCAGAAAGAAGCGCGGCCACGAGGGTCATCACGGCGGCGCGTGGAAGGTCGCCTACGCCGACTTCGTTACGGCGCTGATGTCGCTGTTCATCGTGCTCTGGCTTATGAACTCCAGCGAGAAGATCAAGAAGGCTGTCGCAGGCTACTTCAATGACCCCAAAGGCACGGCGGCGCTGATGGGCACCACCATGACCGGCACCGGTGAAGCCATCCCCGTGGCCACCAAGCAGAATCTCGAACAGCTCAAAGAGAAGCTTGAGAAACAGATCCAGGCCAACGCCGAACTCAAGAAACTCTCCAAGCAGATCGAGATCACCATCACGTCTGAAGGGCTGCGCATTGAGCTGATCGAGGACAAGAACGGCACCTTCTACGAGAGCGGCAGCGCGCACCTGAGCGACAAGGGGCAGGAGCTACTGGCAATGCTGGCCACCGAGCTGAAGAGACTGCCCAACAACCTGCTGATTGAAGGCCACACCGACGCCGCGAAATACTCCACTGACGCCAGCTACTCCAACTGGGAGCTCTCCGCCGACCGCGCCAACGCCGCGCGGCGTCTGCTGCAGGCCGACGGCGTGCGCCAGGACCAGGTGACGCAGGTGCGGGGCTATGCTGACCAGTTGCTGCGCGTGAAGAACGACCCCTATGACCCGTCGAACCGCCGCATCTCGATTCTGGTCAAGAATCAGGAAGCGCCGCTCAACCTGAAGGGTGCGGGCATAACGGATATGCCCGCAGCGCCTTCCGTGCCTCCGACCGGCAAGGCTGCGCAGATGACCCCAAAAGCTGATGGACGAGCTGCTGCGCCTCCCGTGCAGCAGCCCGCAACCAAGCCGGTGATCACTGCACCCACGCAACAAGGGTTGGTGAGCAAGGTCACATCCCTGCTGCCGGGCACAAAGAAATAATCCGCTGTGACAGGGGAAGTTGCCCTGTCTGCGCCCGAATGGTGTACTCTTGTGGGCGAACAAGAAAGCGTTTACTGGAGGCTTCTGTATGACCGTCGTTGCCGGCGTCGATTTCGGCACCCTTTCCGTCCGTGTCACTCTCGTGGACAGCAAAACCGGCCCCATCGGCACCGCTTCGGCTGCCTATCCGCTCCATCGCCGCCGCGAAGACCCGAACTTCGCCACCCAGTCCCACTCCGACCAGATGAACGCCCTGGCCGAGGCCACGCAGGAAGTGCTGAAGAAGACCGGCATCAGCGGCGCTTCGGTCGCCGCCATCGCGCTGGACACCACTGGCTCCAGCGTGATCCCGGTCGGCGCGAACCTTGAGCCGCTGGACGACTACTACCTCTGGTGCGATCACCGCGCCCACGCTGAGGCCGAGGAGATCACCACCAAGGCGCACAAGCTTGGCTTTGAAGGCATTGAGTGGTGCGGCGGTGTTTACTCCCACGAGTGGGGCTTTGCCAAGCTGCTGCACTGGCTGCGCCACAATCTGGAAAAACGCGACAAGTTCGTGACCGCGCTCGAGCATTGCGACATGGTCGCGGCCACGCTCTGCGGCGTCAAGTCAGTTGACCAGCTCAAGCGCAGCATCTGCGCCATGGGCCACAAGTGGATGTGGAACCCCAAGTGGGGTGGCCTGCCTCCGGAAGAGTTCCTCGTCGCCATTGATCCGCTGCTTGCTGGCGTCCGCGCCAAGCTCGGCGGCGAATACCAGACCAGCGATCACCTCGCCGGCCACCTCGCCCCCGAGTGGGCGGCAAAGCTGGGCCTCAAGGCAGGCATCCCCATCCCCGTCGGCGCGTTTGACGCGCACTGGGATGCGATCGGCTCCAACTGCGCCGAGGGCGACGTGGTCAACGTCGTGGGCACCTCCACCTGCATCATTGCCATGGCAAAGAAGGCCGAGCTGGTGCCCGGCGTCTGCGGCGTGGTCCCCGGCAGCGTGCATCCGGCCTACACCGGCATTGAGGCTGGCCTCTCCGCCACCGGTGACATCTTCGAGCTGATCGCCAAGCGCGCGCAGACCACTGTCGCCGAACTCTCCCAAGGCCTGGACGACTACAAGGCCGGACAGACGGGCCTGCTGCGCCTGAGCTGGGACAACGGCGACCGCACCGTGCTCGTCAACCCCGAGCTCGGCGGCGTCACGCTCGGCTGGAACATGATCCACACCGCGCAGGATGAACTGTTCGCGGCCATTGAAGGCACCGCCTTCCACACCCGCATCATCCTGGAGCGCATGGCCGAGCACGGCGTCCGCGTCGATCGCGTCATCAACGCCGGCGGCATTCCGCAGAAGAACGAGGTGCTCAACCGCATCTACGCCAACGTGCTGAACAAGCCGGTGCTTGTGCCTGCGGGCGTGCCGACCAGCCTTGGCTCCGGCATCTTCGCGCTGCTCGCAGCGGGCGTCTACAAGAGCATTGAGGAGGCACAGGAAGCCGTTTGCCTGCCGCTGCGCACCGTTGAGCCTGACCCGAAGGCCGCCGCCGTCTACGAGCAGCTTTATCCGCTGTATCGCGACACCTACTTCGCATTGGGGACCCGCGACGCCGCGCCCATCGCGCTGGGCCGTGTCCTGCCGGAGCTGCGCCGCATCGCCGCTGCCGTGCTCAAGGCATAAAAGGAGAACAAGATGGAACGCCGCACATTCCTGAAATCCGCAGCAGCCTCAACCGCTGCTGCAGTTGTCTTCAGCCGGCGCCCCTTGCTCGCACAGCAGGCCTCGAGTCACATCGAGGTCTTGCTGGATGAGCCGATCGGAACCATCGCGCCTGAAATCTACGGCCACTTCACTGAGCACATGGGCGCAGTGATCTACGACGGCGTCTGGGTCGGCATCGACTCCAAGGTGCCGAACCAGCACGGCCTTCGCAGCGCGCTCATTGAGAAGATGCGCGCCATCAAGGCACCGCTCATCCGCTGGCCCGGCGGCTGCTTCGCTGACTCCTACGACTGGCGCGACGGCATTGGCCCAAGCGACAAGCGTCCGCGCGCCACCAACTTCTGGTACGGCTCATTCTCAGAGAAGCAGCGGCAGAAGCGCGTTCCGCAAGTCTTCGATCCAAACTCATTTGGCACCGACGAGTTTCTGCGTTTCTGCGAGCTGTGCGGCGCCGAGGGCTATCTTGCCGCCAATCTGCGCAGCCTGCCTGCGATGGAGTTCGTGCGCTGGATGGAGTACGTAAACTCGCCCACCGGCTCCACCACGCTGGCCGAAGCCCGCGCTGCTGCCGGGCACCCCGCACCGTACAACGTGCGCTACTGGGGCGTGGGCAATGAGAGCTGGGGCTGTGGCGGCAACTTCGACCCAGAGGAATACGCCAGCGAGTACAAGCGTTTCACCGCGTGGACGCCCAACTTCGACGTGCATCCGCGCTTCGTCGCCTCCGGCCCCAATGAGGACGATCTTGACTGGACGCACCGCTTCTTCCAGAAGATCTATCACGGCCAGCCAGGCAATGACACGCACGGCATCTGGGGCTGGAGCGTGCACAGCTACGCGTGGAATCTGGCGCGCGGCAAGACCAATGACTGGAACGCGGCCAAGGGCGACGCGCTCGCTTTTGACATCGCGGACTGGTACGAGGTGATGGCGCAGTCTGACCGCATGGAGCCACTCATTGAGCACCACTGGAATGCGCTCGGCCAGTATGACCAGCCGCACCACATCAAGCTCGTCGTCGATGAGTACGGCCCGTGGTACAAGCCCGGCACTGAGATCTCTGATGTGGCCGCCGTGGGGCAGCAGGTGACCGTGCGCGACGCGCTGGCAACGGCGCTGACGCTCGACACCTTCAACCGCCACGCAGACAAGGTGGGTGGCGCGGCCTGCGCGCAGCTCATCAACGGCATCAACGCGCTGTTCCTCGCGCACGAGGACCGCTTCACCGTCACGCCCAACTTCAACGTCTTTGAGATGTATGCGGCGCACCAGGGCGGCACTGCGGTGCGCACGGAGTTCTCCGCGCCTGAAGCACGCTACGACCGCGACGGCAAGCCTGCCAGATTCTGGGGCTTGCGCGGCTCGGCCTCACGCAAGGGCAAGACGCTCACGCTCACCGCGGTCAATCCTGACGTAAGTCAGCCTCGCGAGAGCGAGATTGTGCTGCGCGGCGGCAAGGCCACCAGCGCACGCGCGTGGGTCGTGGCAGAGAAGGACATACACGCGCACTCCACGCTGGAGCAGCCGGACCAGGTGAAGACCCGTACCGCCGACGTGCAACTGCGCGGAGACTCGGTGAGCTTCACCTTCCCGCCCGCCTCGGTCGTCAAGATCGAGATCGAGCTGGGAGCCTGACAGCGAGGCCCGCGCCACCCGTGCGGGCCTTGTTCCCTTCCCTTTCCAAGCCGCCCAACTTCTTCTTCCGTGCGTCACCTTGCGCCACACAGGGGCGGGGTTTACCGTGGTCACATTCCTTTGTTGCTGGGGACCCTGTGACCAACTTTTCTCTTCGCCGTTGCGCTCCACTGATTGCCTTCCTCCTCACATTTGCACTTGCGGGCACACGCGGCCGCGCGCAGCAGCCTGTAGAAGTCTGGAAAGCGCCGCACTTCTCGCTTGATCCGCGCACGCTTTACACCGCCGCCTCCGCCGTGGCATCCATAGACAACTCCAACGTTGTGGTGCTTGAGGACGACGAGAACTACACTTTCGACGAGCAGGGCCGCTCCATTCACACGGACTACGTGGTCTACAAGGTGCTTAACTCAAAGGGCGCCGAAAGCTGGGACTTCGCATCGGTCTACTGGGAGCCGTGGCACCAGCAGCGCCCCCGCATTCAGGTCCGCGTCATTGGTCCCGACCTCTCTGTGCACATCCTCGACCAGAAACAGATCACTGAGGCTCCGGCACACGACGGCGACTACAAGAGCTACAGCGACGCCAAGACATTGCGCGCGCCCTTCCCTGCAATCGCACCCGGCGTGGTGGTTGAAGAGGAGTTCATCACAGTCGAAACTGCGCCGTTCTTCTCCTCCGGCCGCACAGGACGCATCTATCTCGGCCGCGAGCGCACGCCGGTCGAGCACAGCATCGCGCAGATTGACGCACCCGCCGCGCTGCCGTTGCGCACGCGCACCGTCAACCTCGACGGGCTCAAGCCCACACGCACCGAGTCTGCGGGCCACGTAACGCTCACCTACGAAAAGGGCCGCCTCGAAGGATTCGACCCGCCGGATAACAACCTTCCATCCGATGTCTCCGTCTTCCCCATTGTCGAGTTCTCCACCGGCGCATCGTGGCAGGCCATGGCGCGCGCGTACAGCACCATTGTTGACGATCACGCGCAGATCGCCGCCGTGCAGTCCATCGTCGACAACCTCACTGCGGGCAAGACCACCGTCGCTGCCAAAGAAGAAGCACTCATCGAGTGGGTTGGTCAGGAGATCCGCTACACCGGCATCGAGTTCGACGAAGGCGCCATCATCCCGCACGATCCGGTCGAAGTGCTCAACCACAAGTACGGCGACTGCAAAGACAAGGCTACGCTGCTCGTGACCATGCTGCGCGCCGCGGGCATCCCTGCCTACGTCGCGCTGCTCAACGCGGGCTCGCGCTACGACGTGCCCGCCGATCTGCCCGGCATGGGGCTGTTCGATCACGCCATCGTCTACGTGCCGGGTGCTGGCGGCGCTGCCGATGTGTGGATCGACGCTACCGATCCGTGGGCGCGCCTGGGCCAACTGCCCGCCAATGATCAGGGCCGCCGCGCGCTGGTTGCACGGCCAGAAACCACCGCGCTCACACGCACGCCCGAGGCCAGTTCGAAGGAGAACGTACTGCTCGAGGAGCGTACCTTCACGCTCGCGGAAAACGGCCCCGCCAGCGTCGTTGAAGTCACCCGGCCCTCCGGCGTCTTTGAGGGCGAGTTCCGCAGCTACTACGCAGACAAGCCCGACAAGGACACGCGCGAAGGGCTGAGCAATTACGTCAAGTCGCAATACATTTCAGAGAAGCTCACCAAGGTGGATCGTACCAATCCATCCGATCTTTCAAAGCAGTTTGAGCTGACGCTCGGCTGTGAAAAGGCTCGCCGCGGCTACACTGATCTGACCAACGCCGTCGCCGCAATTCGCGTTGAAGCTCTCTTTGGAAACCTGCCTGCAGAGCTGCAACGCAAAGACCCGGCAGCAGACAAGAAGAAGAGCGACGACGACGTGGACAAGGCAAAGAAGCCGCGTACCACTGACTGGCAACTCGACCAGGCCTTCACCACCGAGTGGAGCTATCGCATCGTGCCTCCGCTCGGCTTTGTCGCCAAGCCGTTGCCCAAGCCCGTGCGTCGGCCCATTGGCCCGGCGCTGCTCACCGAAGAGTTCTCGGTTGACAAAGACGGCGTCGTGCTCGCGCACCTCACGTTCGATACGGTGAAGCGCCACTACACCGTGGCTGAAGCCACCGAACTTCGTAACACCATCGCCGGCATCTCAGACGATCCGGCCATCATGATCGGCTTTGAGCCTGAAGCTGAAGTACTGCTCCGCGACGGCAAGGTCAGTGAAGCGCTGGCCAGCTATCGCAAGCTGGTCGCCGCTCATCCGAAGGAAGGTGTGCACCATCTTCAGGTGGCGCGCGTGCTGCTGGATGCGGGCATGGGTGAGGCGGCGCGTGCTGAAGCGCGGCAGGCGGTAAAGCTCGAGCCAGACTCGGCGCTGGCAGAGAAGACGCTCGCGCAGGTGCTCAAGCAGGATCTCGTGGGCCGCAGCCTGCGCGCCGGCAGTGACATGGAAGGCGCCGCAGCCGCGTATCGCGCCGCCATCAAGCTCGACCCCGACGACAACGGCACCAAGGCTGACCTCGCCATTCTGCTCGAGTATGATCCGGTGGGCCGCCGTTACGGAAACCGTGCGCACATGAAAGACGCAATCGTAGCTTACAAGGATCTGGGCGCCGATAAGCTGCGCGATCTCGGCCTCGCCAATAATCTGGCCTTCGCTGAGTTCTACGGCGGCGACTATGCCGATGCGCTCAAGTCTGCGCAGGAATTGAACCCACAGCCCCGTGCACTGATGGCCGCATGCATGGCCATGCTACAGGGCACCGAGGCCGGACTCGCCGAAGCCAACAAGCTCTCTAACAACGACGACACCTACAAGGAGACTGCGCGCACCGCAGGCGAAATGCTGATGAACATTCGCCAGTATCGCGCCGCTGCCGACTTTCTTACCGCCGGAGCCGCCGGTGACAACGCGGCCCAGACAATGGGCCTGGCCAACCTGCTGCGCGGCGCGCGCCGCCATGAGGACCTCACCTTCAGCGGCACTCCGCAGGACTACGTAAAGCGCTTCTTCCTGCTTTCCATGTCGCCTGACGTGACAGCGGATAAGGTGCTAGCTCTCTCCAGCCGCAACGCAGCGCGTGTGATGAAGAGTGAAGATCCGGAGGAAATCAAAAAGGCGCTCGAAACCGGCAAAAAGCTCGACATGCAACTCGCGCGCCAGGGCAGCTCACTCGACGTTACGCTCGACATCCTGCTGCAGGCTTTCGACGCCAACGTAGAGGGCAGTGACGCCACGGGCTATCGCGTCAAGGTACAGATCCCCGGTGAAAACACGTCCACCTTCTACGTTGTGAAAGAAGATGGCCGCTACAAGCTTCTCGATACCGGAGAAAAGCCAAACTCGATTGCCTACGAAGTTCTGGACCGGGTCAAAGGTGGAGACCTGACAGGCGCAAAGACTTTGCTCGACTGGCTGCGCGAGGATATGCACCTTGAAGGCGGTGACGATCCACTGGGCGGGCTGGTATTTCCGCGCTTCTGGATCAAGGGACAGGCGGCCGACGCCGCAAAGATGAAGCTCGCCGCTGCCTCACTGCTGGTCGCAACCAAACCCACCGCAGGCGACGGCCTCGCTATTCTTGAAGCCGCGCGCGCGACTGCCGCCACTGAACGCGAGAAGACTAACATCGCGCTTGCGCTCAGTGTTGGTTACGAGACAACAAACAATTTCGCCGCGTTGCATACCATCGCTTCCGATCTTGTAAAGCAGGTGCCTGAGTCTCGCCGAGCATTTCTTGGCGAGGAGTGGGCGCTTGCTGGCCTGCACCGATATGACGAGGCGATTGCGCTGGCAGACGAGCGACTCAAACTGCTCGACAATGACAGTGACGCGGTGGAAGCGAAGATGCGCATTGAGGTTGACCGCGGCAACTACACCGCCGCACGCGCATGGGCGCAGAAGCTGATTGACCAGGGCAAGGGTAACGCTGAGATTTACAACTCCAAGGCATGGTTCGCACTCTTCACGCCGAAGGTAGAGCAGGACGACATTGCCATGGCCATCAAGGCCGCGCAGATGTCGAAGAACAACCCACACATCCTGCACACGCTCGCCTGCCTGGACGCCGTGGCCGGGCAGCCGCGCGATGCGCACGATCTGCTGTTGCGCAGCATGGACGATCTCGATCTGGATCAGCCCAATGACGACTACTGGTATGCATTCGGACTGGTCGCCGAGCGTTATGGCGAGCGCGACATTGCTATTGCCGACTACCGCAAGCTGGAAAAGCCGAAGGAGGATATGGCCCTGCCCAGTTCCAGCTATCTGCTGGCACAAGCACGCTTGAAAGCACTGGCCGCCGCAACAAACTGAGCGCACCGACAATCGCTCATGCCGCAAAAAAGCAGAGGGCCGGGAAGCTTGAGCTTCCCGGCCCTCTTTTGTTGACGCTGCGCTTGATTAGAAGTCGTAGCGCAGGCTGAACTGCATGTGACGGAACGGTGCAGATCCGCCCATCTCCGAGCTGTATTTGCCCAGCGCGCTCGAGGTCAGCGTCGTCGAGATGCTGTACGGATCGAAGCGCACCGAGTTGGTCACGTTGAACACGTCCCAGGCGAACCGCAGCTTGCCGTATTCACCAAGGCCAAAGCCCTTGTTGAGCGACGAGTCGACGTTGAAGTAGCCGTCGCCGCGGAAGGCATTGCGCTGGCCAGCCTCACCCGGATAGGCAAGGCGGATGGGACCGCCAGTGGTCACACCGTCAAGGATCGCCTGCTGATTGTCAAACACCTGCGGAGTGCCGTTCGCATCAATGTGCTTGCGCACCTTGACCTTCTGCGTCTGCACGCCCCACGACTCAATTTCCCAGTTGGTGGTGAAGCCCGGCTCGTTCACTGAGAAGGGCAGACCGCTGGTCAAGCGCAGCAGGCCCGACCACTGCCATCCGCCGATGATCGTGTCCAGCGTATGGCTTGCATTGGAACCCACCAGCTTGCCGCGACCGAAGGGCAGCAAGTACGCCCAGTCCATCGTGATGAGGTGGCGCGTATCGAAGTCGGAGACGCCGCGGTTCAGGTATGGACGGAAGCTGTTCTGGATCGAACCATAGCCGTTACCGGCACGCTCCACGTCAGAACCCATGTCAATGGACTTCGAAAGCGTGTAGCTGAAGTCCATGTTCAGGCCGTGGCTGGTGGGATGACGCAGCACCACCTGGCCGGCGTTGTAGTAGCTCATGCCGATCGACGACCACGCGTACAGCGAAGCGAACTGAGGCTGCCACAGGACGGACCCGTTCGGGCAGTAGTAGTTGCCGCTGGAATTGGAGCATCCATAGTCCAGATCGTAGATCGACTGCGTTGAGCCCCACGAGTAGCGGTACGGAGCCCACTCGTTGTTGTAGATCGCATCTGTCGCGGTCTCACCAGCGCCGTCGTAGTTCTGCATCTGCGGGAACACATCTTCAAGGTACTGAATGGTCGGAACGTGAACCGGCGTGGGAATATTGCCGTTCGCGTCTTCAGCGGCCTTTCCGCCATAATTGCCGCCATTCTCATCCGAGTACTTCGACAACTGCGTACCAGCCGTGTAGTAGTCGCCTGCGCCCTTGGGATCGACGTAGTTGACGGGCTCAGCCAGATCCAACTGCTGCAGCAGATGACGGCCAAGGTGGCCCAGGTAGCTGGCCTCAACCGTGAACCCGCCAGGCAGTTCGCGCTGGAAGGAGAGGTCAAACGACTCCGAGTACGGCGTCTTGAGGCGGTTGTCAACGCCCCAGGTGATCAGGCCGTTGCCCTCAGCCGGAGTGTAGGGGTAGGTTTCCGACTGCGCAGCACTGGGCAGCGGGATGTTGGGAAGATCGTGCGGGCCGGTAAAGCGCGGCGAAGTCTCGTAGTTATACTTGGCCGCCGAGTTCACAAGGCTGGTGCTCAAGCCGAACGAACCCTTGTCGCTGAAGCGCTGCGCCAAAGCCTGACCGAAGTGATCAAAGTAGAGACCAGCGCCGAGGCGGATCGAGGTCTTCGGATCCATCGCGTAAACAATCGACACACGAGGCGCAATGTTCAGCTTTTCCTTGGGCCAGAAACCAGGCTTGCCATTTGCCTTGCCGGACGGCGCAAAGACCATATCGGGCTCATAAACCTGTCCCTTGGCAGCGGCCGCGGCACGGTCCAGGAACCACTGATGCGTATCAACCGTCGGGGCAATCTGCTGGCCGTTGGTTTCATACGGCGTCTGCGAGAAGGCTTGGTGAATGCCGACAGACACCGTCAGCTTCGGTGAAATGTGCCAGCTATCCTGCAGGAAGTACTCGAACTCATTCGAGCGGAATTGACGATCGATAAAGGCGCCTTCGTCGAGCAATGACGCCGTTGTCGGGCTGGTGACCTGGTAGTTGGAGACCTGGGTCAGCTGTGGCACGTTGCCCACAATGGTCGAGTACGCAATTGCGTAGTCATTCGAGAATCCCGACGACACCGCAGGCAAACCGAGTGAGGTCGGATCGCCCGCACTGCCCGTGAGCCAGTAGGGGTTGGTGCTGGCCGCCGAATAGGAGTTCGAATCCGTCTTGGTATTTACCGTGACAACATGCCACGCACCACCAAGCAGGATGGTGTGATTGCCCTTGTTCAGCGTGAGCGAATCTGTGATGTTATGTACCGGCACGCTACGGATCGTGCTGCGTGTCTGTGCCGTAGGCTGCGACAGGAAGCGCACCGTAACATACTCGCCCGATCCGATGCCCGCGTCGGCATAGCCCTGGCGAGTGTAGCCGTAGCGCAAGTCGTTGACCAGTGCAGCAGTCGGTGTCCAGGTATGACCAAACACCATGCCCTTGCTGTTATCAACACGGGTGCTCTGCGCCGGCTGTCCCGGGAACTGCTCGTCGCTGGCGAGTACGTCCTTCTGCAGGTTGCCGCGCGCAAATACGTGGTTTTTGCTGTTGATGTTGTAGTCGAGCTTCGCGATGTTGGTGTTATAACGGCGCGGTGCCGGCGAGCTGAAGGTGTAGGAGCCGGAGTTCAGGCCGTCACCCTCAGAGTAGCCATTCGCCGTGGGTACCGAGCTCAGGTACGAAATCATGGCGGCGTTCACACCAGGCGTCGAGCACAGCGTGCACCCCGCGTCCAACTGAGCAATCTGCGCGGCCGTGATCGTCTGCGTATTATTGTTGACGTCCACGTACTGCAGCGACTGATCGTTGAGGAAGCTTGCCGTGGGCACGGTCTCGGTGACCGGATCGTTGGTGGCAATGCGCTGGCCTTCATAGTTGTAGAAGAAGAACAGCTTGTCTTTCAGGATCGGACCGCCGATGCTGCCGCCGAAGACGTTTTGCACGTACTTGGTGGGGCGGTTCTCTTCACCTGACGTTACCTGCGCCTGCTTCAGGAACCAGTCGTTGGCCACCGTGTTGGTGGGCCGGTGATACTCGTACAATGCGCCGTGAAATTTATTCGTACCACTCTTGGTGATCAGCGAGATCTGCGCGCCGGAGGAACGGCCCGCATCCGAGTTTCCATTCGAGGTGGTGACGCGGAACTCTTCAGTTGAATCCAGCGTGGAACGCAGCACACCCTGGAAGGCAAAGCCGCCGGCCTGATCGTTGTCGTCCACGCCGTCCAACGTAATTGTGCTCTGGTCTGAACGGCTGCCGGAAACCGCACCCTGGCGGCCATCCGTTTGGTCTGCGGAAGTACCAGGACGCTGGCCCAGAAACAGCACGCCGGGCTGCAGAGAAAGCAGAGCAGCAGGCTCGCGGCCGTCCAGCGGAAGCGTCTCAATCATCTGATTGGAAACCGAGTTGCCAATCGTGGCGTCGGTCGTGTTGATCGTCTGCGCGGACGCCGAAACGTCCACCGTCACCGTGCTCGTCTGCACCGACATCGCGAAATCAATCGTCGCGGGCTGGTTCACCAGCAGTTCGGCGGTCTTGGCCTGATCGCCAAAACCTGGCGCGCTCACCGTGATCGTGTAGTGCGCAGGCGGAATCTGTGCAAACACGTACAAGCCGGTACCGCTCGACTGGGCACTGAATGTTGTGCCCTTGGCGCCATCCACAAGCGTGACCTTCGCCCCTGATACAAGGGCACCACTGGAGTCCTTAACCACGCCGCGCAGCGATGTGCTGGCGGACTGGCCGAAGGCAAGAGTAAGGGGAGCGAGAACTACCAACAACATCCATCCCCAAAAGGTTCGTTTCACGGCTGTTCCTCCAAAAGTGAGTGCAAACTTCATCTGGCCTGGAAGCGCAAAGTCTTCCGGGCCGTTCCGATCTGCCCGTGCAGAAATCTGGTTTGTGTTCCCGGTTGAGTCGCGCAGGCAGTAGACTCATCAACTCAGCGATTGCGGTACCTGCAAAGCGACAAACTCGCACTGTCGCCACTCGAAATGGGGGCGCAACAGCACGCACAGCTTTTCATCGGTTACTTCCATGATGCTGGATATTTACTAAGGATTCAACTGAAAACGCCATCCTTCCTCATTCGCAGTGCGTTGCGGGCGCGGCCTTGCCCAGCCCAAAGCTATTGCTGCTGTTGCATTTGCTGCATGTCTGGAACCGGCTGTGGCCGCTCCAGCGGCTGCTGGGCGCGCTCCACCAGCACGCTCCAGTCGTCCGGAATCGGCAGCTTGCGATCCAGCGCCGGCGGCTGCTCACTCGCCTCCACGTGGACCGCTACATAGAGCTCGCTCGATGTAGCTCCGCGAAAGATGCCATGCGTCGGCGGCACGTCAGCGTAATCGCGCCCCACTGCGGTACGGATATGTCGATGGTGCGCGATGAGGTTATTGGTCGGATCAAATCCAACCCAGCCCAGATGCGGCAGCAGCACATCCACCCAGGCATGCGTCGCGTCCGGCGTCGAACGGTCGTGATCTTCGCGTCCCCGGTACAGATAACCCGAGACGTAGCGCGCCGGAATCCGCACATGCCGCAACAACGCAATCATGGCGTGGGCGAAATCCTGACAGACGCCCTTCCCGCTCAGGATCGCCTCGTCAATCGGCGAGTCAACGCGCGTGGCCCGCGGCACATATTCAAAGTAGTCAAACAGGCGGCGATTGATCTCATGCACCAGCATCAGCGGATCGTCGCGCCTGCACACGTCAAGCTTCGCTGCAAGTTCGCGCACCGCAGGCGTTTCAACCGCGAACGTGCTGGGCAACAACATCTCCCAGTAGTCGCCCGTTTCGATCATTTCGTCGAGCGCCCGCCATGCATCCGGCGCCAGAAAGGCTGGCACGTCTGACAACGGCTGCTGCTCCACAACCGACTCGGCAATGACTACCAACTGCGTGTGTTCGCCGGGGATGTCAAAGTGCTGCACGTTGTTGCCCAGATGATCGCGATAGCTGAAGACGCGGCAGCGTGGACTCACTGACAACGAGAACGTCAGGCAATGCTGATGCGTATCCGAGCGCGGATGCATCCGCGTTTCCATGATGCTTTCGCTGATCGGCTCTGTATAGCGAAAGCGCGTCAGGTGCCGGATTGAATAAAAATTCATGCCCGTTCCCATCAGGCGGTCAATGCCGACTGGATCGAATACTGGATGTAGTAGCGGTACACCTGCTCGTGAATGCGCAGGCACTGCTGACGAATCGAGTGCAAAAAGGCCTTTGCGTCGCCGGAGAGGATCTCGTTGATCGTCGCGAAGCTCAGCATTGCGTGCAGCCGCCCGATCCCCGCCGTCAGTTCTTCCGGCGAGCGCCGTCCGCCTGTGCGCTGAATCGCATCGACCGAATGCCGGATGCCGTCAACGCAATAGAGCAGCGCGTGCGGAAAATCCTTGTTCAGCAGCAGAAACTCCAGCACGCGGTCGGTTGAGAGATCAGCCGTATACACCTGGCAGTACGCTTCAAACGCCGTGCAGCAGCGCAGCAGCGCCACCTGCTCCAGATATTGGTAGCCCAAGTCCCCCGTTTCGCGCTGCGCTTCCAACCACGGCTGGTAAACCTCCAGCAGTGTCGCCGTCGCATACGCGCGTTCCAGGTAGCGGCCCAGCCGGATGAACTGCCAGCCCTGCCCGTGAAGGATCGTCGTGTCGCTGACGCCTTTGAACAAGTAGATACCGTCTAGAATCATGGCGAGCGTGTCACTCATGCCACTGCGGAACTGCGTCTGCACCTGCGCGGAACGCATCTGGTGGTAGAGCCGGTTCAGGCGCTGCCACTGCTCGCTTGAGATCTCCTCCCGCACTTGCCGGGCATTCTCACGCGCGGCATTCACACAGTAGCTCACCGATGCGTGGCTAACGGTACCGAAGACCAGACGGCTGGCCATGGCGTCAAGGTCACCGCACCAGTCGAGTCCCTGCGGATCGCCGAGAGCCGCAACCAGTTGCCGCCAGAGCACCTCGTCACTGGCACTGCCGGCGTCGAGCGCGAGGCCCAGTGTCACGTCGAGCTGACGCACAGTGTTCTCTGCCCGCTCCAGGTAGCGGCTCATCCAGTACAGGCTGTCGGCAACGCGCGAAAGCATCGTTGTACCCTCCCGAACTGCCAATCTCACTGCGCTTCCAGAACCCATGTGTCCTTACTGCCGCCACCTTGCGAAGAGTTCACCACCAGCGAGCCTTTCTCGAGCGCCACGCGCGTCAGCCCGCCGGGAACAATGTTCACCTTGTCGCCAAAAAGAATGTAAGGCCGCAGATCCACGTGCCGCGGCTCCAGATGATTGCCGATCAGGCAAGGCGCGCGTGAAAACGCGAGCGTCGGCTGCGCAATATAGTTACGCGGGTTGGCTTCAATCTGCCGCGCGAACTCCTCGCGCTGCTGCACCGTGGACTGCGGTCCGATCAACATGCCGTAGCCGCCGCTCTCGCCCACCGCCTTCACCACCAGCTTGTCCAGGTTTGCCAGCACATGCTTGCGATCCTTCTCCTCCGTCAGCAGAAACGTCTCCACGTTCGGCAGAATCGGATCCTCGTCCAGGTAGTAGCGAATGATACGCGGCACATACGCATAGAGCGCCTTGTCGTCGGCCAGCCCCGTGCCAAACGCGTTCGTCACCGTCACATTGCCCGCGCGGTACGCATTAAAGAGGCCCGCACAGCCCAACGCTGAGTCCGCGCGAAACACCAGCGGATCGCTGAAGTCATCGTCCACGCGGCGATAGATCACGTCCACGCGCTTCAGCCCATCCGTCGTGCGCATGTAGACAATGTTGTCGTGCGTCACCAGGTCGCGGCCTTCGACAAGATCGATGCCCATCTGCCGCGCCAGGTACGTGTGCTCAAAGTAGGCCGAGTTGTAAACGCCCGGCGTGAGCAACACGATGTTCGGCTCCGGCCGGCCTTCCGGCGCCAGCGAGCGCAGCGTCGCCAGCAGCAGTTGCGGATAGTGCTCAATGGGGCGCACGCCGTAACTGTGGAACAGGTGCGGAAACGTCCGCTTCATCACTCGCCGGTTCGTCAGCATGTAGCTCACGCCGGACGGCACCCGCAGGTTGTCCTCCAGAACCACGAACTCGCCCGAGTCGAGCCGCAGCAGATCCGAGCCCACCACCGAGATGTACACGTTGCGCGGCACCTGCAACCCGCGCATCTGCCGGCGATAGTGCTTGCAGCTGTAGACCAGCTCGCGCGGCACCACGCGGTCATTCAGAATTTTGCCGTCGGAGTAGACGTCGCGCAGAAACAGGTTCAGCGCCGTGATGCGCTGCGTGAGCCCGCGCTCAATGCGGTCCCACTCCTGCGCCGTGACAATGCGCGGCAGAAGATCGTATGGAAAGATGCGCTCGGTACCTTCATCGCGCCCGTAGACGGTAAAGGTGATGCCCTGCGTAAGGAAGGAGAGCTCAGCCGACTGCTTTGACCGCTCCAGATCCTCCGGCGGCAGCTTCGCCAGCGCTTCAGCCAGCGCAGCATAGTGTGGCCGCACCGCTCCTGAAGGCTCGCGCATCTCGTCGTAGGCGCGGTCCAGCGGATAGTCCCCGAAGAGCGTCCCCGCCTCGGCGGGAAGTCCGGCACCCATGCGCGCGAAGAGATCCTTCAGCAGGAATTCAGCGAACGGCTAAAAAGAATCCCCAACGGCTCCGTTGCCTGCAGCGCAATCGGTCCGCTCCTGAATCCCCTCCGGCTGTTCCCTGTAAGCTCGCTTGTATCACGCGCCTCATAAGGGCCGCGTGAGGATTTATCCGTTGACTCGCCGCAACCGCTTGAATTCACGATCTCGCCACGCAAACAAAAAGCGAACGCAGCGCGCCGCTGAAGATTTCCATGCAGTACGCTGGGTGACAGGAGAATTCACCGCTCATGCCCGCGCAGTCGAGGCTTTTCGCCTGTAGTTCCGCAGCCCTTCTCTTTGCCTTCGCCGCTTCATTCGCCCTTGCGCAAAAGCAGACCATCCGCATCACTGCTGACCTGTCCGACGCACCGCGCAAGCTTTATCACGCGGAGATCGATCTGCCCGTCACGCCCGGCGCGCTTACCCTCACCACTCCTGCGTGGATTCCGGGTACGCACATGCCCGCGGGACCGGCATCGGCCATCACCGGCGTCGTCTTCACTGCCAACGGACAAACACTTCCCTGGCGTCGCGATGACGAAAACCTCTATGAGTTTCACGTCACCGTCCCCGCTGGCGCCACCACGCTCCACGCGCACCTTGACTGCATCGCCACCGAGCGCGTGACGCAGAAGCTTGCCGTACTCGAGTGGGAAAAGCTGCTGCTCTATCCCGCCGACACGCCCGTGCGTGAGATCCCTATCGAGCCCACCGTGAAGATCCCCGCCGGCTGGAGCCTCGGCACCGCGCTCACACCCGTTGACGCCAGGGACTACCCGAAGCCCGCGAGCGGAACCATCCGCTTCGCTGCCACAAATGTCGAACAACTCGAAGACTCGCCCATCATCGCAGGTGAATACTTCCACGAGTACCCGCTCGCGCAGACGGTCGCTCCAAAGCACTACATTGACGTTGTAGCCGACTATCCGGAAGATGCCGAGCTGCGCCCCGCACTGCTGGCCGAGATTGCGAACCTTGTGCGTGAAGCTGACGCGCTCTACGCCTCGCATCATTACAACGCGTACCACTTCCTGTTAACGCTTTCCGATGTTGCAGGCGGCGAAGGCCTCGAGCACGGCCAGTCATCTGACAACGGCGTGGGCGAGAAAGACTACGCGAGCGCCGCGAGCCAGCTCCGTGACTCTGACCTGCTCTCGCACGAATTTACGCACTCGTGGAACGGCAAGTACCGCCGCCCCGCCGAACTCTATCAACCCGACTTCGCCACCGCGCAGCACGGCGCTCTGCTCTGGGTTTACGAGGGCATGACGCAGTATCTGGGTAATGTTCTTGCAGCGCGCTCCGGCCTCAAAACCGCGCAGCAGTACCGCGACATGCTTGCGATGGTTGCAGCGGGCCTTGACGCAACACCTGGCCGCCTCTGGCGCCCCACTGAAGATACCGCCGTCGCTGCAAGCCTGTTGCGTGGCGGCAGCCGCGCCTGGGACAACTGGCGCCGCGGGCAGGACTATTACTTTGAAGGCGAACTGCTCTGGCTCGACGCCGACACGCTCATTCGCAAGCTCACCGACAACAAGAAGTCGCTCGACGATTTTCAGAAGCTCTTCCTCGGCAAGGGCGGAAATACCAGCGCACTCATCGTGCCGTACACGTTCGACGAGATCGTGGCCGACCTCAACCAGGTCGCACCTTACGACTGGGCAAAATTTCTCAGCGACCGCGTGGACGTTATCAACCCGCGCGCCGACGTTGCCGGCATCGAGCGTGGCGGCTATCGGCTCGTTTATCGTGACAAGCCGAGCGCCGCTCAGCGCACGCTTGAAGCCACAGCGCACGGACGCAGCAGCGGTCTTGATTGCTGGTACTCGCTTGGCCTCAACCTCACCGGCGACGGCGTCATTAACGATGTGCGCTGGAACGGACCCGCCGACCAGGCGCGCCTCGCTCCCGGCGACAAGCTGATCGCCGTCAATGGTGACATCTTCTCCAATGAGGCGCTGCAAGCAGCCATCCGCGCCGCCAAAAGCTCAACCGAGCCGATCCGCCTCATCGTGCAGGCCGATAAGTTCGTGCGCACCGCGCAGATCAGCTACCACGATGGCGAGCGCTATCCCGCACTCGAACGCATTGAAGGTGCGCCAGCCTATCTGGACGACATCATCAAGCCGCTCACCAAGCCGGAAACCGCTCCGGAAAAGTCTGACGCGAGCGAATAATCGCATCACCGCATCCCGGGAGCAGGTGCTTCCGGAATGCGTCTTTTATGCTTGATCCTCAAGGAGAAAAACTCTAACGATGCTGCATCTCCGCCGATTCTCATTTGCCATTGCAATTCTTTGCATCGCCGCCTTTACGGCTTCCGCACAACCGCCCGCACCCGAGCAGCCGCAAGAGGACTTCGTCCGCGCGCACTACACCAAGTACGAGTTCCGCATCCCCATGCGCGACGGCAAGCGTCTGTTCACCGCGGTCTACGTGCCCAAAGCCTCGGCTTTCCCTGAGGATCGTGGTCCGTACCCGTTCATGATGGATCGCACGCCGTACAGCGTCGGCCCTTACGGTGAGGACGAGTATCCCAAGCACCTCGGCCCCTCGGATGAATTTGAGAAGGCCGGTTACATCTTCGTCTATCAGGATGTGCGCGGCCGCTGGATGAGCGAGGGCGACTTCATCGAAATGCGTCCGCATATCGACGACAAGAAATCACCCAGCGATGTCGATGACGCGTCGGACACCTACGACACCATTGAATTCCTGCTCAAGCATGTGGAGAACAACAACGGCAAGCTCGGCATCTGGGGCATCTCGTACCCTGGTTTCTACACCTCCGCCTCCGTCATCGACTCGCATCCGGCGCTCGTCGCAGCCAGTCCGCAGGCGCCCATGACCGACCTCTTCCAGGGCGATGACGGCTACCACGGCGGCGCGTTCATGCTCTCGGCCAACTTCGGCTTCTACGCCTTCTTCACACCGAGCCACAATCCTGAAACGCCCCACGAGCGCGTCGGCTTTGACTTCGGCACGCCCGACCACTATCGCTTCTATCTCGACGCAGGTAACATCGAGAACCTCGACAAGCTCTACCTCAAGGGCTCCAACTGGCTCTTCAACGATCAATACAAGCACACCACGTATGACGATTACTGGAAGGCGCGCGACCTCTCGCAGCACATGAAGAATGTGAAGTGCGCGGTGCTCGTCGTAGGCGGCTGGTATGACGCCGAAGACCTCAGCGGCCCCTACCGCACCTTCAACGCCATCAGCAAATTCAACCCGTCAACGCCCACCACGCTCGTCGAAGGGCCGTGGGTGCACGGCGGCTGGGCGCGCAGTGCAGGCGACCACCTCGGTGACGTAACCTTCAACGCCAAAACCGGCGACTACTTCCGCAAGAGCGTACAGTTCCCCTTCTTTGAGCACTATCTGAAGGGCAAAGGCGCCGCGCAGCCCAAGGCCGTCGTCTTTGAAACCGGCACCAACCTCTGGCGCAGCTTTGACGCGTGGCCGCCGAAGGCAGCAGCGGCCAAGACGCTCTACTTCCACGCGAACGGCAAGCTCAGCTTTGACGCGCCGACAGAAACCGCAGCCGTTGATTCCTACGTAAGCGATCCGAATCACCCGGTTCCCTTCGTCGGCTACACCACAGACACCGTACCGCAGCGCTACATGGTCGACGATCAACGCTTCGCCAGCACCCGGCCCGACGTGCTCGTCTACGAGACCGATCCGCTGACGGAAGACGTGACCATCGCCGGCCCCATCGCGCCCAGGCTGAAGATCGCCAGCTCCGGCACCGACTCCGACTTCGTCGTCAAGCTCATCGATGTCTACCCCGGCGACTACCCCGATCCAGAGGACACTTCGCACGGCAACAAGCGCATCCTCGACGCGGCCCCGCTGCACATGGGCGACTACCAGCAGTTGCTGCGTGGCGAGCCGATGCGCGCCAAGTTCCGCACGAGCTGGGAAAAGCCCGAGCCACTCGAGCCCGGCAAGATGACTGAGCTCGACTTCACCATGCCCGATCTCTTCCACACCTTCCGTCGCGGCCATCGCATCATGGTGCAGGTGCAGAGCTCGTGGTTCCCGCTCACTGACCGCAACCCACAAACCTTCACTGACATTCCAACCGCAAAGCCCGACCAGTTCCAGAAGGCCACCGAGCAGGTCTTCCGCCAGAAGGACGCGGCCTCCGGCGTCGAGGTGCTCGTGCTGCCGCAGCGCTGATCCACGTCACACTTCACCAGGCCGGAGCAGCCATGCTGCTCCGGCCTTCTTCTTTGCGCCGCAAATTTCCCGCCTGGCTCTGTACTCAGTTTTTCCTCGCGCTGCAACCCACACAGCAGCGAACCGCAGACGAGTGCATCATCTCGCACACTCCTCGCAGTTCGTCGAAGAGGAATCTCCATGCTCGTTTCTGCCATGTCCTCCAGGCTTCATCTATGCAGCGCGCTTCTCGCACTTTTCGCGCTCACCGGTTGCTCCAGCGTCAGCACCAACAGCACCTCGTCCAGCAGTTCCACCACGTCCACCACCACGTCTCTCTCGCTCTCCAGTTCCACTGTCTCCACCGGCTCCAGCGTCACACTCACCGCCGCTGTCTCGCCTTCCGCAGCCACCGGCACCGTCACCTTCTATCAAGGCGCTACATCGCTTGGCACCGCCACACTCAGTTCAGGCACGGCCACGCTCACAACCTCATTCAGCACCGCCGGAACCTACACGCTGAAAGCCGTTTATGGCGGCTCGTCCACTTACTCCGCCAGCACCTCCAGCACAGTCACGCTCACCGTCACATCATCCACCGGCGCCACTGCAACCACCACAACGCTTGCCAGCTCTACCACCACACCCGCAACAGGAGCGGACTTTACACTCACCGCCACCGTTGCGCCGTCAGCGGCCACCGGCACCGTCACCTTCTATGCAGGCTCAACGTCGCTCGGCACCGGCACACTCAGCTCCGGCACGGCTACACTCACCACGTCCATCTCCACCGCAGGCACCTACTCGCTGACCGCGTCGTACAGCGGCGACGACACCTACGCCGCCAGCACATCCAGCGCACTCTCCATCACCGTCAGCTCCACATCCACCACTGCCACTGAATGCGGTTATCAGGACTCGAGCAACAGCGCCTACTCCACCGCGGCCTACGTCTACACCACCGGCGACACCACGCTCGCCAGCCCGTCCATCAGCGTCAGCAACGAGAACGAGAGCGCCGTCTGCGCAACGAATTCCGGCACCACCGTCACGCTCACTTCGCCCACCATCGTCTCCTCCAGCGTGGGCACCAACTCGAACGACGCCAGCTTCTACGGCATGGACGCCGCCATCCTCGCCTACGGCACCACAGCCTCCACCGGATCCGGCGCGGCCATCACCGTCACGGGCGGCACCATCACCACCACTGGCGCTGAGGCCAACGGCGTCTTCGCCTCCATGGGCGGCACCGTCAACATCTCCGGCACCACCATCACCGCCTCCGCGGGCGGCGCGCACGGACTTGACGCCGCGTACTCCGGCACGCTCAACATCACCAACGTGACCGCGACCACTGCTGGCGCCAGCAGTTCCGTCGTTGCCACTGACCGCGGCGGCGGCACCGTCACCATGAAGGGTGGCAGCTACACCGCCAGCGGCCAGCGTTCAGCAGGTATTTACTCCACCGGCGTCGTCACTGCTTACGGCGGCACCTTCACCGCGAAGAACGCCGAAGCCGTCGTCGTTGAGGGCGCCAACTCCGTCACCATCGACGGCACCGACTCCACCTACGGCACCACCGCGCTCTCCAGTTCATCCGGCGACTACCGCGGCATCTTCCTCTACCAGAGCACCTCCGGCGATGCGTCCGAAGGCACGTCGAGCTTCACCATGACCAAGGGCTCCATCAGCTACAGTTGCCCGGTCACCAGCTCAAGCACCGCCTGCGCCTCCGGTTCCACGTCCAGCGGCCAGAACAGCCCGGCAACACTGTTCTCCATCGCCAACACCACAGCCACCGTCTCACTCACTGACGTCACTCTCACCAACGACACCTCCACCACGTCCAACAGTTACGGCACGCTGCTCACAGCTGAAGCGCTCAACAGCGGCACCTGGGGCACATCCGGTTCCAACGGAGGCAAAGTAACCTTCACCGCCAAAGGCACCACGCTCACCGGCAACGTGATCGTGGACAGCATCTCCACCGCAGCGCTCGTCGTGGAGCAGGACAGCTCCGGCACGGGCTCCGAACTCACCGGCGCCATCAACGCCGCTGACACCGGCAAGACCGTCAGCCTCACGCTTGACTCGGCCAGCACATGGGTCGTCACTGGCACGTCTTACCTGACCTCCCTCGCCGGGCTCACGCTCAACGGCTCCACCGTTTCCAACATCGACGGCGGCGGCCACTGCGTCTACTACTCCGGCACCATCAACGGCTCGTCCAGCAGCACCACCTACACGCTCGGCGGCTCCAGCGGCGGCTACCTGGCTCCAGCCGGCACCTCCGGCCTCACCTGCCAGTGATCCCTCCCCCGCCAACGCCGCGGTCTCTTTCAGAAAGAGGCCGCGGCGTATCATGAAGGCTTGGCCGCGCGCTCGGCAGAAACCAGTGCGCTCATTGCTTCGTACTCCATCCTTCATGAGGGATCTAATGCTCACAGTGAGACTCAGCTCTTCTCTCCTGCTCTCAGCCGCGCTCGTGCTCGGCGCCGCTTCCACTCTCCCCGCAGAAGAAGGCATGTGGACCTTCGACAACCTGCCGCTCAAGCAGCTCGCCGCCAAATACAACTTCCAGCCCACGCAAGCCTGGCTTGACCATCTGCGTCTCTCCAGCGTGCGTCTCAACGACGGTGGCTCGGGCTCGTTCGTCAGCCCTGACGGCCTCTTGCTGACAAACCATCACGTGGCGCGCGGCCAGTTGCAGAAGAACTCCACGCCTGAGCACGACTACCTCCGCGACGGCTTCTACGCCCGCACGCCGGACGAGGAGATGAAGTCGCCTGACCTTGAGGTCAACGTGCTCGTCTCGATGGAAAACGTCACGGCGCGCGTGCAGGGCGCAGCCAAGGGCATCAGCGATCCGGTCAAGGCCGTCAAGGCGCGTGAAGCCGAGATCGCCGCCATTGAAAAGGAGAGCAAGGACAAGACCAGCCTCCGCTCAGACGTTGTCTCGCTCTATCACGGCGGCGAGTACTGGCTCTATCGCTACAAGGCCTACACTGACGTGCGCCTGGTCTTCGCGCCCGAGCAGCAGGCCGCCTTCTTCGGCGGCGACCCCGATAACTTCACTTATCCGCGCTATGACCTCGACATGGCACTCTTCCGCGTCTATGACAACGGCAAGCCGCTGCACACCACCGACTACCTGAAGTGGAGCGCGAAGGGCGCAGCCCCCGGCGAGCTCATCTTCATCAGCGGCCACCCCGGCTCCACCGCGCGGCAGATCACCATGGCGCAGCTTGAGGTTGAGCGCGACGCCGTTGAGCCCGCCGTCACCGAATACCTCAAGCGCCGCATCGCCACTGCGCAGGAGTTCGCCGCACAGAGCCCGGAGAACGCGCTCATGGTCGGGTCCACCATCTTCGGCCTGCAGAACAGCCTGAAGGTCTACCTCGGCCGCATCGATGCACTCGCCGACAAGAGCATCGTCGCCAAGAAGCAGGCCGAGGAAGCCGACTTCCAGCAGCGCATCGCCGCCAATCCCGAGTGGCAGAAGAAGTATGGTGACGCGTGGAAGACCATCGCAGACGGCGAAGCGAAGATCAGGCCCGAGATCAAGTCGCAGATCTTCCGCCGGACTGACAGCCGCCTGTTCTCCATCGCGCTCTCGCTCGTGCAGTACGCGGCTGAAATCAAGAAGCCCGACGGCGAGCGCCTCGCGCAGTTCCATGAGGCAGGCCTCGAGTCGCTGAAGTTCCAGCTTCTCTCACCGGCAAAGATCTACCCGGCCACCGAAAAGCTGTTCATGGCCAGCGCCCTCAAGCTCGACGCCGAGAAGCTTGGCAAAGACGACACGTACCTCAAAGCCGTCGTGCCTGACGGCCAGGTCGACAAGACCGTTGCCGATCTCGTCGACGGCACCAAGCTGTATGACGTGAACGTGCGCAAGGCTCTGCTTGAAGGCGGTGCCGACGCCATCGCTGCGTCCACTGACCCGATGATCGTTGCCGCACGGCGCGTCGATCCCATCGTCCGCGCCACCACTGACCACATCCGCTCCATCACCAGCGCCATCACCCCGGCCAGTGAAAAGCTCGGCGAAGCACGCTTCCTCGCCTACGGCAAGGGCGCCTATCCTGACGCCACCTTCACGCTGCGCCTCAGCTACGGCACCGTCGAGGGCTACCCCTACAACGGCACCGTCGCGCCGCCGTTCACCACCTTCTACGGCCTCTATGACCGCGCGGCCAGCTTCAGCAACAAGCCCCCCTTTGACCTGACCGCAAAAGAAGCCGCAGGCCGCGACAAACTCGACCTCACCACGCCGCTCAACTTCGTCTCCACCGGCGACATCATCGGCGGCAACTCCGGCTCGCCCGTCGTCAACCGCGAGGGCGAACTCGTCGGCCTCATCTTCGACGGCAACATCGAATCGCTTGCCGGCGACTTCGTCTATGACGGCACGCGGAACCGCGCCGTCGCCGTGCACTCCGCCGGCATGATTGAAGGCCTGCGCAAGCTCTACGACGCGGGCGCGCTCGCCGACGAAATCGAAGGCAAAAAGTAGCCGCGCATCCACGCCACAAAGCAGAAGGGGAGCCGCAATGGCTCCCCTTCTGCTTTGCGCTATTCGCTTCGTTCAGCTCGCCGCAGTCTCGCTCTTTGGAAACGCCTCCAGCACCACCGCCATCACCACAAGCGCCGCCGGAATCGTCAGCAGCCCCATGCGCAGGTTGCCCGTGCGTGTTGAAATCCAGCCAGCCAGCCACGGCAGCACCGAGCCGCCAAAGCCAGAAACCGTCATCACCCAGCGCGAGTCGAGCGTGTGCCGCGCACGCGCAAAAAACTCTGCAAGAATCAGCGGATAGATCGGCGCCAGTGCCGCGCCCAGCATGAACATCGCCACCATCCGCGCTGGCGCAGAGCCAGAGAAGGCCAGTACGCCCGCCGCGCTCAGCGCCAGCACCAGCGCCCCGCGAAACACCTGTGCCGACTTTGTCCGCAGCAGCAGCACAGACGAGACTCCGCGCGACGCAAGAAATCCCGTCCAGTACAGCGACGTCATCGCCGCCGCAGCCGCGACACCAACTCCGTTCACCCGCTGCGTAAAGGTCGCCAGCCAGGTCAGAGAAATGTCTTCGACGCCCACCTGCAAGAACGCCGCAAGCGCAAAGAGCGCGATCAGCCAGACTGCGGTAGCACCGTGCCGCTCCGCCTCAGCGTGTTCAGGCTCAGGCACCTCCGGCAGCACCGCAAAACAACTCACCGCCGCCGTAACCGCCAGCACCGCCAACACCACATACGCCGCGCGATAGCTGTGATGCACCAGTACCCGCCCGGCAATCAACGGCGCGGCCAGCGCACCGGCACTCCAGCTGAAATTCAGAAAGGTAAGCATCGCCGCGCGCTGCGCCGGAAACGCACGTCCCACATACATATTCCCGCCGGACATCGGCACGCCCACGCTCATGCCGAACAGCAGAAACAGCGGCGCCAGCAGCGCATGCCCCGCCAGCGCAAGCCCGGTGCAGCACAGTGCCATCGCCACGTAGCCGCACGCCATGGTCCGCGCATAGTTCACGCGATAAAAGAACGGTCCCGTAGACGTGCCCGCAAAGTAGAGCAGGAACAGCAGGCCGGACTCGCTGTCACTCAGGTGAAACGCTGGCGCCAGCGAGGGCAGCAGCGGTCCGCCGATGGCCTGCGCCACGCCCGTCAGCGCGAACGCCGGATGAAGAACAGCCTGGGTCCACCAGCCTGGTGTCTTCGATTGCTGCATCGTGTCAGCTCCGCTTCGCCCGCGTGCGCTTTGGGTTCGGCGGACACGTCGACTCGCGAATGACAATCTCCGGCGTGATTGGAACTACGGCGGGAATGTCCACCTCACCGCGAATCCGCTGCAGCAGGACACGCGCCGCCACGGCGCCCATCTGGTTCAGCGGCTGATGAATCGTTGTCAGGCTGGGATTATGAAATGCCGCGCTCTCAATGTCATCAAAGCCCACAACAGACACGTCTTCCGGCACACGCAATCCATGATTCACGCACGCGCGAATGGCACCAATAGCCGCAAAGTCGTTGAAGCACACAAGCGCGGTGAAGTCATTGCAGCGCTGGATCAGCTCGTTCGTCGGCTCATATCCCAACTCAGGCGAGGCAACACGCAGCCGCAACTGCACCGTCAACTCCGGCGTGACCGTCAGCTTCAGTTCGCGCGCCACGGCCATCAGGTGGTTCCAGCGGTCGTCCGCATCTGAGCTGTGGCTGCCGCCGCGCATGAATGCAATCTTGCGATGCCCAAGCTGATACAGGTGCCGCAGCGTCAACTCCGCCGCACGCCGCTGGTCCAGCACAACGTTGGTCACGCCCTCAATCTTCCGATGCCCGGCAACCGCAACCGCCGGCAGGTGCAGGCTGTTCTGCAGAATCGTGTCGATCAGGATGAACCCTTCCACCGAGCGGTCCACCAGCAGCCGCGGATACTCCTCAATCAAGTCCTGTTTGCGATGGTGGCTTGCTGTCAGGTAGAAGTACCCCTCTTCGAGCAGCAGCGCTTCCACCCCATTCAGCACGTGCATTGAATAGCCGTCATTCAGCTCAGGCACCAGCACGCCCACCGTGTAGCTCTGCCGCTTGCGCAACGTGCGCGCATAGAAACTCGGCCGGTATTCGAACTTCTTCGCCGCCGCCGTCACGCGGTCGCGCGTCTCCTGCGGGATCGACTTCACCCCGGGCGCGTTGTTCAGCACCAGCGAGATCGTCGCCGGCGAAAGGTCCAGGTACTCGCCCAGCGTCCGCAGGCTGATCGGCTGGCCCGGCTGCGGTCCGGCATTCTGCTTTGCTCGCTTTGTCACGCTCTCCTTTGTATCACCTTGGAGGCCTGGCAGAACGACATCTGCCAGACACCTGACCGCGAAGCCGCAATGTAAAGTACACTAAGTGCAGTTGGCCATCCCAGCGGAGGGATGGGTGAGCGGTTGAAACCGGCGGTCTTGAAAACCGTTGTGCCTTTGCGGGCACCGGGGGTTCGAATCCCTCTCCCTCCGCCATTACCGCCCGTCGCACGTGCGGATAGAACGCCGCCATCTCCCCTCACAAGCCAGAAAGCCGCGTCTTAAACGCTGAATCACTCCCATCGCTGCGGAGTGCTGCACTTGCTTATGGCATCTGATTCTGGCGGCGCGGCAGGCTCGTGGTCCCCCGGAGTACGCTTAAGCCCGCCAGATTCCCACTTGCGCGGTGCATACTGCCACCCCGGCAGCGGACAACCGGCTCAATCGATTTAAGCCCTGGGGGATCGGGTACCATCATGAATTAAATGAAAAATGCGTCTTCCAACTGGCATTCTCTCTGCAGCCTGTCCAGTACCAGATCTGTTGCCCTGGCACTTCTGTGCTTCACAATTTCCGGAATAGCCGCCGCACAACAGCTGAACGCCGCACAAGGTCCGCTGGCACTGGTCGATCCACTCATCGGAACCGGGCCCGACGGCCACACCTTCCCCGGTGCAACGGTGCCCTTCGGCATGGTGCAGCTCTCGCCAGACACACAGATTCGCCCCTTCAAGCAGAGCTACAAGTGGGCCTCCGGATATCGCTATGAGGACACGACAATCCTCGGCTTCTCGCACACCCACTTTTCCGGAAGCGGGCACTCTGATCTGGGAGACGTTCTGCTGCAACCCATCTCCGGCGACGTGCGGCTCGAGCCCGGCGATGCGGAGAAGCCCGAATCGGGCTATGGTTCCCGCTTCAGCCATGCGCGTGAAAAATCCGCACCGGGCTATTACGCAGTGGACTTACTCGACTACGGCATCCACGCCGAGTTGACGACGAGCCTGCGCGTGGGCGTTCACCGCTATACGTACCCTTCCGGCAAGCCTGCACACGTTCTGGTCGACCTTCGTTCGTCTATCTATAACTATCCGGGCAAAGTGCTGTGGTCACGGCTCCGTATCCGTGGCGACGGCACGGTAACAGGCATGCGCGAAACACGCGGCTGGGCGCCGGGACGCCAGCTTTACTTCGCCCTGCGTTTCTCGCAGCCCGTGGTGGAGCACAGCCTGTATAACCGCGAGCCGTTGCCCGTTGAGTATCGTGGTTTCAAGACTCCCGGCACAAATCCAGAGAACACGCAGGCGATTGAAGGCCGCGGCATCCTCGCCGTGTTTTCCTTCAAGCCGCAAGCGGAGCCGCTGGTCGTGAAGGTTGCGCTCTCACCCGTCAGCGAAGAGAACGCGATCGCCAACATGGACGCGGAGGTTCCGGGCTTTGACTTTGACGCGGTCCACGCCGCAGCAACAGCTGCCTGGGCAACGGAACTCGCCCGCATGGACATCAAGGCGCCGCTGGACATCGAGAAGAATCTCTATACCGCCCTCTACCATTCCATGATTTCGCCCAACCTGAGCATGGATACCGACGGCAGTTATCGTGGCCCTGACAACCAGATTCATCACGCCGCCGGCTTTCACTTTGTTTCAAACCTGAGCTTATGGGACACCTACCGCGCCGAGCAGCCTCTGATGACACTGCTTGAGCCAGAGGCGCGCACCAGCGACCTCATCAACTCCATGCTGGCGTCGCAGCATGATAGCCCGTTCGGCATTCTGCCCATCTGGCAGGAGCAGGGCCTTGAAACCTGGTGCATGATCGGCTACCACGCCGTGCCAGAGATCGCCGACGCCTATATGAAGGGCATTCGCGGCTTTGACGCGGACCAGGCACTCCACGCCGTTGTGGCCAGTGCCAGTTACGGCCCGTTTGGACATCTGGATGAATACATGCGGCTCGGCTATGTGCCGGTGGACCACGATGACGAAGCGGCGTCGAAAACCGTGGAGTACGCCTTTGATGACTGGACGATCGCGCGCATGGCGAGCGCGATGAAGCGTGCCGATGTGGCAGAGACATTCACCAGACGCGCAGCCAACTGGCGCAACAACTTCAACAGCAAAGACGGGTTTGTTGAACCGCGCCTCTCCAATGGAGATTTCCGCGTTCCCTTCGACCCTGCGAAGGCGGGAGCCGGCAGCGGCTTTACCGAGGGCAATGCCTGGCAATACTCCTGGTACCAGCCGCAGGATGTGCAGGGGCTCATTGACCTGCTCGGCGGCAAGCAGCAATTGATGAACAAGCTGGATGCCATGTTCGATGCCAAGGTTGACCCGCATCAATACGCCGACGTGGAGGACATCAGCGGAATGATTGGGCAGTACATCCACGGCAACGAGCCAAGCCATCATCTGGCCTACTTATACAGCTATGCAGGCGCGCCGATTCGCACGCAGGAGCGGCTCCGCCAGATAGTGGAGTCGCAGTATCGGCCTGCTCCTGACGGTCTGGTGGGCAATGACGATCTCGGGCAGATGTCCGCCTGGCTGATCTTCACGTCGCTCGGTTTCTATCCCGTCGCACCCGGCTCAAACGAATATGTCATAGGCCGCCCATTTGTTGATGAAGCCACGCTGCATCTTCCAAATGGAAAATCCTTTCACATCCTCGCAGAGAATCTCAGTTCGTCAAATGCCTTCATCCAAGCCGTCACGTTGAATGGCAAGCCACTTACTCGCTTGTTCCTGCGGCATGAGGAGTTGATGCAAGGCGGCGAACTGCACTTTGTCATGAGTAACCGCGAGAACGCAACGTGGTCAAAGCATCCACACGAGTTACCCTTTTCCATGACCCCAGCGCATTAAAGGCAACTCGTCAAAAGTGGTTTAGCCAGACTTTGCATGAATCCGTCTGTCCCGCGTCTGGAGCCTGTTATTAACTTTCCGCGCATGCCAGAGAGTTAGTAGCAGGCTCCAAGTACCAGACGTCAGCAAAAACAGCCCCGTCCGCTCAATCTCGCATCCTCGCGCGGTACTGCTTGCCAATATCAGCAAATCGAGAATCCCCGGCGCTCGGGAGATAATTCATCAAAGGCCTCTGGAAATCCTGAATGAACACCCTCTCGCTCCTGCTCATTGTCCTCGGTGTCTTTCTTCTCGCTTATCGCTACTACAGCGCATTCCTGGCCGCGCGTGTCGTCATGCTCAGTGACGCGCGCACCACGCCCGCGCACACCTTCCGCGATGGCCATAACTACGCGCCCACACCCAAGTGGGTGCTCTTCGGACATCACTTCGCCGCCATCGCCGGAGCCGGTCCACTCGTCGGCCCCACGCTCGCCGCACAGTTCGGCTTCGCACCCGGTCTCGTCTGGCTCGTCGCGGGTGCGGTCCTCGCCGGTGCCGTACAGGACTTCACCGTCCTCGTCGCCTCCGTCCGGCACAAAGGCCGCTCGCTCGCTGAAGTTGCACGCACTGAGATCAGCCCCTTCGCCGGCATCGTCGCCATGATCGCCGTTCTCTTCATCCTGCTTGTCACGCTCGCAGGACTTGGCATCGTCGTCGTCAATGCACTCGCGGCCAGTCCCTGGGGAGTCTTCACCATCGGCATGACCATCCCCATCGCCATCGGCATGGGCCTCGCCATGTTCAGGGGCGGCCGCATCCGCGTCGCTGGCCCCAGCGTTGCCGGTGTCGTGCTGCTCATGTCCGCTCTTGTCGGAGGGCATTTCGTCGCGCAATCGTCGTGGGCCTCGGTCTTCACCTTCAACCCGCACCAGATCACGCTACTGCTCGCTGCTTACGGCTTCATCGCCTCCACTCTGCCCGTCTGGCTGCTGCTCACGCCGCGCGACTATCTCTCCACTTACGTCAAGCTCGGCACCATCGCCGCTCTCGTCCTCGGCATCTTCTGGGTGCATCCGGCCATCCAGTTTCCCGCAGTAACAAGCTTCGTCCACGGCGGCGGGCCCATCATCAAGGGCACGCTCTTTCCGTTTCTGTTCGTCACCATCGCCTGCGGCGCCATCAGCGGCTTCCACTCGCTCGTCTCCAGCGGCACCACGTCCAAAATGCTCGACAAGGAGTGCGACGCGCGCTTCATCGGTTTCGGTGCCATGCTCGCCGAGTCGCTCGTCGGCGTCATGGCTCTCATCGCCGCCTGCTCCATGGCGCCCGGCGACTACTTCGCCATCAACAGCACACCCGCCGCCTTCGCCAGGCTTGGCCTCCACACCGTGCACCTCGACGCATTCGCGCAGGGCGTAGGCGAGCATCTCGCGGGCCGCACCGGCGGCGCCGTCTCGCTCGCCATTGGAATGGCGCAGATCTTCCAGGGCGTGCCCGGCATGCGCCAACTCATCGGCTACTGGTATCACTACGCCATCATGTTTGAGGCGCTCTTCATCCTCACCACAGTCGACGCCGGCACGCGCGTTGCACGCTACGTTCTGCACGAGTTGCTTGGCAAGGCATGGGCCCCGCTCGGCAATCAAAAATCCATCGCAGCCGGAGCTCCCATCGCCGCCATCGTCGTCTTCAGTTGGGGCTATCTCATCTATACCGGAAACATCTCCACCATCTGGCCGCTGTTCGGCACGGGGAATCAACTGCTGGCCACCATCGCGCTCTCTGTCGTCAGCGTCTTCCTCGTCAACATGGGCCGCGCGCGTTACGCACTGCTTACCGCAATTCCCGCTGCGGCCATCGGCATCACCACCATCACCGCCGGCATCCTCTCCATACGCGACATCTTCTGGCCGCTTACTTCCGCGCCCTCCACTGCGGTTCAGGGCTGGCTCGATTCGCTGCTCATGGCGTTGTTCATGGTTGGCGTCGTGCTCGTTGCCGGTAACTCCATCGTGCGCGTGCGCAAAACATTGCGCGGCGAGTCACTGCCAGCCGAGTCCTGCGGCCCTGAAGACTCTTCCGTCAGAATGCGCTGCTGCTGAGCACCGCCCACTTCACCGTCAACGATGCCGCCGCAGCGTCAGCGCACGAAAAAAGGCGGACGGCAGCCATGCTTCCTGGCCGCCATTCCGCCTCTGATCTTTGTAACTGCAACCTGCTCTACTTACTGCCCGTCTGCGCCTTCACTTCTGCCAGCATCGCTTCCACCTGCGCGCGTCCCTGGTACTTCGGCGCCTTCGCCAGCAGCCGATTCCAGTCCGACGTCGCACCGGCCGCATCGTGCTTCCCGCGCCACAGCACCAGCCCGCGATTGAACAGCGTATTCGGATTATCCGGCGATGTGCTCAGCGCTTTGTCAAACGCCCCCAGCGCCGCGTCCGCATTGCCCATGTACCAGTACGCCGTACCCATGTCAGTGCGTACAGATGCATCGTCCGGTGCAATCGCCAACGAGCGGTTGTAGTAGTCCACCGCTGTCGCATATTGCCGCCCGTCGTAGTAGACGTTGCCCAGGTTAGCCAACAAGGTTGCGTCGTTCGGATGCGCCTTGAGCTGCTCCAGCATCGGCGCGGCCTGATCGTCCGCCGCGGCCTTTAGCTGCTCCGGCGTCTTCGGCTGCTGCGGAGCTGGCGCACTTACCGGAGCTACGCTGCTCGGCTGAGCAGCCTTCGGAGCGCCGTGGATTAACCAGCCCCCTGCAATGCCCCCCGCCAGGCAAACCAGCGCGAGCAGCGCCGCACGCTCCCGTGTCCACTCGAATCCGCTCTTACTCTTAGCGCTGTTCATTGCCCCGTGCTCCCTTTGCGCCGTGCGCAGGCACGCTCTGTGCCTGTGCCAGCAGTTTCTGCACCTCGGCCTTGCGTTGCGGGTCCAGCTGCGGATTGGTCTTCAGCAGCGTTTGCCAGGCCGCAACCGCGCCCTTCGTATCCTGTTTGCCTTCAAGCTTGATCATCCCTATGTTGAACAGCGTGTTGGCATCGTTCGGCGCAAAACTCAGAGCATCGTTCAACTGCTTCAGCGCCGCATCCGGATCGCCGCCGCGGAAGAGGCTCGCGGCCAGTTTGGTGCGGATTGCAGGATTCTTAGGATCGGCCTGAGCAGCACGTCCGTAGTAATTCGCCGCCTGTTGGAACTGGTGTGTTGTGTGATAGATCGCGCCCACCTGCAGCAGCAGAGCCGTGTTGTTCGGGTCGCTCTTGAGCTTCTCAAGCAGCGGCGCAGCCTGCTTGTCAGCCATCTGCTTCATCTCTTCAAGACTGGGCATGTGCCCGGACATCGGACCATGCGGCGAACGTGCGGCAGCAGTTGGCGCTACTGGCACCGCCTGCGTTCCCCGAAACACATAGCCAATTCCAAGTCCACCTGCAAGACAAATTACCGCCAGCACATACACATACGCGGTCCGTAACGACGTGCTTTCAGGTTGAGCCGTGGTTGCTCCGTTCGCCATCGCACTTACTCCCGCACCGGGACCGCACACGCTCTCGTCGGTACCGCCCTGTGGGGCGCCCGTACGCGTGCTGCCTCGTTCCGATTCACCCTCTGGGGAAACCTGCACCAGTGAAACATAGACCCAGAATCAAGTGCGTGATTTGCGTCACACAGCCCACGAGACTCATCTAGACCCGGGTAATTAAGCGTGACAAAGATCACATCCGGTTGACTCATTTCGATGGTCACATTGCAGCGTTGGTGTGGGGCATTTCACTGGACGAACAAAGCGAACCGCCCGTCAATCGCTCATTTCGCTATTATCCCGTTTCGTTCTATCGACAGTTCTCGGAAGTTCATGAGTAATTTATTGAATTTCCGATAGCTAAGGTAATGTGAGGCCTCTCAGCAAACCGGCCCGCGCGCAGGCTCGGGTCTAAAACGCAGTACTGAGTGTGCACCAGGAGGCTTTATCCAAATGAAATGTCTATCTGTCCTTGCCGTCGCCCTGCTCGCCTCCGCGAGTTTTGCCATGGCCCAGAGCACCTACGATCCGGGAACTGACGTTCTCGGCGCCCACCTCAACTACGGCCGCGGCTGCGCGGCCTGTCACGCGCCTCACAGCGGCGTTTACGGCAACGGCAATGCCAAGACCGCAGACCCGACCGCCGGAAACATCGCGCTCTGGGGCGAAGATCTCGGCAGCCTTTACGGCAAAACCATCACCACCGGCCAGAGCGAGCATGGTAGCTACGTTGAGACACTGCCGACCAGCCTCTCGGCCGGCACACCGGACGTCGCTGGCGTTCTCATGTGCCTCAGCTGCCATGATGGCAACCTTGCAAAGGGCGCCATGATGAATAACGTCGTCTATGAGACCCTGCCATCGTCCTACGGCACCGCGAACAAGATCCCGACGCTGCTCGGCGACGACGGATCGACCACCGGCAACTACCTCAACGATCACCCGGTGGGCCTGGCTGCTGACATGTCCTGCGGTGGAACCTACGACTGGGATTGCACCATCAGCGCCGCCGGTTCCATACAGATGACTGGCACTGCTTCGGCGAAGTTCAAGACCAACTACGGCTTCTTCGTCCGTCCCGGTGTTAACGGCACAACGCCGGTCGTGCTCTGCACAACCTGCCACAACCAGCACGTGATGAACGTGGTCAAGGTCACCGCCAGCAACTCGGGCATGACCCCTGGCACCTACAAGACCATGTTCTTCCTGCGCGCGCCGTACGATCCGGCCAGCACCACAGCCAACACCGCGGCGCAGTTCTGCCGTCAGTGCCATGGTGGTGAAGCCAACGAAATGAATGGCAGCTCCGCTGGCACCACCTTCTAAGAAGTGTTCCGTAACTGACCGGGGAGGGGTGACTCATCCCTCCCCTCTTTTTCAACAGGATGATTTTCATGAACCGCACTCTTTCCATCTGCGCGCTTGCACTTCTGAATCTGGCCGTTGTTCGCGCCCAGATGGCTTCCCACGCACCTACTCTTCAACCGAAAAGCGCTCCCAATCCCAACGTCACCGCGCTCAAGCCGACCGGCAAACCCGTCGCCCGCGTCAACGGCTCAGTGCTTACCGAAGGTGACTTGGTCCGCGAGGAGTACGCCATCTTCCCTTACGCGCGCCAACACAACGGCATTCCCAAGGATATGGCGCCGCAGATCCGCGACGGCGCGCTCAAGATGCTTGTCTTTGAAGAACTCGTCTACCAGGAAGCGCAGCGCCGCAAGATGACCATCTCACCCGCGAAGATGCAGCGCTCCGAAGCCGACTTCCGCAAGCAATTCGCATCGCCTCAGGAGTTCAACGCATTCTTGCAAAGTGACTTTCAGGGCTCCCGTGATCTGTTCCTCGAGAAGGTACGTCGCTCCCTTCTGATCGAAGCCCTGCTCAAAACCGAAGTTGACGCAAAGAGTGCCGTGACACCTGCTGAAGTTCGTGGCTACTACGGCAAGAACCCCGCCCGCTTCCAGAAGCCGGAGACTTACACCTTCCAGAGCATCTCCATTCTTCCGCCGGAGCACGCCACAGCCGCGCAGTTGCAAGAAGGCCACGCGCGCGCCGACAAGGCCTACGCCCAGGCAAAGCTCGCCAAAACGTCGCGTGCATTCGGAGCATTGGCGGAGAAGGTTTCCGACGATGACTACCGCGTCGTACTCGGCCAGCACAAACCTGTTTCCGTTGCCGATCTTCCGCCGCAGGTCCGCAAAGCGCTCACCGCCATCAAGCCCGGAGACATCACGGGCATCATCCAGATCGACAATGCCTTCACCATTCTTCATCTGCAGGAGCACACGCCGGCCGGCGTGGAGCCCTTCACGAAGGTGCAAGCGGCACTCACCAAAGAGCTGCATGACACGCGGACTAACCAGCTGCGCAGCGCGCTCGACCAGAAGCTGCGGAAGGGTGCAACGATCCAGATGCAGTAACCTCCGCCATCAGAATTCGCCACGGTTCACTGAACACAATTCCCATGCGATCTGCAATTACTCAACCCGGTGATACGCCAGCTCCCCGCAGTCTGCTGGGAGCTGTGTGCATGGCTGTCGCCGCATTGGTTCTGTTTGCCGCGCCGGCCTCTGCGCAGTTGCATTACGGTGACCTCTCCGCTTCGGCAGCAGGCAATCTCGCCAGCGGATATAGCGCTACTTTTGGCAACACAACCAGTTCCAGCCATAACTGGAACGTGGGCGGCACCGGCAACTTCTCCGGTGCCTACTACAGCCCAAACTTTCTCTCTTACAACGCCTCGGTCTACCTCAATCAGTCGCGCGCCAACTCTGACTTCCAGTCGATATCCAGCGCAAGTGGACTTACGCTCTCCACCAACCTGTTCAGCGGCAGCAAGTTCCCTGGCTCCATCAACTACGCGCGCGCCTACAACGCGGACGGGAACTACTCGATTCCCGGCGTTGCCAACTACGTCACCCACGGCAACAATCAGACCTTTGGAGTCAACTGGAGCGAGAACCTGACAGACAAGCCAAGCTTCTCCGTCGGCTATCAAGCCGGTTCCAGCAATTACTCTGTCTATGGAGCCAGCAGCAACGGCGACACTGGCTTTCACTCTGTCAACCTGCACTCCGGCTACACGCTCTCCGGCTTCGCAGTCAGCGCATCTTATACCAACGGCGGCTCCCACTCCGTCATTCCCGAGGTCGTCTCCGGCAGTGCGTCGAGCACGGTCCATTCTGACTCCAACGGCTATAACTTCAACATCTCGCATCGCCTTCCGATGCAGGGCAACGCGTTTCTCAGTTACAACCACTCCAGTTGGAACATGCAGTATCTTGATACTTCGTCAACCGGATCGCTGAACCTCGTAACCGCACTGGCTACCGTACGCCCCACCACCAAGTTTGCCATGTCCGTTAACGCGAATTACTCAGACAACCTCGCCGGACAGCTCGCACAGAGCGTCATCTCCTCCGGCGGCGTGGTTACCGGCAACACGTCGAACCAGTCTTCTAACTCGTTGGACATCATGGCACTTGCCACTTACGCCCCTGCACTCACTACGCAGACTTCAGCCTTTGTCGAACGCCGCACTCAGACCTTTGAAGGCAGCGATTATGGCGTCACGTCCTACGGCGGCAGCGCCTCGTATGCCCGCCGCCTCTTCGGCGGGTCGTTCAACACCTCCGCCACGGCCATCGCCAATGCTTCTGACAACACAGGCTCTGACACGCTCGGCTTCTCCGTCAATCAGAACTATTCCACTGAGGCCCTCGGCTGGCATGTCACCGAGTCCTTCGGTTACGCGCAAAATGTCCAGACCCTGCTCGTCACCTATACCAATTCCTATTACAACTACTCGCTGAACATTCGTCGCCGCTGGGGCCTGTTCAGCACCGGTTTGGGCGCCGGAGGTTCGCGAACCGCACTCACCCAGGTGGCCGGTAGCGGCAGCAGCAGCCAGAGTTACAGCGCCAATCTCGGTTACAGCAGTTACCTCAACGCAACCGGCACTTACTCCCGCTCTGATGGAGAAGCCATTCTCACCGGCTCCGGCCTCAGCACCATCACGCAGCCTACGACTTCCAGCCTTGTCAGCCTCTATGGCGGCACAGCCTACTCGTTCGGCGTCTCCAGTTCCCCGGTCAAAAAGCTCGTCCTTTCGGCCAGCTACGCACGTTCTGACAGCAACACCTCCAGCACCACCCTTTCCTCGTCAAATCTCAACCGGCAATTCAACTCCCTCGTCCAGTACCGGGTCCGCAAGTTGTATTTCACAAGCGGATATGCAAGGTTGGAACAGGGCTTCAGCAATTCGGGCACTGCCCCTGAAACCGTCTCGTCTTACTACTTCGGGATCTCGCGTTGGTTCAACTTCTTCTAACTCGTGCAGGACGGCGGCGCACATTCGCGCTGCTACTTTTGCTCGCCGTGGCCAGCGCCCCGCTTCACGCATCGCAAAAGTCCCGTTCCGCCGCAATCCCTGAGCAGTGGGTCATGTCGCTCGATGGCGGCCGCTCACTGACGTTTGAGCGCAATTTCCGCTCCGAGTCTGAGGTTCGCCCCAACCGAGGCTTCTGGAACAAGCTCGTCGACGTCGTCGCCGGTGAGCCAAACTTCCACTTTCTCGTTCGTCCGTACAGCATCGCAGAAGACTCACGCGGCCGCCTGCTCGTTAGCGATCCCGGTGTGCAGGGCATCCACATCTTCGACTTCGCCCAGCGCAAATACCGCTTCATCGAGCACAACGGCAAGGCCAGCGGCAACATGCGCACGCCACAGTGCATCGCCGTCGACGCGCAAGATAACATCTACGTCACCGACTCTGAGACCGGTCTGATCTTCGTCTTCGAGCCCGGCGGCAAACTGCTCCGCACCATTGGCAAGCTGAAAGGCGGCGAGGGCTACTTCAAGCGCCCCACCGGCATCGCCGTTGACTCCGCCGCCCAGCGCATCTACGTTACTGACACTCTGCGCGACAAAGTCTTCATTCTCGACATGCAGGGCACGGTCCTCCAGTCCTTCGGGAAAACCGGCAGCGCCCCGGGCGAGTTCAATCTCCCCACCGAACTCCGCATCGACGGCAATAACCTGCTCGTCGTCGATGCCATGAACTTCCGCGTCCAGGCCTTCGACCGCTCCGGCAACTTCCAGTTCGCCATCGGACACCAGGGCGACTCCACCGGCGCCCTCTTCCGTCCCAAGGCCGTCAGCGTCGACTCCGAAGGTGATCTCTACATTGTCGATGCGCAATGGGGCGTCGTGCAGGTCTTCAATCGCCAGGGCCAGTTGCTCTACTACTTCGGCGAGCGCGGCACCCACGCCGGACAGTTCCAGCTTCCCACCGGCGTTTTCATTGATCGCGCCGACCACGTTTATGTCGTCGACTCGTACAATCATCTAATCCAGGTCTTTCAGTATGTCGGCCTGAAGCAAACCGCGAAAGAGGTTCTTCCATGAGGCCGCTCGCCCGCGTCGCTTTGGCCGCTTCAATGCTGGTCGCTGCCGGTCTTGTTGCGCAAACAGGCACTGACGCACTCGGTGTCCACAATCTTGGACCCAGCGGTGGCGCGCCCATCCAGGGTGCCCGCGCGGATGCCTGCGCCTACTGCCATGCAGCTCACTCCGGCCTCAACATCGGCCTCTGGAACCAGAAGCTCACCACGCAGGTTTATAGCAACTACACGGCCACCACCGAGAAGAACCTCGCCAAGCAGCCCACACTGGGCTCGCCGTCCAATATGTGCCTCAGCTGTCATGACGGCACCGTCGCCGTCGGCACCACCGTCGCGTACGGGGCCGTCACCACGCACGGCACCATGAACGCCACTGATGTCTTCGGCTCCGACCTCCAGACATCGCACCCGTTCTCGCTCGCCGTGCCGCTCAAGGACAATATCCACCTCGTTGCCACGCTCGCCTCCAGCGGCCAGACCGCCGACTCCACCAAGGCTGTTCAACTCATCAACGGCAACGTCGAGTGCACCTCCTGCCACAATCCCCACGTGCAGGCCATTGATACCGTCTCCCGCAACTTCCTCGCCAAAGACAACTCCAGCGGCCAGCTCTGTCTCGCCTGCCATGATCCGTCGCGCACCGCCAGCAGCCAGGTCAACCCCCTCGCTGACTGGGCCACCAGCGCCCATGCCGTCTCCACCGCCAAGCTCTCCACGCAAGCTGGCGTCGGCAGCTATACCACCGTCGGCACCGCCGCCTGCATCGGCTGCCATGCGCCGCACAACGCCGCCGGAGCGGCCCGTCTGCTGCGCGGCTCCAATGAGCAGGACTGCATCGCCTGCCACAACGGCGGCTCCAACATCTCGCCCGCCCCCACTTACACCAACGTCTTCGCCGAGTACGCCACCGGCAAGGTCGGCCACCCGCTGCCCAGTTCCACTTATCCGCACGACGCCGCCGAAACCACCCTGCTCAACAACAGCCGCCACGCCACCTGCGTCGACTGCCACAGCGCCCATGGCTCGCAGACGCTCAGCGTTTTCCCGGACGCTCCTCTGCTCCGCGTCTCGCAGAAGAACGTGGCCGGCATCAGCGCCACAGACGGCACCACCGTTCTCACACCCGCCGTCAATCAATATGAGAATTGCCTGCGCTGCCACGGCACCAGCTCCGGCAAGCAGGTTCTCACCATCTACGGCTACTTCGCGAACCGCGCTGTCGCGGCTGGCGATCCACTCAACCTCGTACCGCAGTTTGCCGCCACCTCCACCTCCAGCCACCCGGTCTTCCACGCCCGCTCAAGCGGCCTGCCGCAGCCCAGTCTGCGCGCCAATATGCTCAACATCGACGGCGTTACGCAGGGCCGCTCCATGGGCACGCAAATTTTCTGCACGGACTGCCACAACTCCGACGACAACCGCGAGTTCGGCGGCACCGGCTCCAACGGCCCCCACGGCTCCCGCTGGACCCACATCCTTGAGCGCGAGTACGAGTTCACCCAGGCCGTCACACCCGGGGCGCTGGTCACCAATCTCAATCCAACCCCGAACCTCACCGGCACCGGCCCTTACGCGCTCTGCGCCAAGTGCCACGATCTCTCCGGGCAAATCATCAACAACACCAGCTGGGCCAGCCACGCCTCGCACATCAACGCCGGCTTCTCCTGCTCGGTCTGCCACACCGCCCACGGCATGGGCGCCACCAACGCCAACTTCTCCGGCGAGCGCCTCGTCAACTTCGACATGAACGTCGTTGCGCAGAACGGCGCCTTGCCCGTCTCTTACGCACGCTCCACCAACTCCTGCAATCTTGTCTGCCACCAGGTGACGCACACGGCCACAGCCTCCGGCACCACCGTCAGCGCCGCTCGCCGTTCCTCCGTCGCGTCCTTCAGCAAATAGAAAAGCCCCGGCAGCCATCGAGCGCATCCACTGCGCCCAGCCGCCGGGGCTTTCCCCTTTCGCTTATCTGCTGGCCCACTGCATAAGCCAAGGTTTTGAAGGGGCACGGCTTCAGCCGTGCCGTAAGGCGTAGTGAATAGAGGATGGAGCTTCAGCCCCTCAGCTTGATGACAAACCATTTCGTCAGCCGCTTCGTGTCAGGGCACGACTTCAGTCGTGCCGCAAATAGCCCGAAAGAACGGTGGGCTTCAGTCCCTGAGGAATCGCCTCTCCCCATTCTGGCCATCGACCGGAGCTCTTCTAAAACACCGTTCCCGCCGAGCTCCCATTCATCTCGTTCGACTTGTCCGCGTGGCACTGCCGGCAGAACTGCGCCGTCTGGTTTGACTGCTGATTCGTGTCGCGCGGATTGTAGGGCGCGCGCAGGAAGAACATTGTCGCGTAGTTCCCCACCGGCAACCCCGAGCTCGTTGCGCTCGTCACCCGCACCACGTTCATCGAGTGCGGATCGTGACACGTCGTACACACCACCACCGCGCGATTGTTATAGGTGCCCAGCTTCATGAAGAACCCATAGTTCTTCACAAACCGGCTCGAATTCGTCCCCTGCATCTGAATCTGCCCGTTCACGTCCGTGCAGTCCCAGTTGTCTCCGCCGCAGCTCACCGCCGCGTTCACGCCCATCGGATGCTGGTTCAGATACGTTGCCCCATTCGCGCTCCCCGTACCCAGCAGCGTCGGCACGTTATTGCTCTGGCCATACGTTGCCGGCAGCGTCTCATACACGCGGTTCTTCATCATCGCGTTGGAGGCGTAGTTACCGTCATGGCAGGTCAGGCAGGTCAGCAGTCCCTCCGTATCCGGGCGACTCGCGTCCATGCTCGTCGGCAACACCTCCACAAACTTGCCGCCCCCGGTCGTCAGCGTGTGCCCGAACAGCCCGCTGGCATCCTCGCCCCAAAGCGCAGTGGATGTTCCGCCACTGGAAAACCGCTGCTCGCCATTACCTGCCGCTCCACTGTGCGGTGCGTGGCACGCGGTGCAGCCGCGGCCATAGTTCAGGTGCGCGCCCAGCACATCCTCTGAGGCTGTCACCATCTGCGCCGCCGCCACCTGCGCGCCAGCCAGCATCACCAGGCAAAGGAACACTGTCTGCTTCATCGGTTGTTTCGGCTCCTCGTCCGTCCCTTCCTTCATCGGCCCCGAGCCGCACAACCTTGAGCCACCGCAACACTCGCCCCTGCCTCTGCATCCCTCCTTCCACCCTAGGCCACGCCTCTCCCGAATCCGGAATCGCTCATGTGATCTGCCCGCTTGTCGAGCTAAAACCTGCCGTCTCAATCTCTCTTGCATCCTGTGATACAAATCACGGCCTGAGGCGATTCCGATCGCTAGAATGCCCCTGTAAGTTGCCGTAGAATCAGTTGATTACGTAAATCTTGTAATCTTCTAATGAACGTATCTCCTACGTTCCGCGCAACTTCCGGTATCCCGCACTCTCGGAGTCGGTATGAGACTGCTTTCGCTTTCCGCCTCGGCCCGCCGCCTGCGCGCCCGCCGCCTGACTGTTCCGGCGGCCCTGCTCGCATCTCTTGCCGTCGCGCTCACCTCGCCTGCTTTCGCTGCAGTCCATCCCGTGCCGCTCGACAAAAACGTCGACTCGGCCAAGTGCCTTGAATGCCATGAGGACAAGACCAAGGGCAAGAGCGTCCACTCGGCCATCGCCACTGGATGCCTGAGCTGCCATGAGGTCCGCACCAGCAAAGACGTCACGCACGTCAAGCTCATCACGCCCACCACCTCCGGCCTCTGCCTCACCTGCCATGCAGACAAGAAGGCCGCGGACATCAAGGGCACCGTCCATCCCCCCGCTGTCCGCGACTGCGTCACCTGCCACGATCCGCACGTCAGCGAGAACAAGAACCAGTTGCTCAAGCCCGTCTCCGGCGACGCCAAAGAGAACCTCTGCCTCCAGTGCCACAAGACCGGCCTCGACGTCCCCAAGGACGGCAGCCGTCACGCCGCGCTCGACATGGGCTGCGACACCTGCCACGTCACCCACAAGACCGGCGCCGAGCCCACGCCTGAGAACCGCTTCCATCTCACCAAGTCGCCGCCCGCGCTCTGCCTCGACTGCCACGACGCCAAGGACGAGAACCTGCAGAAGGCGCATCACGGCCAGCCTTTCGCCACCGCCAACTGTCTCGAGTGCCACAATCCGCATCAGTCTGACTCGCCCAAGCTCATGGCGAAATTCCAGCACGTGCCCTTCCAGGGCGGCGGCTGTGACACCTGCCATCAGCCCGTCAAGGACGGCAAGATCCAGCTCACGCAAGACAACGCGAAAGCCCTCTGCGTCACCTGCCATGACGACAAGGCCAAGCTCATCGACTCCGCCAAGGTTCCGCATCCCGGCGCCGCCGGTGACTGCACCGACTGCCACAGCCCGCACGCCTCCAGCCAGCCCGGCCTGCCCAAGACTGACTCAGTCTCCATCTGCCTCGGCTGCCACTCTGACATCGACGAGCTGCGCAAAAAGAGCTATCACCATCAGCCGGCCTTCGCGCAGGGCTGCTCCACCTGCCACACGCCCCACGGCGGCGACAACGACCACCTGCTCCGCGCCAAGGGCAACGCCCTCTGCCTTGAGTGCCACGGCCCGGACTCCACGCCCAAGCGTGACGAGGCCAGCCACCTGCTCACCATCTTCAACGGCACCGTGCGCCTGCCAGACGACTACTACCAGAAGAACCGCGTCCCCGTGCTGCCGCTGCGTTTCGGCCTCGGCCACCCCGTTGACTCCCACCCCGTCTCTGACGTTCCGGACCCCACGGACCAGAGCAAGATCCGCGCGCATCTGAGCTGCATGTCCTGCCATCAGCCGCACGCTTCCGCGCGCCCTGACCTGCTCATTCACGACCAGGCCAACAACCTCGCCTTCTGCGACAACTGCCACAAGAACCGGCTCGACATGAAGCAGACCACGCAGTCGCCGGCGAATTAATTGGAGATTCCGATGTCCCGCCTTCTCTTCTCGCTCCGCACCATCCACCGCCCGCTCGGCCTCCTGCTCGCCGTCGCACTCATTGCCGTGCCCGCGTCCTTCGCCGCCAAAAAGAAGAAGGCTGACACCTCCACCGCCACACCAGCCGCAGGCCCGCGCAAGTTCCCCTTCGACCCCACCAAGCTCGTCTGGCCCAGCCCGCCCAGCGTCGCCCGCATCCACTGGGTGGACTACTTCGTCGGCGCCAAAATCGACTACACGCCCACCGCGCAGGCCAAGCCCAAGTCCAGTTGGATGGACCGTCTCGCCGGCGGCCAGAGCCAGCAGGAGAAGTTCAACCCCAAGGCCTTCCCCTACCAGATGATCGGCCCCTACGGCATCGCCATTGACTCCAAGGGCCTCGTCTACGTCGCTGATCAGCGCGTCGGCGCCATCTTCATCTTCGACCCCAAAAATCACGACGACGTGCAGATGATCCGCAACGGCTACGAAGGCCACTTCGGCTGGATCAACGGCGTCGCCATCGACGACGACGACCGCCTCTTCGTCTCCGACGCCAAGATGCACCGCGTCCTCATCTTCAATCCCAAGCATGAAGTCGAGGGCCAGCTCACCGAAGGAATTCAGGATCCCGTCGGCCTCGCCATCGACACCACCAACCGCTTCGTCTACGTCGTAGACACGCAGCAGGACCAAGTCCTCGTCTACGATGCCGACACGCTCAAGCTGCTGCGCCGCATCGGCACCGGCGGCAAAAACCACTTCCTCACCACCCCCGGCGACTTCGGCGCTCCGCAGTGCGCCGCCGTTGACGCTGACGGCAATCTCTACGTCACCGATACCCTCAACGACCGCGTCGAGATCTTCGACGCCGACGGCGCCTTCGTCTCCACCTTCGGCAAGGCTGGCGACGGCCCCGGCTACTTCGCGCGCCCCAAAGGCATCGCCGTTGATTCCGACGGACACATCTGGGTCGCTGACCAGATGCAGGACCGCCTCCAGGTCTTCAACAAGGAAGGCCGCCTGCTCACCTACATCGGCCAGAACCACGGCGAACTGCCCGGCCAGTTCCGTTCCATCGTCGGCGTCGCCATCGACAAGCAGAACCACGTCTACACCAGCGAGCAGGAACCCGGCCGCGTCCAGATGTTCCGCTACGTCACAGACGCGCAGGCAGCCGAAGAAAAGCAGCAGCGCGACGAGGAACGCCAGAAGGCCGCCGACCACCGCCAGAAAGCCGCCGCGCCCGCAGCTCCAGCTGACAAGGACAAGGCTCCCGACGCCGACACCAAACCCAACGGCCCCACGCAGCAGTAGCCAACAGATTCCGCGTCACGCACAGCAATAGTCCATGCTCTCTCCTTCTGAGTCGGCATAGACTATTGCGTGTCTCTCTCACCGGACAGGCCGCGTTTCCAGCGCTGTAGCGCGCTGATTCCAGCACGCATTTTCGCCTCGTCTCCCATCGTGAGAAGCCACTTCCATGCCATGAACATGCGCTACGCCCCCACGCGTACCACGTCCACATCGGCGCGGCGCAAGATGGTAATCTCAAAAAAGCGAAACAGGTTGCGGCTCCCCAAGCGCATGCGGCGTGCAATTTCCGCTACGCTGACCGCAGGCCTTCCGCCCGTTTTTTTGCTCCAACTTCGCACGGAGACCGTTTTGAGAGAGCACGCTTGTGCTTTCATCCCGAGTCCGGGGCTCTCTCCGCCTTCAGCGCAGTCTCCTGCTTTGGCCGGGTTCACGTGCGGCTCGCTGAGCCGCCCCCACTGCAGTTGAGGAGTACGATGCTGTCTTGCCTCGCGTTTCAGGCTCTTGGCGTGCCCGCGGCCGCTTCCGTCCTTGTTCATCCGGCGCGGATCGCCGGCGCTCTGGCCGTCCTCTTTGACCAGTCCTCCACCAGCATCTTCGCGCCCCAGGCCGCGCCCGCGCGTTCCGTCTACGGCCTCTCCCTGCTCGTACTCGGCATCTGCGCCGGCATCTTCCTCGTCGTCGGCGGACTGCTCGCCTACGCGGTCGTCCGTTATCGCCACCGCCGTGGCTACTCCGTCCGCGAGCCCGCGCAGATTTACGGCTCCAACCAGATCGAGCTCTCCTGGACCGTCATCCCCATCCTGATCGTGGTGGTGCTCTTCCTCGCCTCGGCGCGCGTCATCTTCGTCAATCAGAGCGTTCCCAAGCCCGCGTCCACCATCGACGTCACGGTCATCGGCCATCAGTACTGGTGGGAGTACCGCTATCCCAAGCTCGGCATCGTCACCGCCAATGAGCTGCACATCCCCGCCGTCGATCCAAAGCATCCCGTGCCGGCCTATCTCACGCTGACCTCGGCCGACAGCGACCACAGCTTCTGGGTTCCGCGCCTGGCGGGCAAAATGGACGCGATTCCCAACAAGACCAACACCCTCTGGATCGACCCGCAGCAGCCCGGCCTCTATCTCGGCCAGTGCGCGCAATACTGCGGCGTGCAGCACGCCAAAATGCTCCTCCGCGTCTACGTCGATACACCCCAGCAGTTCCAGGCATGGGTAGCCGCGCAGCAGAAGACCGCCGTGCAGGATCCAGCCGTAGCGCAAGGCCGCGCCGTCTTTGAGTCCAACGCCTGCGCCAACTGCCACACCGTCTCCGGCACCTCTGCGCACGGCGTCTTCGGCCCAGACCTCTCACACGTCGCCGGCCGTGACACCATCGCCTCCGGCGCCGTCGTCAACAACACCGCGAACCTGCGCGCCTTCATCAGCGATCCGGCCACGCTCAAGCCCGGCGCCCTGATGCCGGCCATGCACCTGAACGATCGCGATCTCGACGCCGTCACCAAGTACCTTTCCACCCTGCGTTAATTGCAGCTCTTTTGAGGAAACCATGGCCACTTCAACACGGGTCACCGGACATATCGAAAACCCCGCCGCTCATCACGGCGCCCTCGCCGCTCTCACTGATTGGGTCACCACAGTCGACCACAAGAAGATCGGCATTCTCTACATGAGCTCGGCCCTCGTGTTTCTTCTCGTCGCCGGCTTTGAGGCGTTGCTCATGCGCGTGCAGTTGATGATCCCCAACGCTCATTACATTGAGCCGGAGACCTTCAACCGTCTCTTCACCATGCACGGCACCACCATGGTCTTCTTCGCCGGAATGCCCATGCTCTTCGGCTTCGGCAACTACCTCGTGCCCCTCATGATTGGCGCGCGAGACATGGCCTTCCCCCGCCTGAACGCCTTCAGCTTCTGGATCTCCTTCTTCGGCGGCGTGCTGCTTTACTTCTCTTACTTCGCAGGCTCCGGCCTCTACGGCGCAGGCTCCGCGCCAGATGTGGGCTGGTTCGCTTACGCGCCGCTCACCTCGCGCGTCTTCTCGCCCGGCCACTCCACGGACTACTGGACGCTGTCCATCCTCCTGTCCGGCATCGGCACCATCGGCACCGCGGTCAATATCGTCGCCACCACGCTCTGCATGCGCTGCCCCGGCATGAAGCTCTCCCGCATGCCGCTGCTCGTCTGGCTCTATCTCGTCGTCAGCGCGCTGGTCTTCGTCACCATCTCGCCGCTCACCGCCGCGCAGATCATGCTCTGCCTTGACCGTTATCTCGGCGCGCACTTTTTTGACACTCAGGCAGGCGGCTCCGCCGTTCTCTGGATGCACTTCTTCTGGGTCTTCGGCCATCCTGAGGTCTACATCCTCGTGCTGCCCGCCTTCGCATTCGCCAACGAGATCATTCCCGTCTTCTCGCGCAAGGCCATCTTCGGTTATCCGGCCATGGTCGCCGCCTCCGTCGGCATCGGCTTCATCAGCCTCTCCGTCTGGGCGCACCACATGTTCACCGTCGGCATGGGCCCCGGCCCCAACGCCTTCTTCACCTTCGCGACGATGGTCATCGCCGTACCCACCGGCATCAAGATCTTCAACTGGCTGGCAACCCTCTGGGGCGGCAACATTCACTTCACCGTGGCCATGATGTTCGCCCTCGGCTTCCTCTTCCAGTTCCTCATCGCCGGGCTCACGGGTGTCATGCTCGCCAGCTCGCCCTTTGACTGGCAGCTCGGCAACTCTTACTTCGTCGTGGCCCACTTCCACTACGTGCTCGTCGGCGCCATCGTCTTCATGATCTTCTCGGCGTTCTACTACTGGTATCCGAAGATGACCGGCCGCATGCTCTCCGAGCGCCTCGGCAAGTGGCACTTCTGGCTCTTCGTCATCGGCTTCCACCTCACCTTTGACTTCATGCACGTCCCCGGCCTGCTCGGCATGCCGCGCCGCATTTACACCTATGAGGCTGACCGCGGCTGGGCCATCTGGAACATGATCGTCAGCTCCGGCGCCATCTTCCAGGCCGTCGCCACGCTGCTGTTCGCGTGGAACATGGTTCGCTCCTACTTCAAAGGCGAGATCGCCGGACCCGATCCGTGGGATGCGTGGACGCTCGAGTGGGCCACCAACTCACCGCCGCCCAGCTACAACTTCGCCGTCACCCCCACCGTCGAAAGCCGCCGTCCCCTCTGGGACCGCAAGCACCCCGAGGAGCCCGATGCGCAGTTTGAATAATCTCGTCCCCGACTTCGCCGAAGGAGCACAACGATGACCACCAACGCAGCAGCAATTGCCCACGCGCCCGCCGAAGAGTGGAAGCTGCCTTCGCGCGGCATCGTCGCCATGGCCTGCGTCATCCTTGCCGAATCGGCGATCTTCATCATCTTCGTCGTCGCCTATCTCTACTACATCGGCAAGAGCCTCACCGGCCCGCAGCCCAAAGACGTCCTCGAGCTGCCCATCTTCTCCACCGTCTGCCTGCTTTCCAGTTCCATCACGGTCCACTTCGCCGTGCACACGCTCCAGCACGCCAAAGCCAGGGCCGCTGTTGCCTGGCTCGCTGCCACCGTCGTCCTCGGCGCCACCTTCCTCGGCTGCACCGCGCAGGAGTGGTACCAGCTCATCTATCACCACGGCCTCACCATCAGCACCAATCTCTTCGGCACGACGTTCTACTCGCTCGTCGGCCTCCACGCTTCCCACGTCATCCTCGGCCTCCTCATGCTCAGCATCGTGCTGCTGTTCGGCCTCACCGGCCACCTGCACCAGCGCCACGCCGAGCGTCTGGAGGTCATCTCGCTGTACTGGCACTTTGTCGACGCCGTCTGGGTCGTTGTCTTTACAGTTGTGTATGTACTCGGCCGCTAACCCGCGGCCGCACAATGTTGCAATCGAACCACAGAATCACACGGTTCGAAACAGCTCGAACATGGGTGCCCAGGTCTCGATTTTGAGACCTGGGAAAGCACAGAAACACGCAGACGCAGCACAGATCAGTTGAGATTCATGAAGGGCACGGATGGTAGGGCCCGACTTCAGTCGGGCCAAAGCGTGCCGTAACAACCCGATTTATCGTAAGGGGCTTTAGCCCCTGAGGGACACGGCTCTCGGACGCAAACATCCACCCGGAGCCACTTGGTACTCATGAACGAGGTTTCGCACATGGATCACCATCATCAGGACGGCCACGCCGGCGTCCACATGCCGCTGCCCACAGCCTGGCCCATCGTGCTGGCGCTCGGCGTCACGCTCATCATCGCCGGCATGGTTACGCACGTCCTCATCAGTCTTCTCGGACTCGTGCTGTCCGTCATCGCCGCCGTCGGCTGGTTCCGCAACGTCCTCCCCGAGGAGGCCGCTGAAATCGTCGAGGCCCCCGCCGAGGAGTTCGAACTCGCCTCCGCACGCACCTCCATCGAGCGCCTTCCGGTTGGCACCGGCGAGCGCAAGATCGTCCCCGTCGAGAGCTTCCGCTTCACCACCGGCCTGCTGGGCGGCCTCGCTGGCGGCGTCGCCATGATCGTCCCCGCCACCCTCTTCTCGCTGCTCAAGTACCACTCCCTCTGGTACGCCATGAACCTGCTCGCCGCAGGCGGTTTCGTTGACTGGGCCACCCAGTCCAACGACTTCCTCGCCCAGTTCCACATGCAGGGCTTCCTGGCCGCGCTCGCCATCCACGCGCTCACCTCGCTGCTGGTCGGCTCGCTTTACGGAGCACTGCTGCCCATGTTTCCCCGCTGGCCCATCCTCACCGCAGGCTTCCTCGCCCCGCTGCTCTGGACCGGCCTTTTGGCCTCCGCGCTCAACATCATCAGCCCCATCCTCAATGAGCGCATTGACTGGCCCTGGTTCGTCGCCTCGCAGATCGCCTTCGGCCTCGTTGCCGGCTTCGTCGTCAACCTCCAGGCCAAGGTCCGCACCCCGCAGTTCCAGGCGCTGCCCTTCGCCGTGCGCGCCGGTTTCCACGCCAATCTAGACCACGACGCCGACGGAAAGGACGGCCAGGCCTGATGCAGATCGTTTCCCGCTCCGTCGTCACCCTCTTCGCTGCCGCAGCTCTCGCCGCCCTCACCGGCTGCCAGGGCGCGCCCGGTTACCCCGGCAAAGCCGATCCCCGCCCCGAGCAGGAGCTCGACTTCGCCACCCTCTACGGCCAGAACTGCGCCGGTTGCCACGGTCCTGACGGCCGCGGCGGTGCCGCCATCGCGCTCAACAGCTCCACGTATCTCGCCTTCGCCGGCCGCGACCATATCCGCTCCGCAGCCGCCCACGGCATCAAGGGCTCGCTCATGCCCGCCTTCGCCCGCAGCTCCGGCGGCATGTTGACGGATCAGCAGATTGACGCCCTCGTCTACGGCATGTTCCGCGAGTGGTCGCAGCCCTCGACCGTAAGCGCCGCGCAGCTTCCGCCCTGGGCCGTTGGTCCCGGCACCGCCTCCGCAGGCGCTCCGGTCTACGCCGCCTCCTGCGCCCGCTGCCACGGCACCTCCGGCACCGGCACGCAGAAGAACGGCCACTCCATCGTCGACCGCGCCTTCCTCGCCCTCGTAGACGACCAGAGCCTGCACACCATCATCTCCGCCGCGCATCCTGAGCGTTCCACGCCCGACTGGCGCAGCTACTCATCGCAGCCTCTCAGCGGCCAGCAGATTGACGACCTCGTCGCCTGGCTCGCCTCTCATCGCACCAACGCCGCTCCAGCCGCGGCCCCGGCTCCCGCAGCCGCCGCGCCCGCCGTGAGCGCCACTCCCCGTAAGGAGAAGCCATGACCACGCCGCACCAGCCCGAAGGCACGCTCGTTTCCCCTGAGCCTCAGGGCCAGCCGCAAGGCGCCGCCAAAGATCCCTCGCGCCGCGCCTTCCTCTTCAAGCTCTCCGTCGCCCTCAACGGCCTCGTCGGAGCTGTGCTCGCTGTCCCTGTCGTCGGTTATCTCGTCGGCCCCGCCCTCAAGCGAGACGACGCCTATAAGAGCTGGGTTCCCCTCGGCACGGTCGACGAATTCCCCGAGGGCGAAACCCGCCTCGTCGACTTCGTCAACCCCGTCAAGACCGCGTCCGACGGCATGACCGCCAATGTCTCCGCATGGGTCCGCCGCATCCAGGGCCAGCAGTTTCAGGTCTTCGCCATCAACTGCGCCCACCTCGGCTGCCCCGTCCGCTGGTTCCCGCAGTCGCGCCTCTTCATGTGCCCCTGCCACGGCGGCGCGTATTACGAGGACGGCTCCCGCGCCTCCGGCCCGCCTGAGCGCGGCCTGTTCGAGTACCAGTACGAAGTCCAGAACGGCAAGCTCCTGATCCACGCCGGCCAGTTGCCCACGCTTTCAAACGAAGCCTGCAACCACGGCGCTCCGCAGAAGCCGCTCACCCAGATCGAACCGGCAACCAGCGCCGCCGCTGACACCGAATCCACCGGCACTGACACAAGGACCGAAGCATGAGCCGCCTCATCCGCACCGCCACCGGCCTCTACAACTGGGTCGAGCGCCGCCTCGGCATCGGCGGCCCGGCCATCGACGCCGCCACGCACCCCATCCCGCGCTCCAGCGCCAGTTGGATGTACGTCTTCGGCTCCGCGGCCACCGTCCTGCTCGTCCTCCAGGTCGTCACCGGCATCCTGCTCGCGCTCACGTACACGCCCTCCGCAGGCGACGCCTGGCAGAGCCTCCAGCTTCTCAATCATGAAGTCCCCCTCGGCTGGCTCCTCCGCGCCATCCACGGCTGGGGTTCAGACTTCATGATCGCCATCGTGCTTATCCACATGGTCCAGGTCTTCCTGTTCGGCGCCTATAAATACCCGCGCGAGCTTACCTGGATTCTCGGCGTCTTCCTGCTGTTGATGACCCTCGGCATGGCCTTCACCGGCCAGGTCCTCCGCTTTGATCAGGATGCCTACTGGGGACTCGGCATCGGCGCATCCATCACCAGCCGCATGCCCGTCATCGGCGGGCCCGCCGTCCACATCCTCCTCGGCGGCCCCATCATCGCCGCCTCCACCCTCTCGCGCTTCTTCGCGCTCCACGTCTTCGTCATCCCCGGCCTGCTCCTCGCCTTCGCCGGACTCCACATCCTCATGGTCCTACGCCTCGGCGTGAACGAGTGGCCCATGCCCGGCCGCATCGTCTCCAAGGCCACCTACGACGCCGAGTACCACAAGCTCACCCACGACGACGGCGTGCCCTTCCTGCCCGACGCGGCCTGGAAAGACGCCGTATTCAGCGCAGCCATCCTGCTCGCCGTGCTCGCCTGCGCCCTCGTCTTCGGGCCGTTCGGCCCCGGCGGCCAGCCTGACCCAACGATCATCGAGACCGCGCCGCGCCCCGACTTCGCCTTCCTCTGGCTCTACGCCGTGCTGGCCTACCTGCCGCCCGAGCTCGAGACGCCCTTCCTCTTCACCGCTCCGGTCATCGCCATCGGCGCCATGCTGGCCCTGCCGCTCATCGCCCCCACGGGAGAAAAGCACTGGTCCCGCCGCCCCATCGCGGTCCTCATGGTCACCGTCATCGCCGTGGCCCTCGGAGCCTTCACCAAGCTCGGCACATACACCCCGTGGAGCCCGATCATGAACGCATGGTCCGGCCAGACCACCCCGGCCCAGTACCTCAACGGCCGCTCGCCGCTTGAGCGTCAGGGTGCCCTGGTCCTCCAGAACAAGCAGTGCCGCAACTGCCACGCCATCGGCGGCGTCGGCGGCCAGCGCGGCCCCGCTCTGGACTCCATCGCCACCCGCATGACTGAGGACCAGATGATTCGCCAGGTCGTCCAGGGCGGCGGCAACATGCCCGCCTACGGCAAGGCCCTCAGCGCATCGGAGACCCAGGCCCTCGTCGCCTTCCTCAAAACCCTCCGCGGCCCCGACAACGGCACCCCGGCCACCGACGCCTCGCGCTCCCTCACCAAAGCCGAAGCCCCCGCAGCCCCCGGCCAATGACCGCGAAGTCCAACCCCGGCAACCAAACACAGCAGGCCCGCCACCACCACCGGCGGGCCTGCTTCTTTGGCCCTCGCCCCTACCGCCTCCCTCATCCGCAACCACCCCGGCGAGCCTTCTTCTTTTGGATCGCACTCCTCGATGCTGTCATCTTGAGCGAGCGCAGCGAGTCGAAAGACCCGCAGTTGCATTTCGCTTCGTTATGCGACAATCCCTCCATACCTCACCATGCATCCCCCGCGCGCAGCCACCGCATGAAACGACTTCATCTCACCCTCCTGCTCGCCCTCGCCCTGCCTCTCTTCGCGTGCGCCGACGACGGTGCCGCCTCCATCGCGGCAGGCGGCATCGTTGTGCTCGGCCGCGAGCCGCGCATTACCATGGCCAAGGAAGTACTTCACATCGCCATCGACAAGGTCACAGTCGACTACGACTTCCGCAATGACTCCGCCGAAGACATCACCACCGAAGTTGCGTTCCCCATCCCGCCTTACAGCTTCGACATCGGCGACATCTCACCCACGCAACAGGGGTTTGACGACTTCCAGCTCTGGATCGACGGCAAGCTGGTGCACTGCGATGTTCAGAGCCGCGCACTCGTCAAAGGCAGAGACCTGACCGCACTGCTCGAGAAGTTGCACATCGACGTAGCCAGTTTCGGGCAATTCACGGAAGCCGGATCCAGCCCCGAAATTCGTCACCTGACGCCAGCCCAGCGCAAACCACTCAAACAAGCAGGCCTCATCGACGCCACCGACGACACGCCGCTCTGGAGCGTCGAAAAGAAATATCACTGGCGCCAGACCTTCCCCGCACACAGTACCGTTCACATCCGCCATGCCTATACGCCCGTCTTCGGAGGCAGCAACAGCATTCACTACGCACTCGGGCCCGAACCAGACGCGCAAAGCGCGAAAGAACTCCGCTCCTTCTGTCTTGACCCGCGCCTCAAATCCGCACTGAGCCGCATAGCCAACAGCAAGGACCAGGACGCGCCCTACTCCTACGTCGACTTCATCCTCACCAGCGCCAACACCTGGAAGACGCCGATTGAAGACTTCACCCTGATCGTCGACCGGCCGCATAGCAAGAACTCTCTGGCCAACTACGTGAGCTTCTGCTGGGATGGCCCGGTGACCAAACCCGACGCAGGCCATTTCTCGGCCCACGCCACCAACCTCGTCCCCCACCGCGAGCTCCGCATCGGCTTCTTCACCGCCGAAAAGAGCCGCTTCTAGCCCCATCCCCGCCCCAAAAACTGATTCCTGCCCCTGAACTTTGCAAACAATTTCCCCCCATCCGGCGCACAATGGTTTCCAGGGCAACTTCTAGCCAGTCCCCAGACACAGAAAATACCAGCCACCACCCGGCGGGCCTTCTTCTTTTTTGTGCCAAAGATTCCTCCGCAGTACTCCTCGGAAAGCCGCTTCCACCCGGCCTGCGTTACGATGGCTTCAATCGCTCCATCGTCCTCTACTAACCTCTTATCTGATTCCTGGGCTATCGCCCTCTCAAGGTACCTGTCCATGCCCATCCCGCGGCGCCTCGGAATGCAACTCGGCACCATGGCAGCCCTTGTCGGCATTGCGGTTGCGCTGTATTCCTCGTGGAGTCTGGACCGCGCCCTGTTCTTGCATTTCACCCGCGGCTCATCGGCCCATGTCGGACCTTATTCCGCCCACCTTCCGCTGTCGTGGTACCTCGGCGATAGCATCCCCGGCCAGCACACACAGTTCCTCCTTAGCCCTGCGGCCCCGGGCAATCCAGACTCACACGCCATGCTCGAATTCACGCCGGACACCCGATTCACGCAACCCTTCGCAGCCTCGAACTGGCAACAAACGATGCTTTCCGTTCTCGCAAGCAAGAGGCCCAACGCACGATTCGAAGCTGAAACCGTACCGGCAACCGGACTGACCTTCTATTGTGTCCGCGCAGACGCCCAGCCCCCCTGGGAAGTGGAGTTACACTGCAAAGCCGATGTGGAAGGCCTGACATTCTCTTACGACGGCACCCGCAAGCGCCTGAGCCAGGCACGCGCCATCCTGGCCTCTGTTCAAAAAGGCTGAAGAACCGGCCAGCTCCGTGCCCCGTCCATCGCGCAGCCCCACCGCGCGATGGACGGGAAAGCAAGCCCCCACCACGACAAATCTGTTCTCTGTTCCCTGATCCCTGTTCCCTGCCTTCCTTGCCTTCCTTGCCTTCCTTGCCTTCCTTGCAAACAATTACCCCCACCCCGCGCACAATAGGCTAAGGGCAAACCCCGGGCAGGCGCCCCAGGAGAGGGAAAAACATACCCCCCACCCCCCTGGGTGTTTTAACAATTCACGCACCATCTCCGGTGCAAAACCCGTGCTCCTCCAGCCTCAATCCCCACCGCCACCAACAAAAAATCCATTCCGGCGCAAAAGCTTGCAGAATTTTCACGCCCCGGCTAACTAATTCCTTAGTTGCAGCGTCTATGCTTGTGTCAGACGAATGCCGCCCAAACGCTCCAACACGCTGACCGAGGCCGAGCTGAGGATCATGAAGATCCTCTGGCACCGCGGCGCCTCAGCCGTCACGGACATCGTCGCCGCGCTTCCCGCCGACGAGCCGCTGGCCTACAATTCCGTCCTCACCACCGTCCGCATCCTTGAGCAGAAGGGCTACGTCGATCACCGGCAGGAAGGCCGCGCCTTCATCTACTCGCCCACCGTGGCCCAGCAGGAAGCCTCGCGCTCTGAGGTCCGCCACGTCCTCAGCCGCTTCTTCGGCAACTCCCGCGAGCAGCTTCTCCTCTCGCTCCTCGACGACGGCATCACTCCCACCGAGCTTGCGCGCCTCCGCGAGGCCATCGCCAACGCCGCGCCCGATCCCGTGCCCGCGAAGGAGCCCAAGTAATGCAGCCCTTCGCCGACTTCGCCGCAGCAGCCGCTCCCATCGCCGTCCGCGCCCTCTGGCAGGGCCTGGCCGTCGCCGCCCTGCTCGCTCTGGCCGTGCGTCTGGCTCCGCGCCTCTCCGCCGCCCAGCGCTTCGCCGTCTGGGCAGCAGGCTTCGCCGCAGCAGCAGCACTCCCGTTCCTGCCCGAGCTCGCCGCACGCCTTGCCGCGCCCGTTTCCGCCGGCTTCCCCACTGCCGCCCCGCACGCGTGGCTTGAGCTCGACCCGCGCTGGTCGCTCGTCCTCGCCGCACTCTGGCTGGCCGTGTCGACGGTGCGCCTCGCCGCACTCGCCGTCCACACCGTGCGTCTCCGCAGCCTCTGGCGCTCCGCTCGCCCAGTGGAGCTGCCCCAGCGCGCCAACCGCCGCCGCTACCAGGTCTGCGTCAGTGACGCCATCGACCGCCCCAGCGTCATCGGCTTCTTCTCCCCTCGCGTGCTCATTCCCGCGTGGCTCTTCCCGCAGCTCACGTCGGCTGAGCTAGAGCAGGTCGTGCTCCACGAGACCCAGCACCTGCGCCGCCATGACGACTGGACCAACCTCGCCCAGAAGCTGGCCCTCGCGCTGTTCCCGCTCAGCCCCGCGCTCCACTTCCTGGACCGCCGCCTGGCCCGCGAGCGCGAGATGGCCTGCGACGAAGCCGTCGTCCGCATCACCCGCGCGCCGCGCGCTTACGCTGCCTGCCTGGCCTCCATGGCTGAGCGTAACCTCAGCCGCCGCGCCGCCGCGCTCTCCCTGGGAGCCTTCGAGCGCCGCCCAGAGCTGGTTGACCGAGTCCACTCCATCCTGCGTGGCGCGCGTACCCTGCCGCCCGTCGCAGCCGCCGCCCTGCTCGGCGTGCTGGCCTGCACCCTCGGCGCTGTCTCCTTCGCGCTCGCACAGTGCCCGCAGCTCGTCGCCTTCGCTGCGCCGGCTCCCGCACCACAACTCGCCGCCACAACCGCGCCCCAAACCGCCGCCGAGCACCGCGCCGAGCCAACCATAGCGCAGCCGCAACACGCGCGCGCGCCACGCCCGTCGCATACGGCCGCCACAGTTCCGCCCACCACACAGCCCGAGCAGCTAGCCAGCCTCCGCACCACGGCTCGCCCCGCCAAAGCCGCACCGCAACCGGACGGCCAACTGATCGTCTTCACCGCCTTTGAGCAGGTTTCCCCCGCGCCCTCTGAGCTGGCCACAAACGTCGACGGCGTTGACGCCGTCCTCCCCACCCAGCCCGCACCGCGCCTCCGCGTCACCCACCTCATTCTCCGCGTGACGCCCGCAATAGCCCACCCCGATCACCTCGCAGCCGTTCCCTTTGGCGACGGCTGGATCGTTCTCCAACTCTAGTTCTCAACAACACTTACGGAGTGAAGTCATGACCATCTCAACTAATTCTTTAATTGCTCGCGTTAAGCAATTCGCCTTCCCGGCCACTGGAGCTCTCGCACTGGTTGCCGGCGGCCTGCTGTTCTTCGACCACACCCCGGTCCACGCTGCCGCGGCCGATCCTCTGAAGTCCGCCGCACCGCTCGACGACCAGAGCGTCTCCGCCCTCACTGCGCTCGACAATGCCGTTGAAGCCGTCGCCGCGCGCGTCACGCCGGCCGTGGTCAGCGTCTCTGTCACCGCCGAACCAAGCGCACACTCTAACGATGACGGCGACAACAGCGACGACGACCAGGGGCAGGATCAGGATCAGGGTATGCAGGGCATTCCGCCTGCCTTCCGCTTCTTCTTCGGGCCTCAAGGACACGGTCAACAGCAGCAGCGCCAGATCCAGCACGGCATCGGCTCCGGCGTCATTCTCACTCCTGATGGCTACATCCTGACCAACAACCACGTCGTAGACAGCGCCACCAAGATCAACGTGACCATGGACGACCATCGCGTCTTCCGCGCCAAGCTCGTCGGCACAGATCCGCTTAACGATCTCGCCGTCATCAAGATCGACGGCAAGGATCTGCCCACCATCGCCTGGGGCGACTCGACCAAGCTCCACCCCGGACAGACCGTGCTCGCCTTCGGCAGCCCCTTTGGCTACTTCCAGTTCTCCGTCACGCGCGGCATCGTCAGCGCGTTGAACCGTCCCAACCCCTATGACGCAGACCGCCGCAAGCCCGGCGCCTTCATCCAGACCGACGCGGCCATCAACCCCGGCAACTCTGGCGGCCCGCTGGTGAATGCGCACGGCGAGCTCATCGGCATCAACACCTTCATCATCTCCGGGTCGGGCTCTTTCGCCGGCGCTGGCTTCGCCATCCCCTCGCAGATTGCGCGTGCCGCGGCCGAGTCCCTCATCAAGACCGGCAAGGTGGAGCACGGTTATCTCGGCATCACCATGAACGACGTGACGCCGGAGAACTCCTCGTTCTTCAACCTGCCGGACGCCACCGGTGCACTGGTCAGCCAGGTCGCGCCTGACTCGCCCGCCGCCAAGGCCGGCCTCAAGCAGGGCGACGTGCTCCGCGAGCTCAACGGCCAGAAGATCGTCAACGGCAGCTTCCTGCAGGTGGCCGTCTCGCAGATCGCTCCCGGCAACACAATCTCTCTAGGCATCCTGCGCGACGGCAAGCCGGAGACGATCAAGGTCACGGTGGGCGAGTTCCAGAAGACCTCTGACTCCGCCACCGGCGAGAAGAGCGGCGACGCCAAGAAGGGCAAGCTCGGCCTCACGGTCATGAACTTCACGCCAGAGATCCGTTCGCAGCTCCGTGCGCCAGACTCAGTCAAGGGTGTGGTGGTGGACAGTGTCCGCCCCGGAAGCCCCGCCGATGACGCAGGCCTCACGCAGGGCGACGTCATTCTCGAGGTGAACCGCAAGCCCGTTGACGGCGTCAACGCCTTCGCCGACCAGGTGCACGCCGCACCCGCAGGCAAAGATGTGCTGCTGCTTGTCTGGTCACGCGGCGGCACCACCTACCGCGTGCTGCACACCGCTGGCGAGAAGGACTCCAACTTCTAAGGGCAAGTCAAGCAACAGCGTGATTCCCGTTGTTTTCGCAACCACTGCGGAAACAACGGGAATCACACGTATTTGCACGCACCATCCAGAGCCATCGCGCGCAATACCTTGCTTTTCCACCGATCCCTTGCGACAATTCACCCATGGACCTTCGCCTCTGTTGTCGCCGCTGTATGCCGCACCGCGCGTGCCGGTGACCTGAGTCTGTCCATACGCTTTCCCGTACAGGTTTCCCATCAAGCCCGCGCTCGAGCACTCCGCCGACGCGGGCTTTTTCGTCCCCCGCAAACTCTTCACACATCGAGGTCGCATGAGTACCGCAGTTCCGCCCAAAGAAACCAAGGCCCAGCGCTCTGAACGTCTGAAGCTCGCCAAGAACCCCTGGGAAGCCTTTGACGAGGTGCGCCAGTTTGCGCGTGAAGGCCGCTCGTCGGTCGTGCCTGAGTGGGCCTCGCTCTACTTCAAGTGGTGGGGCATTTACACGCAGGGCGACGGCGTGGGTGCCACCGGCGGCAAGGGCGGCGAAGGCCTCACGTCTGACTACTTCATGATGCGCGTCGGCATCCCCAACGGCATCCTCACCTCCACGCAACTACGCGCCATCGCCGGCATTGCCCGCACCCATGCGCGCAACCTGGCCGACATCACTGTGCGCCAGAACATCCAGTTCCACTGGCTCACCATCGAGTCGCTACCAGAGGTTGTCGACGCACTCAACGCCGTCGGCCTCTCGCCCAAGGGCGCGTGCGGCGACGTGGTACGCAACGTGACCGGATGCCCGCTGGCCGGTATTGCGGCCGACGAAGTCATTGATGCTTCGCCCATCGCCGTCGAAGCCGCGCACCTGCTCACGGCGAATCCGGACTTCTACAACCTGCCGCGCAAATTCAAGATCTCCGCCACTGGCTGTCCGCACTGGTGCTCGTATCCTGAGATCAACGACGTTGCGCTCACGCCCGCCGTGCGCGCGGGCGAGGTGGGCTACTCCCTGCGCGTGGGCGGCGGCCTCTCCAACGAGCCGCATCTCGCCGTGCGCCTCAACGCATTTCTCAAGCCGTCGCAGGCCGTTGCCGCCATCCGCGCCGCAGCAGAGATCTTCCGCGAGCAGAGCGCCCTGCGCGAGAGCCGCGACCGCGCCCGCCTCAAGTACCTCTTCATGAAAGAAGGCTGGACGGCCGACACGTTTCTCGCCGAGTTGCAGTCGCGCGTCGATTTCGCCATTGCTCCCGCGGGTGACGAAACTGTGCCCAGCGACGTGTTCCGCGATCACGTGGGCGTACACGCGCAGCGCCAGCCGGGCCTGAGTTACGTGGGCGCCACTGTGCTGCGCGGCCGTCTCACCGGAGATCAGCTCACAGCCGCCGCGGATCTTGCCGAGCGCTTCGGCCAGGGCCGCCTGCGGCTCACCGTCTCGCAGAACCTCATCTTCCTCGACATCCCCAACGCGCGCGTCGCGGAGTTTGTGCGCGAACTCAGTGCGCTCGGCCTGCATGTGGAAGCAACAAACTTCTGGCGCGGCACCGTGGCCTGCACCGGCACTGAGTTCTGCAAGCTCGCCATCACGGAGACCAAGGGCTTTGCGCGCTGGCTCGTCGACGAGCTAGACGGCCGCCTGCCGCAGTTCGACCAGCAACTTCGCCTGCACGTCACCGGCTGCCCCAACTCCTGCGGCCAGCACTGGATCGCTGATATCGGCATCGAAGGCAAAAAGATCAAGCACGAGGGCAAGCTCACCGACGCCTACTACTTCTGCCTTGGCGGCGCAGTGGGCCAGCACGCGGGCATCGCGCGGCCAGTCGGCTATCGTTGCCTCGCGACTGAAGTTCCCGCAGCCGTCGAGAGACTGCTGCGCCACTATCTCGCCGGACGCAGCGCGGACGAGAATCTGCGCGCATGGTTCGCGCGCCACTCGAACGACGAACTCCGCGCCCAGCTTGCCGGAGAAATTCTCGCGTCCGTTGAGCGCGACCAGCCCAGTGGCCATGTGCCGCACACTGCGGAGTAATCGAAACGAATGAGCCTGCTGCCGATCTTCCTCAAGCTTGATGGCCGCCCCGGCCTCCTCGTCGGGGCCGGAGCCGTCGCGCTCGACAAGATCGGCAGTCTGCTCTCCACCGGCGTGCGTCTGCGTGTGGTCGCGCCGCACGCGCGTGAGGAAATTCTCGCACTCGCCCGCGAAGGCAAGCTCGAGTACATCGAGCGCGCGTTCGAGCCCGCCGATCTCGACGGCAGCTTCCTCGTCATCGCCGCGACGAGCGATCCCGCAGTGAACGCCCAGGTCTACGGTGGCGCAACCGCGCGTGGCATCCTCGTCAACTCGGTGGATGACATTCCTCACTGCGACTTTTTCTTCGGCTCAGTGGTGCGCCGTGGCGGCTTGCAGATCGCCATCTCCACCTCCGGCGAAAGCCCAGCGGTTGCACAGAATCTCCGCCGCGAGATCGACGCCGCACTTCCCGCAGACTTCGGGCCGTGGCTCGCAAAGATCGGTGCACTGCGCCGTGAAGTGCTGGCCACGCACGCGCCCGGCGAAGCGCGCAAGCAACTGCTGCACACGCTTGCTCAGCGCGAGGCGTGCTCTTCCCCGCTCTGCGCTGCGCGCCAACTCGCTCAGCCGCCGGTCGAGTCCGGCAAAGTCTTCCTTGTTGGAGCAGGCCCGGGCGACCCCGACCTGCTCACCGTGAAGGCGCTGCGGCTGATTCAGTCCGCGCCGGTTCTGTTGCACGATGACCTCGTGCCTCCTGCGATCCTGGCGCTCGCATCGCCGCAGGCCGAAATCATCAACGTCGGCAAGCGCTGCGGCCACAAGTCCATCACGCAGGATCAGATCAACGCACTGATGGTGGAGCATGCCCGCGCAGGCCGCGCCGTGGTGCGTCTCAAGAGCGGTGACCCGTTGCTCTTTGGCCGCGCCGCAGAAGAGCTGTCCGCGCTGGAAGCTTCCGGCGTCGCATACGAGATTGTGCCGGGCATCACCGCTGCGTTCGCCGCAGCTGCCGGTGTCGGTGCCTCGCTCACCAGCCGTGACACTGCGGCAGGCGTCCTGTTCACCACCGGCCACCATGCGCCTTCGCGCGAACACACCGGCGCTCATGCTCGCAAGAACGCCACGCGCGTCGTCTACATGCCCGGCCGTGACCTGCGTTCGCTGGCGCGCGAGTGGCTTGCCGAAGGCCTCCCCGCCGATCTTCCCTGTGCGCTTGTTTCGCACGCAGGCCAGCCCACGCAGCAGGTTCGATGTACAACGCTCGCCGCCCTCGGCGACGCCGAACCTGTGCCTGCCCCCAGCCTGCTCCTCGCCGGCTGGGCTCTGGGCCACTCTGCCGCATTCAAGACCGCAGCAGACAGCGCCGCAGTTTCTCTCTAGCACAACTCACATCACGGAGATTTCCATGGCAGAACCCACCGCTCCGCGGCGCGGCGTCTCGCTCGACGTGTATGCCGTCGCGCTCGCGCTCATCCTCGCCCTGCTTGTCCGCCTCAACCTGCTGCCTGCCATCCGCTGGTAAGCCCGCACACTCTGAAGGAGACACACATGGCCACCGCCACCAACACCGCTCCATCCGCGAGCCTCAGCGAACCTTTGTCTTTCGGCCGCCGCGTGCTCGCGCTGGTTCCGGGCCTGCTTCTGCTTGCTGCCGTTGGCTATGCAGGCAAGTTCATTGAGCAGTCCATAGCCGCTTACACAAAGACCAACCACATCACCTTCCCCAACATCGAGTACGTGCTCTGGGCCATCGTCATCGGCCTCGTGCTCTCAAACACCATCGGCATTCCGCGCGTGTTTGAAGCGGGCGTTGCCACGTACGAGTTCTGGCTCAAAGCAGGCATCGTGCTGCTCGGCTCGCGCTTCCTGCTCGGCGACATTCTGCATCTCGGTGGCATCTCAATCGCTCTGGTCGCAGTTGCGCTCACGCTCTCACTCACCTTTATGCACACGCTGGGCCGCAGCTTCAAGCTCAAACCCAAACTCACCTCGCTACTCGCGGTCGGCTCGTCCATCTGCGGCGTTTCAGCCATCATCGCCGCCAAGCCATCCATTGAGGCGGACGATGAAGATGCATCGGTCGCCATCGCCGCCATCCTCGCACTCGGCGCGCTGTCGCTGTTCACCTTTCCGCTCATCGGCCACGCGCTCCATCTCAGCGACAAGGCCTACGGCCTGTGGACCGGGCTCGCCGTCGACAACACTGCAGAGGCAACAGCCGCAGGCGCGCTCTATTCCGATGCCGCAGGCAAAGTGGCCGTGCTCGCCAAGACCACGCGCAACGCGCTCATCGGCTTCATCGTGCTCGGCTACGCCATCTACTGGGCCTCGCGCGGCCAGGCACAGGCCATCGGCAACAAGGCCGCATTCCTGTGGACCAAGTTCCCCAAGTTCGTGCTGGGGTTCCTGATCATCTCTCTGCTGGCCACCATTGGCGTCTTCACCAAGCCGCAACTTGCGTCGCTCGCCAACCTCTCGCGCTGGGCGTTTCTGCTCACCTTTGCTGGCGTAGGCCTGCGCACCAACCTGCGCGAACTCGGCCGACAAGGCTGGCGTCCCTTCGCCGTCGGCGCCATCGGTGAGGTCTTCATCGCGCTCATCACCCTCGGCCTCGTCTACGGCGCTGACCGATTCCTCCATCTCTAGCAATTCATCCGCGGCGTTTCCGCACCACACGCAGAGACGCCGCGGCTCACCCACTCTTCCCTCTTCGTCCGGAATAAATCTCCGCGTGGCAACCTGCAGAATCCCCTGTACCAAATCGATTAAGTTCTGATACCGTTATCGACTGGATTCCGGAGGGCTCATGCATTCGCGCTCTATTTTTCCTGTCCGACTTGTACTGCTCACGTTCGCCTGCCTTATCAGCCTTTCGATCATCTCCTGCGGTGGAGGTGGAGGCGGCTCCACAACCCCGGTCACCGCCACCTACACGCTTACGGTCAAGTCCAGCTCGCCCACAAGCGGCGTCTCCATCAGCTACACGGTCGGCAACTCAACAGCCGCCACCACGGGAAGCACCCCGTTCAGCAAGTCCTGGGACAAGGGCACATCCATCATCCTGACCGCGCCCGCAACCAGCGGCAACAACACCTTCTCCGCCTGGAGCGGCTGCACTTCCGCCTCGTCCAAATCCTGCACGGTGACGCTGAACGCGGACACCACGGTGACCGCGGCCTACTCTGCGCCCACCATCGCTGTCACGCCCTCGTCGTCCACCGCAACCGTCGGCGCTCAGATGCAGTTCTCCGCTGCGGTCAGCCCGTCCGGCGCGCTTGCCAACACCTTCACGTGGACCGTCGCCGCGCCATCCGGGAGCACGCTCAGCCCCGGCACCATCGACTCCAACGGCCTTTACACCACGCCCTATCCTGCACCGGCCACTGTCACCGTGACGGCCACCAGCACCGTTGACACGTCGATCTCCGGCTCCACGACGGTCACGCTCAGCGCGCCCGCCACGGCCACTGGCCCCGCGCTCACCGTGGATGCAACCGACGTCACGCACTCCATCAACCCGCTCATCTATGGCATGAACGCCTACACGCTTTCCGGCACCACCGGCAAGAAAGCGCACATCTCGGTGGACCGCTGGGGCGGCGACGCAACTTCTCGCTACAACTATCTGCTCGACGTCTCCAGCTCCGCCTCCGACTGGTACTTTGAAAACTCCACCGGCGCCACGGGGATACAGGACACAAGCGCGTTCAACCAGCAGGTCACGAGCGACATCAGCATCGGCGCCAAGACCATCGGCACCGTGCCCGTGCTCGGCTACGTCGCCAAGGACGGCACCTCATGCAGTTTCCCGAAATCGACGTACCCCAACCAGGTCGCCTTCGATCCTTACTCTGGCAAATGCGGTGACGGCCTCTATCCGCAGGGGACCAACAGCTGCACCAGCGCCTCCGGCTGCAACATCACCGGCGTTGCCGCCACTGACACATCCATCGCCGTCGATTCCACCTGGGCCGGCAACTGGGTCAGCTATCTCGTCTCGAAGTTCGGCAATGCTGCTTCGGGCGGCGTCGCCATCTACGACCTCGACAACGAGCCCGCCTGGTGGGACGCCGTACACCGCGACGTGCACCCGCTGCCTTCCACATACGACGAGGTGACCGACAACGGCATTGCCACCGCGCTCGCCATCAAGACCGCCGACCCCACCGCCGAAGTCAGCGGCCCGGTCGTCGACTACTGGTGGAATTACTTCTATTCGAAGAAGGACATCGAAAACGGATGGGGCGCGGGTTCGCCCTGCTGGCAGCCCTGGTCCAATCCCGTCGATCGCAACGCGCACAGCGGCAAGGCATTCATCGAGTACTACCTCCAGCAGTTCAAAACAGCAGAGACCACCAACGGCAAGCGTCTGCTTGACTACGTCGATCTGCATACCTACTTCGCTGGCAGCTATAACGGCTCGGGCCTCGCCTTCGCCACCGCCGGAGACACCGCCAGCCAGCAGGCGCGCCTGAACTCCACGCGCGTCTTCTGGGACCCCACTTACACCAGCTCCGACTACCCGCAGCCGAACTACACCACCGACTCCAACTACACCTCCAGTTGCAGCGTGCCGCTGCAGGCGCCCCAGCTCATCCCCATGATGAAGTCCTGGGTCGCGAACAACTACCCCAACACCAAGCTCGCCATCACCGAGTACAACTGGGGCGCGCAGGAGCACATCAACGGCGCGCTGGCGCAGGCTGACATCCTCGGCATCTTCGGCCGCGAAGGCCTGGACATCGGCACGCTCTGGGGCGCGCCCGACTCTAGCACGCAGATCCCCGGCCTCATGGCCTTCGAGATCTACCGCAACTACGACGGCGCCAATTCCACCTTCGGCGACGAAGCGCTGAGCACCGCAACGGGCGACCAGAGCAAGCTCGCGGTCTACAGTGCACGTCGCACCACCGACAACAAGCTCACCATCGTCGTCATCAACAAAACCTACGGCGACCTGACCAGCACGCTCTCACTTGCCAACTTCACGCCCAACGGCCAGGCGCAGGTCTACCTCTATTCCAACGCCAACCTCAACGCCATCGTTGCGCAGTCGTCACTCACCATCACTCCTCCCACCGGCTCCTCCACCACGAGCACGGTGACAACCACCTTCCCCGCGCAGTCCATCACGCTGCTCGTCGTCCCCGAGTAGCGCCTTTCCCGGGGCGATGCAACCCGTGTCGCCCCGGAACCCGCAGTGCCGCCTCGTATACTGAAGTGTTCCCAAATCTTTGCGGCGGCGGCCTGTTTTTCATCCGCGCCGCGTTCAGGAGCGGCACTTGTCTCAGGCGGAAATCGGCATCATCGGCGGCAGCGGACTGTACTCCATGCCCGGCTTCACCAATCAGCGCGAAGTCGTTCTCGACACACCTTTCGGAGCACCATCCGACGCATTCGTCCTCGGCGAACTCGAAGACCGCAAGGTCGCATTCCTCGCGCGCCACGGCCGCGGCCATCGCATTCTGCCCACAGAGCTGAACTTCCGCGCCAACATCCACGCCTTCAAGCAGCTCGGCGTCTCGCGCATTCTGTCGATGTCCGCTGTCGGCTCGCTCAAAGAGGAGCACAAGCCCGGCGACTTCGTGCTGCCTGACCAGTTCATCGACCGCACCTTCAGCCGCAACGCAACCTTCTTCGGCGAAGGCATCGTCGGCCACATCGCCTTCGCTGATCCGGTCTGTCCTGAGGTGGCAAAGACCGCAGCAGCCGCCTGCGCCAAGGTCGGCGTCGAAGGCAAGCTCGGCGGCACCTACGTCTGCATGGAGGGCCCGCAGTTCTCCACCAAGGCCGAGTCGAACCTCTATCGCTCCTGGGGCGCAGACGTCATCGGCATGACCAACCTGCAGGAAGCCAAGCTGGCGCGCGAAGCCGAGCTCTGCTACGCCACTGTCGCCATGGTCACCGACTACGACTGCTGGCGCGAAGGACACGACGCCGTCACCATCGAGGAAGTCGTCGCCGTGATGCACCAGAACGCTGAGAACGCAGCAAAGGTCGTCCGTGCCGCCGTGGCCGCCATGCCGAAGGAACACACCTGCGGCTGCGCCAGCGCAGCAAAGTTCGCCGTCATCACGCAGAAGGACAAGATCCCCGCGGCGACGAAGGAAAAGCTTGCTCTGCTGTTCGGCAAATATCTCGGCTAAGCACTCGCTCGACTAGAGCACGCATATCGAAAGGACTTCCCATGCCCATCACCGTAGTCGGCAGTGTCGCCTTTGACACCGTTGAAACCCCCTCCGGCCGCCGCGAGCGCTGCCTCGCCGGAGCGGCAACTTACTTCTCTCTCGCCGCCAGCTTCTTCTCCCCCGTGCGCGTCATTGCCGTTGTGGGTCAAGACTTCACCGCCACAGAAGAAGCTGTCTTCAACGCGCACAAGATCGACACGCGCGGCATTGAGCGCGCTGCGGGCAAGACCTTCTTCTGGCAAGGCTCGTACCTCGAGAACCTGAACGAAGCCAAGACCCTGCAGACCGACCTCAACGTCTTCGCCGGCTTCGAGCCCAAGATTCCCGCGGCCTATGCCGACTCCGACTTCCTCTTCCTCGCCAACATCGACCCTGTGCTTCAGCGTCGCGTGCGTGAAGCCACGCCGCAGGCCAAGCTCGTCGCTGGCGACACGATGAATTACTGGATCAAGGATCACAAGCCCGCGCTGCTTGAAGTGCTCAAGGGCCTCGACATCCTGCTCATCAACGACACAGAAACGCGCATGCTGGCCGGCAACGACAACATCGTGCAGGCCGCGCGCGCCGTCATGGCCATGGGCCCGCGCATGCTCGTCGTCAAGCACGGCGAGTATGGCGCGACCCTTTTCCACAAGGCCACCCCCGGTGCGCAGGAGTCGCACACCTTCAAGACACCCGCCTTCCCGCTCGAGCAGGTCACTGACCCCACCGGCGCAGGCGACAGCTTCGCAGGCGGCTTCTTCGGCTATCTGGCATCGCAGCCCGAGCTCACGCCCGGCACCTTCCGCCGCGCCATGTTTTACGGCTCCGTCATGGGCTCGTTCACCGTGGAGCGCTTCGGCACTGACCGCCTCCAGTCACTCACGCGTGAAGAAATCGATCACCGCTTCAACCAGTTCCGCGAGCTGACCCACCTTGACTGACGCATCAACAAGCCGCGCCGAACGCCTCGCCATACTGGCCTCGTGCGCGGCTCTCTCACTTGCCGCCATCCTCTGGAGCTGGCAGCACAACGCGCTGCTCAACTACGGCGACGCCGTGGCGCACATGCAGATTGCGCGCCGCGTGCTCGACGGCCACAATCCTGGCTTCCGCCAGTTCGGCTCCGTCTGGCTGCCGCTGCCCCACCTGCTGCTCATGCCGTTCGTCGCGGTCTACTCATGGTGGGCCAACGGCTTCGCGGGCATCATCCCGTCGGCACTCTCTTATCTCGCCGCATGCACCGGCCTCTATCGCCTGCTGCGCCGCTGGCTCCGGCCCGCGGCTGCCCTGCCTGCGCTCGCGTTCTTCGCGCTCAATCCGAACCTGCTGTATCTCCAGACAACGGCCATGACCGAGCCGCTGTTCCTCGCCGAGATCGTCTGGGCCGTCGTCTTCCTCGTCGAGTGGCGCGCCTCGCTCGACGAAGCTCCGCAGCACACCGCACGCCTCACCTGGCTCACTGCACTCATGCTCGTAGCCGCCGTCTTCACGCGTTACGACGGCTGGATTCTCACCTTCATCGCGTGGGTGGCCATGGGCGTGATCCTGCTCCGCCGCCGCCAGCTCCGTTCGGTTGCCTTCTGGCTCGCCAGCGTTTTCGTCGTCGCCGCGCCCATCGTGTGGCTCGTTTACAACCGCATGATTTTTGGCGACTGGCTCGACTTCGCGCGCGGCCCCTACTCAGCGCTCGCCATCGAAATCCGCACCACGCATCCCGGCTCCGGCCCGCCGCATCCTGGCTGGCACAACATGGGTGTCTCGCTGCTGTATTTCATGCGCTGCGCCCAGTTGGACGCCACAGCCGCGCACTGGGCCACGGCGATGCTCGCGCTCACCGCGCTCGGCTCGCTTGGCGCCTGGCTCGCCCTGCGCCGCCGCGCTTTCACGTGGGCGCTGCTGCTCTGGATCCCCATGCCGTTTTACGCGTACTCCGTGGCCTACGGCTCAGTGCCCATCTTCATCCCCTTCTGGTGGCCGCACTCCTGGTACAACACGCGTTACGGCATGGAGATGCTGCCCGCCTTCGCCATCGGCCTCGCCTTCTGCGCGCAAGCCGTGCTCTTCTTCGTCGAGCAGTTCAAGACCAGGTGGCTGCGCCCCGCCGCAGTGCTTCTCGTGCTGCTCGCCGTCTGGAATAACTGGAAGGTCACCGCAGAAAAGCCGCTGACGTACATCGAAGGCATCAAGAACGTTGAAGCCCGCCGCCCGCTGGAGCAGCGGATTCCGCCCGTGCTGCGTGCGCTGCTGACCACGCGCCCCGGCAGCCTGGTGCTGATGAGGACCTCAACGTATCCAAACCTCGTCGCTTTCACCGGAATCCCGCTGCGCCAGACCATCAATGAGGGCGACGGCCCGCTCTGGACCGCCGCACTGGATGCACCCGCACAACGCGCCGCCATCGTTGTTGCCTTTGACGGCGATGACATCGCGCAAGCCGTCGCCGCGCACCCGCAAGGCCTGCGCGCTATTGGCCGCTACGAGGCGAAGGGCCAGCCGACAGCGACGATTTATGTCTCCGAAACGGGGGCCGCCGCACGGTGATAGCATCGGGCACAAGGATCGCAGCATGACCGCGTTCGCTCAACTCGCCCAGCCCTTTGACTTCAGCTGGCTGCAGCAGCTTGGCGTCGTCTCCGGCGCCATCTCTCGCTTGCTGCTCGCCTGCCTGCTCGGCGGCCTCGTCGGACTTGAGCGCCAGGCCAAGCGCCGCGCCGCCGGTGTGCGCACCAACCTGCTCATCTGCATGGGTTGCGCCTTTTTCACGCTGCTTTCGGCCTACCTCGCAGGTGAAGCCAACCCCGACAAGGGCCGCGTCGCCTCGAACATCGTGCAGGGCATCGGCTTCCTCGGCGCAGGCCTCATCCTCCACAATCGCAACCGCATCAGCGGCCTCACGTCTGCGGCCAGCGTCTTCGTGGTTGCCTCCATCGGCATGGCCTGCGGCGCAGGTCTGTTCGCGCCTGCCGCAGTCGCAACCATCATCGTCATTGCAGCCCTTGAGCTCGTCGGTCTGCTGGAACGCGGCGCCTCTCTCAAGCTCTACCCGCTGGTCTATGAGGCGCGCGGTGCTGATCCGGTCACCATGCTGCAGGCGATTCTCGACGCGCTCGACAAAGCCGGTGAACGGCTCGCCGACTATCAGACTGACACCATCGGCACGCTGAATCGCATCAGCTTTTCCGTCACCGCCACACGCCGACAACATGAGCGTATCCTCGCCGGCCTTCGCGCCGAGCCAGCCATTGACGCGCTCCTTCATTTCCGCGATCCGGAGGAAGATTGATTCCCTTCACCAAAGCCCACGCCTGCGGCAACGACTTTTTGATCGTCGCCCATGACGCCGCTCCCGCAGCCGAGTGGCCCGAGATCACACGCCGTCTCTGTGCGCGCCACACCGGCGTCGGCGCTGACGGCATCGAGTTCTTCACCCCCACCGGCCCGCGCTCCGGCCGCATCCGCCTGCACAACGCTGACGGCTCCATTGCCGAACTCAGCGGCAACGGCACCCGCTGCGTGGCCGCGTGGATGGCCCGCGAGCTCAATGCGCAGCCCGGCGACGAACTGGCCATTGAGACCGACGCCGGCCTTCGCGTCTGCCACGTCAACGCCATCCGCTCCAGCGGCGAGTTCTCCGTCGACGTCACCACCGGCATGGGCGTCCCCACCTTCACTGCGCGCACCGTCACGTTGCCCGCGGGCGTGCAGGTGGCCGGCGTCGAGGTCTCCACCGGCAATCCTCACTTTGTCGTTCTCGTCGATAACGCCGATTTCCAAGTCGATGGCCAAACATGGGAAAGCGTCGGCCAGCAGATCTGCATCCTGCCCGACTTTCCGTACCAGACCAACGTTGAGTTCATCCGCATCGTGAGCCCGACTGAAATTGAACTGCGCATCTTCGAGCGCGGCGTCGGCCCCACCACATCCTCCGGCACAGGAACCTCGGCCTCCGCAACCGCCGCCATTGCTGTCCACGGTTGCCAGTCACCGCTCACTGTTGTCGCGCCCGGCGGCCCGCAAACCATCGCGTGGAGCGGGCCCGGCAGCGAGTTGTTCCTCACCGGCCCAGCCTCCCTCATCGCCAGCGGGGAAGCATGGTAGCTCTGCGCCCGCTCGCGCCACTGCCTGCGCATGCAGCCGTCGCCGTGCTTTCACCCGCATCGTTTGCAAACGACGACCGAGTCACACGCGGTCTGGCACACCTGCGCACGCTCGGCTTTGCACCCGCGCTCACAGACAACGCACAGACGCGCGGCCCGCTGTTCTTCGCGGGTACGCCTGAGCAGCGCCTCGCCGATCTGCATAACGCATTCGCCAGCGGCAACGCGCACATCGTGGCTGCGCTGCGCGGCGGCTACGGCAGCAACTACCTGCTCGACGGCCTCGACCTCGACCTCATCGCCGCGCACCCCAAGCCATTCTTCGCATACAGTGATCTGACCGCGTTGCAGCTGCACCTGCTCGATCGCATCGGCCTGCCCGCCTTTCACGGTCCCATGGTCGCCGCCGACTTCGCACTCTCTGACGGCGTGCACATGCCCAGCTTTCAGGCCGCGCTCGCTGGCAAGCCCTACGCTGTGGGCCCCGCTGAAGGTCTGCGCACACTGCGCCCCGGCGCCGCACGCGGCACACTCTACGGCGGCTGCCTCAGCATCATCACCGCCACGCTCGGCACGCCGTGGGAACCCGACCTCACCGGCAAGCTGCTCTTCCTTGAAGACGTTGGCGCCAAGCCCTATCAAATCGACCGCATGCTCTGGCAGCTTCGCGCCGCAGGCAAGCTGCGCGACATCCGCGGCATCGTCTTTGGCGCCATGATGGACTGCTCCTCGCCCGGCGCGCCCACGTCGCTGCTCGACGACGTGATCCTCCGCTTCTTCCGCGACGACGCGTTTCCCATCGCCATCGGCCTGCGCTCCGGCCACGTTGCGCGCTCCAACGTCACACTCACACTCGGCTGCGAGGCCGCGCTCGACCTCACCGCCGCGCCTCAACTTGAATTTCTGGAGACCGCTGTTCGCTCATGAACCAATCCCCCCGCCACATCCACCTGTCCGGCATCTGCGGCACCGCCATGGCCTCGCTCGCCGGACTGCTGCAGCTCAAAGGCCATCGCATCACTGGCTCTGACAAGGCGGCGTACCCGCCCATGAGCGACCTGCTTCATTCGCTCGGCATCCCGGTACTCGAGCCCTACGCCGAACAGAACCTCACGCCGCTGCCGGACCTGGTCGTCATCGGCAACGCGCTCTCGCGTGGCAACCCCGAGGTCGAGCGCATCCTCGACGAGCGCATCCCCTTCACATCGATGGCCGCGCTGCTCAAGGAAGAATTCCTCACCGGCCGTGAACCGCTCGTCGTCGCAGGCACGCACGGCAAGACCACCACCACGTCGATGCTCGCGTGGATCTATCAGGTGGCCGCCGCAGGCAACGCCGCGCACGAGCCCAGTTTCCTCATCGGTGGCGTTGCAGAGAACTTCGGCACGAGCTTCCAACTGCGCTCGTCCAAGCCCTTCATCCTTGAAGGCGACGAGTACGACACCGCTTTCTTCGACAAGGGACCGAAGTTCCTGCACTACTTCCCGGATGCGCTGATCCTCACGCACGTTGAGTTTGACCACGCCGACATCTACGCCGATCTCGACGCGGTGAAGACCGCCTTCAAGCGTCTCGTCAATCTTGTTCCGCGCCGCGGCCGCATCGTGGCGTACGACGCAAACCCCAACGTCACCGAGTGCGTCGCCAACGCCTTCTGCCCTGTCGAGCGTTACGGTTTCAGCGCGGACTCCGCGTGGCAGTTGCGCAATCTCACCCACGCCGATGGCCTCACCCGTTGGGATGTCTGGCACGACGGCACGCTCTGGGCCACGCTGGAAATGCATATGGCTGGCGAGCACAACGCACTCAACGCCACCGCAGCAGCAGCGCTCGCCTTCGGCCAGGGTGTCGCGAAAGACGCCATCATCGCCGCGCTCGCCAGTTTCAAAAGCGTCAAACGCCGGCTTGAAGTCCGCGCCGTTCTTCACGGCATCACCATCATCGAGGACTTCGCGCATCACCCCACCGCCATCCGCGAAACACTCCGCGCACTGCGCAGCGTCTATCCGCAGTCGCGCCTCATCGCCGTACTGGAGCCGCGCTCCAACACACTCCGCCGCAAAGTGCTCGAGCACGATCTGATCGAAAGCCTGCGTCTCGCCGACCGTGTCGTACTTGCCGGTGTCTATCAGCAGCAGCGCATCCCTGATGCCGAGCGGCTGCATCCGGACGAAGTCGTGACCTCGCTCAACGCCGCTGGCACACCCGCCGAGTTGCACCCGACTGCCGACGCCATCGTCGACACACTCGCGCCCACGCTGCACTCGGGCGATGTGGTTGCCATACTCTCCAACGGCGGGTTTGACGGCATCTATGAGAAGCTGCCCGCGCGCCTCACCGCGCTCCAGCAGGAGGCGAAGTAGTCCACATGTTTGCCTCGCTTTCCATGCTGGTGACGATCATCGTCCTCTCCATCCCCGTCGCTGTCGTGTTCATTCCGTGGACAGTCATCACCGGCAACGCAACCATTCTCTACAACCTCTCGCAGGGCATTGTGCGCGTTGCCTTTCGCGTGGGCCGCGTGCGCGTCATTGTTGAGGGCCGCGAGCGCGTGCCCGCAGGCAAGGCGTGCATCTTCATGGCGAACCACGTCTCCAACCTCGACCCGCCTTCGCTGCTTCCGCAGTTGCCCGGCCGCACTTCGGTTTTCCTCAAGCGCTCGCTGATGAAGATCCCCGTGCTCGGCTACGCCTTCAAGCTCGGCGAGTTTGTGCCCGTCAGCCGCGACGGCCGCGCTGAAAGCGCCATAGAGAGCATGCACGCCGCCGCGCGCGTCCTTCAGAAGGGGCTCCACATCACCACGTTTGTTGAAGGCACACGCTCACGCGACGGCCGCATGCTTCCGTTCAAAAAAGGCCCGTTCTATCTCGCCATGCAGACCGGCGCGCCGTGCATCCCCATCTCCATCCACGGCAGTGAGTCGCTGATGGCCAAAGGCACCATCGGCATCCGGCCCGGCACCGTGCACATCATCTTCCATGAGCCCATTGACCCGCGCGCCTTCTCCACGCGCGCCGAGTTGATGGCCGCAGTCCGCGCCTCCATCGCCAGCGGCCTCCCGGAGTGGATGCGCGCCTAGCACCGCCACGTATGAAACGCAGAAGGCTTCCGCAAGCGGAAGCCTTCTGTGTTTCGCGTGCGACCCTGTCTACTGCACGGCCGCGTTGTACCCGTCGCCCAGCAGCCTCTGCGCCATCGCATTGGCATCAGACCGATTCACAAACGGCCCCACCTGCACGTGGATCAGATTGTCGCCCGCCACGCGCCGCTGCACCACAGCATAGCCGCGCCGACGCAATGCACTCGTGAGCACATCAGCATCCTCCGGGTGTGCCACCGCTGCAATCTGCACCATCCATCCACTCGCCGCAGCACCGTGCACCGGACTCACAGGTGCTGCACTCTCCGCCGCGGGCAACGCTGGATGCACCGCCGGAGCGGCAGTCGGCGCAGGCGTCGCCGCACCCGCTCCCGCCTCCTCGTCCTCTGCCTCTTCGCTTACAGCAGCGGGAGCCGGAGCAGCCGCATTGCCGCGCGCTTCCGGCTTGGCTGATGTGTTCGCCGTCGCCGCCGGAGCACTTGTCAACGGCGAGTTGGTGGCCGAACTCTTGTCCGCGCCCTGCTGTGACGCGTTGTGCCGGCCCAGCATGTAACCCGCGCTGAAGCACACAGCGCAAATCACAAATAGAGCGCACGCCAGCGTAGCCAGCAGCCACGGCCCCAGCGTCAGTTCTGCGTCCTTCCGCGGCCCGTCTTCCAGCGCAAAATCTCGCGTGCCGTTGCCACCAATCATTCGTACTCCCTACTTCTTTTCTTCCGCAGGCTTCGCACTCGCCGGCAGCTTGTTCAGCAGTGACAGCAGCTCCACCGGCAGCGGAAACACAATCGTCGTGTTCTTTTCGACGCCGATCTCGGTCAGCGTCTGCAGATAGCGCAACTGCAATGTGATGGGCTGCTCGGCCAGCAATGCCGCCGCGTCCACCAGCTTCTGCGCCGCGTTGAACTCGCCCTCAGCATGGATGATCTTCGAGCGCTTCTCACGCTCCGCCTCAGCCTGCTTGGCCATGGCGCGCAGCATCTGCTCAGGCAGATCCACCTGCTTCACTTCTACGGAGGTCACCTTCACGCCGAACGGCTCCGTGCGCTGGTCGATGATCGACTGGATGCGCAGGTTGAGCTTGTCGCGATGGCTCAGCAGTTCATCCAGTTCCACCTCACCCAGCACCGAGCGCAGCGTGGTCTGTGCAAACTGCGATGTCTGGTAGACGTAGTTCGACACCTTGATCGCCGCGGCATTCGGATCGATCACGTAGAGTGTCACCACCGCGTTCACTTTGATGGTCACATTGTCGCGCGTGATCACGTCCTGCGGCGGAACCTCCAGCACCTCCTGCCGCAGAGAGATGCGGATCATCTGGTCAATGGGCCGGAACACCAGAATGATGCCAGGGCCCTTGGGCGCGGGCAGCGCGCGGCCCAGCCGGAAGATCACCGCGCGCTCGTAGTCACGCAGAATCTTGATCGAGTTCGCCAGGTAGAGAACAACGATTGCAACAAGAATCAAAATCGGAATCGGCAACTCAGCCATCACCCTTACCTCACTCAGCGGGATTGTACTCCAGCCACAACTTCACGCCTTCGCTGCGTCGCGTGTCTCTGCAGGCTCCACACGCAGCATGTTCTGCTCATGCCCCACCACATGCAACCGAGCGCCCTTCTCCACCGGCTCACTTGCCACCGCAAGCCAGATCTCGCCCTCCACCAGCACATGGCCCTCGAGCGCGAGCGGCTCCATCGCCTCCGCCATGCAATCCACCATGGCGTCCGCGCCCAGCCGCACCTTACGCTTGCGCGCGCGCACCGCCAGCCGCAGCAGAAACACCGTGATCCCCGCAAACGCTGCCGTCACGCCGGCAGCCACCCACGGGCTAATGCTCAACTCCGGCACCGGCGCCGCCACCAGCGTCAGCGTTCCGAACAGCAGGCATGCCGTACCCGCAATCGCCAGCGCACCGTGCCCGCCAAACTTGGCCTCCAGCACCAGCAGCACCACCGCGGCCACCAGCAGCACCACCGCCGTGTAGCGGATCGGCAGCAGGTTCAGCCCGAAGATGCCCAGCAGAACCATCAGCGTGCCCAGCGCTCCCGGCACAATCGTCCCCGGCGCGTTGAATTCCAGATAGATCAGCAGCGCGCCACCCACCAGAAGCAGCAACGCAATGTTGGGATTCACCAACCAACCCAGCAATTCCTCGCGCAGCGTAGGCCGCACCGTCTCCACGTGCACGCCCTTCAGATTCAGCGTCTGCTTTGATCCGTCAAAGCGCGTGATCGTGCGCCCGTCCAGTTTCGCCAGAAGATCGTCTTCGCTCGTCGCGGTCAGGTCGATCAGATGCTGCTCCAGCGCCTCCTCCGGCGTGTAGGAGTGCGACTGCGCCACCGCCGCCATCGCCGCCGTAGCGTTGCGGTTGCGCCGCGTCACATACGAGCGCAGAAATGCCTCGGCGTCGTTCTCTGCCTTGTCCACCAGTGTCTGGTCGGGCTTGCCGCCCTCGAAAACCACGTGCGCCGCACCTGCCTCTGTGCCCGGCGCCATCGCCGCCACGTCCGCAGCCTCCAGCAGGAAGAAGCCCGCTGATCCGGCCCGCGCGCCAGACGGTGCCACGTAGACGATCACCGGCACATGCGAGCTCAGAATCGCGCCTGCCATGGCGCGCATGGAGTCCACGAGCCCGCCTGGCGTGTCCAGTTCAATCAGCAGTGCCGTCGCGCCTTCTGCGTTCGCCCGCTTCAGCGCCCGCTCCAGCAGCCCCGCACTCACTGGCTGGATCGTGTCTTTCAGAACAACCTTTTCCACCAGCGGCCGCTGCGCCACCAGCATCGTGGCACCAGCCATCGCCAACGCCGCCATCCATCGCACCGCACTCCGCAACCGTCTCGCACGCCGCGGCATGGTCCGCTCCTATCCGGTAACGCGCCCTACTGGCCCCTGCTCAGCCTCAATGCAATCTGCCGGTTCAGTTCCTGCACCGCCGGGCTTGCCGGCTGCAGTGCTGAAGCTGCAGAGGCATCCTTCGCCGCGCGGTCCACATGATTCTCGCCCAAGTCCAGCCGCCCCAGCACAATGTAGGCCTGCGCCGACGGCTTCAGCGCCAGAGCCCGCTCGGCCTCCTTGCGGGCAGCCGTCGTGTCGCCCGTGCGCTCACGCACCTCGGCCAGCCCGGCATGACCGTCTGCCAGCGTGCTGTCTGCCACCACCGCCGCCAGATACAGCCGCTCAGCCTCCAGCAGCAGTCCGCGATCCAGATAATCCGCCGCCTGACCGGCCAGCTTCACCGCGCGCTCATGCGGTGGCAGCGACCCCAGCCGCTGCGCCTCCATCTGGTCCATCATCACTGCCGCCTGCCGGAACGCAACAGCGTCGAAGGTGCGCACAATCCTCTCCAGCGGGTCAACGGCGGTCGCCGTCGCCATACCCGGCGAGGACCACAGCTTTTCCAACTCCTGCGCCTCGGCGTCGTTCGGCCGCAGCTTCAGGCACTGCTTCAGCTCATTCAGCGCGCCAGCCAGTTCGCCGCGGCGCTTCAGCGTGACCGCCAGGTTGAAGTGGAAGTCCGCCGCATTCGGATCCGCCGTCTCCGCGGCCACAAATTGCGCACTTGCATCACGGCCCTGCCGGCTGATCGCCACCGCCTCGTTGTTCAGCACCTCGCCCAGCGGCAACACGCGCGCCACCTCGGCAAATGCCGCCTCTGCGCCCTTGTAGTCGCCAGAGAACATCAACGAAAGCCCGCGATAGAAGCCCGCCTCCAGCGCGTCCGGATCGCTGCGATCCACCTTCGCAAATGCCGCCGCGGCTTCATCGTACTGGCCGGAGCTGTAGTCTTCGCGCCCCAGCGCCATCCACGCCGGGTTGAAGGTTGCGCCCTGCTCCACGGCCTTCTTCAGATGCCGCAACCGCTCGTCGTGGTCTGACTCCGTAATGCCGCGTACGTATTGCTCAAACGCGTCAACCCGCACGCCACGTCCCACCGCAACAAAGGTCTCCTCTGCCACGCTGTAACTGGGGTCCAGGGCCTTGGTCAGCTTCCACGCCAGCGAGCAGAACACCGGCACAAGGTCGCGCATTTCGCCGCGCGCCGTCACCGGCGCACTCATGTCCAGCTTGGGAACGTTCACCACCCGAGCCTCGGCAATGATCTGCGTTCCCTCCGTGCGATAACTCCCCACCACAATCGCGTCCGCGTCCAGCGTCTGTGCCAGCTTCAACTCGCTGGCGCGCGAGGGCTGAAAGCCCGCCGGCAGCCCGAGATGATCCAGCGCATACAGCCGGTCCGTCCGGCTCATCGGCGCAAACCCGGCTGCGCGGAAGCTCCGTCCCAGCACCTCGGCCGCCGCCTCGCGAATCCAGTCCAGGCTCGGCTGCCCGCTGCGGTTGTCAAACGGCAGCGCCAACACAATCCGGCCGCGCCCTTCGGCCGCCGCCTCCTGGCTCATCGCACCCGTTTCCTGAGCCGCCTGCGCGCACGCACCCACAGCCGCGCCAGACAGCACCACGGCCGCCAGCGCGCCCGCCCATAGCCTTCGCATCCGCATTTCGAAAGAAGCCATCACGACAAGGCTGATTATAGAGCCTGTTATGAACTTTCCCGCGGGCGGCGTTGCGGGAGAAAACCGCGCCAGACGAGGCGGAGGATGCAGACTTTGGCTATTCCAAGGCAAGGACGACAACAAAGTATGGCACGATTTTTACCGCAACCCGGGGTCCCCAGCGACACCGGCGCGAAAGCTCATAACAGGCTCCAAGCTGTAGGACGGCAGCACACCGGCCTCAAACTGCCGGTTGAAGCGGATCAAAGCGATCCACATCCCGTGATCCCGCCGCTTCCACACCAGGTCCCCGTGCAGCCTCAGCGCAATCTCCTCCGGCTCCATGTCCTTGTGCAGGCCAAAATACTCCTCATCCAGCGCCCGGCTCCATGCACCCAGGCTCAGCCCAAGCCCTTGCGGCTCAAACTTGGTGGAAAACACCAGCGCCGCCGAATACTTCTCCGGCTCTGCCGCGGCGCGGTCAATCTGCGCGCGTGAAAAGTCATCAATCGGCACCACGTCCCACGGCTTCGGCGAGTAACCAAGCTCGGGCTTCGTCAGCGCGTCGCTCACCGGCCACGCCGTCAGCACCGTCGCTCCGGGATAGCGATGCGCCAGCTCCGCCATGCCATTCATCTGCATCCGGATCTCCCGCGCATACTGCAGGTTGTCTTCCGGCGCAAAACCGTACGGCGGATTGATGAACAGTCCCACCACGAACGCGCCAGCAGAAAGCGCCGCAAGCCCCGGCCAGTACGGCACGCGCCGCCGGAACGACGCCACCGCAACCACCAGCACCAGCGGAAACATCGGCAGCAGATAGCGCGTCAAAAGAGCTCCGCCCAGCACGCTGAACTCCACCGCGTTGGCCAGCAACAGCACGCCCAGCGTCCAGAGTGGCTCCCTGGCGATGCCCGCACGCGCCGTGCCGTCCCGTTCACTCCGCGGCTCCAGCATCCACGCCGCCAGCATCAGCAGCACAGGCACAAACAGGTTCATGTGCGCCGTCAGGTGCAGCACGCGATGACCAAAAGCCGCCAGCACGCGGACGGGCGTCCACGTTGTCTCAGCGTTGTAGCGCAGAAACTCCGGGTTGCCAAAGACGAAGCCCGTCTTCGCGTAGTGCCACGCGTACCAGCCCGCCAGCGGAGCCACGCTCAGCGCCATCCACGCAGCCTCTGCTATCCACTTTGCGCGGCCGCCCTGCTTCGCCCGCGCAGCGCGCCACAGCGCCACCGCCGCCAGCGTCAGCGGAACGCCTATCGCCGTCTCTTTCGCCAGCGCCGCCGCCATAAACCACAGCATCGCGCGGCGCGGCCGCCGGTCGTCTTCAGGCAGCGTATAGACCAGTCCCCAAAGCGTGCAGGCCGCGGCAAAAATGTCCGCGTGCGCCAGCGTGCTCTGCGCAAACCACACCGGGTAGAGCGCCGTCAGCGCCAGCGTCCAGAACGCCACTGCCGCTGAGTGCGTCAGCTTCAGCGCCAGCCGCCACACCGCCAGCAGCCCCAGTGACGCCACCACCAGCACCGCCTCGCGCGTCACCTCCGGGTCAAACCCTGAGAGCTTCCACCACAGCGCCAGATACACGCTCGGCAGAGGCGGATGCGCGTTGCTCAGCGTCGAGGTTGGAATCAGCGAACCGGTACGGAAAAAGTCCCACGCCGCGGGAATGTAGTACCCCGCTTCATCCCAGTAGTAGGGCAGGCGCAGCAGGTTCGCATGCGTGGCATAGAGCGCCACAAAGATCACCGGAAAGATCATCCATGTCGGAAACGGCCTGTCCCGACGCGGCTCCGCCCACTCTCTCAGGCTCACCGTCGTGTCCCCCGCCTCGCCCTGCGGCTCATCAATTCACCGGTCCCTGCGGAAACCCGGGCCCCTGCTGCGGCTCCAGGTTCAGCTCGCCAAACGCCTGCTCATACTGCGCCAGATTCTGCCCCAGCACGTTCCACAGTGCCTTGGCCTGCTGCGGGCTCAGAAACACCGCTGCCTGGTTGCGGATTGTCACCTGCTCCGGCATCTCACTGGAGGCCAGCCCAAAGATAAGTTGGAAATCCCACACACTCACGCGCACCTGCACGCTGTTCGCGTAGGTTTCGCGGTAATCTTCGCTCTGGACCAAGTTGACGTGCGGCTGTTGCGGCGGTTGCGGCTTTGTCGGACTCATGTTCCCCAGCTTACCCCGTGCGGCCGCCTTCTGGTATCGTGCAAAACCCGCCGCAGCGGAACGGCAAGCCGGCACACAAAAGAAAGACGGCCGGCTCTTAAAAAAAGCCGGCCGCCACCCTGCTATGTCAGGCTTATTTTTTGGCCTTCGCGGCCTGTTTCGCAATCACCAGGTTGGCGATCTTGTCGTAGGTCGCCGCCGGAACAATGTTCTTCGACTTCAACTGCGCCTTGTTCGCATACGGCCGTCCATCAATGATCTTCTGCGCATAGACGTCGCCGACGCCCGGAAGCGCCTTTAACTGGTCCTTGGTAGCCGAGTTAAGGTCAACGAGCGATGCCGCTGACTTTGCCACAGCCGCCTTTGCCTGTTGCGTTGCAGCCGCCTTGGCTGGCTGCTTGGCGGGCGCGGCCGGATTCTGTGCCATGGCGGGCAGAACGCCGAACAGGGCAAGCGCCGCCAGTGTACAAATGGGTGCAAAACGTACTTTCAGCATGCGTAGTCCTTCCTGTATTTCTGATGCCACCAGAGTGGAACCGGATAATGCGCGCAAATCATAGCAGCGGACTGCGCGCAGTGTATAGACTCCAAAAGCACACCGTCTCCTGCAAAAAAGAGGCGCCACGCGCAGTGCCGCTTATAATCCGCACAAGCCCATGTCCACCGTCTTTCGCCGCATCTTCAGCTTCCCCGCCATGCTGCTCGCGGCCCTCTGCGCCTCACCCTTCTTCGCTTCGCTCGACATCCAGGCTGGCGGCCCCGTGCTGCGCGACCCCGACATCTGGTGGCACCTGCGCAACGCACAGTTCCTTGTCTCTACCGGCCACTTCCTCCGCGCTGACGTTTATTCCTTCACCGTCCACGGCCAGCCCTGGATCAATCCCGAGTGGCTAGCCGAACTGCCCTTCTACCTCGGCTTCCGGCTGGGCGCCGAGCGTGGCCTGTTCCTCGTAATGCTCCTCGCCATTGAGTGCATCGTCGCCAGCCTGCTTCTTCTCGCGTGGCAACGCTCCGGAGACATCAAGTCTGCCTTCCTCGCCGCCTGGGCTGGCGTTCTGCTTGCTGCCATCAATCTGGGCCCGCGCACCATCCTCTTCGGCTGGCTCTGCTTCCTTGCACAACTAGCCCTGTTCCAGTCCTTCCGCGCACACCCACGCCGCCTCTGGCTGCTCGTCCCGCTTTACACGCTCTGGATCAACCTCCACGGCACCTGGCTCATCGGCCTCGCCTACCTCGGCCTCTTCTTCCTCTCCGGCCTCGTCCGCATCTCCCTGCCGCGCCTTGAAGCCACCCGCTGGACCTCGCGCGAACTCCGCACCCTCGCCGCCGTCGCCATTTGCTCGGTTGCCGCGCTCTTCCTCAACCCCTACGGCGCAAGGCTCGTCCTCTATCCCTTCGACTTTGTCTTCCGCCAGCGGCTCAACGTCGCCTCCATCGACGAGTGGGCCCCCGTCTCGCTCACGTCCTATTACGGCATCCTCGTCCTCGTCGTCACCGCCGCGCTTGTTGTCTTCTCGCTCATCAACCGCCGCCGCTGGCAGCTTCACGACGTTCTCTTCCTCGCACTTGCCCTGTACGCCGGCCTCGCCCACAAGCGCTTCCTGTTCCTCACCGGCCTCGTCGCCGCGCCTTTGCTTGCCGCCGAACTCAAGGGTGTCGTCTTCTCGCCCTACGAGCCCAAAGACGACAAGCCCCTGCTCAGCGCCATCGTTATGGCCTGCTTCCTCGCCTTCGCCGTCTCACGTATTCCGTCGTCGGCCACATTGCGCGCCGCAGTAGCACAGTACTTCCCCGTCCGCGCCCTGCCCACGCTTGAAAGTTCCTGCCAGCAACGCCCGCTCTTCAACCGCTATGCCTGGGGCGGCTACCTCATCTGGAACGCGCCGTCGATCCCCGTCTTCATTGACAGCCGCACGGACATCTTCGAGCACCGCGGCATCCTCGCCGACGACCTGCGCATCTTCGCACTCGACCACTCCGCCGAGTTGCTCGATCACTACCGCATCGGCTGCGTCCTCATCCACCGCAACGACCCACTCGACACACAGCTCCGCGCCGCACCCGCATGGCACGTTGCGTATGAAGACGAGCAAGCGTCTCTGCTCATTCGCTGATTTGAAATCTTGGGATGAACGGCGCGCGGCAACCCCACGCACGCACTGTGAACTCACTGTGCAGCCCGAGCGCAGCAAGGGCCTACAGGCCACCCCCAACGGAGTTGGTGCGGAAGGCGGGACTTGAACCCGCAAGCCTTTCGGCGCTAGCTCCTAAGGCTAGTGTGTTTGCCATTTCACCACTTCCGCACGGCCTGCATCCAGTGTAGGGGCGCAGCGCCCGCGAAGCAACATTACCCCAGCCCGTAGGCCCGCGCGCACGCTCCGCCCTCAATCTCCGCCCGCTCCGTCTCCGTCAGCCCCGCAATGAACGCGCGGACCACCCCCACCGCATCCGCATAGCTGCCGCCCGCCAGGCACACCGGCCAGTCCGACCCCAGCATCAGACGCCGCGGCCCGAACGCCTCCAGCGCCACCTCCAGAAACCGCTTGAAATCCGCCTGCCGCCAACCCGGCATCTGCGCTTCCGTCACCAGCCCGCTCAGCTTGCAGCTCACGTTCTGGCACGCAGCCAGCGCGCGCAGTTGCATCGCCCAGGGCTCCAGCAGCCCGGCGCGGATCATCGGCTTGGCCACATGATCCAGCACAAACTGCTGCCGCGGAAACGCCCGAACCAGCTTCAGCGCCGCTGGCAGGTGCTTGGGAAACACCAGCAGGTCATACGCCAGCCCAAACTCCTCCAGCGCCGCAATTCCCCGCTGAAAATCCTCCTGCAGCATGAACTCGCGCTTCAGCTCGGCCTGCACAATATGCCGAACGCCCACCAGCTTCCCGTCCGCTGCCCAGCGCGCCAACTCGTCGCGCACATTCTCCGCGCGCAGGTCCACCCAACCAACTACGCCACTGATCCACGCGTGCCGCTTAGCTAATTCCAGCAGCCAGCGCGTCTCTTCTTCACTCTGCCGCGCCTGCACCGCCACGGTTCCATCCATACCCGCCGCGCGCAGCTCAGGCTCCAGGTCACCCGGCAGAAAATCGCGCCGCAGACCGGTCAGCGCGCCCGTCAGCCATCCAAACTCCTCTGCGTTATATCTCCAGAAGTGCTGGTGCGCATCCACTCGCATGGCCCGCTCCTTTCACCGTCGCCCGCATCCTACTCCGCCCGCGCCCGCCCGGTACAGTGCTCCGATCCATCCCGATCTTCGCTTCGTCGCTGCCTCCTTTTCTCTCCCCGCCAGCCACTGCCGCGCCTGATGCCCGATAATAGAAACAGCGCCCGCGGGCGAACCGGGAGAATCCAGCCTGGCTCCGCGCGCGTCTTAAGACTCAGACCATGAACGCCGTTGACACCGCCGAGCAGGCCCGCCGGGCCGCCTTCCAGCAGACCTTGCTGTCTGCCCGCCGCACCATGATGACGAGCGAGATCCTCAAGCTCGCCGCCGACAGCTTCCGCGCCAACAAGCTGCGCTTCGCCCTCACCGCGCTGGGCATGGTGATTGGCACAGCCTCGGTCATCCTCGTGGTCACCATCGGTCTCACCGGCAGGGAGTTCATCCTCGACCAGATCCAGAAGATCGGCACCAACGAGGTCGAGGTCGAGTACTCCGGCGGCGGTGCCGCAGGCTCCACGCGCATGCTCTACAACGACGCGCTGACCCGCGACGACGAGACCGCCGTACTCGCCCAGGTGCCCAGCGTCCTCTACTCCTCGCCCATCCTCGAAACCCACGAGCGCATCAGCTTCGGCGGCGGAGTCGTCAAGGACTCACTGATTCTCGGCGTCAGCCCGCAGTATCGCCAGATCCGCAACCTCGTACTGCTCTCCGGCCGCTTCTTTGACGACCGCGACGCCTCCGCCCATCTCAAATGCGCCGTCGTCGCCATTCCGTTCGCCAGGCAGATGTACGGCTCCGTTGACGCCGCCATCGGCCACGACATCGTCATTGAGGGCATCCCCTTCACCATCATCGGCGCCTTCAAAGAGGGCGGAGAAACCTTCGGCCAGTCGGAGATCACGGACAACACCATCCTCATCCCCTACTCCGTAGCCCGTTACTTCACCGGCACCAACAACGTGAAGACCCTCTACTTCTCCATCCGCTCACTGGCTGAGGTGCCCGACGCCACGCGCGAGATTGTCCGCGTGATCAGTTCGCGCCACAAGCCGAACTCCGTTTACAAGGCGCAGAACCTGACTGAAGTGCTCGCCATGGCAGCCACGGTGGCCAACGCACTGACGGCCATCCTCGTGCTCGTTGCCACCGTCACGCTCGCCGTCGGCGGCGTCGGCATCATGAACATCATGCTGGCCACGGTGCGCTCGCGCATCCGCGAAATCGGTATCCGCAAGGCCCTCGGCGCCACCTATCGAGAAATCAAGCTGCAGTTCTTGGCTGAAGCTGTCATCATCTCGCTCACCGGTGGCCTTGTCGGCGTGCTTGTCGGACTCACGGTCCCTGTCTCCATCCGCCTGTTCACGGATTATGCCCTGCCGTTCAGCTGGTTGTCGGTCTTCATCGCGCTGGCAGCGGCCACGCTCGTCGGCATCGTCTTCGGCACTGTGCCCGCCACGCGCGCCGCGCAGATGGACCCCGTAGACGCCCTCAAGTATGAGTAAGCAGCCAGACGGCGACCGCACCTCGCAGGGCCCGAACCTGCTTGCCGTCTATGGCCTGCTCGCGCTTGGCCTGCTCCTCGCAGCCGCCTGCGCCGCCGCCATCGTCTGGCCGTTCTATCACCGGCATTGACGGCAATTTCGCCTGCTCCTCAGAAAAGTAAGGGGTATACTTCAAAAAGTAAGGAGCTGCCGATGCCGTCCCGCGCCAAATCCGCAGCCGTTCGCGCCAAGGTCACCAGCAAAGGCCAGGTCACCATCCCCGTCTCCATTCGTCGCCAGCTTGGTCTCAAGCCTGGTGACCATCTGCGTTTTGAATCTAGTAAAGACGGCGTTCATCTCGTCCATGACACTGATGTCGATGTTTTTGAGAAGTGGCGCGGCATCGGCTTCGCCGGCATGGGTAAGGGGCGCAAAGCTATCGTGAACTACTTCCGTGAACTCCGCGGCCATGACGATATCGATTGATAGCAACGTCATCGCGGCCCTGTGGAATGCCCGCGACCCATTCAACTCCGTTGCGCTGGCAGCGCTGAATGATGCCCGCAGACGCGGATTGCTCGTGATTGCCGCGCCGGTCTACGCCGAACTGCTTGCCGGGCCTCTCAGGACAGACGCAGATCTCGACCGCTTCCTCACTGAAACTGGGATCTCCGTAGATTGGCAGTTCGACCAGGCCATCTGGAAGTCGGCGGGGCGTGCTTTTCACGCGTATGCGACGCGCCGCCGCAAGAATTCCAAAGAGCATCCACGGCGCATTCTCGCAGACTTTCTTATCGGCGCGCAGGCTCTTCGGCATGGATACTCGTTGCTAACCCTCGACCATCGGCTCTATGAAATTTCGTTCCCGCGGCTCCCGGTGATCAGGCTTTAGCTCACGTTACCCGCAATCAGCTGACACGCCGGAACAGGCAGAACTGAAACGACTGCGGCTTACCCCACGGCGTCAAGTGCTGCTCCGCCTCGCTCTTCACCAGCGCGAACTCCGCGCCCAGCTCCGCGGCCAGCAGCGCCGCATCGTATCGCCGCACCTCCAGACCGCTGCACTTCTCCGGCCCATCCAGCGCAAAGGTGCCAATCACGGCGTGCCCACCCAACTCCACCGACTCCAGCAGTGACTTTCTATACTCCGCGCGGTCCGCCGCGTTCGTCAGAAAGTGGAAGACCGCCCGGTCGTGCCACACGTCCGCAGGGCCCAGACTCGGCCCACTCGCAATGTCGGCCACCACCCACTTCACGCGGTCCGCGCTCTGGCCCAGCTGTGTGCGCGCCCGCTCCAGCGCAGCCTGAGAAATGTCCGCGACAGTAACCGCATAGCCGTGTTCCACCAGCTTTCCGGCCAGCGCAGAGTTGCCTCCGCCCACGTCAATCCCGCGGCCTGCCGCGCAGGCTTCGCGAATCAGCTCAAGCGACACGCGCGGCTCCGTCTGCGTCCAACTCAGTTCCGCGTCGCTCTTGGATGTGTAAATGGATTCCCAATGCTCTGTACGGTTCATACCGGAAGGCCTGCCCTGCCTTCAATGGAATGCCAACTGAACGCGGGATAGATGCTATTCGCGCGTCTTCTCCGCCCGCTCGGCGATCAGCACCGGAATCCCGTCCGCGACCGGGAACACGCGCCCGCACGCCGCGCACGTTGCGCGCTCCGCCGTCACGGCCAGCGCGCCAAAACAAACCGGGCAGGCCAGCCGGCCCGCCCAGTCCTGCAGAAGTTCAAGGTTCTTTTCGTTTGGCATCGCAGTCTCTACTGGATTGTCGTGTCCGCCGCGCCGTTCTCTGCCTTCGGTGCGGGCCGACTGGCCAGTTCGTGCTCAATCTTCTCAGTCGTGGCAGCGCGTGCAAACTCATACGCCACGCGGATGCCGTTGTAGATGGCAACATCGTTCGACGAACCGTGGCCGATGATGCACACGCCACGCACGCCCAGCAGCGGAGCGCCGCCGTACTCGGTGTAGTCCAGCCGCCTGCGAAAGTCGTTGAACGCACGCCGTGAAAGCAGAGCGCCCACCTGCGCTGTCACCGTCTTGTTCAGTGACTCACGCAGTGCATCGCGCACAAACCGCCCGATGCCTTCGCTCGTCTTCAGCGCCACGTTGCCCACAAAGCCGTCGCAGACAATCACGTCTGCGCGCCCGTTGAAGATGTCGCGCCCCTCAACGTTGCCGATGAAGTTCAACGGCAGCGCCTTCAGCAGAGGCAGAGACTCACGCGTCAGCTCGTTGCCCTTGGTGTCTTCTTCGCCAATCGACAACAGGCCCACACGCGGCTTTTCAATCTTGAGCACGCTCCGGGCATAAATCTCACCCATGATGGCGAACTGCTCCAGGTTATGCGCCTTGCAGTCTACGTTCGCGCCCACGTCAAGCAGCACGCACGGGTTGCCCGTCGTCGTTGGCATCGGCGTCGCCAGCGCAGGACGATCCACGCCTGGCAGCGCGCCCAGCACCATTTTGGCCGTCGCCATTGCCGCGCCCGTGTTGCCAGCGGTTACAAACCCCGCCACCGCACGCTCGCGTACCAGCTTCAGCCCCACGCGCATCGAACTGTCTTTCTTCGTCCGAACCGCGTGCACTGCCTTCTCCTCCATCCCGATCCGTTCGGATGCGTGATGAATGACGATAGGCAGGTCTTCGTTTTCCAGGTGCTCGTCCAGCAGGTCGCGCAGCTCCGGCTCCGGGCCCACCAGGTGGACCCGCACCGGCAGTTCCCGGCAGGCCATAATGGCCCCCCGGATCTCCGGCTCCGGAGCCTTGTCGCTCCCTACTGCGTCCAGCGCAATGTCTATCAACATCGTCGCTGTCCCGCGTTACTTCGCGGCTTCCTTGGTCTCAATCACCGCACGGCCCTTGTACTCCCCGCACTTGGGGCAGGCGCGATGCGGCAGCTTCTTCTCGTGGCAGTTCGGGCACTCTGACACACCCGTAGCAGTCAGAAAATCGTGGGAGCGGCGAAGCGCAGTGCGGCGCGTCGAGTGGCGCCTTTTCGGATTCGGCATCTTGCAATTCCTTTCGTGTCTCCGCCCAACGTCCGGCCGCTTCAGGCCATACAAGGCCATCACTCGCCACCGGCGCCGTCGGGACACCCTGATGATTTCTCGGGGGTCTTTCCCTTTAGGACTTTACCTTGCCGCGGAGCCCCTGAAGCGCCTCCCAACGCGGATCACTCGGACCCTCGTCGCAGTTGCATGCCTCCAGGTTGCGGTTCTTGCCGCAGCGCGGGCAAAGCCCTTTGCAGTCATCCTTGCACAGCGTTCTGGCCGGCAGAGACAAAAGCACCTGCTCGCGCAGCACATCCTCAAGCAAAAGACTGTCTTCTTGATAATACCCGATTTCCGTCTCCTCCGCAGAGATCGCTCGCTCGCCCAGATCCGCATCCACCCCGGCAGGGCGAAAAATCAGGTCAAACTCTCCGGAGAGAGGCACTTCCACCGCCTCCAGACAGCGCGCGCAGGGCACCTGAAACCGCCCCTCGTACCGCCCGGCCAGCCGGATATCGGCCACCACGTCCTTCGGCCCGCGGTGCTCGTGGATCACCTCCGCGCGCCCCACGGTCTTCAGAGGCCCTTCCTGATCGGCCTCCTCGCCAAAATCGATCGACCCCGCCTCCAGAGCCACATCGAACTCCAGCGGCTCCTTCTCGAGTTCACTGACCGCAATCTCCATATCTCTGAGCCTAAGACGGCCACGGGGACTCGTCAATGCGCAGCCGGCATCTCCTACTCTTCTCCCTCATCCGGCGCCCCGGCGTCCCACTCGGTCCCGATCGCTCCCAGCGTAAAACTCGACTGCCGCCGTTCCTCCATGTGCCCTGTCTGCACCACAATCGGCGTGCCCCTGCAGAACCGTGCAGGCATAAACTCCTTGCCCACCGGAACCAGTGGCAGCCAGGAGCCAAAGGCCATCTGCAACTCCCTTACCGGGTCCATATCAAAGTCAGCCGGTATCCCATCCGTTCCAAACTGCACCGCTACCGCATAGTGGTTCGGGGTCACATTGTCCCGCTCCGCCTGGCTGCACGTCGACTCCCGCGCCAGCATCTCTTCCTTCACAATTCCCGGCAGCCGCAGCGGAGCCTCGCAGCGAAGCCCCGGCACCGCCATCTCAAACCGGTTGCTCCCGCTCCAGCGGCACTGCGCCACACCGGGAATCTCGAACTTCGCACGCGATGTATCGATCCGCTGCTCGCGCGTAAGCCGATAGGTGACGTAAGCCAGATCCACCGTCGCCGTCGCATGCACCCGCGGCAACTGGCCCATCACCGCCGCCGGCATGCTGAAATCCAGATCCGTTTCGCTCGTGCCCTCTCCCAGCCAGAACGACTTGTTCACCCAGCCCGAATCCCACCTCCACCCGTGGTCGCCAGCCAGATGCAGCCGCATTCCTTCCACGCTCATCACCATGTGCGGATCGATGTGCACTGCCGCCACGGGAATCGAGATCTCCGGATTGCCAAAGGGAGGTCCCTTTCGCGTGTAGGTCCGCGTTCCGTCCGCGCTGGTCTGCACGGTGAGCTGCACCTCCGGCGACGTCGCAACCGGGTAGGCCATCGCGCGTACCATCGCCACGTGGGCCAGCAGAATCATCCCCGGCACGGTGAGCACGGCCACCGCCAGCGCCGCGCGCGCCGGCCACACACCCCGCCGCGCATATTGCCACACCACCAGGAACAGTAGCGCGCCAAAGACGATCGCCATCCCAAGCAGGCCCGCCGAGTTCTCCTCGCCGTTCAGCGTCGGCGGAAGCTTGTCCCACGGGAACCAGGACAGCACAATCGCGAACAGGATCATCCCGGCAATCGTCAGCAGCCACTGCACCAGCGTCTCCGTCACCGCCGCAATCGCCGATGTCAGGAACGTGGCCACCATGAAGAACATCAGTTGCAGAAACAAAAATCCCGGAATCAGCGCCGCCGTGAGCGGAATCTCCGCGTAGCGCAGCAGGCAGAGTTCGGCCACAGTCAGCGGCAGATTCAGCACGGCCACGCACAGCAGCACCTTGGCCGACATCAGCTGCCACCAGCGATAGGGCCGAGTCGCCCAGAACTCCCGGTCGCCCACCAGGCACTCGCCCTGCACCGCGCGGATCACGATGAACACCCACAGCCCGAACAGCACAGCCGGGAGCATGTTCTTCTGCCGCATCCACTCCCAGCTTCCAGGGTGCGTGCTCAACCACGCCCAATCCGCGCTGACCAGCACATAGAGCGCTATCTCCCGCCACTGCCGGCGCAGGTCCTTCAGCAGGATGTGCAGAATCATCTTCACTGTGCGCCTCCGTTCAGTGCTCCATCGCGGTGCTGGTGCGCCAATGTCAGGAACACCTCGCGCAGTGTCAGCGGCTCGGTCTTTATCTCCACCTCGCCCAACACCTCCCGCGCCCGTCGCACAGAGGTGCCCGAGTCAAACTGGGCCTCCACCCATGTCGTCTGCCGCTCGCCATGCCTCAAGCGCATCCACTCCGGCGGTCTCATCTCCGGCAAGGTCATCGCATCCGGCTTCCACGCCGTCACGCGGCAAAAGCGGCTCCGTACGCTTTCCATCCGCTCTGACAGCAGTAGTTCCCCGTTCTCCATGTAGCCCACGTGGTTCGCGAAGTGCTCAATCTCCGCCAGATCGTGCGATGAAAACAGAATCGTCGCCGCACCCGCCATCTCCAGCAGGCCTTCCATCAGTTCGTCGCGCACCAGAGGATCCAGCCCACTCAGCGGCTCATCCAGCACGATCAGCTTCGGCCGGTAGGCCAGCACGCTCACCAGAGACGCCTTCATACGTGCCCCACGCGACAGGCTCTTCAGCTTCTGCTTCACCGGCAGCTCGAACCCCTGCGTGAGTTTCTCCTCGAGCGCACGATCCCATGTCGGATAAAACGGACGCCAGTAGCTCATATAACTCCGCACCGTCATCCAGTCCGGCATCTTCTGGTTCTCTGAGACGTAGCCGATCCGCTCCAGCCGCTCGCCGCGCAGAAACTCCGCACTCGAACCCAGCATCCACGCCTCGCCCTTCGACGGACGCACCAAGTTCATCAGCATCTTGATCAGCGTCGACTTGCCAGCTCCGTTCGGGCCCATCAGCGCATAGATTCCGCCCTCGGCCACCTTCAGATTCACATCGCGAACCGCCTGCACCCGCCTGAACTTCTTTGTCAGGCCCACCGTTTCGATCGCGTCCATCCGCTGCGAATCCTCCCCTCGGCGGCCACGCCGATTCGTATCCGGCCACGCTGCACGGAGATAACTCTTGCTCGATGCCGGAAGCTTATCACTTACTCGCCGTCTTCCGCTGTGCCGCTAATGAGAATTGCGGCGCAAATGCAAGAGGGCCCGCGACGCCAATCGCCGCGGGCCCTCATCGCATTGCCGTTTACAGCTTGATCAGTTCGTACTCGTCGTTCCCCATCTTCAGCGTCTTCATGTATTCAAGCTGCCGCAACCCGCCGCGGGACTCGATGCGCTCGACGATATCGTGCCGCTGCGCCTCCGGCTGCGCAAACACCAGATCGATCGACGCCTTGTCAATGGCCAGGATGTCGCGCGAGGCGAGGATGCCGATGTCCGGGCACGTAGGCTTTGCTCCATGCGCATCGCAGTCGCAGTCCACGGAGATGTTCTTGAGCACGTTGATGTAGGCGATATGTTCGCCAAAGTGGTCCGTGACGCCTTTGCCGGACTCCACCATGCGCTCCAGAAACTCCGCGCCGCGCGGCCAGCCGTCGCCGTGGATCTGCCGCTTGCCGCCCTGCCCGGAGGCACAGCCGATAGCGATGTTCTTGAGCGAACCACCGAAGCCGCCCATCGTGTGCCCCTTGAAGTGCGTGTAGACAAACAGCGAGTCATAGGTCGGCAGCGTCTTGCCCACCTTGATCTCCGTCAGGTGCACGCCCGGCGTGAACGGCGGCTTGCCCTGCGCAAACGGGTTGAAGCCGTCCAGAAACTCGCGCATGCCCTTGATCGGCAGCGCCACATCGCCCTCGGCGTCCATAATGTCCACCGGGCAAAAGTCGAAGCCGTTGGTCTTCAGCGTCTCGCGGTGCGTTTCAGTCTTCTGCCGCGGGCTTGGATACAGCACGTTGCACTCCACGATCGTGCTGTGCGGAATCCCCGCCTGCAGCCCGCGAATCAGCTCGATCGGCAGCAGATTCGGCCCGTGCGGCTCGCCCGTATGCAGCTTGATGGCTACGCCGCCCGTGATGTCTCCGTTGATCTTCGCGTACAGCTTGCGCAGGCTCTCCACGCTGATCTCCGGCGTAAAGTAGACCTCCGCCTTGCCCGCTGCCGCTGCGGCCGGAGCAGCCTGCGCCGCCGCGCTCAGGTCGCACAGGGCCGCTCCGCCCAGCGCCACCGCCGTGTCTTTCAAGAATGTGCGCCGCAACATCTGCTCAGCACCCCTTCCATTGTTTGAGGAAAAATTCGAGGGAAACACGCCGGCGCTCAAGCCCCCAGCCGGCCATTGCACACACGTATATCGGATGTGGGCACCCGCGCGATGTGACAGGCGCGACTGTAACCGCGCTCGAAGCACAAGCTGATTCTGGTGTTGTCTCCCGACAGGCTGCCGTCGCGCTACGGAGTCTTCGTGGCGTCGGGCGCGCCATTCTGTTCGGCCGCTTCCGCTTCGGCCTCAGCCGCGGCGCGTGCCGCAGCAGCCTCGGCCGCAGCCTGCCGCGCGGCTGCAATGGCTGCAATGCGGTTCTGCAGCTTGGTAATGGCGCCTTTGTCGTGGGCCACAATCTCGCTGCCCGCGGGGTTGCCTTCCAGCTCCGCAACCCGCTTCTGGTGCGACTCAATCAGCACCTGCAGCTTCTCCGGCTGGTTCCAGAAGCCCTTTTCAATCTCCGCTTCACGCTGCGTGGCCTGCTCCAGCTGCGCGTGCAGCGCTTGCCGCTCCAGCTCCACGCGGCCCGGAATCGGCGCCAGCACCTCGGTTTCGCCGCGCCAGACGCTGTACGCCAGCACGCACCCCAGCGCCAGCGCCACACCCAACGCGATCGCAATCACCCTCTTCATCGCTCTCCCAGTCTATAGCGGCTATCATGGTTCCACCCGCCATGCCCGAGCCAGAGCCGCTGCATTTTCGCTTCGCGTCCGCCGCTGACGTGCCCACGCTCGTCCCCATGATCAACTCAGCCTTCGCCGTTGAGACGTTCCTCGACTCCACGCGCACCGACGCCACCCGTCTGTCCGCGCAGCTCCAGCAGGGTCGCATCCTTGTGGCTGAAAACGAAACAGCCACCATCCTCGCCAGCATCTATCTCGAGCCCCGCGACGACCGTGCCTATCTCGGCATGCTGGCCGTCGCCCCCGCCCACCAGCGCCACGGGCTCGGCCGCCGCCTGCTGCTGGCCGCGGAAAACCTCCTCCGCTCCGAGGGCTTCCGCGCGCTTGAGATCACCGTCCTCAACCTCCGCACTGAGCTGCCGCCCATCTATCGCAGCTTCGGCTTCGTCGAGACCGGCACCGAGCCGTTCCACTCCTCCCAGCCCGTCCGGCCCGGTCACTCCTGCCACTGCATCGTCATGACCAAGTCGCTCTAGCCAGCGCCAGGCCAATCTCTGATCGAACCTGATTGAAAGAGCGCAACTTCAGTTGTGCCGATAACCGCGCGGATGCAGCGCGGTTCGCACTTCCACCGCTGAATCCTCGCCTCACGCGTTCAAGGTTTCCCTGATCCCGCCGATGACGCCAATGTGCGGTTTCTCGCCGCTCATTCTCTCGTTCGCCGCGCGCCAGAGTCGCTGCCCGGCCCCGAAATGGGAAAGGATTTGTTAACGCATGTCCGCTCTTCGTGATCTACCCATCGCCCGAAAATTCGCGTATGCCTTTGGCCTCGTGTGCCTATTGGTCATCGTGCTGGCCATCTACACATTTGCAACCCTCCGCAGCATCGCCACCTCCAGCGCAGACGTCAGCAAGAACGGCTTTCCGTCCGTCATTGCGCTCACTGAAATCCGTGGCTCGCTCAACGGACTCGCCCGTGCTGACCTGCAGATGATGCTGTGCCAGACGCCCGACTGCCTGAGTGAGCAAAGTGCCGCTCGCAATAAGAACATCGCCGCCATCCAGGACGCTCGCAATCGCTACGAGGCGGGCATCTCTTACCCCGGAGAACGCGAACTCTTCCAGAAATTCTCCACCTCTTACGCGCAGTACAAGGACGCGAGTGACAAAGCTGCGGCCTATCTGCTGGCAGCCAAGACCGGCGACGCGCTGGACCTGCTCTCGTCGCAAGCCTCCAAAAAGAGCTTCGACGACGCGGTTGCAGGCCTCTCCGACGACGTGGCGCTGAACGTTAAAGAAGGACTGGGCGAGTCCCAGAGCGTGACTGACAGAAGCAGCCATGCCACCTGGATCAATATCGGCGTGAGCCTCATGATCGTCTGTCTCTGCGCAGTCATCGGCATGACCCTGGCCCGGCTCATCGCGCCGCGCATCGGCGTTGCCAACGCCGCACTGCAGCGGCTGGCGGAAAAGGACCTCACCGTCTACCTGGAGCAGACCGGCAGCGACGAAATCGGCCAGCTGGCGCACGCCATGAACTCCAGCGTGTCCTCCATCCGCGAGGTGCTCAAGGCCGTGGCGCAGAGCGTCGAGACGCTTTCAAGCTCCACCTCGGAAATCAGTGCCCGCTCCGTGCAAACCGCAGGCAATGCCAACACGCAATCCAGCAAGACCAACCAGATTGCGGCTGCGGCGCAGGAGATGACCGCCACCATCGGTGAAATCAGCCACAACGCGGAAACTGCCGCCAGCGCCAGCCGCACCTCGGCTGAAATGGCAGACCAGGGCGGTGCCGTCATGCAGGCCACCGCTGCCACCATGGAGAAGATCGCCCGCGCCACCGGCACCGTGTCAGAGAAGATGACCTCGCTCGCGCACCGCTCAGAGGAAATCGGCAAGGTCGTCAGCGTCATTCAGGAGATCAGCGAGCAGACCAACCTGCTGGCACTCAACGCTGCCATTGAGGCAGCCCGCGCTGGTGAGCACGGCCGAGGATTCGCCGTCGTCGCCGGTGAGGTCCGCCGCCTCGCTGAGCGCACCAAGGGCGCCACAGAGGAGATCGCAGGCACCATCCGCAGCATCCAGGAGGAGACCCGCGCCACCCTCGACGTGATGAACGAGAGCCACGCTGCCGTCGAGTCTGGCCTGAATGAGACCGCGCACGCACGGCAGAGCCTGGAGTCCATCATCGAGTCCTCCAAGCAGGTCGAGCACCAGATCCAGCTCATCGCCACCGCCGCCACGGAGCAGACCGCGGCCTCCGGTGAAATCTCCGAGTCAGCGGGGCAAATCTCGCAGCTGGCCACGGAGAACTCGCAGGGCGCAGAAGAAGCCGTCGAGGCGCTCAAGAACCTCGCCACGCTCGCCAGCGATCTGGACCGCATGATCCGCCAGTTCAATCTCGACGACGGGCATCAGTCCGGCGGCAACTTCGCCGGAGGCCATCGCACATCCGTGAGCTACTCAGCGCGCCCCGCGCACGCCTGAGTTCATCGCCCCTCCACAAAGGCGGGTTGCAGCTCTCTCTCCAGAGACGCCTGCAGCCCGCCTTTTTCTGTGTATGTCCGCGCGTGTCTCTCTTGGAATTGAGCACGCGCTGCGCTGCTGCTCCCCTGTCTGCCGGGTGGCGCGCTATGGTAGCCTGCGACTGTGGCTTATTTCGACGGTTTCCCCTTTAGATCAGTCGTCCTGAGCAAATCCGCCACCCCAACCCGGGAGAGGTTCGCATGAGCGCCATCAAGTACGATCTGGCTATCATCGGCTCTGGTCCGTCCGGGCAGCGGGCTGCCGTGGCCGCTTCCAAGTTGAAGAAGCGTGTGGTGGTCATCGAGTCGCGCTCCGTGGTCGGCGGCGTCTGCGTCAACACCGGCACCATCCCATCAAAAACCATGCGCGAAGCCGTGCTCCATCTGTCGGGCTATAACTACCGCTCGATCTACGGCATGAACTATCGCGTGAAAGAAAAGATCACCATGGCCGACCTCGCCTTCCGCGTGCAGGCCGTGATCAAGACCGAGGTCGACGTGACCGAAGCGCAGCTTTCGCGTAACGGCATCGACGTCGTCCACGGCATCGCCCATTTCAACGACCCGCACACGCTGCGCGTTGAAGGCCCGCAGGGCGAGTCCACCGTCGAGGCCGACCGCATCATCGTCGCCGTCGGCACCAAGCCCGCCATCTCTGACCGCGTGCCCATCAATGGCCGCACCATCATCAATAGCGATCAGGTGCTCGACCTGCCCGCGCTTCCGCGCTCGCTCATCGTCGTCGGCGGCGGCGTCATTGGCGTCGAGTACGCCTGCATGTTCGCCATCCTTGGCGTCCGCGTCACGGTGATCGAAAAGCGTCCCAAGCTGCTCGAATTTGCCGACCAGGAGATCATCGAGTCGCTCAGCTACCACCTCCGCGACTCGCGCGTTACCCTGCGCCTCGGCGAAGAGGTTGAAAGCGTTGAGGAGCTGCCCGACGGCACCGTTGTCGCCAATCTCGAAAGCAAGAAGCGCATCTCCGGCGACGCTCTGCTCTACGCCGTCGGCCGCCAGGGAGCCGTGGACGATCTGAATCTCCCCGCTGCTGGCCTCGAGGCCGACAAGCGCGGCCGCATCCCCGTTGACGAGCACTACCGCACCAAGGTCGAGCACATCTTCGCAGTCGGCGACGTTGTCGGTTTCCCCGCGCTCGCTTCCGTCTCCATGGAGCAGGGCCGCATCGCCGCCGCCCGCGCCTTCAACGACACCGTCACCACCTCCAACCCCGGCTTCTACCCCTACGGCATCTACACCATTCCGGAGATCAGCTTCATCGGCAAAACCGAGGAGCAGCTTACCGACGAGGACGTCCCCTACGAAGTCGGCATGGCCTACTACCGCGAAACCGCCCGGGGCCAGATCCGCGGCGACACCACGGGCCGCCTCAAGCTGATCTTTCACCGCGACACCCGCAAGGTGCTCGGTGTACACATCATCGGTGAAGGCGCCGCGGAGCTCGTCCACATTGGACAGGCGGTCATGACGTTGGGAGGCACGGTGGACTACTTCGTGGATACCGTGTTCAACTATCCAACACTTGCCGAGTGCTACAAGGTCGCAGCCTTCAACGGGCTTGGCCGCCTGCACCGCTACCAGGCAAATTAGTTCGACACGAATCACGAAGGAGGTCCGCGATGTCCACCGCGATCGGCGTGGTGATGACGGCGCATATTGTGGCCGGCAGGCTCGAAGACAACAAACTGGTGTCCAAGCCGGTCCGCTTCCCCAGCGACCGCGAAGAACTGGACGCACTGTTCTCCATTCCCGGCAGCACCATCGTCGAGCATCTTGCCGAACAGATCGTCACCGCAGCCGCCGGCGCTGAAAAATCCATCGACGCCATCGGTGTCGCCGTTCCCGGCGTCGTGCGCCACGGCGTCGTTGAAGACGCGCCCAATCTCGGCCAGCTCAAGGGCATGCGCATGGCAGACGACCTCACGCGTGTGCTCGCAACTCACGGCATCACCGCGCCGGTCTATATCGCCAACGACGCTGACGCCATTGCCGCCGGCGTTGCCGCCACCCGCGGCCACCTCAACCGCCTCACCCGCGTCTGGACCCTCGGCAACGGCATCGGCTACGGCCGCTGGCCTTACGTCGAAGGCGTCTGGGAGGGCGGCCACATCACCGTCACGCTTGACCCCAAGGAGCGCTACTGCGGCTGTGGCGGCATCGGCCACCTTGAGGGCATCATGGGCTACCGCGCCATGCGCCTGCGCTTCCTCGATCTCGAGCCGGAAGAGGTCTTCGCGCTGGCCAAGCAGGGCGACGAGCGTTGCCGCGAGTTCGTCGATCTCTGGCATCGTGCCCTGGCCGCTGCCACGGCGTCGTTCATCCATCTCGCAGGCCCAGGCCGCTTCTACTTCACCGGCCCCAACGTCCGCTTCCTCGACCTCGCCATGCTGCGCACGCACATTGAATCCATGGTGAAGTTCACTCCCCTGCTCAGCTACTCGCTGGAGAGCCTGCCCCCTGACGACGAAACAGCGCTCATCGGCGCCGGCGTCAGCGCCCTCCGCGCCCTAACCTGGTAGCACAGACCGCGCACTCACTTCACATCGCAGCACGCAAAAAAACCGAGGGGGCGATTTCCATCAGGAAATCGCCCCCATCTACTGCGTCACCGGAAAAGGCGCTTCGTTCTCTTGCTCTCGCGGCCTGATGTGCGCTTTTCCCCACGCTTGTGAGTCCGGAAGCGTGAGTTCTACCGTGAAAATGGATGCCCCAGGTCTCGATTTTGAGACCTGGGAAATCACGCCCCTCACCCAACCACGGTTGTTCTGATCTCTGATCTCGGCCCTAGCACTTCCGCAGATAAGTTCGCGAAAGCCGGTCGTGCCAGCTCAGGTGGTTCTCGTCGAACGCCGCCCACGCCAGCCCCAACCCCACCGGCAGCAGTGACACCAGGATCGCCACCAGCCGTTCGCGCAGTTGCGCGCGCTCAGGAATCTCGTCGTTAAACGTGCACAGCGCAATGCCCGCGTACTTCATGCCCGGCGTCACGCCAAAGGCCATCAGCGTAGCCGCGTGGTACACCAGTCCCATCACCAGCAGCAGCGCCGCGCCCATCAGCTCAGCCGTGCGCAGTTGCGGCAGCGCAGCCACATGATGCAGCCCCCACCACGCCGCGCCAGAGGCCATACCGGCAATCAGCGTCAAATCCACCACCGTCGCCAGCATCCGCAGTCCCAGCGGCGCCAGCTCAATCTGCGGGGCGTGCGGCGCGGCCTGCGTCTCTTCCTCCGGCTCGAACTCCACCTCCGGATGCGCGTCCAGCTCCAGCGACTGCCAGCCCGGCTCCGTCCATGAGTGCATCGGCGCAGCTTCCACAGCCGCCGCAGGCTCAGGCTCGGTTGAAACCATTCCCGGGTCCACTTCAAAGATGCTCAGCTGGCCAAACAGGTCGCCCGACTCGCCCTCTGGCGCGCCCGTGATCCGCGGACGCATCCGCCGCGTCGCCACCAGCTCGCGCGGAAATTGAATCAGGTTCGCCGGGATAGTCTGAGCGCCTTCCACCGTCTCAATCGGCGTTGCGGCCGTGGGCTCAGGCTCGTCCGTCCATGATTCCACCGCCGTGTGCTCTTCTGCCCGCTCCAGCGGAGCAGCCGGACGCACAGGCATCTCCGGCTCCCAACGCACCTCGGACACCACCACCGGCGCTTCAAGCTCCGCTGGCTCCGTGGCAACTGCCTCGGGCTCCTCCTCCGGTGCCATCAACTCTTCCTGCAACTCTTCGCTCGCGGCCAGGCTCGCCAGCGCGGCCTGTGCGGCCGCCTGCGCCTCCAGCGCCTTGCGCGTCGCCTCCTCGGCTGCGCGCAGAGCGGCACGCGCCTCGGCAGCCTGCATTTCGCTGAAGCTCGGTGCCTTGGCAAAGCGAGCTGCCACACGCGCCGCCACCTGCGCTGCGCGGTCATTCGCGGCCGACTGCTCCGCTGGCGCAACCGGCGCAACCATTGCGATGCCGCGGCGGCTCTTGTGCGCCTCGAGCCGGCGGTTCACTTCCTCTTTCCACGATGGCTGGGGGGCAGGCTGAGTGCTCAATTCTCCAGGTTCCCTTCTGACGCAATGTGCACCCGCATGCGGTGTGCAATTGGTGTTCTGTGCTGTGGCGCCGGCCGGATCGGCCCAACAGACGTTGCTCTCAACAAGAGCCAGAAAGTCGCACGAGAATCAAAAAACATGAAGTCACGCGGAGTCGGGTCAATCCGGTGTGCAGTCCGAGTCCGTGATGTCTTCTGCCAGAGCTGATCGAGTGCATTGCTGAAACCCGCGGTCGCATTTGCTATGCTGGCCTTGGTTCTGCGGATGCGTCCTCGTAATTTTTTGTTTATCACGCTGCTGGTCCTCTGTCACTCGCAACTTCGTGCGCAGGTGTTGACCAATGCGTTACCTCTGCCCCAACAAGGCACTGCGCCTGCGTCAGACGCACCCGTCAGTGGTGCGCTTCCTGACGACCCCGGCCAGGAACTGATTCCCACTGCCCAGCCCGAGCCTGTCGCAACCAACGGTTCTCCCATCGAGTGGAAGTTCGATCGCCAGACGCGCCACGGCAGCGTGTGGACGCTCGACGGCAACGTCGAGGTCCACTACCGCGACTACGTCCTCCGCGCTGACCGCATCATCTACGACGAGTCCACCTCCGAGCTCAACGCCGACGGCCATCTGCAACTCACCGGCGGCGCTGAAGACATCGTGCTCACCGCCTCGCACGGTGACATGCGCCTGAACATGCACACCGCGCGCTTCTTTGACGTCTCCGGCTCACTCGGTGTCCGTCGCAACGGCGACGTCGAAGTCTACTCCACCACCAACCCGTTTCTGTTTACTGGCCGTGTCCTGCTGCAGACCGGCGAAAGCCGCTACCGCATTGTGGACGGCAAGATGACCAACTGCCGCCTGCCGCATCCAGACTGGCAGCTCATCTCGCGCTCCATCCGTCTTGAAGACGGTGAGGCTTCCACCGCCAACACCTACCTCAAGCTCTTCGGCATCCCCATCTTCTATCTGCCCTACCTGCGCCACCCCGCCACCCAGACCGGCCGCGAGAGCGGACTGCTGATCCCCATCATCAGCAACGGCTCATCCATCCGCGGTTACACCTTCGGCGAGCAGGTATACGTCGTGCTCAGCCGCAGCATGGACATGGTCATCGGCTCCGAGTACTACTCCAAGCGCGGCTTCGCGCCCAACGGCGACTTCCGCTACAAGGGCCCCGGGCTCGATCACCTCAACATTCGCTGGAACGCGCTGCTTGACCGCGGTGTCGCCGCCACACCGCCAGACACCGGCCTCGTCAACCAGGGCGGCATTGACATTGCCGCGCAGGGCCGCAAAGACTTCTCCGCCGACACGCGCCTCGCCGGTACCGTCGAGTACCTCTCGCGCTACGTCTACCGGCTCGTCTTCAACGACACGTATTCGCAGGCCGTCAACTCGCAGGTCCACTCCACACTGGCCCTCACGCACAACTCCAACGGCATCGTCGCCTCCGGCGGATTCGCCCGCCAGCAGACCTTCGCCAGCAGTGCCCTCGGCGACGAAGCGCGCATCCTGCATCTGCCCGGCCTGCGTTTTGAGGTGCTTGACCGCCCGCTTGGAAGCTCCCCGTTCTACATCGGGCTCGACTCCACCATGGGCTACCTCGGCCGCTCCGAGCCGGACTTCCATGCCCGCAACATCGGCCGCCTCGACATCTATCCGCGCCTCTCCCTGCCGCTCCAGAGCGCAGGCTGGCTGATCGTCCCAGAGGTCGCCCTGCGCGACACCTTCTACACCGGCAGCCAGGAGCCTGACCTCACCGGCGCCAACGAGGGCACGCCCACTCTGCGCCACGATCCGCTCGACCGCAAATCCGTCGAGGCCTCGCTTGACCTGCGGCCGCCAGCCGTTGAGCGCGACTTCACGCTCGGCCGCTGGGGCCGCCAGTTGCGCCACGTCATTGAGCCCGAGTTCACCTACCGCTTCGTCGCCGGCATCGGCAACCAGGCGCAGAACGTGCTGCTCGTTGACACCACGGACATCGCCACGGACACCAACGAAGTCGGCTTTTCGCTCACCCAGCGCTTCTATCTCAAGCCGCTGGCCGAGCAGTCCTGCAAACCCGGCGAGGTCTGCGCCCCTGAGGCTCCTCGCGAGTGGGCAAGCTGGCAGATTGCGCAGAAGCTCTATCTCAACCCCGACTTCAGCGGCGCTCTGCTCAATGGCCGCCGCAACGTCATCGATTCCACGCTTGACCAGAGCGGCGTCGCCTTCCTCACCGAGCCGCGCAACCTCGCGCCCATCATCTCGCGGCTGCGGTTTGAGGCTGTGCGCAATCTCCGCCTTGAGTGGGACGTGGATTACGACCCGCGCAAGGGCCATCTCGGCGCCGACAACCTCTACGCTGGCTACAGCTGGGACCGCACCACCATCGGCGTGCGCCACATGCTGCTCAACGCCGTCGATGAGCAGGGCAGCGCAGCCTCCACCATCAAAAGCCAGCAGGTCCAGCCCTTCCTGCAGATTGGCAAACCCAACGCCGTCGGCTTCAACGTCGCAGCCAACGGCGGTTACGACTTCGTCCACGGCGCATTGCAGTATGCCGGAGTCCAAGCCGTTTACAACTGGGACTGCTGCGGCCTCACGCTCGGCTATCGGCGCTTTGAGCTCGGCAAGGTGGGCACCGTGAGCCGGGATGAAACCGAGTGGCTCTACAGCTTCACCTTCGCTAACTTCGGCTCAGTTGGCGACATCCGCCGCGCCAACACCGTGTTCCGCGACCCCAGCCAGCCCGCGCTTTATTAGCGCCCCGTCAGGTATTCTTTTCCAGAGAGGATTTTGTTTTGGCCCACTACCGTCTCTTCGCTGGTCTGCTTGCAATTGCACTCGCGGCCGGCTGCAAAGCTCAGCCCGCCCAGAACCTGGAAATGAATCGCCGCATTGAAGTGCTTGTGCGCGGCCAGTTCAACGTCCCCCAGAACTATAACGTCAGCATCGGCGAGCGGCACGCCAGTGAGTTCCCTGGCTATGACAAGGTGACCATCACCTTCACGCGCGGCTCGCGGTCTACCCCGCTGGAGTTCCTGCTCTCCAAGGACGGCAAGACTCTGGCTCAGCTGCTCACGTTTGATCTGACCAAGGATCCCGGCGCCGGTATCGACCTCACCGGCCGCCCCGTCCGCGGTAACCCGCAGGCCAAGGTCACCGTAGTCAGCTTTGACGATCTGGAGTGCCCTTACTGCAGCCGCATGCACGAGTCGCTGTTCCCCTCCACGCTCGAGCGCTACAAGGACAAGGTGCGCTTCATTTACAAGGACGATCCGCTCACTGAGATCCACCCCTGGGCCATGCACGCCGCCGTGGATGCCAACTGCCTCGCCGTGCAGAGTCATGATGCCTACTGGGCCTTCGTCGACTACCTCCACGGACACGGGCAGGATGTCTCCGGCACAGACCGCGACCCGGCCAAGGCTGCCGCAACGCTCGATCGTCTGACCCGCGAGCAGGGAGCCACATCCAAGCTCGATACGGCAGAGCTCAATACCTGCATCACGAAGCAGGATGAGACGCAGGTCCGCGCCTCCCAACAGGAAGCCGCGTCACTCGGTATCGACGGAACGCCCGCCCTGTTCATCAATGGCGAGCGCATCAGCGGCTGGGTTCCAGAGCAGCAGATCTGGATCGTCATTGATCGTGCCCTCCGCGCCGCCGGCGAAGAACCGCCCGCTACTCCCTCCGCTCCCGCAGCGGCTCCTGCCGGCTCTGCCGGCAAGTAACCACCCGAGCCCCCTACCGCTGGCGGGGGCCGGGGATTTATCCTGTATTGCCGGAGGCCTCCGCGCCTCCGAGGAGAGTTCAGGTTGCACGCCAAGTCTGCTTCGTTTCAGCGCCATTTCTTTGTCCCCGTGCTCACCAGTGCGCTGCTGATCGCCTCGTTCGCCGGCTGCCACTCGGCACCGTCGCCGGATGTGATGGCCACGGTGAACGGCAAGAACATCATGCGCGCCGACGTGGAGAAGTACTACAAGGCCAGCCTAGGCGACAATCCGCAGCCGCCCAGCTCAGAGCGCGCAGATATCGTGCGCCTCAACATTCTCCACGAGTTGATTGAGGACGAAATCATCCAGCAGCGCGCCGCCAAGCTCAACCTGGCCGCCACGGATGAGGATGTCAACGCCAAGCTGACGGAGATGAAGGCCCCCTACACGCAGGAGGAGTTCGACCGCCAGCTTAAGCAGCGCAATATCACGATCGACGACCTCAAGCGCGACATCCGCCGTTCGCTCACCCGCGAAAAGCTGCAGAACAAGGAAATTGAGTCGAAGATCAATATCAGCGACGCCGATATCAGCGGCTACTTCAATGCGCACAAGGCCGAATTCAATCTGATTGAGCCGCAGTTCCGCCTCGCCCAGATCGTTGCGGCCATTGGCCCAGCGCAGCAGAGCGGGTCCATGCCTGGCAAGGCCGTCAGCGATGCCGACGCCAAGAAGAAGATCCAGACCATCTACAACGAGCTGCGCAGCGGCGCGGATTTCGGCGCGCTGGCCATGCAGGCCTCCGACGACCCGAATACCTCCTCCAGCGGCGGTGATATGGGCTTTGTGTACGAGTCGGCACTCCGCAACGACCCCGCAGCGTTCGACGCCATCGGCAAAATCAAGCCGGGTGAGGTAACTGAACCACTCCCTGTCTACGGTAACGCCGGTCCCAATCGCCGCGTCATCGGTTATGCGATCTATAAGCTCATGTCGCACGAGCCGGCCGGCCAGCGAGAGCTAAACGACCCGCGCGTGCAGCAGGCAATTCGCCAGACGCTCCGCGAAAGCCACGCACAGCTCCTCAAGTACGCCTACTTTGAGGTCCTCCACGATCAGGCTGCTGTCCGCAATTACTACGCAGAGCAAGTTCTAAAGACCGGCGCCCACTGAGTTCGGGCAGTTCCATTTCAAGGACAAGAAAGGCCGCGCGATGCGCGGCCTTTCTTGTCTCCCCCTACCGCTCGTTCCAATTCACAGCCCGTACAAGCCGACTCACTCGCTCAGCCCCTGCCGCAGCCGCATGTACAGGGCTCCGGACGTACCCCACGCCCTCATGGCTCGCCGTATGATCTAGGCACCCGTTGGAGTTCCTCTAGGCCACCCTTAGCCCTTCGCCTCACGACACAGACTTCCGCTGCCGCTCGCGCTCGCTGCGCAAAAAGAAGAGGCCACCGCGCTTGCGGAGGCCTCTTCTGGAACCGGTTGCTACGGCTTTACTTCATGTTGCCGTTGGCGTCCATGGTGATACCGCCATGGCCCTTGTCCTTCTTCTCTTCGTTGGCCTTGCGCGTACCCATGGCCTTGTGCGTCCAGTCTTCAGCCGCTGAGATGTCTGCAGCCACTGCACCCGCATTGCCGAAATCCATATCAGCCTTGTTGCGGTAGACCAGGTTCAGGTACTGCATCGCATCGTCGTAGTTCGGCTTGTTGGTGACGGCCTGATTCAGGTACTGCAGAGCCTCGTCCACCAGCGCGCCGTTCTTGGCCTTCAGGTCTTCCATGACCTTCTTCGGCGCCTTGACGTTACCCTTGCCGTCGTCATCCATGCCCACGGCCTGCAGAGCCTTCAGCTTGTTCTCGTGCACCAGCGTCCAGTCGATCACGCCGATCGTATAAGCAGCCTCGGGGTCCTTGGAGTCAGCCTGAAGGACCTTCTTCTGCCAATCCTTGGCCTGGTCAAACTGCTTCATGTTGAAGTAGATGCCCGCGATCTGCTTCATCGAGTTGACATCCGACGGATCCTTGGAAAGCACCTGTTGGAAGATGTCGATCGCCTGCTGGGCAGTCTTCTTGTTCTCGACCGTCTCCAGCCCCGGAACGATGTTCTGCGACAACGCGGTAGCCAGATAGCTCTTCGCCATTGGTAGCGACGGATCCAGCTCAGTAGCCTTTTGGAAGTGCCCGATCGCTTCCTCGTACTTGCCGCTCTTGTACGAGTCAACACCCTTGTTCAGCTGATCGCGAGCTTTCAGGCGGTTGCACCCGCTGATGGAAAGCACCAGGCCGGCCAGAACCACCACGAGCGCCGAAATACGTGCGGGTCGATTCATGTTCTCTTCTTCTCCTTCAGGTCGTGCCCGTCTCGTGCGCGCCTGGAAATCTCAAGCTCCTCGTTTCGCAAGTGAAGCATCGAAACCAGGATGCGAAAATTGTACTCCCGCCTCCAACCGGCAGCAGTGCTGCTGGAGGAGGTAGATCTCACCGCCCGGCCTGCGCATTCGGCGTCAACAAACCGATCCGGTCCACCCCTGCGGCGTGACTCAGGTCAATTACCTCTGCCACCTGCGTGAAGCTCAATTGATCGTCGCCCTTGAGAAACAGAACCCGGTCTGCGCGGTTGGCATAGATGCCTGCCAGTCGTACTGCCAGATCCGCCGCAGCCACCTGTTGGTGGTTGATGGCGAACCGTACCGAGCCGCCGCTCTCCCGGAGCACTTCGAGAACCACTGGACCGCCGCCTAGGTCGTTAGACCGTTTTGGCTGCGGAACCTGCGCCGCCTCTCCTCTCGGCAGGGCGGGAGCAATCACCATGAAGATAATCAGCAGAACCAGCAAAACATCTATCAACGGTGTGACGTTCATTGTTGACGTCGTCCCGCGCGTGCTGCTGCTGACAGTCATGGCGATACTCCCCTTTCCCCGTGAGGGAGAAGCCTGGCGCCCTGTGATCTCTACTGCCCGGCGAGGATCTTCGGCGTCATCAGGCCGATGTGGTCCACGTTCGCAGCCCTGCCGATGTCGATCACCTCTGCCACGTAGCGGAAGTCGATGTTGTCGTCACCCTTGACGAACATGACACGCTCTGCGCGGTTGGAGTAGATCTGCGTCAACTGGCTCTGCAGGTCGGACTTCTGCACCGGCGTCTCGTTGATCTTGTACACCGGCGCTGCGCCTGGCGTGTACAGGACCTGAATGACGATGGTGCGGTCATTCGGCTGGCTCTGCTTCGCCGGATCCTTCGGCGGCTGCGGCACGAGCGCTTCCAAACCCTTCGGCGTAACCGGCACGATGACCATGAAGATGATCAACAGCACCAGCAAAATGTCGATCATGGGCGTGACGTTGATGTTGGACGAGTAACCTCCCCCGCCCCCTGCTGTCATTGCCATGGTTTCCAGCTCCTCATTTACTGCGAATCGTTAAGAACCGTGTTCCGGTGTATTACTGGCCGGCTTCACGCTTCTGCGTCAGCAGACCGACGGAATCTACGCCGGCGCCACGCACCGCGTCGATCGCGTCTTCCACTGCGCGATACTGCGCACGCGCGTCCGCGCGAACAAAAATCGTCTTGCCGGGTGTGTTGGCCAGCTTGTCCTGCACCTTCGTGCTCAGATCTGCCAGCACCACGCGGTCCTGTCCAAGATAGATACCACCGTCGCGCGTCACAGCGACAACGATTGCATCTTCCTTGTCGGCATCCGGCATGGGGGTGGGGTTCTCCACCTTGGCCATGTCGACAGCCACCTTGTTTTGCAGCATGGGAGTGATGACCATGAAGATAATCAACAGCACGAGCATCACGTCCACCATCGGGGTGACGTTGATGTCTGAGTTGATTCTGCCGCCTTCGTTGCGAGATGCGATTGCCATTCGTCAGGCTCCGTGCCTTTTTTGTTGTGGATACCGGATGGCTTCCGGTGCTGCCGTTCAACTCATGGTTGGCTTGGTTGGAAAGCGGCGGACAGAGGGAGCGTTCATCGCTCCCCTGTCCCCCGTAAACTCCCGCTCAGGCCAACTGCTTCAACTAGCGCTTGCTCTGCTTGATGAAGTAATCCACCAGCTCGCTCGAGGAGTTGTCCATCTCGACATCGAACGACTCAACACGGCCAGTGAAGTAGTTGAAGGCCATAACGGCCGGGATAGCGACCAGAAGGCCGAACGCGGTCGTGACCAAGGCTTCCGAAATACCACCGGCAACTGCGCCGATGCCCGAGGTCTTCTGCGTGGCGATCTGCTGGAAGGCGTTCAGAATGCCGACGACCGTTCCGAACAGTCCGACGAACGGAGCCGTCGAGCCGATGGTGGCGAGAACCGAGAGGCCCCTCTTCAGCTTGGCATGAACGATGGCTTCGGCACGCTCAAGGGCGCGCTGCGAGCTCTCGATCGTGGTCTCGGTGGCCGTGCCGCCCGAAGCGCGGAACTCCTGCAGGCCAGCCGTCACAACCTCGGCCAAGTGGGACTTCTTGTTGCGATCGGCGATCTTGATCGCCTCTTCCAGCTTGCTGTCCTTCAGCGCGCCGGCAACCTTCGGAGCGAACTCACGCGACTGCTTGCGAGCTGCAGAGAAGTAGAGGTAGCGGTCGATCATCACAGCCAACGACCAGATGGACTCGATGAACAGGATGACGGCCACGCCCTTGGCCAGGTAGCCCATGTGTTCCCACAGGCCCATGGGGCTGAAGCTGACGGTCTGTTCCCCTTCCTGAAGCAGGAAAGCCAGACTGCTGACCGAATGCGATGCGAAATGTGCGAGCTGAGCGAGAATCACTGAATCGTTCCTCCTAAGGAGTTTTCTTGTGAATTGCAGGAATCCGCCGCGGCGGAGTGCTGGGAATGCGGCTCATTGCGGAAACGCATTCAGGCCAAAACATGGCCCTCTCCCCGTTGGACGCGGAAAAGGGCCGGAGTATCTCAACCGCCCAAGCTGAAGATCACGTTGATGGTGGTCTCCACCTCAACCGGCTCGTTGTTGAGCAGGTAGGGGCGATAGCGCCAGGTGCGAACTGCGTCCATTGCTGCCTGCTGCAGCATAGCCGGACCACTGATCACACGCAGGTTGTCGATCGTGCCCGACTTCGAGATCGTCGCCTGCAACACTACAGTGCCGGAAACACGCGCCGCCTTGGCAATCGGAGGATAGATCGGCTGGGTCTTCTGGAGCAACATACCGACCGCAACGCCCGCCGAAATGTTGACCTTCTTTGGTGCCGCGGCCTGAACCTTAGGAGCGTTACCGCTACCAAACACGCTTCCCATCACGCCACTGCCGGAACCCGAACCACCCAGGCCTTCCATACCGGCCACACCAAAGCTGGACGGCGCTGCTTCCTTCTCCGTCACCTGCTTGATGCTGTTCGGAATACGGGTAGGCGCTACGAGCTGGTTATTCATCATCTCCGACTGCACATGCACCACACGCACCTGCTGCGGCGGCGGTGGCGGCGGAGGAGGCGGCGGAGGCGGAGGAGGAGCAACCAGCAGCGTTTGCATCGCAGCCTTCGGCAGCGCCTCAGGATAGATCAGCGGAATCAGAATCAGGAGCAGAAGAATCGAGCCATTGACGATGAAGGTCACCATCATCCAATACTTGCTCTTGCTCTTGATCCTTCCTCCGGATTCAAATGTGGAATCTTCAAACATGGCCAGCCTCGAATCGGGTTTGGTTACCTCAATTTAGACACCGGGGAACGATGAAATGTTCCCGGATGGCTAAACTGTGCGATTGCAGTGTGCTTCACCTATATCAGAACTGCGCTTCGGTTGCAAAACCTGCTGCGAAACAAGTGCAAACCACACGTCCGTGTTACACGCGCGGACGCTTCGCGGCCGGCAGCGAAGCCGCTGAATCTTCACGGGTACGCCATTGCTGCCACGCCACCAGCATTGGGGACGCGACGGCAATTGACGAATAAGTGCCAATCAGGATACCCACGACCAGCGCGAAGGAGAAGCCCTTCAGAACCTGGCCGCCAAAGATAAACAGTGACAGCACCGTCAGGAACGTCAGTCCCGAGGTCAGCACTGTCCGGCTCAGTGTCTGGTTGATGCTGCGGTTCACCACGTCCGCCAGCCCCTCGCGGCGACTCAGCCGCAGGTTCTCGCGGATTCGGTCAAACACCACGATGGTGTCGTTCATCGAGTAGCCCACCAGCGTCAGGATCGCGGCAATCACTGTCAGGCTGATCTCCTGATTGGTAAGCGCGAAGGCGCCCACTGTGATGAGCGTGTCATGAAAGCAGGCCACCACAGCGGCCACACCATAAATCAGCTGGAAGCGGAACCACAGGTAGATCAGCATGCCGATCATCGAGTAGAGCGTGGCCAACGTCGCCTGCTTCTCCAACTGCTTACCCACCGTCGGACCTACCACCTGCACGTTGCGAACCGCGAAAGGATTGCCGTAGTGCTCATGCAGAGCGCCCACAATCTTTTCGCGGCCCGAGTCCAGCGCGGCCTCGTTTGAATCTTCAGGCAGGCTGATCAGGACTTCATTCATCGAAGCCTGGTTTACGCCCTGGATGGCCTGGATGCGCGCATCGCGGATGCCCGCTGCGTCCATTGCCTCGCGAATCTGATTGGCGTCCGGCGTCTGCTTGAACTGCACGCGCAGCTGCGTGCCGCCGCGGAAGTCCACGCCCAGAGGCACCGGACTGCCGATCTGCGACCAGTGCATCGCCATCGAGATGATGCCGGCCACCGAGAAGATCAGGGAGAAGCCGAGGAAGTACCACTTCTTCCCCAGCCAGTCGACGTTTACGTTGTGAAACAGTTCCACGTGAGTCTCTGCCTTCCTGCGTCCGGAGCCCGTCAGGCTCCGGCCAAGTTTGTGCGTGCGCGCCCGCCTGGGCGGGCCGCGCTTAGATCGATACCGCTTCGCCCGGCTTCAGTTTGTTCAGGTGTGCCTCGAAGATCACACGCGAGACGTAGACCGCCGTGAACAGGTTCGCCAGCAGACCAAAGGTCAGCGTCACCGCAAAACCCTTCACCGGACCGGTTCCGAACAGGAACAGAATCGCCGCTGAAACAATCGTCGTAACGTGCGTGTCGATGATCGTCACCCACGCGTGCGCAAAGCCCTGATCAACAGCCGCTGAAGCAGCCTTGCCCGCGTGCATTTCCTCACGAATGCGCTCAAAGATCAGCACGTTCGAGTCGACGCCCATACCAATCGTCAGGATGACACCGGCAATGCCCGGCAGCGTAAGCGTGGCACCGGAGAAGCCCATGAACCCGAGCAGGATCACCAGGTTCAAAATCAGGGCCAGGTCGGCATTGATGCCCGAACCGCGGTAGTAGATCAGCATGAAGACCATCACCAGCAGCACGCCGACAACGGCTGCCGTCACGCCTTCCTTGATGGAATCGGCGCCGAGCGAGGCACCCACCGTGCGGTCTTCGAGATAGTTGAGAGAAGCGGGCAGAGCGCCGGTGCGCAGCATCTTCGACAGAACCTCGACTTCATCCTGCGAGAAGCTGCCCTCGATCTCGCCTGAGTCGCGGATCGCCGAGCGGATGTTCGCCACTTCGCGCACGCGGCCGCCGAGCACCACAGCCATCGCGTGGCCCACGTTCGCCTTCGTGTAGTCGTAGAAGCGGTCGCCCGCCTCATTGGTCAGCGTGAAGCGCACCGCGCGCTGTCCCGAGTCGCTCGTGCCGGGGTCGGCTGAGCGGAAATCCGAGCCAGCCACCACGGGCACGCGCTCCAGCACGTACACGCTGTCCGAGTCCGAGCCCTGCATGCCAGCAAAGTGCGCCACCATCTGGTCCGGGGGCACCGCACCGCCTACACTGGCCAGCGCCGCCTGCTCATCCTGGTAAGGTCCACCCACCACAGGGTGAATCTCCAGGCGCGCCGTCGACTGGATGATGCTCTTCACGCGATCCAGGTCTTCAATGCCCGGCAGTTCAACCAGGATCTGGTTGTCGCCCAGGCCGTACTCCTGAATCACCGGCTCGCTGACGCCGAGCGTGTCCACGCGGTCGCGGATCGTCTCAATCGCCTGCTGCACCGTCTTCTTCTCGAGCGCCTGCTCCACCTGCGGCTTCATCGTCACCGCATATGAGGTGCCCGAGCCGCTGATGTCGTACTCATTGCCGTACTTTGCGTCCAGCAAAGAGCGAACATCGCTCGTCTTCGTCGGGTCAATGCCGTCAATGTGGATGATCTGCGGCTTGGTCGGATCCGGCTTGACCACCTGCGAGAAGCTGAGGTTTGCCGCCTTCAGGTTCTGCTGGATCCGCGACAGTGCGCTGTCGGTCTCCGCGCTCACGGCCTCAGATACAACCACCTGCAGAATCAGGTGTGCGCCGCCCCGAAGGTCCAGACCAAGATGAATCCGCTTGGTCATGCTTTGCAGCAGCTGCGGCCCGGTCACGCCCGTCGGTACGCCGAAGATGCCGTAGATGAACACCACCAGAACCGCGACGATCAGTGCGATTCTGCCTTTGAGATCTTTTTTCATTGGTCCAGTTCTCGAATCCGAAAAAATCTTCCAGCAGCCCTTACGAGGCTGACGAGCTGTCCTGCGTGGTCACGGACGCAATTGCGTTCTTTACCACTTCCATCTTCAGGTTGTCCGGAGCCACGCGGATGACGAGCACGTCGTCCTTGATCGACAGAATCGTTCCGCGGATGCCGCCGGCCGTCGTCACCCGATCGCCCGGCTTGATGCTGCTCAGCATCTGCTGCCACTGTTTCTGCCGCTTTTGCTGCGGGCGGATCATCACGAAATACAGCACCGGAATCAACAGCAGCGGAAGCAGCGTCATCAAACCGCCGCCCGCCCCTGCCGCAGGCGCTGCCAGAACCATCGCCAGACTCGTTGCCACACTCATCCTTTACTTACCCCGTCTGCGGAATCAAATCCGCGCGGAGCACGGGCCACGCAGGCTTCACGCCGCAGGCTCGCCTTGAAATTTTGTCTCCGGGAATCCCTCTGGCCCCTGCATCAGAGCGGCACAGAAACGGAAGAGAGGCCCGCGCTGCACCCGCGGCGACTGCCTTCAACTGCGGCGCCCGTTTGTGCATCTGAACCCAGCTACCGTCTTCCTGTTCGACACAGACCTCTGCCGGGTGGGCCGTCCAACTGCACATGTTTCGCAGCAAAATACGGAGCCAGATCCTGAAGAAGTCCTAGCAAGATAAGAAACGCGCAGCCGTTGATGTGTCAAGGCTGGAGCGCACATCGCACGTCCGGCAACGCACAGTTCTGCAAATGATTCACGCTTTTGTCCAGTAGCGCCGTTCCGGCCGTGCGCAGCTCAGGCAGAGCGTCTCGCCGCCCACCGTCTCCACGCGCCCAAAGTTGATGCCCTCGCCGCACCGCGCGCACTTCACGCGCGCCGCACGATACCCCGGCAGCTCCGACGCGCCAACCTCCACCCGCACCCGCTCGACGCTAAACATCTCTTCGTCGTCCAGTTCGCGATACGCCGCCATCTGCTGCGCCTTCTTCTCCAGTTCCGGGTAGCGCTCCCGCGCCAGCTCGCGCGACTCCTCCAGCGCCACAACGCGCACCGCACGCCCGGTCGCCAGATCCACAAACGTAGCCGCCATCTTGCCCCAGTCGCGCAGCTTCAGCGTGCGCTTGCCCACGCGGCAGCCCGTCACCAGCCCAATCGCGTCGGTCGCGCAGCGGTCAATCTCCACATACACCACCAGCCGCTTGCGGTCCGCGCCACGCGGGTCTTCGATCCCCAGCAGCCGCAGCCCGTAGAGCGCCATGCGCACGCCCAGCACCTGCCCCGCGCACAGGTGCCCGTGAACAACGGCCGCTCGTTCCAGCAGTTCGTCGAGTGATTCCATCGGCTCCTGCCCGTTTTAGTTCGGTTTGGCCGGTGTCGCGTCCGCTGCATCCGGCGCGTCTGCGGAGTCTTCCACCAGCACAGCCGAGCCCGCCACAATGTCAAAGCTCGCCTCTGCCTGCCCCGCAGGATGAAACGTCACGCGCAGCGGGTCGCGCTGCCACTGCGGCGCCCCGCACATCGTCGGATTTGCCGCGTCAAAGCCGCCAAGCTTCTTCGCCAGCACCGGCTTGCGCACAGCCAGTTGCGCCACCACGGCGTAAAGCCCCTTGCCGCTCGCCGTCACACCGCAATACGCGCCGTAGTCGCGAAACCAGCTCACCACGCTCACGCCAGGGTCGTAGTCGGGCAGTTTCAACGCCGTCACATGTCCGCTCGTGCGGTCCACCAGCAGCCACGGCCCCCGCTGCCACACCCAGTGCTCCTTCACCGCAGCCGCCCTGTCGCCGGGCAGCGCGTCGTTCAGCCTCACCACGCGACGCACCACAAACGTGCGATCCGTCACCGCGTGCGCCTCGCCCGTGGTCCACTCCTTCACCTGGTCGTCCACCACCAGCGGCCGAATCTTCAGCGCGTGCTCATCTGCATCCGCTCCCGCCGGGTCGCCGCCCTTCGAGTAGGGCACACGCTTCACCGCGCCCAGCCCCACCACATGCGGCTTCTTGCGCGCCGCCTGCGCCAGCGGCATCCCTGCCACGGCCAGCACGGCCAGCACAACCATTCCACGCATCCAGCGTCCGCGCATCGGCCTACTCCTGCGCCGCCTCGACGGCCCGCGCCACGCGGAACGCCGTGCCCTCGTTCAAGTGCGAAGCCAGCACCTGCATGCCCACCGGCAGCCCTGCCGCCGTGCCGCATGGCACGGAAACACCACAAATGCCCGCCAGGCTCGCTGTCACGGTGTAGATGTCCGCCAGATACATTGACAACGGATCATCCGTCTTCTCGCCTAGCTTGAACGCTGCCGTCGGAGCCGTCGGCGTCACAATCGCGTCCACATCGGCAAACGCCCGCAGAAATTCCTCCGCCAGCAGCCGTCGCACCCGCTGCGCCTTCAGGTAGTAAGCGTCGTAGTAGCCCGCGCTCAGCGCATAGGTGCCCAGCAGAATCCTCCGCTTCACCTCTGCGCCAAATCCCTCGTCGCGCGAGTGACGATACATATCCGCCAGCGTTCCAGCCTCCGCCGAGCGATGCCCGTAGCGCACGCCGTCAAACCGCGCCAGATTCGCGCTGGCCTCCGCCGTCGCCACCAGGTAGTACGTCGGAATCGCATAGTGCGTGTGCGGCAGTGACACCGGCTTCACCGCGCAGCCCGCAGCCTTCAGCCCGTCGATGCCCTTCTCAATCGCCGCGCGCACCTCCGGGTCCAGCCCTTCGGCAAAGTATTCCGCCGGCACGCCAATCCGCAGCCCCTCGGCCCCATTGTCGCTCTCTGCGGCAAAGTCCGGCACCGCGGCCGCCGCGCTCGTCGCGTCCTTCGTGTCATGCCCGGCAATCACGCTTAGCAGCGTCGCAGCGTCGCGCACGTTGCCCGCAAACGGCCCCACGCGGTCCAGCGACGAAGCAAACGCAATCAGCCCGTAGCGCGAGACGCGTCCGTAGGTGGGCAGCACACCCACCACGCCGCAGAAGCTCGCCGGCTGGCGAATCGACCCGCCCGTATCCGTGCCCAGCGTGGCCACCGCCATGTTCGCCGCCACCGCCGCAGCCGAGCCGCCCGACGATCCGCCCGGCACGCGCTCCGGGTCCACCGGGTTCCGCACCGGCCCGTACGCCGAGTTCTCGTTCGACGAGCCCATCGCAAACTCGTCGCAGTTGAGCTTGCCCAGCAGCACCGCGCCCGCAGCTTCCAGCTTCTCCACCGCCGTCGCGTCATAGGGCGGCTCATAGCCCTTCAGAATCTTCGATCCCGCCGTCGCCGGTGCACCCTTCATCACCAGCACGTCCTTGATGCCCACCGGAACGCCCGCCAGCGGCCCCAGCGGGTCGCCCTTGGCCGCCGCGCGGTCCACGCGCTCAGCCTGCTCCAGCGCGCGCTCCTTCGTCAGGCTCAGGTAGACGTTCAACTCCGGATTGATCTTCTCAATCCGCCCGTAGTAGCTCGCCGCCAGCTCCGCGGCCTTCGTCGTGCCGTTCGCGACACCTGCGCGCAGCTCCGCCAGCGTCTTCGGCTTCTCCACGTAGCTCTCGGTCGACTTCACTTCGCTCGGCAATGCGGCTTTCCTCTCCTGCCCCTCGGCGGGCCATTTCACTCATCTCTACAGTTTCACAAGCACACGTCTTCACGCTCACGGGGAACTGCAACCAGGTCCCCGTTTTGAAAGGGCACGGCTTCAGCCGTGCCGCAAGACGCCCGTAATAAATGGGGCTTTAGCCCCTGAGGGACGGTTCTGTTGAGATATCGCACGCGTGCAGAACCTCCCCTAGCGCTCAATCACCTTCGGCACCTTGAAGAACACCCCATCCGACTCCGGCGTCTGCGCCATCACCACCACGCGGTCCAGTGACGGCCTGCACTCGTCGGCCCGCAGAACATTCGCGCCCGCGCCGTCCAGCTCGCTCACCTGCGCCAGCGGAGCCACGCCCGTCGTGTCCAGCTCATTCAGCTGCGCCACATATTCCAGAATGGCGTTCAGGTCCTTCTGCATGTGCGCGGACTCGTCCGGAGTCAGCTCCAGGCTCGCCAGCTCGGCCACTCGCGTCACTTCATCCACGGTCACTTTGGCGGTCATCGCGCGCTTATCCTCGTCCTCCGGACCGTTTCAGGCCCTGTTTCAGCGGCTTCTGCCGCTTGAAGTTCAAGTATAGTCAGTCCACCGTCAGCGTGAAATTCGCCGCGTGTGACACGCCGTTCGACGTAGCCGTCACCGTTACCGTATACGTGCCCGCAGGCGTGTTTGAGCCGCTTGTACCGCCCGTTCCGCTGCCTCCGCCGCCCGCCGCCACGCAACCCGTCGTGCCACCGCCAAGCACCAGCAGCAGCGCCAGCGCCAGCAGCGCGCGCTGCCGTCTCCGCCATGCCCACGGAGCCAGCAGCAGTCCGCACAGCGCCAGCGGCCTGCCCCAGCCAAATTCATCCGGAGCGCGCACCGCAGCCAGCGTGTGCCCCGTCACCACGTTCACCACCACGCTGCCCGAGCTGCCCGCCGACACCGCCGTGCTCGCCGGATTAAAGCTGCAATACGCATACGCCGGCAGCGTTCCGCAGCTATAGGTGAAGCTCGCACCCACGCCGCCCAGCGGCGTCAGTGTCATGCTGAACGTGGCCGTCTGCCCGCTCGCCACGCTCTGGCTGGCCGAGCCAGTCCCCACGCTGAAGTCGTATCCCGTGCCGTTCAGCGCCACCTGCAGCGCGGCTGGCAGGTCCGTGCTCGTCGCCGTCAGCGTCCCCGTCGCCGCGCCCACTGCTGAAGGCGCAAACACCAGCGCCGCCGTGCAGCTTGCCCCCGTCGCCAGCGCCGTTCCGCAGGTCGTCGACTTCACCTGGAACCCGCCCGACGCCGTCAGCGCCAGGTTCGTCAGCGCCACTGCGCCCGTGTTCGTCAGCGTCGCCGTCTGCGCCGTGCTCACCGTGCCCACGCCCGTCGTCGCAAACGTCAGCGTGCCCGGCAGCAGCGTCGCCGTTCCCGCCGCACCGCCCGCGCCCGTCAACTGCACCGCACCAGCATTCAGGTTTGCCGAGCCAATCGACAGCGTCCCCACCGCCACGCCGTTCACCGTCGGCGTAAACACCACGCCCACCGTGCAAGATCCACCAGCCGCCAGCGTCGCCGCGCAGGTGTTCGCCGTCAGGCTGAACGGCACCGCCGTCGTCAGCGTCACCCCGCTCGCAGCCGTTGTGCTCGTGTTGGTCAGCGTCACCGTCTGTGCCGCGCTCGCCGTGCCCAGCGTCGCCACTGTGAACGTCATCTGCGCCGGCGTCACGTTCAGCCCGCTCGCCGCCGTCGCCGTGCCGCTCAGTGGAACCCCCACCGCCGCCACGCCCGGCGTGGAAGAAGACACCGTCAGCGTCGCCGTGTTGCTCCCCACCAGCGTCGGCGTAAACATCACCGGCACCGTGCAGCTCGCGCCCGCCGCCAGCGTCGTTCCGCACGTTGTCGTGCCCGTCGCAAAGCCCGCCGCAGCCGTGCCCGTAACCGCAAAGCCAAGGCTCGCCATCGGCGCGCCGCCTGTGTTCGTCACCGTCAGCGTCAGCGGCGCGCTCGTGCTGCCCACCGCCTGCGTGCTGAAGCTCAGTGCAGTCGGGCTAACCCCAATCGCCGGCGGTTTCAGTCCCGTCCCGCTGAGTGACACCGTCTGCGTGCGCAGCGCGTCCGTCACCGTTACCGTGCCCGTCGCCGCCCCCACCGCCGTCGGCACAAACGCCACACTGATCGCGCAGCTTGAGCCCGCCGCCAGTTGCGTTCCGCAGGTACTCGACTCCGTAAACGCCCCACTCATCTGCACCGCAATCGAGCTCAGCGCCACGCCGCCCGTATTTGTCAACGACACCGTCTGCGTGCTCGACGTCTGCCCGATCACCGTTGCCGCAAACGCGAGCGATGTGGGAGACAGCGTGTCCGTCGGCGCCGCCTCGCCCGTGCCCGTCAGCACCGCCGTCTGCGTGCCCGCGCTGCTGACCACCGTCAGCGTGCCCGCCGCCGTGCCCGTCGCCGTCGGTGCAAACTCGACCGTCATCTGGCAGCTCGAGTTCGCCGCCACCGAACTTCCGCAGCTATTCGAAGCAAGCGTGAACGGCGCCGTCGCCGTCACGCTCGTAATCGTCGCCGCCGTTGATCCGGTGTTCTCAAGCGTCACCGCCAGCGCGTTCGACGTGGTGTTTATCTGCACCTGCCCAAAGTCCAACCGCGTCGGCAGCAGCGATACCGCACCCGGCGCGCCTCCCGTGCCGCTCAGCTGCACCGTCATCTGCCCACCGGCCACGTTGCCGTTGAGCGTCATCTGCCCCGTGCGGCTGCCCTGCTGCGTCGGCGTAAACACCACGCTGATCGTGCAGCTCGCATCCGTGTTCACCGCCGCGCTCTGGCAGTCGTCCGTCTCGCTGAAGTCGCCCGTCATGGCAATCGACGTGATCCCCAGCGCGATCCCGCCCGTGTTCGTCACCGTCACCGTCTGTGCCGTGCTCGGCGAGCCATACGCCACCGTGCCAAAGTCCAGCGCCGTCGGATCCACCGTCGCCGTCGTCGTCTGCGTGCCAGCCGACATCAGCGGAACCTGCCACGCCCCGCGTCCAAACGTCCCCACCACCAGTACGCTCGGCGTCACCGTTGCCGGAGCAGCATGCAGGCTGATCACCGGAGCCATCGGCAGACCCGCGCCATACGCCGTCCAGCACGCCGAGTTCGCCGTCACACACGTTGCAATCTGTTGCGTCGCAAACACCCCCGCGTCCGTTGCCACATACACCGTGTTCGCGTCCTGCGGATCCACCACAACGCTGTTCGCCGCCGTCCACGGCAGCCCCAGCGATGCAAACGCCCAGTGCGCTCCGCCGTCCGTCGTCTGGTAGATCGTGCGCACCTTCACCGCTCCCTCGCGCACGCCCTGCACCGTCACGTAGACCGTGTTCCCCGTCGCGTCATGCGGGTCGATGTAAATACTCGAAATCCCCATCCCGTTCGCGTTGAACGCCTGGTTGTCGTTCGTCACCGGATTCAGTGCCAGGTCCTGCCACACCGGCGCACCCCCGCCCGGCGTATAGGTCGCGCTCAGCACGTGCCCGGCCAGCGTCGCTCCGCCGTCCAGACTGCCGCGCATGCCCACGTAGATCACCTCGCCGCCGCCCGCCACCGCCATCGCCGCCATGGTGCGAATCTGCGCATTCCCGTTGCAGTAGCTCGCGCCCGTCACGCCATCCAGATAGCCGCTCAGCGCGTCTGCGCTCGTCCACGTGCTGCCGTCCGTCGGCCCGCGCCACACCCGGCACGTGCCCACCAGCAGCTGCGTCGCGTCCAGCGGATCCACCATGAACGGTGCAGGCTCCAGCATCGTGTAGCCATCGCCGCTCACGTCCGCGTCCGTCACCACCGGCGTCGTGCCAAAGTCCGCCGCCGTGCAATCCCCCGTCTGCGCACACTGGTGGATTGAAACGCCCGCCGCATTGTTCACATACCACTTCGTCGCGTTCGTCGGGTCAATCGCCACCGGCCCGCCCTCGCCATCCAGCACCTGCGGCCACTGGTCCACCGGGCCTGCCGTGCTCTTCACGCCCGCCGCGCCATTCGCTCCCAGCCCCGCCAGCAGCGTGTAGGGCGAGCTCGTCACCGCAGAAACGCTCTCCATCTCCGCCAGCGACCCCAGCCCGCCATTCAGGTTGTCAAAGTGCCCCGCATCGCTCGTGCTGCACGCCGCGCCCGTCTCCGCCACCGCGTCGGTCGAGCGCCAAAGCCCGCTGTCGTTGCCCACCATCACTTGCAACGAGTTCGACGCATTCCACGCCAGCGCATGCTGATACTCGCCCACCGCCGCGCTCCGGCAGGTCGTCGAGTTCGTCGTGTTGCGCCACACGCAACCAGCCGCCAGGCTGCATCGCCACAGGTCGTTCGCCCCGGCCAGCAGCAGCGTATCCTGCCCGGAGGGAACCGCCGCCAGCGCCAGGTTGTAGTCGCCGTTCATAATCGTCGCCGCACCCAGCCCCACCCCGTTCACCTCAAGCGCCGCCGTGCTGATGCGCGTTGCAAACTGGATCGTCTGGTTGCTGCATGTTCCTGAACTGGCCGCGCACACGTCCTGCCACAGCCCCTGGTCCTGGTTCGTCGCGTCCACCGTCCACGCAAACAGGTCGCCCGTCTGCGGATTCACCGCCAGCGTCCCGCGAAAAATCGGGCACGCCGTCGATCCCGTTGCACCGGGATTCGTCGGGCAAGCCATCGTCGTCAATCCCGAGCCGGGTTGCGCTGTCAGCCGCGTCCACGTCACGCCGTCGCTCGACTGGTAGTACCCGTGATACCGCACCGCCGCCACAAACGCGTGCCGCACCGGGTTCCACACCACGCCTGTCGCGCCATTCCCATCCGGATGAGCAAAACCCGCCGTCGCTCCCTGCACCGGCGCATTCACGCCATCAGAGATCGTTGCCAGCGCCCACGTCGCACCCGCGTCCGTCGAGTAGTACAGCCCCTGGTAGCTCGCATCCGGCATCGGAGCATTCACCAGGTAGCCTCCGTACGCCTGCGCCACCGCCGCCACCACCAGCTGCGGATTCGTCGTGCTCCACGCAAACCCCGCGAACCCCTCGCCCACAAACCGCCACAGCCCGTCGCTGCTGCCCTGAATCAGGTTCCACGTCGCGCCGTTGTCCGTTGAGCGCAGCAGCCCCGCGCCGTAGTAGGAGTCCAGCGCGTCGTTCACGTCGCCCGTCCCGGCCAGCACCACGCCCGTCCCGCCCGGCTGCACCGTCACCGCGCCAATCGTCACCGACGCATCCTGCATCCCGTTCAGCGCGCCCACCGCATCCGTCAGCGGCGTAAACATCACGCTGCCCGCCGCCGCAGCCGCGTTCTGTGAGCGCCACAGCCCACCGCCCGTCGTTCCTGCAAAAACCGTGTTGCCTGCCGTGTCTGACGGGTCAAACGCCAACGCCGCCACGCGCCCGCTCACCAGGCCAAAGCCCGCCGTCTGCACCGTCTTCGGCCCCAGCGGCTCCCACTGCGGCACCGTGGCAGATGTCTGCGCCGCAGCCCGCAGCGCCGTCCGCAGCGTCGCCGTCAGTCGCCGCGAAACAGCCTGCGACCGCGCAGTGGACTGAACGCCCCGCGCCGCCAGATACCGCTTCGACTGTGCCACGCGCTGCGGCACCGTCGTCGCCGTCTGTCCCATCGCGAGACAACCAACCAGCGCCCACACCAGCAGACACGCCACCCTACCCGTCACGGCCGCGCTGCGCCGCCGTACCCCATCAAACATAAAATCAGTAGCTTTCACACGCGCCCGGACTCGGTCCGCCTCCCCTCCCGCTATCGTCTTAGGGGGAATTAGCGAAATCCAATAAATTAAGCTCCGAGAAACGCGCAGATTCCGGGAATGGAAATGTGATTCATTTTAGGACATTCTAAGAAAGTTTCGCCCTCGTCGCTTTCCCCGCAGGGAAATTCGCCTCTTCCGCCCGCTCAGCCACCGTTCTGCCGTATGTATGCTGCCGCATCAAACTTCTTCTTGAGTGACGCCCCGCTCATCGGCCGCACCAGCCCGAACACCGGCCGGTCAAACCAGGGACGGTCGTGCCGTCCCACAATCGCCCACGCAATCCCCGCGTAACCGTTCGGATCGCGCCCGTCTAGTTCATAGCGGTCGTTCAGCGTCACCGCCCAGTCAAACGCCACCGCCGGATTCGGCGTCCACTCCAGAATCTTCTTCGCCCAGTACATGCGCATGTAGTTGTGCATCCACCCGGTCTCAACCATCTCGCGCTGCGCCGCGTTCCACAGTTCGTCTGCCGTCTCGCCGCGCTCCAGTTGCTTCAGGCTGTAGAGCGCCGGCCGCGCGTCCGCCGCATGCTCAGTCAGCGTCTTCCGCGCCCAGGGCTCGGCGCACTCCCAACTGTCGTAGTGCTCGCAGTAGCGCACAAACAGCACGGAAAGCTCGCGCCACCCAATCGCCTGCTCCAGAAACTTCTCCCGCGCCGCCGCCGTCGCCCGCCCCGCCTTCACAGCCTCGTCCACCGCGCGCACAATCGTCCGCGGCCCCAGATGCCCAAAGTGCAGATACGGTGACAACCGGCTCGTCCCGCGCCTCTCCGGCCGGTTCCGTTCCGTGTCGTAGTCGGCCAGCGGCCCGTCCACAAACTGCTTCAGCCGCTTCAGCGCTGCATGTGTGCCGCCCGTGAACGCGTCCGTCGGTGCCACGCTGCGGTCCATCCCAACCAGCGCGTCAATCGCCTCCGCGTTCGCCGCCACACCGGCCACGTCACGCTCCGGCTTCCACTCCTTCGCGGGGCGCACGCCCATTGGCTCTTCCAGAAACCGCGGCATCTCGCGCTTCAGATGCGGCCTGAAGTGATGCATCAGAAAGTAGTCGCGCCCAAACACCCGCGACGGCACCACCACATCCGCGTCCACCGTCCAGAACGGCATCTCCAGCCGCCTCGCCAGCGACTGCCTCCAGCGCTCCGGCTCGCGGCACGGGTTCTCGTCGCCAATCAGCAGCGCCGCGCCCACCTCTGCCAAAAACGGTGCCAGCGCGTTGTCCGGATGCCGCCGCACCACAAAGCCCACGCCGCGCTCCGCCGCATCCTCAGCAATGTCCGCGAGCCCCTGCGCCAGAAAACGATAGTGCCGCACGTTTGCACCGGGATAGTTCGGGATCAGCGAAAACACCGCCACCACCGGCAGCCCCAGCGCGTTCCCCGCCTCAATCGCCACGTCCAGCGCCGGGTTGTCCTCCACGCGCATCGCCCGCTGCATCCAGTAGACGACGCACTTGCCGCCGCGCACCGGCGCACCTCCGCGCCGCACCGTCACGCGCTCGCTCTCCGCCAGCCACACCAACTCCTCCGGCAAATCGCCATGCCCATTCGCTGTCATGCTTCGATTGTGCAATGCCCGATAGCGTCTCATGCACGCTTCGTCCGCCACCTCAACAGATCCGCACCCGCGCATTCATCGCATCGAAAGAAAAAGGGCCGCCCCGCAGGGCAGCCCTCGTCCCCGGCACAGTCTGCGCCCCTTACCAACGCCCCCACGCCCGCGTGAAGTAGTCGGCCAGCGTCATTCCCACCAGGATCAGAAACGTGAACACCCCCGCCCCCACCGTCAGCTTCGTCAGCTTCGTGCTGTACTTCACATGCATAAAGAACAGGATGACCAGCACTGCCTTCGTGCACGCAATCGCCAGCGCAATAATCGGGTTCAGCGGTCCCATATCCACATAGGAAGCTGCGATGGTCAGCGCCGTGCCCGCCAGCAGCGCCGTCAGAATCGCAAGATAGGTCTTCGGACTGACAATGTGATGCTCGTGTTCGCTGTGTTCGCTCATGGGCGCGGTCCTTTACTGGTGACGGCTGATCAGGTAGAGCAGCGGAAACAGGAAGATCCAGACGATATCGACGAAGTGCCAGTAGAGGCCGAAGTTTTCAACAAAGGCCAGATGCCCGCCCGTATAGGCCCCCGCGCGAGCCCGCACAATCATGAACCCCAGAATGCAGATGCCGATAATCATGTGCAGCGCATGCATGCCCGTCATCGCAAAGTAGAGGAAGAAGTACAGCTCCGTATGCGTTGCCATGTCCGGCGGCAGCGGCTTGTCGCGGTACTCCCGTTCAATCTCCGGGTCAGATGCAGGATTCGTAAATGACTGCACGCTGTAGTGCAGCCCCGGCACATGATGCTTTTCAAACTTCTCTCGATACTCAATCGTCTTGATGCCCAGAAACCCCAGACCCAGCACAAACGTCAGCGTCAGGCACAGCACCAGCGCGCCCTGCTTGCGCATCTCCGCCGACCACACACCCATCGCCATCGTGAAGCTCGACGTAATCAGCAGCAGCGTGTTCAATCCGCCCCAGAAGATGTCCAGCTGATGGGACGCCGCCACAAACGCCGGGTAGTACCAGTTGCGATAGATCAGGTACGCCGTGAACAGCCCGCCAAAGAACATGATCTCGGTCAGCAAAAACAGCCACATCGCAAAGTTCGTGGCGTCGTTCTGCTGGCCGATCGTCTCGAAGTGGTGGCGCTGATACGACGGGTGCTCGTGCTCCTCGCCCGCCTGCGCGTCGTAGGTAATCACTGTGCTATCCGACACTGGGGACCTCTTTTTCTTTCTGGCGCTCCAGCCACTCGTAGTCGTACGCCTCGTGATCCATCACCGGAATCTCGGTGAAGTTCTCCGTCAGCGGCGGCGACTGCGTCTGCCACTCCAGCCCCGTCGCCTGCCACGGATTCTCACCCGCAATTGCGCCGTATTTCAACGACCACAGCAGATAAAACACCGGCAGCAGATAGCCCACCCCCAGAATCGACGCACCCGCAGTCGACAACACGTTCAGCACCTGAAACTCCGCCGGATACGAGGCATAGCGCCGTGGCATACCCAGCGTTCCCAGAATGAACTGCGGAAAGAACGTGAAGTTGAATCCGATAAACGTGATCAGCGCCGCCAGCTGAGAAATCTTCTCCGGATACATGCGCCCCGTCATCTTGGGCCACCAGAAGTGCAGCCCCGCCAGAAACGCCATCAGCATGCCGCCCACCATCACAAAGTGAAAGTGCGCCACGATGAAGTACGTCTCCGTCAGATGAATATCCGTACCGGAGGTGCCCAGAAACACGCCCGTCATGCCGCCAATCGTGAACAGCCCCATAAAGCCGAACGCGTACAGCATCGGCGTCTCAAACGTGATCGATCCTTTGTAAAGCGTGAACGCCCAGTTGAAAATCTTGATCGCAGAGGGCACCGCCACCAGCATCGTCAGCAGGCTGAACACCAGCACCGAGTAACTTGAGATGCCCATGATGAACATATGGTGAGCCCACACGAAGAACCCAAATACAGCAATCGCCACCGATGAAAACGCCACCGCCGTGTACCCGAAAACGCGTTTGCGGCTGAACGTTGAAATCACCTCGGAGATCACGCCCATGCCCGGCAGAATCATGATGTACACCGCCGGGTGCGAGTAGAACCAGAACAGGTGCTGGAACAACAGCGGATCGCCGCCCTTCGCCGGATCGAACACGCCGATGCCCACCGTGCGCTCCAGCACCACCAGCACCAGCGCGATCGCCAGCACCGGCGTACCCAGCACCATCAGAATGCTCGCCGCATAATGCGCCCAGATGAACAGCGGCATCCGGAACCACGTCATCCCCGGCGCGCGCATCTTGTGGATCGTCACAATGAAGTTCAGCCCCGTGAAGATCGAGCTGAATCCCGCCACGAAGATCGCCATCCCCGTCGTGATCACGTGCGTGTTCACATAGTGCGTTGAGAGCGGAGTCGTAAACGTCCAGCCCGTGTCCACGCCGCCCGCAGCCATCGAGTAGAGCGCCAGCACGCCCGCCACCATGTAGAGATACCAGCTCAGCAGGTTCACTTTCGGCAGCGCCAGGTCCTTCGCACCCAGCATCATCGGCAGAAAGAAGTTGCCCAGCGTGGCCGGCACAGACGGCACCAGGAAGAAGAACACCATCACGATGCCGTGCATGCTGAACACCTTGTTGTAGGTGTCCGTTGCCATCAGGTCAGACTGCGGCGTCAGCAGTTCCAGCCGGATCAGCGCCGCCAGCGAGCCACCGATAAAGAAGAAGAAGCTGATCGAGATCAGGTAGAGAATCGCAATCCGCTTGTGGTCGCTCGTGAGCAACCAGCTCAGCAGCCCGTTCTCCTTGCTGAGGTAGTTCATCTTCGGAATGCTCGCCGTTTCCTGATCGGGAAGACTGACAATGGTTTCGCTCATGGCTTCACCTCCCTCTGCGCTGACGCCGGCTTCGCTGCTGCGCCCTCGCTCTCCGGCAGCAGCGTGGTGGTCGCCGTCGTCTGCTGCACGCGGTAGTCGGAGTCCAGATGCTTGATGTATTCCACCAGCGCAAACACGCCTTCCTCGCTGACTTGCCCCTGGTAGGTCGGCATAATCGGTGCATACCCCTGCGTGATGTGCTGTGAAGGATTCAGAATCGCCTCGCGCAGATACGCATCGTCCGCCGTGATTCGCTGCCCGCTCGTCAGCGTCAGCGTCGCGCCGTACACATTCGCCAGGCTCGGACCGCGCGCATCAGGCCGCGTGTTGTGGCATGCCGTGCAGCTCAGGCTCGCAAACAGCCGCTCCCCGTTCTGCGCCAGTGACATGCCGCTCGTCGAACTGGCCAGCCACTTCTTGTAGTCCTCCGGCGTCATCACCACCACGTCGCCAATCATGTGCGAGTGCTCCGTCCCGCAGTACTGCGTGCAGAACAGGTGATACGTGCCCGGCACCGTCGGCTCAAACCACACCGTCGTGTAGCGCCCCGGAATTGCCTCGCGCTTCACGCGAAACGCCGGAATCGAAAAGCTGTGAAACACGTCCTGCGAAATCAGCGTCAGCTGTACCGGCTGCCCCGTCGGCACGTGCAGCGAATTAATCTCATGCTGCCCGCCCGGATGCTCCGCCTTCCACATCCACTGCTTGCCGACGACGTAAATATTCATCGCGTTCGCCGGCGGTGTGTACACGCGGAAATAAATCAGCGCGCCCCACACAAACATCATCAGGAACAGCCCCAGCGGAATAATCGTCCACGTCGCTTCCAGCAGCGTCGAGCCCTCAATCTGCACCGCCACCGGATGCCGCCGCTTGCTGTAGAGCACTGAGAAGCTCGTGATCAGCAGCACCACGATCGTCAATCCGATCAGGCTCACCAGCACAATGAAGAAATACAGCGCGTCCATCTGCGGCGCAATCTTCGACGCTTCCGGCGGAAACAGCGCGAAGTTCGTCAGCCACTTGACGAGGAACTGCCATAGCACTTGGCTGATGTGATCCATTCGTTATCCGTTCACCTTTGCCGCCGTCGTCGGTGCGGATTGCGCCGCGCGGCCGTTGCGATAATCCCGCCGGAACATGAGCGCCATAAAGCCGCCCAGCAGAAGCACCGTCAGAAATCCCCCCAGCTGCACCACCCGGGACACAATCAGCGAGTGCGTGTTCGTCTGCGGGTCGTAGTGGTAGCAGTAGGTCAAAATGTTGTCCACCGGCGAACCAATCCGGTTCGCCGAAGCCTCGTTCAGCCCCAGCAGCATGTCCTTCGGCGAGTACTCCACGCCCATGTAGTACTGCGCCAGCCTGCCCTCCGGCGTCACAATCTGGATCGCGCTCGCATGCGCATACTGCGTCGCCGTACTACCCGGTACTGAAAACTTCACGTACTTGAAACCCACCGCCGAAGTCAGCGCGTCAATGCTCGCCTGCGGCCCCGTGAGGAAGTGCCATCCAGCCGCCGTCTCCGGCTTGCCGTAGCGCTTCAGATACGACCGCTTCTTCGCCGCCGCCAGCTCTGGCCCCTCGCTCGGGTCAATGCTGGCCACAATCACGTCGAAGTCCTTGCCCGGCGTGTAACGCACCATCTGCAACGCGCTCACCAGTCCGTTCAGTTCCTCTGAGCACAGCATCGGGCACTGGTAGTAGACGAGCGCCAGAATCGCTGGCCGCTTGCCGAAGTAATCGGCCAGCCGCACTGCCCTGCCCGTCTCGTCCGTGAACGCAAGCCCCAGCGGCAGCGGCTGATTCAGCCTCTGCGCAATGCCCACATCCTTCAGCACCGTGGGCTGCTCGTTCGCCGTGCCCACCTGCTTGTCGCCGTAGCCGGAAACCTGTGCGCCCGCCGCGCACGCGCACAAGACCAGCGCCGCCGCAACCGCCCACGCGCCGCGCCGCACACTCCGTACTGGTCTCGTTCTCTGCATCGCAACTGCTCCTCTACTGCTTTCGCTGCGTCTCAACTGCTTCCGCCGCAGCCTGTTCCTGTTCGTAGCCCGTGCGCGCAAACCCGTTCGTCAGCGGCGTCTGAATCATTGGTTGCCCATCGCCCGTCATGCGCGCCTGCAACTGCGTCGCCGGAGCCACCGGCAATCCGCGCGCAGCCACCAGCGCCATCGCGCGCTCAATCGGAATCCGCACCGTGCCCTGCCCGTGATCCACCCAGCTGTAGTGCTCCAGCAGCAGGCCCTCGCGCAGGTGCAGATCCGCCAAGTCCTGGCTTCCGTCATCGGTCTGCACACGCGGTGTGGGAAACTGCTGCGTCATCTCCGCCACCTTTTTCTGCAGCTCAGGATTCGTCGGCATATTGCCCAGCTCGCGCACTTCCACAGTCTTCGTCCACTTCGTGTTCGGACCGTCTTCCTTGTTCAGGTACGCGTGGATCAGCTTGCCCATCCCGTACGCCACCACGCCCGTCACCGCTACAAAGATCGAGAGCGCAGTCAGAAACACGATGATCCCGGTAACGCGCACATCGGACCGCTCGTAGCCGAGCGACGCGTCAACTTCTTCCGGCTTCTGATCTTCCGGCTCGTCGTTATGCGTGTGCATGCTCAGGCTCCAGAATCTCCGCCACGTGCGGATCGTTGACCTGCACCAGCGGCCGCGTCTTCAGCCGCGTGCAGAAGAAGGCAATCCAGAACGACACCATCGCCACCGGCACCGCCACATACTCCAGAATTCCCCAGCTGAAGTGCAGGTTCCGCGCCGCGTCCTTGAAGTTCGGCTCAATCAGCCAGAACAAGTCGAACGCCTTGGCAAAGATCATCCACTGGCACACGCGCGTGAGCCGCTTCTTATTGCGCTTGATGTCGCGCGAGAGCAAAAGCGAAAACGGAATCAGCCAGTGAAAGATAAAGTCCAGCGTGATGATTACGCCCCAGTTTCCGCGTATGCGGTCCAGATACCACGGAATCTCCTCCGGCAAATTGCCTGACCAGATGATGAGGAACTGCGAGAAGGCGAGATAGATATTCAGCATCACAAACGCGAACGTCAGCTTGCCCAGATCGTGCTGCTCCGTCTGCCGCAGAATCGTCTTGAACGGCTCATCTTTCGACAACGCAATGGACACAATGATGCTCAGCGCGAGCACCGAGTACCCTTGCCCCACCAGGAACAGCAACCCGTAGACCGACGAATACCAAGTCACGTCCATCGACATGACCCAATAGATCACCGCCGCCGTCATCGTCAGCGAGTAAATGACAATTCCGGGTCCTGAGATGTTCTCAAGCTTCTTGATCCACCGCGGCGTTGTCTCCGGCCCTTCGCTGTCACGCTTCAGCCCCAGCGCGCTCAACCGATACATGAAGAAGAACCAGATTGCGAAGCACAGCGCGCCTACAAGCCAAAACATCGCCGGCTGCAGCATCGCACGCTTGAAGTCCAGGCAGTGCGCTTCAATCCCCGTGATCGCGCCGTTCGCCAGCGCCGTCGCCGTGTCCTGCGCATTCGTCAGCCGTGCCCACAGGTAGAGCCGCTTCATGTTCAGCGCAGTCACAAACCAGTACACCAGCACCAGCGGCAGCGTCCTGCTCATCGCCTCCAGGGGCCGCCGCAGCAGCAGTCCCCACTTGCCGCCCGAGCAGTACTGCACCATCAGCAGCGCCAGGCCCCCAACAGCCCAGCCAAACGTCAGCATCAACCCCAGCACCCACGCGCGCAGCAGGTGATCCACTGAGCCATCCGCAAACGCCAGCGCCGCCGCAATCGCCGCAAACACTGCGCCCGTCATCAGCGCCCGCGTGCGCCACACGTCAACAAACGCTGGCGCATTCAGCTCTGAGGGAAGCGCGGGAATCTGTGTCTCGTGTGCCATCGTCTCTCGCCTCACTTCCCTGCCGGCTTCGTCGCCGGGATTGAAATCATCGGGTCCGCCGGGTTCGCCGGAGCCATCCCCGGCGTGCCTTCCTTCTCAACGTGCGGATACGCCTGCACCGCCGTCGCCGGCAGCGGCCACGCCTGCGCAAAGCTCGCAGGCAAGTGTTCTGCCGCAGCCACGTCCTTCAACTCCTGCACCTGCGCTCCCGCCGGCACATCCGCAGCGGTCGCGTTCTGGCTCAACTGCAGCGCGCGAATGTAGGCCGCCACTGCCCAGCGATCCTCCGCCGCTAACTGCGTGCTGTAGTCCGGCATCGCACCATATCCGTGCGTCATCACGTAGAAGTAGTGTGAAAGCGGCTGCGCCCGCCGCACCGCATCCTGCAGATTCGCCGCTGGCTTGTAGCCACGCTGCACAATCTCGCCCAGTCCGTTGCCCACCCGCGAGTGGCACGGCGTGCAGTAGATGTTGAACCGCTCCTGCCCGCGCTCCAGCACTTCCAGCGTCACTGGAAATGGCAACATGTTCTGCTCGTGCCGCGCTCCGTTAGCGTCCGTCGTCACACCCGTGTTGAAGTAGCTCTCCGTCTCCAGTTGTCCGCGCGCCACCGTGTGCAACACCTGCGGCCGCGCCCCGCGATGATCCGCAAACATCTCAGACCCGCGCTGCGGAAATATCTTCGGCTGGTCGTGCATGTCCTGCCTGCACCCGACAGCCATCAGCACCGCCGCAGCAGACGCAAGCACCAATGCGCGGCGGAGCGCCACATACTGACCACTGATCACTGACCACTGACCACTGCGCATCAGTACCCCACCTCCACCACTGACACCGGCGCCAACTCTTCGAGATATGCGCGCGTCTTCACCAGATCGAACTTCGGGTCCAGCGCCTCCAGGCACAGAAAGAACTTGTCCGTCGTTGCGCCGTCGCGAAAGTTAGGCGCATTGAACAGCGGATGGTAAAGCGCCGGCAACCCATTCAGCGCCAGCATCCCAAACGCCGCTGACAAGCCCGCCCACAGAATCGTCCACTCATACGCCGGAACCACAAACGCAGGCCATGAGTACGTCGGGCGCCCGCCAATGTTCAGCGGAAACGCGAGCGTTGAAATCCACGTCTCCAGTGAGAACATCGCCGCCAGCCCCATCAGCCCGCCCACCAGCGTCAGCAGCGGCACCTTGTTGCGATGAAAACCAATTGCCTCGGCCGCCTCTTCCACGGGATAGGGCGTGTAGCAATCCATGCGCCGCCATCCGTCCGCATGTGCCTGACGCGCGGCTTTCACCAGTTCGCCCGGCGTGTCGAATTCGGCCAGCAGGCCGTACGTTCCTTCGCGTGCAGGCATCAGTCACCAGCCTCCACCGCCTTGGCCTTGATCTTGGCCGCGGGCAGAATCATGCGAATCTCATTCATCGGAATCATGGGCAGGAAGCGCACAAACAGCAGGAACAGCGTCGTGAACAGCCCCAGCGTTCCCACAAACGTCAGGTAGTCCCACCGCGTTGCGCGATACGTGCCCCACGACGACGGCAGAAAGTCGCGGTACAAGCTCGTCACCACAATCACGAACCGCTCAAACCACATGCCCGTGTTCACCACCAGTGAGAGCAGAAACATGAACGTCATGTTGGTGCGCAGCCGCCGCGACCACAGCGTCGTCAACGGGATCGCCAGGTTCGTCAAAATCAGCACCCAGTACGACCAGCCCATCGGCCCGAACGCGCGGTTCCAGAACATGAACGCTTCCCAGTGCGAAGCCGAGTACCACGCCATGAACGCTTCCATGCCGTACCCGTAGGCAACAATGAAGCCCGTCGCCAGCATCACCTTGCCCATGTTGTCCATGTGCCGGTCCGTCACCAGCGCTTCCAGGTGATAGAACTTCCGCAGCGGAATCGCCAGCGTCAGCACCATCGCAAAGCCCGAGTAGATGGCGCCCGCCACAAAGTACGGCGGAAAGATCGTCGTGTGCCATCCCGGCAGCACCGCCACCGCAAAGTCGAAGCTGATCACCGTGTGGACTGAAAGCACCAGCGGCGTTGCCAACCCGGCCAGCAGCAGAGACGCCGTCTCGTACCGCATCCAGTGCCGCACTGATCCGCGCCAGCCCAGTGAGAGCAGCCCGTAGAAGTACTGCGCAATCCTCGACTGCGCGCGGTCGCGAAACGTGCCAAAGTCCGGCACCATTCCGATGTACCAGAACACCACTGAGATCGTCGCGTACGTCGATACAGCAAAGACATCCCACAGCAGCGGTGAGCGGAACTGCGGCCACACATCCATCGTGCTCGGGTACGGAAACAGCCAGTACCCCAGCCACGGCCGGCCCACATGAATCAGCGGAAACATGCCCGCGCACACCACCGCAAAGATCGTCATCGCCTCCGCAAAGCGGCTGATCGAGTTGCGCCACGTCTGCTTGAACAAGAGCAGAATCGCCGAGATCAGCGTGCCCGCATGGCCAATGCCGATCCACCACACAAAGTTGATAATCGCAAAGCCCCACGCCACCGGTTGCGTGATGCCCCAGATGCCCACGCCCACCAGGAACAGCCACATCACCGCCACCAGCAGCACCGTTGCGCCGCCGCCCGCAATGCCAAACACCGCCAGCCACCCCAGCGGCGTGTGCGGCGTCAGCACAATGCGCGTGATCTTTTCCGTCACCGAGCGGAAGGTCTGGCCGAGCCCCACCACGCGGTATTCGCCCGTCTTCGGATCGATGCCGGGATCGCCGGGTTTCACTTCTCTGGTCGCCATCGTCGCGTCAACCCTTCACCGGCGCGTGTTCCACCGGCACCGCTTCCAGTTCGTGGTTCACGTTCAACACTTCCGCCCGGTACGTCGTGCGCGGACGCGTATTCAGGTCTGCCAACACCTGGTAAGTGCGCTCATCGGCATGCAGCTTCGCCACTCTGCTGGTCTTGTCGTTCAGGTTTCCAAAGGTGATCGCCTGCGCGGGGCACGCCTGCTGGCACGCCGTCACAATCTCGCCGTCGCGGATCGCCCGGTTCTCCTTGTCGGCCTCAATCTTCGCGGCCGAGATGCGCTGCACGCAGTAGCTGCACTTCTCCATCACGCCGCGCGACCGCACACTCACGTCCGGGTTCCGCATCAGCTTCAGGCTCTCGGTCTCAAAGTCCGAAAACAGTAGGAAGTTGAACCGCCGCACCTTGTACGGGCAGTTATTTGAGCAATACCGCGTCCCCACGCAGCGGTTGTAAACCATCGTGTTCAGGCCCTCCGGCGTGTGCACCGTCGCGCCCACCGGACACACCTGCTCGCACGGCGCATTCTCGCAGTGCTGGCAGGTCATCGGCTGAAAGTGCGCGCGCGGCGCAGCCAGATCGCCCTCGAAATACGCGTCAATCCGCAGCCACTGCATGTTGCGTCCAATGCGCACCTGCTGCTTGCCCACCACCGGAATGTTGTTCTCCGCGTAGCAGCTCACAATGCACGCGTTGCAGCCCACGCAGCTGTTCATGTCGATCGACATGCCCCACTTGTTATCGGGATACGTCCAGTTCGGAAACAGCGTCGTGTCGCGGTCCGGCGCCTCGCGCCCTTCACCTTCATGCGCAAACTGCGGGTTGGCCTTGAACTCCTCCAGCGTCGCGTAGCGAATGATCGCGCGCTCGCCCAGAGCTTCGTTCGCTTCCAGCGAGTGATTCTCACTGCCGCCGTGCTCGCTGAGCGCTTTCGAGCGATGGTCCTGGTAGTGGCTCTTCGTGATCGCCGTGCCCCACTTGCCGTCGACCTTGCGCATCGTGCCAATCGCGTGGAACGGCGCCCACGTAGGCCGGATCAGATACGCGTTGAACCCCGTCGCCGAGCCCACACGCCCCGCCGCCTGCCGTCCGTAGCCCAGGTGCACCGTCACCGAGTTGTCCGGATGCCCCGGAGCCACAATCACCGGCGCCAGCACCTTGCCCGCGCCCACCGCCAACTCCACAATGTCGTCTTCCTCAAGCCCCAGCCGCGTCAGCGTCGCGCCAGAAACAATCGCCGCGTTGTCCCAGCTCAGGTTCGTCACCGGCTTTGGCAACTCCTGCAGCCAACCCACATTCGCCCAGCGTCCGTCGTAGATGTTCGGATCGGGCCGGAACAGAATCTCAATCGCATCCTTCGCCGTCGGCGCCGGAACCTTGGGCGCGGGCGCTGGCTTCATCACCGCCGTCGTCTGCGTGTAGGCAGTGTCCGCAATCCATCCGTCGTGCAGCGCCTTGCGCCACCCGGCTTCAAAGTCGCCCCCACTCGCGTTTTGGATCGCATCGCGCTGCGTCACGCGGACCGCTTCGTACGCGCTCAGCATCGGCTCGTCCAGCAGCGTCTGCAACACGTCATGCGCCGTTCTGCCGCCATACAGCGGATCGATCAGCGGTTGCACCACCGACACCGTGCCGTCATACGCCCGCGCGTCCGACCACGACTCCAGCGCATGCGCCGCCGGAATGTGCCAGTGCGCAATCTCGCCCGTCTCGTCCACATGCGTGCCCAGGTGCGCCACCGTTTTCGCCTTGTCGAACGCCGCCGCAAACCCCAGGTCCGCCGGAGACGCATACACCGGGTTCGCATTCAGAATCACGAGCCAGTCCACCTTGCCCGCGTTCAGGTCCGACACCAGCGCCTTGAAGTCGTCGATCTGGTAGCTCGGAATTAGCGCACCGCCGTCGAAGAAACGGTGGGCGGTCTTGCCATGATTGCCAAGCGTCGAGTTAATCGCATCGGCCAGCCATGCCACCGCCACATCCTGATACAACCCCGGCAGCACCGCGCTCCGCCCCGCGTTCGCTTTCAAGTCCTTCGCGACAACCGCGAGAAACTTCCGCTGCTCCGCCGTCCATGCATAGCTCGGCGCATCCACACCCGCCACGCCCACGGCCGCGGCCAACGCCGCCGCAAACGCCGGAACCTCGCTCGCGCGCAACCCCAGCCGGTGCTCAGCCTTCATGCCCGTGGTCGTCGTCGAACTCTCCACGGCGTACAGCCGGTTCATGCCCTTCGCCGGATCCTTGCGCCGCGCCGCGTAGTCGGCCACCAGCTTGTGGAAGCCCGGATACGCCGCACCCGACAAGAAATCCGCGTCCAGCGAAACAATCACATCCGCGTCAGCCAGCGCGTACTGCGTCGAGCCCTTCCGCTCCAGCCACGTCCCCGCCACCACCGGGTCATACTGCACCATCCGCAGCGCTGGATACTTCGCCTGCACCGCCTTCCACTGCCGCGCCAGCGTCGGCGAGCTCACCGTCGCCGACAGCACATACACACCCGTGCCGTCCTTCGACGCAACAACCCGCTCACGCAGCGCCTGCGCAAACTCCGCCCACTCGCGGTTCTCGCCGCGGAACGTGACGTGCTTCGAGCGGTCCGGATCGTACAGGTCCAGCAGCGATCCCTGCGCAAACACATCCGAGCCGCCGCGGTTGTACGGGTGCTCCGGATTGCCATCCACCTTGATCGGCCGGTACTGATCCGCCTTCACCAGCAGCGGCAGAGCCCCAGCCGCAAACGGCATCGCCGTCGCAAAGTAGTTCGGCCTGCCGAGAATCAAATCCTCCGGCGCCTTCACGTACGGATAAATCGGCTCGTCCGGCTGCTTGGTGCAACCCGCCAACCCCGCCAGCGCCATTGAGGCACCCATCAGCTTCAGAAAGCCGCGCCGCGAAACCGGGTCCACCCACTCCTGCGCCGCCGATGGAAACTCGCGCTCCACCGCCGCCTGAAACTCCGCCGTGTTCGCCAGCTCGTCCACGGACCGCCAGTAGCGCTTGCCCGCCACGCCCTTCAACTCCGCACGCACCGCATCCAGGCTCATCGGTGTCTCTTGCGCGTTCCCCGCGATCTGCACCAGGTCCTTCCGCTCCTGTCCGCTCATCGGTGGCACACCTCGCAGCTCGTCAGGTCACGCGGCGAGCGAATCTTGTAGTGCTTCTCCAGAAAATGCCCCAGCTCTTCCTGGCTCGTGAACTTCGTGTAGCTCGCCATCGCCGGCAGCTTCTGCGCCGCCGCGTCCGTCGCCAGCCCCTTCACTCCAGGCATCTCCAACGCCGCCACCTGCACCCCGCCCTGGCCCGGCTCCCGCGTCACGCAGTTCACGCTCCCCGCCGTCGGCACGCCTGCTTTTTCGTCCGTCACCGAGCACCACACCGGCCGATCCTCAGCCGGCTTCTCCCAGGCCATGTTGTAGATCTCGCTCGTCGGCCGCAGGTTCTTCGCCGGATTGCGGTGGCAGTCCAGACACCACTCCATCTGCAGCGTGTTCTGCGCATACATCAGCGGCATCTGGTCCACCCGCCCGTGGCAGCTCGCGCACCCCAGCCCCTTGTTCACGTGGATCGAGTGGTTGAAGTACGCAAAGTCCGGCAGGTCGTGCACCCGCGTCCAAGCCAGTGACTGCCCCGTCGCCCAGCTCGTCCGCACCGGCTCCAGCAGTTGCGCATTCGTCCAGATCTGCGCGTGGCAGTTCATGCACGTCTTCGTCGGCGGAATCCCCGCGTAGCTCGACTTCTCCACCGTCGTGTGGCAGTACTGGCACTGCAGCCCCAGCCCCTGCACGTGATGCTTGTGGCTGAACGGCACCGGCTGCTCCGGCCGCTGCCCCTGCCGCGTCACCCACGGCGAACGCTGCAGTTGGTCCAGCGTCACCCCGATGGCCACCACCAGCAGCCCCGTCAGCACCAGGCCCGCCCGCGCCAGAGCATTGGAGCTGCGATCAAAGATCTGTGCCATGAATGCTTTCCCGTTTCCCCTGCATCGTTTTCAAATCGCGGTACACATTGTGCCAGCCGTCACACTCACCAGCGGCGGCGTCTGTTTAAATGTTGTAAGAAGTGTGGTCGCCGTCACATTTTGACAGCAAACCTATAGCAGCCACTCAGTCGCACGCAACCTCTTGCACCCTCAATTCCTCAACTTGTGTTGGCCGTGCGCAAATTCCTTTTCCGCACGCAAACGGAACTTCGTGACTGCTCGGTGAAGCGGGGAAGCCCTGTCATAGCCGCTGCATTGCACCGCGACTTTTACGACGCCAACAAACTACCACAACAAATTTGCGTTTGACCACCACTGTCTTTCCGCGCCTCGCCGCCACCCGCCCTGGCGTACCATGTTCCTGTCTTCCCAATCCCTTCGAGGAACACGCCCGCATGGGAATCCTGAGTCATCTGTTCTATCCCTGGAGCCTGCTGTTCCAGCTCGTCGCCATCGTCCACTTCATTCGCCGCAGGCCAGACACCTACTGGCTCTACATCATCCTGTTCCTTGGCCCCATCGGCGCCATCGTCTATCTCGCAGTCGAAGCCCTGCCCGACCTCCAGCTCTGGAGCGCCCAGTCCCATCGCGGTGCCTCGCGCAACAAGCGCATCCGCGCCCTCGAGCTCGCCATCCGCGATAACCCCTCCTCCGGCAACTTCGAGGAGCTCGGCGACCTCTACATGGAGGCTGGCCGTCTCGCCGAGGCCCGCGCCGCCTTTGACCGCGCCATCGCCGCCCGCTCCACCACGCTCGACACCTTCTACCACCGCGGCATCTGCGCCCTCGGCCTCGGCGACTCCCCCGCCGCCCTCGCCGATCTCGAACAGGTCTACGCCCGCGACCCCGACCACGACTTCCAGCGCGCCGCCGGCCTCCTCGCCCAGGCCTGCGCCGCCAACGGCCAGCGCGAAAAGGCAGAAGCCCTCTTCCGCCGCGTCACCGTCACCTCCACGCTGTCAGAAACCTACCTCAACTTCGCCGACCTGCTCGCCGCCCAAGGCAACCCCGCCGAAGCCCGCTCCTGGGCCCAGAAGGTTCTCGACAAGGAACCCACCATGCCGCGCTACCTTCGCCGCCGCGAGCGCCCCTGGTCCCGCCGCGCCCGCAAGCTCCTCCGCCAACTCCCCGCCTGAATCCTCGACACTCCCCCCGCACCTCACCACCAAGAAACGGCGCCCCCCACACTCGCCGCGCCTTTGCCCACGCGACCAGAGTGAGCCAGCACGAACCCTCCGTGCCCCATCCATCGCGCAGTTCCATCGCGCGATGGGTGGGAAAGCAAGCCCCTCATCCCGCCACAACCAATTCCACCGCGCCCAACCACAACTCACCGGGTGCCCCAGGTCTCGCTTCTGAGACCTGGGAAAGCAATCCCCCACCCACCACCCCAAAATCGCACCTTTTCCGCAGCGCCGCGCCCCAAGCCGCTATCATGGAAGACATTCCTATGCATCGGCTACTGAAGCTCCTGGCACTCTGCCTGGCTGTTCTGTTTGCCGCCGCCCCAACGGCCGCATGGGCGGGCGCTCGCTTCGGCCACGCCAAGGCCCCGCAGGAAACCGGCTTTCTCAACCGCACCATCGTCCTCAAGGGTGTCTCCTACCGCTTCCAGGTCTACCTGCCCGAGGACTTCCGCCGCGACGACAAGAAGCCGTGGCCCATCATCCTCTTCCTCCACGGCCGCGGCGAGCGTGGCGCTGAGGGCATGTGGCAAACGCAGATCGGCCTGCCCGAGGCGCTCCGTGACCACCCCGAGCGCTGGCCCTTCATCGTCGTCATGCCCCAGTGCCCCCTGCGCCATTACTGGACCGAGCCCGACATGCTCACCCTCGCCATGTCCGCGCTTGATCAGGAGATCGTCGAGTTCCACGCCGACCCCGCGCGCATCTATCTCACCGGCCTTTCGCTCGGCGGATACGGCTCCTGGGAGCTGGCCCGCGCCTACCCCCACCGCTGGGCAGCCATCGCCGTCGCCGCGGGCGGCATCTTCTGGAGCTACGCCCCCAGCCGCTGGAAAGAAGCCAACACCCTGCCCGCCGAGTACGCCCGCGCCGTCGGCCGCACCCCCGTCTGGGTCTTCCACGGCAGTCAGGACCCCATCGTCCCTCCGCGTGAAGACGAGCTGATGTTTGAGGCCTTCAAGGCCAACGGCGGCCACATGCGCTTCTGGCTCTATCAGGGCCTCCAGCACGACTGCTGGAAGCGCGCCTTCAATGAGCCCGAGCTGCCCCGCTGGCTGCTCGCCCACCGCCGCGACCAGCGCGAGTCCCCCTTCGCCGAGCGCCTCGTCATCCCCCTCCATCCCCCCGAGCTGCACCTCACCCAGCCGCAACTCGACGCCTTCACCGGCGACTACGAAGACGACCACGGCCAGCCCGCCGTCTCCGTCTTCCACCGTGGCGACCAGCTCTACGTCAAAAACATCCACGGCGAAACCTCCGAGATCGACGCCGAGTCCCTCTCCTCGCTCTTCTATCCCAACGGCTCGTCCATCGCCCGCATCTCAGTCGACCGCGACCGCCAGGGCCGCGTCGTCGCCCTCACCCTCCGCGACGACCGCCACGAAGAACGCTGGGAACGCACCTCCACCCACTAACCCCGCACCCCGCCATCGCTCCGGGTGCCCCATTCTTCGCGCAGTTCCATCGCGCGAAGGGTGGGGAAGCACATCTCTTACTCAACCCAATGTCGTCCTGAGCGAAGGCGCGCAGCGCCGTAGTCGAAGGACCCGCAGTTGCCTTTCCCCCAGCGTCCCTGGCACGCATTTCGGGTGCCCCACCCTCGCGACGTCTTTGCTTTTGTCGCTAGGGTGGGAAAGCAAGCCCCCCGCCACCACCCAACTAGCACCTAGAAGCTGCCCCATTGAATCCCCTCTGTGTGGACCAAGGAACCTTCCCCCTCCCATCTGCGTATCTCATCGCGTAAGATCGTCGCCAGCATCCGAGGAGGACATCATGTTCTGCAGCGCCTGCGGTCAGGCTCTAGTTCCCGGGCAGCCCGTCTGCTCCCAGTGCGGCCGTCCCGTCGCACCGCCCATCCCCGTTCCCCCTCCCCCGCCCATTCCCAACCTCAACTTCCAGCTTCAGAACTACTCAGGCCGCATCCGCGCGCTGGCCATCTGCTGGTTCATTTACGGTGGACTCTCGCTCCTGCTCAGCGTCGGCGGCCTCATCTTCGCCGGACACATGATGAACGGCTTCGGCCCCTGGTCCCACGGCCCCTGGGGCGGCGCTCCGTGGTTCATGGGCCCCGGCTTCCTCCATTTCGCCCTCGGCTTCGTCGTCATCCGCGCCGCTCTGGCCTTCATCGCCGGCTGGGGACTCATGGAGCACACCCCCTGGGGCCGTGTCGTCGCCATCGTCGCCGGCTTCCTCTGCCTGCTGAAGATCCCTCTCGGCACCGCCATCGGCATCTGGACCCTGGTCACCCTGCTCGGCTACCGCAACGCCACCCTCTACGACCAGCTCTGACACGCGCGCCACGCACCAACCACTTTCGTGCCCACTCATCGCGCAGCCCCGCCGCATACGCCGGGGTGCCCCACCCTCGCGACGTTTTTGTTTTTGTCGCTAGGGTGGGAAAGCAAGCCCCCACCACAGCCATCGCGGACCCATCCCAAGCAAGAAAATGGGTGCCCCGGGTGCCTCGCACTTGGGCACCCGGGAAAGCAAGCCCCTAACCCAGCCTCAACAAACCCATCCCAGGCACGAAACCGGGGTGCCCCACCCTCGCGACGCTTTTGTCCTTGCAGCCAGGGTGGAAAAGCAAGCCCCCCGCTCCAGTGACCCATGCCGCAGCCCCCAACCGCCCGCCGCATTAAACTAGGAACCATGAGCTTTCCTGAGAACCGCATGCGCCGCATGCGTCACACCGAGTCGCTCCGCGCCCTTGTCCGCGAGACCTCCGTCGACGCCGGCGACCTGATCTACCCCCTCTTCATTTGTCCCGGCCAGGGCGTCCGCAACGCCATCAGCTCCATGCCCGGCGTCTTCAACATCTCCGTCGATGAAGCCGTCCGCGAAGCCGAAGAGTGCGCCGCGCTCGGCATCGGTGGCCTGCTCCTGTTCGGCCTGCCGGACTCCAAGGACGACCAGGCCACTGGCGCTTGGTCCAACGACGGCATCGTGCAGCAGGCCCTCCGCGCCATCAAGCAGTCCCCCGCCGCCAAAAAGCTCGTGCTCATCGCCGACACCTGCCTCTGCGAGTACACCGCCAACGGCCACTGCGGCATCGTCGTTGAAAAGCCCTGGGGCTACGACGTGGACAACGACCCCACGCTCGACCTGCTCGCCCGCACCGCCGTCAGCCAGGCCGCCGCAGGCGCAGACGTCATCGCGCCCAGTGACATGATGGACGGCCGCGTCGCCGCCATCCGCTCCGCGCTCGACAAGGCCGGCTTCGCCGAAACGCCCATCCTCAGCTACGCGTCGAAGTTCGCCTCCGCCTTCTACGGCCCCTTCCGCGACGCCGCCGACTCCGCCCCGCAGTTCGGCGACCGCCGCAGCTACCAGATGGACGCCGCCAACGCCCGCGAGGCCATGCGCGAGATCGAGCTCGACCTCGCCGAAGGCGCCGACATGCTGCTGATGAAGCCCGCCATGCCCTACCTCGACATCGTGCGCGCCGCCCGCGACCGCTTCGGCGTGCCCATGGGCGCCTACCAGGTCTCCGGCGAGTACTCCATGCTCGTCGCCGCCTTCGAGAAGGGCTGGCTCGACCGCGACCGCACCATCCTCGAGTCGCTCCTAGGCATGCGCCGCGCCGGCGCCGACTTCATCGTCACCTACTTCGCCAAGGACGCCGCCCGGCTCCTGGCCTAACCGCACACCCTCCGTGCCCCATCCATTGCGCACCTTCATCGCGCAATGGGTGGGAAAGCAAGCCCGCAACGCACGCCGCACCGCAGGTGCCAGCTACCATAACTGCAGCGGAGCCGCGTTGCACTCATGACCGTCCTCGAAATCCTAGCCATCCTTTTCGCCACCGCCGCGGTCTTCGGCCTCATCTCGGCGCGCTGGCTCCGTCTGCCCACCACCATCGGCACCATGCTGCTCGCCGTCACGCTGGCCGTCGCACTCACGCAGACCGCAGGCCGCATCCCCATCGCCCAGCACGCCGCCGTCCAGCTCCTCCGCCAGATCGACTTCGGCTCAGTCATCCTCAATGGCATGCTGCCGCTGCTCCTGTTCGCCGCTGCTTTCCTGCTCGATCTCGACCATCTCGGCCAAGAAAAGCTCGCCGTTACGCTGCTGGCCACCGTCGGCACGGTGCTCAGCTTCTTCTTTGTCTCCGGACTCATGGTGCTGCTCTCCGGCGGCCGCCTGCCGTGGATGCAGTGCCTTCTCTTCGGAGCACTCGTCTCGCCCACCGACCCCATCGCCGTGGTCGAAATGCTCGGCCGCAGCCGCGTCCCCGCGCGCATCCAAGCCCAGCTCGCAGGCGAGTCCCTCTTCAACGACGGCATAGGCGCCGTTCTGTTCCTCACCATGCTCGGCATCGCCACCGGAGCCACACCCACGCCCGCCGCCGTCGGCCTCTCGCTCGTCGTCGACTCCGGCGGCGGCATCCTGCTCGGCATCGCTGCCGCATGGCTCACCTCGCACCTCATGCGCCGCCTCGACGAAAACCATCTCGTCGACATTCTCTTCACCGTCGCCCTCGCGCTCGGCGGATACGTACTGGCCTCGCTGGCCCATCTCTCCGCGCCGCTTGAGGCCGTCGTCGCCGGCATCGCCCTGCGCCACTTCAACAGCCGCGTCGCCCCCAACCGCATCGCCCACGAGCGCCTCGACCGCTTCTGGCGCGTCATCGACGAGATTCAGAACTCCATCCTCTTCGTCCTCATGGGCTTCGTCTCGCTGTCCATCGCGCTCGACCGCGCCACCTGGGGCGCAGGCCTGGCCGCCATCTTCTCCGTCAACCTCGTCCGCTTCTCGTGCGTCGTCTTGCTGCTCGCCGTCGTACGTCTGCTGCAGCCCGCGCATCGCTCCTCAGCCCTCATCCTCAGCTGGGGAGGCCTCCGCGGCGGCCTCTCGCTCGCCCTGGCCCTCTCCGTGCCAGAAGCCCTGGGCCGCTCCTGGATCCTGGGCACCACCTACATCCTCGTAGTCTTCTCCATCATCGTGCAGGGCACCTCCATGGGCTGGTTCCTCCGCCGCACCACAACAAAGCCCGCCGAGTAAGTGAACCTACTTCGAGTAAGTAGCAGGATGCACGCCCGAGAAGCCATCTCCCCTGATTCGACGCACAAAAAACAAGCTCGATAAGCGATAAGGGCTGTCCTCGACAGTTGAGCTCTGAATTGCCCGGGATTACTGTACGTTGGCCGACTTGATGGTCCTAATTCAATTCGTCGGTCCAGAGAGTGTTAACCCATCTCTGTTCAGCAAAGCGCCATTCACGTCGTGTTTAATGACGGTTATCGGAACTCGCTGCCCGGTTCGGTTGATGGAACCCCGGCGAAGCTGCGGTCGGCTTGTTTGGGCATTGCGGCCCTGCAAAGAATTGGCGTTTGTATGGTCTAGCGCGCGGATATAGGACAGAGGCTTGGGCTCAGGAAGAGAACTGAGATCGACGATGGCGATGCCACTGCCGGTTTGGCCGGTAACGGCAATAAGCGTATTGTCCGTTCCGTCGCTCACCAGTGCATCATAGTTCCAAGAGAGCGCGACTGGGAGAGAGATTCTTGTGCGTAGTGTTCCGAGCCTGCCGTCGTAGACGTCGATACCATTCGTGGATGGTTGGAAGAGCAAAGTACCATCAGGGCTCAGCTTCGTTCCGTACACATAGCTGATATTGAGCGCGTCGCGATCATTCAGGACTAGATACGATTCCGCAGCAAGGTTCGTGTCATAAAGATAGCTGGTCGCTTCAAGTGTTGTTTGACCGGCGGACAGGGTGAGGTCGTAGTCTCCGTAACAACATCCGGGGTCATCGGCGGCATAGGTTATAGAGTCTGTTGCAGTGTCGACACTGAACACGGCACCATCATTGTTAAAGAACACTTTTGAATTGTCGGATGTGATGGCAGCCTTGTAGAGAGCGTTTCCGAGCCCCAAAACCTCGTAGTCGGTCACGCTTCCAGTACTGCTGTCAATTTTGAAAAAACCATCAAAGCCATCGCCGCCGTACGTGAATGCGGCAAAGTAAATCATCCCGGAATCGCTGACGGTAAGGCCGGCAGGATTGGCAATGACTCCTGTAATGTATGGATCGGGTCTGCCCGCAAAGTACGGCACGTTGAAGGGGAAGGACTGGACCGATCCCGGCGAGCCTGGATTGATCAGGTAAAGTACACCAGCGCTCGCGTCGGAGACAGCAAGCTTGCTTCCGTCAGGCGAAAGGGCAATTCCCCAGAGTCTATGGGTAGTTCCGGTCGGTGCCGCAGGTACCTGTATGGGGCTGAGCCACTGCCCCTCGGTACGCGAGAAGACACGTATCTCCGACGCATCGGTGAAATAGTAGAGGTCCCGAGTTGCGTCGTAAACACCTTGTGCTAAGGCAGCGCCGGTCAGCTGAAATTGCTGCACAGCCGGAAGGTACTGCAAAGCGTCAGATGCTGTCGCAGTACCTGAGGAGGTAGTGACTGTGACATCGGTAGATGTGCCCGCAACGCCTGGGGGAATCGTAAACGCTACGGCCTCGAGGTTGAATGGAATTGGCGACACCCCGTAAGCATTCGAAGTGTATCCCGTGATAGCAGCCGATTTACCACCGACAGTGATTTGCAGGTCGGCGGGAATTGGGGCGTTATAGGCTACTGGACCCAGGCCGTAACCATAGATAATGCCGGTTCCTCCCCCATCCGCAGTTGCAGCGCCCGGAGATACCTCGAGAATAGTGGGGCCATAACTGAAAGCTTCAGGGACGATCAGCATCCCGCCGTCTGACATGAGCGCGTAGAGATCCGCTGGCCCCGCAGAACCGACTGGCGTCGTCGCGTCAAACGCCCCGCTGCCTTGCGAAAGCGACGTAGCTGGTCTTCCTCCCAGATATGCCGTTGTCATCGTTGCCGATTGAGCCAAGTCGGTAAACTCGATCGGCGTTCCGCCGGCTGTAGGGCCTGTGGGCGGAGTTACATAGGCATTCAGAAATTCGCTGCCCATTGAACCAGTCTCTAGAGTGGTTGTATCAAGGAAGCCCACTCCCTCCTCCATCGGGCCCGCTAAGAGCCCTGTATTGTCAAAGGCTTGGAGATTCGGATTGCCTGACGGGCCGACGTTAGAACCGCCAGTAATCGGTTCAACCGTCAGGTTCGGCATCCATCCAAGCCTGGTGCCCGTCGCGATGTTGTAGGCGTAAAGTATGCCACCTCCATCTCCCATATAAAGAGTCTGCGAATCGGGACTCACGATCATGGACGCGGCCGAAGAGGTGTCACCAGCGACGGGAAAGGTTGCCGTCTGCGCCAGTGTCTGCGTGCTGTAAACTGCAACCTCGGCGGTACTGCCATAGATCGGAATGAGAAGAGATTTTCCATCCGGCGTTGGTGTTACGTTGTAAAGAAACTCGCGAACACCGCCAACTGAGTTCTGTTGGCCAGTAGCCGGGTTCAGCGTGCAAAGCGTGCCATCACTATCGATGCTTCCCACCACAATCAAAGATCTGTCGCCGGTGAGCGTAAATGCACCTATATTCCTCACGCAAAATGGAGAAGGCCCTACGTAAACCGTAATCGAATTGCTGGGGGGACTCCAGACCGCGACACTTCCGTAACCGTCTACGCCCGTAATGCCTCCCTGGCTGCCTAACAGGGCGAGTTCGCCATTCGACAGTACTCGTACAGAGTAGGCACTGAAACCACTGGAGCCAATCTCGGCGGCGGGATAGCGCTGTGTCACTTGCATGGTCGCGGGGTTGATGGCGTAGACATCACCCATTTGCGTTCCAGCATAGAGAACGGAATGATCGGGTGCCTCGTCGATCCCATAAGCGCCCGGAATCGAAATAGTCCCAATCTCGGTCTCTGTTGCCGCATCAAGAACTTCAATTCGATTACCACTCGGATCGCTGACAAAGAATCGATTGGTCACCGAGTCATAAACCATCCAGTTTTCATTCAACTCGGTGAAGTACTCCGTCGCCGCATCTGTACGCGTGTAACGCGTGCGGAATGTGGTGGGGCTCTGAGGCACCGCAGTCACTGTAAGGTCCACTTGAACGCTATGCATGAGCGACCCCGAGCTACCGCTAATAGTTATCTCCGGCGTACCAGCAGCTACGTTTGCCGCTGCCTTGAAGGTGATTTGCAGCGGCGTTCCAGGACTGACCTGAAGGGTAGTGGGAGAGTACGTAACACCAATGGGCAACCCGGCAATTTGAAGACTGACCGCAGAATCAAATCCGCTTGAGCCGGCTACGGACGCGGTGAATGACGCAGTTGAGCCACCTGTAATGGCAAGGCTAGCGGTCGAGAGCGACAAGGCAAAATCTGGCGAAGATTGCTGTCCACCTCCGCCGCCACTGACGGAGTTCCCGCTCCCGCAGCCAGCAACAACGCCAACCACGGCGGCAAAGGGGAGATACATGAAGAATCGTGCGACAAAACTGAGACCGCCCATGAATGGAGTCTTCATGATTAACCTATAGGTTAGTTCTAATGCTCTTAGAATTATAGCGATTCTTGGATAGCTTTACCGAACTGGGCCGTATCGACTGAAGGAATTGGTTGTATTCAACAACTGGGAAATCCCGTGAATCTCAGCGGACAGGTGACCCCATTCCTGTAAGCACACACTGCCACAAAGCACCGGTGTCCACGGTCCCTCGCATGTGATGGGAACCGTGGACACCGCCACCTCGCCCCGCCGCAGATAAATGGAGCGGTCGCGATCAGTCCCCGCAAACGCGGCATCAGACCAGAAATGCAGGGCATTGCTAAACTATGTTTCCAACCCACGCGGTGATGGAAACGCGGTTTGGCCTGATATCAGTAAATGAGGACAAATTCGGAATAGGTGGGCCACATTCGGGCTTTTCAATGTGATCGCTGCACTCTGGCCGTGTGAGAATCCGGGTAAGAGTCCTCCCGACAAAGCCGGGAGGACTCCGCTTGTCGCTAGAACGTAATACGGCCGGTGAGTTGCGCGGTACGCGGGCCGGACCCCTCTGCCGATTGCAGCGACGAGATTTGGCCGAAGGCGCCAGAGTCAAGTTGCATGTTGGGCACATCGTAGTTGCGGTGATTGAAGACGTTGGACGCCTGAATGCCGAGATCAATCTGTACGCCTCGTTCGAGCTTCATCGACCTCATCATCCCAAGCGAGAGGTTCTTGGTGCCTGGACCAACGACACTGCCAACCGACGAATTGCCGAACCGGCCAATGTTGTTGGCGGGACTTGAAAATGCCGTACTGTTCAGCCAGAGAGGATAGCCTCCTGACGTGGTACCGGAGGGCTCGTACATGGAGACACCAGCTACCCGGTCCGTGCGCGTGTAGCCCACCACTGACTGAACATTGGTTCCCGCCGGATCGGTGCTTTCCTCGTAGGGCGTGAGGAAAGCGCCGCTCTGCAGCACGAACACGCCGCTCAGTTCCCAGCCGCTCACGATGCGGCTCAGCAGTTGAGAGCTGCCCGCAAGCCTGTGTCCCTTGCCGACCGGCAGATCGTAAAGAAACGTCGTCAGGAAGCGATGAGCGCGATCGAACGACACACGACCGTAGTCGATTCCCGGGTGAAAGCGGTCGGTGACAAAGTTGCCGCCGGCCGTCGCAAAACCGCTCGGGACCGCACCGCCTTCGTCAGACAGATCGCGCGTCCACACGTAGCTGCTTTCAAACTGCAGCCCGTTCGAGAGTCGCTTGTTGATGTCGACGGTGGCCGCGTTATAGTTACTGACCGCGATGTTTGCCGTACTCTCCAGCACTTGCCATAGTGGGAAGGGGCGTTCGGAAGCAACCGCAGAGTAGCCCTCCGTGTTTGCCTGCACCTGGTTCAGATCGACGAAATTCTCGAGATCGGAACCGTGGCTTCCTGTATAGCTGAGACGAATACCTGTCGAGAATCCCAGGTCGCGCTCGAGCGTCAGGTTCCATTGCTGTACGCGCGGATCGTGATACTTGACCGGATAGATTGAGAAGAAGTTCGAAGAACCAGTCTGGCTGATGTCGGACGGGAACGCGCTCGGGAAAGCAAGGATCGGCGTTCCGGATTCGCTGTAGTCCTGATCGAATGTCGGGATATAGCTTGCGCTGACGGCCCAGCCGCAGTTGAGCGCGTAGCCCAGCGGCACCTCGACGAACCGCCCCCATCCTCCGCGCAGCACGGTCTTACCGGTGCCGTCCAGCCGCCACGCAAAGCCGATGCGCGGCCCCCAGTCCGTCATGTCAGTGTCGCGCAGGTCGCGCGGGATATGGCGCGACGATGCCGTCAGAATCGGCGTGGGTGCGATGCTGGCCACAAAGTCAGCATTCGTCCAGTCCAGCGCCGCTTCGTTTGGCACCACGACTGCTCCGTTCGCGCTGTCGCCTGAGTAGGTCGCATCGAACGTCGCCGAGTTGCCGTGCGCCTCGCGCATCGGCGGATGCATCTCCCAGCGCACTCCCACGTTCAGCGTGAGCCGCTGCGTGATCTTCCAGTCATCCTGGCCGTAAAAGGACCATGACGAGCCGCGTCCGTCCATATTTGGATCGTTAACCTCACCCAGCGAGCTGGCATCGGGGTAACCGAGCAGAAATTCCGTGTACGGATCGCCAATCGTCCCGCCCACGTCCGTCGAGCCGTTGAAGTAGAACTTGCCCGAGCGGTAATCGCCGAAAACGTTGTCGTCGTGGTCCAGAATCAGCTTGTAGTCCGCGCCGAATTTGACTGTGTGCCGGTTGGGCATCCAGCTCAGATTGTCGAGGAACTGGAAGATGCGCCCCCGCTTGACAGCCGTGCCGTTGCCACCGGTGTTCATCAGTCCGGTAACGACGATGTTCGGCGTGCTGACAGCCTTGTAGTTGATGTCTGGCAGCCCTGTGATCTGTGTCTCCTGGAGCAACTGCGCGGTATTTACGTTCTGCTCCGTGGAGGTGTGCATGATCGTGTAGCCACCACGAAACTCGTTCATCAGCCGCGGCGAGAAGATTGTGTTGTAGGCCAGCGTAACGCCGCTGTCGATCTCCGGAATCTGGAAGCCACCGAGCATCGGCGTACTCGAGGTGGCACAGAAGCCGAGGCAGTCCGTCGAAGGCGCCACCGTCACCTGGCGGTTCTTGTAGTTGAAGCGTGCGAATGCGCTCTGGCGCGCGTTGATGGTCCAGTCAAAGCGGATGTCGCCCTGGTTGGAGCTTACCGGAGCTGGAAAGTTCACCGAGTAGTTATTCGGAAACGTGTCTGCGCTGCCGACATTGGGCAAGGGGTAAAGATGCTCGATAATTGCAGCCGAGGTACTGTTGACCGGGACAGCCGAGCAATCCAGTTGCCTACCGTCGTAGTTATACACTGCGGAGAGACCCATCAGCTGCATGTAGTTGCAGATGTTGCCCGAGCGCATCGCCACAGTTGGTGTGGTAGTGGTTAGTGGCGTTTCCAGTGGTAGGCGCAGTCCCTCGTAGCTGGCAAAGAAGAATAACTTGTCATGCCCATTGAACATCCGGGGCAAGATTACCGGCCCGCCTGCGGCTGCGCCGAAGTCGTTCATTATGATCTTCGGCGTGTAGCCTGTGAATGGGTCGCCTGCATTCAGCGCCGTGTTCTCGTGGTTTTCAAACAGTGTGCCATGGTAGCTGTTCGAGCCGGCTCGCGAGGTTGTTGTCACGTCGGCCACGCCGCTGTACTCGGCGTTATTGTTCACCGCGCTGATACGCATCTCGGCGATCGAGCTGAAGGAAGGAAACATCTCCGACAGCGGTCCACTGAACTCCACGTCCACGCTGGAAATGCCGTCCAGCGTGTAGGACATGAGCGCCGGCTTGGTTCCGGCCACTGAGAAGTTGCCACTGTCATCCACCTGCACCTGTGGCTGCGTTGTCAGCGTCGTAATCGGGCTTGTCGAGCCCTGCGAGTGCGCATAGAGCGCGATTGGCAGGTTCAGCAACTGATTGCTGTCCTCCACCGAGGAAACGCCGGACTGCTCAGTCGTGATAACCGCCTCCTGCGAAGCTTTCACAGACACCGTGTCGCTCACCGAGCCTACCACCAGCGCTGCATCGACGCGCACCGCCTCGCGCGAAAGCAGCTGGACCTTCGAGAAATACGCCGTCTCAAAACCGGTCATCTGGATACGTACACTGTATCGGCCTGCGTCCACGTTGCTGAATGTGTACATGCCGCTGGCGTTGGTGGTCGCGTGGCGCGTCGCTCCGGTATTCGTGTTCGTCAGCGCGACCTGCGCGCCAGGCACTACGCTGCCGGTCGAATCCATTACCGTACCCAGGATGCTGCCAAACGTTGATTGCGCCTGCGCTGTCGTTGCCAGTACAAGGCAGAGAAGGACCAGCGCCTGCAGCAACATCACACCGCCGCACCGCACCTTAGGTGAAAACAGGGAATGACAACAGCGCAACAGAGAGCGCATCGAGAACCTCCTGATCGGTGATAAGAGCCGCAGAGACGCAACTCGCTCTTGGAGCCGAAATGCCCCTGTGCGAAGTTGGCTGCTAATACTCTCAGACTGCCAGGCGGTTGGGCGAAGACGTGGTCGTTTACGTAAATCGCCGAGTCGTCGAACCAGGGATGCGCCAGCTATAGAGCGTGCCGTCGGAAGGAGCACGCATAAAAACGGGGTACGTTTCCCAGATTATTAATCGAGTTTTTGCGCAACGTCAACCGTCCATTTGTGCGTATCCCGCGATGCGGCTCGGTATCTCCCGTAGATTTGCGCTTGCCAAGCCGGGGAAGTGTGGTTACCATACGCGCTAAGGATAGCCTTTTCTTCGGTGCTGCTGACCTCAGCGCCCAACCTGGTGAACTCTTGCAATCCAGCTTCTCGCGCGTTCCGGCGTGCTGCCCTCTTCAGCGCACGTGAACGTTTTCGGGTGAGGTGTGCGTGTGCCATCGCGGCAGCATGCACTGCGATTGCACAGGCACAAGGACCGGCAACCGAACCCTGCGCACACTCCGCACCATGCACCGCAGCGCCGCGGATTCGGCACCGGATTTTCCCGGCGAAGCTGGCTCAGACAGGACGAAGGCATTCATGGCGCTTGACGCAATCGATCAGCAAATTTTGCTGCAAATCACGCGGCACCGACAGGCTACCGCTCCACTTAGCCTGTCGCAGTGCCTCCTGGAAGGCGAGCATTTCAGAACGCACCTCGAGCGCTTGCAGAACGCCAACATCCTGCAGTTGTCTGCCGATGGGAAGCGCGTGGCGATCACCGGCGGTGATGCCCGCGTTATCGCCGTTGACATGGGCGCCACCAACACGCGCTACATAGTAGCCGACCTGGCAGGCAACATCCTTGCCACTTTTCGCGATCACGCTGCGGCACAGTCGCCGGAAGCCGCACTTGATCAGGTAGAGCGGCGCATGAGCGAACTTGCCGTCGAGCATTGCGCTCATGGTGGGCTTAAGGCCATTGCCATGGGCGTACCGAGCGCCGTGCATCCACAGACCGGTCGTCTCATCAGCGCGAACAACCTCGAGGGCTGGGAAAATGTGGCGATGTGCGAACGGCTTCGCGAGCGCTTCGGGGTCTCGGTGCTGCTCGACAACGACTGCAACATGGCTGCGGTCGGCGAGTACTGGCAGGGCGCAGCCATAGGTGTTGGCAACTTCATTTTCGTCGCCATCGGCACCGGCATTGGTTCCGGCATCTTCATCGACCACAAGCTCTACCGCGGACGTACGGGATCGGCCGGTGAAATCTACCTGATGAATGTCGACTGGCGCCGCTGGAATGAGGACTTTGCCGAGACCGGCCACGTCGAGTCGTTCGCTTCCGGCGTCGGCATCGCGGAGCAGGCCCGCCAGGCCGGTCTTCTCAAGCGATCAGCGCGCACAACAGAACTTGACGATCGCGACTCGCGCCGCGTGTTTGCCGCAATGCGCCGCGGCAACCCGCTCGCCGCCACTGTCGTAGACGAAGTCTTCACCGTGCTCGGCGTGGCTATTGCCAACATGATTACCACGCTCGATCCGGAGCTCGTCGTTCTCAACGGCGGCCTTACCAAAGGCGACCCGAATCTCCTCCTCGGAATCGTTCACCGGGTGGTGCACCATATCCATCGGGACGTTCCCAACATTCGCATCAGCGCCCTGGGCGACCGGGCGCAACTGTACGGTTCTCTATGGACCGCGCTGCTTGACGTTTACGCGTCCATGACAGCGGACTGACAAGGAGCACAGCGATGGCAACGACCGAAACGGCGCAGCTCAACACGCAGCAGTTGCTGGAACTCGACAGTAAATACTGCTCATTCGGCGACACCGTGCACTACTACAATCCCCCCAAGATCTTCACCGACTGCAACGGCAGCTATCTCTACGACGAGAAGGGAACACCTTATCTTGACCTACAGATGTGGTACTCAGCCGTCAACTTCGGCTACAAGAATCCGCGTCTCAATGAGGCTCTGAAGAAGCAGGTAGACAAGCTTCCGCAACTCGCCTGCCAGTACCTACATGCGGAAAAAATCGAGCTATCTACGCGCATCGCCCAGTATTGCGAGAAAGCATTCGGCGTGAAGGGCCGCGTGCATTTCAACGTTGGAGGTTCGCAGTCCATCGAGGACGCCATCAAGGTAGTCCGCAACGCCACCGGCCGCAACCTGATGTTTGCCTTCCAGGGCAGCTATCACGGCCGCACGTTGGCTGCCACCTCCATCACGTCGAGCTATCGCTATCGCCGCAACTACAACCATTTCGGCGAGCGCGCTCACTTTGCCTATTACCCCTACTGCTTCCGCTGTAAGTACGACAAGAAGCCGGAGACCTGCGACCTTTACTGCCATCAGCAATTCGAGCATAACTTCGACACTGAGTACGCCTCATACTGGGATCCGAAGGCCAAGGAATCCGAGTTCGGCGCCTTCTTTGCCGAGTGCGTGCAAGGTACCGGCGGTTACATCGTCCCCCCGCAGGGCTATTATCCGAAGCTCAAGCAGACACTCAACAAGCACAAGATCCTTTTTGTCGATGACGAGATCCAGATGGGCTTCTATCGCACCGGCAAGTTCTGGGGCATAGAGAACTTCGGCGTCACTCCGGACATCATCGTCTTCGGCAAGGCTCTCACGAATGGCCTCAACCCCATCGCCGGCCTTTGGGCTCGCGAGGAGCTCATCAACCCGGAGATCTTCCCTGCCGGCATGACTCACTCCACGTTCTCGTCGAACCCGCTCGGTACTGCGGTCGCGCTGGAGGCCATCAAGCTGATGGAGGACTCTAACTACGAGGAGCGCGTTCCGGTTGAAGGAGCACACTTCCTGAAGCTGCTCAAGCAGTTGCAGGGCAAGTATCCGCACTGCATCGGCGATGTGACAGGCATCGGCCTCGCGTTGCGCATCGAGATTTGCAAGGACGACGGCATAACCCCCGACCAGAAAATGACCCACACCATCGCACAGGAAGGCCTCAAGGGCGACCTGCTCGTGGCCGGCAAGAACTACGGCCTTGTGCTCGACGTGGGCGGCTACTACAAGAATGTCTTCACCCTAGCCCCCTCGTTGGAGATCACCCGCGAAGAGATGGATCTATCGATCGAACTACTCGACCAACTCTTCGCCCGTTGCGGCATGTCCTAGCAGGCCTGCCCGCGCTCAAACCCATGCGCGGCGGTCGCTCTCCCGGGAGGATGAATACACCATGGCGTCTTCGCCTCAACCTACAGAGCCTCGGCGCGGGCTCGGATTGTTCTCGAGCTTCGCGCTGAGTTTCTCCATTATCTCCGTCACCACCGGTCTGTTCGCTAACTACGGCTCAGGTCTGCAACTCGCCGGGCCCATGTTTGTCTGGACATGGCTCATCGTCGGCGTCGGGCAGGCCCTGGTCGCCGGTGTCATGGCTTACCTGTCGCGCAGCATCCCACTTTCAGGCTATGCATACCAGTGGACACGACGGTTGGCCGGAAACAGCCTTGGCTGGTGGGCTGGCTGGCTCATGCTCGTGCAGTTTCTCTCCGGTCTCCCCGCAGTCTGCCTCGCGCTGACCACCACCATCTCCGGCTATCTCGGATTCAACTTGTCGAGCAGCCAGCTCGCGCTCGCCACCGTGGCCATGATGATGTCGATCGCCATCGTCAACCAACTCGGTGTCTCCCTGGCCGCACGCGTCAACGACCTATCCGTTATCGCCGAAGTAGTCGGCACAGTTGCTGTGGGCGCGGCCTTGTTCACGTTGGCCCTCACGCACCACGTGCATCCAGTCAGCTTCCTGTTCACCCATCCGCATCAACCGACCGGGATGTCGTATCTGCCCGCATTCATCTCCGCCTCGCTCATGGCGGCCTGGACACTTACCGGATTTGAAGGGGCAGCCAACCTGGCCGAAGAAACCCATCTACCCGAGCGTAGCGTGCCCATTGCCATCCTGGGCGCTGAGCTGTCAAGCGTCGTGGTTGGATTTCTGGTGCTTGCAGGTTTCACGCTTGCCCTACCCTCGCTCGATGCCACACTCGTCCAGCCCGCGCCGCTCTATTTCATCATGAGCGCCTACTTCCCGCGCGCAGTCATCGGCGCTGTAGTGGTCATGGTGTGTATTGCGATCTATGCATGCGCGCTAGCCAATCTCACTGCTGTTGCACGGATGCTCTGGGCCATGGCAAGAGACAGGCAGTTACCCGGCTGGCGGTGGCTCGGCAGCCAGAACCACGCTGCGACGCCGGTCTATGCTATCTGGATCGCCACTTTGATTGCCGCGGGGTTTACCCTGTGGGCGCGGCTAGAGGAGATCATTACAGGCGTTTCAGTACTAGCAGGCTACTTAACGTATGCGCTGATCGCCATCTCAGCGCTGGCTGGCCGCAATGCATCCGCAACGGATAAAGATGGCTTTGTGAGGACCTTGGTGCCGCGCTGGTTAAGTGCCCTTGCTGTTCTTTGGCTGCTCATCTTCGTCGGATTCCTGACGATCCCACGGGAGAACTGGACCAGCGTGAAGGCCACATGTGTGGCCATCGGCGTTGGCCTGCTGTTCTTCGCGTGGATGCGCAGAACTACACGCGTTGCGCTGCAACAGACCCACATAGAACGGCTGAGCGCAGACGTAACGCTGATGGAAAACGGAGGGCAGTCATGAAAAACAGATTTATGCCCGGCATCTTCATGCTGGCACTAGCCTCAGCTCTTGGAACCAGTGCGCAGCAAGGCTCCGACGCAGCGACAGACGCAGCCGTGCGCACCATTATCGGCAACATCTTCACCGGACCCTCCACCGGCGTGCTACAACACATGACCGATTGGTTTGGAGCGCGCCTTACGGGCACGCAAGAGTTTGAGGATGCGGCCCAGTGGGGCGCCGAGCAGTTCCGTTCCTATGGCATCGACGATGTACGCCTTGAGGGGTTCACGATCCCCAACGCCTGGCGCCGAGGCACTGCCTCGGCTTCCATCGTCGCGCCGCTGCGCCGCGCCATTCACTTGTCGTCCATCGGGTGGAGCCCGTCCACGCCTTCAAGTGGTGCACAGGGGCAGATGGTTATCGTGACAGATATCGCGCCAAAGGCGCTCGACACACAGGCCGCGGCCATCCGCGGCCACGTCGTGTTGCTCGATACCGACAAGGCTTTCGCCTCTGGATTCAATCCCTCCTACGCCAACCTCAAAGCCGCCTACCTGCGCTTCCGCGACCTCAACGTGCCGCTACTCGTCCTGCCCGATGCTGTACCGAACGACGTGCTCGGTGACTGGGTCGATGTAGACAATGGTGAAGCCCACGTCCAGCCGCTACCCATGGCCGAACTCGGTATGGAAGATGCTCTGCTCATCCGACGTCTCATGGAACAAGGGCCTGTTACGCTCCATGCCGAAATCAGCAACTTTGTGGGCGGGTCAACTACGGTCCACAACGTTGTCGCCGAGCTACACGGCGAAGGACGCGGCGACCAGTGGCTTGTTGTCGGCGGTCACCTCGACAGTTGGGATTACAACACAGGGGCACAGGACGACGGCTCAGGTGCGGCCATGGTACTCGAATCCGCGCGCGTGCTCGCTGCCCTGCCCCATCGCCCCTTCCGGTCCATTCGCTTCATTCTCTGGACGGGCGAGGAGCCCGGCATTCTTGGCTCGCGCACTTACGTTCGCCAGCATCAGACCGAGTTGGATCGCTGCGTCGCTGTTCTTAACTCCGACAACGGCATTGGGCGGCCGAAAGGGTGGAAGGTTGCCGGCCGCCAGGATCTCGCAGACGCTCTCGCACCGATTGAGAAAAAGTATCTGGCCGCCTTTGATGCCACCGGCACCACGCTCGAAACCACCTTCGACACCGACCAGGGGCCGTTCCACCTGCAGGGAATCCCTGCTATCGAGATGTGGTTCGACATGGCCCGCTATGACAGCATCCACCACAAGCCAAGCGACACTTTCGACAAGGTCGACCCGCTTCAGTTCCACGCCGACACTGCCGTACTGGCCATCTCGACCTATGTCATCGCCAACCTCCCGCAGCCCATCGCACCCCATATTGACCACGCTGCAGTAGGCGAGATCCTGAAGCAGGCCAATCTGACTGACTACCTGATCGCTCACGGTGACTGGAAGCCGTAGTTCGACACATAGGTGTGCGCGCGCATTGATAAGTGCGCCTCACCACAAGCACATCATTGATCCTGAGAATCTACGGAATCGCTGAAAGCGCCATCACCGGTATCTCCAGGCACAAGGGGCTGAGTACTGTCGCATAAACTTCCGCCAGCACAGTCCGTCCATCACGAGAATCCTGTCAATAAGTGACTCGGGCTGTGATCACCAATTGAGAATCGAAATGGGTAGTCTAGGGCGTGTTCACACTAATCGGAGTGCTTCGACGATGAGTGCGAAGTTGAGAAAGGCCCGGAAGACTACGTCGAGTTTCTCGAACCTTGAGAAGATGCGGCGGAATCCCTTGAGCCTTCTGAACAGCCGTTCGATCTCGTTTCTCTTTTTGTAGAGAGACAGATCGTATTCCCAGGGTGTCACGCGATTGCGCTTGGGAGGCACGATAGGAATCATGCCGAAATCCAACACCAGTTGACGCGTTTCGTCGCCTTCGTAGGCGCGATCCATCAGCAGAGGCAGACCCTCCACCATAGGACCAAGCTCTTCCAGCAACGCCCTGCCTGCAGGCGCATCGTGCTCGTTGCCTGGCGTCAGTGCGAAGCAGATGGCCGTTCGAGCATTCGCGGCAACCATATGAATCTTGGTGTTCCATCCTCCGCGAGATTTTCCAATCGCCTGGGGTCCGTTTTTTTTAAAGCTCCGGTGCCATCGGGATGAACCTTGACCGAGGTCGAGTCCAGACTGAAGGCTTCAATGCGGATGCGGATAATCTGTTGTAGCTGCAACTGCTCAAACACACGGTCCAGCACGCCGTTCTTGGCCCAGCGTTCATGCGTACATAGATCGAATGCCAGTTGCCGAACCGCTTGGGCAGGCCGCGCCACTTGCCGCCATGCTCTGCCACATAGAGGATCGCGTTGAGTACCTGCAAATTGCTCAAACGGACATTCCCGCGCTGACGCGGAAGGCTCGATTCGATCTTCTTGTACTGCTCCAACGTGATTTCCATCTCTCCCAAACTTACACACTCAAGATGGATTTAGTGTAAACACGCCCTAGCGAAGACACTTCTACTCTAGTCTTCATCTATTCTGCATACGTAACAGCTCCGACTATATTGTCTGCAGTGCACATTGAAAACCTCGGGGGCAATTCGGTTCTATTTCGTTTCATGTCTGCGTTACAACTCGTCATCGATGGCAGGGGTGTAGTCCGGTCTCTGAGCGCTACACGCGCAGGATCGTGTACTGACTGCTAATGCGCCCGTAATGCAGGTGACACCCGCTAATAAATAGGCGAAACGAATGCCTACGATGCTGGCGATTCCTCCAAGTATGAGGCTTCCTAGCGGAACCATTCCCCAGGAGGCAGCAGTGGTCGCGGCGCTAATCCTGCCTCGCATCTGGTCCGGTATTTCGGCCTGCTGAGACGCATTTACGCAAGCGATGTGATATATGACCGCAAAACTGACCAGAAACACTGCAGCAAGAATCCCTGTACGTGAATGCTGCAGCGAGAGGAGAATGAGAGCGGCGCCAGCTGTCAGCAGCGCAGTGGGTGCGGGTGGCGAAATTGCGGCGCTACCTCGAGACGCTGTGAACAACAGAGCCATGAGCGCACCTAGGCCGGATGCGGTTCCAAGGGCCCCAAGAAACTGCGGCCCGGCACCGTGCAGGTTGCGTATCAACTCCGGAAAGAGAACCGTGAATGGCAATGCTGCGAGAGACGCAATGGCAAGCAGGATAAGGTTCTGACGTACGTCGCGGAATTGCCATATAAGTTTCCACGGAACCTTTTGCACATTTCTGCGTTGCGCTGGTTCGCACTGTGGAGCCGTTGTGCAGAAGAGGCACCATAGGGAAACAACATAGCTGATCGAATCCAGCAAGAAACACCAACTGCTCCCCAGTGCGGTAATCAGAAAAGCGGCCAGCAGTGGCCCCAGGAGTCGCGCAAGGTTCGTGACCGCCGAGTCAATGGAGAGAGCGCTGGCAACAGTGCCGCTATCCGCCGCCCAACCTGATACTAGGGCCGTTCTTGCTGGCGTTTCGATTGCCAGTAACATGCCGCGGAGAAGAGCCATCCCCGTGAGTGCAGAGATGGAGAGATCATCTGTTGCTGCGAGAATACAGAGGCCAAGGGCCTGCAGGCACTGCAGCGCCTGCGTAATCATCAGCAAACGGCGACGATCATAGCGATCTAATGCGCGTCCGACAAATGGCCAGAAGAATAGTCCAGGAGCCTGGCCAGCAGAAGCGAGCACACCAAGCCACAACGGTGTACGCACCAGAGATACGAGGGTCCAGGCAATCGACGTCCGCGTAAGCCAAGTGCCTGTTGCCGAGATTAACTGGCCCGTTTCAAAGCAACGGATGTTAGAGCTGCGCAGCGCAGTAAGCGAGCGACGGATGCAAGCAGATATGCGCGTCGGACGCGAGTCATAACAGCCCAGAATCGCGCCTGCGGAAGTTGTCATGGAAGTCTACCGCATGTTTTGTCTGAAACCTCAGATCCGTTCTTTCATGAGTCGAACCAAGGCCGCATCTTTAGGAGGGAAAGACGGCCTCCAACTCAACACAGAGGTGGAGGCCATATCGTTTTAGTTGCTGCCTTTGTACGGCGTGCCGGTGAGCTTTGCCACTGCGTCCTTAGCCGCCATACGTCCGCTGTTCACTGCGAATCCGTACGTGCCGCCGCTCAGTCCAAGCGGATATGTATCGCCATAGAGCCCGCCCACGTCATTGCCCGTGATGTAGAGATGCGGAATTGGATCGTCGTTCGCGTCCAGCGGTTGCAGGTGTGCATTCACGCGCGCACCACCCAGCGAGTTCAGGTAATAGTTCACAATCCTCACGGCATAGAGCTTGCCGGTCATCTTGTGCTGGTAGATGCGGTCCTTAAGGAAGTCCGCGTCGTAGTTAGTGTCCACGTAGTGATTCCAATGCGCCATCGTATCTGTGAGCGCTACAGACGGCACCTTGATCTGCGCTGCCAAAGCCGCGGCGCTGTCTGCCGCGTGATAGTCAGGGTTGCCCGCAGCTACTTGCTCGTCTACCCACTGCGCCAGCGGAGGAATGGGAGTGAGCGCAGGCACTAACACGCCGATGCCGGCTTCAGGACCACGGGTTGCATAGCGTTCGAGAAGTTCGCGGTCGAAGATGGCCCATGCCGTGTGGTTCTTCTGCCGGTCAATGGCGTTGCCCATCTTGCTGAAGTCGAAGCACAGCGCTTCATCGGCAAACCGCTCGCCGTGCTCATTCACGAACAGGTTGAAGGGCTCAGCAGCCGCAGCCGCAATCGGAAGCGGCAACGTGTTTGTGTCCTCGATCTTGCCACGAATGCTGCCGAGCGGGAAGTACTGCATCGTGCCCATTCCTTCCAGCACAGCGCCGGATGACTCGGCCATGCGAATGCCGAAGCCGGTCTTGCCCAGCGGCGTCACCATGCCGCCGTGCTCGTTGCCGGAGTACTTCTTCACCCAGTCGAGGTTGTCACCGAAACCGCCCGTTGCCAATATCACGGCCTTGGCATGTATCTCCAGCGTGGTGCCGTCCTTCTCCACCGCGCGGACACCGGCTACATGGTGATCCTTATCGAAGAGCAGTTCCTTGCCCGGTGTCTCGAGGAATACCGTGACGTTCGGATCAGCCTTCGCCTTGAAGTACAGCGTGCGGATCAACTCCTCACCATGGTGCCCTGCGATAAGATGCCAGCTGCGGTATCCACCCGGATTCAGCGTCGCCACTTTTGAGAACACCACGCCCTGCTCCTGCAGCCACTTCAGCGTGAAGTTTGCCTCGTTGATGTAGGCACGCAGCAACGGAGCGTTGCCCTTCCAGTTGTCCTCGCTCATTTCGCGCTGGAAAGCTTCATCCTTGGTCAGGAAGTATGCCTCCTTGATCTGCATGTCCGACTCGGCTGCAAAAATGCCTTCCCCGAACAATCCCGTGCCACCTGGAAACACGTTCTTCTCCAGCAGCACGACCTTTGCGCCGCCCTGCGAAGCTGTGAGTGTGGCTGACAATCCAGCGGGGCCAGCCCCGACCACTACCACGTCCGTATCCAACGACTTGATCCCCGGCGCAGCCTGTCCCCACGCCTGCAGCGTAGCCACAACCGCCAACGCCAAACTCCATCCTGCTATCTTCATTGTTACTTCCCTTCCCTTGCGGCTTCCTTCGCCGCTGCGGCCTGGCGCGTGAACTGCAACTGCTTGTGGCAGTTCTGGCAATACACCTCCGCGGGCTTGTGCATGTGGTGGCAAGCGTTGCAGTCCAGGTCAATCGTGTGGTTGTAGTGCGGATTCGGCTCTACGTCAGCCGTCCGTTTCGCCAGATCCTGGTAGCTGCCGTGGCACTCCTGGCACTTGGTACGCGACACTGGCCTTTTCGCCCCTTCGCCGTGGCAGTCCGTGCACTGCATTCCGCTTTTCAGGTGCACGCTCGCGGTGTACTTTTTCCCGTCAGGCATATTCGGCTGCGCGGTCTGCGCTGCCAGCAAACCTGCGCTTGCCGCCAGCAAAGTGATGCAAGCAAACCATCGTTTCATCGTCGTTCACTCCTCTTTTCGTTTGGTACTCCGGCGCATAGTCCGCCGGAGCAAAAGCTGCTTCATCTACGCGTCTTGCTTACATCCGCCGTACAAATGTCACGTTGAAGACTTCGCCTGCGGTGCGCGAGCGCGCGCCAAATTCGACTTCTCCACGCATCTGCATGAGGTAGGGTGTCTTCGGCAGCGGCATGTCGAGTTCCGGGCCTGCGGCAAATACGCGGTCGTGTGCAGACGGCGTCCAGGTCACTTCTTTGCCGCTGTCGTCGGTTACCTTCCACTGTGCGTAGCCTGCAGCACCCAGTTGCACGCCGGGATACTTGAGCACTCGCGCCACGCCCCATTCGAAGTGCATGTCGTCGCCCATCTGGATGTTCTTATGCCGCTGTGCGGTGTGATACTCAAAGCGCGCCAGCACGCTCGCATCCCACTTCCGCTTGTCGATGTAGTAAGTGCCGCCCAGGTCCGGCATAATCGTGAATTCGTCGCTGCCCGGCTTTACCTGACTGGTCGCATCCCACGCGCCTGTTGGCAAAATCCAGTCCGAACCTGCCGCGAGATCCCACTGCTTGCCGTGCCAGGCAAGTAGCGTCGTGAGGTCCACGTCGCCCAGGTGCGCTGCATGCTGGTTCACACCTGCTGCGCCAATCTTCACATCCTCGTAAGTCCCCGGAACCAGGCCTGCGAAGACCACATCACCCTTCGCAAACGTTTTCGGAGTGACCCAAACGATTCTCGGCACCGTTGCAAACGCACCCACCTGAAGGTCCACGTTTTGCGCCTTGCCGCTTGCATCCTTCGTTGTGTCAGCGTCGTAGTAGAAGTTGTACCAGCGCAGATACACTCCTGCCGGCGGCAACGACGCACCCTGAATGCCTTCCAGTCCGTTGTGATATTGATTGCCAGACTTGCCGGTCTGCGCCGTTGCTGTCAGTGCTGGCATCAACGCGAGACATGTTCCAGCGGCTACTATCTGCAGTCTTCGCCAGTGTCTATAGAAGCACTTCTTTACGTACATCGAGTTCGGAACCGCTCTTTCCCGAGTGCATCGTACGCACCCGATAGCAGCAGTTTCGATGCACTCGCTCTTGAGCGATCAAGTTTATTCAGGGGAGTCATTGATAACGAAAAGCTATAGATGAATGACGTCGCATCTTGTTCGTCCAGTAAACACAGCGTGATTTCACTCACATTGATGTGTGATCTGCGTCTTTCATTTTTGCGGCTATTATCCATAGGATTTCGTTATGGATGAACTCGGTCGAATCCGCCATTTCGTTACAGTCGCCCGCGAAATGCACTTCAGCCGCGCCGCTGAGCTCCTCAATGTCTCACAGCCCTCGTTGAGCCAGAGCGTTCGCCAGCTAGAGCGCGAACTGGACGTCCAGCTCCTCCAGCGCACCAGTCGCCGCGTTCACCTCACCGCAGCCGGACGCGTCTTCTACGACGAAGCCGTGCAAGTGCTTCAGTCCATGGAGCAGGCCCATCGAGCCGCCCAGCGCGCTGCTCGCGGAGAACGCGGCACGCTCACCATTGGTTACGTCACAACCGCGATTATGGCAGCCCTTCACCAGCGCATCCGCCTTTACCGCGAACGCTATCCCGAGGTGAGCCTTGTTCTTCGGGAACTGCTCGTCGACGCTCTTATCGAGCAGCTTCACTTGGGCGTGCTCGACCTGATCTGCACCGACTCCAAGGTCCTGGATCCGCGCCTTCAGACTCGAGACCTTGACTCGCCTGAGTGGGTACTCGCCCTGCCAACCACTCACCGCCTGGCTACACGTCGGCATATTCGCATCAGTGAGCTCGCCGGAGAACCCTTCGTCTTTCCTACCAACCACGCCCATCATCAGCTCCACGATGCAATGTTCCAGGCTTGTCGCACCGCCGGCTTTATTCCCGATCGTCAGTACTTCGCTGATTCCGTGCCTTGCGCCGTCTCGCTTGTAGCTGCGCACCTCGGCGTCGCCATTGTCTATCTCATTCCGGGCTACCGTCCGCCTGGCGTCGTGTATAGACACCTCGACGGTCTTGACCTGAATCTGAAGCTCCAGATCGCATGGAGACAAGGCGAACTTACCCCAGCCGCATCGAATTTCCTCAGAACACTCAATTCGCCGTCATAGAAAGGCGGCATATGAAGATGTCGCTTGCGCGTGGGCAGACTCCGGATATATGTCGATACCGCCTAGCCTCTCTGGCTCACGCCGCAGGCGGGAAAACCCGCAAAGACAAACGCGCTCGGGCCATGTAGTCTTTTTGTAACTTCAATGAGCGCATTATCGCCAACGCGCAACCTGAGAAGGTAAACCAGCCCTTCAGGCTGGATAAGCACGTTGGTCTATTCTCGCCAATCTACTTGGATTGGTCCTGTGTCAGATGCGGATCATCATGCCGATCAATGCATGAATCTCTTTGCGAAGCTCGTCTGACGTCTTGCAGGTCTTCTTGATTCCCATGATTGCGCCGGCAAGCAGATGTGCCGCGTGCGAATGGGAGATGCCTTTAGGAAGAGTACCCTTCGGGAACAGCTCGATCGCGGAAGCGAGATCCTTCTCGAAGACAGCCAGGCTCTCGTTGACGGCTTCGCCGGCAAACTCGTGGCTACTTTCAAAGACTTCTCTTGCTTCCGGCGATTCGTTAACCCAATCAAACGAACGCACCATCCAGACTTCGCACACGAATTTGAGCTTCTCGACGGGAGATTTAAGTGACTCCAGCCCATGGGCTACGTCTTCGGAGATCCCGCGCGCCAGTTCACGAACCACCCCGCAAAACACGTCTTCTTTCTTTGGAAATACCAGATAGAGAGCTGGACGTGACATGCCGGCCGCTTCCGCCAAGTCGTTCATAGTGACACGGCGGTAGCCGTATTTCAGGAAGACTCCCCTCGCTGCGTTGATAATCCGCAGTTTCTTGTCATCGAGGCGATTCTCGTCCCGATCTACGATCGGCAAATTGGAACCTTTTTCTCTTTTCATCTCAAAATAGAGTATTGACACTTGTCGTCTCTTTGTCAATAATTAGACATGTAGATGATATTTGTCATCAGTTTTTGACTGGAGTAAACAGATGAATGGCTCATTGAAAGATTCCGCCACCAAAGGGGTGGCCATCGTAACCGGCGCTTCGGCCGGTATAGGGAAAGCGATCGTGCGGAAGTTGATCGCTGAGGGGTGGACTGTATACGGCGGCGCACGTCGCCTGAATCAGATGTCGGATATTGCCCTCCTGGGCGCGAAGGTGCTTCCTCTCGACGTTACCGACGAAGCAAGCATGTCCACCTTTGTGAACGGTGTTCTGTCGGTCGAGAGGCGCATCGACATCCTGGTCAACAACGCTGGATATGGCTCCTATGGGGCCTTGGAGGACGTTCCGCTGGACGAGGCGAGGCGCCAGTTTGAAGTGAACGTGTTTGGCCTTGCCCGGATGAGCCAGCTTGTTCTACCGGTCATGCGCAGGCAAGGCGCAGGACGCATCATCAACATCAGTTCGATGGGAGGCAGAATCTGGACCCCCTTCGGCGCCTGGTATCACGCCACTAAGCACTCCGTCGAGGTTCTCTCCGACCTGATGAGTTTTGAGACCAAACCGTTCGGCGTTCATACGGTGGTAATCCAACCCGGCGGCGTCGCTTCGGAGTGGGGAAAGATCGCAGCAGAGAATCTGCGCGCCACCTCAAAGAAGTCTGTCTATCGCGAGGATGCCGACCTGGTCGCAGATCTTCTTGAGTACACCAAAGGTGCTGCACCTGAGGTCATTGCTAACGCCGTCTCGAAAGCCGTCAACGCCAGGAAACCCCGTCGGCGTTATGCGGTGCCCTTCGATGCAAGATTCCTCATCTCCCTCCGTTGGCTGCTGCCCGAGGGAGCTTGGGCGAAGGTGATCTGGTTCATGTTGAAGGCCATGGCCAACATGACGCGAAAACAGCTGAAAGCAAAGGCCGCATAGGCGTAATTTGGGTTGCGCTGTCAGGAATCCTGTTTGAGCGCTTTAAGGAGAAAAACAATGACCAATCAGACCATTCTTATCACTGGCTGCAGCAGCGGCATTGGCCGCATGACTGCCAAATACTTCCAGGAACGCGGGTAGAATGTCGTTGCGACTGTCCGTTCGAAGCCGGAAGAGGACAAAGAACTCAACGCACTCAACAATCTATTGGTAACGCAGCTAGACGTGACAAAGAAAAACACCATCGATGCTGCCATCGCTGCAGGAATCAAGCGTTTCGGCAAGATCGGTGTTTTGCTCAACAATGCTGGATACGGCTCCTATGGTCTGCTCGAGGCAACGCCCGAGCACAAGATGCGCCGACAGTATGACGTCAACGTCATTGGCCCGATGCTGGTAATGCAGGCAATTCTGCCACATTTCCGCAAGCGCGGCCAAGGCATGATCATCAACATCTCGTCGATGGGTGGAAAGATCACTTTCCCGCTCGGCACGCTTCACCACGGCTCGAAGTTCGCGGTCGAAGGCATGAGCGAAGCGCTCTCTTACGAACTCGCTGCGATCGGAGTGATCGTCAAACTGATCGAGCCTGGCGCCATCAAGACTAATTTCACCACCACCTCGTTCGATATGAACCTGGATCCCAATCTCACCGAATACAATTCGTTCGTCGAGACCGTGGCGGGTGCATTCGGCGCCGTCGCTGCAGTCGGCTCGGATCCGGTCATCGCCGCGCAGACGGTATGGGAGGCTGCCACGGATGGAACCAACCAGCTTCGATATATCGCCGGCGAGGATGCCAAGCAGATCATCGCTGCCCGCAAGCAGATGGATGATCCCGAGTACCTCGCGCTCATGCGCAGTCAGATGGGGCTCTAACGCAGAAACGGCTGAGGATAATCTCGACCGGGGATGTGCTGCGGTTCCCACCGCAGAATTGGGCGAGATACAGACGACCAGGTTGCATCCTTGTAGTCGTGTCAGCTGCGAGATGTCCACCATCTGAGCTGTACTTATGGGAGCAAGATGTTCCGCTTGATCGTGGGCCTCCTCATCCAGAGATGAAGAAATAAGCATGAAAAGACACATCATTGTTGCAGGATCCACCGGAGAAGTTGGCAAACATCTGGTCAGGCTTGCAGCCGCCAGACCTGACCTGGTTGTTCACGCGCTGGTTCGGCGCAAAGGTGCGTGGCACGACAATACTGCTGTGGATGAAATTGTCTTCGACTACGAAGACCCTGCAGCCTATAACGCCTTGTTTCGTGACGTGCCCTGTGATGTACTGCTGATCGCGCTTGGCACGACAACGGCAAAGGCGGGAGTCGAAGGACTCATACGCGTAGACCGGGATTATCCGCTCTTCCTGATCGAAGCTCTCAAACAAGCACATCCTCAGGCCTCTGTCGGTCTCTGTTCGGCCGTAGGTGCCGACCATCCACGTGGGCATTACCTGAAAGCGAAAGCCGCCGTTGAGCAGCGTCTGCAATCGAGTGGCTTAGCCAGCGTGATTGCACGGCCCTCTTTCCTGATTAGCGATCGCAAGGAGTTCAGACCTCTCGAAAGAATCGCGCTACCGCTGTTCAAGACGGCCTTTGGCGCTCTCAAGAAGTTGATGCCTCACTCGAAGAGTGTCTGGAAGTATGCACCGGTCCGCGCTGATGAAGTGGCAGATCGCCTATTTGCGGCAACGCTTGAGGTAGAACAGTCGCGGCGTGTTCTGTTGGAAGGGAATGACTTATTCAGGGCGCACTGAGTCGCGATTGCTCAATTAGCGCACAATCGCCAACGCACTCACCGAGCCCCGATCACTCCCGGCAAGTCAGCTAGTTTGTATCGACTAACTGAATGAGCGCTCTTGCCATGCCTGACAGCGGACCTGGCGGGGCAACTCTGCCCATAAAGCCCGCATAAGGAAACCCCGCGCATCCCACAAATCGCATTGTCCCGCCCGCGCGTGTGTGTTCTCCTAAAATCACCCGCACATGCTCACATCGCTCGAACGCTATTTTGAATTCCATCGTCTCGGCACCAACTGGCGCACGGAAATCCTGGCCGGCATCACCACCTTCCTCACCATGGCTTACATCGTCCTGGTGAACCCGGCCATCCTCTCCGCCGCCGGAGTGCCGCTGCCCGCCGTCACCGCCGCCACCTGCCTCTCGGCGGCCTTCGGGTCCATCCTCATGGGCATCGTCGCGCGTTACCCCGTCGCGCTCGCGCCCGGCATGGGCCTCAATGCCTACTTCACTTACACCGTCTGCATCAAGATGCACATCCCCTGGCAGACCGCCCTCGGCGCCGTCTTCCTCTCCGGCTGCATCTTCCTCGCGCTCACCGCGGCAGGCATCCGCCAGATGATCCTCCGCTCCATTCCCCACGAGCTCTACGCCGCCGTCGCCAGCGGCATCGGCCTGTTCATCGCCTTCATCGGCTTCCGCAACGCGGGCATCGTCGTCGCAGACCCGGCCACCATCGTCGGCCTCGGCAACCTCCGCAACCCCTCCACCGCGCTCGCTCTCTGCGGACTCATCCTCATGGTCGCGCTTGAAATCAAGCATGTCCGCGGCTCCATCCTCATCGGCGTGCTCGCCACCACCGGCGCTGCCTGGGCACTCGGTCTCGTCCACTGGAACCCCGCCGGCGGCGGCTTCTCCGCCCTCACCCAGACCGCCTTCCAGCTCGACATCCGCGGCGCCCTCTCCAAGGGCCTGCTTGAAATCATCTTCGTCTTCTTCTTCGTCGATCTGTTTGACAACCTCGGCACCCTCGTCGCCGTCACCAAGCGCGCCGGCCTGCTCGCCGCAGACCACTCCATCCCCCGCCTCAACCGCATTCTCTTCGCCGACGCCACGGCCACCGTCGTCGGCTCGCTCACCGGCACTTCCACGGTGACGAGCTACGTCGAGTCCACCGCCGGAGTCGCCGCCGGAGGCCGTTCCGGCGTCACCGCCATCGTTACCGGCCTGCTCTTCTTCGCCTGCATCGGCGCCGCGCCCTTCGTCGGAGCTGTGCCCAACGCCGCCACCGCCCCCGCTCTCATCCTCGTCGGCTCGCTCATGCTGGCCACCATCACTGAGATCCGCTGGACAGACCCCCTCGTCGCCGTCCCCGCCTTCCTCACGCTGGTCCTCATCCCGCTCACTTACTCCATCGCCAACGGCCTCGGCTTCGGCATCATCTCCTGGGCCGTGCTCCACATCGCCGCCGGCAAGCTCCGCCGCCAGGACTGGCTCCTCTACACCCTCGCCGTCCTCTTCCTCCTCCGCTTCATCTACCTCGGCGCCAGCTAGCAGGCAGCCCAATCCATCCCCCCGCCGCCAGATGCCCCGGTCCCTAGCCTTTGGGGACCAGGGAGCCCACCCCCGCGATACCCTCCGTGCCCCATCCTTCGTGCAGTTCCATCGCGCGATGGGTGGGAAAGCACGCTCCCAACCCACCACAGCCGTGTCACTGAACGGAGCGCCCCAGGGGCCCCCATGAACAGCCTCATCGTTCATGGGGTAGGCGAAGTGAAGAACCCGCTTCTCCCGCTCTCACCCTGCCACCATCTCCGGGTGCCCCACCCTCGCGACGTCCTTGTACTTGTCGCTAGGGTGGGAAAGCAAGCCCCCACCCCAGCCACCACCAGGCTGACTCGCACCCCGCGCAAAGCGCGGAAAACTCCCTCCCCCCACCCGTGTCTTAGAATCAGAACCGATGCGCCTCTCCGCCCTTCGCCGCCTCCTCCCCGTCCTCGCGCTCACCTTCGCGCTCGCCGCACACGCTGCAGACACCTACCGCGTCGTCCGCAGCTACCCGCATGACCGCCAGGCCTTCACCCAGGGACTCATCTATCTCGACGGCCACCTTTATGAGAGCACCGGCCTCGAGGGCCGCTCCTCGTTGCGCATGGTCGACCTCGAAACCGGGCGCATCCTCGCCTTCAAAGACGTGCCCGCGCAGTACTTCGCCGAAGGCCTCACCAACTGGGGTTCCACTCTCATCCAGCTCACCTGGCAAAACCACCTCGCCCTCGTCTACGACCGCGCCACCTTCAAGTTCCTGCGCTCCTTCCACTACGACGGCGAAGGCTGGGGCCTCACCCAGGACGGCCACTCACTCATCCTCTCTGACGGCTCGGCCAACCTGCGCTTCTTTGATCCCGCCACCTTCAAGGAGACGCGCCGCATCACCGTCCGCGACGGCAACACCCTAGTCACCCAGCTCAACGAGCTCGAGTACATCCACGGCCAGATCTACGCCAACATCTGGCACTCTGACCGCATCGCCCGCATCTCGCCCACCACCGGCAAGGTCCTCGGCTGGATCGACCTCTCCGGCCTCCTGCCCGCCAGCGAAAAGTCCACCGCCGAAGCCGTCCTCAACGGCATCGCCTACGACGCCGCCCACGACCGCCTCTTCGTCACCGGCAAGCTCTGGCCCCGCATCTTTGAGATCAAGGTGATGTCCGCGACCCCGCTCGCCGTCGCCCCCCGCCGCTCCCACTGAGCGCACACCGCGCCGCCGCGGCCTCATCCCGCCTCAGCGCGGAAAGCACTCCCCCACCCCGGCCATAACGAACCCGTCCCAAGCACGAAAATGGGTGCCCCGGGTGCCTCGCCTTTGGGCACCCGGGAAAGCAAGCCCCACACACCCAGCCACAAACCCTCCGGGTGCCCCACCCTCGCCGCGTCTTTGTTTTTGCGGCGAGGGTGGGGAAAGCACTCCCCTCGCCCCGCCACCAGGCTGACTCACTAACTCCGCAAGCTCCGCCAACTCAGCTAACTCCGCAGCGAGTATACTCATCCCCAGAGCCCCCTCTTTATGGACATCCTCGCCGTTCCAACGATCCTGCAGAACGCCGTCGTCCTCACTGTCATCCTCGCCCTCGCCGGCTACCTCATCACCTCGCTCAGCAATCAGGAACTGGCCCGCCGCCAGGACAAGCTCCGCCTCGTCAACGAGCGCCTCAACCAGTTCTACGGCCCACTCTACGTCGCCTCAGAGGCGGGCAACATCGCCTATCGCTCCCTGCTCACCCGCCAGGGCAAGGTCAAGAGCGACCCCATCCGCGACGAGGACCTCAAAGAGTGGATCCTCTGGATGAACACCATCTTTTCCCCGCTCAACGACATTCGCGAGCGCATCATCGTCGAAAAGGCCTCGCTCATCATTGAAGAAGAGATGCCCCAGTGCCTTCTCGACTTCGTCACCCACGTCGTCGGTTACAAGGCCGTCATCGCCAAGTGGTCAGAGGGCGACTACTCCGAGCGCCGCTCCACCATCGGCTGGCCCCCTGAGTTCGATATCTACGTGAAAACCTCCTACGCCGCCCTCAAGGCCGAGCAGGCGTACCTGATGCATGGCCTCATCTGGCGCGGCTGGAAGCGCATCACCGGCACCCCCCTGCCCCCAGCCAACCGCATCTGACCCAACGCCCCACTCCCGCTGACTCACCACACCACGGGTGCCCATTCTTCGCGCAGCCTTTGTCCTTGTCGCCAGGATTCGGCAAGCACGAACGCAAATCTCAGGGTGCCCCACCCTCGCGACGTCCTTGTACTTGTCGCTAGGGTGGGAACAGCAAGCCCCCACACCAGCCTCGACAACGCAGCGTCCCGTGCCCACAACCCCCAACCCACCACAGCCGTGTCATTCTGAGCGGAGCGCCCCAGGAGCCCCGTGAACAGCCCCACCGTTCACGGGGTAGGCGAAGCGAAGAACCCGCTTCCCAGGAAGCATCCCCAGCACGAACCCTCCGTGCCCCATCCATTCCGCGTTCTTTGCGGAATGGGTGGGAAAGCAATCCCTCATCCCGCCCACAACCAATTCCACCGCGCCCAACCACAACTCACTGTGTGCCCCATTCTTCGCGCGTCTTGTGCGCGAAGGGTGGGGAAGCAAGCCGCCAACTCCGCCGCCTTTGCAAATCATTTCCCCCTCCCGGCGCATACTCTCCTCAGGGCAAAACACACATCCGGAAACTCGGGAGGGAGAAAGTGATACCCCCACCCTCCACCCCCTTTTAACAATTGTGTAAGGACTTAGCACCACTTCCTGCACCAGAACCCGTGCAAACAGCCTTAAAACGCGCATTCCATGCGCACAAGAAATCGGCAAGCCCACAGGCCCAAAAAGCAAAAGAGAGGAGGCCGCAGCCTCCTCTCTTGAAAAAAACCACCGCAAAGCCTAGCTGTTCTTCGCCTTCAGCAGTTCCACCGCCTTCGCCAGCGCATCGTCGGTCTTCGGCGGAGTCGTCTCGTCCAGATCGTCGTCCGTCTGGCCCACCAGAACCGTCGGCACCACGGCCGTGTCCTGAATCTTCTTGCCGTCCGGTCCCGCGTACTTGGCCACCGTCAGCAGCAGCGCAGCGCCGTCGTTCAGCTCCATGGTCTTCTGCACGGAGCCCTCGCCAAACGTGCGCTCGCCAATCAGGTCGCCGCGTTTCGCGCCCAGAATCGCATCCGCCGTCAGCTCCGCTGCACCATAGGTGCCACGGTTCACCAGCACTTCCATCGGCGCCGTCGTCAGCTCCTTCGCCGGATCAGCCGTGAACGTCTGCGTCGCAAACTTCTGGCCTTCCAGCGTCGCCATCGTGCCCTTCGCCAAGAAGAAGTTCGCCAGCCGCAACCCCTGCGCCGCATCGCCGTCTGAGCAGTCCCGCAGGTCCAGCAGCACCTTGCGCGTCTTGCCCGCCGCCTTGATCTTTTCAGCGATCGCGTCCACACGGTCGGCCGTCAGCACGCCCGGCTTCAGGTAGAGGATCGACGCGTTCTCAAGGTCCTTCTCGTCCATCGACGGCGGCGCAATCAGCGCGCGCGTCAGCGTCAACTTGTCCGGATCGGCCTTCCGCGGCCGCACCAGTGAGATCGTCACCGTCGTTCCCGGCTTGCCTTCCAGCATCAGCCGGATCACCGCCAGGGAGAGCTCCCGCGTCGACTGCGGCCCGATCGACTCAATCACGTCGCCGTCGGCAATGTGTTCCTTGTCCGCAGGCGAACCCGGCGCCACGCTCACCACCGTCGCGTAGCCGTAACGCTTTGAGACCACCAGCCCCACCTGCGCCACGCCCGTCGCCGGCCGCTCCTTGTAGATCTTGTACTCGGTCGGCGTCAGATAGCTCGAGTCCGCGTCCAGCGACTCCAGCAGGCCGCGCAGTGCGCCCGTCGTCACCGTGCCAATGTTCGGCTCCGTCACGTAGTCGCTCTGGATGCGCTTCAGCACCTCGGCGTAGACGTGCATCTGCCGGTACGCGCCGTCGTCCCCTCCGGCATGCACGCCAAAGAAGCCGAACTGCCCCAGCCCAAAGCCGAGACCGAGAGCCGCGAACACCGCGACCGCCACTACGAAGAAGAAACGCTGGAAAAATCGAGACACAGACACCACCACCGCAGCTTCCAAGGGAAGAAGCCACGCGCATTCTATAGACGCAATCATACCCCAAGCGGTTTGCAGAAACCTGGAGCCAAGCCCTGCATGCGCCGTAACTGTCTGTAGGATTGGGAGATGTTCTGGTGGCGGAGGACGGGCTCGAACCGTCGACCTTGGGGTTATGAATCCCACGCTCTAACCAGCTGAGCTACTCCGCCGAAGGAGAGGAGAACGCATCAGCGCTCCACTCCTGATGATACGGGGCATTGCACTTGCGGTCAATCAGCGCAGCCCCCCACCCTCGCCGCATCTTTAGTTCTTGCGGCTTGAGTGAGGGGAAGCACAAAGCCTCCGTGCCCCATCCATCGCGCAGCTCCATCGCGTGATGGGTGGGAAAGCAAGCCCTCAACCCAACCGCCAACCAACTGTCCCCTGATCTCTGTTCCCTGCCCTTCCTGCTAGACTCGCCTCCATGAGCAAGTTCCGCGTCGCCGGCGTCATTCCGGCGCGTCTCAGTTCCACACGTCTCCCCCGCAAAGTCCTCCGTGAGCTCGCCGGCCGTCCGATGGTCGAGTGGGTCTGGCATGCAGCCTCAGCCAGCGGCCTCATGGACCCCGTCATCATCGCCACCGACGCCGAAGAAGTGGCCGCCGCCTGCCGCCAGCGCGGTCTGCCCGTCGTGCTCACCTCGCCCGCCTGCGCCAGCGGCTCAGACCGCGTTCGTGAGGTGGCCCAGTCCATCGACGCCGACATCTTCGTCAACATCCAGGGCGACGAGCCCACCCTTACCGGTGCCTTCTTTCCGCCGCTGCTCGCCCTTTTTGACCGCCCAGAGGTCGAAGTCGCCACCCTGGCCGTCCGCTGCCCGTCCCACGAGTTCGCAAACCCCAACGCCGTCAAGGTCGTCACCTCGCTCGATGGCCGCGCTCTATACTTTTCCCGCGCCACCATCCCCTACGACCGCGACCGCACCGGCTTCACCGGCTATCGCAAACACCTCGGCATCTACGCCTACCGTCGCGCCGCGCTCGAGCGCTTCGCCGCCCTGCCTCCCTCGCCTCTTGAGCAGCTCGAGCGCCTGGAGCAGTTGCGGCTCCTCGAAAACGGCATCGGCCTCTACGTCGCCGAGGCTCCCGCCGACACCATCGGCGTCGACACGGAAGAAGACCTCGCCCGCGCCGAGGCCGTGCTCCTCAGCCGCGCGGAGTAGTCCCTTGCCCCGTGCGCCAAAATCCGAATTGCCCGCAAGAAACGGGGTGCGCTCCCGCGCCGCATCAGCGACCATCAACACCATGACGCACGCTGTGCAAAACCCTGTGGAAACCCTCCCGGATGTGGAAACCGCCTGGCGGCAGCTCCTCGCCCGCGACCGCACCGCCCGCTTTGTCTACGCCGTCACCACCACCGGCGTCTTCTGCCGCCCCGGCTGCGCCAGCCGCGCGCCCCTGCGCAAGAACGTTCGCTTCTTTGCGACCGCTACCCAGGCCCAGACCGCAGGCTTTCGCCCCTGCCTGCGCTGCAAGCCCATGGCCGCACCCGCCAATCCGCTCGCTCTGGTCCGCGCCTTTCTTGAAGCCAACCTCGACCGACGCGTCAGTCTTGAAGAACTGGGCCGTGTTGCCGATCTGAGCCCATTCACCGTGCAGCGCCTTTTCAAGCAAGAAATGGGTGCAAGCCCGCTTGCCTATCAGCGCGCCCTGCGCGCCAGCCGCCTGCGCACCGCCCTGCGCAAGGAGTCCAACGTGACCAACGCTATTTATGAAGCAGGTTTCAACTCGTCCAGCCGCGCCTATGCAGCGTCATCCCTCGGCATGACGCCCTCGCGCTTTGCCCAGGGAGGCCGCGGTGAGCGCATCGGCTTCGCCACCGCAAAAACCGCCTTCGGCTGGATGATCGTCGGAGCCACCACACGCGGCATCTGCTGGCTCGCGCTCGCCGGTTCGCAGGCTGAGGCAGAAGCCAGCCTCCGCACCGAGTTTCCCGCAGCCGACCTGCACGCCGACTCCGCGCTCAAGCCCTGGCTCGCCGCAGCCGCCGCTGCCGTTGAAGGCGACACCCAAGCCGCCACCGATCTGCACCTCGACCTCCGCGGCACAGCCTTCCAGCTCCGCATCTGGAGCGCTCTCCAGCAGATTCCACGCGGTGAAACCCGCACCTATAGCCAGCTCGCGCGCGACCTCGGCATGCCCCGCTCCACCCGCGCCGTCGCGCGCGCCTGCGCACTCAATCGCGTCTCCGTGCTCGTACCCTGCCACCGCGTCGTCGGCGCGTCCGGCTCCCTCACCGGTTATCGCTGGGGCGTGGAGCGCAAACGCGCCCTGCTCGCCGCAGAGCAATCGAGCCACACAGGACAATAAGCGCATCCGTATGCGGGCCACCGCGGCATCCCGGTTATGATCAAGGAATGACGGCCCTTAAGCGCCTTCTTCCATCACACAACACGCTTGCCGGACGCGCCATTCGCCTGCCTTTGCGGCTCATGCCAAAGCACATTGTCGTGCGCATCTTGAGCGGCCCCAACCGCGGCATGCGCTGGGTACGCGGCGCTGGCATTACAAACGCATGCTGGCTCGGCAACTACGAGCAGGATCATCTCGCCGCGCTGCCTCGGCTCGTCAAGCCAGGCATGGTTGTCTATGACGTAGGCGCGCACACCGGGTACTACACACTCGCGCTCTCACAACTCGTCGGCGAAGAAGGCCACGTCTACGCTTTTGAACCCGCCGCCCGCAACGTCCACTACCTGCGCGAGCATGTGCGCCTCAACGGCTTGCGCAACGTCACCGTTGTGCAGGCGGCCGTCAGCGACAAGGCTGGCATGGTCGGTTTTGAAGACATCCGCATCACAAAAGGCAGCCAATATCTTGTGCCCACCATGTCACTCGACGAGTTCATCGCCGCAGGCCATCCGTTGCCGCAGTTCCTCAAGATGGATATCGAGGGTGCCGAGTGGCCTGCGTTGCACGGTGCCACCGCAATCCTTGAGAAGGCAGAAGCTGTGTGGATGCTGGCCACACACTCTGACCAGATTCTCACCGACTGCCGCGCCAGGCTGGCCGAGCACGGGTATCATTTCGCGGACTTTGATGGCGTGAGTGACGCGGGCCAGAGCCCGGACTTCCTCGTGCTGCCCAACTCGCCCGCAAACTGATTGAGAGAGAATGCAGAGGCTCCGGAGACACGCACGGCGCGCGGCTCCGGAGCCCTGTTTCGTTTTACACCCGGTTGCCGCCAGAAACCTTGATTTGCTGGCCGTTCACCCAGTACGAATCGTCGGAAGCCAGAAAAGCCGCCACCGTGGCAATATCATGCGGCTGGCCGATGCGGCCCAGCGGGGTCTGCGCAACAATCTGCTTTTCAAAATCGCTGCCGATAACGCCCGCCGCATGCGCGCCCTCGGTCTCAATCATGCCGGGGTTGAGTGAGTTCACGCGGATATTTCTGGCGCCAAGCTCACCGGCGAGCGAAACGGTGATTGCATCCACCGCACCCTTGGTCGCGCTGTAGACGGAGATCGTCGGCGCTCCAGCAGCAACAATGGAGCCGATATTGATGATGCTGCCGCCCTTCGCGTCAAAGTGCTTCACGGCGGCCTGCGTGGTGAGCAGGAGGCCAAGCACGTTCAGATTGAACTGCTTGTGGAAGTGCTCCGGCGTAATCGCGTCCAGCGGGGCAAACTCATAAATGCCAGCGTTGTTCACCAGCACGCTGATCGGCCCCAGCTCCTTCGCCACAGTCTCCACCAGCGGCCCGGCCGCCGCCGGATCAGACAGGTTCGCCTGCACGGCAATCGCCTTGCCGCCCGCCGCCTTGATGTCGGCCACAACCTTCTCCGCAGCGTCCTTGCTGCCGGAGTAGTTCACTGCCACAGCGGCGCCGCGCGCCGCCAGCTCACGGGCAATGGCCGCGCCAATGCCCTTCGATGCGCCGGTCACCAGCGCGACTTTTCCCTGCAGGCTGCTCATCGTTCATCTCCTCGTACCGAGCCGTCAACCGTTCGACATTTCGATAACTGTCGAATTGATTATGGACAGGGCAGGCAGGATTCAGGAGGTTTGTGAATTTCTTTTGCTGAAGGGCTTAGCCCTGTATGCAGTTCGGCCGCGCCAGCGCCGCCAGCTGTGCCGCAAGCCCTTCCAGCACACCAGGCTCCAGATGCAAAAGGTGAAACTTGCCCGCGCGCTCCACGCGGATCAGCCCCGCCATCTGCAACTCCTTGATGTGGTGAGACAGCGTTGCCGGAGAGATCGCAAGTGTGGTGCGCGCGTCCGAGCAGGCCATCGGGCAAGACGACTTCGCTACCTTCTCCAGCAGCTCAAACCGCTTCGGATCAGCCAGCGCCTTCAAGAGAGCGGCCCGCCGCGCGCGCGTCAGTCGAGGTGCGGCAGGGGCCTTCACTGCGGATTGTTCACTCTTTGCCATCATGACAGTCGTCCGTTGCAATCCTATCGCGCCAGCCTGGACGCGCACCCGGCAAGGAGCTTGAGCCCCTTCCCCAGGCTGAAAGCTGAAAGAGCGGCGAACCGTCGGGTTCGCCGCTCTCGCTTTTCCTGCTGGCCGTCTGCCTACCCCCGCAGCCGCTCCACCAGCTTCAGCGTTGGCCCGGCCTGGTTGACGGTGTAGAAGTGCAACCCCGGCGCGCCGTTCTTCAGCAGCGTCTCACACAGCCGCGTGACCACGTCCAGCCCGAACTCGACAAGCCGTTCCTTGTCGTCCTCAAGCTCTTCCAGCCGCAGCCGCACCCACCGCGGCAGATCCGCGCCGCAGCCTGTGCAGAAGCGCACCGTGTTCGCGTAGGCCGTGATCGGCATGATGCCCGGCACAATCGGGATCGTAATCCCAGCCTTTACGCAGCGCTCTACAAAATCCAGGTACGCGTCCGCGTTGTAGAACAGTTGCGTCAGCGCGCCGTCTGCGCCGGCTTCCACCTTGCGCCGGAAGTTCTCAAAGTCCACGCTCGCGCTCGGTGCCTGCGGATGCATTTCGGGATAAGCCGCGACTTCGATGGCAAACTCGTTGCCGTGCCGCTCGCGGATAAAGCTCACCAGTTCGTTTGCGTAGTGAAACTCGCCGGGAGCAGAGGGGCTCATCGCCGTCGCCGGAAGGTCGCCGCGCAGCGCCACAATGCGCTTGGCGCCAGCCGCCCTGTAGCGGTCCAGTTGCTCCGCCACCCGCGCCCGCGTCGAGCCGACGCAGGTCAGGTGCGGCGCCACTTCAATGCCTGTCTCGGCCACAACGGTCGTCAGCGTCTCGTAGGTGCCATCCTGGTCTGAGCCGCCCGCACCGTGCGTCACTGAGAAAAACTTCGGACTCGCCGACGCCAGTTTCTTCAGCACGCCGGGCAGCTTGGCTGCCGCCTCCGGCGTCCTCGGCGGAAATAACTCAAATGAAAACTCTCGCTCGCTCATCGTAAGGTTCCAGTTCACAGTTTTCAGTTCGCAGTTCACAGTCCGGCGCTTATACAACAGGCCGACTGTGAACTACGAACTCTGAACGATGAACTTGCCTAGTACCGGTAGAACTCCGCCTTGTACGGGCCTTCCACCGGCACGCCGATGTAGTCCGCCTGCCGCTGGGAGAGCTTCGTCAGCTTCACGCCGATCTTCTCCAGGTGCAGCCGCGCCACTTCCTCGTCCAGCTTCTTCGGCAGCACGTAGACATCGACTTTGTAGCTGTCCTTGTTCTTCCACAGGTCAAGCTGCGCCAGCGTCTGGTTGGCGAAGCTGTTCGACATGACGAAGCTCGGATGCCCCGTCGCGCAGCCGAGATTGACGAGGCGGCCTTCGGCCAGGATGAAGATGCCGTGGCCGTCGGGGAAGGTGTAGAAATCCACCTGCGGCTTGATGTTCAGCTTTGTCACGCCCGCTTCGGCGTTCAGCCGGTCCATCTGGATCTCGTTGTCGAAGTGGCCAATGTTGCAGACGATGGCCTGATCCTTCATCTTCTTCATGTGCTCGAGCGTGATGATGTCCACGTTGCCCGTGGTCGTCACGTAGATGTCGCCACGGCCCAGCGTGTCCTCAACGGTGGTGACTTCGAAGCCTTCCATCGCCGCCTGCAGCGCGTTGATCGGGTCAATCTCCGTCACGATGACGCGCGCGCCCATGCCGCGCAGCGAGTGCGAGCAGCCCTTGCCCACGTCGCCGTAGCCGCAGATCACCGCCACCTTGCCCGCCACCATCACGTCGGTTGCGCGCTTGATGCCGTCCGCCAGCGACTCGCGGCAGCCGTAGAGGTTGTCGAACTTCGACTTGGTCACCGAGTCATTCACGTTGATGGCCGGAACCAGCAGATTTCCCAGTTCCTTCATCTTGTAGAGCCGGTGCACGCCGGTCGTGGTCTCTTCGCTCACGCCCTTCCACTCGGCCACAACCTTGTGCCAGTGCTGCGGATCCTCGGCGTAAACCTTCTTCAGCAGGTCCTTGATCACCTGCTCCTCGTGGCTCTCGGCCGGGCCGTCCACCCACTTGTCGCCGTTCTCAAGCTCGTAGCCCTTGTGGATCAGCAGCGTTACGTCGCCACCGTCGTCCACCACCAGCTGCGGCCCCTTGCCGCCCGCGTGGCTCAGCGCCTTGTAGGTGCAGTCCCAATACTCTTCCAGCGACTCGCCCTTCCAGGCGAAGACCGGAACGCCGCTCAGGGCAATCGCCGCCGCCGCGTGGTCCTGCGTGGAGAAGATGTTGCAGCTTGCCCAGCGCACCTCGGCACCCAGGCTCACCAGCGTCTCAATCAGCACGGCCGTCTGGATGGTCATGTGCAGCGAGCCGGTGATGCGCACGCCCTGCAGCGGCTTTTCCGCCGCGTACTTGTTGCGAATCGCCATCAGGCCGGGCATCTCATGCTCGGCAATCGAAATCTCCTTGCGGCCCCAGTCGGCCAGGGAAAGGTCGGCCACCTTGTACTCGTGCGCCAACTCAACCGAAGTTGCAGCCATGCTTCACACTCCTTCATATCAACATATCGTGATATGTTGATATGTACCAGACCCGTCCAGATGCAGTCAATCATTCAAGCACTCCGCGCCGCCGCCGATCCCAGCCGCCTCCGCATCCTGCTTCTGCTGGAGGCGGAGGAGCTGTCCGTCAACGAAATCCAGGAAATTGTCCTCTACGGCCAGAGCACCCTCTCCATGCACCTGGCACAGCTCCGCCGGGCCGGGCTGGTGGAAGACCGCCGCACGGGCAAAAGCGTGATGTACCGGCTCTCTGACGGAGCCTCTACCGGGATCCTGGCTGACCTGCTGACCGAAGCCCGCGCCGAATTGCCAGAGGTGGAGGACGACCGGGCGGCTCTGGAGCACGTACTGCGGAAGCGGCAGGACCGGATGCGCGCATTTTTTGACAGCATGGCCGGGCGGCTGGGCCGCGACTACGTTCCGGGCAAGAGCTGGAAGGCGCTGGCTGAGGCGTTTCTGAGCCTGCTGCCGCCACAGGTGATTGCTGACCTGGGCGCGGGCGACGGGACTTTCTCGATGCTGCTGGCACGGCACGCCAAGCGCGTGATTGCGGTGGACTCTTCGCCGAAGATGCTGGAGGCCGGGCTGGATCAGGCAAAGCGCAACGGCATCGGCAACATCGAGTTCCGGCTGGGTGACATGGAGCATGTTTCCATTGATGCCGGCATCGTGGACATCGTGTTCTTCTCGCAGTCGCTGCACCACGCGCAGCATCCTGAGCGCGCACTCACTGAGGCTGCGCGCATCCTCCGCCCCGGCGGACGAGTCGTGATTCTGGACTTGGCGCAGCACCGCTTTGAAGAGGCGCGCGAGCTCTACGCAGACGAGTGGCTGGGTTTTGTCGAACGGGATATGGAAGCGATGCTTGCCACGGCAGGCTTCTGCGAGGTCAGCGTGGCGGTGGTTGATCGGGACGCCGAGGCGCCACAGTTCCAGACGCTGCTGGCGCTAGGGTGTATCCCCCTATAGGAGCAGCCGCCGTTACGCGGGAAAATCGGACCAGACGAGGCCGAGGCCGACGGCTGTGGCGGGTCCACCGCCTAGGACGACAACGACGTATGGTCTGATTTTCACCGTAACCCGTAGGGCTGGGGCAGATTTTCCCGATTTCGGCGTCGGTCGTCGCTAGCAGACACCCGGTATGCGTCGCTTCTCTCTCCTTGAACTCGAAAAAATCGGCTCCCAGCGGCGGCCGCTCCTATAGGGGGATACACCCTAGGGCGCAAGACGAGTTGGTGAGGCACGGCGCGTCGCTGCTTTCTCTGAGCTGAAGCCCGGAAACAACTAGTGTTTGGAATGGGCACGACGGAGGTCGTGCACTGAAGACGGAGCTGCGGAACGCTGTTTCTCTGGGCGTGCACTTGCAGGTTCGGGGGATGCGGCGGGGCCTGCCTGGCGCGGTGCGTCCATGCTAGGCTAAGGCTGTTGCGGTGCCGCGCCTGCGCGTTTCCCTGAAGGTGAACTTCAGCGGGAGACTGCCCGGCGCAGTTGCGGTTCCCCCTGTTCTGCGCCGCGCGACACGGCGTGCTGTTGAGGCCCGACGCTCTTGGCTGCCACCCCCAATCTTCCTGATGAGCCGCGTGGGCTCGGCCGCTCTCATCGGCTCGACCCGGAACCGGTTCCCATGTTCCGCCGGCGTAAGCTGGTCGGCAAGTTTGCGCTGATTTCTCTGCTGCTGCTGGCCGTGGTCACCGGGTCACTTTCCGGGCTGATGCTGGTCTACTCGGTGGACCTGCCGCAGATTCACGACCTGGAGCGCTACCGGCCTTCCACGACAACCGATCTCTATGACCGCAACGGCAAGGTGATTGGCTCGTTTGCGCTGCAGCGGCGCATCGTGGTGAACTACAACGACTTTGCGCCGGTGCTGCGCGCGGCAGTGATCTCGATTGAGGACAAGAACTTCGAGTCGCACTGGGGCATCAATGTATTTCGCATTGCGGGCGCGCTGTTCCACGACATCCGTAGCCACGGGCGGGCGCAGGGCGCCTCAACGCTGACGATGCAACTGGCGCGCAACCTGTTTCTCTCCTCAGAGCGCACGGCGGGGCGCAAGCTGCAGGAGGCGTATCTTGCGATCCAGATTGAGCGCGCGTTTACCAAGCAGCAGATCTTTACGCTCTACGGCAACCAGATCTACCTGGGCAGCGGTATGTATGGGTTTGAGGCTGCGAGCGAATTCTACTTCTCAAAGCACGCGAAGGATCTGAACCTGACGGAGGCGGCGCTGCTGGCGGGGCTGCCGAAGGGGCCGGCGGCCTACTCGCCGCTGCTGAACCCGGAGAAGGCGCTGCGGCGGCGCAACCTGGTGCTGAGCGAGATGGAGTCTGACGGAGCGATTACGCACCAGCAGGCGGAACAGGCGCGGAGTGCGCCGCTGGGCCTCAAGATTTCACAGCCGGACAACTCCGTGGCACCGTGGTTCCAGGAAGAGGTGCGGCGCGAGCTGGAGAAGCGGTTTGGAACCGACGAAGTGCATGAGGCAGGGCTGCGCATTGAAACCACGCTGGACCTAAACCTGCAGAAGACGGCGAATCGCGCGGTGATGGACGGGCTGGCTGCCTACGAACGACGGCACGGATGGAAGGCGAAGCTCGAGAACATTGCGGCAAGCGGGCAGACCATTGAGAACTACAAGCATCCCGACTGGGCGCAGCCGGTGGAGGCGGGCGACTACGTGCATGCGGTGGTGACGCAGGCGCTGCCGCTGATTGTTCGCGCGCGCATTGGAACGCAGGAGGCAGTGCTGCAGCAGGCCGACTGGGAGTGGACGGGCGAGAAGTATGGCGACGCGCTGGTGAAGCCGGGCGACGTGATCTACATCCACCTGGGCGACACGAAGGAAGGCACGGCGTTTCACGCGACGCTGGAGCAGGACTCCGGCGCACAGGGCTCACTGCTGGCGATGGACAACACGTCTGGCGACGTGCTGGCTATGGTGGGCGGGCGCGACTTTAACCTGTCAGAGTTCAACCGCGCGACGCAGGCCGAGCGGCAGACGGGATCGAGCTTCAAGCCGTATGTCTACACGGCGGCGATGGAGGATGGGGCCAAGCCGACGGATATTGTTGTGGACTCGCCGGTGAGCTTTGGGAGCTATGCGCCGCACAACTATGAGAACGACTTCAAGGGCGCGATGACGCTGACGAACGCGTTTGCCGAGTCTCGGAACGTGCCTGCGGTGAAGCTGGCTGCGCATGTGGGCATCCACAAGGTGATTGACCTGGCGCACAAGTTTGGCGTGACGAGCGATATTCCGGCGTATCTGCCGATTGCGCTGGGTGCGGCGGAGATCACGCTGGAGCAGCAGGTGGCAACGTATGCGAGCTTTCCGAACGACGGCATCCGCGTGGAGCCGCGGCTGATTCGCAAGGTGGAGAACTACGACGGGATCACGCTGTGGCAGGACCGGCCGGAGATCAACGAAGTGGTGAGCCAGCAGACGGCGCGCTCCATGATGGTGCTGTTTCAGGCAGTGACGGCGTACGGCACGGGCGCTGGAGCCTCGCAACTGAAGCATCCGGTGGGCGGCAAAACGGGCACAACGAGCGATTACACGGATGCGTGGTTCCTGGGCTTTACGCCCTCTGTGACCTGCGGTGTGTGGGTGGGCTTTGACAGTCGTCAGTCGCTGGGCGAGAAAGAGACGGGGGCGCGGGCAGCGCTGCCGATCTGGATGACGTTCATGACCGAAGCGATCAAGGGCAAGGACGAGGAGAAGTTTCCTGCCGACATGGACGCCGCGGCGCAGAAAGCGATTGAGGGAACGGACACGGGGCAGGCGGCCAAACCGGGGACTCCGGCGGCGAATGGGGCGAAGCCCGCTACACCTGGGCCTGCAAAGCCCGCGCCCGCAGCGTCTGCGCCGGCTAGGCCTGCGCCTGCAGTGCCGGGGCGGCCAGGCGGAAATAGCGCTGCGCCCGCGCAACGTCCCGCAGGATCTGCGCCTTCAACGCCTCGGGCGAAGGGAACGCCCGCTCCGAGCGGAGGCGCAGCAGGAACGCGAGATCGATCCGCGTCTCCGCCGTCAGCTCGACCGGCTCGAAATTGAGGATATACGTCTCTACGCTGAAGCCTGCGCCTGCGAAGGTGGGCCGGTTGCCGATGTTGGTGACGGCGCGGAACCAGCGGCCGTCGATGGCGATGCGGGTGATGTAAACGCCAAAGGCGGGCAGCAGGCCTTCATACTCCGACAAATTCACGGTGGGGACGACGAGGCGCGAGCCTACGCCACGGTCGCGCTGCTGATGCGCTGTGACGGCGAAAGGGCGGCCGAGCATCCAGCGCGCGCGGCGCATATCGCCCGCGGCGAGGGCTTCGCGGATGGCGGAGCTGGAGACCTCGAGGCCGTGGATGTGGAGCGCGGGATGGACGTGAACGGCAAAGCCGAACTCCGCACCGAAGGAGCGCAGCTCGGCGATACCGGCCTCAGCGCGGACGCCGAAGCGGAAGTTGCCGCCCTCATGAAGGCCGCGCACATTCAGCGCGCCGACGAGTACCTGCTCAACGAAGGCGCGGGCGCGGAGTTGCGCGAGGGCAGCGTCAAACGGCAGCACCAGAACTGCGTCAATGCCGGTGGAGGCGAGCAGGCGCAGGCGTTCCGCGATGGGCGAGAGCAGGCCGGGGGCTTTGTCTGGGCGCAGGAACTGCTCGGGGTGCGGGTCAAAGGTGATGGCGACGGCTTTGGCGCCGAGAGTGCGTGCTTCCGCGACGACGGCGGAGAGAATTTCACGGTGGCCGCAGTGCACTCCGTCGAAGTTGCCGATGGCGGCAACGCTGGGGCCAAAGGCAGCGGGCACCTGGGCGAGTGAGCGGAAGACAGCGATGCGGGGCTCGGTCATAGCGTGATGGGGAAGGAGAGCCCGTCGTGCGCGAGCTGGATGTTCGGGGGCAGGGAGCGGTTGGTTTCGTCGTGACCCAGGTCATGCGCGATGTGGGTAAACCATGCCTGGCGCGGGCCGATGCGGCGGGCCCAGGCGACGGCCTGCTCCAGCGTGGTGTGGGTGGGGTGCGGCTTGTGACGCAGCGCGGAGAGGATCAGGCAGTCGATGCCCTCAAGGAGCGCGAAGCTCTCGTCGGGGATGGCGCTGACGTCCGTGAGGTACGCGGTGCGGCCGAAGCGGAAGCCCTGGATGGGCATGGTGCCATGAAACACGGGGATGCGCTGGAACTCGACACCGTGGACGGCCATGCGGTCGGTCATGGGCTCCAGGTGGACGCGGGCGCGGTTGGGGTAGGTGGCGTCGGGGCGTAGCGTGTAGTCGTAGACGCGGAGAAGCACCTCAGAGGTGAGCTCGTCGGCGTAGAGGGCGATCTGCTCGCCTGCACGCGCCATGGGGAAGCTGAGCGGACGAAGATCGTCCATGCCCATGATGTGGTCGGCGTGGCCGTGGGTGTAAAAGACGGCGTCGACGCGCTTGAGATGCGCGCGGAGGGCCTGCTCACGGAAGTCGGGGCCGGTGTCAATGACGACGACGCGCTCGCGCTCGCCTTCAAACCAGCGCAGGAGCACTGACGGCCGCAGACGGCGGTCATGCGGGTCTGACGAGGTGCAGACGGCGCAGGTGCAGCCCAGCGTGGGCACGCCCATGGACGTGCCCGTTCCGAGAAATGTGAGGGTTGCCTCCATCGTGCCGGTTACTGGTTGGCTCCCGGAGGCGGAGGTACGGTCTGGAGGGTGATCATGTTGGTGAGCTCAAGGAAGGCCATGCGCACCTCAAAGAGCACTGTGTCCAGCATGCCGGCTTCTTTGTCAGTGAGGTTGCCTTTGGTCTTCTCCGCGAGAATGCCGAGCAGGTCAATGGTCTGCTTGGCGCCGAGGATGTCGACGCGGGGGCGCTGCCCTTCCTGCGCGCCTGCACCCATCTGGATCATGGCGGAGAGATACAGCTGCTGGACGAGGTGCTCAAAGCCGACGGGCGGCTGCGGGCCAGCACCGGGATTCTGCGCACGGACCAGGTCCTCAAGCCGCTGGGCGGAGGCATCGTACGCCGACTTCTGTTGGCGGCTCTCCTCTGCGGTGGGCGGAGGCGGCATCTCGGGGAGCTGGTCCTCATCCGCGGGGGCTGCGGGCTCGGGCTTTTCTTCCGGCACGACGAGGCGCGGGCCGGGCGCAGGCTCGGTCTTGGCCGCGGGCTGCTCCGGCTCAGGCTGCGGCGTGGACGCGACGGTCTGCTCCTGCTCGCGTTCCTTTTCTTCTTCGGCCGCCTTCATGCGGCGGCGGTCAATGACTTCAAACTTCGGTGTATCGCTCATAATTTTCTGGTCCCATCTTCAGGGTAGCTCTTACCGGGGCAGGAGCACTCCCTCAGGGGCTAAAGCCCGGATATATTTGTGCGCTCGATCAGCACGCTTCTGCCCGGCTGAAGCCGGGCACTACCAGCCATGCCCTGTTACAAAGCCCCTCGCTGCCAAATTTCCGGCAAGCTGTGCAGCCGCTCCATTTTCAAAACTGCGCGGTGGTGAGAGTTTCTGCGCAACCTCTGAAGCCGTGTCCTTTCAAAAACATCAACCTGCTCAAAGATTCCATCAAAAACGGTGTTTCACAAAAAGCTGGGCGGCTCGGCCAGCAGTCGTGCCGTACCTGCTGCGCCGTCCACGGCGTAAACAAGCGGCTGATTCTTTGCTTCCGCCTCGCCGCGCAGCATGGCTAACGCGAAGCGGCGCGGGCCGGTGGCGAAAGGCAGCTCGGCGGCGCTGGTGATGGTGCCTGCGGCCGCGCCGTCGAGGGTTAGCTCGGCTCCGGCGGCGGGCAAGGGGCCTTCCAGCTCCAACTGGCGAAGATGACGGTGGACGCTGCCGCGCGAGTGAATACGCTCGACGATTTCCTGGCCAAGATAGCAACCCTTGCTGAAGTGGAGAGCGCGCATCTGCGAGGTTTCCTGCGGCAGGTCGCGCTCGGCGATGTCGAGGCCGTATAGGGGGATGCCCTCGGCGATGCGGAAGGCTTCAAGCGCCTCACATCCCACGGGGCTGGCACCGCCCGCCTTGAGCATCCGCCAGAGCTTGACGAGGCCTGCCTGCGCGATCCAGAGCGTGTAATGCTCGGCGGAGGCGCCGAAGCCGCGCTCGATGCGGAGGTTGAAGCCGTTCCACTCGGCGTGGGTGTGGGTCATGGGCTGGGGCAGCGTGGGCAAACCGGCGCGGACAAGAACTTCAGCGGCCTTGGGCCCGGTGAGGCCAATGGCGGTTTCAGCCGAGGCCGGATCGACGGAGAGCTGCACGAGTTCTACGTCGTCCATGATGATGAAGTGGTCGAGGTGCGTGAGGAGCTTTTCCGCCTGCGCGGCTTCGAGCTCGATCTCGAGCTGATCAGCGTCACGCCAGACGGTGAGGTCGCCCTGGATTCGTCCCTGCGCGTTGAGCACGAGGTTCCAGGCGCCGCCCTGCTCAGGCAGGTCGTTGACAGTGTTGGTGACCATGCCGCTGAGCCAGCGGAAGCGGTCTTCTCCGCGGACGGCAACGCGACGGAGCCAGCCCAGGTCGTGGACGGCAGCGCCGGTGGTCAGGGCCGCCGTTTCAGCAGCGCGATCGTCCAATTCCTGTGGAGTGTGGGCGCCGCGATAGTCTCTGAGGGATACAGGCCGCGACTGCAACAGCAGCGCTGCAAGGGGAGTGATGGAGGAAGCGGCAATCGCCAGGTCGCTCATAGGGGGGTCATTCCTGGGTTCGGCGCGCGGTTTCACTGGACGCACGGCGCGCCGCACCGCATCCTGATTATAGCCTCGGGGAGGGTAAGCCTGCCCGGCCCGAGCCAACGCGTCCGCTGAAGGAGCCTAAGTGAACCTGACCGCTGCACCTGTGCGCACAGCTTTACGCAACCCGTTCATCCTGCTGATTTTGTGTCTGACGCTGGCAACTGCACCGCTGACCGCGCGGGCGGCCAAGCCTGAGACGCACATGACGCCCGAACAAGCGCAGAAGCTGTTTGCGCTGGTGGACGAGTTGCTGAAGTTCTCCTCAAGCGAGACGGGGCTGCCGGTAAAGAGCACGGTGAAGCGCCAGCTGACGACCCGCGCGGCGGTGGAGAGCTATCTGGAAGAGAAATTCAACGAGGACGAAGACGCCAAGCGGATGCAGCGCAGCGAGATTGTGCTGAAGAAGTTTGGGCTGCTGGAGCGGGACTTTGACCTGAAGCCGTTTCTGCTGGCGCTGCTGAAGGAGCAGATTGAGGCCTACTACGACCCGAAGACGAAGACCGTGAACCTGCTGGACTGGGTGGGTGTGGACGAGCAGAAGCCAGTGCTGGCTCACGAACTGACGCACGCGCTGCAGGACCAGCACGTGGATCTGGAGAAGTGGAGCGACCAGACGCCGCCGGACGTTTCAACGAATGCACAGGACGACACGGACCATCTGGCGCGGGACGAGATGGACACGGCGCGCGAGGCGGTGACGGAAGGCCAGGCGACGGCAGTGATGATGGACAACCTGCTGAAGCCGATGGGGCACAGCCTGATCAAAGACCCGGAAGTGGTGGAGGCGATCAAGCAGCAGATGACGGGCGCGGGAGACTCGCCGGTGCTGGCGCGAGCGCCGCTGCTGCTGTCGGAGTCGCTGCTGTTTCCGTATCGCGAGGGGTTGAGCTTTGAGCAGGACGTGTGGATGGATCAGGGGCAGGCAGCGGCGTTTGCGGGCGCGCTGGACCGGCCGCCGAGCTCGAGCTGGGAGATCATGAATCCGCGCGAGTACGAGAAGGGCCACCACGCGACGATTCCGCTGCTGCCGAATATTCACCCACTGCTGGATGCGGACTACAAACCATACGACATTGGGCAGGTGGGGCAGCTGGACGTGCATATTCTGGCGGGCATTTTTGGCGGCGAAAAAGCGGCGCGGGATCTGGCTCCTGCGTGGAATGGCGGCATCTACTGGGCCGGGCAGCGACGCGCGGCGACCGAGGCGGAAAAGGCGACGACGGGCTCGATTGCGCTGGTGTATCTCTCGGCATGGAAGAGTGCGGAGTCAGCGCGGGCGTTTGCGGATCTCTACGCGAAGGCGCTGGGGCGGAAGTACTCCGGGCTGCACGTGATTCCGGGTGGATCGGCGGAGGAGCAGGTGTACGCGACGAGCGAGGGGCCTGTGGTGCTGTTTACGCGCGGCAACCTGGTGCTGGTGACGGAAAGCTTTGAGCTGGGAGTGGCGCGAAAGCTGGCTCCGCTGATTCTGGACGCACAGGGTGAGGGCGAGCTGAAGTTTGCGCGCAACGAGGCGATGCAGCCGGATGGCGGGTTGAGCGGGGACGTGGTGCGGTTTCTTTCGCACTGCGGGACGGTGAAGGCGGCGGTGGACGCTGGAATGCGGGCGAGAGCGGTGCGGTAGGTTGTTGAGGGTGGGTGAGGAGCGTGCTTTCCCGGGTGCGAAAACACGCTCCCGGGGCACCCCTGATGCTCTCTGTACTGGCCGGAACGCGCTAGGCTGCGTCCTTGTTGACGAGGTACTCGTTGAGCAGTTCTGCGACGAGGACGGCGGTGGGTACGGCAACCATGGCACCGACTACGCCGCCAATGGCTGAGCCGAGCAGCAGGGCGACGAGGATGGCGATGGCGGGCAGACCGACACTGGACTGCATGATGCGCGGCACGAGCACGGAGTTCTCTAGCTGCAGCCAGACCACGTAAAAGATGGCGACACCGGCGACGCGGCCCCATGAGTCCATGGCGGCGACGAGGATGGTGAGCGCGATGCAGACGGCCGCGCCGAGCACGGGGATGATGTTGAGCAGGCCGGTGAGCGTGCCGAGTGCGTAGGCATAACGCACGCCGAGCAGCGAATACACCACAGTGCTGAGTGCAGCGAGGATGAGCATGAGGCTTCCCTGCCCCAGCAGCCAGCGGCCCATGCGGACCTTGGCGCGGCGCAGTGTTGTGTCGAGACGCGCGCGGTTGGCGGGACGAAGGAACGAGAGGAACCACGCGTAGGCGTGCTCACCCTCAACGATGAAGTACATGGTGAGCGCAAAGCCCATGAGGACGCTGAAGAGTGCGCCAGCCCAGTCGCGGATGGAACGCAGGGCGTAACCGGCGGCTGTGCTGGCCCAGTCTTGTGCGCGGGCGATGAGTTCCTGCGTGTCGATCTGGCCGGCAAAGGGCAGGTGCTGCAGCTTTTCAACGAGCGCAGGCGCGCGGTCTGGGGCTTCACGCGAGAAGGCGGCAAGATCTCGCACGACGGGCGGCAGCGCGAGACCGGCGAACAGGCCCACGAAGACGAGCACGCCGAGGGGAAGAACCAGCACTGCTGTATGCCTGAACGGATGCCAGCGGCCGATGCGCACGGATGCAACAGCGGCGACGACAGGCGCGAGCACCACGGCGAAGAGCGCGCTCACGTAAAGCAACAACAGGTCTGCGCGGACTAGCCACGCCACATATCCGGCGAGCAAGAGGGCGAATGCGAATACGATCTCACGCCGTGCACTGCTCTCCCGCTTTTCTTCCGTCATCGACTTGCCTTTCGTGCTGGTTTATTTATCGGTCGCCACTGAGGATGGAGCCTACGATGCCGCCGAGCAGCGCGCCGCCTGCGGCGGAACGCACGTCACCGCGCTCCTGCGGGGCGGGCAGATACTCGCTGATCTGATGGGCGAGGCGCGAGATGGGCAGAGTCTGCAGCCAGACGCGGCCGGGGCCCATGAGCGCGGCGAGGAATAGGCCGTCACCGCCGAAGATCATGTTCTTGATGCCGGGCACGGTGGTGATCTGAAAGCCAACTGAAGCCTGGAATGCGCCGACGTGGCCTGGGTGCACACGGAGAAGTTCGCCGGGCGCGAGGTCTTTGACGATCAACTCACCGGAGAGCTCAAGCCAGGCGGTGCCGATGCCGCCGATCTTCTGCAGGAGGAATCCGTCTCCGCCGAAGATGCCTGCACCGAGCGACTGCTGGAAGCCGACGCTGATGGTGACCTGCGGAGTGGCGCAGAGGAAGCCGTGGCGGTGGACCATGTACTCGGCGCCGGGCTGCAGCTCAATGGGCACAATGTGGCCAGGGACTTTGGTGGCGAAGGAGACCTCGCCGGGATACTGGAGGGCGCGGTACTCGGTCATGAAGATGGAGCCGCCGCCAGCAACGCGTTTGAGCACGCCGAAGAGACCACCACCGCCGCCCATCTGCGTGTGGGTGGTCATCTGGATAGACGCTGTCATCCACGACAGCTCGCCGCTCTCGCTGAAGACGCTCTCGTTGGGTTCGAGGCGCACATCGAGCACCGGCATGGTGGTGCCTTGAATCCTGGTCTGCATGCGGGGAGTTCCTCCTGTTCAGAGGCAGTGTATCGTCCGGCACGACGGCGCGGACGGTGAAAATCTGCCTACTGGAGAAACGCCGCCGCGCAAGAAAAAGTTCCCTCAGGAAGCTCTGCGCAAGTGTGCATCATTCCCTCGGGGGCTAAAGCCCTTCTCATTCAGGCTGGCTCTTTCGGCACGACTGAAGTCGTGCCCTGACACGAAGCTGCCGACAAAATGGTTGCCATCAAACGGGGCACGGCTGAAGCCGTTCCCTTTCAAAACTTCGACTTATTCAGAGATTCCCTTACCAGGCTTCAAAGCTGACCTGCACTTTACCGTCCGGACCGCGCCGCAGAGAGGAGTGCTTCTGAAAGTGCGCGTCGTCGCGCTTCGGAAAGTCGTTGCGGAAGTGCGCGCCACGACTCTCTGTCCGCGCGAGGGCCGAGAGCAGAATGGCACGTGCAATGCTGCAGAGAGCGTGCGCCTCAACGAGGCTGCGGCTGAGTCCGCGCTGCGCGAGCTTTTCAAGATCAGACGAGCAGGCAGTGATGGCGTGCTCGCCGCGGCGCAGGCCTTCTTCATGACGCAGCAGACCGGCGTGGGTCCACATGACCTGCTGCAGTGCGCCGACGAACTTGCTGACGCGCGCTTCATCTTCCGGCGTGAGCTGCTTTGCATGCGGCCACGCAGCGTCAACGGGCACGGCGTCAAGATCATCTGCGAGCACGGCCTTGGCAGCGCGCGCGCCAAAGACCAGCCCCTCAAGCAGCGAGTTGGACGCGAGGCGGTTGGCGCCATGCACGCCGGTGCAGGCGGCTTCGCCTGCGGCGTAAAGGCCGGGCAGCGTGGTGCGGCCGTCGAGGTCAGTGCGGATTCCGCCCATGAGGTAGTGCGCGGCGGGGCGCACGGGGATGAGGTCGCGCGCGAGATCGAGTCCGTATTTCGCGAGGAAGGCGCTGATGCCAGGGAAACGCTCATGCAGATCGAGCCCGGTAACGTGGCGCATGTCGAGATGCACAATGCGTTGCTCGCCGGAATGCGCACCCATGCCCTCACGCGTGATGGCGCGGGCCACGACATCGCGCGGGGCCAGTTCCAGCAGCGGGTGATAGCGCTCCATGAAGCGCTCACCACGGTCGTTGCGCAGGTAGGCGCCTTCTCCGCGCAGTGCCTCACTGAGCAGGAAGCGCGGCGCGCCGGGAAACGAAAACGCGGTGGGGTGGAACTGATAGAACTCCATGTCAGCGAGTTCAGCGCCGGCGCGCGCTGCGAGCGCAATGCCGTCGCCGGTGGCCACGGAAGGGTTTGTGGTGTCGCTGTAAACCTGCCCTGCACCGCCAGCAGCGATGAGCACGATGCGCGCGGTGATGCGATGCGCGTGGCCTTCACGATCAAGCAGATCAACGCCAGCCACGCGATCACCGGCCTTGACGAGGCCGGTCACGGTGGTCCACTCAGCGAAACGAATGTGCTTGTGTGCGCGCGCGAAGACGGCAAGCGAGCGGCTGATTTCAGCGCCGGTGGCGTCACCGTTGGCGTGCAGGATGCGCGGCAGGCTGTGAGCGCCCTCGCGCGTGCGGAGCAGCTCTCCGTGGGAGCGATCAAAGTTTGCGCCCCACTCAATCAGCTCGGCGACGCGCACGGGGCCCTCTGCCACCAGAACGCGCGCTGCGGGCGGAAAAACGAGGCCATCGCCAGCGCCCACGGTGTCTTTGAGGTGCAGCGCGACATCCTCTTCACCGCCCATGGCAACAGCGATGCCGCCCTGTGCATAGTGCGTATTTGATTCGGCCACGGCTTCTTTTGTGACCACCAGAACATCGCCGTGTTCAGCCAGTTCCACTGCGGCGCGCAGTCCGGCAACACCCGCGCCCATCACTACATAGTCCGCATGCATTGAGTGAGCCATCACTCTTGAGCGTAGCACCGCGCTCCGTGGCCGCGCCCGTGTCCATTAGGATGGAAGAAGCGAGATTTCAATGCAGATCATCCGTGTTTCCACTCCTTCAGCCCGTTACAACGTCTACACCGGCAGCGGTTTGCTACCCACGCTGGCACCACGCATTCAGCGCATTGCCGGGCGGCTTCCGCGTCGCGTCTTTGTGCTGACTTCACCCGAGATATGGGCGCTGTGGGGGCAGAGGCTTCTTGCCTCGTTTGCAGAGCCGCCGATTGTGCTGTTTCTGGAACCCGGCGAGCGTTTCAAGACGCTTACGAGCGTGGAGAAGATTCTGCGGCAGATGATTGCGGCGGGTGGCGACCGCGGTTCGCTGCTGATTGCATTTGGCGGCGGCATTGTGGGAGACGTGGGCGGATTTGTGGCAGCGATCTTTATGCGCGGCATTCCGTTTGTGCAGGTGCCGACGACGTTTCTGGCGCAGGTGGACTCGTCTGTGGGCGGCAAGACGGGCGTGAATCTGCCGGAAGGCAAGAACCTGGTGGGCAGCTTTCATCAGCCGGTTGCGGTGTTTGCAGACATTGACACGCTGGGCACGCTGCCTGCACGCGAACTGCGCGCAGGGCTGATGGAAAGCGTGAAGGCGGGCATTATTCGCGACCGCGCGCTGGTGCGCTTTATGGAAGAACACGCGCAGGAGATTCTGAGCGGCGAGCCGAAGGCACTGGAGAAGGTGATTGCCGCGTCGATCCGCATGAAGGCGGGTGTGGTGAGCCGCGACGAGCGCGAGAGCGGGCTGCGGATGATTTTGAACTTTGGCCACACGGTGGGGCACGCGATTGAAGCAGCGACGCACTACAAGCTGCTGCTGCACGGCGAGGCTGTGGGCTGGGGCATGATTGCGGCGCTGCACATTGCGCGGCAGCGCGGCACGATTTCTGCAGCGCAGTTTCAGCGGCTGGAGTTTCTGGTGCATCTCTACGGGCCACTGCCTGCGCTGAAGTTGCGCGCAGCCAAGCTGATTGACGCAACTGCGGCGGACAAGAAGAACGTGAACGGCGTGCGGCGGTTTGTGCTGCCTGTGGGCATTGGAGACGCGGGCGTGGTGGAAGACGTGACGCCGGACGAACTGGAAGCTGCGGTGAGCTACATGCTGGCTGCGGCGAAGGAGCCGCGCGTCTGATGCCTGCGACTGGAGCCAAACCCGCGGGAGCGACGGACGAAGCGAGCGCCGCACAGAACGTGCGGCAGATGTTCAACTCGATTGCGCCGCGCTATGACCTGCTGAACCACCTGCTTTCAGCCAACGTGGACCGGCTGTGGTGGCGGCGTGCGGCACGCACGTTTCGCACGACACTGGAGCGGCCCGAGGCTGCGGTGCTGGACATTTGCTGCGGCACGGGCGACATGACGCTGGCGCTGCTGAAGCATCGGCCTGCGGGCGCGCGGCCAATTCTGGCCGGGGACTTTGCGCGCGGGATGCTGGCGCGCGGCGAGGAGAAGTTCAGAGCGTGCAATGCCAATGCTGTTGCCGTTGAGGCGGACGCACTGCATTTGCCTCTGGCGAATAGCTCGCTCGACCTCATTGTTTCAGCGTTTGGATTTCGCAACCTGGCAAACTACGAGGCGGGACTGCGCGAGTTCTTCCGCGTGCTGAAGCCCGGTGGACGGCTCGGCATTCTCGACTTCTCAGAGCCTGGCGGGATGCTGGGCCGCGCGTATGGCGTGTACTTTCATCGCGTGCTGCCGCGCATTGGGCGGCTCGTTTACGGTGCCGCGGGGCCATACAACTACCTGCCGACTTCCGTCGGCAACTTTCCACCGCCGGGCGCAATGCTGGACCTGATGCGCACGGTGGGCTACGCCGATGCGGCGTGGCAGCCTTACACATTTGGTATAGCCGGGTTGTACACGGCGCGCCGACCCGAGTTAGGCTGAAAACACGATGAGTTCCGCCGCTGCCAACGCATCTGAACGCGACACTGCGGGCCACTCCGCGGCCAAGCGCCGCGTTGCGCTGCAGTCCATGCTGGCCGCTACGGCGATGACGATTCTGAAGCTGGTGGCGGGACTTGTCTCCGGCTCGCTGGGCGTGCTTTCAGACGCAGCGCACTCGGGGCTGGACCTGGCGGGGGCGGCGCTGACGTACTTCTCAGTGAGCGTCTCTGATAAGCCAGCCGACGAAGACCACACGTACGGTCACGGCAAGTTCGAGAATCTTTCGTCGTTTGGCGAAGCGGCACTGATGATTGTCTCCTGCGCGTGGATCATCTGGGAGGCGATGCAGCGGATTGTGCACGACCGCGTGGAGCTGCACCACTCGGCGTGGCCGATTGCCGTGGTGCTGACTTCAATCGGCGTTGACTTTTGGCGGTCACGTGAGCTGCGCAGGGTTGCTGACCGCACGGGCTCTCCGGCGCTGGCGACGGATGCCTTCCACTTTGCTTCAGATATCTGGGCGTCGGCCGCAGTGCTCGCGGGCTTTGTGCTGAGCTGGGTGGGCATGCAGTTCCACATCGCCTGGATGCGCTTTGCCGATCCGTTTGCAGCCGTTGTGGTTTCGCTGATGATTCTGCGGATCACGGCGCGGCTGACGCGCGAGACGGTTTCAGTGCTGATGGACGAGATTCCGGCTGAGACGCGCCGGAGGATTCTGCACGAGGTGCAGCAGGTGGATGGTGTGCTGGCAGTGGAACAGGCGCGCGTGCGCCGCTCCGGGCCGAGCTACTTTGCGGACATGACGTTGGCGCTGCCGCGCCGTTACACGTTTGAGCATACGGGCGAACTGGTTCGCGCGGCGACGGAAGCTGTGCATCGTGTGCTGCCTGAGGCTGACGTGGTGATTCACACGGTGCCGCGGCAGGCACGCGCGGAGAGCATCTTTGACCGCGTGCGCGCTGTGGCGGCGCGCAACAACGTGAGTGTGCATGAGCTTTCGATCCAGTCAGTGAACGGCAAGCTGCGCGTGGAGCAACATCTGGAATTGGATGAGACACTTTCACTGCTCGCAGCGCATGATTTTGTAACCGCGCTGGAGGGTGAGATTCTGAGCGAGACACCGGAGCTTGACTCGATTCTGACGCACATTGAGAGCGAGCCGGCGACGATTGAACCTCCGGTTGAACTGCATGTGGAGCAGGCGCGCATTGCCGGTGCAATGCGCGAGGCTGCGGCGCATCTGATCGAGATTGTTGACGTGCACGAGATTGTGGTGGGGCGCGCGGGCGATCATGTGGTGGTTTCGTGCCACTGCACGCTGCCCGACGATCTGCTGATGAGCCACGTGCATGAGCTGATCACGGAGCTTGAAGACCGCTTCAAGCTGACGTGCCCCGAGGTCTACCGCGTCACGATCCATCCCGAGCCCGTGACAGACAATTTACGCTGAACCGAGGAATGCCCATGCAGGCGCAGACGGAGTGGAAGTACGACAACATTTTTGAGGGCCGCACGGAGAGCGGCAACACGGTCACATTTGACGCGGGTGACGATCATGCACACGGACCGAGTCCAATGGAAGCCGTGCTGATGGCACTGTGCGGCTGCACGTCTGTGGATGTAGTCAGCATTCTGAAGAAGAAGCGGCAACCGGTTACGGGGCTGCGCGTTTCTGCCGTGGCGGAGCGCGCGGAGACGTCGCCGCGTGTGTTCACGGCGATCAAGCTTACGTATGCAGTGAGCGGGCGGCTGAGCCGCAAGGCGGTTGAGGATGCCGTCGCGCTCTCAAAGCATAAGTACTGCTCAGTCTCTCTGATGCTGGAGAAGGCGGCGCCGGTGGAGTACGAGATCGTCTATCTGGACGGAGAGCCGGAGCCATGAACCGCAGCGGATTCCTGAACCTGTTCCAGATTGGCTCTCTGCTGATGGTGCTGGTGGCGATTGCGCTGCTTTCTGCAATCACGACGATGCACTTTGCGATTCACGGAGCCGAGGTGCAGGTGCCTGCGTTCAAAGGCATGACGGTGGCTGATGCGCGCAGCCAGGCCGCGGGCATGGGGCTGAATCTGGACGTGGACAACCGCTACTACTCAGGCGACGTGGCCACGGGGCACATTCTGTCGCAGTCGCCTGCGCCTGGGACGGTGGTGCGGCGCGAGTGGCGCGTGCGCATTGCGGAGAGCCTGGGGCCGCAGAAGGTGGACGTGCCGGAAGTTGTGCATAAGGATCAGCGACTGGCTGCGCTGGAGCTGCGCCGGGCTGGTCTGGACGTGGGCACGGTGGCGCAGTTGCCTCTAGCCGGCGGAGACACGGGCCGCATTCTGGCGCAGGACCCGCCAGCGCATGCGCAGGGCATTGAACGGCCCAGTGTGAATCTGCTGCTGGCTGCGCCGGAAGACACGGCGGCGGATGGCTTTGTGATGCCGGACTTGAGCGGTGTGCCGGTGGTGGCCGCACAAGCAGAGCTTTCGGCGGTTGGTATCAAGACGGCCACGCCGAACTTTGTGAGTGTGCCGATTCCTCCTGTTGGCGCTGCGGGCACGGCACTTGCACCACCCACCGTGCCGGGCGCGGTGATTGCACAGCAGCCTCCGGCGGGTGCGCGCGTGGATCAGTCGACAGTGGTGCGGCTGACCGTGGCAAAGTAATTCGTCCTGGCGAGGGCGAGACGCGTCCAATTAATAGATGTCTTCTTCCTCCCCCTCTTCTCGCAGCGACTTCTCGCACGCGTGGCGCGCGCTGCGCCACCGCAATTTTCGTCTGTTCTTCGGCGGCCAGAGCATTTCACTGATCGGCACGTGGATGACGAGCGTCGCCACGTCGTGGCTTGTGTACAGGCTCAGCCACTCGGCGCTGCTGCTGGGTACCGTAAGTTTTGCGGGACAGATTCCGAGCTTTCTGTTTGCGCCGCTGGCAGGCGTGCTGGTGGACCGCGTGGATCGGCACAAAGTGCTGCTTTGGACGCAGTCGCTGGCGATGGTGCAGTCACTGGCGATGGCCGCGCTGACGCTCACGCATCGCATCAATATCCCTGAAATTCTTGCGCTGAGTGCCTTCCAGGGATTGATCAATGCGTTCGACATGCCGGGGCGGCAGTCGTTCATGGTGAAGATGGTGGAGGACCGCGCCGACCTGTCCAACGCGATTGCAATCAACTCGTCCATGGTGAACACGGCGCGACTGGTGGGGCCGTCTCTGGCGGGCATGTTGATTGCGGCGACGAGCGAGGGATGGTGCTTCCTGGTGGATGGCGTCAGCTACATCGCGGTGATTGCGTCACTGGCGATGATGCGGCTGCCGCGCGCGAAAGAGGCGCAGCACGAATCCTCCATGGTGGAGCAGTTGCGCGAGGGATGGAACTACGTGGCGGGGTTTGCGCCGCTGCGCAACATCCTGCTGCTGTTTGCGCTGCTGAGCCTGATGGGCTGGCCGTTCATTGTGCTGATGCCGGTGTTTGCAGCGCAGGTGCTGCACGGTGGACCGCACACGCTGGGCTTCCTGATGGGCGCGGTGGGTGTGGGCTCGCTGGCCTGCGCGATCAGCATGGTGCTGCGGCGCACCGTGCGCGGACTGACGCGCATGATTCCGATCGCCGCGCTGTGCTTCGGCGTGGGGCTGCTCGGCTTCGGGCTCTCGACTTCGTTTCCGCTGTCGCTGGCGCTGATGCTGGTGACGGGATTCGGCATGATGCAGGGTCTGACGGCGAGCAACACGATCATCCAGACGCTGGTGGACGAGCGCATGCGCGGACGCGTGATGAGTTACTACACGATGGCGTTTGTGGGCATGGCTCCGTTTGGCAGCCTGCTGGCCGGGGCGCTGGCGCATGCAGTTGGCGCGCCACTCACGGTGATGATGAGCGGTGCGGCGTGCATTGTGGGCGGATGTGTCTTCTGGATGCGGCTGCCGGCGCTGCGCAAGCAGATGCGGCCGGTCTATGAGCGGCTGGGCATTGTGCCGACACGCGACGCTGCGACTGGCGCATGATCCCAGCGCATGAACTATGATCGATTCGAATTTGCAGACAGGAGCCGTGACGCATGGGACTTGCTGAAGACCGCGATCAGATTGCTGTTCAAGAACGCACGCTTGTTTTTCCGCGATTCGACGAGGCGACGGCTTGGCGGCTGGGCGATAGCCTGCACGCGCTGGCACTGAGCCGCGGGCTCGCAGTGGTGATCGATGTGCGCCGATTCGGGCAGCCCCTGTTCTACGCTGCACTGGCAGGTACGACGCCGGACAACGTGGACTGGGTGCGGCGCAAGAGCAATGTGGTGGCGCGGTTTCATTGCAGTTCGTATGCGGTGGGGATCAAGGAACGGATCAAGGGAGAGTCGGCGATTGAGGGCCAGGGACTGGCGCTGAGCGACTATGCCACGCACGGCGGATCATTCCCTATCACGGTTGAGGGGGCAGGCGTCATTGGATCGGTCACGGTGTCAGGCCTGCCGCAGCGGGAGGATCACGCGCTGGTGATTGAGGCGCTGTGTGCGCTGCTTGGGAAGGATTATGCCGCGCTACGGCTGGCCGACTGAAGCCTCTCTCGCTTGGCCGTAGAGAAACCCCACCCTAGCCGCAAAAACAAAGACGCGGCGAGGATGGGGCACCCGAACTCATATCTTCTGGAGATACGCTCTAGCTGCGCGTGAGCACGGCGACGAAGAAGCCGTCTGTGGCGAGAGCGCCGGGGAGCAGGCGGAGGAAGCCTTCCGGCGTGGCGCTGGCTGCGAGGCGCTCGGCGCCTTCGGCTGTGAGCACGTCTTCTGTTCGCAGCGACGCGATGCGTTCGGCGATGGGTGAGATACGCGCGTTTGCGTTTTCTGCAAGTACGGCGGCGACGACCTGCTCGTTTTCTTCGGGCTCAAGCGAGCAGGTGGAATAAACGACGCGGCCGCCCGGCTTAACGGCGCGCAGGGCCGCGGCCAGGATGGCTCGCTGGCGCTCCGACTGGCGCGCGAGGTCGGCCTCGCTGAGGCGGTGACGGATCTCGGGATTGCGGCCGAGGGTGCCGGTGCCGCTGCAGGGGACGTCGGTCAGGACCACGTCGTAAGCCGCTTTGCCTTTAAACGCGGCGGCGTCGCCAAGGCGGCACTCGACTTGGGCTCCGGCGCGTTCGAGGCGCTTGTGCAGCGGACCAAGGCGGGCTTCGCTGGACTCCTGCGCGACGATGCGGGCGGCAGGGTTGCGCTCGACGAGGATGAGGGTCTTGCCGCCGGGAGCGGCGCAGCAGTCGAGGATGGATGAGCCGTGGCCTGCGATTTCCGCGATCAGCTGCGAGCCTTCATCCTGAAGGCGCACGGTGGTGTCAGAGACGATGGACGAGGCGTCGCCGGCGAGGATGCGGCGGGTATTTGTGAGCAGAGCGCCGGGTGCGGTTTCTATGCCCGCTTCAGAGAGGGCGGATTCTGCATCGGGCGCGACGAGGCGCAGCGTGGCGGCGGCCTGCGTTTGTCCGTGCGCGCAGATGGCGTGCAGATCGGAAGCGCCGTAGAAGCGCTCCCAGCGCGCGGTCATCCACGCGGGATGCGCGGCTACGGCGGCCTCAGAGTCGTCTATTGTGTTGCCTTCAGCAGCGCGCGCGGCGAGCTTGCGCAGGACGGCGTTGACCATGCCGGCGCTGAACTTGTGGCCGGACTGCTTGGTGAGTTCGACGCTTTCGTCGATGGCGGCGCGTGCGGGGATGCGGTCCATGCGAAGGATCTGGAGCGCGCCGAGACGAAGCGCGATGCGGACCTCGAGATCAAGCTTTGAGTTGGGGCGCTTGAGCAGCGGACGCACCTGATCGTCAAGCCAGAGCTGCCAGCGCAGTGTATCGAGCACCAGAGCGGTGGTGAGGTTGCGGTCCTGCGTGGAGAGGCGCGTGATCTTGCGTGCGCGCAGCAGGGCGTCAGAGTGCGCGTCGCTCTTCTCTACTTCACGCAGGGCTGCGAAAGCCGCCGCGCGCGCTGCGGAAATTTTGGGCCATTCAATAACTGCGAGTTCGCTCATCCGAGTTGCGCGCCTGTGCGGATCTGGAAGCCGTGTAGAAAGTCTGCGGCGGGCATGCGTTTCTTACCTTCAAGCTGCACTTCAATGAGCTCGAGCCATGTGGATTGGGCGCAGGCGACGAGCATGCGGCCGTTGTCGACGAGGACCGAGCCCGGCTGAGCGGCGGCGCTGCGCGCGGCCACGGCGAGGCGGTGCACGATAAGCTTTTTGCCGTTGAGCGATGTGAATGCGCCGGGCCACGGCTGGAAGCCGCGCCACCGATCTGAGAGCTGCTTCGCGGTGCGCGCGGAGAAGTCCATGCGGCCCTCGTCGCGCGTGAGGATGGGCGCGAGGGTGGCGCGGGCGTGGTCTTGCGGGCGGGGCATGATGGTGCCTGCGTCAAGGCCAGCGAGGGTCCGGACGACGAGCGGCGCACCGCTTACGGAGAGCACGTCGAACAGGTCAGCGGCGGTTTGATCGGGCGCGATGGCGAGCTCTTCCTGAAGCAGGATGGGACCGGTGTCGAGGCCCTCTTCAAGCAGCATGGTGGTGTTGCCGGTGACGGTTTCGCCTTCTGCAACGGCCCACTGGATGGGCGCGGCGCCACGGTATTTCGGCAGCAGCGAGGCGTGGAGATTGATGCAGCCGAGGCGCGGCAGGGCGAGCATCCACGGGGGAATAATGCGACCGTAGGCGACGACGATGATGGCGTCTGGCGCGATGGCGGTAAGCTGCGCGCGGAACTCATCGTTGTTGCGGATCTTTTCCAGCTGCGTGACGGCGAGGCCTGCGGCAAGGGCTGCCTGCTTGACGGGCGGAGCGGCTAACTGCTGCGTGCGACCCACGGGGCGGTCAGGCTGCGTGACGACCAGAGGAATATCGTGACCGGCAGCGAGGAGCGCTTCAAGCGTGGGCACGGCAAAGCGCGGCGTGCCGCAGAAGACAAGCTTCACGGCGTTACCAGATCCCTTCGCGCTGCATCTTGCGGATCTTGCGCTGGACGAGGTCGCGCTTGAGCGCGCTCATGCGGAAGATGAACAACATGCCGTCGAGGTGGTCGATTTCATGCTGGAAGCAGCGGGAGAGCAACTCGTCGCCGTCGAGCTCAAACCACTTGCCGTCGAGATCCTGCGCGCGGACGCGCACGGTGAGGGCGCGCTGCACTTTCTCACGAATCTCCGGGAAGCTCAGGCAGCCTTCTTCTTCATACTGCTTGCCTTCACGCTGGATGATCTCGGGATTGACGAGCACGATTTTCTCGTCAGGATTTTTGCCGCAGCTGAGGTCAATGACGGCGAGGCGCTTGGCGACGCCAACCTGCTGCGCGGCGAGGCCGATGCCCTGCGAGGCATACATGGTCTCAAACATGTCGGCCGCGAACTTGCGCAGCTCGGCGTTGAACTCTGTGACCGGTTCGCCGGGCTGCTGGAGCACGGGCTCCGGATATTTCACAATCGTCAGAATCATTTCCTTCTCAGAATCTCCGTATCTGTTCGATGTAGCCGTCGAAGTTTCGCTTCATCTCCAGAGCCGAATCGCCGCCGAACTTGTCATGCGCGGCGCTGGCAAGTGTCAGAGCCACCATGGCTTCTGCCACGACGCCGGCCGCGGGAACGACGGCGATGTCACTGCGCTCATAGCTTGCGCTGGTCTTCTCTCGGGTGTCAAAGCGGACGGACTCAAGCGGACGACGCAGCGTGGAGATGGGCTTGAGGTAGCCGCGCACGATGATGTCTTCGCCATTGGAGATGCCCCCCTCAAGGCCGCCCGCGTTGTTCTGGTCGCGAACGAAGCGGGTGGGCTTGCTGGTGGCTTCTGCGGCGTAATGGATGGGGTCGTGGACGGCGGAGCCGAACGACTCAGCGGCGACGACGCCTCGGCCGATTTCGACGGCCTTGACGGCCTGGATGCTCATAACGGACTGGGCGAGGAGGCCATCCAGGCGCTCGTCCCACGCGGTGTGCGTGCCGAGACCGGCGGGGGCTCCGTGGACGACCACCTCAAAGATGCCGCCGACGGTGTCACCGGTACGCGAAGCCTCTTCAACCTCTTGCTTCATGAGGGCTTCCGCTTCGGGGTCGACGCAACCGAGCATGACTTCGTCTTTGGCGCTCAGGGCGACGATTTCATCCCAGGTGGCGGTGCGGTTGAGCTCGGCGCGGCCCACGCGGATGACGTGGCTCAGCACCTCAATGCCGAGGACACGGAGCATCTGCTTGGCAAGCGCTCCGGCGGCGACGCGGGCTGTGGTTTCGCGGGCGGAGGCGCGTTCGAGGATGTAGCGAGCGTCAGGGAAGTCGTATTTGAGCGCACCGGCGAGATCGGCGTGGCCGGGGCGAGGCGAGGCGACAGCCTGATGCTTGGCGGGGTCGCCGGGCTCGACGGGGAGCTTCTCTTCCCAGTTCTTCCAGTCGCGGTTGACGAGCTCGACGGCGATGGGCGAGCCGATCGTCTTGCCGTGGCGTACGCCGCTCAAAATGTGGGCCTTATCGGTCTCAATCTTCATGCGGCCGCCGCGGCCGTAGCCCTGCTGGCGGCGCCAGAGCTCGCGGTTCACTTGCGCGAGGTCAACGGGCACGCCGGCGGGCATGCCGGAGACGAGCGCGATCAGCGCCTCACCGTGCGACTCTCCTGCGGTGGAAAAACGGATCATATTCTTTCGATTGTAATGGAAAGCGGAGATCAGGGGTCAGGGATCAGAGATCAGTTCCCTGCTCTGGCGGGGCCTCGAATCGCGTCGTGTATTCTGCTGGGAGCCGACACGCCTGCGTCCTGGGCTGCTGTCGGCGATTCCCTGATCACGGACAACTGGTATGGCTTATTTTCTGTTCAAGACCGAGCCTGACGTTTACTCGTTCGACGACTTTCTGCGCGATGGCGAGACCATCTGGGACGGCGTGACCAACCCCACGGCCGTGAAGCACCTGCGCGAGATGAAGGCGGGGACGAAGTGGATCTTCTACCACACGGGCGATGAGCGAACAGCCGTGGGAACCGGGACCGTGCTGAGCGTGGATGCTGCTGACCCGAAGGTGCCGGTTGTCCGCGTGAAGGTGGGCAAGCGGCTAAAGGCTCCGAAGACACTGGCGGCAATCAAGGCGGAGAAGCTGTTTGCGGACTCGCCGCTGGTGGTGATTGGGCGGCTGTCTGTGGTGCCGCTGACGGCGGAGCAGTGGGAGTGGCTTCTCTCATAAAGCGAGGCACTCACCAACTTTCTAGCCACGTACGAACCAGAAGACTCCGCCGAGCACGGACAGCACAAGCGGCCAGTGGCGGGCTGGAATAAAGAAGAATGAGTCTTGCTCGCGGAAGAATGTGCGGCGCGATGCGGCACCGCCTTCCATACCGATCGCCTCTTCGCGGCCAAGCGAGTGAAGCGACTAGACGATCAATGCAGCAAGAGAGAATGCCGCCAGTTTGGGCCAGCCATGCTGCGCATAGTACGCGGGATCGTGATAGCGGATACCACAGAACCAGTCGGCCAGTAACAAACAGCCTGCCGCGATTAGTCCGATGACGTAACCGCGACCACGAAACGCAATGAAGAAGCCCCCAAGCGGAGGCGTGGCCGCGAACGGGCTCACGCCTTCTCCTCCTCAAGGTAGGCACGGGTGTTGAGGAGTTGGCGCTGGTCGAGGGCCCAGACGCGGCCGGTGAGGTCGGCGAGGCTCTTGCCTTCGCGCTCGCAGCGCTCGAACTCGCTGGCCATGGCCTGCATCTTGGCGTCGAAGTCGTCGACGAAGCTGAGGGCCAGAGCCTCAGGGATCATGGGCAGCTTGGGCGAGCCGAACTCGAGCTTGCCGTGGTGAGAGAGGATCATGTGGACGACGAGGGTGCGCAGGCGCGGCGGGAAGTCGCCGAGCTGGTCCATGGTGCGCTCCACGATCTCGACGCCCATCTGGATGTGGCCGATGAGCGTGCCCTCTATGGTGTATTCGAACCCGGTGTCCCAAGCCAGTTCGCGGACCTTGCCGATGTCGTGGAGCATGACGCCGGTGAGCAGCAGGTCGCGGTTGAGCAGGGCGTAGTTGGAGGCGACACGGTCGGCGAGCCGAAGCAGGCTGACGACGTGCTCCAGCAGGCCGCCGAGCCAGGCGTGATGCAGCTGGCGAGCAGCGGGGGCCTGGCGATAGGATTGCGCGATGGCGGGCTCGGCAAGCAGCGTCTGCATGAGGCGCTTGAGGTCGGGATTGGTGAAGCTTTCGACGAAGCCAGTGAGCGCACTCCAGAGCTCATCCACGTCGTATTGCGTGGCCGGGAGCATGTCCATGCGGTCGGCCTCACCGGGCGCGGCGCAGCGCATCTGCTCCACTTTCATCTGCAGGCGGCCATCGAAACGCGAGACAGTGCCGCGAGCCTTGACGATATCTCCCTGCTCCACGTCTTTGGCGATGTGCGAGTCCTCGGGGTCCCAGACGCGGCCCTCAAGCTGGCCGGTCTTGTCGCCCAGAATGAGGTTGAGATACGGCTTGTTGGTTTTGGTGCTGCGCGTCTGTTTGGTCAGCAACAGGAAGTAGCTGTCAAAACTGCGCCCTTCATCGAAATTCGCAAGATCGGAAACGAATAGATCCTTCATCCTGCCCGCAAGCTTAACGCACGACGGCTGCGGGGCCAAATCCGGCCGCAAAACAAAAGCCCCGGAGGCTGCGCTCCGGGGCTGGTGAGTTCTGCGTAGAAGTTATTGCTGCGGCGTGGAAGCCGGCTGCTGCGCGGGCTGTGGCGCCTCGGCAGGGGCCGGAGCGCCCTTTACGGCGGGAATCGGCGTGGGCTGCTGCGGCGTCTGGTCCTTTTGCTCGTCGGACTTGGGGCGCTCGCTCATACGCGTCTTTTCGCCGGTGGCAGTGGCCTTCTTCTTCTTTTTGCTGGTGTCGCCCTTGAGGCCAAGTGCGGAAGACTGCGTCTGCCGGTCGGCCACTTCGCCCGTCTCCGGTGCAACAGGGGTGATGGCGTTCTTCTCCTGCTGGACTACGAGGCTCTTCTTCGGCTGCTTGGGCTCACGCGCACGGGCACTGTAGCGGGTCTTCTTGCGCTCGGGCTGGGCCTCAAGCGGATTGACCGGCTCCTCAGTCTGCGCAGAGGCGGTGGTCTGGTTGGTGATGGCGCCAGCGTCCTCAGTCTGCGCGGTTGGCGTGTTGGGCAGCGTCTCCTGCGGGGCCTTGCCGAAGCGGATCTTTTCCTTCTTGCCAGGCTTCATAGCCAAGTCGGCCTGCTTCTTATCCTTCTTCGACTCGACCTTAGCCGTGCTAGCAGAGGCGGCTGGAGTTTCTGCGACCGCAGCAACGGGCGTGGACTTCTGGCGGAAGCTCTTGCCGGTGTCACGGAAGCGGGTGCGCTCAACCTTGCGCTTTTTCTTGGCCGAAGGCGGCACGTACGCCGAATAGGCAATGGGCAGCACCCGCTTGTTCGGGCTGGCGCCGGTGTCCACATAGCCGGTTTTGATGTCGATGTGTGCGTCCTCACGCATCTTGGTGAGGTACTCACGGATGGCCGGTTCCATCTTGGCCATAAAGTAGGACTGCTCGACGTCGGACTGCACATCCTTGTACGCAGGAGTGCCGCCCTGAGTGTGAGCGATGACCTTGAAGATGATGAAGCCCTGCTTGGTGCGGATGGGCTCAGTGAACTGGCCGGCCTTCAGGCTGAAGACCTGATCCTCAAAGACTTTAGCGAGTTGGCCGTGCTTGTAGGTGCCGAGCTCACCGCCGCTGGAGGCGGTGGTGCCATCACTGAAGGTACGGGCAAGCTGTGCGAAGTCGCCGCCAGCGTGGAGCTTGGCCTCGATTTCATTGGCCTTGGTCTGCGCGTCGGCGAGCTTCTGCTGGTCGTCACCGGCCTGTGCGGTGGAGACGAGGATTTCGCCGAGCTGGACGCTCTCCTGCTGCGAGTACTCGCTCTTGTGCTGCTCAAAGTAGCGCTGCACCTCGCCGGGCGTGATGGAGATGTGGCTGCCGACTTCCTGGCGCATCACCTGCTGGGTAACGATGGTGTTGCGGATGTTGGCCTTGAAGTCCTCATAGCTCACGCCCTGCTCCTGCGCGGCCTTCTCCAGGTCCTCGAGGGTAGACAGGTTGTACTGCTTGCGGATCTCATTGAGCCGGTTGATCAACTCGGTTTCACCGGTGACGCCGAGTTCCTTGCCTTTTGAGAGCCAGAGCTGCTGGTCAATGAGGTTACGCAGCAGGTCTCTGTGCGCAGCAGAGATATCCTGCATCGACGCACCGCGCTGCCGCTCCTCCTGGTCAAGCTCCTTCATGGCTCGGTCATAGTCCATGTTGGTAATGACCTGGTCGTTGACGCGGGCGACAATATCCGCCACAGTTTCACCGCCGTAAGGGCTGGCCGGGGCCGTGGCTCGGGTCTGCGCCAAGGCCAAACTTGCTAGCAGCGCCGTGACCGTCACGCATGCCGCGGAAATCGAAAGCAGTCTCTGAGTCATAGATGGACACATCGGGAGGGCGGCGCGCTGAGGCACCCCCTGAACCATAGACGTCATTGTAAATGCCGGGATAGCAAGCAGGGCGGAACGAGGATGAAAATCGCCCCGAGAAGGATGCAAATCGCGCTCCGGAGGCCGATTCTGCGCGGACGAGGCTTCCCCGGGGCGTGCGGCAGCGTCCAATTCAGTAGGTGCTATACTTGAGCACTACGACTGCGCCCGGCGGCCCTGCGGAAGTGTCGGCCGCGGCAGCGGTCTGGAGGTACCTTTCAGCATGACTCCCCGCGCCCGTCGGGCAACTTTCACCCTCGTCCTATTTTTCACCGTCTGCGCCGTTGTTGGCAGCATCATGCAGCGGAAGGTGGGGGCGCAGTCCTCTGAAGACGAGAGCCAGATTCGCGACAGCCTGAAGAACTTTACCGACGTGTATTCGCTGGTGGAGCAGAACTACGCCGAACCGATCCGCGGCGACAAGGCAGACGCCGCCATCTACGATGGCGCGATTCCCGGCATGCTGCGCGTGCTGGATCCTCACTCGAGCTTCTATGACCCGAAGTCCTACGCGAAGATGCGCGAGGACCAGCGCGGCCATTACTACGGCGTGGGCATGGTGATCCAGCAGCAGGGCACAAAGGTTGTGGTCATCAACCCGTACGAGAACACGCCCTCATTCCGCGCCGGGATTCGGCCGGGAGACGTGATTGCCTCGATTGACGGCAAGACAACCGACGGCATGAGCTCGGACGCGGTGGCGAAGTCCCTGAAGGGGCCGAAGGGCACGCACGTGCAGGTTTCGACGATTCGCGAAGGCCATGCGGAGCCGCTGGTGTTCGACCTGATTCGCGACGAGATTCCGCACCCCTCAGTGGACCTGGCGTTTGAGATCCGGCCGGGCGTGGGCTACATCCACCTGTCGCAGTTCCAAGAGACGACAGGGCAGGAAGTGATTGACTCGATTAACGGGTTCAGCAACCTGCACGGGCTGGTGCTGGACCTGCGCGGCAACCCAGGTGGACTGCTGAGCCAGGCGGTGGAAGTCTGCGACCACCTGCTGCAGAAGGGACAGACGATCGTCTCGCAGCGCGGGCGCGCCTTCCCAGATCAGGTCTACACGGCAACGCACGGCAACGGCGGCAAGACGTTCCCGATTGTCGTGCTGGTGAACCGGAACACGGCTTCGGCAGCGGAGATTGTCTCTGGCGCGCTGCAGGACCACGACCGCGCGCTGATTGTGGGTGAGACGACGTTCGGCAAGGGACTGGTGCAGACCGTCTACAACCTGAGCGAGCAGACGGGGCTGGCGCTGACCACGTATCACTACTACACGCCGTCGGGCCGCCTGATTCAGCGTAACTACTCGGGCGTTTCTCTCTACGACTACTACTACAACCACGCTGGAGCCTCAGCAGCGGACTCGACGAACCGCGAGGTGAAGCTGACGGACGCAGGGCGGACGGTTTACGGCGGCGGCGGCATCACGCCGGACGAGAAGATTGATCAGCAGAAGAGCAACGACTTTCAGGATCAGCTGATCATCCGGCAGACGTTCTTCCACTTTGCGGCGCACTACTTGGCGAACCGCACGGTGGACCACAACTTCCAGGTGGACGACGCGGTGATGAAGGAGTTCAAGAGCTACCTGACGAGCCAGAACGTGCCTTGGAGCGACAAGGATGTTGCCACCGTGAACGACTGGCTGAAGGTGAGCATTCGGGAGTATGTGCTGACGAGCCAGTTCGGCCAGTTGCAGGGACTGCGTGCAATGGCAGAGTGGGATCCGCAGATTCAGAAAGCGATCAGCTTCTTGCCCGAAGCGCAGGCGCTGGAAGAGCACGCCCACAAGGTGCTGGTGGAGAAGGCCGAGGCTCGCAATATGCCGGCTGGCGCATTTAGCGGCCAGCAGCCTTAATCCGCAACACTCAGGCTGTAAGAAAAAGGCATCCCTATCCGGGATGCCTTTTTACTTGCGCGGTAGCACAACTCTTCACGGGCTTCTGTAGCCCCCGTCACAGCAACAGTGGGACGGCGCTCTTAGGCTCATAAGGGTTTGGAGGAGATTCGAATGTCAGAAACCGTCGCCGCAAACACCACTTTGACCAACCTTCTGGCGGCCTTTGAAGGTGAGTCGAACGCGCACGCCAAGTACACGGCATTTGCCGCAAAGGCCGATGAAGAGGGCTTCCACGGCGCCGCCAGCCTGCTTCGCGCTGCAGCACGCGCAGAGCAGATCCACGCGCAGAATCACGCGCGGGTGATCAAGCAGTTGGGCGGCGAGGCCAAATGCGAGATTCATCCGATCGGTGTGAAGTCTACGCTGGAGAACCTGAAGGTGGCGCTGGCCGGTGAGACCTACGAGGTCGACACGATGTATCCGGACTTTCTGGTGGAGGCGCAGGCCCACAACAACACTGCGGCGGTTCGCACGTTCACCTGGGCGCTGGAAGCCGAGAAGACCCATGCGCGGCTCTATAGCGAGGCGATTGCGCTGGTGGACGGCGGCGCGCCGGATGGCTGGATTCATGAGGCTCGCACGTTCTACGTTTGCCCTGCCTGCGGGTACACGTCAGAGACGCCGGAAGAGCATGACCGCTGCCCGGTGTGCAACATGCCGTGGGAAAAGTTCGAAGAGATTCGCTAGTACGATCACAGGGACGCAAAAGGCGCTGCATAGAGCAGCGCCTTTTGCGTTTGGCAATGTTCTGGCTTGTTACGGTTCGTCGTTGTAGATGGCAATCTCTGGCTTGCCGCCTTCAGACTGGCGGGCGCGATACATGCCGGATGTGTTGAAGCTCCATGCCACCTGGCCGTCCGGCGCGATGGCGATGAGGCCACCGTCGCCGCGCAGGTTTTCGAGCTCCGTGTGGATCACCTCGTCTGCGGCCTTCTGTAGCGACATGCCTTTGAACTGGACCAGGTTGCAGACCTCGCGGGCGACGCCGAGGCGGATGAAGTACTCGCCGGTGCCGGTGCCGGAGACGGCGCAGGATTGCTGCGAGGCGTAGGTGCCGGCGCCAATGATGGGCGAGTCGCCGATGCGGCCCCAGCGCTTGGCAGTGAGTCCGCCGGTGGAGGTGCCTGCCGCGATGTGGCCTTGCTTATCAAGCGCTACGACACCGACGGTGCCGAACTTGTGCGCCTGGGGCGGCTCGAACTCGGCGATGGGAGACGGGGGCGCGGGCGGTGCGCCGACTGGACGAGCGGGGATGGGCAGGCCTTCCTGCTTGAGCTCTTTGACGAGCGACTGCCAGCGGCGCTCGGTAAAGAAGAAGCTGGGGTCCACTTGCTCAAGGCCTGCCTGTGCGGCGAAGGCGTCTGCACCGGCGCCGGCGAGCATGACGTGTTGCGACTTTTCCATGACGGCGCGGGCGAGACTGATGGGATGGCGGGTGCGCGTGACGCCCGCGACTGCTCCGGCCTTGAGCGTAGCGCCATCCATGATGGCTGCGTCCAGCTCGTTGCGGCCTTCGGCGGTGAAGACTGCACCGCGGCCAGCGTTGAACAGCGGGTTGTCTTCGAGTATCTTGATTGCCGCCTCAATGGCATCGAGCGACGAGCCTCCGCGGTCGAGGACGTCGGCACCAGCCTTGAGAGCCTCAGCCATGCCGGCGCGATAGTCGGCCTCAGCCTGCGCGCTCATGTGGGCACGCTCAATGACGCCTGCGCCGCCGTGCACCACGATGGCCCACTTATGCGCGGGCTGCTGCGCTGAGATTGCAGCACACGCCAAACTCGTCACCGCGGCACACACTATGCTCTTCCACACCAGATGCTTCACCCTGATCTCGCTCCTTGAAGTCTTTCCGTCATCGTACTGCCTTCAGCCGCGCGCGCAAAAAAGAGAAAGGGCATGGAGGCCGAAGCCTCCATGCCCTGCTTTGCGTAAATGCGCAGCTTAGAAGATGAACTTCGACGAGAACTGCACCTGGCGAGCGCCGTAGAGCACGCCGCTGGTGGAGGAGGTGGTTCCCAGGAAGTCCGAAGTGCCTGTGTAAGGCGCGATGCAAGCGTTGGTGTGCTCGGACGCATCGCACGCCGCACTATACTTCGAGTTTGTGGTACCTGCTGCAGGCTTGGCCAGAGCGCTCCACTCGGTGGAGTACTTGGTGTTCACGCTGAGCCGGTTGGTGTGGTTCATCAGGTTGAAGGCCTCGACATAGAACTGCAGCTTGGTCTTCTCTGTGATGCGGAAGTCACGCGACAAGCGCGCATCCACGTTGCGCAGGCCGGGGCCCGCGAAGTAGTTGCGCGAGAGCTGAGGCGCACGAACCGAAGTGCCCGAGTTGTACCAGCTGACCGAAGCGCCTGAGATGCCGCCGTTGCCGGAGACACCTGTTCCGCTCAGTGCGCTTGTCGGATAGTTGGTCATCATTGGCGTGATCGGGAAGCCGGTCTGCGCAGTGAAGGTGCCGGACAGTGACCAACCGGAGGCTGCGTAGGTGAGAAGGCTGTTGCCGGTCTTGACTTCAGGTGCCCAGACGAGCGAACCCACGAAGCGGTTCTTCATGCTCAGATCCGAGCGTGAGTACTCCGCCTTGTAGTTGTTCGGGTCGATCGGCACATCGGTACCGTTGAAGGTGCCGCTGACGCCACCGACTTCACCCTCGTCCATGGTCTTGCCCCAGGTGTAGTTGGTGAGCAACTGTACCCCGTGCCCCATGGGCTTCTTCACCGAGATGACCATGGAGTGATACCAGGTGTTCATGTCAGAGAAGCCGGTGAGCAGGCTGGCCGTCGCGTAGGTCACGCGCTGCGTGTACCACGGCACAGTGACAGTCGACAGCGTATTGCCCGACTTGTCCACGATGTCATAGGTCTTGGTGGAGGTGGCAGGCGCAACGTTGGTGTCAATAAAGCGGGGCAGACGCATGCCGCGGTTGCCCACATAGCCGAGCGACAACGCGAAGTGGCCGGGCAGTTCCTGGTCCACAGCGAGGTCGATGGAGTGTGAGTAAGGATTGCTGAACTTTGGAGACAGACCGCGTGCAGCGAGCGGAGCCAGCGAAGCGCCGCTGTTCTGGACGGTCGGCGTAAGCGCGCCGTCAAACGGAGCTGCCAGCGCCGGTCCCGGAGGCGTGAACAGCACGCCGAGGTTGGCAGGAGCCCACGAGGTAGTCGGCGTCGCGTTGTACTGCTGCTGGAAGACGCCATTCTCCGAACGAATGGTGTAGTAGGTGGAGGCCTGCGTCAGTCCGTAGAAGGTTCCGTAACCGCCACGCACCACGGTGCTCGGATAGGGGTTCCAGTTGAAGCCGATGCGCGGCTGGACCTGGCCCTCGCTGATGTGGATGGTGGTGGTGTAGAGAGTGGCCAGGTCGCTCGAGGTGTTGGGCTTGGGCGGCTGGGGAATCATCTGGATGTCATAACGAACGCCAGCCGATATCTGAAACTTCGGGCTCACCTTGTAACGCTCGTCGACAAATGCGCCGACGATCTTCTGCCAGGCATCATCCTTGCCGGTGCCGGTGATGGGATCGTTAACCTGCGTAAAGCTGGTGTAGTGCTTACCACCATTGACGCCGTAGACGTCCTGAACCCAGCTGGCAAAGTTGGCCTCGGCGCTGGTGGCCGAGTAGCTGTAAATACCGCCGCCCTGGAAGAGGTTGACCGCCAGCTCGTCGATGAAGTTCATATCGACGCCAGCCTTGAGCGTGCTCTTACCGAAGGTCTTGGAGTAGATGTCGCTGACCTGCCAGCGATGCTCATCCGGGAAGGCCGGACGGGGCAGCGCGTTGGGCATGCCATAGGAAGCAATGCTGCTGAGGGACACTGAGGGGCCGGGGGCATTCTCGCCTGCGGTCTCCAGATCGCGCGCCCACTGGAACAGGAGCTGATTGACCGAGGTCGGGGTCAGCACCGTGTTGAGGTTGGCGATGAAGAAGCGCTCGTGAATATCAACCGAGCCGTTGGTGGTGACGGAGCTGTTCGACGCGGTGCTCGAGGAGTTGTAGCCGTTCGGCTCCTGGAAAGTGTCCCAGTTGAACTCTGCGGTCACGTGGTTCTTAGGGGTGGCCTGCCAGTCGATCTTCGGAAAGAAGATGTTCTGCTTGAGCAGACGCGGAAACTGGCCCTGCAGCTTGTAACCATTCATTCCGGCCAGATTGCCTTCGAGGTAGCTCAGAGCAGTCAGGCACTGATCATTGGTCAGCGCTGTGGCACAGGCATTGGCACGCGTGGCCGGGGTGGCGGACTGAATATCGGCAGAGATCGAGGTGAACGGAGCCGTCGAGACATACAGAATCGGGTTCACCTTACGGAAGCCGTCATAGGTGAAGAAGTAGAACAGCTTGTCCTTGATGATGGGGCCGCCGACCGAACCGCCGAACTGATGCTGCTGGTGCACGGGCTGGGTGAGGTATGCGTTCTTGAGTGCAGTGGAAGTTGCCGAGTAGCTCAGCGACTTTACGTACGGGTCAAGCGCGTTGAGGTCGGGGTAGCGAAGCAGGTAGAAGAGGTCGCCGTGGATATGGTTGGTACCAGACTTGGTGATGGCGTTGACCTGTCCACCGGCGGCCTGGCCCATTTCCGCGGAGTACGTGCCGGAAGCGGACTGGAACTCCTGAATCGAGTCACTGGAGTAAACGTAAGGTGCGCCCGATGCACGGCCGCGCGCTTCAGCGAAGAAGGCCTGATTGTTGTTGGCGCCGTCGATCAGGTTGGTGTTGTAAAGCGACGAGATGCCGCGGTAGGAAATGAGGCCGCTGGAACCGTCTGGAGTCACGTTGGGCGTCATCAGGACCACGTTGTCAAAGCGGCGGCCGTTGATGGGCACGCTTGAGAACAGTTCCTGTCCGATTTCCTGGGACGCGCCCATTTTTTCGGTGTCGATCAGCGGCGCCTCGCCGGTGATGGTCACCGTGTCCTGCGCGCTGGCGACAGGGAGCTCGGTGTCGATTGTCAGCGTCTGTCCGACCAGCACAGTGACGCCCTTGCGATCCACCTTTGTGAATCCGGTTGCAGCCACGATCACTTCATAGTGGCCCGGCTTCAGGAAGGTTGCCGAGTAAGTGCCCGCCGAAGTGGTCTGCAGGTCACGCTTGATGCCCGTATCCACTTCGATCACCGTGACGCTGGCGTTTGGAAGCACGGAGTGGTTCGGGTCAGTGACGGTTCCGCTGATGGTGCCGAAACCTGCGTCCTGCGCGTGGCCGGACACGGAAAGAAGACCAAGGGCGATCAGGCAACAGAGGACGCCGCAAGCAAGCGAGCGGCATTTCTCGGAAATCGCGAGTCTGAAATTCATTGCGTCTGGTTCTCCTCCAGAGAGTGGTGCTGTTGGAACATTGGTCTGTCTGGTGTTTTTTTTAAAACGAAGGCATCGACAGAGACGGATCCATGAGAGGCGGCCCACAAGTAGGGCCAGTGAAGGTAATCCCTTCAATCAAAAAAATCGGAGTGTTCCTAGTGCGCTGTGCGGCTTCCAGCACTGGTGCAGCACAACCAGGGGGCGTTGGGAGATCCTGCCGGCATCTGGTTCTGCTTTGCTGAAGTCCGCGTAATGGAATACCGAGCCCGTCTGCTGAGAACAGAGCGCGAAAAATTCTCTACATTCGCCCGTTCCGCAGATCAAACCACAGTGAGTCTGTGAGCATCCCTACCCCTCTAGAGTATCGCAATCACGCGTGAGCGCAACGTTTATTCGGTTTCCGTCACGGCAGACGGGGGATTTCCTGTTAGGAGATTTGCATCTTTCTTCAATACGATGGGCTCATGTCCGTCCTTCGATTTCCGTCTTTTCTTCGTGCGCTTTCCGGAATCGCGCTTGTTTTGTTGGCCTTGCCCGCCTTCGCAGCAGAGGCGCCCATTCCGGTGAAGGTTGTTGTTGTTGCAATGTTCGAGACAGGTCAGGACTCGGGCGATGCGCCGGGCGAGTTTCAGTATTGGGTGGAACGCGATCACCTGGACCGCGTATTTCCAATGCCAGCGGCGTATCACGCGGCGCGAATGAACGATCGCGGCGAGCTTGGCATTGTGACAGGAGCAGGGACAGCACACGGCGCGGCGACGATCATGGCACTCGGGCTGGACCCGCGCTTCGATCTCTCACATGCGTACTGGATCATTGCGGGAATCGCAGGCGGCTCGCCGGAAACGGTGTCACTGGGCTCGGCTGCGTGGGCGCGCTACGTGCTGGATGGCGACCTGGCCTACGAGATTGATCCGCGAGAGGCTCCGGCGGGCTGGTCCACTGGCTACATTCCGCTGGGAAGAACAGAGCCGTATGAGCAGCCCGTGGCTCCGCGCGAGAATCAGCTCTTTACACTGAGCCCCACGCTCACGCAGTGGGCCTATAACCTGACCAGGAACCTGCCGCTGGCTGACACGGAAAAGCTCAAGGCTGTGCGGCCACAGTTTGACGGCGCGGCTGCGCAACTGCCGCCGCACGTTCAACTGGGCGATGAAGTTTCAGCATCAACCTTCTGGCACGGCAAGCTCATGGACGCGTGGGCCAGCCAGTGGATGAACTACTTCACTGCGGGCAAGGGCCACTTCGCCACATCCGCAATGGAAGACACGGGATCTCTGCTGGCGCTGAGGGGGCTGGCTGCGGCGGGCAAGGCGGACTATAACCGCGTGCTGGTGCTGCGCACGGTGAGCAACTTTGACCAGCAGCCGCGCGGCATGACGGCGGCTGAGAGCCTGGCACGCGAGCGCTTTGGCACGTACTCGGGATTCCTGCCGGCGCTGGAATCGGCGTACACAGTGGGACACGCGGTGGTGAATGAACTGCTGACGCACTGGGACCAGTATGCCGATCATGTTCCCGCTGCAGAGCCTGCGAACTGAAGCGCGAGAATAACCGCACTTGGCGACTGCACCCTGGACGAGGCACAATGCGTCCGTACTGCAAGGACGGCTTGATGCACTCCATCTGGTTCGGTGAGTTTCTGGGCACGCTTGTTCTCGTTCTTCTTGGCGGCGGTGTCTGCGCCGGGGTTACACTTCGCAAGTCCTATGCGGCCGATGCGGGCTGGATGGTCGTAACGACAGGCTGGGCTCTGGGCGTGCTGTGCGGCGTGCTGGTGGCGCAGGCTTTTGGCAGTGCGGGCGCGCATCTGAATCCGGCAATCACACTGGCTGCCGCGGTAACTTCAGGCGACTGGTCGCAGGTCGCGCTCTACTGGTCAGCGCAAATGCTGGGGGCGATGGCGGGCGCGGTGCTGGTGATCCTGCACTACGCGCCGCACTGGCGGCTGACGAAGAATCCCGCGGGGAAGCTCGGCATCTTTTGCACGGGGCCCGCGGTAGCGTCGCCCGTGGCGAACATCTGGAGCGAGATTGTTGGCACGTTTGTGCTGGTGCTGGTGGCCAACGCGATCGGGTCGCACGGCGTTTCTGCGACAGGACCGGCGGCGGGCGTGGGACCGTGGCTGGTGGGCTCGCTGGTGTGGGGTATTGGCCTTTCGCTTGGAGGCACCACCGGATACGCGATTAACCCCGCTCGCGACCTGGGGCCGCGACTGGTGCACGCGCTGGCGCCGATCCCGGGCAAGGGAGGATCGAACTGGCGGTATGCGCCGATTCCGGTCTTCGGTCCGCTGATTGGCGGCGGGCTCGCGGGGCTGCTGCTGCGCGTGGCGCATCTCTGACGCGCGCGGCCGAGCTGGCTGTATGCTGGGCTGTGGCTGAAACCGTACTGCAACTCGATCCGCGCGACAACGTGCTGGTGGCGCTGGCTCCGCTACGTCCAGGCGACCGCGTCTTTGGCGGCTGTATTGTCGTTGATCCGGTGCCGGCAAAGCACAAGCTGGCTCTCGTCGATCTGGCAGCGGGCGACTTGGTGCGCATGTATGGCATGGTGGTGGGCGAAGCGACGGAGCCGATTCCGCGTGGAGGATTGCTGACCACGCGCAACACGCGGCACCGCGCGGCCGACTACACGGCGGCGCGCAAGCCGGTTCACTTTGCGCTGCCTGACGCGGCACAGTTTGCCGGGCGCACGTTCCTGGGCTACCACCGCGCAGATGGGCAGGTGGGCACGCGCAACTACTGGCTGGTGCTGCCGCTGGTGTTCTGCGAGAACCGCAACGTGGAGCGGATGCGTGAGGCGCTGGAGGAAGAACTGGGCTACGCGAGCCAGGCGAACAGCTACCGCGGGCACGTTCGGCAACTGGTGGCACGGCACACGCGCGCGAGCGCTGCAGAGTTTGCCGTGCCGCAGCAGACGGCGCGCGTGTTTCCGAACCTGGACGGCATTCGTTTTCTGACGCACCAGGGAGGATGCGGCGGCACGCGCCAGGACGCGCAGGCGCTTTGCGGTCTGCTGGCCGGATACATCCACCATCCGAACGTGGCTGGAGCTACGGTGCTCTCACTCGGATGCCAGCATGCGCAGGCGGCGATGCTGATGGAGGAGCTGCGTGCGCGCGATCCGGAACCGCGCAAGCCTGTACTGGTGTTCGATCAGCAGCAGTGCGGCACTGAGTCTGCGCTGATGACGCGCGCGCTGGATGCAACGTTTGCGGCGCTGGAGGAGGCCAACGGCGTGGCGCGTGCTGCTGCGCCGCTTTCCGCACTGACGGTGGGGCTGAAGTGTGGCGGATCGGATGGCTTCAGCGGCATCTCCGCGAACCCGGCGCTGGGGCACCTCTCTGACGTGCTGGGCGAGCTTGGCGGCAAGACACTGCTGAGTGAGTTTCCTGAGTTGCACGGCGTAGAGCAGGAGCTGATCAACCGCTGCGCTACGGACGCGCTGGCGCAGCGCTTCTACGACCTGATGCACGCCTACGCTGCGCGTGCACGAGCGGCGCAGTCGGGCTTCGAGATGAATCCTTCGCCGGGCAACATTGCCGACGGGCTGATCACGGATGCGATCAAGTCTGCCGGAGCCGCGCGCAAGGGCGGCGTGGCCGCGGTGCGCGATGTAATCGACTTCCCTGCTTACGCGACGACGCCGGGGCTGACACTGCTGTGCACACCGGGCAACGACGTGGAATGCGTGACGGCGCAGGTGGGCGCGGGCGCGAACGTGGTGCTCTTCACGACCGGGCTGGGCACACCGACGGGTAACCCGATTGCGCCGGTAGTGAAGGTTGCGACAAACTCCGCGCTGGCCTCACGGATGGACGACATCATCGACTTTGATGCGGGACCGATTGTGACCGGCGAGGCAACGGTGGCGGGTTGTGCGGAGCAGTTGCTTGATCTGGTGGTGGATGTGGCGAGCGGTGAACGGCTGACGCGCGCGGAACTGCTGGGGCAGAACGACTTTATTCCGTGGAAGCGCGGCGTTTCATTGTAGAGATGACTTCGTCGTAAACGAAACGCCTTTTCCCCTGGGGCTAAAGCCCGATTCATTGATTGCGCCTTACGGCACGGCTAAAGCCGTGCCCTTTCAAAACAGGGTGCAGCCACAACTCATTCAGTAAGCTATACCCTTTCGCGATCTCGTCTTATTCAGCTTTCCTTACAGCTACTCGAGCAGCGAGGCGGCAACCGCGAGACCAGTGATGGCAGCGGTTTCTGCGCGGAGGATGCGCGGGCCGAGAGAGACGGCACGCCAGCCGTTGGCATCGAAGAGCGCTTCCTCATCGGGCGCCCATCCACCCTCAGGCCCGATGGCGAACTCCAGTGACGGCATCTCAGTACCGGCAGAGCAAATGGATTCTTCAAGCGCGGCGCGCAGCGTGGTGATGCGCTCCTGCTCGGCGAGCACCATGCGCGCAGCCTCACTGGCGGCGGTGATGCGAGCGCGCAGCGGGCCAGGGTCAAGAATCGAAGGCACGTCTGAGCGGCGCGACTGCTGCGCGGCCTCATGCGCGATGCGGCGCCAGCGCTCGACGCGCTTGGCGGCAGCCTGCGCCAGGTGCTTCTCTGTGCGTCGCGCGACGACGGGCGCGATGGTGGCAACGCCAAGCTCGGTGGCTTTCTCGATGGCCCACTCCATGCGGTCAAACTTGTAGATCGCCATAACCAACGTAATGGCGAGCGGCGGCTCGGCTTCAAGTTCCGCGATCAGGTTGAAGCGCGCCCGTGGTGCGGCGGCCGTACCCGCTCCATCTTCAATGGCTGCGAGTTGCGCTCGATATACGCGGCCTCCGGCGACCACATCTGCTTCTGTGCCAAGCTCGGCGCGCAACACGCGCACCAGGTGTTCAGCCTGTGTTCCTTCAAGAGTGGCCGTGGCTTCATCCCAGTGTTCTGCAATCCATCGTCTGCGCGTCATCGCCTTTATCCATGCACCTTTCCGACCTCCAGTGTATATTGCGCCCAAACGCACCGAGGGGGACGCTTTTCAGCGTCCCCCTCGGTGCTGCCTTTTGGTTGGTTCGCCCGTTACTTCTTCTTCGCGGCCTTCTTTGCCGCCTTCTTCGCGGGTGCCTTTTTGGCTGCCTTCTTGGTTGCCATTTGCCTATTCTCCCTTTTCGATGGGCTGCATCGAAGCTGCAACATCAATTGCAGTTGAGGAATGTATAGATTCACGCAAACTAAGTGTCAAGAGAAAAACGATGCTTACGTGGAAAAAGTGGCAACAATTTTCCGCGCTGCTTCGCGATGCTTTCGCGGCTGATTCAGATAAGGTGACGGGCGCGCGCCGCGGCAAGGATCAAACCCACGATCAGATCGTGCGCGCTGTGCGCGATCATGCCAGCACGAAGTCCACCACGCAACCAGAGAAGACCGCTGAAGAGCGCGCCGAATGCGACAAGCAACACCATGCTGCGCAGTCCTTCATATCCATGTGCGGCACCGAAGATCAACGCTGAAGCAGCCGCGCCGACAATGAAGCGTCCTCCGCCCCAGACTGCAAACTGCTGTTGCAGATAGCCGCGGAAGATCGCTTCCTCAACCGGACCGACAAGCAGGCAGAGCGCGGCCCAGCATGCGATCTCAATGCCGCTGGCAGGCGCCATGCGCTCCAGCGTCTGCAGTGTCTGCTTTTGCTGCTCGCTCGGCTGCATGCGCTGGCCGGGCGTAGGCATGGAGCCCTTGTGCGCGACGGCGTACTCGACGGCGTTCCACGTGAGGCCGAGCGAGCCAAGCACCATCATGGAGACAATCCAGAACGCAGCGGCCGCTCCGAGATCAATGGCGAGGCCACGCAGACCGTGCTCGACCTTACCGAAGAGCGAGCGGAACGGAACCCTCCGCAACCGCAAACCGAGTGCGACCCAGCCGAGCAGAAGCAGTTCCATCCCCGCCGTGACCGCATAGCCGAGGACATGACTGTGCGGGGAATGCAACGTATTTACGCGACCACTGCCGCTCAGCGAGATGCCAAGGATGGCGAGCATGAGCACTGCAGTGTGCCACCAGGGCGCGATGCCCGACGGTTTGCTCTGGACAGCTTCGCTCGCACCTGCCTGATCAAGAGCGCTCTCCGGGACTTGCATATTGCTGTCCATCGATCGCGATTCCTTTCGCCTGCGGCTGGCCCGCCGCCGTCAGCACTCGATGACGTTGAGCGCAAGACCGGCGAGGCTGGTCTCTTTATACCGCGACTGCATGTCGAGGCCGGTAAGATACATGGTGCGGATGACCTGATCGAGCGAGACCTTGTGCTCTTCGGACTCGCTGAGGGCGATGCGCGAGGCATGAACAGCTTTGGCTGCGCCCATGGCATTGCGCTCAATGCAGGGGATCTGCACGAGGCCGCCGATGGGATCGCAGGTCATGCCAAGGTTATGTTCCATGGCGATCTCCGCCGCGTGCTCCACCTGTCCGTTGGTGCCGCCGAGTGCGGCGGTGAGTCCGCCGGCGGCCATGGAGCAGGCAACGCCGACTTCCCCCTGACAGCCAACCTCAGCGCCGGAGATGGATGCGTTCTCTTTATAGAGAATGCCGATGGCTGCGGAGGTGAGGAAGAAACGGAGGATGCCTTCGTGGTCAGCGTCGGGGATGAAACGCTCGTAGTAATGCGCGACGGCAGGGACGACGCCTGCGGCACCGTTGGTGGGTGCAGTGACAACGCGGCCGCCCGCGGCGTTCTCCTCATTCACGGCCATGGCGTAGACGGTGAGCCAGTCGAGCGGGGCGAGTGGATCGCTGCGTTTGCCGTCGGCCTCGCGTGCACGGAGCCGCTCGGCGAGACGATGGGCGCGTCGCCGCACGTTGAGTCCGCCGGGGAGGATGCCTTCTGTGGACATGCCGCGCGTGACGCAGTCGCGCATGGCCGACCAGATGCCGTCGATACCGCTGCGCACGATCTCAACCGGCGACTGATCCGAGTCGTGCGGCGCGAGGGCGCACTCATTCTCAAGCATCAGCTCGGCGATGGTGATCTCATGCGCGTGCGCGGTTTCAAGCAGTTCGGCCGAGGTGTGGAACGGAAACGGAACGGCGATGGGTTGCTTCTCACTTGCGGCCTCCGCACCGTCTTCCACGATGAAGCCGCCGCCGATGGAGAAGTACGTGCGCTGGTCGAGCGCGGCGCCCGCGGCGTCAAAGGCAGTGAGGCGCAGACCGTTGGGGTGCTGCAGGACGGCGCCGGGCGGCAGCATCACATCGCGGTGGAAGATGAGATCGCGCGATTCGTCGAAGGCGATGGAGTGCGTTCTGTTGAGGCGGAGACGCTGCTCGCTGCGGATTTCAGCTAGGGTCGCGTCCATTGCGGCGGGGTCTACGGTGGAAGGCTCGTCGCCTGAGAGACCGAGCAGCACGGCGCGGTCAGTGGCGTGGCCTTTGCCGGTGAGGGCGAGCGAGCCGTAGAGGCCAGCTTCAACGCGGGTGACGCGAGGGAGAACACCGCGCTGGGCAAGCCCGCGCGCAAACGCACATGCGGCGCGCATGGGGCCCATGGTGTGTGAGCTCGAAGGGCCGACGCCAATCTTGTAGAGATCAAAGAGACTCGTCATTGCTACCTGCTTTGTCGATGGTATGACACTGCGCTCCGTACGTGGTTGGTGCGGGCGGCAGGCGAACTGCTCGGCAGGAGGGAACGGCATCCCGCTGCGCGTGTCAACGAGAGATGCAGTTTGTTTCCTTCTGGTACACTCGGGACAAATTAAGAAGTTCTAAATTCAACGGCACATGCTCTTCAAAGCTCTCAGCGCAGCAGTTTACGGTATCGACGCGAACCTCATTGACGTGGAGGTGGATTACAGCGGCGTCGTTTCCGACCAGGATCACTTTCACACAGTTGGTCTGCCGGACGCGGCGGTTCGCGAGAGCCGCGATCGCGTGCGCGCGGCGATCAAGAACTCGGGCTACCTGATTCCGCCGACGCACATTACGATCAACCTGGCTCCGGCTGACCTGAAGAAGGAAGGCTCCGGGTTTGACCTGCCGATTGCGGTGGGCATTCTGGGGGCGTACGGGGCGCTGCAGATTTCTGACCTGAGCCAGTTTCTGCTGGTGGGCGAGTTGGGGCTGGACGGCAGCGTGCGGCCAGTGCCGGGCGTGCTGCCGATGGCGGTTCTGGCGCGGGAAAAGAAGATTCCTCACCTGATTCTGCCGGCAGCGAATGCGGCCGAGGCCGCGGTGGTGGAAGGCGTGAGTGTCTTCCCGGTGAGCTCGCTGCTGGACGTGATTGAACTGCTGAATACGTCTCTGCTGGGCGCGCCGCAGCGCGAGCCGTTTCGGGTTTCGACCGAGGCGCTGCTGGGTGAGTTGCAGCATTTTCCGCTGGACTTCAAGGACGTACGTGGGCAGATGATGGCCAAGCGCGCGCTGGAAGTGGCGGCTGCGGGCAGCCACAACATTCTGATGATTGGACCGCCCGGCTCCGGCAAAACGATGCTGGCCAAGCGGCTGCCCTCGATCCTGGCACCGCTTACGTTTGACGAGGCGCTGGAAACGACGAAGATCCATTCCGTGGCAGGTGTGCTGGACGCGGCGCAGGGTCTGGTGACGCAGAGGCCGTTCCGCTCGCCGCATCACACCATCTCTGACGCAGGCCTGATTGGCGGCGGCGTTGTGCCGCGGCCAGGTGAGGTGTCACTGGCGCACAACGGGCTGCTGTTTCTGGATGAGCTGCCTGAGTTTCCGCGCAACGTGCTGGAGGTGATGCGGCAGCCGCTGGAAGACCACACGGTGACAATTGCGCGCGCGTCCATGTCGCTGAGTTTTCCGGCGCGGTTCATGCTGGCTGCGGCGATGAACCCTTGCCCGTGCGGCTACTTCAACGACAAGTCGCGCGAGTGCATGTGCACGCCGCCAATGATCCAGCGCTATATTGCCAAGATCTCCGGGCCACTGCTGGATCGTATCGACATCCACATTGAAGTCCCTGCGGTGCAGTACAAGGAATTGCGGGGCTCGGCAGCTGCGGAAGGCTCGGCGGAGATTCGCGGCAGGGTGCTGGCGGCGCGCGAGCGGCAGCAGACACGCTTCAAACAGGCCGGGGAAAAGATCTATTCAAATGCGCAGATGAACACGCGCCAAGTGCGCACCTACTGCGAACTGGGGCCGGATGCCGAGCGGCTGCTGGAGCGCGCCATGCAGCAGCAGGGACTGACAGCCCGCGCACATGACCGCATCCTGAAGGTGGCGCGGACGGTGGCCGACCTGGAGGGTGCCGAGCATCTGAGCGTGGCACACCTGGCCGAGGCCATCCAATACAGGACGCTGGACCGGAGTTACTGGGCCTGATCGTGTCATGGCGTGAAATTGTGCTCCAGACGGATTCCATGTTGCGGCATTTTTCCATGAGAACAATATGGATTTTGACCTCAATTCCAGGTAACCGCCCAAAATACCGCATCTCAAGACAGGGTTAGCGGCGTACCGGGCGGGGTGATGCCTGTGCGCACGAGCACCTTTTATACGAAAGAAAATAAATGACTTAACGCCATGTAAAGTTTGTAACGCTTTCTTCTGGAATTCTCCTTCAAGGCACATAAAAAAACGATTGACCCTCACCCGGACTGGGTATACATTCATGATTGCCATCCACATGGGAGAGGTCGCGCGGCACGATGCCGGGCTTTCTGTTCAATCCCTGCATCAATTTTGGGCTCTAGCTCATCCTTATTGATGTGACTGTTCAGGGTTCTGCCCTGTCCAAAAATGGGAACCTGACGCGAAAGCGGCTCAGCCGGAGTGATCCGCCTTCCAGAATCGGCACCTATCCGATTGCGTATGTCGCAGGGTTACGTCAAAGTTTTTTGAACTCGACGGAATCATTCCGCGTCTAAACGTTGTGCAGGGGACTGGGGGCAGCCCGGTTAGAGTCTAGCTGCCGTCTGCACCATGGGTACCAGGCAGTACCGGTGGGCAGAGATTTGTGAAGGAGATTTTTGAATCATGCGTTCTGATTTGGTTTTTGGGGCACTCTCTCATGTGTCCAACCGTTACCAGCTCTGTCAGCTTGCCAGCAAGGCAACCCGCAAGCTGCACAAGCCGAGCACGCGTGTGCAGGACACCACCAACGAAGTGTTTGCCCGTTTCCACACGATAAATCCAGGCGCCGCGCCCGCTGAAACCGAGTCCGCTGCACAGCCGGCTGAGACTCGCCGCGCTGCCTGACCGCAGAATCCTCTCTGATCCGCCGAACGGTCTCAGGGCTCTCCACTTACGGACAGCGCTCTCCTGGGACCTTCGGACCTCCTCCTGAGCCGTTCTCAACCGCACCATCCGCGTACGACTCCTCCCTTATTCCCTTCCCGGAGCACTACTCCTCTCTCGGATCCTCGCTCGACCCCATCCCTCCCATTTGCAGGTGATCATGACCATTGCTGAACTCAAAGAGAAGAACATTACGGAACTGAGCCGCATTGCGCGCGGCCTCGAAATCCCCGGCACCAGCGGCCTCCGCAAGCAGGACCTTATCTTCAAGATCCTTCAGGCGCAGAGCGAAAAAGAAGGCCACATCTTTGCCGACGGCGTGCTTGAAATTCTGCCCGACGGCTACGGCTTCCTTCGCTCGCCCGACTACAACTACCTGCCCGGTCCGGACGATATTTATGTTTCGCCCTCGCAGATTCGCAAGTTCGACCTGAAGACAGGCGACTCGATCTCCGGCAACGTGCGGCCTCCGCACGAGGGCGAGAAGTATTTCGCACTGGTCAAGATTGAAGCAATCAACTTCGAGTCGCCCGAAGAGACGCGCAACAAGATCCTGTTCGACAACCTGACGCCGCTGTATCCGCAGGAACGGATCAAGATGGAGACCACGCGCGAGGCCTCAAGCGGCCGCGTGATGGATCTGCTGACTCCGGTGGGCAAGGGCCAGCGTGGCCTGATTGTGGCCCCGCCGCGTACCGGCAAGACGATCCTTCTCCAGTCGATTGCGAACTCGATCACGACGAACCACCCTGAGGTGGTGCTGATTGTCCTGCTGATCGACGAACGTCCTGAGGAAGTCACGGACATGCAGCGCTCGGTGAAGGGCGAGGTTATCAGCTCGACCTTTGACGAACCGGCTGCGCGGCACGTGCAGGTGGCCGAGATGGTCATCGAGAAGGCCAAGCGCCTGGTGGAGCACAAGCGCGACGTGGTGATTCTGCTGGACTCGATCACGCGACTGGCGCGTGCCTACAACACCATCGTTCCGCCTTCGGGCAAGGTGCTCTCCGGCGGCGTTGACTCGAATGCGCTGCAGCGGCCGAAGCGGTTCTTCGGCGCGGCCCGCAACATTGAGGAAGGCGGCTCGCTGACGATCATTGCCACGGCGCTGGTCGATACCGGTTCGCGCATGGACGAGGTCATCTTCGAGGAGTTCAAGGGCACCGGCAACATGGAAATCATCCTCGACCGCAAGCTCGTGGACAAGCGCGTGTTCCCAGCCATCGACATTCAGCGCTCGGGCACGCGTAAGGAAGAGCTGCTGATTCCCAAGGAAGACCTGCAGCGCATCTGGGTGCTGCGCAAGGTGCTGAATCCGCTGTCGCCGGTGGAAGCGATGGAACTGCTCATCAGCCGCCTGGAAAAGACACGCAACAACGCGGAGTTCCTGACGAACATGAACCAGCTGTAAAGCAGCTTATGCTCTGGGGTCTGGGTGGTACAGTTTCACCAGAGCGTCAACAGGCCGGGGATACTCCCCGGCCTGTTCTATTTGTGCCGTTCTTCAACGACCGACAACCGGTCGAATACCTGCCACCATCGCGTTGATCTCGGCCTGCGTCAGCACCGGTCCATCCTCCCTCTGGCCAAGAATTCTGAACACCAGATGTCGATCAGCCTCGTCAAACAAATCCAGACGTGCATCGTATGGCGCAGACTCCGGATCGCCGAACTCAAATCCACGCAGTTGGCCCGCGGAAATCAGACGAATAGGCATGATCTGGCCGGACACTCCCAAACTGCTCTGCAGGAGCACAATGCTCTTCATAACGAGCAGAAACTCTGAACGTTCATTCCCTGCTGAGCGAAATCGCCAGAATTTCACCTGCTCCGGTGTCGCCTGTAGTGCAGCTTCCATCATCTTGAACTTCGGTTGCGCACTGCTCAGCCCAACCAGTCTCCTGGTGTCGTTGCTGTTGACTGCAAGCTCGAGCATCCCCGATGTGCTCTCCGAGTCCTCGATCATCAGGACGCCTCGGTCGTGGAAGTAGACCATGGCGAGCGCTTTGCCCCGGGCGATCTGGTCGAATTGCGTTTTGGGGAGAGGAATCGCGAAGCCGTAGCAATCGATACTTGCGTCCGAAAGAGGCACATCAGCGTTGCTTGGAAGCGGCATCGGAACAAGGCTCATGCGTGGATCAAGCCTGCGCATCGCTTGCGCATGGAGCCACGGGGCAATGGAGTAGAGCACGCTGTAACCGATGACGGCACACAGACACAGCACCGCAATCACCTTGCCCAGAGTGCTGGCAGGCCGACACAGTGCTCTCACCACCGGCCTCCACCGAACGTGCCACCATCGCAGAGTCTGATCTGTCACGCGCCGATGATAGCAGCCACAGGCGGCCTCTTCTTTCGGCACGGGGAAGCAAGCTCCTGCTCCAGGTACAGGAAGAGCATGGTCGGTCCGCAGCATGCACTTTATCCGGAACGATACACTGAAAGCAGCATGCGTATTCGTATCTCCCTCGCGTTTCTTGCCCTCGCCCTCACTCTCACTCTCACTGCATCGGCACAGTTGGCCGAGAAAGGCTACTGGCAGGCGGCTAGCCAGAATGCTGCAAACATCACGGGCGACATCTCGTTTTCAAAGTCGAAGATCAACATCGGCTTCAACGGGTTTCCGCTGACTCCGGCGCGTGTGCTGAAGCCGGCAGAGGTGGCGGCGCTGTTTGACGTGGCGGCGGATGGGGCGGGCAACGGGCAACTCTACCGGCTGACGGTTCCCGCTTCTTTGAAGCTGCTGAACCGCAATACTCTCTGCGGCGCGGCGGAGACGCACTGGATGGCCACCTACATGGAAGGTAAGACGCTGAAGCTCGCCTTCTTCTCTGGTGACGAGCCGCCCGTGCTGACGTTTGACGCGGTGGGCAGCTCGCAGGAGCTGTGTGGCACTTTCACTTACGTGCGCTGAGCGTGCAACGGATTCCACAGGTTGTGGAGTTGCAGCGGCTTGGCCAAATGCCGTGCTGCTGATAAGATAAAAAAGTCGTGGGGCTGTAGCTCAGCTGGGAGAGCGCCTCGTTCGCAACGAGGAGGTCAGCGGTTCGATCCCGCTCAGCTCCACCAAACTCCCAAAGCACAATCAAGCTTTCATCCGGGCCAGGACGCAGGTCCTTCCTCTACGCTGCGCTTCGAGTCAGGATTTCGCCTGCGGGCTCAGACGCCCGCAATACGGCTCAAGTTCGATCCCGCTCAGCTCCACCAAACTCCCAAACAATTCAGGCATCGATGAGGCCGCGTTTGCGGCCTGTTCTTATGCGCGGACTGCGGTTTTTCGATCGCGGGTGAGGGCCATGAATCTCACCATGCGCGATGAAACAGGCATGTTTGCACAGGATGTGGTGCACGTGATTGTTAAAACACCCAGGGGGGTGGGGGGTATGTTTTTCCCTTCTCCTGGGGCGCCTGCCCGGGGTTTGCCCTTAGCCTATTGTGCGCGGGGTGGGGGTAATTGTTTGCAAAAGCTGGCGGGGGTGGGGCTTGCTTTCCCCACCCTTCGCGACACAGAACGTCGCGAAGAATGGGGCACCCGGAGAAGGTGTGGCAAGGCGGCGTTCTTCAGGGGCTGAAGCCCCTTTTCTTGCTGGAATGTTTGGCACGACTGAAGTCGTGCCCTTACACGGGGCTTTGTTGTGGCGGGGTTGAGGGCTTGCTTTCCCACCCTTCGCGCGATGAAGCTGCGCGAAGAATGGGGCACGGAAGGGTTTGTGCTGGCCCACCCTAGCCGCAAGAACAAGAACGCGGCGAGGGTGGGGCACCCGGGAGGGCAACGCTCAGAAGGCGCTTTCGCCATGCTTGTACATGTATTTGATCGCGGATTTATAGACGAGGCTGCGGACGCGCCCGCGCAGCTTGAGGCAGTTGCGGTCGTACCACTCGATGACGCCTTCCACCTGCTCGCCGTCTTCGAGGACGACGACCATGGGCGTCTGCGCCTGAATCTGCTTCTGGAGGTAGAACTGCTCGGCGGCGCGCTGCGCGCTCTCATCAGTGGCTTCATAGCGCGTGAGGTGCACGGTATGGCCGATGGGCGCCTTGCGGACGGGCGAGGCCGCCGGGCTTTCAAACTGCACGACTGCGGCGTCGTTCATCATCGTGGGCCCTCCTTCAAGGGGAAAAGCGGGGGTGCTTCTCGTGCGACCGAATGCGTTCACCGCTCGCGCGAGGGAAAAGGACACGCCACGCTGAGCGCTCAACGCTCAGCGGATTCTATTTCCGTTGGGTGTGCCTGATCGTACTCAGAAAGATGCCCGATGCAGGGTGCGGGTTGCTTTTTCTGGTTGGGCGCGGCTTGCAGCTCAGCGGCCGCTGAGACTGACGGCCATGGCGTCCAACGAGAGCGAGCGAAGCAGGTTACGGCGCATGCCCTGCTCGACCTGGGCGAGAGAACGCGCGGCACCGTCAATCCAGTCGACGGAGAGATCCTGCGCCATCCGCTCGAGTTCGGCGATGAGGTCCACATTGCGAACCAGGGCGGGCGTGCCCGCGGTGACGAGCAGCAGATCTTCAAGCAGTGCGCCGAGCGCGCGCAGCAGGCCGAGGGTCTTCTCCTGGCCGTCGGCACCGGCGCGGTACTTTTCAGTCGCCTGGAAGAGCTGCGAGTAGTCGGGCTCATTGAGCGCGGTGTGGAGCACGATGAGGGCATCCTTGCGGCTGGCAAGGTAGATTTCCAGATCGAGCGAGAGGGCGCGGCCAACGGCGCCTTCAGCGAGACGCGCAACGAGGGCGCGGTCTTTGGGCCTGAGCTCGGGACGGCGCGTGGCAAGCAGCTCTTCCAGCTCAGCCGCTGGTAGCGCGCCCAGACGGTGAAGCACGGCGCGGGAGCGGATGGTGGGAAGCAGCTCCTGCGGGTTTTCCGCGAGCAGGATGAGCGAAGTGTGGCGCGGCGGCTCTTCAAGCACCTTGAGCAGGCTGTTCGCAGCCTCTTTCATGAACGCGGCCGAGGTAAAGATGGTGACGGAGCGGTGCGCGCCTGTGGGAGGCCGGTAATATGCGGCGTGGATCACGTGGCGCACCTGCCCCATCTTGATGAGCAGTTGCGGCGGATCAGGCGGCACGATGAGCACTTCAGGATGCGGCTGGATCAGGATGCGCGTATCGCGCTTGTCGGCGTCACGCATCTCCTCGCGCGCGGCAACGGCCTCAGCCACGCACGCCTCCAGATCAGCGGACTCGCCGATGCGCGTGCAGTTCTCGCAGTGACCGCAGAAGTCGGGAAGGCCATCCGTTTCAATGGGCTCGAGGCAGTTCAACAACTGAGCGAGCATGAGCGCGAGCGTGTACTTGCCCGCGCCGCGCGGTCCGGCGAGGATCATGGCCTGCGGAAAGCGGTCATGGAGCACGCTCTCACGCAGGCGGGTGACGGTGGCCGTGTTGCCGAGAAAGTCCTGAAAGCCCACGTCATTGAGTCTACGGCATTGACGCTCACAGAGGACCGGCGGCGGCGCAGGACCGTGCACCACCACAGGGCGAGCAGTACAGGGGCACGCCGCGGCTTAGCTTTGCTTGCGGCTCTGGGCGCGGATGTGCTCGATCTCTGTGGATGGGATGTGGAGGAACTCGAGGAATTCCTGGTGCTCGGCGGGGGCGGCGCGCTCGAACTCGGCGTGCCAGCGGCTCATCTGCTCCTCGGTGAATCCGCAGCCGCGCATGATTGCAACCCACTTCTCTTTTGTAACCATCTTGTTTCCCTTTCTGAGAGCGTTGTGCTCCAGCAGTTTGAGGATGGCGCGCTGGTGGCGGCGCAGTGTGCCGATCTGGGCGTCAAGCTCGATGAGCCTGCGCTCCAGCACGCCCGCGGCGCCACGGCCGGGCCGTCCTGCATGCGAGTGAAGAAGCGCGCGAATGTCGGCCAGCGTGAGTCCAGCCGCGCGATAGGCGCAGATCTGCTCCAGGCGGCGCGCGTCCGCTTCGCCATAGAGACGGTAGTTTCCGCCGGTGCGACCGGGCGGGGGCATCAAACCGATCGATTCGTAATACAACAGAGCGGTGCGACTGAGACCGCACTGCCGGGCGAGTTGGGTCACTGTGAGCATCGTCCTGACTCCACTCTCAACCCTACAGTGTTAGACAGGTCAAGCACGAAGAGCAAGAATCTGCTGCGCGCGGACGGCAAGCGGATGCGCGGGCAGGGCGAACGAAGCGCCGGGCCCGTACAATAGGAGGAGCAGGGCCCACTTGAGCATGGCTGAACCGGCAGAAAACACAATTCCCCAGACCCAACCGGCGGCAACCAAGGCGCGCAAGAAGGCCGTGCGCAAAGTTGACGAAGACCCGGTCGGCAAGGTTTACGACTCGCGGCTGATGAAGCGGCTGGGACGCTATCTGCTACCGTACTGGTGGCAGGCGGCGGTGTCGTCGCTGGCGGTGACGCTGAAGTCATTGTCGGACGTGGCGGGGCCGTTCCTGGTGATGGTCGGCGTGGACCACTACTTCCCCGGCGCGAGCCACGCTGCCTCAAACAGCTTTGGCTCTGCGCACTGGCTCACGAAGCACCTGAGCACGGACCCGATGCGTGGCATTACGCAGCTGGCCACGATCTACTTTGCGCTGCAGGTGTGCTCTTACCTGTTCGAGTTCATCCAGACCTACCTGATGCAGTGGACCGGGCAGAAGATCATGTTCGATCTGCGCCGGGACATCTTTGGGCATATGCAGCGGATGCATGTGGGGTTCTTTGACAAGCATGCGGTGGGGCGGCTGGTGACGCGGCTGACGTCGGACGTGGACGCGATCAACGACATGTTCACGGGCGGCATCCTGGCGATCATCGACGACTTCTTCACGCTGACCGTGATGGCGGTGGTGATGCTGGGCATCAACTGGTGGCTGGCGCTGCTGGCCTTCTCTGTGATGCCGCTGATCCTGGTGGTGACGCGCCTGTTCCGCGACAGCGTGCGGGAAAGCTACCGGCGGGTGCGCGCGGCGATTGCGCGGATCAACAGCTTTACGCAGGAGCATGTTTCCGGCATGCGCGTGGTGCAGCTATTCAACCGCGAACAGCGCGCGTATCACGACTTTGAAGAAGTGAACCGGCAGCACATGATCGCGTTCAAGGACACGATCTTTGCTTACGCGCTCTACTACCCCGCGGTGGAACTGCTCTCGGCGGTGGCGATTGCGCTGGTGATATGGCGCGGCGGCTTCGGCGTGCTGGCGGGATCGGTAACGATCGGCATGCTGGCGAGCTTCAACATGTACTCGCAGCGGTTCTGGCGGCCGATTCAGGACCTGAGCGACAAGTACAACATTCTGCAGGCGGCGATGGCGGCGTGCGAGCGCATCTTCAAGCTGCTGGATACCCCGGCGGAGATTGTGTCGCCAGCGACGCCGGTACGCGGCAACGGTTCAAACCGCATCGAGTTCGACCGCGTGTGGTTTACGTATCAGAAGCTCACGGCTGAGCAGCAAGCTGAAGTGGACCGCGCGGAGAAGAGCGAGAATCCGGCCGCGATCATGGCGGCGATTCCGGACATCGAGTGGATTCTGAAAGATGTTTCGTTCACGATTGAGCCGGGGCAGACGGTGGCGATTGTGGGCCACACGGGCGCGGGCAAGACGACGCTGACGAGCCTGATGATGCGCTTCTACGACGTGACGGCGGGTGAGATTCGCGTGGACGGCGCAGACCTGCGGCATCACGATCTGACGGCGCTGCGCAGGCACTTTGCGGTGGTGCTGCAGGATCCGTTCCTGTTCACGGGCACGATTGCGGACAACATCAAGCTGGGCAACGACGCGATTGACCATGCAACGATGACGGCTGCGGCGCGCGACGTGAACGTGCTGGACTTTATCGAGAGCCTGCCGCACGGGTTTGACGAGCCGGTACGCGAGCGCGGCAGCTCGCTCTCAACCGGGCAGAAGCAGCTGGTCAACTTTGCCCGTGCGCTGGCATACAATCCGCGCATTCTGATTCTGGACGAGGCCACGTCGTCGGTGGATACGGACACGGAACTCCGCATTCGCGGCGCGTTGGAGCGGATGGTGCAGGGACGGACGAGCGTACTGATTGCGCACCGGCTTTCTACGGTGCAGCGGGCGGACGCGATTCTGGTGATGCACAAGGGGCAGCTGCGGGAGATGGGCACGCACCAGGAGTTGCTGGCCGAGCGCGGGCTCTACTGGAAGCTTTACCAGTTGCAGTACAAGGATCAGGAACTGCCGGCGGCGGCTCCGGCGGACTGAGTGGCGACGGCATCCCTCAGGGGCTGAAGCCCCCCACAGATTGCGGGCTTCACGTACGGGCTAAAGCCCGTACCCTTCAATCACTGCGCGCTGGGCGTGCTCCTCTAGAATGGGTGCAAGCGAGTCCATACCATGAACGAGTCTTCTGCTCCCCGGGTGGAGCTGTTCGACACCAGTCTTCGCGACGGGCTGCAACAGCCTAACCTCGAGATTTCTGTACCGAGTGCTGTGCAGCTCTTGCAGCGAATGAGCACGTTTGGCGTGCAGTTCGCCGAGATCGGCTTTGCCGGGGCGCACCAGTTTGTGATGGACCTGACAGCGGCGCTGGCTACGGCAGATACGGGCGCGATGCGGCTGGCGCTTTTCGGGCGCACGCGGGGACGCGGGACGCGCGTGGAAGACTGGCCGGACGTGCAGTTCATGATTCGCCACAAGGAGCGCGTGCCGGTGGCGGTGATTGTGGTCAAGTCGCGGCTGCTGGATGTGGCGCGGTCCCTGGAAACGACGCCGGAGGAGCACCTGCGCATGGCGTGGGAGACGGTGGAGTGCCTGCGTGACAACGGGCTTGAGGTCTTTGTGGACTTTGAGCACGCGATGGACGCCCACTGCGGACGGCGCGAGAACGGCACGCTGTGCGATGCGGAGTTTCACCAGCGCAGCCTGGAGTACTTCCACCAGCTTGTGGAGCAGTGCGTGCGGCAGCAGGTGGCACGGCTTGTTATCTGCGATACGAACGGCGGAGCGAGCCCCGAAGAGGTCGCGGAGGTCTTCAACGGGCTGCGGGTGCGGTATCCGCAGGCGAAGTTTGGCTTCCACGGGCACACGGACCGCGGGCTGGGCGTGGCAAACACGCGCGCGGCGGTGCATGCGGGCGCGGTGCAGGTGCAGGGCACGCTGCTGGGCACGGGCGAGCGCTGCGGCAACGTGAACCTGACGACGGTGGTGGGCGGAATGCAGTTGCGCGGCGAGGCGCAGTTTGTGCCGGAGGCCGCGCTGGCAGGGCTGACAAGCCTGGCGCACTCGTCCTATGCGGCGTTCAGCCTGGAGGTGCCGCACAGCGCTCCGATTGTGGGGCCGGGCGCGTTTGGGACGTGGGCAGGCATGCACGGGTCCAGCGAGCGGAAGAATCCGGGCGCGTATCTGTGGTGCGACCCGGCGCGGGTGGGCGCGATGCCGGTGATTGGCGTGAACCGGCAGTCGGGCAAGGCGAACATTATGCTGCTGTCGGAGTCACAGGGCGTGGCGCTGGACGCGGCGCAGGCGCAGACGTTCCTCGACACGAACCAGGCGATGATTGAGGGCGGCGGGTTCACGGCGAGCGAGATCTCGTTCCGGCTGGCGTGCATGCGCGTGCTGGGTTCGCTGAAGAACCGCTTCGGCATCCGCAGCTGGCGAGTGTTTGACGAGTCGGACGAGATTGGGCACCGCTTTGTGCAGGCGTTTATGACGCTTTCAGTGGGCGATGCGACGGTGACGACGACGCGCGCTGAGGGAGCCGGTCCGGTGGACGCGCTGACGAAGGCGATGCGGCGCGAGCTGGAGAAGTGGTATCCGACGCTGGAGGCGATGAAGCTGGGCACGTTCAACGTGCTGGCACTCGACGTGAATGCGCACGACTCGGCGGCGTATGTGCGCGTGACGGTGAGCTTCCACGCCGAGGGGCACGAGCCGTGGATCACGGCGGGGGTTTCCAGCGACATGAACCAGGCGGCGCTGATGGCGATTGAGGACGCGTTCAACTACTGGCTGATGAAGAGCGCGCGGGATGAGACAGGTTCGGCGAAGGACGCAACGGGCCAGAGCTAGAGAAGCTCTGACCGAGTCAGCATGATTCCCTCAGGGGCTAAAGCCCTCATGGATTTAGCGGGCTTTATTGGCACGCTTTGGCCCGGCTGAAGCCGGGCACTACCAGCAGTGCCCTTTCAAAACCTTGACTTATTCAGAGGCTTCCTAGAGAAAGCCCATCCTAGAGCAGAATCAGAATAACCGTGCCCTTGGTGAGCACGTGCCAGGTGGCTTTTTCTTAATAAAAAGCCACTTTGAGGACGTGCCTTTGGATATATCTATTCTGATTCTGCTATAGCCGCAAAAACAACGGCGCGGCGAGGATGGGGCACCCGGACTCTATCACTTCAGAATCAGTGCGTCAGCTCCAGCTTACGTTTTCGCGGAGGATGCGAGCCGGGTTGCCTGCGATAAGGACGCGCTCAGGGAAGACGCCGGAGACGACCGCGCCGGCGGCGACTACGCTGCCCGCGCCGATCTGCGTGCCCTTGTGAATGAGCGCGCGGCTGCCAATCCAGACATGCTCTCCGATAACGATGTGCGGCGCACGGGCGCGGCGGCCGGGATAGTCGAGCGTGTGCCAGTCATCGTCGAGGATCTGGCAGCCCCAGGAGATGGTGGAGCCCGCGCCTACGGTGAGGCCGTGGCGAATGATGACGTCCAGCGCGCCATTCAGATTGCAGTCGGTGAGCTGGCAGACGGCCTCTTCGCCGATTTCAACGCGCGAGCCGCGGCCGATGGAGACGCTGCCCGCAACGATGAGCTTGCCATGCACGCGCAGCAGGGTGCGGTCATTGGCGAACTGAAAGCCTGGGGCGCGGATGCCGATCTTGAGCTCGCCCGCGACGCGGATGTTTTGAAGGCCTTCCACGTGGGCGCGGGCGTGGAGATAGCAGCCGGGGGTGCGCATCTGGGCGCGGAGGGTCTTTGCCAGAGAAACGAGCGGGCGATCCTGAGTGCGCAGGAACTGGATGAGCTGGTGCGCGTTCGGCAACGATTCTCCTGGCGTGCCGCGCGAGCTGCGGACAACGCGAGTTCAGGATACGACACGGAAAAGCGAAGGGCGACCCTCTGGAGAGAGGATCGCCCTTTTGCGTGGTGCCTGTTCGCCTGGCGTGTTACTTGGCCAGTGTGGAGGGACGCGTGTCGAGCGCGCCGCTGGCGTAGCCCTTCGCGATCTCCGCGATCGAAACCGGCTTGTAGTCGCCCGCGTGTCCTGCCTGACCGAACTGGGTCATGCGCAGGGCAACAACCTTGGCCATGGCTTCACGTGCCGGCTTGAGGTAGTCGCGCGGATCGAACTTCTCCGGCGTCTCGGCGAAGACCTTGCGGATGGCGCCGGTGATGGCGAGGCGGTTGTCGGTATCGACGTTGATCTTGCGAACGCCGTTCTTGATGCCGAGCTGGATCTCTTCGACCGGAACGCCCCAGGTGGGCTTCAGGCTGCCGCCGTACTTGTTGATGATGTCCTGGAGGTCCTTCGGCACGGAGCTGGAGCCGTGCATCACCAGGTGGGTGTGGGGCAGGCGCTGGTGGATCTTGATGAGGATGTCCATCTTCAGCACAGAGCCATCCGGCTTCTTGGTGAACTTGTACGCGCCGTGGCTGGTGCCGATGGCGATGGCCAGCGCGTCCACGCCGGTGCGCTCAGCGAACTCAACCGCCTGATCGGGATCAGTGATGTGCTCAAGGCCGGTGCCGCCCGCGCCGTGACCGTCTTCAACGCCGCCCAGCACGCCGATCTCGCCCTCAACCGTCACGCCGCGCTCGTGCGCGTACTCGACGACCTTGCGGGTGACTTCAACGTTCTCTTCAAAGGTGGACGGGGTCTTGCCGTCATCCTTGAGCGAGCCGTCCATCATGACGGAGGTGTAACCGAGCTCGATGGCGCTCTTGCAGGTCTCGAAGCTGTTGCCGTGATCCTGGTGCATGGCGATGGGGATCTCGGGATTGAGCTCCGCAGCCGCCTCGATCAGGCGAAACAGGTAGAGGTCCTCAGCGAACTTGCGAGCGCCGCGGCTGGCCTGCACGATCACGGGCGACTTGGTTTCCTTGGCCGCCATCATGATCGCCTGAATCTGTTCCATATCGTTGACGTTGAAAGCGCCGACGCCGTATCCGCCCTTGGCGGCCTCGTCGAGAAGCTGCCGCATGGAAACGAGAGGCATGTGAATTCTCCTTCTGGTAGGTTGCCCGCTGCTTAATGGTGATTGAAGCCTGCCGGGCGGAAGATCAGCCGTACAGGGCACGGGTCCTGCAATCGTCCTTATGGTAGCAGAACCCTGCAAGCGTAAAGTGTGCTCGAGCGCACAGCTTACAACTCCCTCAGTCTCTTGAGAATAGGGGCCGATTGCGTGACGCTCGGAATCATCGCCAGGCCCCGAGCAGTTTGCGGAGCGCGATCAACTGACCGACGTGGTAGGCGTTGTGGTCGGCGGTGAGAAGCGCCTCGCGCAGGATGGTCTGCCCGTCGCCGTGCGAAATCCGGGCGTAGAGATCGGTGGCCGGGTCAATCACCAGAGCGCACAGCTCCTCCCGGTCGCGGAGAAAGGCACGCACACTCTTGTCCCAGGCATGCTCGTCAGGCGGCGCGGCGCTGGGCGGCCAGTAACCGCCGGGCCACTCCGGGGACTTGTGCTGCGGGTCGCGCGAGAACTCGAGGATATCCCACTGCGCGATGCGGAGATGTTCGAGCAACTCCCACGGCGAGTGGTCGGATCCCTGCGGGCGCTGGCCGGCGAGCGCGGCGGGCATCGCCTTGACTGCCGCTTCAAAACTGGCGTGCGCGTCACTGCCGGTGAGCAGCTGGACGAGATGTTCGCGCAAAGCCGTGTCGTGGGACATGGGGCCCCTCCGGGATGCAGTCGAAATCATACGTCTGTTGAGATTCTGCCGCGGAAGCAAGGGTTGCGCAATCTCGTGCGGCGGGGCCGGTCTCGCGGAAGGGGCTACTCGCGTCAGGCCTCCGCGTCGCTGGGGAACGGCACGCCGCGCACACGGCGGCGCCAGATGTGGCCGAGGCCGGCCGCGACATTGAAGGCGATGGGGCCTAGGACCAGTCCCGTGACACCAAACAACCAGACGCCGCCCAGCATGGCGAGGAAGATGGGCACGGTGTGCAGGCGCAAGTGAGAGCCGACGAAGATGGGATAGAGAAAGTTGTCGAGCGTGCTGATGATGAGTGCGCCGATGACGAACAGGATGGCGGCCTGCAGCCAGTGTCCTGTGAGGGCGAGGACAACGGCGGTGGGCAGCCACACAACCACTGCACCTACCGCGGGAACCAGGGCACAGAGAGTAACGGCTACGCCCAGCAGCACGGCGGCGTGAACACCGAGCAGCGCAAAGACGACTCCTGCGACCAGACCCTGGATACCAGCGACCGCAAAACGGCCCAGCACCAGCGCCTGAATCGAGATACGGAGCCGTCCAAGGAGGAAGGACGTCTCGTCGTCTTCAAGCGGGAGCAGTGCGCGCACGGTGGCCACGGCCTCTTCGCGGTCGCGATAAAGGAAGAAGAGCATGAAGAGCATGACGACGATCTGGAACAGAGCACCGAGCGAGCGGCCGACCAGCGGCGCGATACGTCCGGCCACGGAGGAGAGACTTTTCTCCAGCATCTGGTCGGCGTCCACGTTCTGACGGAAGGACTCGTACAGGGCATCGAGCCGGGCATGCTGTGCGAGGAAGGCCTCAAAGCCCTGCTGGGCGGAGGAGGCCTGGAGGCCACGAACGAACTCCAGTGCGCGGCTGCCGATGGCGCTGGCCACCAGCAGCGTGGGCGTGACGATGGCAATGACAACCACTGCGACGGCCAGCACCGCGGCCAGCGTGCGGTTGCCGAACCGGTGCGCGAGCCACTGCTGCGGCCGCGCGGTGACGACGGCGAGAACCACCGCCGCCGTCATTCCCGGCAGAAACGGCCAGACGATCCATCCACAGAGGGCGAAGATGGCGACGGAGGCGAGGAACAGCGTGAGACCGCTCCAGTCAAACCTGCCGTCGCCCTGCGTGCTCATCGGGACTCTCCTGACTGCACAGCCACTGCATGGTTGGATGCGAAAAGCGGCTCAGAGACCGAGGACAGCGCGCTGCGCGGCGAAGATCTGCTTGAGGCCGACTTCTGCCGCATCAACCAGCTCATTCAGCTGCGCGCGCGAGTAGCTTCCCTTCTCCGCGGTGGCCTGCGTCTCGACGAGGCCGCCGTCGGCGGTCATGACCACATTCATGTCCACCTCAGCCTGCGAGTCCTCTTCATAACAGAGGTCGAGCAGGACCTGGCCGCCGACGATGCCGACCGAGGTGGCGGCGACAAGCTGCTTGAGCGGCGACTGCTTGAGGGTGCCCGCCTTGACGAGGGCGTTGAGCGCGATGGCCAGGGCAACGGCAGCGCCGGTGATGGCGGCGGTGCGCGTGCCACCGTCGGCCTGGATCACGTCGCAGTCGAGGATGACGGTGCGCTCGCCGAGGGCATGCATGTCGACGACCGAACGCAGGCTGCGGCCGATGAGGCGCTGGATCTCGTGGGTGCGGCCACCGATTTTGCCGCGCTCGCTTTCACGCGGGGTGCGGGTGACGGTGGAACGCGGAAGCATGGAGTACTCGGCTGTGACCCAGCCGCGGCCGGAGTTGCGGAGCCAGCCGGGGACGCCCTGCTCGATGGTGGCGTTGGTGAGAACGCGGGTATTGCCGAGCGAGACGAGGACGGAGCCCTCGGCGGTGAGGACGAAGCCGGGGGCGAGGGTGAGGGAGCGGAGCTGGTCAGCGGCACGTCCGCCGGGCCGGAAGAAAGTAGAGCTGGAAGCCGATTGCATAGTGGAATTTTACGGGAGCGGCGTGAGGGATGCGGAGCCGGATCGGGAACGGTTCCGATTCGGGAAATCGCCCGGAATGGCTCCCAAATCAGGACGATCGATGTAACACATTGATTTTAAAAGAATAATTGAAATACGCCCTGTTTTCGATTCCCGATTCAGGACTGCGGGGGCAAATCAATTTCCAAAGGCCGAGCTTCGCTCATCCCCGTAACGCACGCCTAATCAATCTCTTATCGAATCCGTTCTAGTTTGGCACGCGACGTGTAACAGAAAAGGACAACTCCCAGACCCGGAAAAGGGGCATGCTGTATCCGCAAAGGGGACGAAAGAAGGCATCACGTTCTTCTGCGGAAACGCCACTGCACCTTCCGTGCCGGGATGGAACCGGATCAAGAGCCGGAGCCATAAAGAGAGCGGGAAGAGATATGCACAGGGGACATGGCGCGGAGAGCCGCGGAAAGGGACCGGAGATGCAGCAGACGAACAACCAGGCAGCTTTGCAGCTGAACAACGGACAGGGGGATGGCATTGCGGTCTTTGGAGCACTGGGGGGCGGCGCGCGCAATCTGGCAGAAGTGGCGCACGACGCGCGCAATATGGTGACGGCGTTGGGGCTCTACTGCGAACTGCTGGAGGAACCGGGCGTTCTGTCGCCCTCGTTTCGCCACTACGGCAGCGAACTGAAGCTGCTGGCTTCTGCGAGCCGGCGGCTGGTGGAAAAGCTGATGGCGCTGAACGCTCCAGCGCCGGACACGGACCGGGCTGCGGGAACGGCGTCGCGGACCTGGGAGGAAGCTCTGCAGGAGCGCATGCCGGCGAATCTTACGGAGCCGCTGCATGGCACGATGATCTCCAACCTCGGGTTTGAGCTGGAGACCAACCGCAACCTGCTGGCGGCGCTGGCAGGGCCGGGCGTGACGCTGACGCTCGACATGGAGGGCGGCAACCTGCCGGTGCGCATGTCCGGTGAGGACCTGACCCGGATTCTGGTCAACCTGGTGCGCAATGCGGTGGAGGCCATGCCCACGGGCGGACGGATGCAGATCAGCCTGCGCGAGCTGCCCATGGGACCGGCCGCCGACCCGCAACTGCTGCTTTCGATGGAGGACAACGGGCCGGGGATTGCGCCGGACATGCTGGAGCGTGTCTTTGAGCCTGGCTTCACCACGCGCTCGCGGCAGGCCGCCGGACGCAGCTGGCAGGGCGACCACTTGGGGCTTGGACTTTCAATCACGCGCTCGATTGTGGAGGCTGCGGGCGGGCGCATCCAGGCCGCGAGCCGCGATCCAGCCGGGACCTGCTTCCAGATTCAGCTGCCGGTGCGCACTGCCTGAGGACCGCACTCTGAACCAACCGTTTTAACTATGACTTGCGAGGCGAATACAATGCTCGAAACAGCAATTTCCACCGGTGTGATGGAGTCAATTCCTCAATACGCAGAACCTGCCACGCGCATGCATGTGCTGGTTGTCGATGCAGACGCGGCCATTCGCTCGGCCTGCGCGGAGATTGCGCAGAGCCTGGGATATGCGGTGGATGCGACCGGTGACATGGCGCAGACGCGGACGCTGCTGCGCGCCCACGCCGCCGACATTCTGCTTGTCAATCTTCCTTACGGAACGACCCAGGGCATCGAACTGATCTCCGAGGTGAAGCTGCTGTATCCGCAAATCTCGGTGATCGCGATGACCGCCTCAAGCTCCGTGAATGCGGCCGTGGAGGCGATGCGCTGCGGCGCCTCAGACTACCTGACGAAGCCGTTCGCGGTGGACGAACTCTCTGCCGTGCTGGACCGCGCCGCGGCGCGCCACAATGCCAACGCCGAGGCGCGGCAACTGCGCGAACGGCTGCGGCTGAGCCAGGGACTGGGCTCCATGATTGGCCGCTCGGCGGAGATGGAAAAGCTCTATCGCATCCTGTCGAAGGTGGCGCAGAGCACACACCCGGTTCTGATCCTGGGCGAGAGCGGCACGGGCAAGGAGCTGGTGGCGCGGACCATCCACGCCTACGGACCGAACGCCGAAAAGCCCTTTCTGCCGGTCGATTGCGGCTCGCTGGTACCGACGCTGATCGAGAGCGAGCTGTTTGGCTACGTGAAGGGCGCGTTTACAGGCGCCAACCGCTCAAAGGACGGGCTGCTGGTTTCCGCCGAGGGCGGCACGGTATTTCTGGACGAGATTGGCGAGCTGACGCTGGACCTGCAGGCGAAACTGCTGCGCGCGCTCCAGGAGAAGGAAGTCCGGCCGGTGGGCGCGACACACCGCGTGCCGATCAAGGCGCGGATTGTGGCGGCGACCAACCGTGACCTGGCGGCGATGGTGGAGAAGGGGACCTTCCGCAAGGACCTGTTCTACCGGTTGAACGTGGTGAACCTGCGGCTGCCCGCGCTGCGTGACCGGCGCGAGGACATTCCGCTGCTGACGGCGCATTTTCTGGACCGCATCAGCCGCGAGCGTGGCACCAAGTTCACGCTGAGCGACGAGGCGCTGCGCACGATGATGCGCCACGACTGGCCGGGCAATGTGCGCGAGCTGGAGAACGCGGTGGAACGCGCCTGCGCGCTGTCGTCGGGCCCGATCATCCACCTGGGCGATCTGCCAACGCAGCTGCAGCAGGAGGGCCTTGCCGTGCATCGCGCGGTGTCTTCCTCTGACACGGCTGAGTCTGACGGGGCGGCGCAGGGTGTGGTGCCGCTGGCCGACCTGGAGAAGCAGGCGATTCTGAGCGCGATTCGCGCACTGAATGGTGACAAGCTGCAGGCCGCGCGGCTGCTCGGAATCGGCAAGACAACTCTCTACCGAAAACTCAAAGAATACGGCATCAACGACCCGCTGCAGGACGAATAGCAGCCCGGGCCGGTGCGTGTGCGCCGGTGCTGGGCTTGCCGTCTCGCGCGCAGGCCAATACCTGTCCGTGTGTGACCGCGGCCCTTCGGGACAAACCAAATCAGGCCAGATCAAGCCAATCACGCAAAGAACCAAGGAGCCGAACGATGGATATTTTGATGGTCACGGGGATTGAAGGAGCGCGCAACTGCGCAGCCGCAGTCGAGGCGCAGCTCGGCATGACGGTGGAGGTGGCCGACAACCGCAAGTCGGCACTGGCCGCGCTGCGGCGGCAGGAATTCGCCGTGGTGGTGCTGGACGACACGCTCGCTGAGTGCGATCCGGCTTCGGCTGAGGCCATCTGGGAAAGGGCCGGGCTGGCCATGCCACTGCAGATCAACTTCGCCCTTGCCGGAGCGGCGCGCGTAATCCGCGACATCCGTTCAGCGCTCGCACGCCGCCAGCGCGAGCAGGCCCTGGCCCGCCGCGCAGCGGTCAGCGTGATCGAAACAGAGATGAACACGACGATCGCCGGACTGCTGCTTCACTCGCAACTGGCACTGGCAGGTAGCCAGGTGCCGCCCAACGTGGCGGACAAGCTGCGTACCGTTGCGGACCTAGCGACGAACCTTCGCCATCAGCTGGCTTCGACGGCACAGACGGCGCAGCAGGCGCGCTAACGAGCCGGCTACGATTTTTCCTGCGTTGCACACGCAAATCGCCGGGGCGAACCTTGCCCCGGCGTCTTTTTTCGCGTGCCGCAGGCCGTTGACCCGCGATTGCTGCGGTGCAACAATCGCACCACCTATGCGACGGCTCCTTTTCCTGATTGCGGCGATCGCGTTCTGCGGGCGCGGTAAGCTGGAAGCATCCCTATGAGCGACTCCGCCGTTCTTCTTATTGATTGCCCTGACCAGAGGGGCCTTGTGGCCCGTGTCTCCGGCCTGCTGTATGCGCACGGAGCAAACATTCTGCATGCTGACCAGCACGAGGATCATGCGCATGGACTGTTCTTTATGCGCGTGGAGTGGGGACTTGCAGAGCCGGGCAGCGCGCCGTTTGATCTTGAAGGCTTTCGCCGCGACTTTGCGCCGGTGGCCGCAGAGCTGGGCATGCACTGGAAACTGACAGCGTCGTCGGCACGGCCGCGCGTGGCGCTGTTCTGCTCGCAGTATCTGCATTGCATGGCAGACCTGCTGCACCGCTGGCGCACGGACGAACTCAAGTGCGAGATTCCGGTGATTGTGTCAAACCACCGCGACGTGGAGCGGCTGGCCGCGTTCTACGGGATTCCGTTTGAGCACATTCCGGTGACGGCAGCGACACGGGCCGAGGCGGAGGCCGCACAACAGGCGCTGCTGGAGAAGCACAGGATCGACCTGGTGGTGCTGGCGCGCTACATGCAGATTCTTTCGCCCGGGTTCGTGACGCGCTATCCGCAGGCGATTATCAACGTGCATCACTCGTTTCTGCCGGCGTTCACCGGGGCAAAGCCGTATCACGCAGCGCATGCGCGCGGAGTGAAGCTGATTGGCGCGACGAGCCACTACGTGACCGAGGTGCTGGATGACGGGCCGATTATCGAGCAGGATGTAGCGCGCATCTCACACCGCGATCAGGTGGAAGACCTGGTGGCACGCGGGCGGGATCTGGAACGGCTGGTGCTTTCGCGCGCGGTGCGGTGGCATCTGGACCGGCGCATTCTGTGCTACGGCAACAAGACGGTGGTGTTTGACTAGGGTGCAGACGCCCCACTACGCCGACGTGTTCAGCTGCCGCGCGGTGCGCACCGCAACGAAGCCGAGCACGGCAACGACGACGACGAGCGCAATCCACAACAGAGCTGGATGGCGCTCTGTGAAGGCGCGCTGATCAGGACGTGCCATCCAGCGCGCGTTTGTCTGCTCGGGTCCTAGATCCGCATGCGCGGCGCCAGCCTGCGGTGTAAACCAGCGGGCATAGTCATAACGCGGTGCGTCGAGCGCGGGATCGCCGTAGCGGAGCGTATAGGTAGAGCCCGAGGCGGCCTCAAAGCAGAGTTGGCGCTGGAGCATGAGGACGTGCAGAGCGGCAAACCGCAGCGGCATGTCGTCGCCGTTGTGCACCGTTACGGTCCATTGCGTCGCCCGGTCATAGGCTGTTCGTGGCGGGTCAAGATAGACGCGCTCTTCGTCGATGCGCTGGCCGTCGCGCTCACTGTGAAGCCGAAGCAGGCTGCCGCCGGACTGAGCTGCGGGCTGGGCTTGCTGCTCGCGCGATGCAGGCTCTTCAGCGATTTCAATGCTGACATCGCGGCTGAAGTTTTTCGGCTCGGGCGGCGCGTCAAACAGGAGGCGATCGACGGGCACACGCGGCGGCACGGAGAAAACGGCCACGGTGTCTCGCCCTTTCTGCTGCCATGCGACGGAGACCGGGACGGGGATGAATCGCGGCTCACTTGCTGCGGCTCGCTTCATGGTGAGTTCCATGAACTGGCCGGGCGCGAGGCTGCTGTTCACCTCAAAATGCAAGTAAGAGAAGGTGGACGGCGGCAGATGGAGCACGGTGCTGCGTCCGAGGCGCTGGCGAGTGAAGTCGAAGATGGTGTACGTGCCGATGCGCGTCTTCGCATCCGCCGCGCTGGATCCGCCGAAGACAGTCACCGTAGCGAGAAAGTCCTGCCCCGCGACGGCTAGATCAATGTCGCCGTAGGGACCGGCGGGCATGGCAGCGTCAAAGACGGTGCGCGTGCTGCGGCGACCCGCGTTCACGAGCGCGATCTTTGCCTGCGATGCGCTGACGGGGGCAACGTCACGCACAACGTAGGGCGTCTCCTGCGCGCCGCTGTAGAGGCGCACGTCTGCGAGGTCGGATGCGGCGTGGGAGAACACGGTGGCGTCAAGCACGGCGCACGTTTGACCCGCAGCCTGTGCGGCGATCGAGCGTTCGTAGTGGAAGTAGCGCAGATCTGCAGTGGGCGCGGCGGCGAGCGCGAGCAGAAGAGCGACGGCGAGCTTCATTGGCCGTCTCCTTCATGACTGCGCAGGCCGAACCAGTCCTTCTGATAGACAAAGCTGACAGCGAGCAAAAGTGCGCCGAGGCCGAGGAAGCTGATGACGCGATAGCCCTGACTCAGCTCGCTCACATCGACGAGGAAGACCTTGGCGATGGTGACGGCGAGCAGGACCATGGCCTGCCAGCGGAGCAGCCTGGACTGACGCGCGAAGCCGAGCGCGAGCAAAACGGCGCCATAGAGCATGAAGAAGGCCGAGTATGAAAACTGCGCGTAGATGCGGCGCTGCACGAGTGCGTCGTAGGGGCCGGTCCAGCCATGGCCCCACCAGAAAGCATCAATCTCGCGGCCGATGGCGAGCAGCGTGAGCAGGTTCACGAGCAGTGCCGAGCCGAGCGCAAGAGGCTTCCAGATGCTCTCCGCGTTCTCCGCATCGGATGCGCGTGCACGGTGTGCGACCCATGCCACGAACGCGAAGGTGGCGATGGCGGCGAGGTGCGTGGCGAAGCGCTGGTTGAAGACCGGCGTGGCCGACGCAACTGGATCGACGACGAGCAGTGAGCCGAGGGCAAGGATGAGGCAGAGGACGGCGAGCACCTGCAGCAGGCGCAGGCGTGCGCGTGAAGCAACCCAGACGAGCGCTGCACCTTCTGCAAGCCAGCCCACGGTGAGCCAACGGCCTTCCGCCTTGAGCGGGATGGCGATGGTGAGAAAGACGACGGCGGCGGACAGATGCAGTTCGCTGAGCAGTTGCGGGTTCGCGCGCCAGCGACCTGCGGCGGGCATGCGCAACAGTGCGAGATAGAACGCTGCGAAGGCGACTGCGAGCCACGGTTGCGCGCCGTGATGCTGCGTGGAATCGAGCAGAAGATAAAAAGCGCTGAAGCCGAGCGCGGCGTTGGCGAGAGGGAGCAGCACGGTGGCGAGCTTGTCCCAGAGGGCGGTTTCAACGACGGCGTCGACGGTTTCGCCTTCCACGCGCACCAGCCGAGGAGCGAGCGCGAAGAGCGCGAAAAAGCAAACGAAGAAGAACGCGGTGCGACCTGCCTGCGCGGAGGTGTAGAAGGAGATCGACCAGCCGAGGGCATAGAACACGGTACCGATGAAGGCGCCGAACAGAAGGCGCGACCACGGGCGCAGCGCCACGAGCATGAGTACGGTTAGATCGAGCAGAAGCATGTAACTGAAGAGCGCGATCTGATGGTTTTCTCCGGTGGAGACGAGCAGGGGCGTGCTGAAGCCGCCGGCGATGGCGTAGACGGCGAGCAACTCGGCGTCCTGAATCCACGCGAGGTAACCGTTAAAGGCGGTGACGGCGACCATGGCGGCAAAGGCTGCGCCGCCGGGGATGAGGTGATAAAGCGAGAAGGCGGCCCAAAGTGCGAGATAAAGAATGCCGGTGCCGACGGACTTGAGCGAATACGAAAACGCTGCGTAGCCGCGGGCGCGGAACTTCTCTGACCACAGGATGAGCCCTGCTCCGGCGGCAAGGCCGATGAGCACGCGGCCAAGCGGGCCGATCCAGCCGTTGTCGATGGCCAGCTTGAGGAACCACGCCATGCCGATGAGCACGGCCAGGATGCCGATGCGGTTGAACCACTGCGAGCCGATGCGACTCTCAAGCGAGCGCTCTGGCTCAGCAGAATGTGGCGCGGCTACGGAAGCAAAACTGGGCAGCGGCACAGGCCGCGGCGAAGAGGGTGGAACAGGCGGGAAGAGCGTGTCCGCGACCAGCGGAGGCGGAGGCGCAGCCGCATGCGCAGGAGGCGGAGGAAGCTCGGCGCCTTCGGGCGCGGTCCACTTTTCGGCGAGAATGCCCTGCCGGTAGAGCGCGAGTTCCAGCCGATCTACGCGCGCGTGCAGCTCACGCACTTCCTCTTCGAGGCCATCAGGCTCTTCGGGGTTCATGTGCACACCGTTATAGCATTCCGCGAGGCGGGGACTGTGTGATTTTCCGGGCCAGTTCGCAATTACACTGGTAACGAGGGAGTGGTGCAATGGCTGACGGCGAGGAAGAGCGCAGAGACCAGGAACAGAAGCAGGAGCGGGAGAGCTGGCGCGAGCGCGAGGACCGCGTGGACCGGGACCGGCTGGACCCGTGGGAGCCCGAGCGGGACGACTCGTAGCGCATCCACATTTGAGCAAGAGAAAGCCCCCGGCGAACCGGGGGCTTTTCTGTTGGAGCGGGTTATGGTCAGTTGCTGTAGAGGAGGACGCCTGCCGGCTTCTCCTCGCTGCCCGTGTCGTCCGCGCTGACGGGGCGATAGAACAACTGGTTCTGGTCGAGGTAGACCTCAAGGAAGGCCGGGCGAGCGGTGATTTTGCCCGCGATCAGCGCTTCAGAGAGCGGATCCTCAACGTACCGCTGCAGGGCACGGCGCAGGGGACGCGCGCCGTAACTGCGGTCGGTCATGGTCTTGTCGAGAATCCACTTCTTGGCCTCGTCGGTAACCGAGATCGTGATCGCCTTCTGTGCCAGGTTGGCGTTGAGCTGCTGCACCAGCAGTTCGACGATCTGGATCAGGTCGTTGTCGTTCAGCGACTGGAAGAGGATCACCTCGTCGAGACGGTTGAGGAACTCAGGGCTGAAGGTCTTTTTAACCTCGGCCTTGACCATCTCCTCGACCTTCTCGCTCACCAGGTCATCACGGTCGCTCTGGAAGCCCAGGCCCTGCTTCTTCTGCAGGTGGCGGGCGCCGATGTTCGACGTCATGATGATGATGGTGTTCTTGAAGTCGACCGTGTTGCCGAGTCCGTCGGTCAACTGGCCGTCTTCAAAGACCTGCAGCAGCAGGTTGAACACATCGGGGTGCGCCTTCTCGACTTCGTCGAGCAGGACCACGGAGTAAGGCGAACGCTTGACGCGCTCGGTGAGCTGGCCGCCCTCCTCGTAGCCCACGTATCCCGGAGGCGAACCGATGAGCTTCGAGACGGAGTGCTTTTCCATGAACTCCGACATATCAAAGCGGATCAGTGCCTTGTCTGAGCCGAAGAGGAACTGGGCCAGCGTGCGGGCCATCTCCGTTTTGCCGACGCCGGTGGGCCCCAGGAACAGGAACGAGCCGATGGGGCGATGCGGCGACTTGAGGCCAGCACGCGAGCGGCGGATGGCGCGGGCGAGGGCCGAGATGGCCTTCTCCTGCGAGATCACGCGCTTGTGCAGCTCTTCTTCAACGCGGAGCAGCTTCTGCGTCTCCTCTTCCTTGATGCTGGTGACGGGTACTCCGGTCCAGCGGGAGACGACGTCCTCGATGTCCTCACGGCCGACGATGCCGGCGGCGGAGTCATCGAGGTGATATTTGTCGCGAAGAGCGCGCAGGTTTTCGCGCTCCTTGCGTTCCTCGTCCGAGTAGAACCGGGCCTTCTCAAACTCGTGGTTCGCGATGGCCGAGTCCATACGGTGGACGATGAACTTGATGCGCTTCTGCACCTCGGTGATCTCCTCGGGCAGCGAGGTCTGGCGCAGCTTGACGCGCGCGCCGGCCTCGTCGATGAGGTCGATGGCCTTGTCGGGCAGGAAGCGGTCTGGGATGTAGCGGTTGGAGTGCGAGACCGCGAACTCGATGGCGTCGTCGGTGTAGCTGACGGCGTGGAACTTCTCGTAGCGGTCCTTGATGCCCATGATGATCTTGATCGCGTCGGCTTCTGACGGCGGGGGCACCTTGACGGCCTGGAAGCGGCGCTCGAGCGAGCGATCCTTCTCAATGGACTTGCGGAACTCGCCGGGCGTGGTGGCGCCGATGCACTGGATCTCACCGCGCGAGAGGGCCGGCTTGAGGATGTTGGCCGCGTCGAGCGACCCCTCGGCCGAGCCAGCGCCGACCAGCGTGTGCAGCTCGTCGATGAAGATGATGGAGTTCTGATTCTCCATCAGCTCCTTCATGATGGTCTTGAGGCGCTCTTCAAACTGGCCGCGATACTTGGTGCCCGCCACGATCAAAGAAAGATCGAGCGCGAGCACGCGCTTGTCTGCGAGGAAGCTCGGCACTTCACCGTCGGCGATGCGCTGGGCGAGGCCCTCGACGATGGCCGTCTTGCCGACGCCGGGCTCGCCGATCAGCACCGGGTTGTTCTTGGTGCGACGGCAGAGAATCTGGATGACGCGCTCGAGTTCTCCATCACGCCCGACGAGCGGATCCAGTTGTGCGTCCATGGCGGCCTGGGTCAGGTCACGCGAGAACTCGGCCAGCAGGCTGGACTCGCGCTGACGCTGCTGCTGCGGCGCCTTCTCCTGGGTGACGCGCGCCAGCTCCTCGCGGATCTGGGCGAGCTTGAGGCCGCGCTCCTGCAGGATCTCCGAGGCGAAGCACTTCTCTTCGCGGAGCAGGCCGAGGAGCAGATGCTCCGTGCCGATGTGCTTGTGTCCCAGCCGCTCGGCTTCTTCCGCCGCATAGGCCAGCACGCGCTTGCACTCATTGGAAAGCGGCAAATCGACCGAGGTGGAAACCTTCTCGCGAATCGTGGTATGCGCCTCGATCTGCTTGCGGATCGACTCGACCGACGCATGTGAGCGCAGAAAACGGTTGGTTAACGCCTTGTCCTCGCGCAGCAGTCCGAGCAAAAGGTGCTCGGTTTCGATATAGGGCGAGCCGAACTGGCTGGCCTCGTATCGCGCGAAGAAGATCACGCGCCGTGCCTTCTCCGTATAGCGTTCGAACATTGTGTTCTCCCTTGCTGGAGGCTTTCGAAAGGAGTGGCTGTCCGGTGCTCCCGGCCTCAGCCCAACCCGCTCGCGCCTCTCTCTTTTAAAGCGCTGCCGCAGGCATGTTTACAAAATCCGGACCCGCCTGCGAACAGCTCTTGTGGATGGTTTGCGGACGATGCGTGCTGCCCGAGCGCCCGGGCGCTGTTGGTGCGTCCCGGACTGCCATCCTTTTGCGTCGACACTGCCGGGGAGGTTGCCCCGCCGCGTGCCGCGTACATCCATGTGACTCATTGAACCGGCCAAACGATGCAAGTTGCGCTCGATTTGCCGGGTTCTGTGCCGCTCCGGGCTCAGCCCAGGGAGACAAGGCGCCCGTTCTCCAGGCGCAGAGTCCGCGTACATCGCGCGGCCAAGTCAAGATTGTGAGTCACCATTACGGTGGTGAGCCCGTGCGAAACATGCAGGCGCTCAAGCAGTTCAAAAACTCGCTCAGAAGTGGCGGCGTCAAGATCGCCTGTCGGTTCGTCGGCAAGCAGCAGGGCAGGACTGGTCACGAGCGCACGGGCCAGAGCCACTCGCTGCTGCTCGCCGCCGGAAAGCTCCCCGGACCGATGCTCACTCCGCTCGTCCAAGCCAACCTCCTGCAACCACTTCCCCGCTGCCGATAGCGCTTCACGCCGGGCCAGACCCCGCGCCATCAGCGGCATTGCCACGTTTTCCGCTGCCGTAAACTCGGGCAGCAAATAGTGAAACTGCCACACATAACCGATGGTGCTGTTGCGAAATCGCGCGCCTTCGGCTGCGCTCAGCTTGCCCACATTAATAGACGCGCAGTGTACCGTTCCCGCCGTCGGGGTATCAAGAGCACCCAGGATGTGCAAAAGGGTACTTTTTCCCGCTCCGGACTGGCCAACGATGGCCACCAACTCCCCGGGAAACACCTGCAAGTCCAAATCTTTGAATAAAGTAAGGGCCCCGCGCGAGGTAACGTAGGTCTTTTCGAGCCCGTGAACATCAATCAGCGGCGCCCGCAAATCCGTCTCCCGCCGGGTGCGGGACTCAGAACCGACAACCACTGCCAGGGGCTCGCTCATGCGTTGCCCTGTATTCTATCGCGCCGGAGCGAGATTGACCGCAAGGGCGCGTATCAGCGTTTGGGGAGCGCCGCAGCGTTCAGCCGCCCGATGCGCCCACCCGGGCCAACGGCAAAGGGCAGGCTCAGCGCGTTCCAGTTGCCGTCGTCGAGCGCGGTCCAGGTGCGGCCATCGTCACGGCTCCAGTCGGACCCGTTTGAGCCCGCGGCGATCCAGACGCGCAAGGGCTCCGACCACGCGACGGCGGAGCGATAGCCGTGCGGAGGGTGGGTGGAGAGCGTCCAGGTCCAGCCGCCGTCTGAGGACCACGCGGCGGTGGCGGCGGTTTCATCGGGCTTGGCGTAGTCGCCGCCGACGGCGATGAACAGCGAGTTCTCAGAGAAGTTGCAGTCACCGCAACTGCCGATGGTGAGCGGGAAACGGTAAGCCACGGAGAATGCGCCCGCGCTTTCCGCGCCCCCGGCAAGCGGCATGCGGCTCACGCGCCAGCCCGGCTCACGGCGCACCAGCTTGTCCACGATGCCGTGGTTGTCCTCTTCCGGCGTGAACGGGCGGCTGAAGAATTGCGCTCCGGCCTTGCCGCCGGTGGCAAAGGCGCGGGCGAAGAGGGCGTTGCCAACGGCGATGGCGCTATTGCTGGCGGCAAAGGCGGCCGTCTCGCCGTCCTTCACGGACAGGCCGCTGTGGGCGTCGCGCTTCCATTCTTTGCCGTGGCTGGTGGAAAGAAACACGGTCATGCGCCCTCGAACCGGATCGCCGACGACGATGCCATTGGGGCCGTTGAACCAGAAACTGTCAAAGAAGCCGCCGGGGGCGTCTGGGTTGGCGAAGAGGAGACGCCAGGTGCGGCAGCCATCGGTGGTCTTGTAGAGGCGGGATTTCGCTCCGGGGCCGCTCGCCATCACGACGGCCGTATCGGCATCCCAGGCCTGAACGCCCCGGAAGTCGAGAGTGGCGCCGTCTTTGTCCGCATCCGGCACGGCACACTTCTGCCAGTGCGCGCCGCCATCAGCGGTACGCAGAACGGTGCCTGCCGTGCCGCTGGCCCAGGCGACGCGTTCGCTGACCGCATCAATGCCGCGCAGTCCGGCGGTGGTGCCGGAATCCTGCATCTGCCAAGCGCTCGCCTGCGCGAAAGACAACGCCCCGGCGAGGCCGAGGACCGTCAAACCAGCTACACGTACACCCATGCCTCGAAGTATACGGGCGCAGTTCGCCGTGGTGCTCGCGGTCACTTGCGATACGGCGCAGTTCAGTTAGACAAGAGACAGATTTTTACACTCTCAAAATTCCTAATTCGGGCTCAGCGACCGACACACCACAGCTGATCGGTGTTTTTGTTGCCTACGCCCCCGACGCGCGCTATCGAATCGGCGGTTGTGTGCCGATAGCGCGGAACGTGAGCAATGTCATGGATTCGCACTTTCACGTCGCGCGCCGCTGCCTCAGGCCTTTTGTCGCTGGGCTTGCTGTGCTTTGGGCGGTGACCGCCTTCACCCAGCAGGCAACACCTTCACCTGCCTCTAACCCTCTGGTCGAATTGCTGGTAAAGAAGGGGGTCCTAACGACGGATGATGCGCGACAGATTCGTGCGGCCGCAACGGCGGAGCAGGCAAACGAACAGATTGCGCGCGTCTTGCTTGCGAAAGGCGTTCTCTCAGGGGCCGAGTACACGCAGCTGACAGGGAAGGCACCTGAACCTGCACCGGCCGTGGCTGCGGTTCCGGCTGTGCAGCCGCAGCCCACGACACCGGCGATGGCCGCCTTAACCCAGCCCGTGACAACGCGCGCACCTCAAGCGGCGGAAAAGCCCACGGCCGTGATTGCCGCAGTGGTACCGATCCGGCCGCTGCCCGTAGGCGGACTGAGCCGTGACGGCCAGAAGCCAGCGGTGATGGTCAACGGCGTTGGATTCACGCCTTACGGATTCATCAAGGCAACGGCAGCGGAAGACAGCTCATCACCAAATGGGGACGACTTTCCGCTTCCCGGATTCATCTGCGATACCGGGCCGGACGGCGCTCCTGAGTTCCACGTAAAGGCGCGCGCGACACGGCTCGGCTTCAATTTCGCATGGTTCGATCCGAGCCCGCATTGGTCCATTACCGGCAAGGTCGAGTTCGACTTTGAAGGCAACTTCAACCGCTCAGACAATCGGAACCTTTCCTCTGTCCGCTCCAACAATCCCTCACTGCGGCTGGCCTACGCGCGGATGGACTGGAGCCCGAATGCGCGGAACACAGTGTCTGCCGTGTTTGGCCAGGACTGGACTCCGTTCGGCTCGTCCACTCTGCCGTACATGCTGGAGACGACGGGAACTGGCATCGGCTTTGGCACTCTGTATGAACGCACGCCACAGATGCGTCTTGGCTACACGCGCAAATTCGCCGGGTTCCAGCTCATGCCGGAGTTTGCGATCACCATGCCCGCAGCGGGCATGACTCCATCGGCAAGCTACATCTCTCAGCAGCTTGGCTATGGTGAGCGTCAGGGTGCCGACTCGAACGAGCCTGATCTGGAGGGACGCGTGGTGGGGCAGTGGCAACTGGATCACGCGCCCGGCGTTGCACCTGCGCAGCTGATTGTGAGCGGCGAGCGCGGCCGGCGCACGGCGATCGTGCTTGCGTCGGCTGTGCCCGCAGCGTACAAGACGAACTTCTCGACAGGCGCAACCGGCTCAAGCTCTACGAATGGCTGGACGCTTGAGGCGCAACTGCCGACTCGCTACGCGACGCTGATTGGCAAGTACTATTCGGGCGCCGGGCTGCGCTACTTCTTTGTCAACCAGCTTTACAGCTACTTCAGCGATGTGGCCGGACTCACCAACACGGTCACTGTTGCATCTGAGGATGGCTCATCGAATATCGTGTTCGGTACCGATGCCAACGGCGTGCAGGTGATTGCGCCGGAGCGTCCGCTGCGCACTGCTGGCGGCTTTGCACAGCTGGGGCTGCCGCTCTCGCGCATTGCGGGAGCACATGCAAGCGGACGCAACGCTGGGTGGGTTCTCTACTTGACCTACAGCATGGACCAGGTGAAGACGCGCGACCTGAATCGCCTGGGTGCCACCGGCGTACGGCGCTACTCCACCATGGCGCTGGGCACGCTCAACTACTCGCTGAACAAGTGGGTGACATTCTCTGCGGAACAGTCGCTCTACACCACGCATGCAAATCCGGAACAGACACTGCCGCTGTTCCGCGGCGTGCCGTCCCGCGAGTGGAACGATATTCGCACGGAGTTCGGCCCGATCTTCACGTTCTGAGTTGCACGCTCAGCAAAACGCAAAAGGCGGTGGGAGATCTCCCGCCGCCTTTTGCATTTCATCTGGTGCGCGTCTTTCAGTACTCGATCCGGCTAGGTGACTTGAGCCACGCGGCAAAACTTGCCCACGCTTCGTCGCCGAGCAATTGTTTTGCCTTCAACGCGCGTTCGGGAATTTCCTTCTTCATTTCGCCGTAGAGAAATGCGTCGTCAAATCCGGCGCGCGCCGCATCGGCTGCGCTGGCGCCGAAGTAAATCGCGTCGAGGCGCGCCCAGTAAGAAGCAGCGAGGCACATGGGGCAGGGCTCGCAACTGGTGTAGAGCTCGCAGCCGGCAAGAGTGAATGCGCCAAGAGCCTTACATGCGGCACGGATTGCCATGACCTCACCGTGCGCAGTGGGGTCGTTCGAGGAGGTGACGCAGTTGGCGCCCTCGCCAACGATTTTGCCATCACGCACGACGACCGCGCCGAATGGCCCGCCATGTCCAGTGAGGACATTCTCCGTTGCCAACGCGATGGCACGCCGTAGAAACTCAGGATTTGGTAGGCTTGTCTTCACAGCGTCAGCACTTCCCTCTTTTTCATTCCGTCGATTGACCAGACTCAGTATGGCACAGGCTTTCCGTTCAACACGGGTTCTGACGCCGCAGGGGCTTGGCCCCGCGACGATCATCGTTGAAGGCGAGACGATCGCGAGCGTGCGCGACTGGAGCGATGTTCCGCGCGATGCGGCGCTCACAGACTTTGGGGAACTGGTAGTTCTGCCCGGGCTCGTCGATCCGCATGTGCACATCAACGATCCGGGCCGCGACTGGGAAGGCTTTTCTACGGCGACGCGCGCAGCAGCCGCTGGCGGAGTCACGACACTCGTCGATATGCCGCTCAACTGCGTGCCTGAAACAATCGAAGTCGCTGCTTTGCAAGCCAAGCGGGCAGCTGCGAACGGAAGAGCCCACGTGGACTGGGCGGCATGGGGTGGCGTGGTGCGCGGCAACGCCAAGGCACTGCCGGAGCTTGTCCGTGCAGGTGTGGCCGGGTTCAAGTGCTTTCTCATTCACTCAGGCATCGAGGGCTTTGCATGGGTGACGGAAGCGGATCTGCGGAGCGCGCTGCGAGAACTCCGCGGCACCGGACTGCCGCTGCTGGCGCACGCGGAGGTTGCTGAGCCAGTGGAGAAAGCGACCACCGCGCTGCATGCGGCGCATGCCATGTTCAGCACGTATGCAAACTATCTGGCGTCGCGTCCTGGCGCTGCCGAGACTGATGCAATCGCACTGCTGCTGCGCCTTGCGGAAGAGTTCGAGGTGCACGTTCACATCGTGCACCTCTCAAGTGCTGAGGCCATCCCGATGCTTGCAGAGGCGCGCGCACGCGGTGTCCCTGTAACGGTAGAGACCTGCGCGCACTATCTGTGGTTTGCTGCTGAGAATATTCCGGACGGCGCGACGGAGTACAAGTGCGCTCCGCCGATTCGCGCGGAGGCGAACCGCGAGGCGCTGTGGCGTGCGTTGGAAGATGGTGTTATCGACTTTGTGGTTACGGACCACTCACCTTGCCCACCGGCCATGAAGCGACGCGAGCAAGGCGACTTTGAGCGCGCGTGGGGCGGCATCGCGTCCCTTGGATTGGCACTGCCTGTAGTTTGGACGGCGATGCAGCGTCGCGGACTATCGCTTGAACGACTGGCCGAGTGGATGAGCGCGGGCCCAGCGCGCCTGGCAGGGCTCGTGCGCAAAGGAGCGCTGGAAGCGGGGCGGGACGCGGACTTTGCTGTCTTTGAACCAGAGGCGGAATGGACTGTGACAGCGAGCGATCTCCGCTTCCGCCACAAACTCTCACCCTACGAGGGAGCGCGTCTTCGCGGGCGCGTGCGAGAAACCTGGTTGCGCGGAACATGCGTCTTTCGCGCTGGGGATTTTCCTGCAGAGCCGCGAGGCCGAGAGCAGGTGCGCGCGTGATCGAGCAAGCTGAGCGCGCAATGGCGCTGTGCCACACACTGGCCGAGTTCACCGAGGAGCCGGGACGCATCACGCGACTATTTCTCACGCCGCCCGTACGCGACGTTCATGCACTCCTCCGCGAGCGCATGGAACAGATGGGGATGTCAGTGAACGTGGATGCGGCCGGCAATCTTCGCGGCGTGTGGACGCCTGTGGGCAGCACCGCCCGCAGGTTGCTGATTGGCTCGCACATTGACACGGTGCCGAATGCGGGAGCGTTCGACGGCGTCCTTGGTGTGGCTCTTGCGCTGGAGTGCGTGGAACTGGCACGCACACTTCAAGTACCGTTTGCAGTTGAGGTGCTTGCGTTCTCAGAAGAAGAAGGCGTGCGCTTCGGTGTTCCCTTTCTCGGCAGCCGCGCCGTGGCGGGGCGCTTTGATTCCGCGCTGCTTGCATGCAGAGATTCCGAAGGGGCCACAGCGGAGTCGGCGTTGCGCGCCTTTGGACTGGACCCGGCGCAGATTCCCGCAGCAGCCGCGTCCGAGGAAGCCATTGGCTTTCTCGAATTTCACATCGAGCAGGGTCCGGTTCTCGAAGCTGAAAACCTGTCCGTCGCAGTGGTCGATGGCATTGCAGGCCAGTCACGCCTCACATTTGAATTTGCTGGGCAAGCCAACCACGCGGGGACCACGCCGATGGCGCTGCGACGCGACGCCCTGACGGCGGCAGCGGAATGGATTGCGGCAGTCGAGGCACACGCGAAGGATGTCCGCGGACTGGTTGCGACGGTGGGCGCGATCGCAGTGGAGCCGAACGCTGGCAACGTGGTGCCGGGGTTAGCGAGGCTTTCACTGGATGTGCGCCATGCAGATGACGCAGTGCGCCACACTGCAGTCTCTGGACTGACCGCGCAAGCCAAGGCGATTGCCGCACGGCGAAGCCTGACCGTCACGTCGGCCGTGTCTCTGGACCAGCCGGCGGTCGCGCTGGACGCTCATCTAAGCGCGTTGCTTTGCAGGGCGGTTGAAGACTGCGGGATGCCCGGCAAGCGCATGTACTCCGGCGCGGGCCATGATGCGATGATTCTGGCAGCACGCATGCCGGCGGCGATGCTGTTCCTGCGTAGTCCCGGCGGCATCAGTCATAACCCTGCTGAGGCCGTCGACGTGGAAGACGTTGCTGCTGCACTGCCCGCTGCGCGTGCGTTTCTGCAATGCCTTGCAGAAGACAATCACCTGCAAGGCTGAACAATCCGCTACAATCATTCACACTTCCCCCGAATCGCGAGGTCATACGTGCATCATCTTGGCGCAACGCGCACCACAGTCCGCCCTGACCATCTGCTGCACACGCCGGACGCTTTCATTCGAACGCCGCTGCCCGGCGCGCGCGGAGTTGAGTTCGTCTTGCATGCCTCACCGCGCGTCGGCGCACACTTTGTGCAAATGACTGCGGAGTTTGCGCAGGACGGAGTGCTGGGCAACACGCCTGCGCAGCGCTTTGTTTACGTCCTCGAAGGGACCCTGCTGCTCACAGTGGAAGGCGCCACACATGAACTCACGGCAGCATCTTTCGCTTATATTCCGCAGGGCGCGCCACATGTGCTGCGTGCCGTAACTGCAGCGCGTGCGGCGATCATCGAAAAGTCTTATGCGCCCGAAACGGGTGCGCCCGCTCCGCAGGTTGTGGTTGGCAACGAGTCCAGCATCACGCCGATTGCGCTGATGGGTGACGAGGGGCTGCGCGTTTGCAACTTGATGCCGGACGGCCCGGCGTACGACTTTGCCGTCAACACGATGACCTATGATCCCGGCGCGGCTCTGGCCATGGTGGAAGCGCACATCATGGAGCATGGGCTATTGATGCTGGAGGGCGGCGGCATCTACCGGCTCGGAGATGCGTGGTATCCGGTTGCCGCCGGTGACTTTATCTGGATGGCACCATGGTGTCCGCAATGGTTTGGAGCCATTGGTAAACAACCGGCGAAATATCTCATCTATAAAGACTGGCGACGTCATCCCCTGGGAGCGTGAAGCATGACGATCGGCCGCAGCATCGACGGGATCATGGATGAACTGCTCGCGCTCGGGCGAATCACCCAAGCCGAGCCTCCGGTTGTTACGCGCATCGTTTTCAGTGAAGCTGACATGCGCGCTCGCGCGTACGTGCGGCGGCTCTGCACAGATGCCGGTTTGAGCGTGCACGAGGACGCCGTCGGCAACACGTTTTTCCGCTGGACGGGCTCCGACACATCGCTCGCTCCGGTTGGCACGGGTTCGCACATCGACGCGATTCCGAATGCCGGGCTCTACGATGGATGCGTTGGCGTGCTTGGCGGGCTAGAAGCGATTCGCGTCCTGCAGTCGCTGGGCTTTCGACCGCGGCGCTCGGTAGAACTCGTGCTCTTCACTGCAGAGGAGCCGACGCGTTTCGGCATTGGCTGCCTTGGGAGCCGCATGTTGGCCGGGGCACTTTCACCAGCGCAGGCGCAGACCTTGCGCGACGGCGACGGGCACACGCTGGATGAGTTGCGCGGTGATGCCGGATTCCGCGGGACGCTTGAGTCAGTTGCACTGGAGCGCGGGCGCTTCCACCAGTTTTTGGAATTGCACATTGAGCAGGGACCACAACTGGAACAGCAGGGCGTCGATGTCGGTCTCGTCACGCACATTGCGGCTCCGGCAAGCATGCGCATTCTGGTGGAAGGCGAAGGCGGCCACGCAGGTGCGCGCCTGATGCCGGGACGCAAAGATGCGCTCGCCGCCGCGGCCGAACTGATCCTGTTCCTTGAAACTGCCGCAAAGCGCTCGGGAGCAATTGATACGGTGGGGACCGTAGGCGTGTGCGATGTGTTTCCTGGTGCGGTGAACAGCATTCCCTCGCGTGTTCGCCTTGAGACCGACATCCGCGACATTGACGGCGCACGTCGTGATCGCATTCTCGAGTCCTTGAGATCTGCGTGCAGCAAGGTCGAGCAAGAGCGCGGAGTAGCAATCCGCACGGAACTGGTGAATGCGGACCCGCCCGCGACCTGCGACGAAGAGATACTTTCCGCGCTCGAAAGCTCTGCGCGAGCAGCGGGCCGCACATCAATCCGGATGGTGAGCCGCGCCTATCATGATTCGCTCTTCATGGCGCGCATCGCTCCGGTTGCGATGCTGTTCATTCCCTGCCGCGGCGGCGTTAGCCATCGCCCAGATGAATACGCCTCACCGGAAGCGATTGGCACTGGCGTTCACGTGCTGGCGCGAACCCTGGCGACGCTCGCATCCTGATTTCCCTCTCTTTGCATCTGATGAACTTCGTTGTATGCTAACGCTCAACTCGTACGGCCTACTCTGACTTCCCCATGACTGTCGAGCATGCAAAAACCCGCGTCGTTGGCTCCGCTGCACCCCGTAAGGAAGGGGTAAACAAGCTGCTGGGCCGTGCACGCTATGTGGACGACCTGACGCGGCCGGACCTGTGGCACGGCGCAACTGTGCGCAGCGCAATTCCGCGCGGGCTGATTCGCGCGATTCGATTTGGCAGCAGTATCGACTGGTCTGAGTTTGTCATTGTCACTGCAGCGGATATCCCCGGCGCAAATCATATCCAGCTCATCTTTGCCGACCAGCCGTGCCTTGCAGACGGACGCGTGAATCACTGCGATGAGGCCATCCTGCTGCTCGCGCATCCTGACAAACATAAACTTCGCGAAGCAGTGGACGCGGTTCAGATCGACTATGAGCCGCTGCCTGCCGTGCTCTCAATTGAAGACAGCGAACAGGCAAAGGAGATCGTCTGGGGATCAGACAACCTTCTGAAGAGCTTTGCTCTCGACAAAGGGGATGTCGATGCCGTCTGGTCGAAGGCGGCGCACATTGTGGAAGGCGAGTACCGAACGGGAGCGCAAGAGCACCTGTACATCGAGAACAACGGCGTGCTGGCGGAGTATGACGCAGAAGACGGAGTAACGGTGTGGGGCTCTCTACAGTGCCCCTTCTACGTTCACCGGTCCCTGCTGGCGGTGTTCAATCTGCCTTCCGACAAGGTACGCGTGATCCAGACCGAAACGGGCGGAGCATTCGGCGGCAAAGAGGATTACCCGTCAACGCTGGCGGCGCATGCCGCGCTGCTCGCGATGAAAGCAGGACACCCGGTCAAGCTCATCTATGACCGTGCGGAAGATCTGGCCGCGACGACGAAGCGGCATCCTTCTCGCATCCGGCACCGAACGGCGCTCGACGCCGAAGGCCGACTGCTCGCAATGGACATTGACGTGGCGACTGACGGAGGCGCTTACTCAACACTTTCTTCGACGGTGCTTTCGCGCGCAACGCTGCACTCGCCGGGTCCGTACGTTTGTCCAAACGTGCGCATACGCTCGCATGCGTGGGCAACCAACACTGTTCCCTACGGTGCATTTCGTGGCTTCGGCGCACCACAGGCGATCTTCGCAATCGAGCGGCATATGGACGAGATTGCAGCGATGCTACAGATGGATCCTGTTGAGCTGCGGCGTCGCAACTTTCTTCACGATGGCGACACAACTGCGACAGAACAACGCATGCGTGAGCCAGTGATTCTCGACAAGCTACTGGACCGTGCGCTTGATGAAAGTCAGTTTTATGCAAAGCGCGCGCAATTCCTGGAGGAGAACAAAATCTCCACAGTGAAGCGCGGCATCGGATTGGCAGCGTTCTATCACGGGTCTGGCTTCACCGGCTCCGGCGAGCGGTATCTCAACTCGCTTGCCGGCATTGACGTGACAACGGACGACGAGGTGCGAGTGCTGGTTTCATCCACTGAATTTGGGCAAGGCACGAACACCATCCTTACGCAGATTGCGGCAGAGACGCTCAACGTGGATTACAGCGCCGTGATGATGGCACCGGCAGATACGCACGTTGTGCCGAACAGCGGGCCAACAGTCGCTTCCCGCACGGCAATGGTTGTGGGACGGCTGATCGAGCGCTCTGGAAGACAGCTTGTCACGCTTCTGCAAGCGGAATACGGACTGTCGCAGGACTATACGCGCGCAGAATTCTTCGCGGCCTGCAACCGACTTCGTGAAGAGCGAGGCGAGGTCGTTTCGCTCTGCCGTTATGAAGCGCCGCCCAACATCTTCTGGGACGACAACAAGTACCGTGGCGAGGCCTATCCCGCGTTTGCATGGTCGATCCATGTCGCACAGGTCGCCGTTGACACGGCCACCTACAGCGCGGAAGTGGAAGATTTCTGGGCGGTGCAGGAAGTGGGGCGCGTACTCAATCCGGTGCTTGCAGGAGGCCAGATTGAGGGCGGCGTTGCGCAAGGAATTGGCTATGCGCTCTATGAGAAGGTGGTTCTGCAGAACGGGCACATGGCCAACAACCAGATGACCAACTACATTATGCCCACCGCACAGGATGTTCCCCCGATCCACGTCTTCTTTGAAGAAGTCCCCTTTTCGCATGGAGGCTTTGGTGCAAAAGGCATTGGCGAGTTGCCTCACGACGGCCCTGCACCGGCGATTCTGAATGCGATACGCAATGCGACGGGTGCGGCGTGCAATTCAATTCCGCTCTTGCCTGAAGACCTGCTCACAAAACTCGTAACGACCATTTCCACAGAGGAGACTGTCGCATGAAGGTGCCGATCGAGTTCACGGTGAATGGCGCATCGAGACGTGCGGAGGTGGAGCCCATGAAGCGTCTGCTGGATGTATTGCGTGAAGACCTGGCGCTCACCGGAACCAAGGAGGGCTGCGGTGAGGGGGAATGCGGATCCTGCTCTGTGCGCATGAACGGTGAGCTTGTGAACAGCTGTCTTGTGCCTGCGCTGCACGCGAGTGGGGCACAGATTGAAACCGTGGAAGGGCTCGCCGACTCGTCTACGCTGCACAGGCTTCAGCGGGCGTTCCTTGAATGTGGCGGCGCACAGTGCGGCATCTGCACGCCGGGCATGCTGATGGCAGCAACACAATTGCTGGCGCAGAATCCGCACCCGTCGCTCGAAGACATTCGCGAAGGGCTTGCGGGAAACCTGTGCAGGTGTACAGGCTTCACGCGGATTTTTGAGTCAGTGGCGGCAGCTGCCGCGTTGGAGGCGCATGCGAGGTAATCCCGCGACGCACCAATTTGCAGCGCCGGGTTCGCTTGAAGCAGTGCTGTCGCTGCTCGCGTCTGAAGCTGGGGAGTGGATGCCTTTCGCAGGTGGCACGGAGATCATGGTGGCCCACGCTGCGGGCCGGCTTCGCGCTTCAAAGTTTGTCAGCCTCTGCGGGATTCCTGATCTTCGTTTCATCTCGACAAATGAAAGTGAACTGTCGATCGGTGCCGCCACAACGTTTAGCGAGATTCGCAAAAGCGATTCGGTGGCGCGTGACTTTCCGCTTCTGTCGCGCGCTTCTTCCTGGATTGGTGCGATTGCCAACCAGAGCCGCGCTACGCTGGGTGGAAATCTGGTGAATGCTTCTCCCGCAGCAGACTCTTCACCGGCGCTGCTGGTGTACGACGCTGAAATCGAGATGATTTCAGTACGCGGGCGGCGCCGTATTCCATACAGCTGTTTTCACCTGGGCTACAAGCGCACCGCGCTGGCGCCGGATGAACTTTTACTGGCAGTCCACCTTCCGCGGCGATTCACTGGCCACAAACAATATCTGCGCAAGGTGGGCACGCGTCGCGCCATGGCGATCTCGAAGGTCGCACTCGCAGTCACCGCGCTCATCGAGGACAACCTGATTCGCGAGATCCGCATTGGCGCGGCCAGTCTCGCGGCATTTCCAACTCGCCTCCGCCGCACGGAGGACGCTCTTCTCGGGGGCGCAATCACGTCCGAAACAATTGCCGCCGCGCAAGCGGCGGTCATGTGCGAAGCTTCGCCCATTGACGACATTCGCTCCACGGCCAACTATCGGCGGCGCGTTGGCGCAAACCTTCTTAATGAGTTTCTTCGCAGCACAGCATCCGACGGGAGTTCAACATGAACGCCGTTCTCGCGCATTGGAATGCCTGCTCTGAATCGGACGCGATAGAGGCCATGCTGGTTTGCTGCGGTGCGCGGCGCTGGGCTCAGGCAATGGTCGCTGCGCGGCCCATCGCTGCAGTTGCAGCACTCAGCGAAACAGCAGACAAAGTGTGGGCAACCATGAGCGAACAAGACTGGCTTGAGGCCTTCTCCTGTCACCCGCGCATCGGCGAGCGCAAGACTTCTCATGCTTCGCCGCAGTCTGGTGCGTGGTCACAACAGGAGCAATTTGCTGTGGCAGCAGGACAACAGCGCACGCTGGACGCGCTGGCACGAGGCAATGCAGAGTACGAAGATTGCTTTGGATTTACTTACATTGTCTGCGCGACGGGGAAGTCCGGCGAAGAGATGCTGGCGATTTTGACGAGACGCCTCACCAACTCGCGCGAGGTGGAACTGCTCGAGGCATCTGAACAGCAACGTCAGATTCTACAGATCCGGCTTGGAAAGTGGCTAACCACATGAGCGACATCACGACACATGTGCTCGACACTGTGCGGGGACTCCCAGCCGCGCAGATCGCCGTTCGTCTGGAGCGCCAGGATGGCGGCGTGTGGTTGACGCTGGCGCAGAGCGCGACAGACGGAGACGGACGCTGCCGTGATCTGATTGCGGGCGCACCAGAGGGACTCTACCGGCTTACGTTTGTCGTCACACCGTATCTCGAGCAGTTCGGCCGTACGAGCCTCTACCCTGAAATCTCCGTCACGTTTCACTGCGACGGCTTGGCGCACTACCATTTGCCACTTTTGCTTTCTGACAACAGCTACACAACCTATCGAGGGAGCTGACTCATGGCACGACTGGGCGAGAACCGCTATGGAAAGTCACGCGTGCGCTTGTCGCGCATCACACGCCAGCCCGATGGTCGTCACGACTTCGACGAATGGACAGTGCGTTTGCTTCTCGAGGGCGATTTCGATGCGAGCTTCACCGATGCTGATAACTCCAGCGTGCTGCCAACGGACACGATGAAAAACACCGTCTACTACATTGCACGGAACTCGACCGCCGACTGCCTTGAACGCTTTGCGATGGAACTTGGCGACCACCTGATGTTGCACCATGATCATGTGGCACGCGTCTCTGTCGAGGTTTCGTCGCGCGCATGGGAACGCATGGTTCATGACGGCAAGGCCGAAGAAACAACGTTCAAGCTGGGTGGGCCCGAACTGCAGACTGTTTCAGCAGTGCTCGAGCGTGGCGGAGACTGGCAGATCACGTCAGGCATTGACCAGCTCACGATTCTCAAGACCACGAAATCTGCGTTTACCGGTTATATCCGCGACAAACTCACGACGCTGAAGCCTGCCACGGACCGCATTTTCGGTACCTGCGCGACCGTCCGGTGGCGCTGCACTGCGCCAGCGATGAATTACAACGAGAACCGAGCGCGCGTTCAGGCCGCGCTCGAGAGCACCTTTGCAGCGCACGAGAGTATGAGTGTGCAGCACACACTATTCGACATGGGGAAGGCGGCGCTGGACGCCGTGCCTGAACTCGCCCGCATATCGCTCACCATGCCGAATCTGCACCATCTTCTCGCGGACCTCACACCGTTCGGACTCGACAATCCAAATCACGTCTTTGTTCCGATTGACGAGCCGCATGGCTACATTGAAGCGACTGTGGAACGCTGAACGCGTATCGTCGCTCATGCACCCGAGCGGGTGGGCGCTTCAATCTTTGGGCAGTGTATTCAGATCGCCGGGAACATCCACATCCACTTCACCTTCCACAAAGCGCACCGTCACCACAGGGCATGGAGGCGCGGCAAGCACAGCGCGCGCACCGCGGTCGCCGGTGAGAGCAAACAGGGCGGCGAAGACTCCACGCGGGAAGATTGCTGGCACGCCGCGCGTCCCGGCATAAGTAGAAGCGGCGATCGCTTCGCCACGCCGATTTCGCCAGGCCGCGATCAACGCAGAGAGATGCGCCGCTGTGAGATGTGGCTGATCGCATGTAAGGATGAGCGCAGCATCGGTTTGTGGAGCGCGCACGATCAATTCACGAAGCCCACACCGGATGGAACTTGAGATGCCCTGTTCCCATCGCTCGTTGAATACAGGGATAGCGCCCTCAAAATCCACCTGCATACAGATAGGTGCGAAATGCGCGCCGAGCACGGGGATGACGGGACCGGCGCCAGCGTCTCTGGCTAGTCGCAGCACCCGCGCGAGGAGTGGCTCACCACACAGCGCAACCAGCTGCTTCGGCCGGCCGAGTCGCCGGCTGGCGCCAGCTGCAAGGATGATTGCGCCCACGCTCTTCATACGCAGAGTTTAGCCTGCTTTGCTTGACGCCTTGGTTACACACGCGCAAGACTAAGGAAACCGGCATCAGCTCAACTCCTAAACTTCCAGAGGCGGAACCGTGTCTGATCTCACGAGCGCACCAGTCGACGTGTCTTCACGTCCCGACGCAACGAACGACTTTGGCCTGCACGCAGGTGTGCTGGGGCCGGTTGAAACGCTTGCCCAGTCCGTCTCCGCGATGGCGCCATCCACCTCGGCCTCGCTTACCATTCCGCTTGTGTTTGCGCTGGCAGGTAATGCGACGTGGTTTGTGTACCTGCTGGCAACGGTAAGCATTCTGCTGGTGGGCTTCTGCGTAAGCAGCTTTGCACGGCTGTCAGCTTCGCCGGGCTCGCTCTACAGCTACACGGCAAACACACTGCCTCCGTTTTTTGGAGTGATTGCAGCGTGGGCGCTGCTGCTTGCTTATCTTGCCATCGGCGCGTCTGTAGCAGGCGGCGCACTCTATTACACACGTCTGCTCTCCTTGCAGTTTCTTCACGTTGCGCCGCCAGCCGCCGTCGTCCTGATCGCCGTTTGCCTGGCTGCGGGGTACATTGCCTTTCGCGATGTGAAGCTCTCCGCGGAGCTGATGCTCTGGATCGAGGTTGGCTCCGTGAGCCTGATTGTTGTTGTGCTGGCGCTGATGCCCATCCACAACGGGCTGCATGTGGATCTTGATCAGATACACATGCGCGGCATCTCGTTTTCCTCACTCGGCCCTGCGCTGGTGCTGGCGATGTTCAGCTTTGTGGGTTTTGAAAGTGCAACGACGCTGGGCGCAGAGGCTCGCAATCCACTGCGCACAATTCCGCGCGCAGTGCTGCAATGCGCGGTTCTGGCAGGAGTGTTCTTCATGCTCTGCGCCTACTCTGAGGTACTTGGTTTTCGCGGCGAGTCTGGCAAGCTGAGTGAAACCACGAGCCCGCTGCATCTGCTTGCTGCCAAGGCGCATGTGGCGCCGCTCGGAGTCGCGATCGACTTTGGCGCGTGGATCAGCATGTTCGCCTGCGTGCTGGCGTGCGCAACGGCAGCGGCGCGCGTGCTGATGCGTATGGCACACGAAGGCCTGCTACCGGCAGTCTTTGCACGGACGAGCAAACGGCATCACACCCCGGTTCCTGCGATCACGCTGTCGATCGGGCTGATGCTTGCTGCCACGTTGGGACTCGCCGCCGCACAGATCACCGGCGACGGCATGTATGACCTTTGCGGATCGCTCTCGGTCTTCGGTTTTCTTACTGCGTATGGTCTGGTGGCGATTGCGCTTCCATTTGCACGGCGCGCAAGCGGACAGCACTCCACACCGGTTGCGCTGGTGTCCGGCCTCACGGTCTGCGTACTTGCCATGATTGCGGTTTATGACCTGCGGTCGACCGCCGACGCGATCCACGCGCGCATTCCGTGGATCTACCTCGGCTACATTGCATGCGGCATAGGCTGGTACCTGCTGCGCCGCAACCGCACCGCATCTGAAACCGGCGAAGCCGAAGAAGCTGACGCACTCTAGTTCTCTGGTTCGGGCTGCACGACATAAAGCAGGACGATGCCCACGACGGCGAACATGCGGAAGGCTTCTTCCTGACCGTTCCACATTCTCGATTGCCACATCAGGAACCACTCGCCGCCCACTGCGAGAAACGCAATGAGCCACATGAGCAATGACGCGGTGAGCGCCACTACGGCCGTGCGCTTGGCAAGGCCGAACTCCGCAGCAGAGGCCGGGAGCGCGCGGGCAAGCTTGACGACCGCCCAGAGCAAAAGCAGCAGAGTCGCAGATTCCCAGGCAATGATCGAGAGATAGAACGCAAGTTCAACGTTGGGCTGCGGAAGAGCACGCCACATCCCGTGGTTGCCCGGGAACGTTGTGTCCATCGCGAGAACATGCTGAACGAAATGCCAGTTGGAGTCGAAGTCCGTGAGGTTATTGAAGACCACGAGAACGTAGAACAGCGCCAGGCCGGCCACGAGCAGCAACTTCGAAGCGCGAAGAATCAAGATGGTTTGACCTCGGAGGGAATATCCCGCTCCAGCGGTTGCAAGTTGTCGCGGGCTTGGGGCCATCGTAATCGCAGGCGGCGAAAATCCAAAATCCAGTGCGGTGCGCGTGATATTGTCGAAAGACAAATGACTGCCCCCAACTCACCAGAGAGCGCACTTCTCAGACTCGGACTGACTCTGCCTACACTGCCAGCGCCGGGCGGCAATTATGTTTCTGCGAAGCGGGTTGGCGCGATTGTGTATCTTGCTGGCGCGATCTCGACTGGCCCCGATGGAGTGCTGACAGGGACGGCCGGGCTCAACCGCACGGTTGAAGAAGGCTATGCGGCGGCAAAGGCCTGCGCACTAACGCAGCTCGCCGTGCTGCGTGGCGAACTGGGTTCCCTCGACGCGGTGGCGGAAATCCTGACTGTGAATGGCTATGTGAACTCAGCGCAGGGATTTCCTGACTCGCCTGCTGTGATCAATGGCGCATCTGATCTGCTGGTCAGCATTTTTGGAGAAGCGGGCCGCCATGTGCGCGCTGCCGTGGGCGTAGCGGCGCTTCCGCGCAATGCTCTGGTTGAATTGCAAATGACTGTCCGGGTGAAGGAAGCATGAAAACGCACGCGATTACTGCCCAGCCTACGCACTCGGTGTGGGACCGTTCACTGCCTCCGCGGCTGCACATCGCCTCTGGCGACGAGGTTGAGTTTGAATGCGTGGATGCAAGCAACAGCCAGGTGTACCCGGGCATGTCGACGGCTGGCTATCTGCAGATTGACCGCAACAGGATTCATGCGCTCACCGGGCCGGTCTGGGTGGATGGGGCCGAACCCGGTGATGTGCTCGAGATCGACGTGCTGGCAACGCGGCATGCAGGCTGGGGATGGACGAGCGTTGTCGCAGGCCTTGGTTTTCTCAAAGAGCGTTTCAAGGAGCCGTATCTCTTCCACTGGACGCTTGAAGGCGATGCGACCCGCTCACTGGCGCCAGCCGTTGTGCCCGTGCGTCCATTCCTGGGAGTGATGGGCGTGGCGCGTGCCGATGACGGAGCGTTTCGCACGCGGCCTCCGGGACCGTTCGGCGGCAATCTGGATGTGCGTGAGTTATGCGCTGGATCAAAGCTATATCTCCCCGTGTACAACAAGGGCGCACTGTTCAGCTGTGGCGATGGCCACGCGGCGCAGGGAGATGGCGAGGTCTGCATCAACGGCATTGAGTGTCCGCTGGATGCCACGCTGCGCTTCCGCGTCCACAAGCATCAACCGCTCGCAGGGCCGATTGTGGAAGCCTCCGACGCGATTGCGCCTGACTCGACAGCGGATGCATGGGTCGTGGTGGAGACCGGGCCTGATCTTGCGGAGACTGCGCGTGCCGCAACCAGCCGCATGATCGACTTGCTGGTTTCGCGGTGGGGCTTCACGGACGTACATGCCTATCTGCTGTGCTCGGTGGCGCTTAAGCTGCGCTTCAGTCAGGTGGTCAACGAACCAATTCACACAGTTTCCGCTGCGATCAGCAAACAGATTCTGCCCAACAGGGAGTTGTTCCCAATCGCATGATCATCAACGATCCCGAAGTGATTGCGGAACTTGCTGCGCTGTATCCGCGCTACGAACAGGCTCTCGTCAACAACGACGTGGACACGCTGGTGTCGATGTTCTGGTCTGGCATGCAGGTGATGCGGTTTGGTGCGACGGAGAACCTGTACGGCCCTGAAGAGCTTGAAGCTTTTCGCAAGGCTCGGCCGGCAGCGGGACTGGCGCGCACAGTCACTCGGCAGGACATTGTTAGCTTCGGCCGCGACTATGCCTCCATCACGCTGGAGTTTGAGCGCGCAACGCCGAGAGGGCTGGTGCGCGGCAGGCAAAGCCAAGTGTGGGTACGCTTTGCAGAAGGCTGGCGCATTGTGCAGGCACACGTCTCGCTATTACCGGCCTGATATCCACACGAATGCGCGGCGCGCTGGGGAAATCTTTAGGTCGCCTTTATCAACTCGCCATTAAAATCGAAAAATATTCAGGACGAACTGAACCCCGGCGCAGGGGCTGCGGCTTCTGACGCGGTGCTTTGGTAGTTCTTCCCCTCCTCTCCGGGATTCAAAAACATCGTTCTCTGTTTGATCCGGCAGGGATCACGGGGCTGCATGCCTTCAAGGGATTCCTGTTTTACGAGGCCGTCTCTCTCCTTTGAGGTATCCGATGCGATTGCTCTCTTCTCTGCGTCCAAGGCTGCTGGTCATTGCAGCAGTCTTCGCGCTGTGCGGCTACACGCTGTTTGCACAGCAAACCCTTGGCGGAATCACCGGCTCGGTCACTGACCCCTCCGGCAGCGTGATTCCCGGCGCGAGCGTCACCGTTTCAAGTGAATCGACAGCGTTTCAACGCACGGCGACGAGCAACGGCTCTGGCGTGTACGCGTTTGTGAACCTGCCAATCGGCGCTTACACGCTTACGTACTCTGCCACTGGATTCGACACGCAGAAAACCCCTCACATCACCGTGCAGGGCAACCGCACCGTCTCACTGGACGCACAGCTTAAGGTTGCCGCAGCTGCCGGGCAGACCATCGAAGTTGAGGCCACTCCGCTGATGAACGCCGTGGATACAACAAACGGCTACGTCATGGATAAAGCGCAGATTGAATCTGTGCCGCTGCCAACGGGCAGCTTTACGGGACTTGCAGTTCAGTCGACAGGCGTGACGGCTGAGCTCTCCGGTGGCACGGGCGCAGTGTCCGGTCTGGGCAATGCACCGATCTGGGCCAACGGCCAGCGCGACACTTCGAACAGCTTCCTGATCAACGGTGTCGATGCTTCAAACCTGTTCAACGGCAAGAGCACAAGCCAGGTTCCCTCGGCCCGCGTCATCAACTCCACCGGCGTTTCCTCGTCGACCGGCGCAGGCGGCGTGATCCAGACGCTCGCATCCGTTTACCTCTCCATCGGCAACGCGATTCCCACTCCGGCCCCTGAGACGATCTCCGAGGTCCGTGTGAACGCCTCGATGTACGACGCGCAGCAGGGCTCCACCTCCGGCGCGCACATCGACATGAGCACCGCTTCCGGCACGAACAACTACCATGCTTCGGGGTACATCCACCGCGGCACAAACTGGCTCAATGCGGCGCCGTTCTTCTTCAACCAGGACGCCAACATCCCGACCTACAACAAGGTTCCTCAGCTGCACCGCTATACGGCGGGCGGCACGGTGGGCGGTCCAATCATCAAGGACAAGCTCTACGGGTTCTTCGCCTATCAGCATCTCCACGTTTCCGATCAGGAGATCGGCGACTCGGTGCTTGACGTGCCGGTGGGCCTGACGGACGACCGCTCGGCTTCAGCGCTGGCCGATCTGGCGAATGCGTCGTTTGGCACTTCGCTGACCGCGGCCAACATTGACCGCACCGCACTGGCGCTGTTCAACTCGCCCTCGCTACCCGGCGAGCCCGGAAAGTACCTCATCCCCAACGACAACCGCAACGGCGTTGCACCAACGGTTGACCACGTCGACAACGCGTTCCTCCCTGGCACGGGCCGCTTCACGGCGGATATGGCCGTGGCCGACCTGGACTACAACGCCACCAGCAAGGACACGCTGGCGCTGAAGTACTACTACCAACACGATCCCGCCCTCGCGCCCTACTCGTACTCGAGCGTCCCGGGCTTCACCCAGCACCTCGACTCCGGCTCGCAGGTCTTCTCGATCAACAACAGCCTGATCGTGAAATCGAATCTGAGCACGACCGAGACGCTCGGTTTCATCCGTGAGAAGATCTACGGCACCAACGAACAGCCTTTCGGACCTGACTCTATCCCCGGCGGTACGGTGGCCAACGGCTCGATCAATGTTTTTGGCTCAAGCTACTTCCCCGGCGTTTCCGTTTACAACGTGCTCGGCAACTATCAGCCGGAAGGCACTTCCACGGCCATCCTCAACATTGGCCCCAACGCTGAAGGTCAGGCGCCCAACACCGGCGTCTTCCAGAACCGCATCTCGCCTTCAGGCAACGCCATCTGGATGCTCGGCAAGCACACGGTCAGCTTCGGCGCCAGCTACGGCTACACGCAGTTGAATACGATCGACCGGCGCACTGGCACGGGTACCGTGGCCACGGACGACCTCAGCCAGATGTTTCAGGGTTTGGTCACCTCCGGCAGCTCGGGCACAGGCTTCTATGTCACATCGTTCCTGCAGGGCGATGCGAACCGCTACTATCGCGCCAACCAGCTCGGCACCTACGTGCAGGACAAGTGGCAGATCCTGCCGAACCTCTCCATCACTGCCGGCGTCCGTTACGACTGGGATGGCGGCTTGACTGAGAAATACGGCCGCATCTTCAACTTCGACGCCAAGAGCTACAGCTACAACGTTGCGTCTGACACGATTGAAAACCCTGGCCTGATCATTGCCGGCAACAACGCCAACGGCACCAAGGGCGTGAGCAACACGACGCTCACCGGACGCCAGTGGGGCATTGCTCCCCGCATCGGCGCTGCGTGGCAGCCCGGCTTCCTGCACAACAAGGTGGTAGTCCGCGCTGGTGGTGGCATGTACTACGACCGTGGCGAACTGTTCAGCTACTTCTCGCCCGGCTACGCAATCGGCACGGTCACCGGCGGCCCGTTCGGCGTCAACCAGCAACTGCCGTTCGTCAACGTAACACAGTGCCCGGTGTCATCCCGCTATCTCTACGAGGGCTACATCCCGACCTGCGGCGGCTCAGACGCACAGGGTAACCTCGAAAATCCGTATGGCACGACCAAACTGGATGCACCGAGCAATCCGAAGGCATCCGACCTGGCCAACTATCTGCCCAACGCCGAATCGATTCTGAATTCCGGTCAGCCGATTTCGCTGGGTGTGTACGACCGCGCAAACAAGCTGCCCTACACCTTCAACTACACGCTTGATCTGCAGTGGCAGCCGCGCAGCGATCTGGCGATTGAAGCTGGCTACGTGGGCAACCTCGGACGGCATCAGGTGATCCCGGTTCCCTTCAACCAGCCGACAATCGCTTCGCCTTCAAGCCCTGCGCTCTCCGGCAGCCCCTATCAGCAGAACTACAGCTACGGCTATACGGTCAGCGCACCCGACTACGGCCCGCCACTGCAACTTGCGGATGGAACCTCGTATCTCGCTAACTACGAGGGCGGCAACGTCGACCTTCGCGTACCGTACATGGGCTACGCTGCTGAATCCATCTCCTACAAGGCAGCGGGCGTGAATGCCTACAACGCACTGCAGGTGCATGTGGACAAGCGCATGAGCCATGGACTTCAGGTGGGCGTGTCATACACCTGGTCACACACGCTGGATGAACAGAGCGGCCTGGGTCTCTTCTACAACGGCAACAATCCGCTCAACCTCCGCGAGTCATACGGCTCGGCCGACTTCGACCGTACGCACGTGCTCAACTTCAGCTACGTCTTCCAGCTGCCGAAGCTTGCTCGCGAATCCACGCTTGCCGGTAAGCTCGTCAACGGTTGGTCACTGCTGGGCCTCACGGTTCTGCAGAGCGGTCAGCCCTACTCGGTCATCGACTTCTCCGGCGCTATCGGCTCCATCTACTACTCCACTGCCGACGGCATCACCAACCCCATCGTTCCGCTCGCCCCTGGCTGCACGGCCAAGTCCGCCACAACCAAGCACTCAGGCGCGTTCTATCCCATCAACAAATACACTGCTCTGGATCCCGCCTGCTTCACTCTGCCGCTGCTTCCGGCGGGCGGACTCAACGGCGCTATTCCCGCCAACGATCCGTTTGAAACAGGATTCACCACTGGCCAGCGCAACATCTTCCGCCAGTCTTTCCAGAAGCGCGCCGATGCTTCACTGGTCAAGACCATGAGCATCCACGAGAAGTACAACCTCAAGTACACCTTCGATGTCTATAACCTCACCAATACGCCGAGCTTCGATGTCCCCGGCAATGAGGTTTCACAGAACCAGTACTACAACGGCTTCCCTGACGGAACCCTCTCGCCTTCGGAGTTCTACAACGCTCCCGGCGGCCTGGGCATCGTCACTCACACCATTGGCAGCCCGCGTCAGATCCAGATGTCACTGCGCTTTGACTTCTAGCCAGAACCCGCCAGCTTTGCTCTCCTGAGCCGGACTGGCGGAACTCCACAAATCGATCAACCAACCAGATTGCCTCTGATCCTGATCCGGGTCAGAGGCAATTTCTTTCTCTGTGGCAATGAGCGCGGAGCAGCCCGCAGGCTCCGATTCGCGCCACAAAGAGAGGGGCCATCCGCCGATGCGCGGATGGCCCCTCCCTCTTTTAATCCTCGCTGCGTACGATCAGCCTTTGCGTTGAGCCGCGGCCTTTACTAAGCCATCGAGCCAGTCCTGATGCGCGTTGAGCATTGGGTTCGGCTTGGCGACGGCCATCTGCTGCGCGGGCGTCCCGATCTGCGACTCCTGCGTGAGCACACGCACGCGATCGCCCGGCAGATCTTCGATGAGCCACGCATGCACCACATCGAGGGCCACGTTCTGATCACCATCCACCCAGGCGCGCCACGCCACGCGCGCCGCCTTGCCCGGCGCAGGAGGAACGTACTCCACGACCTCTGCCTCCACATCCAGCCCAAAGGTCGTGAAGCGGAACCGTAGCCCCTTACTCAGCTCTGGACCGCCACCATCAAAGTCAATATTTGTGGCGTTGTTATAGTAGCCCGGCCACTCGGTCGCCTTGTTCAGCAGCGGCCACACGTCCGCTGTCTTCATCCCTTTCACAATAACTTCATTGGAAACGAAGTTATCCGTCGTTCCAGGAAGATACTTCTCCTGCCACACAATGTCACTCATCTCTTCCACCTTCTCGCTGAGCCAATAACCCCAGATTCTTCTGTTAGCCCGGTCATCCGCTTGCCGCGCTGGTTAACAGCTTTTAAAGCAGCTGATGTAACTGCGTCAGCAGAAGCTCCACGACCTTTTCACTCGACGCCGGATTCTGTCCGGTGATGAGCGTGCCGTCAGTGAGAGCGTAGGGAGCAAAGTCCGGCCCCTGCGTGTACTCACCGCCAAGCGCGACGAGCCGCTGCTGCACAGAGAACGGGACCTCAGCCTGGAGACCCGCCGCCTTTTCTTCTGAGTCGCTGAAGGCTGTGAGCTTCTTGCCACGCACAAAGGGCGTGCCATCCGCCAGCGTCACGTTCAACAACGCTGCGGGTCCATGACAAACCGAAGCCACCGGCTTGCTCGCGCGCGCGAACTCCGAGATCAACTTAGCCACCGCTGAATCCGTTGCCAGATCAAACAGCGGCCCGTGTCCACCCGGGATGAAGATCGCGTCGTAATCGCTTGCTCGGATTGCCGACGTCAGAGGCTTGGTTGTATGGAGGACCTCTGCAGCTGCCCTCCATTTCTCTTCCTGCTCAGGCTTTGCTGCGCTGCGCGGATCAATCGGCGCCTGCCCGCCTTTCGGGCTCACCACCGTTACCTGAGCACCAGCGTTCATCAGCGCCGTGTACGGCACAGCGAACTCCTCAAGCCAAATGCCGGTCGGCTTGCCATCGGCAAACTTGTCCACACTCGTCACCAAGACCAGAACGCGCGGCGCGCTCTGCGCATGCGCCGCCGTTCCCAGCGCTGCGGCCGCAAGGGTCGCGGCCAATACTCCAACTTTGTTCATCAAATTCTCCTGCCAGGTTTGCGTGAGCCTGGACCTCTTGTTGCCACAAGCTCAGCGATACCGTGCAAGCCAGTGAGCATACGGCGCAGGCAGAGTCTTCCACGCTGCATTCTCCACGCCCAGCTCCTTTGCTGCGCGGTAAGGCCAGTGCGGTTCAGCCAGCAATGGACGGCCGAGCGACACCAGGTCAATCTTGTCTTCGCGAATCAGCGTATCGGCTTCTTCCGGCTTGCTGATGTACCAGCTCGTGCTTCCCGGCAGGCCAGTCTCACGACGCACGCGCTGCGCGGTGTCCGCCATAAAGTGCGGTCCCCACGGGATCTTGGCAGTCGGCGTGTTGAAGCCGATCGAAACGTCCACAAAGTCGAGACCTTCGTGCTTCATCTTCTTCAGCAGGTCCACCGCCTCAGCCAGCATCCGCTCGTCGTCGCCATCAAACTCCACAACCCCCAGGCGCACCGTGAGGGGCAACCGCTCAGGCCACACCTTGCGCACAGCGACGAGTGTTTCCAGCATGTACCGTGCTCGATTCTCTGCGCTGCCGCCATACTGGTCAGTACGCTTGTTCGAGTGAGGAGAGAAGAACTCCTGCGCCAGATAGCCGTGCGCAAAGTGCATCTGCAGCCATTCAAAGCCCGCATCGCGCGCCCGTTCTACTGCCTTCACGGTGTCAGCCTGCACACGCGCAATGTCGGCCACGGTCATCGCCTCCGGTATGCGAGGCAGGTTCTCACCGTATGCCACAGCCGACGGAGCAATCGTCTTCCAGGAGTGCGGCTGTCCTTCCGGGATGTGGTCATCGCCCTCCCACGGACGATTTGCAGAGGCCTTGCGCCCCGCGTGCGCAATCTGGATGCCCGGCACCGCACCGTGCTTCTTCATCTCCGCCACGATGGGCGCGAACGCAGCAGCCTGCGCGTCATTCCATAGCCCCGCATCGGCCCATGTAATGCGCCCTTCCGGAGCAGCGGCGGTGGCTTCCACAACCACCACACCCGCGCCACCACGCGCGAGCGACTCGTAATGAACTCGATGCCACTCGTTCACAACGCCGTCCTCCGCCATATACTGGCACATTGGCGCAACCACAATGCGGTTCCGCAGCTTCACATCCTTCAGTTGATAAGAATCAAATAATCGCGCCACTGAATCACTCCTGCAGGTAAAGTCGAATCATGGGGGTAGAGCACAGGGCTTACCCGCAATTGGTTCGTTCTGAAAATTAGATGCATGCGCAAGCAATTAGATGCGTGCAATTGATGAATTCGGCCAGGAGGCCAGATCTACATGCCTTCCACCTTCACTCCGTTCGCGCAAGGATGGTGCTCGCTCTCCGTACTTCATGAGCGCATTCACGCGCGCATGGAGCGCGCTCTTCAGGAAGCCCATCGTCTCAGCGTGCGCGAGTACTCCGTATTGCGCGTGCTGGACACGCAACAACCAGACGGCAACCATCTGCATTTGAAACACGTTGCGCAGGCCGTCGTGCTCAGCCAGAGCGCCACCACGCGCCTGGTAATGCGTCTGGAAGAGCGCGGCCTGCTCTCGCGCGCGGTTTGCGACGTGGACCGACGCGGCATCTACACCAACGTGACCCGCAAGGGCCGCGCTCTGCTGGAAGCTGCGCGCCCCATTGCAGACCAGGCCCTGCGCAAAGCGCTTGACGACGCCAAGCTGGACCTGCAACTGCGTCCGCTCGTGATCGCGTTGGAAAAGGCAGGCTTTCCCGACTGACCAGAGCGCAATCCACAAGGAGGCGTCGGGGCATCCACGCCTCAGCAACGACGGAGCGACGAACGCGTCCGCAGACCGCTGGTTTTCCGTCTAATCTTGTGGATATTTGAAAGGATCGACGATGCGAATCGACCTAAGATTTTCATCTCTCGCAGTTGTAGCGCTCTTTGTCTTTGCCCAGAGTCGTGCGGTATCCGCTCAATCCGCGGACGCAAAGCAGCTCGCAGTCATTGCCCCTGTCACCTCATGTGAGTCGCTAACATCTGTAGCGCTCGAGCCAGTTATAGGCTCCGCTACTCAGTTCACTGCCAGCGAAATTGAAACGCCGAAAGGCAAGTTCTGCCACATCACCGGCACCATTGCGCCAACCATTGGGTTTGAAGTCGATCTGCCCGCTACCAAGTGGACGCAACGCTTTCTGCAGGCCGGCTGCGGGGGACTTTGCGGTATGGTCAATGCCAGCATTGGCAATGCAGGCAGCTGTCAACCGGCGCTCGATGGTCAGTTTGTTGTTGCTGCGACTGATCTGGGTCACGGCGGAGGCATGATGTCGCCCGCATCCACCTGGACCGGCGACCCACAGAAGCTCATCGACTTCGCGTATCGCGCCAACCATCTCACAGCCTTGGCAGCAAAGGCACTCATCGCCAAGTACTACGGACAACGTCCACGTTACTCATACTTTTCCGGCTGCTCTGACGGTGGCCGCGAGGCGCTGATGGAGGCGGAGCGCTATCCTGACGACTTCGATGGCATCTCCGCCGGTGCGCCCGCAATGCTTTTCCAGTTGCAGAACTCCTTCTACCACGCGTGGACAACAGCGGCGAATACACGCGCGGATGGATCCATGATCCTCTTCGCGGAAAAGCTTCCGATCCTGCACCAGGCCGTCATTGACCACTGCGACACGCTGGACGGAAATAAGGATGGATTGCTTTCCGATCCGCGAGCCTGCAAGGTCGATCGCTCGTGGGTTCAGTGCCCAGCCAACGCATCTGACACGTCCAAGTGCTTCACTGCAGAAGAGTGGAGCGTGGCCTCAAAACTCTATGAAGGCCCCACGGATGCTGAAGGACACCACTATCTCCCAGGCGGTTTGCAGCCTGGCTCCGAGTTGCGCTGGGGATTCATTCCGCGCTCCGGTTCGAACGGCGGAGGCTTCGGCCCTCCAGGAGGCCTACTGGGGATGATGACCAGCGTGGTCTTTGCAGATGCCACTGCAGCCGACGCACAAGCTGCACGCTACCCCTTCACCGTCGCGCAATATCAGCGTGCAATCCAGCGCCACAGTCTCAATGACGCCACCAACCCCGACCTGCGCCCCTTCGCGAGCCATGGCGGCAAGTTGATTCTCTGGCACGGATGGTCTGATGATTCCATCGCGCCGATGATCTCCATTGCCTACTATCGCGCAGTGCAGAAAGAGATTGGCGCGGAGGCGGCAGATCGCTTCGTCCGCCTGTTCATGATCCCCGGTGTTGGCCACTGCGGCGGCGGAGATGGCTTTTCACAAATTGACACCCTCACACCGCTCATGGCCTGGGTTGAAGGAGGCCACGCACCCGCGGAGATCGTCGCCGACAAAGTTGCTGCAGTGAGCGCCGCCATGGGCCCGGGCCCTGACGGCCGCGGAGGCAAAACGCAGAGCGCGCCCTATGCCCGGAACAACCAGACGGTCGTGTCGAGCCGCCCCATCTATCCATTCCCAACCATCGCGCGCTACGCGGGCTCTGGCGATCCTGCGAGCGCTTCAAGCTACACTGCCAGCCCCAGTCCGGCAACAGAAACCAACGTCCTTGACTGGTACGGAGCTGAGCTTCTGCGGCCCGGTTTCCAGATGAACTACACAGTGAGCAACGGCAAGCTAACAACCACCGGGCCATCTGCAGCTCAATAGAGTAGTCGCAAGCAAAAGCCGCATGTGGCGCACTCATCCAAGTGCGCTACATGCGGCTTTTTACCTGCAGGTTTCTGGTTTCCAAGTGACTTACTCGACTGCGCGGAAGGTTTCTTACGAATAGGTATAGCTACTGCTGCCAGCCGCCTCCCAACGCATCGTAAATCTGAACCAGCGAGAGCAATTCGTTCTGCTTCGCTGTAGCCAGATCAATCCGCGCGGCAAGATACGAGCGATCGTTCGTCAGCACATCCAGGTAGGATGATTGCCCATGCTCGTACCGAATGCGCGAGAGGCGAAGAGCATCGGCCGCAGCTTCAGTAATCTTCTCCTGATGCTCACGGTACTCCCGATACTTGCGATAACCGACGAGCGCCTTGGACACATCGCGGAATGCGTTGGCTATGGTTTGCTGATACTGCAACACAGCCTGCCGCTGCAATGACTCGCTCACACGAACATTGCTGCGAATACGCCCTGCATCGAAGATCGGCACACTGAGGCTGGGACCGTAGTTCCAGACGTGGCTCGAACTGGTGAATAACCGCGTGAGCGCATTCGAGTCTGTACCGGTTGTGCCCGTCAAAGCAATCTGCGGAAAATAGGCCGACCGCGCGACGCCTATTTCAGCGTTTGCGGCAATGAGCGCCTGCTCAGCCTCGCGGATGTCAGGCCGCCTCTCAAGCAGTTGTGAGGGAACGCCGGCGGGAATCGACGGCGGTTCGGGCTGCCGGTCGATGCTCTGCCCACGCGTGATCGCGTGCGGTGTTTCGCCGAGGAGCGTCGAGATCGTATCCTCCTGCTGCTCGATCTGCCGTTCCAGATCGGTGATCTGGGCCTGGACAGAAAACACAAGCTGTTCGGCCTCGCGCACATCCAACATGGAATCCGAACCACCCGCCTCAAGCAGCCGGGTCAACTTAAGTGACTCGCGTCGCGTCTCCAACGTCTGTTGCGAAATCTCCAATTGCATATCAAGCGTACGAAGCTGGAAGTAGGCGGTGGCAATTTCGGTTATGACGGTATCGATAACCGCACGCCGCGCCCACTCTGTGCCGACCAATTGCGCGCGGGCTGCTTCCGTCGCCATGCGATACCGCCCCCAGAAGTCGAGATTCCAGACAGCGCCTAGCCCTAGCCGACCGAAATTGGTCAGGATAGGATCGGGGTTTGTGCCCATCTCTCCCTTGGCATACTGCTGGCTCGCGAAGGAGGCGTTACCGCTCAGTGACGGCTTCTGATCCGCGCGCGCCACGCTCAGCTGCGCTTCAGCCTGAACTACGCGTTCTGCTGCGATGCGAGCGTCGTAGTTTTGTACGATGCCCTTGTGAATCAACTCGAGTAGCTTCTGGTCATCGAAGACAGTCCACCATTTTTCGTCTCCCAGCGACGTTACAGCCACCGGTGATGTCGCAGTAGCTGAGCTTCCCGTTTGCTCTGTGGCACCGTCTCGATACGACGGTGCCGTGGGCACTGCTGGACGCACGTATGCCGGACCAACCCTGCATGCGGTCAGCGTTGAACATACGCAGAGGGTACTCAACGCCACCCATGCATTGCGATTGCCAATCTGTTTCACCGTGCGCCTCCACTGGAAACCATGTCTTCCTTTGCAGGCACAGCGGTCGGCCTCTTCCTGAGGTAGCGCATCGAAAAGCCTTCCACGAGCACAAAGAAGACAGGCACCAGAAAGATTTCAATCAGCGATGCTGTGAGCATGCCTCCAATGCATGTGGTGCCGAGTGTTCGGCGGGCCTGCGCACCTGAACCAGTCGAAATCCACAGAGGGACGCAGCCAAGGATGAATGCGAAGGCTGTCATCAAAATTGGCCGCAGTCGCAGCCGGGCTCCGGTGAGTGCCGCTTCAATTAGAGGCGTTCCGGCGGTCAGGTGCGACTTGGCGTATTCGACGATCAGAATTGCATTCTTCGCCGACAGGCCAATCAACATGACCATGCCGATCTGCGCGTAGGTATTGTTTTCCAGCCCTCGCGCCCAGAGCGCCAGATAACCACCGACGAAGGCCAGCGGAGTACCCAGCAGTACGCTGAACGGAAGCGTCCAGCTCTCGTATTGCGCTGCCAGAATCAGGAAGACGAAGATGAAGGAAAAGCCGTATGTCATCGTCGGCGAAGTTCCCTTCTGCGCTTCCTTCTCCTGATAACTGATGCCCATATAGTCGTAGCCCATATCGCGAGGCATCGTCTGACGGTACACATCTTCAAGCGCCGCCATCACTTGCCCCGAGCTATAGCCCGGATTGGGCGTCACGATAATCTGGGACGAGTTGTACTCGTTATAGCGAAAGTTAAACTCTGGCCCGCTGATGTGGTTGATCTTGATCAGTGCGCTGAGCGGAACCGGAGTTCCCTTGGTGGACGGCACATAGAAACGTCCGATGTTGTCAATGCTCGTGCGTGCGTCCTCATCTGCCTCAATGTACGTCTGCCATTGCCGGCCGAAGCGGTTAAAGTAGTTCACCAGATAACCACCCATAAAGCTCTGCATGGTGAGATACACGTCGTTTAGATTGACGCCCTGCTGCATCACCTTGGTGCGATCCACCTCGACGTTGATCTGCGGCACATGCGGCAGTGCGGTGGTCACGGCCATAGCCACTTCAGGCCGTTTGCGGATCGCATCCATGAAGGTATCTGTATTCGACGCTAAGTAGTCGGTTCCAAGATTCCCTGATCGATCCTCCAGAACAAAGTTCACGCCACCAGCCGTTCCGATTCCAGGAATGGCCGAGGGAACAATACCGAAAGCCAATCCATTGCGGATCTCTCCTGGAAGCGAAAGGACAGCTTTACGCAGCACGTCATATTGTTCCTGGCGGCTCTTTCTCTCTTCCCAATCCTTAAAATCGATGAAGAAGAACGCATTGTAAGTGCTCTGCGTTGTGCTCAGCAGGTTGAAGCCAATAATTGGGGACACGTACTGAATGCCGGGCGTGTTCATCAGGACTTTTTCTACCTGCTTGACGGCGTCTGAAGTGCGCGACAGCGACGACGCGTAAGGCAACTGCAGGCTCGCCATCATGTAACCCTGATCCTCTTCCGGCAGGAAGGATACCGGCAATCGGTCGCCAACAAAGAAAGCGACAACGCACGAAACTCCAAGAATCACGAGAGCAATCGACGAACGTCGGATGAAAAGCGATGACGTCTCGACGTAGCGCTCTGTGCCGCGGTTAAACGTGCGGTTGAACCAGCCGAAGAAGCGACCCACCGGCCCTGGAATTTTCTTCCGCGGGCGCAGCAGCAATGCACAGAGCGCCGGGCTCAACGTAAGCGCGTTGAACGCAGAAAAGAGAACTGAGATGGCGATGGTGACGGCAAACTGACGGTAGAGAAGTCCCTTGATGCCTGCGATGAATGCCGTGGGGATAAACACCGCAGCCAGAATCAGTGCGATCGCAATGACGGGGCTTGCAACCTCGTCCATGGCTTTGATCGAGGCATCGTGCGGTGTCATGCCTTCTTCAATGTGACGCTCAACCGCTTCGACAACGACGATCGCATCGTCCACCACGAGACCAATGGCCAGGACAAGCCCGAACAGCGACAGCGTATTGATGCTGAAGCCCAGCATCGGAAAGACAACGAACGTGCCGATCAGAGAAACAGGAACAGCCAGCAGCGGAATCAGTGTTGCTCGCCAGCTCTGCAAGAAGAGGTAGACGACAATGATGACCAGCAGGATGGCAATCAAAAGCGTCTCAACGATTTCTCGGATGCCTGCATTCACGGCTTTTGTCGAGTCGTGAGGAACTACGTAAGAGACATCCTGCGGGAACCTTTGCGAAAGTTTGTCGAGCTCGGCGCGAACGTTCTTGACTGCCTGAACCGCATTCGAACCGGGCAGTTGATAGATTGCAATGCCCGCAGAAGCTCTCCCGTTCAGGCGGCTCTGCACGTTATAGGATTGCGCGCCCAATTCCACGCGTGCCACGTCTTTAATGCGAACGATCTGTCCGTTCGGCGAAGCACGCAGGACGATATCTCCGAACTCTTTCTCGGTGATGAGACGCCCATCCGACCGCACCGTGTACGTAAGTTGCTGCGCTTTCTGGATTGGCTCACCGCCGACTTGTCCGGCAGGATGAATAGCGTTCTGAGCCTGAATGGCCGCGCTGATCTGAGAGACCGTGATGCCGAGTTTCGCCATCTGATCCGGCTTGACCCAGATGCGCATTGCGTACTGTCCTGAACCAAGCACCTGCACGCGGCCAACGCCTTCGACACGCGAAAGCTGATCCACCATGTTGATGTAGGCATAGTTGGCAAGGAATTGATCGTCGTAAGTGTTGTTCGGAGAGACCAGCACCGCCATCATCAGCGGATTTGAAAGTGACTTCTGGACGGTGACTCCGCCATTGGTTGTTTCAGACGGAAGCTGTGCAGCGGCCTGTGAGTAGCGCAGCTGCGTCAGGATCTGATCGACGTTGGGGTCTGTGCCGTCTTTGAAGTTGACCGTCAGTGAAGTTGATCCGGCGTTGGAGTTCACCGAATACATGTAGTTCATGTGGTCGACGCCACTCATCTGTTCTTCGATTGGCGTGGACACGGCCTGCGTCATCGAAAGCGCGTCGGCTCCGGGATAGTTGGCCTGCAAGAGAATTTCAGGCGGAACGATGTCCGGATACTGTGCCGTCGGCAGGCGGGAAAGAGAAACTAATCCAACGATGACCATGATGATCGAGATCACCATGGCGAAGACCGGGTGACGAATGAAAAACTTCGACATGATTAGCGACCACCCCCGAACGGACTGCTCTCCGGAACTGCGTGCACCGGCATGGTCGTCTGGATCTTTCCGTTTCCTTCGGTCACAACCCGCTCGCCTGCTTGCAATCCGCTTATAACGATCCAGTTCTCATCCACCTGCTTGCCTACCGAGATGGGACGAACACGCGCCATTCCATCCTTTCCAACCACAACCACAAGGTGCTTTCCCTGCTGATCCAGCACGGCGCGCTGGGGCACGAGTATGGCGCTCTGCTGCGTGCTGGTAAGCGCACGGACTTTGGCAAACTGCCCTGGCCGAAGCAGGTTTGAAGAATTCGTGAACGAGCCAGCGATCGTGATGGTGCCCGTCGAGTTGTCGACGTTTCGATCCACAAACACAATCGTTCCCTTCCCCGGATAGACTTGACCATTCGCGAGGAGGAGCTCCAGCGGAATTGCTTTCTTGCCGCTCAGCAGATCACTTGCGCCGCGCTTCTTCGCCGACTCTGTAAGATCCAGATACTCCTGTTCGCTGATGGAGAAGAAGACCTTGATGGGATTCACCTGCGACACCGTCGTGAGCGCAGTGGAGGTATTCACCAGATTGCCGACCTGCGTTGTGGCTTTTCCTGCAATTCCGTCAATCAGCGATCGCACCTTCGTCCATCCGAGATTGAGTTCGGCCATTCGCACAGCAGCTTCGTCCGTCTTTACGATGCCTTCGTTCTGCGCTGCCAGTTGCGTATCGGTGTCCAGTTGGCTCTGCGCCATTGCATGCGCCGCAACCAGGGGCCCATCGCGACGTACATTGATGCGGCTCAGTTCAAGCTGAGCCCTGGCCTGCGCAAGCTGGCCCTGTGCCTGATCGAGTGCCGCTTGAAACGGCCGCGGATCGATCTCAAACAGCACTTCCCCTTTGTGTACCTGCTGTCCTTCGTGATAACTCTGCCGGATCAAATAGCCGGAGACTTGCGGCTGAATCTGTGCATTCACGAAACCGTCGAGATTGCCCACCCATTCGCCGTAGATCGGCACGTCGCGCTGCTCAACCGTTACCACTCCAACTTCAAGCGGAGGCATTGCTCCGCCGGAGGCCTGCCCCCGTTTGCACCCGCTGGCAAGAAGCAGTAAACCTGCGGCAGCCAGCAGCATCACATTGAACGCTTTATGATCAGTCGATTGACACATTGAAGGCATAGAACACCTGTGGCGCCCATTTGAGCGCTGGAAAAAGTCATGATGGTCGGGTCAGTTGCAGAGGAGGATTGACTTACGGCGAGCCGCGGCCTGCAAGACTGCGTATTCCACCGAGCATAAAGAGATAAATTCGAGTGACGGTGGTTTCAAGATCAACTGCTGAGTGATCAATATTCGGATAGAGCAGCCGGTCAAAGCGCTGCTGTGGCTGCCAGTTGAAGCACACTGAGACAAGCATGCTCGCTGCAAGCCTGACAACGGCCTCAGCCGCTTCGGTTCCAAGCAGATCGCGAACAACCGATTCTGCCATTTCATGCATTGGACGAACCAGGTCCGTACTGATTGCTGGCTGCGCACCACGTAGGCCGTTGATCTCACGAGACATGAGCAAGTGCGCCCAAGCGTAGCCGCCGTCCCCTTCCGCAAGAAGAACCGAGCGAATGAAATGCCGAAGCCGCTCTTCAGGTGAACCGCTGCCACATTCAGCCTTGAGCAGGTTCACCGCTCGATGCGTGATAGCCTCCAGCACCGTCCGGTAGAGTTGCAGCTTGTCGCCAAAGTAGTAATTGATCGCGGCAATGTTGGCGTGCGCCTTCTCAGTAATCTGCCGCACGCTCGCCGCCTCAAAACCAACTTCAGCAAAGATTTCGCCAGCCGCTTCAATCAACTTCCGACGCGTCTCTTCGCTCTTTGGGCGCACTTCACTGCCAGTGGTCAGAACCGGGTTCGCTCTGGATCTCATCTAAACAAATATTTAAAACACTTGTTTGAAAATGTCAACGACGCTTGTTCCATGGTCTCTTTTCAGACACATGGAACTCACCTTCTAAAGCTCTGCCAGGTGTGGATTCGGGACAGAACGGACGTATCCGTAGCCCGCCAGCAGATCGAATCCACTGCACGCAACCGGCTGTCGTACGTGCCGGTCTGTGGGTTCGTTCACAGGCTATCCGGCACTCTTGAGCTTCTTCATCAACTGGCCGAAGTGCGGAGCGAACTCCGCAAACAACTCCTCACTGCGGTGATTTAACAGGACACTCGAAAACAGCTTTAGGCCGACCACAAAAGCAGCAACCTCTTCCGGCGGGAGCATGCCCTTGCTACGTACGCGCTCAATCAGCGCAATTAGATCTTCGTGACTCGTAAAGTTAAATGCCTGCGCCCCAGAATCGGCACCATCCTGGCTCTCAAGCGAGACTTTATACGTATGCATTTTCTCTCCTTCTTCGACCGGCTAACTGATGTGCATCCAAGAGCTGGAGGCTGTTATTAACTTTCGCGCAGGTGTCGCTGGGCGCCAATTTTTACGAGATCAAGGAGAGAGGAGCGACGCAGACCGAGTGTCTGCTAGCGACGACCGACGCAGAGATCGGGAAAATTTGCCCCAGCCCTACAGGTTGCGGTAAAAATCGCGCCATACTTTGTTGTCGTCCTGGCCTTGGAATAGCCAAAGTCTGCGTCCTCCGCCTCGTCTGGCGCGATTTTTTTCCGCAACGCCACCCGCAGGAAAGTTAATAACAGCCTCTAGCGCTCCTCAATCTTCCGTGTAACTTCCTGCAGAGCTTTCACCATCGAGTCCAGTTCGTCGCGATTAACATCTGCTACGGCAAATCTTCTGCGTAATGCCTGCTTGAGTGCGTCCATTGCGCGAATCAGTTCCGGTGAATCTGGACGCCCGTACCGCTCGACGGTGGCCTGGATTCTCTCGCCCAGTTGATCCACGCGAACCTTGTGCAGCTTCAGATACGCGCGCCCTTCCCGTGTCGCACGATATAGATTTCTTCCGTCAGGCTGAACTTCACTCTCAATTAGCGCCATCTCTTCAAGCCATGCAAGCGTCGGGTAGATTACGCCAGGGCTTGGCACATAGGCGCCGTGGAGTTGCTCCTCGATCGCTTTGATTAATTCGTATCCGTGGGACGCCTTCTCCACCAGATGCATGAGCAGAACAATCCGCAGATCTCCGTAGCCGAAGATGCGCTTCGACCGGATTTCTCCGTGACCTCCACGCATGTGTCCTCCGCCCCGTTCTCTTCCTGATGCAGATTTCATTGGCGCTACCTCTCCAAAGGTGCCACTGACCAGCGCATGCTCTTCCGGCCACAGCACCTATTGCTTTTGCGCAGTGATTTATCTCGCATACAGCGCTGCGCGCGTACCCCGCGCATAGCTGCTTGACCTACAACCCACGCGCTCTCAGGAACACATATCTCAGTGCCCTGCAGCGTTGCTCCATGAGCAAAGTTAATGCCGACCAAGCCCGCGACAACCGCTGTGCAATAGATCATGGAACCAGCACAGGATGACCAGAGCGTCCACGCTACCGCAAGCATTGCAAACGTGGCCAGAGAGAACAGCCAGGATGCTCGGCGTACTTTCCCGGGACAGACACGCAGGTGCAGAAAGAGCAGAACTTCAACAGGAAAGCAGGCCACTGCCAGCACGCCGCGTGCGATCGCTGCTATCCATTTCTCAGCGATGCGCTCTGGGTATAAGTCGCCGAGTGACCACTGACTACCGACAGATGTTGTATTGATCATTCCGCCTCGCTCTATTTTGTTATATCGCAATTTTAGATATATCTAAATAACCGGATCTCAATACTCTTCAACACGGGTCTGCTGCCCGCTGTGCGCAAGATGCCCGCGCGGCAAGTCAATCTGAAGCAGATGTCATAGAACCGGTCTAGAGATCGGGGCATCGCAGCGCCGCGCTTGAGGACGATTGCACACGGCTAAGATGGCTGAGGTCGATGGTCCTCTGGCCATGCGTGTCGCGGATACCGTCGCATGAGCTCGCGGCGCACCTGCGGATAAAGCCGACTCCAGAACCCGGAGAGGTCAGTCGTGGTTTGTACAGATCGCTGATTCGGCGCAAGCAAGTGCAGCACTACTGGCGTGCGTTGCGGGCCGAGCCGCGGAGACTCGTCCATACCGAAGAAATCCTGGAGCCGCGATGCGGCCCACGGAGCCTTGCCACGTTCATAATGAATCTTCAACTGGCGCCCGCTCTTGAGGCGCAGCGTGCGCGGAGCGTATTCGCTCAACTGCCGCGGGTTGAACTGCCCTTCCAGCCAGCCGATGAAGGAGGAACCAACGCCCTTCAACTCCGCAAAACTTCGGTGGCCGCCGCAGAATTCCTTGAAGCAATCCTCAATGACCGGCGCTTCTATGCCGGCAAACTCCAGGCGGCCCAAGAGATCTTCGAGCAGATCCTCCTCCACAAAGCGTGCGATGCCAGCTTCAAGGGCTTTCTCGGCCAGAAGTTGGCTGGCCGCGGCTCTATCCGCCGGTGCCTCCGTGGATTGCTGCAAAACCAGACTCCCAAAAACCAACCGACTGACCGCGTCAACCCGCTCAGCCTGCCGATTCCAGACCAGCACGGACTCCTCGCGCACCTGCTCTGGAAAATGATCAAGAAGCCACTCCGGTTCAATACGGGCGAAAACGCGAACCTGCGGCAGCGCTTTCTCGGTGCGGTGCTCCGCATCAAGAGCCAGAAGGTATGGGAACGACGGCAACTGGCCCACGATCTCCGCGGACGTACCATTGGCCAACATCACCTGACTGCCAGTTTTTCGCTGTGCAACGCGATCCGGAAAGCCCACCAGAAGCGCCTGCAGTAGAGCGTCGTCATCGTTCGACTGCGTCCGGACAGGCTTAGCAATTCGCAGCAGATGCCGCAGTTGCTGCCGAGTAGCCTCGCCAAGCGGCTGATCAAGTGCTTCCAGCACATCATTGCGCTCGACGCGATCACCAGAGGCCAGCAACGCCGCCGCTACACACGCGGCCCGTCCCACACCACGTTCCGTCGCTTCCTCCACCATGCGCGAGAGACGCGGATGCAGCGGGTAGCGCATCAGGCTGCGCGCATCGTCGTTACCGGCCATCAGAAGGTCCAACAATTGCTCCGCCCCTTGAACGGCGGCATCTGGCGGATTATCGAGCCAATCAATTTTGCCGGGATCACTAATCCCCATCGCCCGCAGTGCGAGGCAAAGCTGGGTGAGGTCGTTGCGCAAAACTTCTGGTAGTTCGAAGTCGGTGCGTCCCTGAAAATCTGCGGCAGAATAGAGACGTACAACGTGGCCTGGACCGGTGCGCGCGGCGCGGCCTGCGCGCTGCGCGGCTGAGGCTTTGCTGATGCGCCCAATATGCAGCGTGGGTAAGCCTGTCCACGGCGAATACCTGGCCATGCGAGCCAGTCCGCTGTCGATTACCGTTTGCACGCCATCGATAGTGATCGAACTCTCAGCCACGTTGGTGGACAGAATGATCTTGGGCTGCGCACACGGCGTCACTGCGCGATCTTGTTCGGCAGGCGTGAGATCGCCATGCAAAGGCAAAATAAACCGCTTGGATGCACGTCCAAGAGCCTCACACGCTCGAGCAGCCCGGCGGATCTCCGCGGCCCCAGGCAGGAACACAAGAACGTCCCCGGGACGCCCCATGCGCACAACATTCTCAACTGCGTCGCGCACCTGATCGTGCAGCGGAGCGGGCGAATATGGTGTGTACTCCACGGAGAGATCAAACGGCTTTCCCGCTGCGTGCAATACGGGGCAATCGCCTAGAAAGTGCGACACGGGCGCGGTGTCCAGCGTGGCCGACATCACGATGATCCGCAATTCCGGGCGCTTCTGCTGCAGGCGCTTCAGCAGCGCAAAAGCCAGGTCCGTTTCCAGATGCCGCTCATGAAACTCATCCAGAACAACGGCATCGACTCCACGAAGCTCCAGGTCGGAAAGCAGGCGGCGCGTGAGCACGCCTTCCGTCAGAAAATGCAACCGTGTCTGCGGCCCCGCCACTCGCTCAAATCTGACCTGATAGCCAACAGTGCAGCCGACCTCTTCTCCCAGTTCCTGCGCAACGCGTCTCGCCGCCATTCGAGCTGCGATGCGCCGCGGCTCCAGGACGAGCACGTCACCATGCACGATTTGCAATAATGCCGCGGGAACGCGCGTAGTCTTTCCGGCGCCTGGTTCAGCCTCGATCAGGAGATTCGGAGCCCTTTCGAGCGATGCAAGAACGTCAGGGATGAGAGCGTCGATTGGAAGAGCTTGTTGGCTACGCACATCTACCATCAAATCGCAGCTGCCGTGCTTCCGCAACACGTCCAGAGACAAACGTGTACGAGTTGCTGCCCCCGCACCACTCATTTTGGAACCGCCAACGGTGCTTTCGCAGGCACATACGGCGGCCTGTGAGCAATGCATATGCTGAGCGAATGGTGCCGGGAGGGGGGGTCGAACCCCCATGGCCGCAAGGGCCGGCGGATTTTGAGTCCGCTGCGTCTGCCAGTTCCGCCATCCCGGCTTGGTGGTGGAAACGCCGAGGCCGGCGTCTTTTGCATTGTAGCAGTTTGCGAATGGCGAGGCGCTGAGGATTTCCTCTTATGCGCCTCGCATGCGATCAGATGCGCTCCGGCGGTGCGGCGGTTAGTGTAATTTCCACTGTCTGGACGCCCAGGCGTGGATGCTTTGCGGTGAGCCGGACTGCACCAGCGTCGAGGCCAGCGCGGATCCAGACCGCCCCGGTACCGCCGACAAGCGAGAATGGATTGTCGCCGATGAGACGTGCTGGACCTTCCAACGTGAATGAAATTGGGTCATCGGCATAGGTGCGTAGTGCCCCAAATTCATCGGTAACACGCAACACTACGCGCGTGGAATCCGCACCATCAGCAAGCAACGTGCGATCGTCCGCGGCCAAATGGAACTGACGGTCGGCACCTGAGCCTGACAGTGTTCTGGTCACGGCCAACTTTCCGCCAATGTATCCCTCAATACGCAGATCACCCCACTCTGGGTGAAACTTGCTGAGGTCCATTTTCTGAAGATCCGCAATGAAGGGAGGATATTTCAGAAACGGGAATTCGGTACGGTCTGGCTCAACTTCTGCAATCGGCAGCCACGGTGCACTTTCAATGCCTGTCTGGCGTGCCAGCAGCTTGATTCGCTCGCAGTTGGACAGGAAGACCGCCTTGGTGAAGCCGACGGATTCATCGCTGCGGGCCCAGTGGAAGGCGGGCTCAAGCACAATCTCTTCCGAGGGATCGCACTGCGACTTATAGAAGAATGCAGCCGGCTTCGGCTCGCGGAAAATGTCCGTGACTCCGTGGTAGCAGATTCGGTCGCCCGCGCCAAAGTTGGCGTGCGTGTTGTAGTCGAAGGCGCACCAGCCGATTCCGCCTGCATATTGCGGATCAGAGGCAAGCTGATTATGGATACGGGCATGGCGAAGTGTGTGCTCGCGTTGACGCTCGTCGTCATCCGTCGTCTTCGTCGGAAAGGTATGGCCAACAAACTCTGTGTTGAGATAGCGCGGATGGCATGGCGGCTTCAGGGGGAAGCCAAAGTCGTTCATTGTGAAGACATCTTCAAGGAACTCCGACTCCTGGAAGTATCGAATGCCGCCGGTTTGACGCGAAGAATCAAGCGCGTGAGCCAGTTTATTGGTGCTCACGTAAAAATTGTGGTCATCCTTGGACTCATTGATGCGCACGCCCCACAGAATGATGGAAGGATGATTCCAGTCGCGCCGAATCATGCGCCCAACGTTGTCGATAGCAACCTTCTTCCATTCCTCGTCGCCGATATGCTGCCAGCCGGGAATCTCTTCGAGGACCAGCAATCCAATCTCGTCACAGCGATCAAGGAAGTGGCGTGATTGCGGATAATGCGAGGTGCGTACGATGTTGCAGTGCAGGTCCCTGCGAAGGATGTCAGCATCCTTACGCTGCGGACGTGCGGGCATGGCCTGGCCGACAAACGGAAATGTCTGGTGGCGATCAAGTCCGCGTAGCTTGATGACCTTTCCATTCAGTGAGAAGCCATGATCGGTAAAGATGGCTTCGCGAAAGCCTACGCGCCGCAAGTCCTCATCCAGAACTCGACCTGACTCGACGAGACGCACCTGCACCGTGTAGAGATGCGGGTGCTCAAGGTCCCACAGTTCTATGCCGCTGAGCTTTTCAAAGCTGACGGTGAAACGCGCAGGATCATTCACAGACTCGGTCGTGGCATAGACCGGTGCTTCCGCGCGCGGATCCAGGCTCGCATTGGGGTCTCCCTCTGCGGCACCCTTCGCGGTCTTTCTGTCTAGCGTACGCACGGACTTTGCGATCACCTTGTCGCCGTCGCGAAGTTCCGCCTCCAGTGAGAGCGCACCGACCGCGGCGAAATCCCCCGCAAGAAAGCAGTGAACATCAAGCGCAGGTGCAGCTCCAAGCACGTTCTTCGGCTCGGCAAATACGTTATCGAGATAGACACGCGGCACGATGCGGAGCGCAACCTCCCGATAGAGTCCGCCGAAGGTCATGTAGTCAATTTCATAGCCGAACGGAGGAATATCATTGCGCTCGGTGGAATCCACATGGAGGACTAAAACGTTTTCAGCATCGGCCCGAAGATGCTCCGTCAACTCGAACGAGAACGGCGTGAATCCACCTTTATACTCGCCAAGGCGAACGCCGTTGATCCAGGCAGTGGTGGCCGTCATCACTCCCTCAAAATCCACAAACACACGCTTCCCCGCAGCCTCTTTAGGCAGATGAAAGCGACGACGATAGGTGCTGACAAATTCGTAGTCCTTGTCGTCGAAGTTGTGCCATGGCAGTTCGATGTTCGTGTGCGGCACCACCACCTTTGCGAACTTCGTATCGTCAAAGGCAGGGGAAACGGCATCATCCATTCTTGCCGGATGAAATCGCCAGTTACGATTCATCGGAAGAATAGAGCGCCCCGCAGCGAGCGGTTCGGCAGCCAGTGAACGTGCGGCAGGCAGAGCGGTGGCCGCCATGGCCACGCCAGCTGACTTGAGAAAATCGCGTCGGATCAACGAAGGTCTCACTTCCCGGCCGAAGAATTTTCGCGGTTGCAGAAGGGCACGTCTTCAGCTCTTCGAAAATATAGCAGGCCCGGAACACGAGGTGTGCTCCGGGCCTGAGTTCTGACTGAAATCGATGTGATCTAGAAATTGAAGCGCGTGCCGAACTGAAATTGGCGCGGCGAGTTGACGGTCGAGGTAATCTGCCCAAACGTGGCAGCTACCGAAGAATCTGCCTGCACATCGGTGATGGTGGGAGTCCCGGGCATGCCAAGCTGCTTGCGGTTGGCGATGTTGTACGACGAGATGTCGATGCGCAGCTCGCGCTCCTTGCCGAGTGAGAAGTGCTTGTAGATCGAGATGTCCACGTCCTTGGCGCCCATGGTTCTCACGTGGTCAAGATACGCAGGAGCGTTACCGGCTACAAAGGAGCTCGACGGGAAAGCAAAGCATGAATAGTCGAACCACTTGGCGGCCGTGTGCGACATATTTTTGGATGGATCGCACGAGAGATCAGGGCGCTGGTTGAAATACGAGACTGATGCGCCAACAGTAGGCGTGGCAATCGGAACGCCAGTGCTGAAGTAGCCGATGCCGTTCACAGTCCATCCGCCAAGCACAGCGTTGCCAACGCTATTGAGATTCACCGCCTGCCCGTGGCCTACTGGCAGGTCGTAAGAGATGCTGCCGGTGAACTGATACTTCACGTCCTGTGGACTGATGGAGTGCTCAAGGCTGATATTCTTCCAGTCCTGCGGCGCGCCGCCATGTGAACCCACAAAGCCGAGCGGCGGATTGCCGTCATCGGTCATGAGCTTGGCCCACGTAAAGCTGGCCAGGGCCGTAAAGCCGTGTGACAGTCGCTTCTGAACTTTTGCCTGAAGCGAGCTGTATTCTGAGTCACCGCCGGGGTAGCCGTGAACTGCAACGCCATTTCCCGACCCGTAACTCCCTGAGCCAAACTGCGGATACTCCTGCAAAGATACCCACAAGGGCACTGTGCTGGATCCATAGTTAGCGTTGGTGCTGGGCTGAATCGCGGCCCACTGGTTGGCCACTGTGCTACTTAGCAGTGAGGCTCCATAGGAAGCGATCGTGCCAAGATCAAGTTCGTTGAGGTCTACAGTGCCAAGAGGCAGGAACAGGCCGCGGCTGCCCACGTACCCCGCGCTGACCACGACCTGATGCGGAAGCTGATACTCGAGGCCGAAGTTGAAGTTATAAGTCAGCGGAGTACGCTGTGAGTGAAGCATTGTGTTGAGGGTTGTGCCAAGGTTGGCTGCATACCCGGAGGGCGGCGTGGAGAATTGCTGATTCACGCCGTTCGGGAACGGATTGCTCAGCGATGCAAGCATCACGGTGTTGCCCTGTCCATCGCAGGTGTAACCGTTCGTGCAATCGTAGGCAATCGTGTTGGCATCCTCGTTGTACTGCGTGGCATTCCAGTATGTATCTACCGAGAAGCCGTCCGAGTTATGAGATACGCCGCTCGTGGCGTGGGGACTCGGGCCAAAGTAGAAGCCTCCGCCAGCTCTGACTACGAGACTCGCTGTCGGCTGCCATGCAATACCAAGGCGCGGTCCAAAGTCCTTCCAGTTGGTTGCAAATGGCGTTCTCCATCCGTGCCCTGCATAGACTTCTGCGCCGGTATAGTCCACGCCGTTCGAGTTTGCAGAGATGGTCGGATCAAAATACTCAAGCCGGTTGTGGCGTTCGGTCTTTCCGCCGAAGATGTCCCAGCGAAGGCCAGCAGTGATAGTGAGTGACTTATTCGGCCTGAAGGTGTCCTCGATGAACGCTGCGTAGTAGGGGCTGGCTTCCGCCTCAAACATATCCTTGGTAAAGCTCGGATATCCAGCTGACTCGTTACCGGGAGTCATGCCCATGCCAACGAGGAATGAGGCAAAGTCGCTGCCGCCGACACCGGATGACGTCGTCAACGACGTGGCTGTGCGATCAAAGCCGTATGCGCCTGCCGGAGCTGGAGGCTGACCAACATTCAGGAAGCGCTTCATGAATTCAAAGCCGGCGGAGATTTCATGCTTCCCAAGCAGCTTGGTCAGGGTCGCATTGAAGTCACTATTCTCAGATGCGTATTGGAACGTATTCCAGTTGGCGGTTCCGCCGATGCCACCACCCACGTCCGCAAAGAGCGCGAAGGGTAATAGCTTGTAGACCTGTTCGTCGGCAAGCGACTGCGGGAATCCGAGTGTCGTGATGTCAAACCCGACCTGACGCGGATCGCCACCCTGGTTCTCGTAGTGGCGCGTGAACGAATAGCGCAGCGCCAGTACAGTGCTGGAGTTCAGATTCAGATCATCAGCAACCAGAACATTGCGCCCGTTAGTGACGTTCTGCGCGTAGTTCAAATCCCACATGTTGCCAAATGCGTTGTAAGTGGAGGTAAACAGACGATCGAAAGAGAAGCGCCCAAAGATGTGCTGGCGTTCGCTCTGCGCCCAATCCATGCGGATATCGAAGCGATGCGCATCGGTTGGATCCAGACCCGGCGCATAGAAGTTATTGACCGCACCACTGCCGTCGGAGTCGCAGTTTGCACCGACATTGCACTTGGGGAACTCGGCAAGGAACTTGAGCGCAATCGGGTTTGGATCCGTGATGATATTGTTCGCGAACGGCTGACGGGTGCCATCGGCATTGTCCGCAACCAGCGGGTTGTAGATGTTGAAACTGTCTCCGGAGAAGTCACCTGTACGCTCGGCTGAAGTGGGAACCGTAAAGGTGTTTGAACCGTCGAACAGTTGCTGTTGCGTGGCCTCGTAGTCGGCAAAGAAGAAGAGCTTGTTGTGCAGAATCGGACCGCCAATCGAACCACCCTCTTGATAGCGGTGGAACGAGGGCGGCGTATTAGCGTCTCCAGCGTCGACCTGGCTCTTCTTGTTGAAATATTCGTTCGCGCTCAAGACATCCGGGCGGAAGACTCCGAATGCGCTGCCGTGGAATGCGTTGGTGCCGGACTTGGTGGCAACGGAAATAACACCCGCACCTCCGCTCTGGTATGAAGCCGGCGTATTCTGCGTCTCCACGCGCGTTTCCTGCACGGCATCCTCGGGAATGTCGAGGGCAGGAATGATGGCGGCGACATTGTTTTCTGAAATGCCGAGCGGGCTGCCGTCCGCCATGTAGTAGACCGAACCGACGATGGCGCCGTTGATCGTGTACGACGAAACATCAACGCCGGGACGGCCGCTGGAGATGTTCTGGATAGCAAACGAGCTCGATGAGTTCGGAGCGCCATTTGCAGGCGTTACACCTGCGCTGAGCTGGACAAGATCAAAGACGTTGCGGGTAAGCAGGGGAACACGATCAATCGTCTCTGAAGAAATGAGCTGGCCAACAGTGGAGTTAGTCGCTTCCACCAGTGAACTGGACTCGTTGACCGTGACAACCTCGTTAACGCCACCAACGGCCATAGTCACGTTGGCGCTGGAAACCTGATCGACTGAGACGTTGACGTTTTTGGCCACGACCGTTTCAAAGCCCGGAGCGGTCACGGTGATGTCATAGGTTCCCGGAGCAAGCGAGACAAACGAGTAGATGCCTGCAGCGGTTGAAACGGTGGAAAGTTTCACGCCAGTGGCGCGGTTTTGTGCAACGACCTTGGCGCTGGGGATGATTGCGCCTGTGGAATCGGCAACCTGTCCGCTGATTCCGCCTCTGCCCGCTTGCGCAAGAACGGCGGCGCAACAACAGAAGAGCAGGGTGAGGAAGAACGGGAGGCAGGCAAATGACGGTCTGCGTAGCAGCATGCTCATAGGCAACTCCTGGACATAAACCCTGATTAAAACGTTTGAATCTCTTGACAAGTGAATGTAAATGTATGATTGATTCATTTTGAAGTCAAGAACAATTCTTTCCTCGATCTGCCGCTTTCGCCTGCTGTAGATTGAGCTCACCAGGGTAGAAACCCAACGGCCAAACCGCAGAATGGCGCTGAGTCGCAACCTCCAGAAAACGGGGAGAACCGAAGATGGCACAACGTAAATCCGGTCATGTCACTCTGCACGACGTCGCAAACGCCTGCGGATATTCGGTTTCAACGGTATCGATCGTTTTGAGTGAAGCGCCACTTTCAAACAACGTCGCAGCCACAACACGTGCTCGCATTCGTGAGGCCGCGCGAAATCTCGGCTACCATCCTGACGCGTATGCCCGTTCCCTGCGCAGCCGCAGAAGCCGCACCATCGGCGTGCTGTCTTATGACCTGTCAGACCCGTTCTGCATTCCCATCGTGCAGGGAATCCAGTCTGGTTTGGAGACGGCTGACTACCTGCCGTTGCTGATGGATGCGCAGGCACAGCGCAAGCTGTTCGACAGCTATCTGAAGATGATCCTCGAACGTCGCGCAGAGGGCCTGATCGTCATCGCCAGTTGGGTGTTTGAAGAGACCAACCTCCTCGCAGACATCGAGAAGAACCACGTGCCAATCGTGATCCTTGGGCGCGATCTCACCAAGCGAAAGATCCACTCCATGCTGATTGACAACCAGACCGGAGGCGCACTGGCACTGCGCCATCTGGTGGAGCTTGGACACAGGCACATTGCGGTGATCCGCGGTCCAGAGGAGCTGTTTGACAGCGCTCCACGCTGGTCTGGCATTCAGCGTGAAGCAGAATCCGCAGGAATTTCCTTTGACGAAAAACTTGTGTTTCAATTGCCCAGTCTCAGCGATCCAACATCCGGTTTTGAGGGGGGCCGCGCACTCGCTGCGCAGATGCTTGCCACCGGTCGCCGGTTTACGGCAGTGGTGGCATTCGACGATCTGACCGCGCTGGGCGTCATGCGCGGCCTTACTGAAGCCGGACTGCAGATTCCGCAGAACTGCTCCATCGTCGGCTTCGATGACGTTCTGCCCGCCGCGGTCGCCACGCCAGGAATCACCACCGTGCACCAGCCCCTGCTGCAGATGGGGCTGACAGCCGCTCAGTGGACTCTGGAGGCTATCGAAGAACGGGGGAAGAAACCTCGTGTGCACCTGCAGCGCGCCGAGCCGGTTCTGGTGATACGCGGTTCAACGTCGTCCCCCGCCAAACGCACGCGCGGCCACGAACGACGAAAGCTCACTTGACATGCGCAGGCAAATGGAGGATATTCCCCTCATTCAAACGATTGAACCGCAGAACGCGCAGGTTCCAATTACATCGCGCCGCGAACAGCTCGATACCGGCGCCGCAGGGCCTCATCCACAACAGAAAGCACGGGAGCTTATGAGACGCATCCTGTCCTGCCTGCTCATCGCCTTCGCCGCGCCGACAGCGCTGCACGCCGCCAAGACAACCCGCCTGGCCGAGGGATGGTTCCTTCAGTCGTCTTGCAAGCTCAGCGCAGACGGCACTGCGCTTTCCTCGCCGGACTACTCCACCCATGACTGGATAAAAACCACCGTACCAGCAACGGTGCTTGCTGCCCAGGCAGCAGCCGGACTTGTGCCGGACCCGTACTTTGGTGACAACCTTCGCAACCTTCCCGGCGTGAGCTATCCGCTCGGTCATAACTTCTCAAATCTCCCCATGCCTGCGGATAGCCCATATGTCTGTGGCTGGTGGTATCGCACGGAGTTCACCGCACCAAAGCCTGATCACGATGGCCGCGTATGGCTGCACTTCGGGGGTATCAATTACCGCGGAGAGATCTGGCTCAACGGGAAGCGCATTGCGGATCGCACGCAGGTGGCTGGTGCATATCGCATTTATGACTTTGACGTAACCGATGCAATCAAGCCCGGCGCCATCAATGCACTCGCAGTAGAGACGTTCGCGCCCACTGAAAAGGATCTCGGCATCAACTGGGTCGACTGGAATCCGTGCCCTCCGGATAAGGACATGGGGCTGTGGGGTGACGTCGAGTTGACGCAGACCAGCGCAGTGACCGTGAAGTCGCCAGCAGCCTTCACGCACTTCGTCGATGGCTCTCTCGACAAACCAGAGTTGACGGTTTACGCCGAGTTGCATAACGCAGCAGACCACGCTGTGCGCGGCACGGTGTCGGGTGAGGCTGCAGGCGCGCACTTCGAGCAGTCGATTGAACTCGCCGCACATGAGGATCGCACAGTTGTGTTCACGCCAGCGGAGTTTGCTTCGCTTCGGCTGCACGACACGAAGCTCTGGTGGCCGCGACAGATGGGCGAGCCGCACCTGGAGCCGCTCACTGTGCGCTTCAGCGAGCAGGGGCGCGTGCTTGACGAAGCGCAAGCGAAATTCGGCGTCCGCGAAATTACAGCGGAATACACGACGAATGGAAGCCGGCTGTTCCGCGTCAACGGCAAGCCAATCCTCATTCGCGGAGCCGGTTGGTCGCAGGACATGCTTCTGCGGACGGACCCGAAGAAACTGCGCAATCAGATTCGTCTTGTAGAGGACATGCATCTGAACACCATCCGGCTCGAAGGAAAACTTGAAACCGAAGACTTCTTCCGCATGGCGGATGAAGATGGACTTCTGGTCATGCTGGGCTGGTGCTGCTGTGATCACTGGGAACACTGGAAGGATTGGACGCCGGAAGATCTGACGATCGCGACACAATCGCTGCGCGCGCAAATGCTACGCCTGCGGCAGCACGCAAGCCTGCTCGTCTGGCTGAACGGTAGCGATAACCCACCACCAGCCAATGTCGAGAGCGCGTATCTGAAAGTCGAGCAGGAGACGCACTGGCCCAATCCGATCCTGTCCTCAGCGACTGGAACCGCAACATCCGTGACTGGTGACAGCGGCGTTAAGATGACCGGCCCATACGATTACGTTGCGCCCAGTTACTGGTATCTCGATAAGACCAACGGCGGTGCCTACGGATTCAACACGGAAACCAGCCCAGGACCGGCAATTCCATCGCTTGCGAGCCGGAAGAAGTTCCTTCCGGATGCCGCCGCATGGCCTCCAAGCGCAACCTGGAGCCTGCATTACGGCGGCGGCAAATTCGTTAACCTCGAAGCCTTCAACGAGGCGATGGAGGCCGTGTATGCGAAGCCTGCGTCTGCCTCAGACTATGAGCGCATTGCACAGGCCATGGAATATGACTCAGAGCGTGCGATGTACGAGGCGTATTCGCGCAACAAGTACAACGCCACGGGCGTAATTCAGTGGATGCTGAACAATGCCTGGCCATCAATGATCTGGCATCTCTACGACTACTACCTGGATGCCGGCGCAGGGTACTTCGCCACCAAGAAGGCGTGCGAGCCAATCCACATCCAGTATTCCTATGACGACCAGTCAATCGTCGTCGTCAACAGTACCTATGGCCTCGCGCAGGGCCTACGCGCCTCCGTCTCCGTACACAACTCTGCATGGAACGAGTTGTTCAAGTCCGAGTCCGCCGTCATTGCATCGCCAGACAGCGCCCAGCGCCTGCTCGTCCTGCCAGAAAAGCTCTTCACCGGCGCCGACCGACTGTTCTTCATTGACCTGAAGCTGACCGATGAAACCGGCAAGACGGTGAGCCGCAACTTCTACTGGATACCAGGAACGCTGACGACGTTCGATTGGCCGCGCACGGACTACACGCACACCCCGGCTCTGCGGCATGAAGATCTGACTGAATTAGCGCACCTGCCGCAGGCAACCATTGCAGCAAAAGCAGAGGTAGTGAAGAGCGAGCATGGAAGAGAACTGCGCGTGCATCTCCAGAACACGTCTTCTGCTCTCGCATTTCAGGTGAGTGCCGCGGCACGCACAGTGAATGATGAACTGATCGCGCCCGTATTCTGGTCAGACAATTGGATTGAATTGACACCGGGTGAATCCACTACGCTGACGGCGCTATTGCCAGAGGATGCTCCACCGGCTCCAGCCGTGCATATCAGCGGTTGGAATATTCAAGCTGCAACACTTGTTCCAAACCCGATGGAGTAGCTCAGACAAACCATGGCAGTGGACACCGCAAGCAACACCACAATAGGGCTACGACGTTCTCTTCGCTTTAGGGATCTGGTGCTTTACGGCATCATCCTGATCCAGCCCACGGCCCCCATGCCGAGCTTCGGTGTCATCTATGCCGAGTCGCGCGGCCACGTGGTCACAGCCATCCTGCTTGCCATGGTGGCCATGCTCTTCACGTCAATCAGCTACGGGCGTATGGCACGAGTCCATCCGCACGGTGGCTCTGCGTTCCTCTATGTCGGGAAGGAAATTCACACCAGCCTGGGATACCTGACCGGATGGTGCCTGGTGATGGATTACATCCTCAATCCGTTGATCTGCACAATATGGTGCAGCCGTGCAGCCATGAACTTTCTCCCCGGAGTTCCGTACGTGGCCTGGGCTCTGTTCTTTGCTCTGCTGTTCACCGTGCTGAACTGCAACGGCGTGGAAACATCCGCACGCATCAACGCAGGAATGGCCGCAGCTCTGGGTGTGGTAATTCTTCTTGTTCTTGCAGCTGCAATACGCTGGCTCCTGCACGTCGCGGCCCCGGATGCGCTCTTCTTCACCAGGCCGTTCTATAACCCGTCGACATTCCAGATGGGCGGCCTGCTGCGCGGAACCTCGATCGCCGTGCTCACCTACATTGGATTCGACGGCATCTCGACACTGACAGATGAAGCCAAGGACCCCGCGCGCAGCGTGCCGCGCGCAATCGTTTTGACGTGCTTCATCACCGGCGTTCTGGCGAGCATCGAAGTCTATGCCGCCCAACTTGTGTGGCCAGCCGGGCTCGCGTTTCCTGACATCGACACCGCATACGTGCATGTCTCTGGCAGGATGGGCGGACCCATCCTTTTCATGATCGTCAATGCATCTCTCCTCCTGGCAAACATGGGCTCTGGAATGGCATCTCAACTGGGGGCGGCTCGACTGCTCTACGCGATGGGGCAGGACGGCGCCTTGCCAAAGAGATTCTTCGGCGCCGTTCATCCCAAAAGCCAGGTTCCGCGCAATAACGTTCTCCTGATCGGAGCAATCTGCCTCGTCGGCGCGCTCATTTTCAGCTATCAGATCGGTACTGAACTCCTCAACTACGGCGCTCTCCTCGCCTTCATGGGAGTCAACTTAGCCTCGGCTCTGCGTGCATGGCGCACCGGGAGGTTTGCGCAATGGTTCCCGATGTTACTCTCGCTCGGCGGACTCGCCACCTGCGCACTCCTGTGGTGGAACCTTGGGCCGCTGGCGAAAGCAGTGGGCACTGGATGGGCCTTGACCGGAGTACTGTTCTGGATCGTGCGGCGAAACATTACCTCACTTCCCGGAGATGCAGCTTAGGCTGTCCGCTTGGGCGCTGTGCACTTGCTCTCGCCATCCCGTTCCACATGAAGGCAGAGGGAAAAGCACTGAGTGACCTGCCCTCAGTGCCGTAGAATGAGAACTCAAAATGACCCGACGGTCTTTGCACACGCTACTGGCAGAGCCAGTGTGCGCCAACGGGCAGAACAGGGTGGAAAATCAACTAGCATGCCGTCTTTTTCCAGTCCGAACTCAAGCGCAGCCACTTTCCCAGATGCTCCTGAGAAGCGTGCGTACAACCTCTTCCTGCTGCTCGTCGCGGGCCTCGGTGGCTTGCTTTACGGCATCGACGTAGGCATCATCGGCGGCGCTCTGCCTTATCTGGAAGCGACATCACATCTGTCGCCGGGACAGTTGTCCGTGATCGTCGCAGCGGTGCTGCTGGGCAGCGTCTTTTCCACCCTGTTTGCCGGCATACTTGCCGATTGGATGGGCCGCAAGAACCTGATGATTCTCAGCGGCACGGCGTTCGTTGCAAGCATCCCGATTATCGCATTCTCGCAAAGCTACTCGGCGCTGTTTTCCGGTCGTCTTCTGCAGGGCGTCAGTGGTGGACTGATCGGCGTCGTGGTGCCGCTTTATCTCGCCGAATGTCTGTCCGCATCGCAGCGCGGCAAGGGCACAGGAGTATTCCAGTGGCTACTGACACTTGGCATCGTCGTGGCCGCGCTGGTAGGCATCTACTACAGCTATCGAGTCGCAGACGTAACAAAGATTGCGGACGCCGCGGCGCTATCCGCGTTCAAAGATCAGGCATGGCGAAGAATCTTCTGGGTATCCCTGCCACCGGGCGTATTCTTCGTCGTTGGCAGTCTGTTTGTGACCGAGTCGCCACGCTGGTTGTTCCGTCGCGGAAAGCGCGAGGCTGCTCTGTCTGCATTGCTGCGCTCCCGCTCGCAGGAGCAGGCCGTCTACGAACTCGACGAAATGGAGCAGGCGGTACAAACTGCATCTGCCTCCTCCACTGGCGAGAAGGTGCGCGAGTCGCTGCTGAAGCGCAAATACGTGATTCCCTTCCTGCTTGCCTGCGCCATCCTTTCCTGCAACACCGCCACCGGCGTCAACTCCGTCATCGGCTATAACGTCGGCATCCTGTTGCAGAGCGGGCTGAGCGACGTAAGCGCTCACTGGGGCTACGTCGTCTTCACCTTCGTCAACTTTCTAGCAACGCTCTGCGGAATGATGCTGGTAGATCGCAAAGGAAGAAGGTTCCTGTTCATCTTCGGCACCAGCGGCATCATTCTGTCCATGATTGGAGTGGGCACGCTGTTCCTCACGACTGAAAAGATCAGCGTGAACGCAGCAAGCCAGATTCAACCCCTCATCGATGGACAGCAGGAGCTGACACTGAGATTCGATCGCGCGGAAGCGGAGAAGCTCCTCGCTGCTGCCGGCAACGCAGGCGGCCGAATCGACAGCGGACGCGCATCGCTCGCTATCATCTACTCCTACGGCGACTATACGGCGGCCACGAGCTTTGTTCGCTCTGACGATCTTGGTGCTGAGCCGATCCACATCACGCGCGCAAATGCGCTGCCCGCAAACAAAGTGGAGTCGTTCTTCAAGAATCCCTTCGCAAACCTCGATGCCGCGCATACGGCTCCGCTGAAGATCCAGAAGGCCGTACTGGGCAGCGTCCCCGGCTCGAACCACGGATGGATGGTCGCGCTCGGTCTCTACCTGTTCATGGCCTTCTATGCCGTAGGGCCGGGAGTATGCGTGTGGTTAGCACTCTCGGAATTGATGCCCACCCGCATCCGCTCGAACGGCATGAGCATCGCACTGGTGATCAATCAGCTCGTCTCAACCACGCTGGCAGGCATCTTCCTGCCGTTCGTGAGCAAGTACGGTTACTCGTCCATGTTCTACCTGTTCGCGGGCTTCACGGTCATCTACTTCATTGTCGTCACATTCGCCATGCCGGAGACGAAGGGCAAGACTCTTGAGGAGATCGAAGCCTACTTTGAGGGCAGCACGGAAAAGCTTTAGTCACGTGACGCCAATATTCACAAGGGCCGGGATGCAGCCAAGCATCCCGGCCCTTGTCACATCTGTGCGACTCTCGGTGGCGGCGAACCCTGTCCAAGATCATAAGCCGTGAGTAACTCGCCAGTATCACTCCAAAAACAACCGGCAGGCGCTGACCGGTTACGGCCGCCTCCTGCAGCCCACGAGACGCTAGTTCACCGGCGAAACAGTCCCAGCAAGAGTCATGTCGATGTGAACTTCCTTTGCGACCTTGAGAATGAAGATGCTCGGATCTTTGAGTCCCCACTTCACATAGGGAACAATGAAGCTTCCCTTCGCGGAAAGGCCTGTACCTTCGACGTGTACTTGCATCGGTACTGTAATTTCATGCGATGCGCCATGCAACGTGAACGCACCTGTGACCTGGATCGTGGAATCGCCCGAGGCCGCAATTGTGCCCTGGTAGCTCTGCGGCTGGAAGGTGACGTCTGCAAAATGCGACACATCGAGAACATCTGTGTGCATCTTTTTGTCGCGCCCGGAGTCACCGCTCTCACCGCTGGCAGCGGAAACCACAATCAATCCCGATATCTTCGCTGCACCGCGATCAAAGTGGATAGAGCCGGATGTGACGTGAAATGAACCGTGAACTTCGTGCCCTGTGCCGGAAAGCGCAAATGCCACACTGCTCGATCCAGGGTTGACGGTAAACGTCTGCTGCTGCGCGAACGCAAGGCGCGAGCACAGTGCAACGGATGCGGCGAGCAGAAATACTGCGATCTTCATGATCGGTCTCCGTAAGGTTGAGGAATGTTATTGGGGAGTGGATCGGAGCATAGGGCTCTCGAGCCAGAGAACAAGGGAAGCAATATCGTGATCGGCTAACACCTCATGTCCCGGCATATCAGTGCCGGACATGCCAAAACGAACGACACGCGCAAGTGCATCACGCGGCTGCGATTGTGCGAATGCGTGAAGAGCAGCACGATCTGGAGGAGATTTATGGAATCCGTCTTTCCAGCGCAGCCTTGCCGCACCGCGGTCATCATGACACGTAGCGCAGGCACGCCCGTACAGCCGTTCCCCCTCACTGACGGATGCCGTTGCCCACACGCCTTCTGACGGGCGCCACGCCGCCTGCGCCTGCACATGCTCTGCTGAAGGCGTGTGAAGACTCGCGAGATAGGAAACAAGATCGTCGCCACGAGCATCTCCAAATAGAAACGCATAGGGCGGCATCGCAGAGTGATCGCTCAGAGCCACCGGATCCATGAGATGTGCACGCAGCCAAAAAGTTGAGCGACGCGCCCCCACTTCAGCCAGATCCGGCCCCTGACGACGATTGCCAATTAGCGGGGGTGCCTGCGCTCGCACCCGTTCAACAGGAGTGCTCGGCCCCCACATTTGCTCATCCAGTGATGACGGACGCACATATTGCGAGTGGCAACTGATGCAACCTTCTGCGATGTAAACTCTGCGGCCGCGCTCCTCCGCAGAAAGCGTGGCGGCTGTTGCACTCGGCTGAGCAATACGCCAGAGTGGTACGGCGCACGCCAGCGCTCCGGCAAGCAACAGCAGTTCTCGTCGACGTGCTGCCCACACAGCGCGCAGTGCAGGAAGCAGAACCACCGCAGCGGCCAACACGACAAATCCGCTCGGCACCATGCCGAGATGCTGTCCCATTCCGATGCCCAACGCCGAGCCTGTCCACCCGGCAACGGCATAAAGCCACCCGGCGCGGCGCGCCCGCTCGCCCAGTGAAGCGGCGCCGCTGAGCGACGACGGATACGCCACAAGTGCAACCGAGTAAAACGATACGCCCGCCGGATAAAGCACGGACGCAGACAAGATGCTTGCAGGATGCGCGAGCAAGAGGCACGCTGCTCCCAACGCAAGAACAGCTGCACACAGCACTACTGGAAAGTGACGCGAGCGCAAGAGAAGCGCAGCACCGACGGCCGCGACAAAGTGCACTCCCGCATTAATCCAGAGGTGCGCGGTTCCCGTCCAGGTTCCCGCCTTCAGCAACGCAGTGTGCTGAATAATGAAGAACGCGGCCGAGTCGAGCCACACCAGCGCCGCGAATGCAGCCAGAATCATCAGAAAGGGCGGGGAGGCGAACACCGGTTCCTGTGCCACCGACTCAGCACGCTGCGACGAAGCAACCGCGATGCCCACGACGCACAGACCACACGCTATCGCTGCCTGAGCGGACGGCTTGCCTGCAAAGACCGCAGGAACATTGCAGAAGGCATAGCCCAGGCCGGTCCCGATACCTGCGACCAGAACGATAGAACGCGATCCGCACCACGAAGCCAGATGTGTAACCAAAGCGACCGTGAGGATGCCAAGCCCCGCACCGATGAGTAGGGCAATCGGAACTGCAAGCATTGAAGCCACGGGCGCCAGCGCAATGAGCGCCGCCAAAGCACTTACCGCCAAGCCACTACACACCAGCGTGGAGGGACGCAGACGATCGATCAGACGCGGCGTTGCCAGGCTGAACAGAATGCCTGCGAAGGCCATGGCCGTCATCACGGGGGTCAGAGCTGCTGCGGGCACACCAAGCTCAGTGAGTCGCGCCAGAAAGCCGAACTGAGCAAAGATCAGAAAGTACGCATACGTAACCGCAACCAGCGCGACTCCGCGCCAGCCAGCGAAGATACGTTCAATCTGCATCGCGCAGCCACCTCTGACGCAGGCCCACAGCCTGGATCGCGGCGCAGCCGCCATCAAAGAATGCAACCATGAGCCATTCCGCAGGTAGCTGCCCAGTAATAACGCTCTTGGCGATAAATAGTGCAACTGCGCTACGCGTAAACGCGGTGAGAAGCCAGACCGTTTCAAGACGCTCAGACGAGGGCGTCATCATCAGAAGCAGCAGTCCATAAAGACACGCCAGGCCCACCGAAAGAACAAACGCTCCAATGTAGGAGATGTACGGCGCCGCCTCGTGCGGAACATCAATCCCAATAAGTCGCAGAGTAGCTAGCGGCGCAATGCAAAGCAACCAGCCCGTGCCAGTGTCAGAAAGACCAGTCAAAGCCTGATAGGCAATTAGCGCTTTGCTCTTCACGCGACCTCCACTTCCATTGGCTCACGCACTGCGCGCGCTGCATGTCCAGATAGAGAGAACGCCGCCGCCCACCAATCCAGTGACGCAAAGAGCATCGCGAGACCTGTCAGCAGACGCAAGAAGTAGATCAGCTCGCGCATAGGCCCAGGCATCACCGTGAATGCAGGATTCACTGCTTCGAACCCGCCAGCCACGAACATCAGAACCACGTACGCAAGCACCCCACCATTCCACGCCACGAAAGAGCCTGTGCGTGTCAGCACCCACGCATCGGACTCACTCAGCAGTTGCGTCATGACAAAGAGCAGGAAGGCGCTCAGGAATCCGGCCATGGCCATCAGAGAATGAGCGACCAGCGCATCAGTAAACTTGACGCGGTCAAGCACGCCGGGGAGAAAGAGTACCCAGCCCGTCACAACCAGTCCACCCCACCACCACTGAAACGCGAGCCGCCATCGCGCAGTTGACGCCTTCCATACAAAGGCGCCATAGTAAGCTGGCACCGCAGGAATCCACAGCAGCAAACTGGCAAGGCTCAGCCATTGGGCCGGGATGTGATGGCTGACGTCTGCCCGTCCCAGCATCACGCAGAGCAAAGCTTCCGCCGCCAGCGCCCCCCAGGCGAAGAGGAACACTCCGCGACAGCGCACACGCCGCTCTGCTATTCCAAGCGGAACAACGAGAAGAAGTGCAACCACGCCCAATGACGACTCGAGCTGACTTTGTCCGGTAGGTCCACCAGTGTCGGGGTTTACGTGCGGATAACCTGTGGAGCTGGACGCAACATAGAGCGCTGCTGGTACAGCAAGAAGCGCGAGCAGTCCAGCCGCCTTCAACGCAAGAGCCGCGCCACGCAATCCCTGCCCGCGCAACTGCTCGAAGAGCGCAAGGACCAGGAACCCCCACAGCGCGAGCAGAGCAGCGATAAAGAACACGCGGGCAAACCCCGTCCAATCAAGAAAGAGTTTTCCGCTTGAGTTCCCGCTGAGCCACGAGAGACAGCCGACGAAAAGCGCGGCAGACCACAACCACACCAGCGCGCGGCACCAGTGAGCCATCCGCCCGCTTCCTGCGCCATAAACGTGGAACAGAAATGCGAGCATCGGGAGACTGGCCCAGCCAAACAGCGCTGTGTTCATGTGCACCATCATCCATCGCCCATAAGTCCATTCACCAAGCCACAAATTGAGAGACGGAACCAGCAGAAGGATCGCGAGCATTACTCCGATCGAATTGCCAACTGCGAGCCACGCCAGCGCATGCCAAACTGCGGAAGCAGTCCCGCGCGACGTATCAGCGGCAATTCGTTCACTGGCCATGCTCAATCCTTCCGTTGCGCATCACCACTGAGTGATCGCACGCAGATGCCAGCGCACGATCATGTGTAGCCATCAGGAGCGTCAACCCATCGTTTCGCGTAAGGCTCAGCAGCAGTTCAAAAACCACAGCGCTGGTGCGTTCGTCGAGCGATCCCGTTGGCTCATCGGCAAGCAGGATGCCCGGCCGATTCATCAGTGCGCGACAGATAGCAGTACGCTGACGCTCTCCGCCAGAGAGCTTCTGGATGCGATGGTGAATGCGATCCTGCATCCCCGTGCGCGCGGCCAGTTCATGAAGGCGCGCCTCAGCTGCACTGCGACGCACTCCAGCTGCGATCGCCGGCAGAAGACAGTTTTCCTCCATCGTCAGGTCGGGAACCAGATTGTGCAGTTGAAAAACAAACCCAACTTCATGCCGCATGAAGCGCACCATGTCCCGCTTGCCATCGAGCGGCATACCATTGACAGCAATCGAGCCCCTGCTCGGGACATCAAGCCCACCCACAAGATGCAATAGCGTGCTCTTGCCGCATCCGGAAGGCCCGCACAGCGCCACCGTCTTCCCTGCGTGTACGGTAAGATCGACGCCATTCAGCACCGCAATGGCGCCATCGTCGTAGCTCTTCCACACGCTCTCAACGTGGATGACCGGCTCGGTGCGTTCGTTATTCGCGTGTGTCGTCATTCGAATCGCAATGCCTCCACTGCCTTGCTGCGTACGGCATACGCTGCCGGATAAAGCGCGCCAACGAGTCCTGTACCAAGCGCGAGAAGCACCACAATCAGCATCACCGCCGGATGCAGCGAGGTATCGACATAACCGTGCAATGCGGGTGCGAGCTTCAAACCCAGCAGCGCAGCCGAGCCCAACGCCAGGCCCGCCAGCGCCCCGGCAAGAGAGATCGCCGCAGCTTCACCAAAAATGACTGCGGCAATTTGGATATGCGAAAATCCGGCGACGCGCAGGATCGCAATCTCGCGAATTCGCGTAAACACTGACATGATCATCGTGTTTGCAACGCCGAGGCCGCCAAGCACCAGACCACATCCGCCCACGGCCCACGCAGTCGCTTTCAGAATCTTGAACTGCGAATAGGACCGCGAAAACTCGGCATCTTCAAGCGCGATGAGATTTGGGAAGGTGCTTCGAACCTGGCGCTTGAAAGCCGCGGCATCATCCCGGTTGTGCAGCTTCACCGTAACCACTGAAGACCCCTCTTTGTGAAAGAAGGTACGAGCGTCAGCCAAAGGCATGAACACGCCGCCGTCTTCAAATCCATTGCGCGTACGAATAATGCCCGCGACGCGGAATGTTCCGTGGCCAATGGGAATCTGCGTACCGCTCGATGCGCCAAGGAACTCCGCAGCGCGCTGGCCCAGCACAACCTGGCCAGCCTGACCAAAGGACTCTCCGCCGCCGGAGATCCAATCCGCTTTTGCGATGCGCGCATCCTCGCGTGTAACACCAAAGCAAGTGATGATTGGATGATCCGTGCTTGAGACAACACCGAACAGCACAGGATCAACGTGGGCAACGGTGGGCCATGCCGCAATTTGCGCAGCCGCCGACGGCGCCACATCGCTGAAGAACAGGTCCGAGACATTGCGCTCAAAGACAATGATCTCTGCACCACTGGAGAGAATCCCTGAGAACATGCCAATCGCCCCTTGCAGAACCGTAACCACGGTCAGCATGGCGGCCACGCTGAACGCGATTCCGGCAACGCTGAGCAGCGTTCGAATGCGATGGCGAAGTAGGTTAACCAGAATCAAACGCAGAAAGATCATCGGCCTCGATCAATCGGTACTGCTCCTGCCCGCTCGAGCAGAAGGCTGAATTCAGACTTGAACAACCCGCGAAATCCGCGCAGAAAGTTGAGCGATGAATTGGCAGCGCACAGCTGCCCGAGCGTTCGATCGCCAGCCCGCATCAGACGTGCGAGCCGCTCAACCGCCCCCGGAACACCGAGCAGTAACGCCACATTTGGGCGCCCAAGCGCCCGGTCCCGCGCAGCAGTCTTGCCGGTTTCGGCAGTTGGCCCAAGCACATCCTTCACGTCATCCACAAGCTGATAGGCAAGCCCCCAGAACAGGCTGATCCGTTCAAGCAACTGGATCTGGCGACGCGGAGCACCCTGCATGATCGCAGGCCATGCGAGCGCCAGTGCAATGAGGGGCACCGTCTTGCCTCGCGCCACTTGTTCTGCAGCCTGCACTGTATGAGGGAGATCGCGGTAGTTCAGATCGAGGCTCTGGCCATGCAGCAATCCGCTGATGCCGAGCTGCCGCTCGAGGTACACAAACGCCTCACGCTGCCGTGCCGGCGGGCATTGGCTTGCTGCGCTCCAGCAGAGGGCATACGCGCGATTGATCAGTGCAAGCGCCGCCAGGATTGCCCCCGATTCGCCATGGCGCAGGTGCACGCAGGCGTCGCCGCGGCGGGTCGATGCATCATCCATGCACGGAAGATCATCGAAAACCAGCGAAGCTGTGTGGAAGTACTCGAGTGCCACGGCCAGGTCGAGCGCTGCTTCCGCATCCACCCCGTAGGCCGTCGCAGTCCGATAGGCAACCTGCGGACGGATCATGGCGCCCTGCCGTACAAGCAGGCTGCCGAGGGCATGCATTAAAGCTGGTGCAGTACCCGCAGGAATCGCCATCCGCGCTTCAACCGCTCCCTGCAGCACCCCGCGCAAGCGTCTGCCAATGTCGCGCGAAGACGGTCTCTCCCGTCTCCAATCAGGCCACCGGTCCGTGCTGACAGTCCATCCCATTTGCGCCATCCTCAGTTCTCCGGATTGTATTTGCACCAGGTCTAGTTGAGACGGTCGCAGAGGGCCGCCGTAAGCGATTCCTCCGCCCGCACAGATGACGTTTTGTTCATCTTCACGCCTGCGGCATTTGCATGCACGGCCTTGTAACTGAGAATACCTACGCAGCATGACGCAAAACCAACATCAACATGACGTCTCCTTCATCTTCGATCCCGTTGTGCCTCCGTGTTGATGTACGCAAAGTGAGGTGATAACGCGGAGGCCAATGCACTACCATTCCTCTCATGCGATTGCTGTTGGTGGAGGACGAGCGCGACATCCAGATCTTTCTCGAGCAGGCGCTCACAGAGGCCGGTTACCAGGTGGACGTGGCCGTGGACGGCCGCAGGGCAGAAGAGCTGGCAGCGCTGCAGCCGTACGACATTCTGATCGTTGATCTCGGTCTCCCTGATCAGGACGGCATGACACTGATTACTCGGCTGCATCAGATTGGTGTGGATGCGCCCGTGCTGATCCTTTCTGCGCGGCGCTCAGTCGATGACCGCGTGCGCGGACTCGAGCAAGGTGGCGATGACTATCTCACCAAGCCGTTTGCACTGGCCGAACTGCTGGCACGCTTGCGCAACCTGATCAAGCGAAACGCCCCACCAGGCGGTGAAAACACCCGCCTGCGCGTTCAAGACCTGGAGCTCGACCTGCTGCGCCGAGAGGCAACGCGCGCCGGGCATGTACTCCAACTCACCCAACAGGAATTTGTGTTGCTTGAGTACCTGTGCCGGAATGCAGGCCGTGTTGTGACGCGCTCCATGATTCTCGACCAGGTCTGGGGCATCCGCATCCAGCCAGACACCAACGTCGTCGATGTACACATCTACCGTTTGCGCGGCAAGGTTGACACCGCTGGGTTACAGCCACTGATACGCACGTTGCGCGGAGTTGGATATGTCCTCAAGGATCGCTAGGCCCGTCATGCGCAGCGCAGCTTGGCGCATCTCATTCTGGGCTTCGCTCGCATTCACCTGCGGCACCATCCTCGTCTTCATCTTCCTTGATCGATTTGTTGCCAACGACATACAGCGCCGCAGCGATGCCTGGTTGAGTGGTGAGGTCGAGGTGCTCGGCGACGTGGCTGCGCACACCCCGCATGACGCACTCTATAGCCGCGTGGTCGGCGAAGTAGCTGAACTCGCTTCGCGCGAGGTGCCCAACCGTGACACCGAGACACCTCCTGCCTCCGAAACCGCTGAAAACGACTCGGTATTCTTTCTGCAAACTGATCAGAATGGCTCCGTCAAGCTTTGGGTTGGGCAAGGAGACGGGCGCCCACAGCTGGCTGCAATCAAGGCCAGGCAATTAGCTTTCATCCATCCTGCAAGCATTCGTATCGTGGGCAGCTCGATCCCCTTTCGAGTGGCTTCAATCGCGCTCTCTGATGGCAGTCGCGTGTATCTTGGACTCTCTGAGCGAGACGAGCTGCGTGTGCTTCGCAAACTGCGCGTGCGTTTCTTCCTGCTCTGGCTCTCACTCGTTCTGATGGGCTCCGCGATCGTGTTCTTCACTTCGCGCCGGATGCTGCTGCATGTTCGCCAGATCTCCGAAGCCGCTTCGAGAATCGGTCAAGAAGATTTAAAGACGCGCGTTCCAGTTCCCGCTGCGAACGACGAGATCGCCCAATTGGCTCACACCCTGAACCACATGCTCGATCGCATCGAGAGTACCGTCGAGCAACTGCATACCATCACAGGCTCCCTGGCTCACGACCTTCGCAGCCCACTAACGGCAATACGCGGCAAACTCGAGACGTCGCTTGCAGGCATGCGTGATCAGAAGCAGCTTGAGTCCCTCGCCTCAGCCGTTGAGGAACTTGACCGGCTCACGAATTTCCTCAACACGTCACTCGACGTCGCAGAGGCAAAGGCAAATGCCTTGCGGCTCAAGCCAGTAGCCATGGATCTGGATGCCCTTCTGCATACGATGTACGCGCTGTACGAGCCATCGCTATCAGAGAAAGGCATTACTGCGGTCCTGCAAAGTGCTGGCTCATTGGAACTCGTCTGTGATGAAGGCTTGATCCATCGCATGGTCGCCAATCTCTTTGACAATGAACTCACACACCTCAAGCCGCAGGGGCGCGCTACATTCTCTCTGCAGCGCCGCGGCAACACCGCGCACCTTACTGTGCAGGATGACGGCGCTGGCTTTGATGAAGAGACACTCGTGCATCTATTCAATGGCCGAGTCAAAGGGCGGAAGTCCCATGGCCACGGTCTGGGACTGGCGTTTGTCCACGCTGTCGTACGGGCTCATCATGGAACCGTGGATGCCACCAACGCCCCAGGAGGCGGCATCCACATTGAAATATCACTGCCACTTGTGCCGGAAGTCTCAGCTACTGCAAACCCAGCGCCCACTGCCTGATTCAGCATTTGTCGTTTTGCATCGGCATTGCGCCAGCCCTCTACGCAACCAGCTCGACAGTGAGTTCTTCAATCGGGGCTGCGTGGAACAACGCCTCCAATTCGCCTGAGTTCGCGAACGTCTTGCCAGTCACATGCCGTGCTGGAAACGTGAACGTTAACGAGGGCTCTGCGAACGGCCACGGAGCCAGGCGAAATCGGCGCGGGCCGAGTGGCTCCACCGTGACTTCGGCGGCAGTTCCGTCATTCAGCGGAAGCGGATGCAGCAGATGCGCCGGTCGATCGAAAGCAACACAAGTCAGCAGCGAGAGATTGTCGCATGCCTGCAGCAGTCGGAAGTGCTCCGTAATCATTGCAGCCGCCTTCTCTTTTGCAGGGATCGTCGCATCCGCTGAAATCTGGGCGCGCAGCTCGGTTTGGTACTCAAGCTGTCGCGCAAGAAACGCATCGAGCAATGCGAGCCCATCACGCGCGATCGTGGTGCGGTCTGCATGTGCTGTGAGCAGGTTGTAGGTATGCATCGCGATCAGCAGACCTGCATAAGCATCCTTCTCCGCGATAATGCGCACCGCACGATCGCGCACAGCAAGATACTCTTCCAGGTCGATCTCTTCAAATGCTGAGTACTTTCCGACCAGCTCAATTGAAAATGCAGAGGGCTTGCCTTGCCGCGTTATCGTGGGGTGCGCGTCGCGCACAGCCCATCCGTCGTCGTGGCGCGCAATGCCGTGCAACACATGGCCCCGTGGCTCCGGTCGGCGAAATTGCTCGTTACCCCAAGCCACGGCAAACGCCCCGGCGAGATCTGCGTGATCAGGGTGGCGAATCAGCCACCAACCATTCTCTGATTCCATGCGCAACATCGTTCCCCTCCCTCTACTCGCTCGCCGTTGCTCGGCTGGATTCGTGCCAGTTATGTAGCAGCAGCCACTCCACAAACATCACGACAAAGAAGAATGCAAAGCCCAGCACCGTCGCCGCCAGCACTAAAGCAAACAGGTAACTAATCTCCATCTGATTGCTCGCATAGAGAATTGCGTAGCCCAGCCCGCCCTCGCCCACGCGTGTCGAGCCGGCAAACAGTTCGCCCGTCAGCCCCCCGATCACACTGATGCCTGCAGCGATGCGAACTCCCGTAAACAGATGTGGCAACGCATACGGGAGGCGCAGCTTAAGAAGCACCTGCGCAGGCGTAGCGTTGTTCATCATGAAGAGCTGAATCAGATTCTCATCCACGCTGATCAGCCCCTGCGTCGCATTGGCGATCACAGGGGCCAGGCAAATGATGAACGTAACCACCATCACCGCTGCAATACCCGCTCCAACCCAGTTAATAATTAGCGGCGCCACAGCTACAATCGGCACAGTCTGCAGCAGAATCGTGTACGGATAGACCAATTGCCGAAGAGCCCTCCACTGCGCAAACACCATGGAGATCACCATGCCGGCAAGAATCGCAGCAACCAGCCCTCCAGCCGCTTCAATGGTTGTGATCCACAATGAATTCACTAGCGACGGAAAACGCACATAGAGCGCCGTGGCCACTGCCAGCGGCCCTGGCAAGATATAGGGAGGTACGTGACTCCATGCGACAGCGCGGTCCCACGCGGCCACCAGAACGGCAAATACAATTGCGCTGTTCAGTGCTATCCATCTCTTCTTCACGCAGCACTCCCTCCGTGCGAAACACTCCGCAGCACGCGCGATGCTTTCGTAACAAGCGATTCGAATGCCTCGGTCTCGCGAGTTTCTTCTGTACGCGGCCACGGAAGATCCACGCTGAGCTCATGCGCCACGCGGCCTGGATGAGGTGCAAGCACTACAATTCGCGACGAAAGGAACACAGCCTCCGATACAGAATGCGTTACGAAAATGACCGTCCACTTCTGCTCCTCCTTCAGCCGCAGCAGTTCCTCGTTCAGCCGGTCGCGCGTCATCTCGTCTAGCGCAGCGAACGGCTCATCGAGCAGCAGAATGCGCGGCCGGCTTGCCAGCGCGCGCGCAATCGAAACGCGCATCTTCATTCCGCCCGAAAGTTCCCGCGGATATCGCTTTGCCACATGACTGAGCCCAACCAGTTCCAGCATCTTCGCCACGCGCTCCTCGCGCACGGCACGGGCAGCGTAGTCCAGTTCCAGGCCAAGACCGACGTTGCGTTCCACTGTGCGCCATGGAAGAAGGGTCGCATCCTGAAAGATGAAGCTCATCGTCTCGCGGGCGGCAGCCGGCGTCATGCCGTTCACGCGCACCTCACCGGTGGTCGCCGGACTCAAGCCGCTAATCAGCTTCAGCAGCGTAGATTTGCCGCAGCCTGAAGGGCCAAGCAACGTGACAAACTCACCGCGTTCGACCGACAGAGAAACGTCTTCCAGCGCAAGCGAGCCGCTGCGAAAGCGCTTCGTTACCGCGCTTAGCTGAACCTCTGGCACCGTGCCGGCAGCGCCTACCATGCATGTTCTCCCTTCACCGGCAGCAGAAGCGCAGACGGATATTCAGACGTGTGCACAATCTGTTGCGTTGAGCGCGCCCAGTTCCAGCAGTCAGCCTCCTGCGCCAACGCGCCGGTTGATGGATTGCGATCATAGAGAGGAAAAGCCGAGCTTGAGATTTCCAGTCGCAGAGTCTCGCCCTGCTCCAGCACAAACGCTGTCGGCTCCAATGCAAACTCCCATCGCTGCACCGTGTCAGACTTGTAGCCGCTCTCGCGAAACAACCACGAACTGCGCGCGATGCCAATGCAAACAAACTCCGCACGCCCAGTAGCAGTTACGCGCACGAGCTTGGCAACAAGATCCGCATGGGACGCAGATGTTGCCGCAAACAGACGTACGCGCGGCTGACCTACAATCTCCACCGCACGTCCCGTCGGCTCGCCCGAATAAATAAGTACGTTGTTTCCCATCTCCAACACAGACTGATCGCTCGGCCCGCTGAGTGCCTGCGGCCCACTCGGCGCCATCACCGGCACCTCAGGGTCGTACACAAAGACATCGCGTGCCTCATCGCTTTCCGGCAATGCGGCCGTCAAACATCCATCACCCTTCCGTGAGTTGGCGTTGCCCTGCGAGTGCAGATAGAGAGCGCACTCCGCAGCCTGTGGCCACTCATCCAGCGAGCGCCACTCGCTGCGTCCCAGCGCAAAGTAGCGCACGTGCAGCTCGCTCGCAAACGTGCCAGCATCCTTCAGCCAATGATCGAGCCAACGCAGCAAGACCGCATCTGTATCGAGATTTGCAGCCTCGCCCAAATTCACATCCCCCACGCGATCGCCCCATGGAATGTGAATCCACGGCCCTGCGAGCAGATACTGATGCTCGCGTGCAAATTCCGTTGCCGCGCGCGCACGCAGCGCGCAGTAGCCTGCAATCGCCCCGTCAAGATATGTGTCATACCACCCTGCAACGTGCAACGCCGGCACTGCAATCCTGTCGAACCGCGTGCTGATGTCCTGCACACTCCAGTACTCACCTGCTTCGCGATGCGCAAACCAGTCACGCACATAGGAAGGCAACTCAGGATCGGCAACCGCTGCGTGATCCGCGTACGGAGCACACAGCGCCTGTGCGCGAATACTCGCCCACGCCGCCTCAAGCCGGTCGCTCGCTGCACGCAATCCTTTGCGCCGCGCGTCCTCACGCAGCATCTGCACTCCCCAGCCAAGCGACGACGCCAGACGCAATGCGCCCTGATGATAGAACCATCCGTGATATAGATCCGCAGCGGTCATGTGCGGCGCAATGCACGCAAGCCCCTCCGGCTGCTCTGCCGCAGCAAGCAACTGCGTCGCACCCTGGTACGAAAATCCGTACATGCCGATGCGGCCATTGCATGCCGTGTGGATACGCAGCCATGCAATCGTTTCAGCTCCGTCACGGCCTTCGTTGCGGAACGGATAGAACTCACCCTCTGAGTCGCCGCGGCCACGCACGTCTTGAATCACAACGTGATAACCGTGGCGCGCAAACCACACCGGGTGCGCATAAACAACCGTCGAAGCGATGTCACGACCGTATGGCTGTCGCATCAGCAGCGTCGGCCACGGCCCTTCGCCTGCCGGATAGTAATGATCCGATGCCAGCATGACACCGTCGCTCAGCCGGCACTTCACACCGCGCTCAAGCCGCACTCCATTCCCGCAGTCGACAAGTGGCATGGATTCAGGCTCCGTGACGCGGTGTGAAGTTATAGATAGCCACGAGCAGTTCCGCAATGCGCGCGCTCGCCTCCTCGCACCACCGATTGCCGTTCTCCGCCGTCGCCGCCGTCGGATCGCCCAGCACGCCGCTCGGCGCAATGTCACGTGTAAGCCATGCAAAGTTCGCCGCACCGCCCTCCGGCTTCAACAGCTCCGCGTCGTCAACACGTGCGATGTAATTCGCCGTGTACGCATCCGTCCGCACCAGTTCCGGAGTCCCGTGCAGCAGAAATGCGGTTTCGATCTCGCCCGCATGAAAGCCATACGTCTTTTCCTGCACGCTCACGCCGTCGAACTTGGTACCAGGCGAACCGAACAGCGTAAAGGTGCGCAAGCCAAACTCTGCACGCAGATCGCGAGCCAGCACATCCACCAGTGACGTGTTGCCACCATGCGTGTTGTACAGCGCAACCTTCTGAAAGCCGCTTGCGGCGATGCTTGCGCCCAGATCGCGCACAACAGCCATGAACGTTGCCGCACTCACCGAGAGCGTTCCCGGAAAGCCGATGTGTTCGTTGCTCTTGCCATAGCAAATCGGCGGCAATGCGTAGATCGGCAGATCCAGTGGCACTTTGCTCAACGCCTTGCCCAGCAGCAGATTGTTGATCAGCGTATCCGTTGCCAGCGGCAGATGATGGCCGTGCTGCTCGATGGCCGCAGTCGGCAGAATCAGCAGCGTAGACTCGCGCGGCAGCGCATCCACCTGCTTCCACGTTAGGTAAGCAAAATTGCGTGCATCGGGAACCCACGTCTTCACTGCGCCACCACCTTTTCAAAACTTGCCATCTTGCCAGGATTCAACAAGCCTCGCGGATCGTACTTCTGCTTCGCCACCAGTTGCACATGATCGGCGCGGAAACGTCCGCCGTCCTCCAGCGTGTTCACATGCGGATTCGCGACAAAGACGCCGATTGAACGGCAGTACGCAATCATCTCGTTAAGCCTTTCCTCAGTCGTGAAGCGCACCAGCGGAATTGCACCCGGCGTCACAACGCCTTCGCCGTTTTTCATAAACTCGATGTGAAAGAGAATCTCGTCGCCGAATCTTGCGCGCAGCAGCGTGAACTGCTCGCGGCACAGCGCTGGATCAAAGCCGCACTGCAGATACGTGAACGCCTGATCGGACTTCATCGCCCACAGTGTCGTGTGGTTCCACGTGTAGTCACTCAGCAGCGGCTGCGTACGCGGCCCGTCGTATGCCCCGGCAAGGGTCACCTCGCCGCCCGCTTCTTCAATAACCGCGCACAGCGCTTCCAGTTGCTCGGTCGCAATCATCAGAAGCGCCATGGATTTGTCCGCACGAGTAACTTGCTTGATGGGTGCGAAGTAAGAAGGGATCGGCCATTCGAAGACAGTCGCAAGCCGCTTCGTCCAACTCGCATCCGTCGCAATCGACTCGGTGAACGTAAACGCTGCGTCAAATGTGTCGAAGACCGCAGTCAGTTGCGTCCACTCCACAGCAGGCGTCAGCGCGAACCAGATGCGTGTGAGCACGCCGTTTGTGCCCCACGCGTGCAGAATCTCATGAACCGCTGCGCCCTCATGGCGTACTACGCGCGGCTCTTCCTCCATCGTCACCACTTCAAACGCACGCACCGTGTCGAAATCGCGCAAGCCGCCGTGCGTTACGGAGCCGATACCGCCCGAGCCGCCTGCGAGAAAGCCTCCCACCGTTGCCTTCGCCAGTGTCGAGGGATACATGCGCAACTCCCACCCCTGTCGGCGCGCCTCTGTCTCCAGCACGCCCAGCCGCATGCCAGGCCCGCACACCACCACGCCGTCTCGCGTGATTTCTTCGAGTGCGTCCATACGCGAGAGGTCCAGCACGATGCCCCCCTCCAGCGGCACGCACTGCCCATAATTGCCTGTGCCAGCGCCACGCAGTGTCACCGGAATCGATTCGCGCCCTGCGTAACGCAGCACGGCCACAACCTCCTCCACGTCCACGGGCTGCACCACCACCTCGCCGTTCTTGTCCGCAAGCATGGGCCGCAGCACAGGCGAGTACCAGTAGAAGTCGTGCGAGAGCCGCTCCAGAACCGCTGGCGCCGTCAGCACGCGCGCCGGATCGGCCACAACAGAAGACACTGCTCGTATCTGTTCAGCATTCATCGGGGAAGCCTTGTTGTCGGCGCGCTGCGCGAGCCGTAGTGGTGTTGCTACTTTCGCTTGCGTGTGGACCAGCGCCGCATGGCACGCAGCATGCGCGGGTCAGTGAAGATGGCATAGCATTCATCGCGCAGAAACGGCCCGTCCACCGTGCACCGCATGTCGCTGCGCGCAGCCACCTCGGTGGCAGGAATTTGAATCTGGCTGAAGTGCCGGTTGGCGTCTTCAATCGTCGCGCCATACACAACACGATCAAGGCCCGCCCACAGTGCGGTGCTCATGCACATCGGACACGGCTCGCAGGTGGTGTAAAGCGTGTAGCCCTTGAGTGAAAGCCGCTTCAGCTTCCTCGTCGCCAGGCGAATCGCGCGGACCTCCGCGTGCGCGCTTGGATCAATCGCCGCTGCAACATTGTTGAGTGCATGCAGCAGCGGCTTGCCGGTGCGCGTCTCTGCAATGGCTGCGCCGAATGGCCGCGGACGCTCGGTTGCAAGCGAGCGCGACGTGAAGACAATCAGCGCCTTCATGCGTTCAGTGTCGCGGACCAGTTGTGCGCTTTGCTTTCGAGCAGGGCGGGGTTCAGCGGTAAAAACTACTCCCATACCCGAACGTAGCATGTGGTTGCGCACGCGCGAGCGGCAATCATGCTCGTCCTTATGCCGTCCTTATGCGATTGCGATCCCATCGAACGTACAGCCTACAATCTCAACATGAATTCACTTCCCTGGTCAGTGCGCGCTCTGCGCGCAGCACTCCTCGACGGCCGATGCACGCCCGCAGATCTGGCGACGGAAGCACTCGCGCGCGCCAACGCAAACACGAGCCACAACACATTTCTCTGGCGCGATCCTGAATGGACACTGACAGAAGCCGCGCGTGTGCAACAGATGCAGGCGCGCTCTGCTCTGTGGGGCCTGCCCGTTTCCGTGAAAGATTGCTTCGATCTGGCCGGTACACCCACAACGTGCGGCGTGCGTTTCTATGGCGAGCAGCCCGGCACCGCGCACGCCGACTCCTGGCTCGTGGCACAACTGCGCGCGTCCGGCGCAGTCATCACCGGCAAGACGCATCTGCATCCGCTCGCGTATGGAATCACCGGCGAAAACCCGGAGTTCGGCGACTGCGTGCAGCCGGGCGATGCAACCGCGCTCACCGGTGGCTCGTCAAGCGGCGCCGCAGCCAGCGTGCTTGAAGGCTCCGCAGTTGCCGCCATCGGCACGGACACCGGCGGCTCCATTCGCTGTCCCGCCTCACTTTGCCACCTCGCTGGTTATCGCGCCACGCTGGGCCGCGGCGACTGGCGCGGTGCCGGGCATCTGGCGCAGTCGTTTGACACCATGGGCTGGCTGTTCCGCGATCTCGAAGACGCGCCACTGCTGGCCGCACCGTTCGCGCCCGCCGCTGCCGCGCCACGCGCAGAGTTCACGCGCTTTGCCGTGATTGATGCGGCGTTCCTCCACGATTGCGAGCCAGCAATCATCGCTGCACTCGAAGCGACTGCATGCGAACTCGAAGCACTTGGGCTGCACCGTGCAACCTTTGACGCAAGCGCGTGGCACGGCTCCTTCAATCTGTTCGCACCGATTCAAGCCTGGGAGGCAGCACGTATCCACGCAGGGCATCACGACCGCTTTGAATCTTCAATCCGCGAGCGGCTCGCCCGGGGCGCGCGCATCACTGACGATGAGATCGCCGAACTGCGCGCACGGCACTCCACGTTCCGCGCCGGTGTTGATGCGCTGCTGGCCGAACATGAATTATTGCTGCTGCCTGCAACGCCCGTCGCGCGCTTCGTCGCCGGTGCAGACCAGAGCCAGATCCGCGCGCGTGTACTGCGCTACACCACGCCGTTCAGTCTGGCTGGAGTGCCCGTCGTGACAGTGCCCGCAGGGGCAGCCGGCATGCAACTCGCCGCCGCGCGCGACTCCGACGAAGCCTTGCTCGCTCTCGCCGCGCGTCTCGGCGCTCAACGAAGATCTGCACGCGCGTGATACGTTCAACGTAACGGTCCCTCTCACTTCCCCTGAGGTCACTCGTGAAATCGATTCGTCTGCTTGCCTTCGTCTTTCTTGCAGCCGCCCTCGCTGGCTGTCGCGCGCACCAGGCCGCATCCAACGGCCTCACGCCGGTTCGCCTGCAGCTCGACTGGTATCCGCAGCCCGAACAGGGAGGCTTCTTCACCGCGCAGCTTCAGGGCTTCTATAAAGCAGAGGGGCTAGACGTGACGCTGCTGCCTCTGCCGCAATACGGCAGCGTCGCACAGATGGTCGCCAGCGGCAAGGCTGACATCGGCCTCGGCTCCAGCGACCAGATTCTCGAGTGGGATTCAAACGGCCTGCCGCTCATCGCCGTGGCTGCCACCATGCAGCACGACCCGCAGGCCATCATGCTTCACGCCGCCTCACCCGTGCACAACTTCAAAGACCTTGAAGGCCGCACCATCGCTGCGCAAACCGGCGCCACATGGCTCAAGTACGTAACCGCTCGCTACAGCCTCCAACAGGTGCGCCAGGTTCCGTCCACACTCTCTGTCGCCAACTTCCTCGCCGACCCCAATTACATCCAGCAGATCTTCATCACCAGCGAGCCATTTTTTGCAAAGCAGGCTGGCGCAGACATCCGCACCATCCTTATCAGCTCGTCCGGATACGATCCCTACCGCGTGCAGTTCACCACGCGCAGCTTCGCCGCCGAGCATCCTGACGTCGTCGCCCGCTTCGTCCGCGCCAGCATCCGCGGTTGGGAGGCCTATCTCAAAGACCCCGCCGCCACCAACGCCTACCTGCTCAAAGTGAATCCCGCGCTCAACCCGCAGCAGGAGAGCTTCTCCGCCGCAGCCCTGCGAGACGGCGGCTTCATCACCGGCGGCACGCCCGCGCAAACCGGCCGCATGACCGCCGCCCGCTGGCAAGCCAGCCACGACCAGCTCAAACAGTTAGGCATCCTGCACGGCCCCGTAGATCCAACCACCGCCTACGCACTCAAGTTTGCGCAGTAGCTACTCCTCGCCAATATCCTCGTTCCACACCGCGGGGTGGGCGGCAATGAACCCTTCCAGCATTGCGCGGCACGCGCTGCTGTCCAGGTCAATCACCTCAACTCCGTTCTCGCGCAGCCACTCCACGCCGCCCTGAAAGGTGCGGCTTTCGCCCACCACCACCGCGCCAATCTGGAACTGCCGCACCAGTCCGCTGCAATACCAGCACGGCGCAAGCGTCGTCACCATCACCAGATTGCGATAGCTCTTCTGCCGACCCGCGCGCCGAAAGGCGTCCGTCTCGCCGTGTACGCTGGGGTCGCCCTGCTGCACGCGGCGGTTGTGCCCGCTGCTCACCAGCTCGCCTTCACGCGTAAAGAGCGCCGCCCCAATCGGGATGCCCCCCTCGGCCAGCCCCATGCGGGCTTCCTCCAGCGCCACCTTCAGCATTGCCTCGTACTTCGCCCGCTCTTCCTTGCTGATTTCGTTCACCTTGCGTCTCCCTTCCCCCTTCGCCGATCATACTGCGCGCGGCGTCCCTTGACTTTGAGCGCGCTCCAAGATGTACGGTGAAATCATGCAGACTTCGGGCTTCACCATTCACACCATGGCTGAGCGTTGCGGGATGACCGCGCACACCCTGCGCTATTACGAGCGCGTGGGCCTCATCCAGCCCGTCGGCCGCGCACGCAACGGTCATCGCCGCTACTCTGAGGCCGACGCCGCATGGCTCAACTTTCTGCACTGCATGCGCGCCACCAATATGCCCATCCGCGAGTTGCAGCGCTACGCCGAGCTTCGCGAACTGGGCGACGCCACATCCGAGCAGCGCCGCAAGATCCTCGAAGATCACCATGCCGCCATCGCCGCGCAGATTGACGAGTTGCAGCGAGCGCACGCCCTCATCACACACAAGATCGCCAACTACAAGGCCATCGAACGGCGCATCCGCGTCGACAGTCCCGCGCTTGAAGAGCCCGCCGTCGTCTGTGAGCTCGAGCCCGCGCACTGACGCGTACTCCGGCCAGCCAGCAGCCCCGCCGTCGCCGCCAGCGCCGTTAGCGGAATAAGCGCGCGCAACTTTCCCTCCCGGCTCGCCCTCGCCGTCGGGTACGATGACTCCACAGGCTTCCCCGCCCCTGCAATCACGCGCACATTGCAGACCTGCTCAAATCCGATCTGGCCATAGCCTGAACGCGAAGGAGCACATGACCGACCTCGAACCCATCCTGGCACTCGCCCGCGAGCTTCAAAGCGTGCAGCAGGACTACGTCCTTGCCACGGTGGTCGCCGTTGAGGGGTCGAGTTATCGCAAGCCCGGCGCATTGATGCTGCTCGCCCCAGACGGCCGCCGCGCTGGCACCATCTCCGGCGGTTGCCTTGAGGCAGAGGTCGCCCGCCGCGCCTTCTGGCTCACCAAGCACGGCCCCGTCGTTGAGCGCTACTCCACCGCGGCAGACGACGGCGATCTGTCCTATGGCTCCGGTTGCGGCGGCGCCGTTCACCTCTTGCTGGAGCGCGCCGCCACCGCCGCCCCTCTTCTTGCTGAGTTGGAAGCAGCCTTCACCGCACGCGCCCCCCTCGCCGTCGCCACCGTGCTCGATGGCGCACACGCCGGCCAGCGAGCCTTCTCGCCCGGCAGTGGCAGAGACACGTTGTCCGCACTCGCCGCGCAGACCTTCCGCAGGCAGCACTCCTCCGAACAGATTGTCGAGTCCGACAGCGCACCCGCGCGCGTCTGGTGTGAATACCGCCCCGCGCGCCCCGGTCTCCACATCTTCGGTGCGGGAGACGATGCCCTGCCGCTTGTAGCCTTCGCGCGCGAGCTCGGCTGGTTTGTCTCCGTCGCCGACGGCCGTGCGCACCTCGCCACGCGTGCACGTTTCCCGCGCGCGCATCAGGTCGCAGTGCTTCCCATCTCCGCCGCAGCGCTCACGCTGCCCGGCATTCTACCCACAGACGCCGCCGTGCTCATCACGCACAGCTTTGAGCAGGACGCGCACATCCTGGCCACGCTGCTCACACTCAGCGCACCGCCCGCCTACATCGGCGTACTCGGCCCGCAGCGCCGCACGCGAGAGGTGCTCGCCGAGTCCGCTCGCCTGCGCGGCCTTGCACCGTCCGGTGACCGCGTCGAGCGCGAACTCGCGCGCCTCAACGCACCCACCGGCCTGGACCTCGGCGCATCCACACCGGCCGCCATCGCGCTCTCCATCATTGCCGAAGTGCAGCAGACGCTCACCGACTCAACCGCCAAACCGCTGCACAAACTCCGCGCCGCGCATGAAGCCGCCTCACATCACTGACGCGCCAGGTCTCAGAGCACAAACCCAGGGTGCCTCCATTCTTCGTGCGCTCTTTGCGCGAAGGGTGGGGTGGCAAGCCTCTCGCAGCACAAACTACCGGGTGCCCCACCCTCGGCACGTCTTTGTTTTTGTGCCTAGGGTGGGGCCGCTCGACATCAACAGACGAAATGCCGGGTGCCCCAGGTCTCGCTTCTGAGACCTGGGAAAGCAGAATCGAAAACTACGACGTCACCCGCGCAGAAACATCGTTACACCGCTTACTTCGCCAGATGCGCCTCAAGCACCACAAGAAACTTCCGCAACCACGCCGGATGCGCCGTCCACGCAGGCCCAGTCACAAGGTTGCCGTCCACCACCGCATCGCTGAAGTCCACCTTCACAAACTCGCCGCCCGCCAGCTCCACCTCCGGCGCACACGCCGGATACGCGTTCAGCTTCTTGCCCTTCAGCACGCCCGCCGCGGCCAGCAACTGCGGCCCGTGGCAAATCGCAGCAATCGGCTTGCCCGTGCGCGCAAAGTGCCGCACCACATCCAGCACCGCCGCATTCAGCCGCAGATACTCCGGCGCGCGTCCGCCCGGCACCACCAGCCCGTCGTAGTCCTCTGGCTTGATTTCGTCGAACGTGGCGTTGAGCGTGAAGTTATGCCCGCGCTTCTCTGAGTAGGTCTGGTCGCCCTCAAAGTCGTGGATCGCCGTGCGCACTTGCTCGCCTGCCTTCTTGCCCGGACACACCGCATCCACCGCGTGCCCAGCCACCTGCAGCGCCTGAAACGGCACCATGATCTCGTAATCCTCAACAAAGTCGCCCGCCAGCAGCAACAGCTTCGCAGCCTTCATTGCATTCATCTCCAAGGGGAAAATTGCGGACCGCATCCACGCGGCCTCGAAACAAGTATCGCGCGCACCCGCCGCTCGTACAATCGCATCATGGCCGCGCCCAAAACGCTCGACGCCTTCAACCGCCGTCTCATCGCCTGCGAGCAATGCCCTCGCCTCCGTGCCTACTGCACTGAAGTGGCCCGCGTACGCCGCCGCGCCTACGCCGATCAGGTCTACTGGGGCAAGCCCGTGCCATCCTTCGGTGATCCCGACGCGCGCATCGCCGTCGTCGGCCTCGCCCCCGGCGCGCACGGTTCAAATCGCACCGGTCGTCCCTTCACCGGCGACGGCTCCGGCGATTTTCTGTACCCCGCGCTTTACGACGCCGGATTCGCCTCGCAGCCCAAGGCCACTTCGCGCGACGACGGCATGCAACTCACCGGCCTGTGGATCAACTCCGTCGTCCGCTGCGCGCCGCCCGGCAACAAGCCCACGCCCGAGGAACTGCGCACCTGCGCGTCCTGGCTCGATCAGGAGTTGGCACTGCTCCACAACCTTCGCGTCGCCGTCTGCCTCGGCCGCATCGCCTTCGATGGCCTGCTCGCCTGGGCTCAGCGCACCAGCCTCATCAGCTCGCGCTCCAGTTACCGCTTTGCGCACGCCGCCGAGTACACGCTCCCCAACGGCCTGCACGTCCTCTCGAGCTTCCACCCGTCGCTGCAAAACACCAACACCGGCAAGCTCACGCGCCCCATGTTTCTTGAGGTCTTCACCCGCGCCCGCACCCTCGCCGGACTCTGACTGTTCCGCCTACAATGGCATCAGCAAAGCTTGAGGAAGTAGCTGCCTTGAAGTACCAAGGCTTCACAGCTTGCTGAAGCAGTCCCGCCAGCGCACAGTTTTGAAAGGGCACGACTTCAGTCGTGCCGAAAAGATGCTGACAAACGAAGGGGGCTTCAGCCCCTGAGGGACTGATTTCATCAAGCGGACTCAGGCTCAAAATGTTGTCAGGAGCATGCCGCATGGAAGACTTCACCCACGCCATCTTGAAGGAACTTCTCCCGCAAGAGAAGGAAATCCCAGCGCCGCGCGCACGCTCCGTAGACAGCGCCGAACCCGCGCTCGATCATCTCGCCTCGCCCATCCTGCTGGAGCGCGCCGCCTATCTGCGTAAGCTCGCACACCTCAACGCCGACGGCGCAGCCAGTGACGTGCTCAAGCAATATCCCGGCCATGCCGTGCATCTGCTCGTGCGCACGCGCCACGGCGGCGCCGAGCAGCACGCCCGCTTCGCAGATTTGTTCATTGTCCTGCAGGGCTCGCCCACACTCGCCACCGGCGGCACCATCACCAAAGCGCAAACCGTAGCCCCCGGCGAGATCCGCGGCACCGCAGTCGAAAACGGCAAGCTGCAAGAACTGCGCCCCGGCGACCTGGCCCACGTGCCCGCCGGACTGCCACACCAGATGCTCGTCCCCGGCGACCGGCCAGTAACTTGCCTCGTCCTCAAGATCGAGCAGCCCGACGCGCCCGCATCATAGGCAAGCGCGCCTGCACTCCAACTTAGTGCGCCGCCGCAATCGCCGAGGCATACACCGGGTCAGTGCCTGTCGATGAGTACACCACCTCATCCAGCGCGCCCGCCGTCGTCGAGTCGAACACGTATCCCATCAGGTCGTAGCTGCCGCCGTAGTTCACCACAAATACGAACTGGTCGCTGCTGTCTTCCACCGCAGCCACCGCGTGCGTACCCGCCGTAAACGTGCTCGACATTGCCGTCAGCGAATACACGCTCGAGCTTTCCGCCAGCGTGAATCCCTTTAGCACGCCAGTTGACCCCGAACTCGTCTGCCGGTTCACAGCATACACATAGCTGCCGCCTGCCTCAGGCAGAATCCAGTAGGGTGCCAGCCCCCCGCTCGCATACGGTGAGCCCGACTGCTCCGCCAGCGTGCTCAGGTTGAACACCCGCACACCGCCCGAGTTCGAGCCAGACACCGCCGACGTCTCGCCGATATAAAACACGCGCGAACTCGGATCCACCGCCACTGAAAGCGCGCTGCCGCTCGTGCTCTCCGTTGAGATTGTCGATGCCGTACCAAACGGATTCGTGTTGCCGCTTGTGAACGGAACCACCGCCGTGCCGCCCGTGCCCATCGCCACAAACGCGTAGCTGTCGTCCGGCGCCATCGCCACCTGCTGCACCGTGCTCGCAGAAATCGTGCGTGACTGCTCCGCCGTCAAACGCAGCAGTCCTGTCGACGAATTCACCGCCAACGCATACACGTTCGCCGAGCCCGACACCGCCTCCACCAGCCAGTTGCTGCCGGAGCTGATCGCCATGCTCGTCGCCGGATCAGAAGTGATCGCCGTCGACGAGTTGCTGATCGTCAGCGCTCCGCTCGACGAAATGGTGTACACATAAATGCCGCTGATCGTGCTCACGTAGAGAAAGTTATTGTCCGGCGCCACCACCATCGCCAGCGGTGTGGCCGGCACGGCCCAGGGGCTGCCACTCAACGCGGTCAGCGTACCCGCATTCACGTAGTAGCCGGCAATCGTGTCCGCCCCCGCGTTCAGCACGTAGACGTTGCCGCTCGTCAGCGTCGTCGTTGTGGTCGTCGAGCTTGCTGGCTCATCCCAGAATCCCTTGCAGCCCGCCACGCCCGCCAGCATTGCCAACGCGAGCCCCGACACCGTCGCTTTCCATCCCATCCAACGCATGCTTCTCTCCGGCGCCCGAGCGCACACCATCGCTCTCGACCACTCTACACTTCCATAGACGGCAAAGGGCGGGCTTTCGCTTAAGCTGAAAGCCCGCCCTTCGCACTCACCGTCCGTGCCCCATCCATTCCGCGTCTTTTGCGGAACGGGTGGGAAACCAAGTTTCAGGCAGCCTCTGCCTCAACCGCATCCAGCGCCACGCCAATGGCATGAATCACACTCGCAATGCGCACATGCGCCATCACCAGCTCTTCTGTCGCGCCCTTCTCACGCACCACGCGCTCATGCGCGTCCACGCACTTGCCGCAACCATTGATGGCAGAAACCGCCAGGCACCACAGCTCAAAATCCACATCCTCCACGCCGTGCCCGCGCAACCCGTTCATGCGCAGCCGCGCCGGCATCGTCCCGTATTTCTCGTTCGACGCCAGATGCTGAAAGCGGTAGAAGATATTGTTCATTCCCATCACCGCAGCCGCAGCCTTCGCAGCCTCCACGGCCTGTGCTGAGATCTGTTCCTTCGCCGCCGCAATCACCGCACCCGTCAGCGCCGCCGAGCGCGTAGCAATCGCCGAAGCCACCACCGTGCCCCACAACTGCTGCGCCGTCAGCTCCGTGTTGTTGCGCACCAGCGACGAGTAGTTCAGCTTCATGTCCTTCGCCGAACCCGGCAGCGAATCAATCAATGCGTCGAGCGTCATCGTTCCAACCCCATCCGTTCCGTTTTCACTTGATACAAAAAAATCCCCGAGGCAGGGTTGTACGCAGCAACCGCACAACCCCAGCCTGGAGCGTCATTCACACACCATCCCAACCGCAACCTCCGCGCGCAAGCAGCAAGCCCAGGCGCGAAGGGCAAGCAGGCGCCAAAGGCGCGCCCGCCTGGATGGCAAATCCCCGCGCCAAGGTTGTACGTAGCAATCGCACACCCCAAGCCGGAGCGTCATTCACACGCCATCCCAACCGCCACCTCCGCACGCAAGCAGCAAGCCCAAGCGCGAAGGGCAAGCAGGCGCCAAAGGCGCGCCCGCCCGGACGGCAGATCCCCGAGGCAGGGTTGTACGCAGCAATCGCACAACCCCAGCCCGGAGCGTCATTCACACGCCATCCCAACCGCCACCTCCGCGCGCAAGCAGCAAGCCCAAGCGCGAAGGGCAAGCAGGCGCGCCGGAAGGCGCGCGTCCGCCTACATGGCAAATGTTAGGCGTTGAGGGTGGCTTCGCCCTTGTGCCAGTTGCAGGGGCAGAGCTCATCCGTCTGCAGCGCATCCAGAATGCGCAACACTTCCTGCGGGTTGCGGCCCACGCTCAGATCGTTCACGGAAACGTGGCGAATCACGCCTTCCGGATCGACAACGAACGTCGCGCGCAGCGCCACACCGGCCTTCTCATCCAGCACGCCCAGCGTGCCCGTCAGCTCGCGCTTGATGTCAGACAGCATCGGGAAAGGCAGTTCCTTGAGATCGGGATGGCTGTTGCGCCACGCCAGATGCACGTACTCCGAGTCGATGCTGCCGCCCAGAATCTGCGCGTCGCGGTCTGCAAACTCCTGGTTCAGCTTGCCAAAGGCCGCAATCTCGGTCGGACAAACGAACGTGAAGTCCTTCGGCCAGAAGAAGAACACCTTCCACTTGCCCTTGTAGCTCTCGTCCGTAATCGTCTGAAATTCCTTGCCATTCTCGCGGCTCACCGTGGCCGTCAACTCAAACGCGGGGAAATTCTCTCCAACTGTCAGCATGAATAATTCCTTTCTTTTCCAATGGTTAGCAAACACGTCAACAATGCCGCACGCCTGCGCGCGGCGGGCACAAACTGAGGAAGCCGCATGAAGTTGAAATTCATTTGCTTCATTGCACACTTGTTCGATGTATCAGCCGCCCCTGCGGTTCCAAGTCGAAAGGTGCAAATCATTTTCAGAATACCGCAACGTGGGAACCCGGACTCAATGCCGCTCTTTTCAGCAGCCTCCGCGAGCTTCCCACACCAGCCGCGCCGCCGTCAGGTCCTCAATCGCCATGCCCACCAGCTTCACCACCACGCGCCCGCCCGGCGCTACCAGCTCGCGCTTCTGTCCAGCCAGCAGCTGCCCAATCTCCGCGCGCACCCACACCCCGGAGAGCTTCACGTCGCCCGACTCGCGCTCAGCAGCGTCCCTGGACTCGCCCACCACAAACGCCGACCGCATCAGCTCGTCGTCCATCTCGCGCAGCTCCGAGCCCGTCGCACCCACCGCCAGCACCAGCGCGTTCTTCCGCACGTCGCGCCCGTGCAGCACCGGCGTGGGTGACGAGGTCACCGTCAGCACCACCTCGGCCCAAGACGCCTCGTCGCGTTCCGCCACGCGCGCCCCCGTCTCCGCCGCCAGTTGCTCGGCGTGCTCCAGCGTCCGGCTCCAGACCGCAATCTCTTCCAGATCCGGCCACACGTGCCGAAGAGCCTCAATATGCGCCCGCGCCTGCACTCCCGAGCCCAGAATCCCCAGCGTCCGCGGCCTGTGTGCAAACACCAGCGGCGCCAGCACGTTGAACGCCACCGCGGAAACCGCCGCGGTCCGCATCTCCGTGATCAGCCGCCCGTCCATCACCGCCAGCGGCTCGCCCGTCGCCCGGCGCAGCAGTTCAATCACGGCCATGTGCGTCGGCAGCCCCAGTTTCGCGTTGCCCGGATAGAACGTCACCGTCTTGACGCCCATCACGCCGCCCGCCATCGCCGGCATCAGCGCAAACCAGCCGTTCTCCGCGCCCTCCGCGTTGCCCGCGCGCAGAATCATCCGCGGCGGCTGCTCCACGCGCCCCGCTGAAAAATCCTCAAGCGCCTCGGCAATCGCCGGGATCAGTCTGTCGTAGGTAAGGACCGCGTGAACCGCATCTTCACCGATGTACACGTGCGTCCCTCGCGTGGGCTTGTTGAAAGGGATGGGAAACCGGTCAGTTGGGCCGGTTGTTCTGGCTTGAGCGCCGCCGGAAGCGGTCATCCACAGGCTGCCGCCCCTGGAACCCGGCCTCCATCGTGTGCCAGTGCTCAATCGTCGTCTCACCCAGCCGCCAGCACAGCAGCACAATCTCGTCGTCCAGCCGGTACGGGAAGTCCAGCAGGCCTGCATCCAGATCCTTCACCTGTACGCCAATCTCGTCGATCTCCGTCAGCGTCTCGCGCAGCCGCCGCATCTCCACCTCGGCCTCCGCGCGCAGCTTGGCCACCTGGCTCACGTCCACGCGCATGCCACCCGCCGCGGCAATCCGTTGCTGCAGCCCGCCCAGCTGTTCTTCCACCGCCTCGGCAGCGCTCTTGCTCTCCAGCGCCCGCTTCAGCAGCGACTCCACCAGCGGTAGCATGGCCTGGGCTTCGTCGAGTGTGAATGTCTTCATGGCCGTTCCCGTGCCTCCAGCATACTGCGACTTCGCTTCACCGAACCAACCTTTGCGCTGCACACCCGCGCCACCATCACTTATGCACAACCGCCGGAGCCCGCCGTCCGCGCGTCACCATCTCCACCACCGCACACACGCCCAGAATGCAGCCAATCACCGCCAGCGAGATCGTCACCGGCACGTCCAGCCACGGTGAAGCCAGCATCTTCAGCGAGACGAACCCCAGCAGCGCCGCCAGCCCGTAGTGTAGGTAGTGGAAGTGCGTCAGCAGCGACGCCAGAGCAAAGTACAGTGACCGCAGCCCCAGAATCGCCGCAATGTTCGACGTGTATACCACGAAAGGGTTGCGGCTCACCGCCAGCACCGCGGGAATCGAGTCCACGGCAAACAGCACGTCCGTCAGCTCCACCGCCACAATCACCGGCAACAGCGAACTCTTCGCCGGGTGCAGGTTCCGCACCCACGACGGCACCGCGTCATGCGCCGACTCGCCCCGCACCAGCCGCACCGCCGCATACAGCAGCAGCGCGCCAAACAGCCACGTCACCCACTCGAAGTGCCGCATCAGCGTCACGCCCGCGGCGATGAAGAGGCCGCGCAGCACAATCGCCCCGCCCACGCCCCACAGCAGCGCCGTGTGCTGCCGGTGCTCGGAGACATGCAGCCCCTGAAAGATGACAAGGAAGACAAACAGATTGTCGATGCTCAGCGAGGTCTCGATGGTGTACCCGGCCACCCATTCCAGCGCCGTCACCTGACCCTGCACCCACCACAGCCACGCAGCGAACAGCCCAGCCCCGGCCACCAGCACCGCAGTCCAGATCCACGCCACCCTGTGCGAGAGCCCGCCGTCGCGACGGTGCGAAGGCAGCAGCGCGTCCACCGTCAACAGCGCCACCACCAGCAAATGAAACCCAACCCACCAAACCCACGACGCACCGGCAATCATATCTGCTTCGATGCTAAATGCTGACGCAAGGGATCAGAGACAGGGAACAGGGAACAGAGGATCAGAGGCCAGAGAACACAGCTCCGGGTGCCCCACCCTCGCGACGTCTCTGTTGTTGTCGCTAGGGTGGGGATCACAAACCCTCCGTGCCCCATCCATCACGCAGTTCCATCGCGCGATGGGTGGGAAAGCAAGCCCCTCACTCACCCACGAACCAACATCCCAATCAAGCAAGAAAATGGGTGCCCCGGGTGCCTCGCATTTGGGCACCCGGGAAAGCAAGCCCTCGCCCAGCTACGTCAACGTCCGCCGCGCGCTACGCTACGCCTTTTTCCGCCCCGGCCCGAAGTACCACGACACGCCGATCCCCAGGATGTAGAGCATCAGCATGGGCACCGCGTAGATGCACATCGTCCACGGGTCCGGGCTCGGCGTAATGATCGCCGCCACCACAAAGATCGCCAGAACCGCGTAGCGAATGTTGTTCCACAAAAATTTCGGACTCACGATCCCAAAAATCGATAGAAAGAAGATCAGGATCGGCAGCTCAAAGCTGATGCCCAGCCCCAGAATGATCGAGAGGAAGAACCCCGTGTACTCCTCAATCGTGACAATGGGGTTGAAGTCCTTGCCGAAGTCCACAATCAGGATCTTCAGCGCGCCCGGCAGCACATAGAAGTAGCCAAACGAAGCGCCCGTCAAGAACAGCCCCACCGTGGCCGCCATGAACGGGATCACGAACCGCCGCTCTTTCTGGTAAAGCCCCGGCGCAATGAACAACCACACCTGGTACAGGATGAACGGCGAGGCCAGAATCGCGCCGCCAATCAGCGACACCTGCAGATACAGGTTCAGCGGGTCCATCGGGTGCGTGTAGTTCAGCTTGATGTGCAGCTTGTCCAGCGGAGCTTCAATCAGAAAATACAGCTTCTCGTGGAAGACATACGCCACCACAAAGCCCACCGCCAGAAACGCGGCCGAGTGCACAATCCGCCGCCGGAGCTCGTCCAGATGCTCCATCAGGCTCATGCCCGGCAGCTCCGCGCGCTCCGTCACGGCCTTCCGCGCCTGTTCGATCACCTCTGCCGGTTCAGACATTCCGCCCCAGCGCCTCCGCGTTCTCAGGCTTTTCCTTGGGCTCGGCCGCAGCCGCTTCCACCGCCGCCACCGTCTCGCCCGTCGAGGGCGGCTGAATCTTCGGTGCTTCTTCCTTCGCAGCCGTCTCCACCGGCGTCTCTGAGCTCGCACCCACCGGCGGCGGATACACGCTCTCGCCCTCGTAGGGCGAGCTCACCGGCGTCGACTCCGTCTGCGCAGGCAGGCTTGGCGCAGAGGAAGCCGCAGCAGCCCGCGCCGCCTCGTCCTTCTTCTTGCGGTCGGCCTCCTCAGCCAGCCGCAACTCCTCTTCCATCTGGAACTTGAAGTCGTTTGAAGCCTTGCGGAACTCGTACATCAGCTTGCCCAGCTGGCGGCCAATCTGCGGCAGCCGCCGCGGCCCAAACACCACCAGCGCCAGCACCATCAGAATCAGCGTATCCGCCATGCCCAGCGAACCCAGCTCCACCTGCGGCGCAATCCGCGGTGCCACGTGCAATGCAATGTACTGCGCGACGATCATTGCGTTTCATGATACCCGTCCGCTCGCCGCCCTCACAAACCCGCTGCCGCATTCACCACGTAAACCCGCCTCCCGCAGGCGGCCACGCGCCCAGCAACTGCCGCATCAGCACCATCCGGCCCAGGTGATACGCGTTGTGCGCGCCCAGGTTTTCCAGTTGCTCCCGCACCGTCATGGTGCGCTCCGCCACGCCCGGCACAGACGGGCACGCCACACGCTTTTCCAGCCGCCAGCCCTCTTCCGCAGCCTCTGCCGCCCGCTCCAGCCCACGCTGGAACCGCACCGTCAGCGCGTTCCAGCTCTCCCGCTCCATATCCTGAACCGTGGGAAACCCATCCGCGGCGCTCGCCGGATAAGGCGTCGCCGTCCCGCCAATCCAGTTCAGTGAGAGCTCCAGCCAGAACGTCACGTGCCACAGCTCCTCGTAGAGTGACCGCGGCGCGCCCTCCGGCTTCCGATGCGCCAACTCCTCCGTCACCCCCGCCACAATCTGCCCCGGCTCCGCCGCCGCCGCATCCCCCACCAGCACCCGCTGCAACTCATTCATCGCACGCCCCTCTTCCTGTCCACGAACCAACCCGTCCCCATCCCACCGCATCGCACACTGACCACTGACCACTGACCACTGACCACTGACCACTGACCACTGACCACTGACCACTGACCACTGACCACTGACCACTGACCACTGACCACTGTTTTGTTAAAATCCTATGCATCCGGATGCCCCAATTCGCATCCGTAGCAGTACCAGCCTGCAACAACTCCGTGGGTAGCCCGTGCACCCACTGCAGGCGAGCCGCCCTGCGGCTCTGGCTTTCAACATCCCCGTTGGACGGCGTCTTTTGCCGGACAACTGAAGGCGGAACACAAGTGACTCCTGTTGTTGACGTGCAAGACGCGGCCCTCGCGGCCGACCCAACCACCTGCAGCCTTGAAAACTATCTCGCGCTGCCCGATCACACCATGGACGCACGCATCGCCCGGGCCCGAGCAGCCCTCGGCGCGTCCACCGTTCTCCTCGGCCACCATTATCAGCGCGACGAGGTCGTGCGCTTCGCAGATTTCACCGGCGACAGCTACAAGCTCTCCAAGGCCGCCGCTGAAACCAGCGCGCAATACATCGTCTTCTGCGGCGTCCACTTCATGGCAGAGAGCGCCGATGTCCTCGGCCACTCCGGCCAGCAGGTCATCCTCCCTGACCTCAACGCCGGCTGCTCCATGGCCGATATGGCCGAAATTTCCCAAGTCGAAGACTGCTGGGAATCTCTCGAGCGCCTCGGCCTCGCCGCCGACACCATCCCCATCACCTACATGAACTCCACCGCCGCCATCAAGGCCTTCTGCGGTGAGCGCGGCGGCCTCGTCTGCACCTCGTCCAATGCCGCGGCAGCCTTCCGCTGGGCCTTCGCGCGGGCAAAGCGCATCCTCTTCCTCCCCGACCAGCACCTCGGCCGCAACACAGGCTACTCCATGCAGGTTCCGCTCGAGGAAATGCAGGTTTGGGACCCTTGGGCCATCCAGGGCGGCCAATCCAAGGACCAGCTCGCCCAGAGCCGCATCCTGCTCTGGAAGGGCCACTGCTCCGTCCACCAGCGCTTCCTGCCCAGCCACGTCGATCAGATCCGGGCCAAGCACCCCGGCATCCAGGTCATCGTCCACCCGGAGTGCCGTTTTGAGGTCTGCCAGAAAGCCGACGCCCTCGGCTCCACCGAGCGCCTCATTGCCCTCGTCGAAGAAGCCCCTGAAGGCTCCACCTTCGCCATCGGCACTGAAATTCACCTCGTCAACCGGCTGGCCAAAAAGTACGCGCCCTTCGGCAAACGCATCTTCACCCTCGACGAAACCGGCTGCCTCTGCACCACCATGTACCGCATCAGCCCGCAACACCTGGCCTGGGCGCTTGAGAACCTCATCGAAGGCCGCGTAGTTAACCGCATCCAGGTCACCGACCACGACAAACACTGGGCCCGCACAGCCCTGGACCGCATGCTGGAAATCCGCTAGCCCGCACCGCCCAGTCCAGAAAGCCGGGCGCCCCCACCCTCGCGGCGACTTTGTCCTTGCGGCTAGTGTGTCGTTGCACAAACCCTCCGTGCCCCATCCATTGCGCAGTTCCATCGCGCAATGGGTGGGAAAGCAATCCCTCACCCCAGCCATAGCAGACCCATCCCAAGCAAGAAAATGGGGTGCCCCGGGTGCCTCGCATTTAGGCACCCGGGAAAGCAAGCCCCTCCCCTCGGCCATGAACAGCCCCCGCACCCAGCCACACCGCTCCGTGCCCCATCCTTTCCGCGTTCTGTGCCGAAAGGGTGGGAAAGCAAGCCCCCATCCCCGCCACGAACAACCCCAACCAAAGCACGACCATGGTTGCCCCGGGTGCCTCGCACTTGGGCACCCGGGAAAGCACAACCCCCAACCCAGCCACAATCCGCTAACCCCACTAACCCACCCCGCATTGCAAACAATTTCCCCCATCCGGCGCACAATCGAACCATGCAGGCCCTGTGCCTGCTCACCGCGGGAGAGCGGAAAGAAATACCCCCACCCCCCTGGGCGTTTTAACAATTCCATGCACCAAATTCGGTGCACTTCCACACTTTCTCCGCCGCTGTTGCCAGCGGGCAATGTTCCCTTTCGTGCCTTTCGCAATCCCCGTTTGGTAACCACGTTCCTGCTCCATCGATAGGGTGCGCACGCGATCTGTTCTCGCCTTGGAGCTCCAACGCCCGGCACAATGCGCTTGTATCCCCTGAAGCGCGAGGCCCGGAGCATGTCCCGCAGAGCCACATATCTTATTCCAATAGCTATCCTTACACTGGCTCTTGCGGGCTGCTCCATGAGCCCCGGAAACCCGGCCGCCACCGGTTCGGTCTCCTCCCAGACCGTGGCCATCACCGTCCCGCCAGTCAGCCAGACCGTGCCGCTGGGCGTGGCAGCCACCTTCACCGTGAAAGCCACCGGCGCGGGCCAGCTCAGCTACCAGTGGCTGCGCAACGGCGCAGAGATTGACGGCGCGACCAGCGCCACATACACCACCGCGGCGCTCACCGCCACCGACAACGGAGCGGCATATACTGTTGTGGTTAAAGACCTTAATGGAGCCGTAACCAGCAGCGCTGCAACGCTGACCGCTGGCCCTCGAGCGCCCGCAGCCGGCGACCTGCGGCTGCTCCTGTTCCAGCAGGCAACGGCCTCCGGCCTTGGCTCCAACTCGCAGTCCGGCAGCTTGGCGACCAACAGCGCCGTGCTCTATCCCGGCGCAGTCGGCTCACCGCTCGAGCTCGGCTCCTCGTCCGTCTGCCAGTCCGGCGTCGAGTACGGTTGCGACTGGAACTTCTTCGTCGAGTCGCTGCCCACCAGCCAGAACGGGCTCACGATGCTCTATCAGGGCCGCCTCTACGACAAGTTCCAGGCCGACCTCAGCTGCATTGAGGCCCCAAACGTCGTCGTCCACTCTCTCGACCTGGAGCCGGCCAACAACGCCTACGGCATGGCCTGGGTTTCGTCTCTCACCGGCAGCGGCTTTGACCTCCGCATTGAAACTGTCGATCCTGCCGACATCGCGGCCACTGCCGCTTCGGATGGCACTGAGAGCCGCGTAATCACCGCTGTCTCCTTCGATGAGACCGGCAAGGCAGTGCTGCTCTCCTACGGCTGGACCGAGGACACGCACACGGTTTTCGAGGCGAAGACCGTGCAGACAACGCTGGCCTCCATCGTGGCCGAAGCCAAAAAGCTGGCAGCCGCGGGCTACATCGTCAGCGCCTTCGGCGGCAACGACGCCAACGGCTATCTGCTCGTCGGCACGCGGGTCCAGGGTGACACCATCGCGCGTACGCTGGCCATCACCACGCCCACTTCCACCTACACCACCTCGACGGCCACGCAGTCCGCCTATAGCACGCCAGTGGTTCGCTTCGTCGCCGTCGACGGCACACAGACGCTCATCAGCGAGTACTGAGACGCGCCCAGCCTATTCAATGATCCTGAAGCTCGTCTCGGCTTCCGCCAGCGAGCTGCCGCCAACGAAGACCTTATAGGTCGTCTGCTCCATGGTGCGGCGCAGGTTGGTGCCAACAAAGCTCAGTTCCGCGAAGCCGAGCGGCAGCTCGACATGCTTCGTCTCTCCGGGGGCAAGCTCAACTCGCGCGAAGCCCTTCAGCTCGCGTAGCGGCTGCTCGACACTTGCCACGGTGTTACGGATGTAGAGCTGGACAACCTCCGCTCCAGCAACAGAGCCAGTGTTCGTCACGTCCACGCCCACAGTGAGCAGCCCACCGCCACCCGCAAGTGCTTCCTGCAGCGGAATCTCCTTGCGGCTGACGGTGGGCTGCGCGTAGCGGAAGCGCGTGTAGCTCAGACCCCAGCCAAAGGGGAACAGCGCAGCGTTGTCCTCGTCCATGTAGCGCGACTGGAACTTCTCCGAGGCGTCCTTCGGCATGCGGTCGAGTTCGCCGTGCGCAGGGCGGCCGGTGGGGAACTGCATGTACGTGAGCGGCTCCTGCCCGACAGCGCGAGGCAGGCCAGCCGGCAACTTGCCGGATGGGTTCACGTCTCCAAAGAGCACATCGGCGAGCGCTGGACCAGCCGCAATGCCGGGGCTCCACGCCTGCACAATGGCCGAAACGTGCGCCGCTGCCCACGTGATCTCCAGCGGCCGCCCGGCGAGCACCACGAGGACCACAGGCTTGCCGGTGGCGACGACTGCTTTCAGCAGCTTCTCCTGATTGCCGGTAAAGCCGAGGTGAGCGCGGCTGGAGGCCTCACCTTCCATCCAGTTGCCGGGCTCGCCAAGGGTGAGGATAGCGACGTCTGCCTGCTTCGCTGCGGCAACAGCTTCCGCGATGAGCTGCTCGTCCGTGGCGTTGCCCTCAGTCGAGTCCTCGTAGTTCTTGGACCCGCCGAAGACTGCATGCTTCAGCACCTCGGCATCCGAACCGGCCAGCAGGCCGGAACCGCGCGCGTAGATGAGACGATCGCCGAGGCGCTGGCGAAGCTCAGCCAGCGGGGTGACCACATCAGCAGGGTCGCCGTTGGCCCAGGCACCCATCAGGTCCACGCGATCATCAGCGAGCGGGCCAATGAGGGCGACCTTCTTGAGGCGCGCGGACTTGAGTGGGAGCAGCGTGCCGACGCCTTCGACCGGCTCGTTCTTCAGCAGGACCAGCGTTTCTCCGGTGATCTTGCGGGCCAGTGCGCGGCGTTCCTCTGTGGCCGTCCATGCGGGCGAGGGCTGTGTGTAGGGGTGCTCAAAGAGACCAAGCGCGAACTTGACGCGCAGGACACGGCGAACAGCCTCATCCACGACGGACTCGGACATCTTGCCGGAGCGAACCTGATCGGCAATGACGGTTGTGTAGAGGTTGGACTCCATGTCCATGTCTGTTCCGGCTTCGAGCGCCTTACGCGCGACCGTGGCGCCGTCGGCTCCAATGGCGTGGTTCTTCAGCTCGCCAACTGCTCCCCAGTCAGACACGACGAGGCCCTGAAAGCGCCACTCCTTGCGCAGAATCTGTGTAAGCAGCAGCGGGTTAGCGGTAGAAGGCACGCCGTTGAGCGAGTTGAACGAAGTCATCACCGTGGCCGCGCCAGCTTCCACAGCCGCGCGATAAGGCTCGAGATAGACCTGACGGAGCGTGATATCGCTCATGTCCACGGCGTTGTAATCGCGTCCGGCAGTCGCGGCACCATAGGCGGCAAAGTGCTTGACGCAGGCAGCAACCGAATCCGGCTTCGTCAGATCGTCCTGCTGGTAGCCCTTCACCCAGGCGCGGGCAAGTGCGGAGCTGAGATAGGAGTCTTCACCGTTGGACTCGATGATGCGGCCCCAGCGGGCATCACGGGCAATATCAACCATGGGAGAGAAGACCCAGGCGATACCATCGGCGCGCGCTTCAACGGCTGCTGTGCGCGCAACGGTTTCGGCTGCGGCGGAGTCCCAACTGGCGGCGATGCCGAGCGGCACGGGGAACTGCGTGTGATCGCCGTGGATGACGTCCAGACCGAACAGGAGCGGGATGTGGAGGCGGGACTTCTCGACGGCGATGTGCTGGTAATGGTTGGTCTGCTCGGCGCCAATGACGTTCAGCATGGAACCGATGGAGCCGCGCTCAACGAGCTGATCGTACGTCAGCTTGGACTCATTGGGCCCGGTGGCAAAGCCCGCCGAGTACTGCGCAAGCTGGCCGAGCTTCTCGTCCAGAGTCATTTTGCGCAGCAGCGACTCGACACGCTGGTTGAGCTCAGCGGAGGCAAGCTGAGCACGCACAGACTGCTGCGCGCTGAGCCACGCAGAACCCATGGCCGGAGAAATGACGAAAAGGAGGAGGAGCAGACGGGCCGCACGGAGCCGGAGCAAAGTCATATCCCGGTCATCATAAAACGATTGTCTACCTGCGGTCAGCGAAGAAATGCCTGCGGCAGAATGTGCGCTTGTGCTCGGCGGAGAACATGCCGCATCCAAGCAGCAAGAACTGTAGAGCAGACTGGGCACCAATGCACTACTCTTTCAAAGGAAACGCATGGTCGAATTTGCCGCAAAGTTTCGCAGGGCTCTCTGGCTGGCGATGGAGCACGACGTGCTCAACACAGCCAAGGCCGCTGCGTATTCAGGCATGCTGATGCTGTTCCCGGCCATGGTGGTGGCAACGACCCTGTTCGCGTTTGTGCCGGAGGGCTCAACGCTGATGGGCGAGATCCGGTGGACGTTTCTGCACTTTCTACCGGACGACGCGTATACGCTACTGGCCTCTTCGATCCTGGAGCGGCCGCTGCGCTCGGCGCAGTTGCTAGCCTCGGCGCTTGCCCTGGCAGTGTTTGCAGGCCTCGGAGTGATGCTCTCGCTTATGGAGGGCTTCCGGCGCGCCTATCGGCTGCCGCGTGGCGACTGGAGTTTCTGGCAGCGGCGGGTGCGTGCCCTCCTGCTGGTGCCGATTGTGTGCGTGCCGCTGGCACTGGCTACGCTGCTGCTGGTCTTCGGCCACCAGATTGAGAACTGGATGATGGACAACGCTGCGCACGAACTGCGCTTCGCGGTGATCCTGTTCTGGCGCATGGCGCGGTGGGCCATCTCACTGGCGGCGAGCACCGCGGTGCTGGGCGCGCTCTATCACTTTGGGACCAAGCGGACCGAGCACTGGGGCCATGTGATGGTGGGCGCGTTGACGGCCACGGTGGTGTGGTTCCCATCCACGCTGGCCTACGGCTGGTATGTGACGCGGATTGCCAACTACTCGCGGTTCTACGGCTCGTTCGGCGCCGGAATTGCCACGCTGGTGTGGCTCTACCTGACGGCCTTCAGCGCCCTGCTGGGCGCGGAACTGAACGGGGTGTGCTACCGGGCCCGGACAGAGCAAAAACAGGCCGAGGCCGGCGAAGAACCCCTGCTCCCTCGTCTGTGACACCACTCACCGACCATCGTGTGGGGCGGTTGCCATACTAGCGGTGAGCAAAGCTGTGTAAACTTCGCCCGTGTACAATGAAGCGGGCTAAATCGTTCCCATTCCGGTTGTCCAACTGAATTTTCACTGGAGTTACGTCCATGTCGTTTGCCGAAATCGGCCTTTCCGAGTCCCCCATTCAACGCCGCGCAAAGATTGTTGCCACCCTCGGCCCGGCTTCGAACACCGAGTCGTCCTTCCGCGCGCTGGTGCGCGCCGGTGCCGACGTGGTGCGCCTGAACTTTTCGCACGGCACGCACGAGGAAAAGGCCGCGCTGATTCAGATGATCCGCAAGGTCAGCCGCGAAGAGCACAAACCGCTCTGCATCCTGGCCGACCTGCAGGGCCCGAAGATCCGCACCTCAAAGCTGAAGGATCGCCAGCCCGTGCTGCTGAAGGCAGGAGAGCGCCTGACCATCACGCCGCGTGAAGTGCAGGGCACGGCGCAGCTGGTGGGCACCACCTTCAAGACGCTGGCCGAAAACGTGGAGCAAGGCTCGCGCATTCTGCTTTCTGACGGCCTGATTGAGCTGCGTGTACATGAGGTGGTGGGAGCGGACGTGGTCTGCGACATCATCAACGGCGGCATGCTGGGCGAGAACAAGGGCATCAACCTGCCGGGTATCCCGGTGCGCGTCCCCTCGCTGACTGAAAAGGACGCCGAGGACCTCGAGTTCGCGCTCAAGTGCAACGTCGACGCCATCGCGGTCTCCTTCGTCCGCACGGCAGAAGACGTCCGCCTGGTCCGCAACCGCGTGTCGGCTCTGGGCAGCGAGACGTGGATCATCGCCAAGCTCGAAAAGCCGCAGGCGATTGAGAACCTGGAGAGCATTCTGCAGGTGGCCGACGGCATCATGGTGGCCCGTGGCGACCTGGGCGTGGAAGTTCCGCCAGAGAAGGTTCCGGCCATCCAGAAGCACATCATCCAGCGCGCAGCGGAGTACTTCAAGCCGGTGATCACGGCGACGCAGATGCTGGAGTCGATGATCGAGAATCCTCGTCCGACGCGCGCCGAGGTTTCCGACGTGGCAAACGCGATCTACGACGGCACCGACGCAGTGATGCTCTCCGGCGAGTCGGCCGTAGGCAAGTATCCGGTCGAAGCTGTCTCGATGATGGCCCGCATCGTGATGGAAGCCGAACGGCACATCAAGGAAGACAAGGAGCGCTACGGCTACGAGCGCGCGCAGAAGAGCCACCTGTCGATTGCAGACACGATCTGCGAGGCAACGGCACATGCGGCCGACGATCTGGATCTGCGCGGCATCGCGCTGTTCACCGAGTCCGGCGCCACGGCGCGACAGCTCTCGAAGTACCACCCGGGTGCGCCGATCTTCGCGCTGAGCCCGATCGACCTGACCATCAACCGCCTGTGCCTGCTGTGGGGCACCACGCCGATCCGCTGCCCGAAGGTCAACTCGACTGAAGCGCTGGTGGACGTGGCGGAGAGCCTGCTGGAGCAGTACGGCTACGTGCGGCAGCGCGAGGTTGTCGCGATTGTGGCTGGCACGCGGACCAAGTCTGGTTCAACCAACTTCCTGCGCCTGCATGTACTCGGCGAGCACAGCCTGGAAGGCGTGCGGTTCTTCGCACCGTCGCATGAGGAAGTGCTGCCGACGCCGGAACCGGCTGGGGAAGCACCTGCCCCGGCACCCGCCAAAGCCAGGAAGGCACCCGCCAAAAAGGGACGTCCGGCAAAGCGTAAGTAACGCAACAACTGCTGCTAATGCAGAAGGGCCGCTCCTCAACGGAGCGGCCCTTCTGCGTTGGGCGCGGCGGAAGCTAGAGATTCGCAACCAAGCGGTATTCCCGTGCGATTGGTTCCACGATCTTGATCCTGCCATGGCCTGGATTGCTGGTATAGCTGGTCCGGACCAATCCTGCCTCTTCCAAAAGCGCTACGTCGCGGCTTACAGCACGCACATCACGTTTCAGCACAGCCGCCAACGTGGACATCTGCTGCGAGCTTTGCTTGACGCTCCGCAGCAAGCGCACGCGCTCTGCGGAAAGAACCTTCAACAACTCCGCGGGGTCCTCAAAGCTGATGGTGATTTCGGGCGTAGGCGCCTCGCCGCGGTCGATAGCGCGTGCACGAGCACGAAGGCGACCGAAGTAATCCTCTGCGCTGGAAACTGTCAATCTAACTTTGTTCTTCGGCATCTTCGATTCTCCAGAGTTCATGCACCTCGTGAAAGAAACGCTCGGCCAGAGCTTCATACGAGGTGAATTCGACCGGCTCGGTCTTTCCCATGAAGTGCCGGTGATGAAAACCGTGGCTGTTGTCGTAGCCGAGCACCCGGCCATGATCCACGCGGCAGATACGACGATTAATGTAGGCGAGGTTATACTCGACCACCTTGCCGTTCTCGTACCAGGCCTCGTCCTTGAGGACTGCGCCTCTTCGCCTGCCGCGCAAGCGAAAAACCTCAGCCACAACCGTTCGGGCCGACGCACTCTTCTTGCTCACGAATCGATGCTAGCACAGAAAGGATACTCAATATCCTTTCTGACGGCAAAAGAGAGGTGGCCATTCCGAAGAATGGCCACCTCCAATGCGCTACTTTGCTGCGAGCTGGCGAAGCACGTAGAGCAGGATGCCGCCGTGCTCGTAGTACTCGATCTCCTGCGGCGTGTCGATGCGGACCACGGCCTTGAAGGTCTTCTTCGTGCCATCGGCAGAGGTCGCGGTTACGTCGAGCACGCGGCCGTTTGCGAACTTGGATGCGAGCAGCGTGATGAGGCCGGGGAAATCGAAGGTCTCTTCGCCGGTGAGGCCAAGGGACTCGACGTTCTGGCCCGCCTCAAACTGCAGCGGCAGGATACCCATGCCAACCAGGTTTGAGCGGTGGATGCGCTCGAAGCTTTCGGCGATGACGGCGCGGACGCCGAGGAGCTTCGGCCCCTTGGCGGCCCAGTCACGCGAGGAGCCTGAGCCGTACTCCTTGCCCGCAAGAATGACGAGCGGAACATTGCGCTCGGCGTACTTCACGCTGGCATCGAAGATGCTCATCTGCTCACCTTCGGGCAACAGGCGCGTGACGCCGCCTTCTGTCCCCGGCGCGAGCTTGTTGCGCAGACGAACGTTGGCGAAGGTGCCGCGCACCATGACCTCGTGATTGCCGCGGCGGGAGCCGTAGGAGTTGAAGTCCGCAGGCTTGACGCCGTGCTCGGCCAGGTACTTCCCTGCCGGCCCGTTGGCCTTGATGGAGCCCGCGGGCGAGATGTGGTCCGTGGTGACCGAGTCGCCGAGAACAGCGAGCACGCGCGCGCCAAGGATGTCAGTAATGGGCGCGGGTGAGTTGGCCATACCGTCGAAATACGGTGCCTTGCGGATGTAAGTCGAGTCCGGCTCCCACTGGTAAACGTCCCCAGTCGGGAAGCTGAGCCCCTGCCAGTTGGCGTCGCCCTTGGAGACGGTGGCGTACTCCTTGCGGAAGCCTTCGCTGGAGACGCCCTTCTCGATGGCTTCGGAGACTTCCTGCTGCGTGGGCCAGATGTCCTTCAGATAAACCGGATTGCCTTGCTGGTCATTGCCCAGCGCAGTTGTGTCGAAGTTGTGGCTGATCTTGCCGGCGAGCGCGTAGGCGACGACCAGCGGCGGCGACATGAGGTAGTTGGCCCGCACGTCTACATTCACGCGGCCCTCGAAGTTGCGATTGCCGCTGAGCACGCTGACGGCGACCAAGCCATGCTCATTGATGGATGAGGAGACATCCTCTGGCAGCGGGCCGGAGTTGCCGATGCAGGTGGTGCAGCCGTAGCCGACGACGTTGAAGCGGAGCTTTTCGAGGTACGGCAGCAGGCCAGCCTTCTGGTAGTAGTCCGTGACCACACGCGAGCCGGGCGCGAGCGACGTCTTGACCCACGGCGGAACGGTGAGGCCCCTTTCGACAGCCTTCTTCGCGAGCAGGCCAGCGGCCATCATGACCGATGGATTCGACGTGTTGGTGCAGGAGGTGATGGCGGCAATAACAACCGAGCCGTGGTCAAGATACTTGTCCGGCTCGACGCCAAAGCGCTCCTTGACCGAGGTGGTGACGTGGAGCGGCGCCGTGGCTGCGATGGCGGTGTCGGCAACGGCGGTCTTGCGGTCCCACGCGGCGGCAGTGCGCGTGCCAAGCGGCTCGGCCGTGGGCGCAAGCAGCGAGGGAAGCTGCCCGGCGAAGCTGGCCGCTGCGTCCTTCAGCAGCACGCGGTCTTGCGGGCGCTTGGGGCCGGCGACGCTGGGCTCGACAGCGGCAAGATCAAGCTCGAGGGTCTGCGAGTACTCGGCCTCGGGCGCGCCTGCGGTGTGGAACAGGCCCTGCTCCTTGTAGTAGGCCTCGACGAGGGCAATCTGCTCCTCGCTGCGGCCGGAGAGCTTGAGATACCGCAGCGTTTCGGCGTCCACCGGGAAGATGCCACAGGTGGCGCCGTACTCGGGAGCCATGTTGCTGATGGTGGCGCGGTCAGCCAGCGGAAGCTCGGCAATGCCGGGGCCGTAGAACTCGACGAACTTACCGACAACTCCCAGCTTGCGCAGAGCCTGCGTCACAGTGAGGACAAGGTCGGTCGCCGTTGCGCCTTCGCGAAGTTTGCCGGTGAGCTTGTAGCCAACGACCTGCGGCACGAGCATCGACACTGCCTGGCCGAGCATGGCCGCCTCAGCCTCAATGCCGCCGACGCCCCAGCCGAGGACGCCGAGGCCGTTGATCATGGTCGTGTGCGAGTCAGTGCCAACAAGGGTGTCTGGATACGCAAACGCCTCGCCGCCAATCTCCGTGGTGAAGACGACGCGCGCCAGGTACTCAAGGTTCACCTGATGGCAGATGCCCATGCCCGGCGGCACAGCGCTGAAGTTGCGGAATGCGCTCTGACCCCACTTGAGGAAGGCGTAACGCTCGCGGTTGCGCTGGAACTCAAGCAGCGAGTTCTGATCGTAGGCCGCGGGAGTGCCGAACTCGTCCACCTGCACGGAGTGATCAATGACCAGTTCGGCGGGGATGAGCGGGTTGACGCGGTTGGGGTCGCCGCCCAGCGCCTTGATAGCGTCACGCATGGCGCCGAGATCAACCACGGCGGGGACGCCGGTGAAGTCCTGCATCAGGACGCGGGCAGGCATGTAGGCAATCTCACGGCTGGGCTCAGCCTTGGGGTCCCACTTGGCCAGGAACTCAATGTCCGCAGCGGTCACGTTCACGCCGTCCTCGCGGCGGAGCAGGTTTTCGAGCAGAATCTTCAGGCTGAACGGCAGACGGGCAAGGTTGAAGCCGCGCGCGGTGAGCGCGGGCAGTCGGAAGTAGGTATAGGTACGGCCGCCTGAGGAGAGTTGGGCGCGGCTCGAAAAGCTGTTCATCGGAGAACCTTTCTATCCGCATCGGGCGCGGATGATTTCAAGAAAGACAGAGCGCGAAGCCGGGACCAGCGCACGTCCGGCCAGGAACGCGTGCGCCGGGGCAGCAAATGTGCCGGAGATAGATTACTCAGCGGGAGAGGCTGCGTCCACGGTCGTGGCGGCCGCGGCGGAAGCGCTTGAGCGACGGGGTGGCGGGGATGGCCATCGGGCTGCACATGAAAATCGGAGTTGATTGTATCGCGGCAGACACAGGGGTGGGAATGGAAAGACGGGCGGCCTTGCATTTGGGCTGCGAGCCCGCTCGTCCTTCCAATAGCTATTGATCGTCCCCATCGGCGTCCATGTCGAAGGGCGGCGTGAGCCCGGTGAAATCGCCGATCTTCTTCGCATCGTAAGAGCCGTTGAGCTGATTGAAACCGTTGCCTGCCACGTTGGTCATTCCCTGCTGGAAGACGATCTTGCCGCCGTGAGTGACCTCGATGACACGATTGTTGAACTGGTCGCTGATGAGAGTATCGCCATTCCGCAAGCGGATGCCGCGCGTAGGCTGCGGATTGGAGTTGCTGTCGGAGCCGGTGTTCGTCACGTATTGCCAGACGACCGCATCGGTGGCGTCGACCTCAACGATGCGGTTGTTTCCCGCATCAGAGATCAGCGTATCGCCGTTGGGCAGGCGACTGGCAAAAGCCGCCGCACCGAGGGTTCCTGAAGCGGTGAAGGTGTTGACCAGATCGCCCGCAGCCGTCACCTCAATCACGCGGTTGTTGCTCTCATCCGCAATGAGGATGTGGCCGTTCTCCAGCACCTCGGCACTGTTGGGATTGTTCAACTGGCCGGTACCGCTGCCTGCCACGCCGGTCACTCCGTATTGCCACTCGATGGCGTGGGTTGCCAGCCCGACCACGATGATGCGCTGGTTGCCCTGATCGGCAATGATCACCGCTGGCCCGCGATGGCCGGGAAATCCTGACAGATAAGCAGCCTGGACAGGCGTGTTCAACTGATTAGTCCCGGAACCGGTAACACCCGCCTGGCCGTATTGCCAGAGGATGGCACCGCTACGGTTGACGATGAACACGCGGTTGTCCGGGCACCCGTTGACTGCGTCAGAGCATCCGGGCAGGGGCGGGCTGCTGGGCGGAATGCCGGTGCCGGAGATGAGCGTGAACCCGCCGAACCGTTCCGCGTCATTGACACCGACAACACTGTGAATACCGGGGACATCGGACCCATCGCCGAAGGTCCACACCACTCTGTGGGTCGCTGGAACCACTTCAATCACGCGGTTGTTGAATTGATCGGCGATGAGGATATGGCCGGAGTCGCCGAAGGTGAAACTGCCTTGCGCAGCCGCTCTCTGCGGACTGCACGCCAGGTTCAGGATTGCGGCCGCGGCCAGAACTGAACCTGCAAGGAAACACGTGGCTGTTCGCCAGCCCATTCCATGCATATCGACCTCCTGATGGCCCGCCAGCGGCAGGAGCAGGAGAAGCGCCGGCGGTGCGATCCAGTATGGCAGTTAGACTCGGCGAACACTATCCCGCTGTGGCGCGTCCGTAAAAATTGGTCCAATTCAACAGATGCGCCGATGCACCACATGCAGAGCGTCGGCACAGGTCCAGAACAGCAAAAATCAATGAATCTATACTCGTAACAGAGGTTTTTCACCTCCCTGGAGCTTCTTTTCATTGAAATACTGGGTTGGGATTGCCGGTGTGCACAAGCGGCTGCTGAGTTGGCTACTGCTCCGCCTGCCGGGCGAGCGGCAACGGCTTCTGGGAATCACAATTGTGGCTGGCGGCGTGTGCGGGCTGGCGGCAGTGGCGTTCCACCTGA